>Ga0213839_1000021_pt1 | contig 624183 bp, 576 predicted proteins | sample SWPATP21_FD_160075 | JGI IMG/M metagenome (GOLD analysis project Ga0213839, IMG submission 160075) | Coastal seawater microbial communities from Marineland, Florida, United States - SWPA TP2 #1 | ecosystem: Environmental > Aquatic > Marine > Coastal | place: USA: Florida | collected 2016-08-14
AAAAAAGTGACCTAGAAACTGCACTACAAGAAGATGCCAACGAAATAGAGGAAAAAGCTCAGCAAATTCTCCAACTTCAACAAGAACTTGTAAAAGCTAAAGATGCTCACCAAGAACAAATTGATGCCATAAATGATGATTCTGATGCAACTTCTATTGCTGGTAAGCTGAAAGCCGCTGAAACTGAAGTTCAAAGACTAACTGCTAGTCTTGCAACTGTTCAGGAAGCTCTAACTCTAAGAAATATAGAAAATGATGCTCTAAAAAAAGTTAGAAGACAAAGCACTTCTCTCCCCCTTGCAGCTGCTCGTGTTGAACAGAGAAAACACGGTACTGTTACTGAGCTATCACCAGAGGCTAAGGCCGCCGAATTTTCTAAGCAATTTATTAGTAGCACCCCTTCTGCCTCTTTAGTAAAAAAACTAAAGGATACCATTGCTAGGCTAAAAAATGAAAATAAGGGGCTTGGCGGAGAGCTACTACAAAAGGCAGAAAGAACAGCTCAATTAGCACTTCAAGAAAAAGAAACACTCGAAGAACAGGTTTTACTATTAAAAGAAGAAGCCAGAAGGTTACATGTTAAGTTACTCGTAGCCTTAGCTGAACTAAAGGAAAGGGAAGAAGAAGATCAAAGAGAAGAGAAAATATATACGCCAGAAAAACAACGACTTTCTGCTATAACAAAGTTTCAAAATAGTCCAGAGGGAAAATCTTTTATTCAAAAGTATATTAACGATTTAGAAGCAGCAAAACGTGGGAAAGAAGAATCGGACAGACTTGCCTTAAAACAGGAGGAAGAACTTCAATTCCTACGCAACCAAATCTCCCCTCTAAGATGGAAGTTACAGAAAAAAATAGACGAATACGACGAACTTGAGAGCTGTTTTTCACAGCAAGCAGAAACCTTTGTAAGAGAACAAGAAGAGCAACGCGAAATAAAACTTACAGAACTAAGATCTGCTCTCAAAACAAAGCATTGCAAAGAGTTAGAGGATTTGGAAAAAGAGATACGCAAGACGTGGGAACAAGAGAAACTCATGTTAACGCAAGAAAAAAAGCTTGCTGAAGAACAATTAGAACAATTTCAACAAGCTACAGAAGCTCGTTTTGACAGAGCAGTAAGAGAAAAAGTAGAAGGTATATCTAGTAGAAAGGATCAAGAAATACAAAGATTACGTGCCACGCTAAAAGAGTACCAAAAAGGAGCAGTAGATTTGTAAAGAACAGGAATTTTTTCTAATAAAGAAAGTAAAATTTAGCGCTTTTATCTATATTTCAACCACAATACAGAAATTATTATTATTAAATAAGTAGGACAAATATTATGAATACATTTATTAAACAAGTAACTTTTATACAATTTTTTATATTTATATTTTCATCTACTGCCATTGGTATGCATAGTGACAACAGCAGCGATGATTCGGACGATGGTGCAAGAAAACCTCCTATCACTAGAACGGAAAGTGTCCTTGAAAGAAGAAATAGAAAAAAAGCAGAAAGAGCAGCTCAAGAAAAACGCTCTACTATCTATTTTTCTTTTCAAAATAACTATAGACATTTGCAGCGTATGCTTCAAAAACTCGGCCCTACTCTTTACGAAAAACGTGATGATCCTGCGTCTGCAGCAGATTTTGATCTATTTTCAAATATATACGATAAAATTGAAGAAATTTATCCACATGCTAATCCAAAACCTTTTTTTTCTGATCATAGAAGTAGGAGCTGTGATACTAGTGTAGCATCTTCAAGAAGGCTAACTCTTGAGAGAATACCAGACGTACTACCATTGGGGCTATTTGTAGAAAGATGCAGATCTCATATGATTATGACGCACTTTTCAGAAACCCATGCAGTACAATATATTAGGTGCTTTCCAGCTGTAGAAGCTCCTTCTCTTATGCGTGCCCCCGTCCGTTCTTTAATAGATGACACGCGACTCACATCTCTTACTAGTACACGATTGGCACCCTCTAGTGCTTTGCATGAGCTTGCATTACTGCTTTCTCTATCTACTTACGCAAATAGTGCATCAGCGGCAAATTCTTCAAGAGGCGGCACTATTGCAGAAGAGTCATTTTCTTCAGCAAGTAGTAGTCTTCATGGGGATACAAGTTCATCCACTTTAAGGTCACCATATAGATCCCCTATTAAGCAAGCAGACATAGAAGAAACAAGACGAAATCATCATATACTCAAGTTAGTACAAGCCGGAAAACTTCTTTTTGAAGAGAGAGGTGATAGTAGAACACTTTCTCTTGTAGGTAGTGAAGATGATGATGATGATGAAGTAACTAGAGTTTATGAAGATTATCAACTTCTTTCCCCCGGAAGCAAAAGTAAGGTACACCATTTTCTCTCAAAAAAACCCACCACCCGCGTAAAACCGATGAGTGCCACCATGGCCAGTTGGATTTCAGATGCTGGTGACCCAACCAGTCCGCATACTCCTGATCCAAGAGAAAGAAGGGACCATACTGATGCAGTTGTTATTCATATTGCTACAGCTAGAGAAAGAGAACCAGGTACGACTAGCGGAGAATTTGATGCCTTGTTAGAAAGTGACAGAAAACCTAGAACAACTGCCGTTGCCTCCTCCACGGGTAACAACAATGCTGGTGCTAAAATTAAAAAGCTCCAAGACCCTGCGGCAGATGCATATGAAGAAGATGGTGAAAGAGCACCAACTTGCTGGGAACGTTGTTGTGGGAAAAAATCAGGAAAAGGAGTAGAAGAGTCTCTTTTATAGACTAAATATTTAAAATCTATGAAAAAAATCCTACTCTTTTAAAAAGGCAGGGTTTTTTTTATGGAGTAGTGTTTAACCTCTTTCCTTAGAAATTATTTTTTTTCAGTTTCTTCCACATCATCTTCCGTGGTTGCCAGCACAGTAGCAACACCACCTAAACTCTCAGAGATTGACCACTGTAAACGTAAAAAAGCCATATCATCACGGACATCATCTCCAACGCTCAGAACAACATTTCCTGTTGAATCGCAAGAAAGGTTGTGGGGAAATAATGTTGAGTCTAAGATATTTCCTGCGGCTCCTGCACACAAACCATCTAGTAAACCTCCCAGTCTGTCAGGACTAGCTGCTGGCGCTTCAAATAAATCTCTATGCTCTGTAATCAGCGGCATTACCCACTGACAAGTCCTTATATACGTTTGTGCTGTTTTGGCTTGTCGTTGTGCTCTTTCCTCATCCGCCAGCTGTATTGTCAGCCTTGCAATAGGACCACCATCAGAGGAATTATTCATGAAAAAAATAACTGTAGGAGTGCCGCCAAGACCAGAAGAACCAAAATGGAACCTAACAACACCCTCTGGAAGTGTTTCCGGCGTCTCTCCTCTTCTTAAGTTTTTCAAGCCAAAACCACCCAGCATACTTCCTACCTCTACAGGATCCTCTGCTGCCTGGACTAGATCTCGGCAAAGCTTAACAAAACTTCCTTCTAATAACAGAGATGTCTCACCACCTACATGTGCATGTGCAGCCGCCTTGGATACTACTCCAGCCGCCTCCTCCACAACAACATTTGCTACTGGAAGACGAACTGCTGCGGCAGCTTCTCGTTCTTCTGTCTGCTGATTTAAAAGAGCGGCTGCAGCTGCGGCAGTTCTTTGTATTTCCTCTTCTTTTCGCTGCTGGGCTAAGCGTTTCTCTGCTTCTTTCTTTTGTCTTTGCTGCTCGTCAAATTTTTGGCCAGCTTTGGATGCAGATTTCCCTTTCAATCCAGCTTCGACCTGCTTACCTACTTTCCGGAATTTCTTCTTCCAACCCTTGCCAGCATAAGCATCTAAGTTACCCATAGATGTTAAAGCTATAATAGATCCTGAAATGATCAGATATTTTTTAAATTTTGTATATACCATTATAATTCTCCTATCTTAAATTAAAAGGTAGCTTTTGTACCAAGAGCAAAAAGCTATGCTTTTAATATACTATATCTATAAAATAAATAGCTATCTAGAATTAAGCATCTAAATTAACAACATTTAGTGCATTACTTTGTATAAATTCACGGCGCGGTTCAACAATATCCCCCATAAGTGTTGAAAAAACCTCTTCTGCTTCATCTGCCTGACTAACCTTTACTTGAAGCAGTGAGCGTGTTTCTGGATCCAGTGTTGTTTCCCAAAGCTGGTCATCATTCATCTCTCCAAGACCTTTATATCTTTGGATAGATAAACCTTTACGTGCAACTGAAATCACAAATTTCATTAAACCATAAGGTCCAAAAAGCTCTGTTGTCACATCGCTGTACACTAACTGGACTGGTTTTCCAAAATAAGCCAAAAGGTCTTTGGACATCTCTTTCAAAGCTACACCTTCTCCACTTTGTAAAATCTCCGCTGTAAAGACAAAGCGCTCTTGTACACCTTGTGAAGATTCTAGAACTTCTATGCCACCATTTTCTGTAAAGTGAACCTTAAAATGATCCTTTCCTTGATAAAAATAGGTGTTTAGCCTCTCTGTTATTTCCTTAAGGTCTTCATCTCTTATATCCTGTGCAGGGCGTATAAGGCCTAACAGAGCAAATTGTTCCACCAGGCGCTCACTACCAACATGAGTAATAATAGACTGCAAAGCCTTGCTAAAACGAGAAGCTTTATAGGCAATATCATCTAAATCCTTACCTTTATGGTGCATCCCCTCTCCAGAGATAAGTACAGCATCGGGCAAAACACTTTCTATTAGGTATTTTTCCAAAGCCTTATCATCTTTAAGGTACATTTCTGCTTTTCCACGCTTTACCTTATACAATGGCGGCTGAGCAATATAAAGATATCCTTGCTCAATTAACTGGGGCATTTGACGAAAAAAGAAGGTTAAAAGCAACGTTCGGATGTGATTTCCATCAACATCAGCATCTGTCATAATAATTATTTTATGATATCGCACTTTATCAACATTGAACTCTTCTCCTATGCTAGTCCCCAGCGCTGTAATGAGCGTGCCGATCTCTTGAGATCCAAGCATTCTATCAAAACGCGCACGTTCCACATTTAAAATTTTTCCTCTAAGTGGCAAAATTGCTTGTGATTTTCTATCACGCCCATTTTTGGCTGTCCCACCTGCTGACTCACCCTCAACAAGAAAAAGTTCTGACTTGGCCGGATCTCTTTCCTGACAATCTGCCAGCTTTCCTGGAAGTGATGCAATATCCAGAGCACCCTTACGCCTTGTCAACTCACGTGCTTTGCGTGCAGCTTCTCGCGCCATGGCAGCTTCAAAAATTTTCGTAACAATTTTTTTTGCCTCATCAGGGTTTTCTTCAAGCCATTGATCCAAACGATCACTAACAACTCCCTCCACAACGGGTCTGACTTCTGAGGATACAAGTTTATCTTTTGTTTGTGATGAAAATTTTGGATCAGGAACCTTAACAGAAAGAATACAGGTTAAACCTTCTCTTGCATCATCCCCAGAAAAGGAAACTTTTGCTTGTTTGCCTGTTGCCATGGACTGCGCATATTTTGTCATTGTTCGGGTTAAAGCTCCTCTAAGACCTGCCAGATGGGTTCCACCATCTCTTTGAGGAATATTATTTGTAAAGCATAAGGTATTTTCATGAAAGCTTTCTGTCCACTGCAAACCAACCTCTACTGTAATACCCTCTTTTTCCCCTTTTCCATATATAGCTTCATTTATAGAGGTCTTGCTTCTATTAAGGTACTGAACAAAAGCTTTAACACCCCCTTCATAAGAAAAGTCCACTTGTGTTGTTTCTACACCGCGCTTGTCTGTCAAAATAATTTTAACACCAGAATTTAGAAAAGCCAGTTCTCTTAAGCGGTGTTCTAATTTTGAAAAACTCCATTCAATTTTTTTAAAAGTATCAATGGACGGCAAGAAAGTAACATTCGTACCTTTTTTCCCCTCTGATGGTCCAATTTTTTTCAAAGGATCTACTGCCTCTCCATGCTCAAAGCGCATAAAATATTCTTGGCCATCTCTAAAGATGCGCAATTCTAAAAATGCAGACAAGGCATTCACAACAGAAACGCCCACACCATGTAATCCACCGGAAATTTTATAGGAGTTTTGATCAAACTTACCACCGGCATGAAGCTGTGTCATAATCACTTCTGCCGCTGAAACTCCTTCTTCATGCATACCCACAGGTATACCACGACCATTGTCCGATATTGTCACAGAGTCATCAGCATTTAAGGTAATAGTTACCGTATCACAATGTCCAGCAAGCGCTTCATCTATGGCATTATCAACAACTTCATAGATCATATGATGCAAACCGGATCCATCTTCTGTATCTCCTATATACATACCTGGACGCTTGCGCACAGCATCCAGCCCTTTGAGGACCTTAATAGATTCTGCCCCATATCCAGATTGTTGAATATCTTTATTTTCTTGGCTTGTCTCTTTGCTCACAGAAGTTACCCTATAATTGCTTTCACTAAATCCTTGTTACTCTATTTTCTTTAACATAAAAATGCGCTGCATGCGAGAAAATTGGTGCAAAAACTTCTTTATCTGTTGCTGTCATGAAAGTTTGTGCGCCTATAGCTAGGAGTTCCTGTCCCAAAACACGACGTCTTTTTTCATCTAAGTGTGCCATACCTTCATCCAAAAGCATAACAGGTGTTTTCCCACGCCGCCAGCATTCAAGACGCGCTGCTGTTAAAACAAGTCCCAATAGCAAGATTTTAACTTCACCTGTTGAACATTGGTCTGCATAAATACCCTTGGGTGTATAAAATGCCTGAAAATTGGTAGTATGAGGTCCTACCGTTGTGGTTCCCTGAATACTATCTTTTTCTCTTGTTTGTTTAAGTTTATCATAAAAATATGCTTCAATATTGGCATAAGAATCTTTTACAAGTCTATCTTCTAAGTCTCCTTTTATATGAAATTCTATTTTGGGGAATGATTCAAAGTACGCTTGGCTTGTTGACATTAAAAGAGAGACATATTGTTCTCTTTCGTGCAAAATAGCCATACCGGCTTCCACCATTTTTTTCTCTAATTGGTCAAGCCATAAGGCGTCATTTTTTCGTGTTTTGAGAACAGCCATTCTCTGACGCATAGAACTCTCATATACCTGCCAGTATTTTTTTGATGATGGTTGCCATCTCATAATGATCTTATCAAGAAATTTTCGCCGAACACTGGGACTTTCTTTAAACAGACGATCCATATCTGGCGTTAGCCAGAAAAAAGAAATATAGTCTTCAAAGTCACTAAGACTTTTTACTGTCTCCCCATCAATGCGACCTATGCGTTTTTCCAAACCTGTGGCAAAGAGCTGGGGATCAAGGCCACTACTTATAATTCTTTCTGTATTTGCAGATGAAACAGAAGCAGTTACAGCCCATGGCTGTCTATTATCACCAACTTTAATAATCTGGGACAAGGGAGATCGTCTAAGACCTTTCCCAGGAGCTAAATAGGACAAGGCTTCTAATATATTTGTTTTTCCAGCTCCATTTTCGCCGCTAAACAGTATAAATGGTTCATTAAAAACCAATTGTTCATAAGCATAGTTACGAAAAGCCCAAAAAGACAGTTTCTTAAAAAAAACAGAATCCACATTTTTGGATAACGTTTCTGGCATACTTTCCAAACATCCATCCTTTTTATTTACAGTGCAGCACAAATTCTGCCACTACAAATTGAGAAATCTCTTACTTTTTAGGCCCGCATAGGCATAATAACAAAATCACTACTGTGATCTTGAGGAGATTTAAACAAGGCAGCAGATCCTGCATCACGCAAGTAAACTGTCACATATTCTCCTTCTATATGGTGTAACACCTCCAAAAGATAGCGTGCATTAAATCCCACTTCTAAATCTACACCTTGCAAATTTACATCAAGCTCATCTTTCGCACTACCATATTCTAAGCTGTTGGCCGTTAAAATAATTTTATTTTCCTGGAAAGTCATTTTTACAGCACCAAATTTATCTGTGGAAACGAGAGATACACGTTCCACAGATTGTGCTAGATCCTGTATTTTGATATCTACTTTTTGGGGATTGTTGATAGGTATTACTTTACCATAGTTGGGAAACGTACCTTCAATTAGGCGCGTGGTAAGAACACACATGTCACCAACTTTCATCATACAGCTTGTACTAGACAACGAAATAAGCAAGCTTTTTGGTGCTGTTTCTAGAATTTTTATAATTTCTATAACTGCTTTCCTTGGAAGGATAACGCCTTCAAATTTCTTCTCCAGCTCAAGCCCTGGAACACGAACTTTTGCCAACCGATGACCATCTGTTGCAACTAAGTTCAAAAAGATTTTACCATTTTCCCCCTCCACTGGATGCAAGTAGACACCGTTTAGGTAATAACGTGTCTCCTCCTGAGCCATGGCAAAATGACACCTTTGCAAGCTGGCGGAAAACTCCTTAGGGTCCACAGAAAAGCTAAAGTCCAGTGGGTCTGTGGAAATCGTTGGATATCCTTCAACGGGCAGCGTTCCCAAACGAAAAATAGAGGCTCCTGAACGAATCTCTACATGACTGCTGTCATCGGTGGTTTTTTCTTCAAAAGAGATAATAGCATCATCGGGCAGTCGTCGAACAATTTCAAAGGCCATTTGTGCACTAACAGTAATAGAACCTGTTTGCTCAACTTGTGCCGGTAGTTTTTCTATTAATCCGATTTGCAAATCCGTTGAAGAAATTTCGATAAAACCATCATCTGTTGTGCTAATTTTAACGTTTGATAAAACAGGAACTGTACTTTTTCTATCAATTAAACGAGTTGCATGACTCAAAGTATTCAATACATTCTGTCGTTTAACAAAAATTTTCATAATAAAAACCCCTTATGCTTAAGCTTTCTTTATATTTACTTTATATAGTTAATACCTTTCCTGTCACTTGGAAATAGTATTTTTAGCTTTTTATTTTCTTTTTGCATACTCTTTTTTAAATTACTTTAAACTTTTGAGGCTCATGCAATAAAGCATCCACTTTTTCTGCCTTGTCTTCTGGCTCTCGCAGTACATAACCACGCCCCCAGATAGTATCAATATAATTATAGCCACCACTGGCTTTTGCTAATTTTTTCCGTAATTTGCAAACAAAAACATCTACAATTTTCAAATCTGGCTCTTCATCGCTATTAGTATAAAGGTGCGATAAGAACGCATCTTTACTTACCACACTCTCTTTATTAAGAGCAAGCAATTCTAGGATAGCATATTCTTTAAAAGTCAACCGTAAGAGACGCTCCCCCACATGGGCTGTTTTTTCTTCTAGATTTAACTCCAGCGACCCCACTACTATTCTTGATTGAGCATACCCCTTTGTGCGACGTACAATAGCATTTAACCGGGCTATTAATTCACTCTTATCAAAAGGTTTAGTTATGTAGTCATCAGCCCCCATGCTTAAAGCTTTAACTTTATTTTCCGCCTCAGTAAGTCCCGATAAAATTAATACTGGCGTTTGCACAGAACTTGCTCTTATTTTTTTGATAAAAGAGTAGCCATCCATATCAGGAAGCATGAGATCTAAGACAATCACATCAGCAGCACCTGTCAAAGCAAGATCCACCCCCTCTTGGGCTGTAGAGGCCAAATCACAACGCATACCCTCATTTTCCAGAGCATGCTCTAATATTTTTAGCGCAAAAACATCATCTTCAACTAACAGTACACGCATTTATTCTTCTTATTCTTTGTTTTTTCAGCTTTAAACAAATATTAGCATTTTATTGCAGAACAAGTAAGGGAAGAAATAGTGTTTTTAAAGGTTTTTTTACGCAAAAAATACTGTTGTCATTGCCAGAAAAATCAGATATCTTCCTTGCCTATTTTATAAAAAATCATTTGGGACTATATTAGATGGTAAGAAATAATCTCTCTTCTCCTGAAAAAACAAAACAGCCAAGATCTATTATTATGGATTGTGATCCTGGTAATGATGATGCTCTTGCCATGTTAATTTCCCTAGCCTCTCCTGAAGACTTTCATGTACTGGGCATTACCTGCGTTGGCGGTAATGTGCCTCTGGAGCAAGTTTGTGTTAACGCAAGACAGATTTGCGAGCTGGCAAAAAGAGAAGATGTTCCCATTTATGCAGGGTGCCCAGCCCCTCTTATTCGAGAATATATAACAGATGGCGTCCATGGAGATACAGGTCTAGATGGAGCAGATTTACCCGCCCCTAAAATCCCTTTGCAAAAAAAGCATGCTGTTGACTTCTTGGTAGAAACCATAAAAAACCATCCATCTAAAGTGACGCTTTGTCCCACAGGACCTCTTACAAATATTGCCATGGCTTTAAAACTTGCCCCTGAAATTTCTAAAAACATCGAAGAAATTGTCCTAATGGGAGGCTCTATTTCGTCGGGGAATATAACAGCCGCTGCTGAGTTTAATATGTATGCTGACCCTCATGCTGCCTTTATTGTTTTTTCTTCGGGTCTTAAAATCACAATGCTGGGGCTTGATGTAACGCACAAAATAGCTGCTTGTACTTTACAATTAGACAAAATACGTGCCCTTAAAAATAACCCAGCCATTCAGGTTGCCAATATGCTTGAACAAACACAAGATTTTGATATACAAAGTTTTGGGGCACCTGGTCGCATTATTCATGACCCTTGTGTACCAATATATCTTATCAAACCTGAACTTTTCAAAACTGGCAAAGCACAGGTATTAGTTGATATAATACACCCAGGCCACATGGGCAATACCATTGTTAGTTTTCATAAAAAACATCAAGAAGATACAAATACTTACGTGCCTTATGACGTTGATAGCAAGGGTGTTTTTGATATTATAGTCCAACGCCTTGGGCGTTACTCATAACAGTAAGGAATCGTAACAAACTGTAACATAAAGGGTGTTTCCTATTTCTTCTAAGTTTGTTTACATAGATACAGGTGGTATAAACCCACTTTCATAAGGAAAATATTTAAGGGGCTATCGTGCAAGAAGAAGTATATACGGACTATCAACACACTTTTTTTCATGATATTTCTTGTAAAGGCATCGGTATTCACTCAGGAAAAAAGGTATGTCTAACTTTCAAGCCAGCTCCTGCCAACCATGGTATTATTTTTAAGCGAGCAGATATTCAAAATGCCCCTGAGATACCAGCAAAATATGATCATATTCTTTCGACGCCTCTTTGTACGCGTATCGGCCTTACCGACAAAGTGAGTGTCTCCACAATTGAGCATATTATGGCAGCTCTGGCAGCTTTTGAAATTGATAATGCTCTTATTGAAGTCACTGGTTCAGAGATGCCCATTATGGATGGATCATCCAACCCCTTTGTTGCTCTTTTTCAGTGTGCAGGAAAAGTAGCCCAGGAAAAAGAGCGCCTTTACATGCGCATAAAAGAAAAACTTACATTGAAAAGTGGTGAAAAAGAGATCTCCTTATCTCCCAAAAATACTTTATCTATATCTTTCAGGGCTCTATCAGAAAGTGCAGATTTGCTGCTTAATGATCAATCTTATACCTATGACCATAGTTGGTTTTCCTTCAAACAAGAAATAGCATCCGCACGAACTGTTGCTTTTTATGATGAAATTTCTTACTTGCAAGCCAATGGATTAGGGCTTGGTGGTTCACTGGACAATACGGTTGTTTTAAAGGAAGGAAAAGTTCTAAATGATAAAGGCCTGCGATATGAGAATGAATTTGCACGCCACAAGGTTTTAGATGCTTTGGGAGATTTTTATCTTTCCGGCATGCCTATTTTGGGACAAATAACATCTATCGGTGGCGGTCATGCTTTAAATGCTTCTATGCTGCAAAAGCTTATGGCAACCCCACAAGCTTTTGAAGTAGATACACTTAGCAACTTTTATGCGGCTAAAAAATTAGAACCCTGGAAGAATTCTTCTTGCTTCATCTACGCAGCCCCCTCTTCCCGTCCAGAACTTGGAGCTGCCTAATTTTAAGACACTTCTTTTTTGAGAGAAAGCCTTACAAGATTTTTCTAATTTTATTTTTCCTTATTACTGTCAGCCCAAAGTGTACCATGCACTAGGTAGTGAATATTTTCTGCAATATTTGTAACATGGTCTCCCATACGCTCAAGATTCTTTGCCATAATCATTAGATGTATACTATTATTTGTATCTTCAGGATGTTTTGAGATATATTTTAATTGGTCTTTTATAAATTTAGTATAAAGAAGATCAACTTTATCATCTTCATCCCACACACTATTTGCTTTTTTATCATCACGTTCTATAAAAGCGTGCATTACTTCCACAAGCATACCACTAACAAGTTCGCCCAGTTTAAATAGTATATCCAGCTGATGCATTTTATAGTTTTTATCCAAAGAAGACTGACGATTAGCTATATGCTCCGCATAGTCTGCAATTCTCTCCAAATGGCTAGCTATTTTCAAAGAAGTAATAACATGTCGCAAATCTTGGGCAACAGGCTGCCTTAGAGCGAGAATTTGAACGGAGAAATTATCAATTTTATTTTCAAGACGATCAATATATACATCATCTTTTATTATTTTTTCAGCCAGCTCTCTATTGCCTGTTTCCAAGACAGTCACGGCCCCTATAATTGAATGAACTACCATTTTTCCCATTTTTATTAGCAGCTCTGTTAGCTTCACTAAATCCTCACCATACGATTTAACAATATATTTTTGCTTAATAGCTAGGATTTTTTTTTCCATATCTCTATCTATTGTTTTTTTCATAAAAAAGCCTTCCTGTGAGATAGTCTTGTGTTCTTTTATCTTGTGGATTTGTGAAAACTTGTGCTGTGTCCCCAGATTCCACGAGATATCCCTTATGAAAAAAGGCTATCTTTTGTGAGACACGAGCGGCTTGCTGCAAATTATGGGTTACAAGAGCAATTGTATACTTCTGTTTTAGTTCGTCAATAAGTTCTTCTACTTTTCCTGTCGCCACAGGATCCAGGGCTGATGTGGGTTCATCCATTAAAATAACCTCTGGATTTACGGCTATAGCTCTGGCAATACACAGACGTTGTTGTTGTCCACCTGAAAGCCCCAGAGCGGAACTATGTAGTCTATCTTTCACTTCTGAAAAAAGACCTGCTCTCTCAAGGCTTTTCTCAACAACCTCATCTAATTCTTTTTTTCCATTAAATAGCCCGTGTAGTCTTGGACCATAGGCAATATTATCGTAAATAGATTTTGGAAAAGGGTTGGGTTTTTGAAAAACCATTCCCACACGCGCACGAAGAAGCACTACATCCACATTTTTGTTCAAAATATTTTCCCCGTCTAAAATAATCTGACCTTTTTGTGAAATCCCCTGCACTAAATCATTCATCCTATTTAGACAACGTAAAAAAGAGCTTTTTCCACATCCAGAAGGACCTATAAACGCTGTTACCTTATTTTCTGGCAAAGACATGCTCACATGGAAAAGGGCTTGTGAACTACCATAAAAAAGAGATAAATCCTTAACTATTATTTTTTCTTTTAACAAAAAAACGTCCTTTTTATCTATTAAATTTCTGAAATTTTTTCCTAATAAAAAATGCCAGGATATTGATTAAAATTAGAAGAAGCAATAAAATAACAATAGCACCTGAACTTGCTTCTATAAACCCCTCTTCTGGCCTTTGAAACCACTGGTATATCTGAACAGGGAAAACAGTTGCTGGGCTATCTAAAGTTGTGGGAGCTTTGGGCAAAAAAACAATCATACCCACCATAAGTAAAGGGGCTGTTTCTCCTATTATACGTGCAAATGAAAGAAGAAGGCCGGTTATAACGCCCGGTATAGCCACCGGAACAATAAAATGAAAAACAGCTTGTGTTTTTGAGGCACCCAAAGCCAAAGCAGCTTCTTTCAAGTTATTTGGTACTTGGCTTAAGGACATGCGGCTAGATACAATTACTAAGGGAAGCATCATCAAGCTTAAAGTTAAGCCTCCCACAAGACTGCTTGATCTTGGAAGATGAAAAAAGTTTAAAAAAATAGCTATCCCCAATAGTCCAAAAATAATAGAGGGTATAGCTGCTAAGTTGTTAATATTAACACTTATAAAGTAAGATAGCTTTGTTTCTTTTTTCAAAAAACACTCCAGATATATAGCAACGAGGAAGCCAACAGGAAATGCAACAATAAAAGAAATAAAGAGAACAAACAGTGTTCCCAAGAGAGCTGATTTTATCCCTGCTGTCTCAGGAGAAAGAGAATCAGAGTTAGAAAAAAACTCCCAATTAAAACCTGTTCTCACCTTTCCTTCTTGTTGTTTTTTCTCAAGCCATACTACTGGCAATGTTTTTTTTTCTTCTTTGTATTCTTGCTTTACTTTATATTTTATAGGAAGCCAAACAAAGTAAGTGCCTTGTTTTCTTTTATTTGTTTTTCTATGCAGCTCTTGAATGAGAATCTTCCAAGCGTTTAAACTAAGAACATCTTTATATACTATATTATCTTTATCAAAACTTTTCTCTATGATCTTATATGCCTCACCAGAAGTTAGCGGAAGAGAGAAGTTTTTAGGAATCTGTACAGAAAGCATTACTTCTTGTTTTTGGAAAATCGGTGCTGCCTTTATAAAAATCCCCCCTAAAAAAAAACTAAAGAGAAGAAGAATAAAGTATACAGCTCCCCAGCCAATCCACCGAAACAGTTTATCTTTTTTTTTTCGTTTTAGTATTTTTCTTGGTAAAGAATCTGAATTTTTCTTTATCATACTATGACCTTTTTACTAAAACGTTCTGCTACAAAATTAATAAGTAAGGTGATAAAAAACAAGATAAAACCCAGCGCAAACGCAGAGAGAGTTTGTAGTGAATCAAACTCCTGGTCGCCTGTTAAAAGAGATACTATTTGAACTGTAACTGTTGTCACAGAAGAAAAAGGGTTAAGTGTTAAATTAGCTGCTAACCCTGCCGCCATAACAACGAGCATTGTCTCTCCAATGGCCCGAGAAAAGGTTAATAATAGAGCGCCCACCATTCCTGGTTTTGCAATAGGCAATACAACTTTTATGATTGTTTCTGATTTTGTAGCACCCAGCCCCAGTGATGCTTCTCTTAAAGAATTTGGCACGGCATTCAATACATCCATATACAGGGAAGTTAACATTGGAATTAGCATTACCCCTAAAACAACACCTGCTGTAATGGCACTTTGAGCCGAAGCAGCTATGCCAAAAAACAAAGCTATTTCTTGAAAAAACGGTGCAACAACAATAGCTGCAAAGAACCCATATACCACTGTGGGAATACCCGCCATTGTTTCTAAAGCTGGCCTTAATATTTGCATAACATGTTTGTTTGCATATTCACAAAGACATATTGCCACCATAGTACCCAAAGGAACAGTTATTATTAAAGCCAGAAAAGTAATAAAAAGGGTGCCTAAAAACAATGGGGCAGCACCAAAATTATTTGCACTTTCTAGCAGATCATTTGGCATCCAGTTAGTCCCAAATATAAAACTAAAAAAAGATACTTGAGAAAAAAACCGCATTGATTCAAAAAGAAGAACACCCAATACTAAAACAATAATAATCAAAATTACTATTGTTAAAAATAACATAAACCTCTGCAAGGCCTTCTCAACAGGTTTTCTGACACATTTTCTTTCCACAATAGTTTTATAAGTTAACACCCACCCCACACCTGAAAAGATAAGAAGTACTCCAGGGTATAGAATTTTTTTCAGGTCATTTGATGAAAAAAAAGAAACAACTTTTATATTTTCTGCCAACAGGAGAACTATGAAGGGAATGCCTATCCATAAAAAGCTGTACCACATATAATAAGCTGGTAAACATGGTTGCTTTTGTTGTGTTTTTTTACGTAATTCTTCAAGTCTTCGATGTTTTAAAAAGTTACTTAAAAGAAAATAAGTAAGCATGATGATACAGAAAAACAAAACAATAGTCACGATAGAACCAACTTTTTTATAACTCCTTCAGTACTATAAAATATTCTTAGAAAAATAGACTTAATTTTATGATATCCTGCTATTCAAAATACAAAGAGTGTGATTTTTATGATGCACGATACAGTTTTATTTAGGGCATGCTTGAAATGAACACTTAGAAATACTATGTATGGATTATTATATTTTTTATGGAAAGCATTTTGAATGTTTAGATTTTTATTTTTATTCCTATTTTTTTCTACTTCTGTATCTTTTGCTGCAGATCCTGACCCCAGTGAAAGAGCAGCAACAAGAGGTGGATCAGCACCTGCAGCAAGAGCAGCACAACCAGGGGAAAGGTTAACCCTTTCTCTTTGCTTTCATTATTTAGAAAAAGGAGATTATATAAATAGCGTTTCTGCTTTAAGTCTTCTTGCAAAAAATGGATCTTTTCCCGCTGCAGCAACTCTTTTTGTTTTAAGCAATAAATATAAAGGAAAAGCACTCCCCAAACATAGAACTAGCAAGGTAAGGATAGAAGATCCCAAACTAAGCCAATTACTAGATTTAACTTTTAAAGGAAATAAATTTAAGAAAAAATGGTGTCAAGATATACCCCTTGCAGAGTGTTTGAAAAGCCTTTATCCACCAGCTATGCACAAAAAAGCAGACATTGTAAGCCAACTATTTCTATCTGCCTCCAATCCTCAAACTCTACTTGAAAGCCAAGTTTTCTCTGTACTTCCATCACTAAAACTGACCAGCCAAAGAAGAGCTGCCTTAACAGCCCTAACAAATTATGGAATAGAGTGTGACTTTCAGCGCCCTGAAGTTATAGCATTATGCCAACATGTATCACAAAATACAGAGTTGGAACATGTAAGATTTTATAGCGCTTATATGGCTTTTTTTCATGCTGACCTTTCATCCACTCTAAAAAATCCACGACTAACTGAGAGTCAACAAATAGCCCTAGTTGCCGCCACTTTTTCTTTTTGCCAAGAAAGAGCAATACGTGGTGTTCTTAGTTTCCTACAAGAAGAATCTTCTCCTCTTTATATTCCCTGTGTAGAAGCAGCGGCAGACGTAAAATCTATCTATGGGCATTTTGCCTATGCAGATGCTTTATATAAAGGACAGGGAGTGCCGCAAAGTATCGGAAAGGCACTATTACACTATAAAGCAGCAGCTGACTTGGGTCTTGTAGAGGGCGCACATACCTATGCCAGTGTTTTATTACTTACACAGCGGCCAACACTAGAGGTTTTATCAACTGTACGAGCGTATAGGCAACAAGCAGCAGATAAAGGCTTTTTTCTTTCACTTATGGACTATGGTAGTATGCTATATAATGGACAGGGTGGTCCAAAAGATAAAGAATTAGCTCTGCAATATATGAAAAGAGCTCTTGATCAAAAACCGAAAGACCTGGAAGCTTTATATAGATATGGCTTTGTACTACATGACGCAGCCAGAAGAGATAGCTCAAAAGTTGACTCTCTATTTTTAGCGGCTAGATGTCTAAAGCAAGCAGTAGATGGAGGCCATAAAGCAGCCCGGGGTAGTTATGCAGAATTTTTAATGGGTCAAGAAAGATTTGGTGAAGCTTTTGAGTATGATAGACAGTCTGCTGCAGATGGTGACGGTATATCACTTCTAAGATGTGGAGCTCTACTGGCTAATGGTCAAGTCACTCTTACAGGAAGCTCTTTGGAAGAAACTAGACAAGCCGCCCTTGATTATTTTCAATCTGCCTTACGCTCAGGAAAAAAACAAAAAAAATATTCTCAAGTGATTGTATCAGCAAACTATTATATAGGCAGAGTTTTAATAGAAACTGGAAGGCTAGTTGACGCTTTACCTTATTTGAAAAAGGCAGCTGAAAACGGTCATGCAAATGCAACGACACTATTGCTAACCTGCTATGAAACACCTGAAGAAACGACAGAAGTTGATGAAGCAACACAAGAACTATACCAAACAGCAACATATTTATTCCCTCCCAAACCTTCTTCCCATGACACTGCGGCAGCAGCAGAAGTAGAGAGCACAGATGCTACTGCTTCCAGCGCTGCTGCACCGGAAAGCACAAGAAGAAAACCAAAAATTAAAACTCGTCCACCTACTGCTCAGTCTACTGTATATGTGAAAGATCAAGAAGAAGTTGTACATGAAGCACTAGTACGCCTTGAAAATCGCACCGAAGATATACAAGATACAAAAGCAAAACACTTTATTACCTCTTTTTTCCAGGGGTCTGTAGAAGCTGCAGCACTGGACGAAGCATCTCTCCTCCATACACTAGCTACCATTGGCTGTGCTGTTAAAGAAACAAAATCAGGCTTTCTTGTAACAGGTCTTTCGCATATAGAGGGTCTCCCAAATCCAACTTTTAGTTGGCACAGAGAACATGGTGCGCCTAAGAATTTTGCCAAGGGGTACATTCGTCGGGTGCTTAAAAATTTCCTACATGGGATGGGATATTTCTCTTTATAATCTGAATTATATTTTCCCTTATCACACATACCTGCCCACATAACCTACCTATGTTTCTAGCACTACAGGTAGGTTTATTTTTTTTGCAAGGCCATCCTATTTAAGAGCTGTGAAAATAATCATATATACCTTGGGCTATAGAACTATTAATACCCTCCACCGCTTTTAAATCAGAGGGCGAAGCTTGTATCACAGCTTTTACAGAACCAAAATGCAAAAGTAAGGATTTTTTTCTTTTTGCACCAATGTTGGGCACCTGATCCAAAAGAGATTTTTTAACATCTTTCTTTTTTTTATTTCTATGTGTTGTTATAGCAAACCTATGTGATTCATCACGTAGTCGTTGCAGAAAAAAAAGAAGACTAGAATTTCTCTCAAGTTTTATTTTTTCTCCTGAATTAAGGTATAGTGTTTCATCTCCTGCATTACGGTTCTTTCCTTTGGCAATTGCCAAAAGATAGGGCTTTTTTTCATTTTCTACATTCATTTTCTGAAAAAAGGATTTAACAGCACTTAGTTGTCCAGGTCCACCATCTATTAAAATAACATCCGGCCAATTATTTGTCGTAATAGTTTTTTCATCAGTGCTAAAGCGTCTTTTCATGACGTAAGCCATCATAGCATAATCATCACTTGTATTAACTTTAGAATCTTTAATTGAGAATTTTCTATAAGCATTTTTTTGAAAGCCTTTCTCATTTGCTGCAACCATAACACCACAAGGATGTGTGCCCATAAGGTGGCTATTATCATACGTTTCAATTCTTCGAATGGGTTTTTCTATTTTTAATAAAGATTGCAACTCTATCAAAGCCTTCTCATAAAAAACTTCTTCTTTTAATTGATCTTCCAGTGAATAAACAGCATTTCTCTGCACAAGATTGAGAGCTTCCTTTTTCTGCCCACTTTTAGGGATGTTGATTGTCACCTTATGCTCTGCAATAAAAGATAGAGCCTCCTGAACTAAAGATTTAAATAAAAGTTCATGGCTAGTAATAATATTTTTTGGTGGTTTATGCCGCTCATAAAATTGCATTAAAAATGCAGACATAATATCGTCATTTGTCATATCACTATGAATATGCGTGGGAAAGTAGGGTTTACTACCAAAATTTTTCCCCGCTTGGTAGAAAGCAACTTGGACACATATTTTATTTCCCTGCCTGTACAAGGCATGAATATGCAGATCTTCTGTTGTAGATAAGTTAACGGCTTGATGTTCTTGTATTTTGGTTAAAGAAGCTATTCTATCTCTGAGAATGGCTGCCTTTTCGTATTGACGTTGGCTGCTATATGCCATCATTCGTTTAGCAAGGTTTTCTTGAATATTTTTTGTCTTTCCTTTAAAAAAATTTTCAGCGCCTCTTATTAGTCCATCATATTCTTGTTCTGACACCTTGCCTACACATGGTGCTGAACATCTTTTAATATCGTACAGCAGACAGGGCCTTGTTCTATTTTCAAAAATGTTATCTGAACAAGTTCTTAATAAAAATACTTTTTGCAGGGTCTCGTAAGTTTCATGTACAGAAGCAGTGCTTGCAAATGGACCGAAATATCTTCCAGGTTCTTTTCTCGACCCTCGATAGATTTTAAGACACGGATACGGATGCTCTCCTGTAAGCTGTAAATAGGGGAAAGACTTATCATCTTTTAATAGAATATTATAGGGTGGCTTGTGCTTTTTTATAAGATTAACTTCTAGCAAAAGGGCTTCAGTTTCTGTTGTTGTAACCAGAGTATCTATGGTTGCTATCTGCGAGACCATACGCTGTTTTCTCACGGGCAGCCCATCCCATCTAAGGTAACTTTTTACTCTTTTCTTTAAGTTTTTTGCCTTGCCTATATATAAGATTTCTTTTTTTTCATCCTTAAAGAAGTAAACCCCTGGTATATCCTTCAGGTGCTTTATATGGCGTGCCAATACATCAAGCCCCTTATCTAGACCTGCTGGAATTTTCAATTTTCCTCCCTGTGCATGGCCTCACTTTTTAAATACAATAGACACTGCCGTTTTTTTCCAATGGAAACTTTAAGAAGGCCATTTGGAAAAAAATCATCGGTAATAAAGGCTTTATTTTCATCACTAACCACCTGATCGTTTATACGAATCCCCTTCCCTTTAATCATTCGCCGACCTTCACCATTTGATTTTATAATACCCAGTTTGTTTAGCGCTTCTACCAGGAGAGTCCCCTCCTTAACTATTCCAATCGGCAGGTTTGTGGCAAGATTTGGTAATCCCTTGTGGGAGAAGCCCAAAATTTCCATATCTTCCACTTTTGTATTTTTTATAAAAAAGTTTGAAGCTGTTTTGCAAGCAGATTCAGCAGCTTCTCTACCGTGCAACATACAAGTTGCTTCATTAGCAAGTTTTATCTTGGCTTCATTGAGTTCTGAACCCTGAGCGTCTTCAAAGGTTTTTATTTCCTCAAGAGGTAAATCCGTATAAATTTTCATGAAATGAACTACATCCTTATCATGGCAATTTCTCCAAAATTGCCAGTAGTCATAAGGGCTTAGCTTATCTCTATTCAACCAAATAGCCCCTTTGTGTGTTTTCCCCATTTTCTCGCCACCAGCGGTCATAATTAAAGGTGCTGTCAGACCGAAAACTTCTTCTCCTAAGACTTTTCGAGTTAGATCAACCCCGTTTACAATGTTTCCCCACTGATCTGAACCACCTATTTGCAAAGAACAGTTATGATTTTTTTTCAGCCATAAAAAGTCATAAGCTTGCAAAATCATATAGTTAAACTCTAAAAAAGTAAGTGGCTGTTCTCTGGACAAGCGCAATTTTACACTGTCCATCGATAGCATCCGGTTAACTGAAAAGTGGCGCCCATACTCTCTTAGAAAGTCTATATAATTAATATCCTTCAGCCATGTATCATTATCCAACATTATGGCATCTGTTGGTAAATCACCAAAAGTTAAAAATTGACTAAAACACTCTTTTATGGGCAATAAGTTATTTTGTATAAAAGAATCCTCCAACAGCTGTCTGGACTCTGTTTTGCCAGAAGGATCTCCTATTTTTGTTGTTCCGCCTCCAAGCAAAATAATTGGTTTTAAACCATTTCTTTGTGCAATACGAGCAAACATAATTCCCATAAGGTTTCCCACGTGAAGACTATTAGCTGTTGCATCAAAACCAATATAGAGTGTAAGAGGTGTTTTGCTCTCTTGTATTTTTTTATCTAGCACTTCGTTGTTTGTACCTTGGTAGATAAAACCCCTCTTTTGTGCTTCTTGCAGAAAATCACTGGAAAATTTTTCTTCTATTGTCTCTTTACTTTTCATCTATTAATCAATCATTTTTTATTGCCTGTATTTTTTGTTATAAAAAATTTCTCTCGCTCTGTCATGGTAATTCCTATAAATTTATAAAAATAGTAAATGAGTAAGTTGAAATATATGTCACAGAATAAAAAAATTATAGCTCTTGGACTTATGAGCGGCACATCGGCTGATGGTGTAGATTTTGGTTTGATTGAAACAGATGGTGAAAAATATATTAAACTTTTACAACATGGATTTAAATCTTATACTTCCAAATTAAGGGAAGCAATTTTAGAGGCTTATAAAAAAGGTTTTTCAGAAAGAACCAAAGAATTAGAGAAAGATATAACACTCTTTCAAGCCAATGCCACTAAAGCCTTTATGAAAGATCATAAAATTGAAAACATTACTCTTATAGGGTTTCATGGACAAACAATATACCATGTCCCTCCTTTATATGACAAAAAAGGAGCTTGTATAAGAAAAGGAAAAACTTGCCAACTTGGTAATGGAGAGCTTCTTTGCAAAGAACTTCATCTCCCTGTTGTTTATGACTTTCGCTCCAATGACATGCACCACAATGGACAAGGAGCTCCCCTTGTTCCTATTTTCCACTGGGCTTTAATACAATCAATCTCCAGCCTTGCTTTTCCTCTAGCATGGGTGAATATTGGTGGTGTTTCAAACATGACTTTTATTCCCCAAAAAAATAGTTCTCCAGAAGAGATCATTGCTTTTGACATTGGTCCAGGCAATGCTTTAATCGATGACTGGGTTAGCTATAAAACAAAAAATGAAGAGAAATTTGATCAAGGAGGCAAATATGCCAGCCTTGGCCAAAAAAATGAAATTCTTATTAAAAAATGGTTAAAGCACCCTTATCTGAAAGATCCCTATCCTAAATCCATGGACAGGAACTTATTTAATGGATTACTGGAAGAATGTAAAGATGACGGCATAACTTTGGAAGATGGCGCTGCAACCCTTGCAACATTCACAGTAAGATGTATAAAGAAGCACCTACAATCTTTTCCTGTCTTTCCTAAAACTCTTTTAGTAAGCGGCGGAGGCACTTATAATACATTTTTATATAATCAGCTGAAAGATTTAGTGCAGCAAACAAAAAAAACTGATGATTTTAATTGGCATAGTGATGCTATAGAAGCTTATGCGTTTGGGTATTTGGCTTCCCGAAACTATCTTTCTTTGCCCATATCTTTTCCTTCCACCACAAAAGTTTCAACACCACAAACAGGCGGTATATTACTCTACCCTTCCGCACTTTAGCAGCTAGCATATTTCCAGCAGATACACTTCTTTGAAATACTTTATGTTTTTTAGGAAAACCATAGGCTATTTATTATCAATAGCTTCAACAAACTTATGGTTTACATCTCTGTGTTCCGCCTCATCTGCCCTTATGATAACGATAACATCTCTCAAGGTGGCGTTTTTCTTAAGCCCCCAGTAGTTAATAGCTACCTGTGGTGCTGGAACATTTTTATGGTTTCCACTATCTATTTCTTCCAGGTATTGCGTATAACTTATGATAGCCTCCTCTTCAAAATAACCTACAACACGGTGTGCTGTCCTTGATGAAAAGAGGTATAAAAAAAAGTAAAAAACAAAAAATATTGCTTGAACAATTCTAATCAGGACTCTTTCAAGAAAAGTGGGTTTATATATTTCAATGAAAGTCATTAGATGCATACGTTCATTCTCTGCTTCTTCCAGTAGCGTTCTTACCCATCCCTTATCATGTTTCATTTTTCTAAGAGCGTGCAAGTGTTGCCACATACCACCCACCATCCCTGGAATAGCCGCCACTGTTTCCAGAACAATAGCTCTATGACCATAGCGTTTTCCAAAAAACAAATCAGCAGAAAACCGTAACATTTTAACAAAACCATAAGCAATTTTATCCCCTAAAGTTTTAGGCTTAACATGAATATCTAGCTTAATGGTGGTATCTGTTTTGCGTGGTGGTGTTGGTGTTGAAATATCTTTCATGGTAAAAGGACTCTTTTTAAAAGTTATGAATATACTCTTTCATTTTCAGAAAAATGGTAACGAGTAGTTAGTTTTATATATACTATTTCAGCCCATGAAAAAAGTATCTTATTCATGGTTCTCTCCGTCAAAACTAAACGTTTTTCTACAGTATATGCACTTTTCTTTTTTCCCTTTTTTAATTTTAAAAAATACATGTGGGTGCCCAAGCGTTCTATTTCCTCCGCTGCAGCTTACGATTTTTTCATAATCTTTCTCTGTTTCTAACATTTTATTACAGCCTCATTTGACACGTTGTCCTTGCACTTTAACTATAGTATAAAAATATTGCTAATAAAATTTTAGCACCCGTAGCTCAGCTGGATAGAGCGTTGGCCTCCGGAGCCAAAGGCCAGAGGTTCGAATCCTCTCGGGTGCACCAATATAAATGATGAAAAGGTGAATTATGTCTTTTACTACTTCTAAAAAAACATATACATGGCCTTACGGACCAGATAATATTTTTCCTTTTATTGATTTGAAGTACCAAGAGAAGCTAATACGCCCTCAATTACAAAATGCTTTTGAGTCTGTTATGGATTCTGGCGCTTATATTATGGGACCTCAAGTGCAAGAATTAGAAGACAAGCTCTCTGAGATGACAGACACCTTAGCTATTGGCTGTGCAAGCGGTACAGATGCTCTTATTTTAGCCTTATTAACTTTTGATATAAAACCAGGGGATGCTGTTTTTGTTCCCTCTTTTACATTTGCCGCAACTGCAGAAACAGTAAAACTCCTGGGCGCAACACCTGTCTTTGTAGATTGTATAAAAAGCACCTATTGTATCTGCCCAGAAAGCCTAGAAGAGGCTTATAATTTAATTTCAAACACAAGCAATCTCAAGCCAAGAGCTGTTATTGCTGTAGATTTATTTGGACATCCTGCAGATTATAAAAAAATTTCCTCTTTTTGTTTAAACTCTAATTTACTGCTTATAGGAGACTGTGCTCAAAGCTGTGGATCTACCTATAATAATAGGCCTGTTGAGTCTCTGTCGGACATTTCAACCACAAGCTTTTATCCCCCCAAACCTCTGGGCTGCTATGGTGATGGAGGAGCAGTTTTCCTGCCGAAAAAAAACAAACATTTAGAAGAGAAAATAAAATCTCTTCGTATTCATGGACAAGGAAAGAGTAGATATGAACATGCTCGAGTTGGTATTACTGGACGTCTAGATACCTTGCAAGCAGCCTTCTTGCTAGAAAGGTTAAAAATCTTTCCAAATGAGATATTGCGACGAAGAAAAGTAGCAGATACTTATACCCACAAGCTCCAAGGATTGGAAGAAAAAGGGCTTGTAACACCGTCTTTGGCGCCTGCATGTGAAAGCGTCTGGGCTCAATATACAATTCAAGTTAATAATAGATCAGCTTTTCAAAAATATTTAATGAGCTTTGGTATCCCATCTGTAATTTACTACCCGATACCTTTGCATAAACAAGTAGCTTATCAAGAAGATTTAACACCTCCAAATGGGCTCCCCATAACTGAAAGTTTAGCAGATCATGTTGTAAGCTTACCCATAAATCCTTATATGAAAGAAGAAGACCAGTTGTTTGTGATAGAAAAAATAAGAGATTTTTTCCTTTAATTTCCCGTTAAATATAAATTCACTCTTTACTTGTACACTTTTATGCACCTTTTTGATGAAGTGAAGTTGTCCTATTTATCAGCCTCACGGCGTAAAGCTCTTTCTTGAAGGAGAGGACCTCAAATCTACACACTATATTAAAATGCTCAAATTTTCTCTCATACATACTGCTAGCAGCATTTTTATTGAAAATTGTCCTGCTGGAATTATATAGCAGAAAAGCAAATACTTACCCTTGCAGCATATTAGGAGCTTCGCGTTTCTATAACGCGTCTCCATACAGACATTACCCTCACGTGATTTCCACAACTTGCTTTAAGTAATGCAAGCAAATACACTTAAATTAAGAGAAAAACCAGCATTTGGGAAAAAATAAAGGGGCTAACTTGTAAAAAATATTTCAACTTTGCTATTTTTTCCTCCTCAAAAAAAAGCATAAGTTACAGGAAAAGTTTTCTTTTTAGCTAGATTCTAAATACCTCTCTAAGAATTCCATTTTCTCATTATTGAGACGTGTTCCACTGTTATATCTAGACTCTACCCCCTTACAAAATCTTTTTCCCTTCCTAATACCATATGCATGAACAGCATAACACTGGTATGTATCATCTCCCCCTTCTTCTGGTGCCCACACACCACTTCCACTTTGACCAGGGCTTGTATCTATATCATAAAATACTCTATCCTTTTAATGCCTAGCTGTTAGTCCTTTCATAGTATACATAAATCGGCCATTGTTTTGCCCTCCAGGATATCCTGTAACAGACACAGTTACTCCCTCTACCCCCTCAGAAAAATCATTGATGCCAAAAAAACCTACATCACGACCTAAGGGTTTTTGTAATTCCATTAAACCTATGTCCACCTGCTTTGCTCTTCTATCTGAAGCTGTAGCATATTCTGGATGAATATACAAATTTGTAACTAACGATCTCATAGGCGCATGGGCTCCATATCTGCCAGGATAAAACATGACAACTTCTGGAGTTCTTCCTGTATTTCTACTATATAGATTATGTGCAGCTGTAAGAACATATCTTTCTCCTATTAATGTGCCGCTACCTATATAACCTGCGGAAGGGTATTTCATAAAAACGTGTCCATGAACTCTATAAGGCCAGCTCGTACAATCTTCTCTGCCTAAGAAGACTCTTCTATCATTGCCTTCCTCCAGCACAGACTCTGCATAATTTCCTCTATCTCCAATATAATACTGCCCAGAATAAATAGTTGCAGCTCCTGCAGCAGCTATTAAAAAAGATAAGGAAAAATGATTATGAAAGTAAGAGTGAGAGGCTAAACCAGCCAGTGCACCTGCAGCGCCTGGCATAAAAGAATCAAAAAACAAACCTGTAAACCAAGAACGCCTACTTAATATTCCTTCGCCCGGACCATAAGAAAACATAGGAAATTCCTCTGAAGAATCAAGAGTATACCTAATACTTCCTGCTGTTTCAACTCTAAGTCTAGAGTTTTGAGCGTGGGCATTAGACTCTGACGATAGAGGATCCCCAACATAATATAGTCTCTCATCAGGATCATACTTAAGACGTAAAGCATTACCAAAACCTATACTTCTTCCAGAATCAGATTCTTCTATTACAGGATCTCTAGCAGGTTTATACCCCTTAGTTGCCGAATATGATTGAAAATACCAGCCTACAATCAAAAAAACTAAAACAACTTTATATACTTCACTTCTCATTTTTTACCAATCACCAGACAGTCTAATAACCAGTCCCTTTGAATCATTTTGTATAATATTAGGATGAGAACCCGGTGCACCATCTTGCTCCATTTCTTCTATACTCCTTCCCCAGAAAAACATACCTCTCTTAGAATCATAACGAAGCACAGCACCACCTGGAATAATGCTCTTTGGTTTAGATGTTTTAGCTTCCATATCTGGATCTACTGGGGGCCTGTACCCTTTTCTCCCTCTTTTTTTAGAACGTTCTCTTCCTCTAAAACTTTTTTCTTGATCTTTAGCCAAACTCTTTTCTCTAAAAGAACCTACAAACTCCCAGGCCCTTTGCAGAAATCTCTTTTTATTTGGTTTTACTTTCTGTTCACCCACCGGCACTTCTTCCTCAGTGTTTCTCTGACTTCTCATACTTCTTCTCGCAGAAGGCTTTTTAAGCCTGGAACCTTTCTTCTTTGCTTTTTGATCTAAAGATCCACTTCCCTCTCTTGCAGCTCTAGAAAGTTTTGGCTGCTCGGACAAATCTAAACCTTTTTCTTGTACAGAAGTAGCCTCTACTTCTCCTGAAAAAAATACTGTTGAAAGCGAAAGAAAGAGAGCAAAATAAAATTTATCTGATTTAAACATCTCTAAGCACTCCTCATATACCATATTAAATGGCTATTATAATACTCATACAATACAAATTCTAAAAATATTTATCTTATACCCAAGATTACTTAATTTAATTTTATATGAAAAGCCTTAAGATTTAGAAAGTGGTTTCACTAAGATATTTTACACCACCCCTTATATATAAAGATATCAAGTATTAAGAATCTGGTAAAGCAACTTTCTCTGCTAATTACTATTTCTTGAAGCCTCTTAACATCTGGGAGCTCAATTGTTAATATATCTACTACTGTTTGAGGACGTTCTTTAACCATTTGTAAAAATTCACAAGAGGGTTCTCCTGATTTTTTTTCTAACAGCTTCAAGTTCTCTTCAACACCAAAGATTGCCTTTATTCAGTTTTTGTGAATAGGTAAAGTTGTAGGGAAGCTTTTTTAAGATGTTCAACAACATCTCTTACGTATCTACCCTATCTACTGGAGAAATTATTATTTTTAAGTGACTAGTTTTTTAAATTTCTAATCCGTTTATCAACTTTTGGAGAAAAGAAGGTATAAATAGCTGGAACGACAAATAACGTTAGAAGCGTTCCAAAAGTCATGCCACCAACTATTACCCAGCCAATTTGATTAAGCCCATGAGCTCCAGCACCTGTTATCAAAGCCAGTGGCAAAGCACCTAGAACCATTGCAGCCGTTGTCATCAATACAGGACGCAAGCGCAGTTTGGCAGAAGTTAAAACAGCTTTTCTCAGATCATACCCCTTCTCTCTTCTTAGACTATTGGCAAAATCAACAATTAAAATTCCATGTTTAGTTATAAGACCAATGAGGGTGACCAGTCCAATTTGACTGAAGATGTTCAAGGTTCCTCCTACAATCCATAGAACAATAAGAGCACCTGTGAGAGATAGTGGAACACTAAACATTATAATGAATGGATCGATAAAACTCTCAAATTGAGCTGCCATTATTAAATAAATGAAAATTAAAGCCAAACCAAAAATCAAGTAGATAGTATATTGGGATTCCAAAAACTGACGTGTTCCACCTGAGTACTCTGTGCGGAAATCGTCCGTTAGGAGGCGGTTTTTTAAATTATCTAAAAATTCCACAGCTTCTGAAAGGGCAAAACCGTTTACCAAGTTGGCACTAATTGTAATGGACTTCAACTGATTAAAATGATTGATTTCTGTTGGTACTGGCCTACGCTCAATATCAACAACGTTTGCAAGAGGCGCCATTGCTGTTTTTTGACCTTGCTGGGCCTTTAAATATACTTTATTTAAGTCTTGAGGATCAAGCCTTCTTTCTGCTACCAGCTGTGTTTTCACATCATACTGTTCTCCATCCCAGCGAAATTTAGTAACTGTTCGTCCGCTTATAAGGGAATCCAGTGTTTCACCTACAGTTTGAACATCCAGCCCCATAGATGCTAATTTATCTCTATTAATATTTACATAGTACTCCTGGGCATCTGGACTAATATCAGCCTGCACACGTTCAAAGCCTTTATGTTTTACCATGGCTTGTTCAATGATATCTGCCATCTTATTAAGCTCTTGATAGGATTGCGTTGTCTGTAGCACAAAACTGAAAGTATCTGATGAGCCACTTCCCCCAATTAAAGTACCACCTATACTAGCGTAGGCATTCATACCTGGTATATCCCATACTGCTTGCCTCACTCTATCCCTAATTTCCTCAGACGATTCTTTTCTTTCACTCCAAGGTTTTAAAATATTATAAGTAACAGCTGTTGGAACGGTTATTACTGATAACTGTTTTGTAACTTGCGGCAAGTCTAAAATTTCATCAAGTTGTCGCACATATCTGCTTAGATACGAAAGCGTTGTTCCTTGCTCTCCATCTGCTCTTCCCCATATAATACCTTGATCTTCTCGTGGTGCTAGCTCACTTTTAAGAACTACTTGCCCCATATATACACCAACACCTGCTATCATCAAACTAATAGCCAGCATAACCCACCGACCTTTGACACTTAGGGACACTAATTTTCCATATCCTCTTTCAATGAATGCAAAAAAACGGCTATGCAAATTGTCTTCACTAAGCGTATGATTTTTTAACATACGAGAGCACATAGTTGGAGTTAAGGTTAAAGCAACAATACCAGAAATAATGACTGAACCTGCCAAAGTTATAGCAAATTCTATAAACATTTTACCTGTTATACCTTTAGTTAATGCTATGGGGGCGTAAACAGCAGCTAATGTTAGTGTCATAGAAATAACAGAAAAAGTTATTTCCTTCGCTCCTTTAATTGATGCTGAGAATGGGTGTTCACCTTTTTCCACATATCTATAGATATTCTCTAGCATAACAATAGCATCATCAACTACCAGTCCAATAGCTAAAACTAGCGCCAAGAGGGTTAGCACATTTATTGTAAAGCCAAAAGCATACATCAAAGAAAAAGTTGCTATTAATGAAACAGGAATAGTAACTAAAGGAATAAGAGCTCCACGAAATGACCATAAGAAAATCCAAATAACAAGTATAACTAAAATAACTGCTTCAATTAGCGTCTTATAAACTTGGTCTATGGATTCTTGAATATATATAGAAGTGTCATAAGCAATTTCAATGGACATGCCTTGTGGCAAAGTTTGGCGAAGTTTAGGCAAGGTTTTTTTCAAGGAATCAATTAGCTCTAAGGGGTTGGCTGTTGATTTCTTAATAATTTCAATACTGGCAGCAGGCTGACCATTGAAGAAAACAGCTGATCTTTGCTCCCCTGGTGAAAATTCGGCATAGCCAACATCTTTTAATCTAATAATATAGTTAGACCTGTCTGTTATTACTAAATTATCATACTGTTTAACTGTTTTTAATTTCGCGGAAGTTGTTACATTAAACTCTCTATCTGTCGCAACGATACGACCGGCTGGAATTTCCACATTTTGATTTCTAAGCGCCTGAGAAACGTCTTGCACAGTTAACTCATACGCTGCTAACTTCTCTGGATCTAGCCATATATGCATGACCATGGGCGCAGAACCATAAACTTCCACATTCGCAACACCTGTTACAGCCTGAACTTGATCTTTAAGATATTTATCTGCAAAACGGAAAAGCTCTGGCGTTTTTAATGTTTGACTTGTTATAGCCAGATAAAGAACAGGCTCAGCATCAGCATCAGCCTTTTTTATGGTAGGGTTAGGTGCATCGCGGGGCAGTCGCTCTTTCACACGCCCCAGTCTATCTCTAACATCTGAAGCTGCCGCATCTAGGCTTCTTTCCGGTTTGAAATATAATTTAACAACGCTATTTTCAGCCTCAGATCTAGACGTCATGTAGTCTAAACCTTCAATCCCAGCTAAAACACCTTCAAGCGGTTTAGTAATTTGTGTTTCTATAATCTCTGGCCCGGCCCCTTCATAGGAAGTTGTAACGGAAATAATTGGACGATCTACCTGGGGATACTGCCGAACAGACAAATAAGTATAAGACACTACTCCAATAATAATAAGGACCAAGGAGAGAACAGTAGAAAAAACAGGTCGTCTAATACACAGCTCTGATATTGACATTATAATTTACTTTGCTTCTTTTTTTAATTTTTCAACTATACGGGACATGTCTTTTCCTTTTTTCTTAAGGCGAGAAGAAGGGATTGTTTTTACAGGAACACCATTAAAGTGTATTTTGGAAGCTCCAGCGGTTATTATAATATCATAAGAAAACAAGCCTTCTTCTATCATTACCATACCATCTTTCCTTCCACCTATGGTGATAGGCGTTTCTACAGCTCTTCCATCTATAACGCGATATACAACCTGCTCACCTTTCCTCTGCTCAACAGCAGACTCTGGAATCATAATAGCTGTGGGATCTTCTTTTAGCGTTAAGGTTACAGAAGCAAACAAACCTGAACGCAGATTCTTAGATGGATTATCTACCGATGCACGCACCCGAATACTATGATTAATTGTATCTACTCGAGCATCAATTGCCTCTATAACACCGTCGTATGCCTTGCTAAAACCATCGATCTTTACCTTAACTGGCATACCCTTTTTTATATTCTTAAGATAAACTTCCCCTATATTAAAATCTACCTTTATGGGGTCAACATCTTCAATAACTACAAGATCATCACCAGGTCTCAAGTAAGCCCCCACACTTACGTCTCTCAATCCTATTAAACCTTCAAAAGGAGCGGTGACGAGAGCTTTAGCTAGCTTTTCTTTTGCAGCCTGCAAACTTGCCTTATGGGCTTGATAGGTAGCCAGTGCTTTTTGCATCTCCTTTAAAGGACCTACTTTTTTTTCAACTAAGTACTTTGCGCGCTCATAATCAAGCTTGGATAAGTTAGCCTGTGCTTGAGCTTCTTTTAGCTGTGCTTTTAGGATATTATCCTCTAGCCTTACCAGTTTATCTCCTCTTTCAACATGTGTACCAGAAACAAAAAGAATCTCAGAAATTTTCCCCTCTATTTCTGGCCGTAGAACAACAGATTCATTAGCTTTCAAGCTTCCTACAACAACCAAGTCCTCAATGAATTTTTGCACTTTCACTGGTTCCACTTCCACAAGAACAAAGTCCGCTGTGGGTTTCTTTTTTACAGTCTGCTCCTTTACAGGTCTAAAAAAAAAGTAAGAACCTGCCCCTGCTCCTACTATCAAAATGACTAGCGCTACTTTCCAAAAAAAATGAAAGTGTTTCCTCATGCCAAACAACCTTTTTTCCCTCATACTATTTTTAGATACTTGTGGGTTTTTTAAAACATCCTTAGTATTTTCATTGTAACTTACTTTCTTAGCTCCAGCAATGCAATGAAAATAAAAATAGGAACTTTTTGTTATGGATAAAACACTTTTATTGGCTAGCCTGATATCTGCATTTCTCTTACTCCCACTTTTGTTTTATCTCACTAAAAAAGTTAGTCTATCAGTACATCAATCTAACATAGATTCTCAACCAAATATTCCCTCTAGTACTGACCAGAAAATTTTATCACAACTTCTTGATTTTTCTGCAGCTACTTGGTTTGTTTTTAATGGTATACTTCTTAAAGAAGCAGCCCCCAATTCTCTTTTCTTTTTAAAGGCTAAACAACCTGTCTTGACATTGGAAGACTTGAAAAAATTTATAAAACCTGAATTTAAAAAGTCTTTTTCCTATTTTTTTAAAAATTTAATCACAAAAAATCATCCATTTTACCTTCAAGTAACTAGCTCACACGGTCACCCCCTTGAAATAAAAGCTTTTTCTTACAAATCAACCAATGGAAAAAACCTCTACTTTGTCTTTATGAGAAAATTATCCATAGCCCCTACAATACATAACACTAAGCAAAATCTATCTAACTTTGAAATTATAAAACAACTAACAAGCAATATAGCTTTACCCTGTTGGATAAAAAAACAAGATGGAAAAATTTTGCATGTTAATAAAGCCTATGAAGAAATAAGCAAAATGAAAAACTATCAAATTATAGAACAAAACCTAGATATAGTCGACCATGAAACAGAGGCAGCCTATGCCATGCAAAATGCTCGCAATAATAAAAATACTTACAGAAAAAAGACCTACTCTGTTTTGGGGGGTGTCAATTACTATCTAGACATATTGGAAAAACCTTTAAAAACAGGAATCCCTTTATCTGAAAATCTATACTTGGGAGTAGCTGTAGACTGTTCAAAAGAGTCAAATATTAAAGATAAACTTGCTAAATACAAAAAATCTTTTTATGAACTCCTTAAAGATTTTTCCATTGGCATAGCTATTTTCAATGAAAAAACACAACTGGTTTTCTATAATGACGTTTATGCAAAGCTCTTATCCCTGGGAGATGATGAAAAGTGGCTAAAATCTCAGCCAACCATGGACAAACTCCTGGATATACTCCACCAGCACCAGCGCCTACCCTATCAACCTGACTATTCTAAATTTAAGAAGGAGCGCCTGGACCTTTTTAAAAACCTGCAAAAAATACAGGAAGAAATTCTCTATTTACCCGACGGATCTGTTATACGTATTACTATAAGCCCCTATTCCACTGGTGGTTTATTCTATACAATGGAAAGTATAACCGATACCCTCCAATTATCTGAAAAATACAATACTCTGATCGATGTTCTTAAAACAACTGTAGATAACTTATATGAAGGTGTTGCTGTCATCGGGGAAGATGGAACATTTACACTCTGCAACGAAACATTCCATAAATTTTGGAAAATTCGAAAAAATGCAAATCTGAAAGGTAGAAGTTTTATTGAAACACTAGAAAATTTTCGTGAAAATTTTTTATCTCTTCAAGATTGGAGGGAACACAAAGAAGACCTTATTTCCTGCCTTTCTTCCAGAAGTAAAACTAAAAACTTGCTTAAAGACAAAGATAACATATCTGTTGTTTTTACTTACACCCCTTTACCAAATGGCTCTCATTTATTTTCTTACTTGAAAAACCCAGAAAGAAAATCCGTCAAATCTCTTATTTAAACTTTTTAACCCACAAAAGGTAGAAGGATAAAAAAGAGAGAAAACTTGGAACCAAAACAGATGTAATAATACTGCCACTCCAATACCAAAGAAACATACAAATTGCCGGCATAGTTTTCCCCAAGAATGATGTTCCCAGAGCATTAGCTAGGCTTAAAAAAATATATTTATTTTCACTAGAAAATTTTTTTGAAAAATAAAAATTAATTTGGGTAGAAAATACTACGCCCACAATAATAATAACGATACGAATAAAGGTTATATAAAAAATATTTGCACCTTCAAGAAAGAAAAAAGAAGCGGGTAAAAACAGTCCCAATATCAAAGTAGATATACTCATAATTTTAATGGGAGATCCTCTAAGAGAAAGAGTTCCTACAATGGGTATTAATACTAGATCAAATAGCAAAAGCTTTGTATTCCATGCTAGCATAGACTGATATGAAATATTTGTTACAAGAGGCACTAAGGTATTAATAAAAACAAATGATAAAGCATAAGTACTGTAGGAAAAAGCATACAAAATAGCGCAAAAAAACACCTGTTTCCTATGGTTAACAAGTCCTTTTTTTATTAAAAAAACAGAACTTTTCTTATTTCTTTCTGAAGAGAATGGTCTTTTGTTTTTTACTTGAAAACCCCTCAAGCTTAAAATAAGAAAGCCTATTATTCCGCCTGCTAAAAAGCAAAAACGCCAAATATCAACATATATTTCTCTGCTATACAACGCGGCTTTCATAGATATAAAAGACCCTAATATGATACCCGACATAGTAGAAAATTCATATAAATAGGCTGCCTTTCTAGCAGATCTATCTCCAACATCTTCCATAATAAAAAATTTAGCAACAGCGCTCTCTCCTGCTGAAAAAATGCCCTGCATAGCTCTTAGAATAATCAAAAAAATTGGGGAAAAATATCCTATCGCAAAATACCCTGGCAAAACACCTATTAAAAATGTAGCACTACTAATACCTATTAATGAATATCTCAATGCTCTGGCAGGACCATATGACTTAGCTAACCATCCAAAAAAAAGACTGCCAACAGGCCGAACAAAAGAAGACCCAGCAAAAACAGTATACATATAAATTATTTGAACTGTAGGAACACTATTGGGAAAGAAAGTATCCGCCATAATAGGCGCAAGCAAAACATAAAGAACTGTATCAAAATGATCTAAGCTATTTCCCAATAAAATTGAAACTATTCTACGTGCAGGCTTTCTACCTTCCATCTCACACTTCCTTCGCAAGCATTATCTTGAACAGGTTTAGGAGTATTTCTCAGCAGAAAAAACTGCACCTCCGGTGATTCACAATCTTGTATAGCAGCGCAAAAAGAATGTCAATCCCGAAGAGACAGGCGCCATGCAAATCCTTCATGTTTTTCTTTTATTTATAAAGCCCCAGAAATCCAAAAACTTCACTCATTGTCTTTTTAGCTATCGTAAAAGCTTTTTCAGAGCCATTTTTTAAAATACGATCTATTTCCAGTGAATCTGACATTAAGCGATAAAACTCATCTCTAATAGGAGCCATTTTTTCTATTACTGCCTCACTTAGACTTTTTTTAAAGGGGGAAAAGTTTCCGCCAGAAAACTCACGGCAAACAGATTGAGGGTCTTGCTCTGTCATCATAGAGAAAATAGTGATTAAGTTTACAACCTCTGGGCGAGACTGAGCAGCTTCCATAGAATCAGGAAAAGGATCCGCATCTGTTTTTGCTTTTTTTATTTTTTTCTCGATAATATCATTGGAGTCTTTAAGGTTGATCCGTGCCCCCTCTGAGGGATCACTTTTACTCATTTTTTCTGTTCCGTTACGCAAGCTCATAATGCGAGCTCCCTGGCTTTGAATTAAAGGTTCAGGAAGTTGGAAAAAATCTTTTTTTACAGATCGATTGAAAACACCGGCTATATCTCTGCATAATTCCAGGTGCTGCTTTTGGTCCTCTCCGACCGGCACATGTGTTGCTTTATATGCAAGAATGTCTGCAGCCATTAAAACAGGGTAGCTATACAAACCCAAAGATGCTTTTTCCCTATTTTTTCCAGCTTTTTCTTTAAACTGAGTCATGCGATTTAGCCATCCCAACGGTGTCATGCAACTAAAAATCCATCCTAGCTCTGCATGGGCAGACACAGCACTTTGTGGAAAAATTATAGAACGCTTTGGGTCAACACCAGAAGCAATGTATGCTGCAGCAACTTCCCGTGTGTAGTCTGCTATTTTCTTTGAATCATATTCTGTTGTCAGAGCATGCAAATCCACTGCACAAAACAAGCATTCATAATCATTTTGCAGCTTGACCCAGTTGTTCACAGCGCCCAGATAATTACCCAGGTGAAAGTTTCCTGTTGGCTGTACACCTGATAGAATCCTACCTTTCATAAAACTTTCCTTCACGTTCTCTTTTTTTATAAATATTTAATAACCTGGAGCTGGATAGGCCGCTTGGATATTATCCACATGTGGCCGTAAAGTAACGGGAGCACCATATATATAGACCGTGTACAAAACACCAGCACTATACAGCGACAGTGCTCTTTCAGGTATGTATCGCCCCTGGGAATAAAGCCATTAGCGCACCTTCCAGCCTTTTTATACTATGCATTTTTTATATTTTTTTTCAAGAGAAAGATACATCCCCCTCCTTTGCATCCATTATTTCAGCAAGTTACTTAACCTATAACTGCAGTTGGCTACTCTATTTTACTGTATCTTATTATTTTCATATTTTCTAAAAAACTTGAATTTTATATAGTTGCCACCTATATATTAACTGTACTAAGCAAACTTACTCATGTTTTAGTTATTACTAAAAATTATATTTTTACGATTGGATTATTGATGAAACTTTTAAAACTCTTTTCTATTTTTTTTGCCACTATGCTTTCCTTCTACACTTATGCTGATGACGAACTGCCTCCTGCATGCTCTGCTGCCATTCAATCTTTCAGATCATCTATTAGAGAGGCTGACGCACTTTTCCAGACAAACAAGTATGAAAAAAAGCTAAACGCAGCCCTAGAAACTCATAAATCACCTATTGCATCTATGCTACGACCTGTAGCACCTTATGGTTTTGTCACACTAACGGAAATAACTATCCTTACCCATGAAATTTTGCAAATTCTCCAAGGTATATGTAGTGATATGTCTCTATCTGATCAAGCTGAATTAAAAAAAGATTTTTTGTATAGAGGAGCTACTGATAGATTAAGAAACTTTCAGCTTAAAAGTTGTACTGTTTCCAAAGGACCTTCACAACTTAAAGATGGAGATTTGGTTTTAGAGGTTGGGCAATATATTTTATATTGTAGCGCTGCTATAGATGCTCTCCTTCTTGATTTTTATAAAGCTGGCGCTTATGACGGTGGTGCAGTCAGCGCTGGTACTATTTGTCGAGGTGGTAGAGGGGCAAGAAGTGTTGCTTCTGGCGGGGGCACTCTATTTGATCCTGACGATGAAGTATCTACTATTTGGACAAAAGTGGTTGCCACAATCAAAAAGGGTGCATTAGAAACTAAACAACTTGCCAAAAAAGCTAGAAGTCCACAATCTAAACTACGTTCCCAAAGACTTGAGTATCAAAGACTTGCACGCATTAAATATGAACAAATTGCACGCACTAAACAAGACGAGCAAAAAGCCGCAACACTTGCCCTACTTGAAGCTGAAGAGCGACAACGTGAACTCGATAGACAAGAAGCCGCAACACTTGCTCTGCTTGAAGCTGAAGAGCGACAACGTGAACTCGATAGACAAGAGGCCGCAACACTTGCTCTGCTTGAAGCTGAAGAGCGACAACGTGAACTAGATAGACAAGAAGCTGCAACACTTGCTCTGCTTGAAGCTGAACGGCTAGCTATGGGCAGTGCTGCGTATGCTCGTGCAGACGCTCACGGAAGAGACTTTGTTTTTGCCTCTTCCATAAAACCTGCAGATAGAACTATTTTAGAAAGATTCACAACAACGCTACATATTACTGATAGAGCTGCCGATGCACATAAAAATGATGCCCGTGTTCCAGGGTGGATAGCCAAAACAATGGAAGTCATGCAATACTGCACAAACGGACAAAAACCTTTGCTTACTATGGAAGTAGCAACTCAAACTTTAATTGATCACTCTAGACACACAAAATTTAAGCCTGAACACTATACATCTATGGAAAAGCTTCTTGCCGCCCGTATTACAGGTGGAGACTCTAGACTTTTTTGTACAGCAGTTACTTTAGCTCATAATGATCCTAGCAAAATGACACAACTACAAATTCTGCTGGACACAACAAATAATTCAGCATCTGCTATCAATAATGGTCTTCTTGTTTTGGCTGGAGGAATATTACTAGAGAACTATTAATTTATTTCCAAGATAACCTTTTATATAGGAAGTTGTCTATATTAAGAACTTTTTTCATCTATTAAAACTCACTAATTTTTTCATTGGATATAATCTTCTCTTGCTGTTTCTCTATAAGCCATCTATAAATAGACTGTAGACTTACTCTAAAGGACTCTTGTGCAAATGGTTTTTTCTTGGATAAAACTAATAAATGAAAAAATAAAATTTTTCTTGTTATTTTTTGTTGCAACGGCTCTGTTAAATGGCTGTTCTTCATCAAACACTGAATACAAAGAACGCTCTGTTGCTGATATTTATAACCATGCCCATGAGCTCTTACAAAAAGATGAATATACACTAGCAGCAAAAGAATTTAACGAAGTTGACAGACAACACCCCTACTCACCTTGGGCAAAAAAAGCCCAATTAATGGCTGCTTATGCCTTTTTTGAAGCACAAAAATACAATGATGCCATCGATAATCTTGATATTTTTATTCAGCTACACCCTGGGCATAAGGATATAGATTATGCCTACTACTTGCTAGCCATGTGTTACTATGAGCAAGTTCCCACTATAGATCGTGATCAAAAAATTACTCGAAAAGCAAAAAATGCATTTAATGAGCTTATTAAACGATATCCTAAGTCTAAGTATGCGAGAGATGCACGAATTAAGCTAGATCTGGTCATTGACCATCTGGCGGGACATGAAATGGAAATTGGTCGTTACTACCAAACCATCTGGAACGACTTGGCTGCAATGAATCGTTTTAAAAGAGTTGTAAGCCTCTATGAAACCACTAGTCATGCTCCTGAAGCATTATTTCGCTTAGTTGAAGTTTATCTTTCTCTTGGAATGCCCAAGGAGGCACAATTAGCTGCAGCAATTTTAAATCATAATTTTCAAGACAGCTACTGGTATAAAGATGCCTACGGACTTCTGCGAGAATATGCAAAGAATAAAAACTATAAGCACTTTTCTTTTGAAGAAGATGCTGTAGATAAAAAAGATTGATATTGAGGCCCTTATGTTAAGGACACTTTACATTGAAAACATTGTCCTCATTAAAAGCCTTCTTATTGATTTCAAACCTGGCCTTTCGGTTTTCACTGGAGAAACAGGTGCTGGAAAATCTATTTTGCTAGATGCTCTTAGTCTTGTTTTAGGTTCGAGAGCAGATACAAAGCTTATAAAAAAGGACAGCTCGCAAGGCACCGTAGTTGCAACCTTTGAAATAGATGGAAACAATGCTGCTTTAGATTTCCTGCAGGAAGTGGGCATTAGAAGGGAAAAAAGCGAACCTTTACTCTTGAAACGTATTGTCACTTCGGAGGGCAGTAGTCGTGCCTTTATAAATGACCAACCTGTTTCTGTTAGTTCATTAAAATCTCTCTCTCACTATCTTATAGAAATTCATGGACAATTTGATTTACTTTTAGACGCGAATAATCACAGAAAATTTTTAGATCAGTATGCGAGCTTAACTGAAAAAACGGCAAAAATACAACAATTATATAGTGACTGGCAAGACCTTCAAAAAGAATATCAAGAACTTATGCAATCTGTTAGCCAAGAGCGTAAAATACTTCTTGAACACTATCTGAAAGAGTTTGAAGAAATAAGCCCAAAAGCCAATGAAGAAAAATCTTTACAGGCAGATAGAACACGGTTTTTAAATGCTGATCGAGTAAAAAATGCTATTAAAGATATTATATTTCATTTAAATGAATCTTCTCACTGTGTGGAACACAACTTAGCAAAAGCAATACAAGCTTGTGAGACTGCTTCTACCTATGACACAAGGTTTAGTAGTTACCTTGAAACGCTTTCAACAGCTTTGATTCAATCTCAAGAAGTTTCTAGAGATATTCATATGCTTTTGGATGCAGATTCATGTGACACAAACGACCTAGAATCTGTTGAAAATCGCCTATCTTCTCTCAAAGACCTTAGCAGAAAACACAACTGCACAATAATAGAGCTACCACAGATATACGAAAGCCTTATAAAAGAATTTAGCGCTCTGGAAAAGAGTAAAGATTATCAAAAAGAGCTGGAAGAAAAATCTGCCAGTGCTAAAGAAGTTTATAAAAAAGAAGCTCTTTCCTTATCAGAACTTCGAGGCAAGGCAAGTAAGCATCTTCAAGAAAATGTAATGTTAGAACTTCCCTCTCTTAAGATGGACAGAGCTTTATTTCAAGTTTGTCAGAAAAAAGTTAGTGAAGATGAATGGGGACCTTTTGGTATAGATAGTATTTCATTTGAAGTATCCCCAAATGGAACAACTTTTGGTTCTTTGAAGCATATTGCCTCTGGAGGAGAAAGATCAAGACTAATGCTTGCTTTAAAAGTAATTCTTACCTCGAGAAATAACAAGACTTCTATTATATTTGATGAAATTGACAGTGGCGTAGGAGGTGCTGTTTCAACATCTATTGGAGAAAGGCTTTACAAACTTAGTTCATCACTCCAAGTTTTTAGTATTACTCATGCCCCTCAGATAGCAGCCTGGTCTGATCACCATTATAAAGTAGAAAAAACTTTAGATGAAGGTGGGACTGTCCATACAACTGTTCAACAACTGAATAAACAACAGTCTGAGGAAGAAATAGCACGCATGTTATCGGGTCAATCTATTACAAATCAAGCCAGAGAAGCTGCAAAATCTCTTAAAGAACGATGTGGTAAATAAAACATGCAAGATCTATTTGTGCGAACAAAAAATATAGATACACTATCAGAGAATGAGGCAAAAGAAGAAGTAGAATCTCTTATTGCACAAATCAAGTATCATGATCAATTATATTATATACAAAGCAATCCTTCTATCTCTGATGGTGATTATGATGAAATCCGCATTCGTCTTGAGAAAATAGAAAAAAAATTTCCTCATTTAACTCTTAAAAATAGTCCTTCTCTTCAGGTAAGTGGCGATATATCAAAAGGCTTTAATAAAGTTCGTCATACTTACCCAATGCTCTCACTAGATAATGCCTTTTCTGTGCAAGATATGGAAGAATTTTACTTACGTATTCGACGCTTTTTAGGACTGAATAAATCGATGCCCATAGACTTGCTAGCTGAACCCAAAATTGATGGTTTATCAGCATCTCTACATTATGAGAATGGTTTTTTAAAAAAAGGGTTAACCCGTGGTAGTGGACTAGAAGGAGAAGATATAACGGACAACATAAAAACTATAGCGTCTATTCCTCATATACTTAAATCTAAATTCTTACCTCAAAGCGTAGAGATTCGGGGTGAAGTCTATATGACACATAAAGATTTTGAGACTTTAAATTTATCACGGGAAAAAAATAATGAACCGCTCTTTTCTAACCCACGAAATGCTGCCTCTGGATCTTTGCGGCAACTTGATGCTACCATTACAAAAAAACGTCAACTACATTTCTTTGCTTATACTTTAATATGGGATAACGACCCCGGTTTCAAAACATATGAGGAGCAGCGAAACTGGATTCAAGATTCTGGTTTTATACCACTACCGCAGTGCCAGAAAATTAGTTCCCTGAAAGACCTAGAAGCATACTATAGCAACCTGGAGGTAGAACGTTCATCACTTCCCTTTGATATTGATGGTGTTGTTTACAAAGTAAATAACTTAGAGTGGCAAAAAAGACTAGGATCTTCTTCCCGTTCTCCCAGGTGGGCTATTGCACAAAAATTTCCTGCACAAAAAGCTATCACAGTTTTAGAAAATATAAATATTCAGGTTGGACGAACAGGTGTTTTAACGCCTGTTGCTATTTTAAAACCTATAACTGTTGGAGGCGTTGTCGTAAAACGAGCTTCATTACATAACGAAGATGAACTGCAAAGAAAGGATATACGTCCTGGTGATACTGTTGTAATACAAAGAGCGGGAGATGTTATACCTCAAGTTATAAAAGTTCTAAAAAACCGTCGCAAAAAAAATATGCCACCCTTTGTTTTTCCTAAAAAATGTCCTGTATGTGGTAGTCATGTAGTTCGCAAAGATGGTTATGCAGCATGGTATTGTACAGGAGGTCTTATTTGCCCCGCACAAGCCAGAAGGAGGCTTGACCACTTTGTTAGTCTTGATGCTTTTAACATTGAAGGCCTTGGAAAAAAACACATACATTTGTTTTTTTCACAAGAATATATAAAATCTCCTCAAGATATATTCACTTTACAAAAAAGAAATGGTGTTCAATTTCCGCCTCTTGAAGAGACAGATGGATGGGGTCCTTTATCTACAAAAAATCTTTTTCTATCCATAAACAAATCCAGAAAAGTGACGCTTTCTCGTTTTATATTCTCCCTTGGCATACCTCTCATTGGGAAAGTAACAGCTGTATCTTTGGCCCAATATGCACAAAACTATGAAAAATTCAAACGCCTTGCAACAGAGTTACTTGAAAAAAAAACCGCAACTTGGGAAGAACTTTTCTCTTTAGATGGTATTGGTGAAGCTGCTCTTAATAATCTAGTAGAATTTATGAAAGAACCCCACAATCAAGATGTTTTACACGCCTTAGAAAAAGAAATATTCATTACGGATGAACCCCAAGTTTTTTACGGAAAAAACCTTCCTTTAGAAGGTAAAAAAATTGTTTTCACCGGAACCTTGCAACAAATGACTCGTCAAGAAGCCAAACAAAAAGCTGAGCTGCTTGGAGGAAAAATTCAAAGCAGTATATCTGCTAAAACGAATTACTTAGTTATTGGCCAAAATGCTGGTTCCAAGGAAAAAAAAGCTAAAGAGTTAAACATTCCAATCTTAACAGAAGAACAGTGGATGGAATTTTGCAAATAAGACAATAAGATCCAGAAAGATAGTAAAAACTCCTAATCGAATATATTTACATACTTTTCTTAAAAGTTTATAAAATAAGTATGGAAATATCTTTTTATACCTATATTGAAAAATATTATTTGATTCTGTCTAACCTGTACAGCTCACCCTTGCTCCCCGGTTCAACACTTGTTCTTCTTGGGCTCCTCTACTTTTTAGTAGCTCCAAAGCTAGTAAGAAAAAATTCTTTACATGCCTTTAGTCGTCCTTTTTCTGCTTTTTTTCTTGGCGGAATAATACTTTTGACATTAACTTTCTCTATTTTTCTATTTACTATAGGCATTTTCACAATACCTCTAGCTCTTCTCCTGTCTGTTGTTTTATTATTTATTTCACTTTTAGCCTCAGTAAATGTTTTTATTTTTACTTACGGCACAATATTTAAGGCACTGAAGAAACCACTTCCTAACACGCTTATCGCAAACTATATTTTTTTCTTAGCTGCTGTGGTTATAGTTGGATTTTTTAGCCTTGTCCCAAAAATTGGGAGTCTTTTTTTAACAATACTATTTATTATGTCCATTGGTAACACTTGTCGAACTTCTTCTATAAATTATTAGTAGCTTTCCATGTCCAAAACTCCTGAAAATTTTGACTGTCTCCTTGTTGGGGGTGGGCCTGTGGGGTTTATTTTTGCAGCAACTCTGCTAAAAGAAGCACCTCATTTGCGCATTGCACTTGTGGAGCGGCTGCCTTTAGAGACTCTTGTAAAAAAAGAGCAACCTGACCATAGAACAACCACCTTATCTGCCCATACATGTGATGTTTTGTCATCACTGGATGTATGGCATGAGCTTTTTCCAGAAAGTGTTCCTATAAAAAAAATTTTTGTAACAGATCAGAACGGCGAGGCATCTAAACTAGTTTTTGATCATACTAATTCTGGAAAGATCTTTGGGTATACCATAAATAACACTCTATTGCGAAGCACCTTAACAAAAAATCTTCAAAAGTTAAAAAACCTTACTATTTTTGATAGTTCTCAAATTAAAAATATAGAAAAATCTGCTGCCTTTATTACGGTAACAACGCAAAACAAATGCCTACAATCTCCTCTGGTTGTGGGAGCTGATGGTCGCTCTTCTCAAGTAAGAAGTCTTTTGAATTTTTCAATCAAAAAAAAAGCTTATAATCAGTCTGCTTTGGTAGGCCTTTTACAACACACAAATCCCCATAAAAATACTGCATCTGAAGTTTTTTATCCCAATGGTCCTGTTGCTTTCTTGCCTTATGGACCTCATGACAAAGAACGTATATCTGCTTTTGTTTTATGTGATAAACCCAAGTCTATAGAAGCACTGAAGCATGCTAATAAAAAACTAGTTCTAGATTTTCTAAAAACAAGGGCTCCCTCTTACTTGGGCGATATCTTAAAAATTTACAATCAACAATCTTTTATCTTAGAAATTGGAAAAGTGATACTTTCTTATCAAGAAAGATCAGTTCTTATTGGAGATGCTGCCCAGTATATCCATCCTGTGGCAGGTCAAGGGTTAAACTTAGGTGTTCGTGACGCAGTAACTCTTGCTAAACACCTTGGTGAAATGCAAAAACTTGGTGTAGATCTTGGCAGCACAACCACTTTAGAAGTATATCAAAAACAACGGCGCTTGGATGTCTGGCCAATGATTAGTTTAACACATGGTCTAATTAATTTATTTGGCATTGACAATTATGTTGCTTCTTTTGGACGTCGGTCTGGTTTTTCCCTTATAAACAAATCTTCTTTTCTGAAAGATTTTTTTGTTAGAAAGGCTATGGGATATTAGTTTGGGAAAACTACTTACTCTCCAGTTTGCTTTTTAAAGCATCCTGTACCAAAATCTTTTTTTGCAAAGAAACAATCTCCTGAATTCCTTTTTTAGCCAAGTCCAGCATTTGTATAAACTGAGACTCTTCAAAAGGATCTCCTTCTGCTGATCCTTGAACTTCAATAATTCTGCCAGCTCCTGTTAAAACAAAATTAGCATCTGCTTGAGCTGAACTATCTTCTTGGTAGTCCAAATCCATAACTGTGTTTTCGTTGTGAATGCCACAAGAAATAGCAGCAATAAAATCACATATAGGCAGTTCTTTTATTTTTTTGCCTTCTACAAGTTTTTGACAAGCCATATATAGAGCTACAAAACCACCAGTGATTGATGCTGTCCGTGTGCCACCATCTGCTTGAACAACATCACAGTCAATCCTAATTTGCCTTTCACCAAGCTTAGAAAAATCAACAATACTACGCAAAGAACGACCAATTAATCTTTGTATTTCCTTTGTTCTTCCAGACTGTGCACCACGCGCTGCTTCTCTATCAATACGTTTATCCGTAGATCTGGGCAACATGCCGTATTCAGCTGTAACCCAGCCCTTTCCTGAGTTACGCAAAAACATCGGGACTCTTTCTTCTACAGACGCTGTACAAATCACATGTGTGTTTCCAACCTTAATTAAACAAGATCCTTCAGCATAAGGGTTAAATCTTGGGATGATTTCCACTGTTCGCAGCTCATTATTTTTTCTTTTTGAAGGACGCATTGTTTTTACTCCATTAAATTTCTTTTTTATTAAATACTACACTTGCACATAAATTTAAAGCCCATCTATCTGAAGATTTTTTAACCACAAATTAAATTTTTCCTATAATAAAAATTATATGATTTATCTTTTTTCTTACTTTCTCACTATTTTTTCTAACTTTAATACATTTTTTATAGAATAAAAATTTCCCTTAAAAAAATCTACATCTCATGGTATAACTAGCTTATTAATATATGGAGCACTTCATTAATGACAAACAATGCATCAGAAAAAACTGACAACTTAAGCACAGAACAAGAACCATGTGATGTAGAACAACAAAAAGGAGCTGCTAAAGCTCCCGACTGTGGTGAAGAAGAAAAGCTAAAAGATGAAATATCAAGCCTAAAAAATCAGCTGCTACGATCAATAGCAGACCAAGAAAATTTGCGTAAGCGCCTTGAACGAGAAAAAATAGATATGGCAAAATATGCCGTGTCAAATTTTGCCAAAGAGCTTATTACAATAGCTGATAATTTTGAACGTGCTCTAACAAGCATAAAAGAAGAAGATCTTAAAAACAATGAGGTCGCAAAAACGCTTGTTGATGGTGTTCTCCTTACAGAAACAGAACTACTGCGTGTCTTAGGTCTTGTAGGTGTAAAAAAACTCGAACCTAAAGCAGGTGAAAAATTTGATCCTAACTTTCATCAAGCTATGTTTGAAATAGACCATGACGAGTTACCCAAAGGTCATATTGCACAAATAACTCAAATTGGCTATATGCACCATGATCGCCTTTTGCGGCCAGCTATGGTTGGTGTATCCAAGGGAAAAATAGAAAAAAACAGCTAATATTCTTCCTTATATTTGCAGATAAGAAGAAAAGAGTTTATGCGATATAAGTTATGGTCTAAGGGTTACTATAAAAAATCTATAGTAAAATACTATACGGTATAAAACAAAAGAGCGACCAATGAAAAAGGAAAACATCTTAAAGTTATTAGAAGTTATATGTGTTATAGGAATATTGTCACCTTGCGTAGTGCAAGCTTCAAGAGGACCCCTCCGCGAAATTATTGATAATGGTCAGCAACCGAAGTTGGAAAGAAGAGAAGTTATAGAAGTAGAGAGTACTGTTTCTCCCTCTTTAGAAAGACTTTTAGTGCCTATTTCAGGAGAGCTTAATGATTTGGAAAAACTTATCCCTAGACGAGACTTCTATGGAGACACAATAGAAGATATTGCTATAAGGGCAGCAAAAACCCTTCTAATGGCGGCATTACAGCTAGCCTCTTTTGACGGCAGCACTATTGAAAATATAGTCAATAATGTTAATAACCCTCTTCATTGGGAACCATATAAATTAGCGAGAAAGAGAGCAAAAGCTTATCTGCATCTTAGTATGCCTATGGATAACAACAGGCGTTTAACTTTTTCTGTCGATATGAGAAAGTGCCATCTAAAAATTTACGATATTGCTTTTTTAGGACTTAAGAAAGCACAGGTACAAATGAGTAACATGATCGGGACTTATCGTTTACTATGTACTGTGGAAACACCATCAAGTTAATAAAATAACAAGGTATAATAATGGTAAAAAACCCGTGGATTGTTCTCGTAATTTTAGAGGCTAAACCAGGCAGGGCAGATAAATTGAAGAAACTGCTCAAAGGTATTGTTCTTCCCAGCCGCTCTGAATCTACATGCATCAAATATCATTTACACCAAGATATAAATAACCCTGATCAATTTTTTCTTTATGAGCACTGGGAAAGTAAAGAAGCACATGAAAAACAATTCAGCAAACCCTATATTGAAAACCTTTCTAAAAAAATAGAAGACTTTCTAGAAAAACCTTATAAAGTTATATTTGGAAATGAGATTTAAGGCTTATATTTTAAGTGGTAGCTTGAAAAAGATTCTTTTTACTTTCTCCTGAAAATTTGTTACAAGTGAAGCTATATTTTATATTCTTATGAAGGAACTGACATGTTTATTTTTCTTATGGTATTAGAAGGCTTAATAGCTTTGGCTTTGGTATGCGTTATTCTTCTACAAAAAAGTGATGGTAGTGGTTTGTCGGGGTTAAGTGGTGCTGGTTCTCCAGCAGGTTTTATGTCTGCACGTGGTGCAGCTAACTTTTTAACACGAGCCACAGGATTTTTAGCTGTTGCTTTTATGGGCATTTGCCTCTTGTTAGCAGCTATTTCCAGTAGAGAAAATGAAGACTCTTCTGTATTAAATGAAATTTCCACTTCTCAGGAAAACAAGCCACCAACACCGATAAAGACAACTAACCCGGTGGTTCCAGCAACCTAAAAAACTCCGTCAGTGGCGCTTTTATAGCGCCATTATCTTTAAAAAATTAAGAACTAAAGTCATTTTTTATGCAAAACAATAAAACGAAGTTTATTTTTATCACAGGAGGTGTGTTATCCTCTCTGGGAAAAGGCATTGCAGGTGCTTCTCTGGGTGCCTTATTACAAAGTTGTGGTTTTACAGTTCGTCTTCGAAAATTGGACCCCTATTTAAATGTAGATCCTGGCACAATGAGCCCACACCAGCATGGTGAAGTTTTTGTGACAACAGATGGTGCTGAAACAGATCTAGACCTTGGCCATTATGAAAGGTTTACGGGAATAAATACGTTGCAATCTGATAACGTAACCACGGGCCGCATCTACTCCCAAGTCATAGCAAAAGAACGTCTTGGGGATTATAATGGAGACACTGTACAAGTCATCCCTCATATAACAGATGCTATAAAAAATTTCATTATGGCCAAAGCAACAATTGATGAATCTCCTGTTGACTTTCTTATTGTAGAAATAGGAGGAACTGTTGGTGATATAGAAAGCCTGCCTTTTTTGGAGGCTATTCGTCAATTGCGTTATGACTTGGGCCCGGAACGTACGTTATTTATGCACTTAACTCTAGTACCTTATATAGCGGCAGCTAGAGAGCTTAAAACAAAACCCTCTCAACACTCTGTTAAAGAGCTACAAAACGTTGGTATTCAGCCTAATATATTACTGTGCAGATGTGACAGAAAGATCCCTCAAGAAACAAGAAAAAAGCTTGCTCTTTTTTGTAATATGAAAGAGGATCAAGTTATACCAGCTTATGATGTAGAATCTATCTATGAAGTACCTCTTAAGTATCATGAAAATGGCCTAGGTGTGGAGGTCATGAAATATTTTAATATTGATCCAAGCCTACACCCTGCTGAGCTTTCAAAATGGCAAGAGTGTGTCAAAGTGATAAAAAGCCCTGAAAAAACTGTAACTATTGTTATTGTTGGAAAATATATGGATTTAGCTGATGCTTATAAATCTCTATCTGAAGCTTTAACTCATGGGGGCTTGCCTCTTAGTACTAGAGTAAAGCTTAAATGGGTAGATGCCTCTATCTTTAATAATAAAGACAAAGTCGAAAAAACACTTAAAGATGTGCAGGGTATACTTATCCCTGGTGGTTTTGGAGAAAGAGGCGCTGAAGGAAAAATTTTGGCTATCCAGTATGCACGCGAGAACAATATTCCTTTCCTTGGTATTTGTTATGGAATGCAGCTAGCTGTTATAGAGGCAGCAAGAAACTTGGCAGGACTAAGTAATGCAGGAACAAGTGAGTATGGATCTCCTAAAGATTTAGTTGTTGGCCGCATGACTCAATGGAGTAAAGACGGCGAGAAGATTGAAAGGTCAGAAGATCAGAACTTAGGTGGAACAATGCGTTTGGGATCTTATCCCTGTATTTTGACAACTAACAGCCTTGCTTCCAAGATCTATAAAACCAAAGAAATACAGGAACGCCATCGCCATCGTTATGAAGTAAACATTAACTATAAGGATATTCTGGAGAAATCGGGCATTGTCTTTTCAGGTATGTCTCCGGATGAGTTTTTACCTGAAATAATTGAAAGAAGGGATCATCCCTGGTTTTTAGCTGTTCAATTTCACCCAGAATTTTCTTCTAGCCCCTTAAAACCTCACCCTTTATTCCAATCTTTTATACAGGCTGCTTTACACCATGGAAAAAAATCATAAAAACCAGATTGTTTCAGTTGGAAATTTTTCTATCTCTAATACATCTCCTTTCACATTAATTGCTGGCCCCTGCTCTATTGAAAGCCTTGACCATGCAATGGAGATGGCAGAAGCCATCTATGATATTACCCAAAAACTGGGCATACATTTTATCTATAAATCTTCATTTGATAAAGCTAACCGCACTTCAAATGACTATGGTCGTGGTGTAGGCATGCAAAAAGGTCTTAGTATTTTAGAGAAAATACGCAGCAAATTTGGCTGCCCTGTGATTACAGATGTGCATACACCAGAACAGTGCCAACCTGTGGCAGATGTTGTGGATATATTACAAATTCCTGCTTTTTTATGTAGGCAAACAGACTTACTAAAAGCTGCAGCAGCAACCAACAAACCTCTTAATGTAAAAAAAGGACAATTTCTTGCCCCATGGGACATGAAAAATGTAGTAAAAAAAATCCATTCTTTTGGAAATGACCAAGTTATGGTTTGCGAAAGAGGTGTTAGCTTTGGGTACAATACTCTTGTATCTGATATGCGTTCCTTAGCAATTATGGAAGAACAAACAAATTGCCCCGTTATTTTTGATGCAACACACTCTGTACAACAACCAGGCGGACAAGGTGCATCTAGTGGCGGACAAAGGGAATTTGTCCCTGTACTGGCTCGTGCAGCTATGGCTGTGGGCATTGCTGGCATCTTTATGGAAGTTCATAACAACCCTGATAAGGCACCCAGTGATGGGCCAAACATGCTAAAACTGAAGAACCTTTCATCTCTTTTAACGACGCTAAAAAAACTTGATAAGATAGCTAAAGAAAGTAAGATAAATTTACAAGATTGGTCTTAAGCTCTTTTAACAATAACAAAAGTAATTGTATGTTTACTATTTCTAATATAAAGGCCCTTGAAATACTGGATAGCCGGGGAAACCCCACTATTAAAGTATTAGTAGAATTAAAAAATGGTATTATTGGTACAGCTTCAGTACCTTCTGGTGCTTCTACTGGTATCCATGAAGCTATTGAAAAACGAGATGGTGATCTTAAGCGGTATAATGGAAAAGGTATCTTGCAGTGTGTTGATTCTATCCACAAGAAAATTGCACCCGCTCTTAAAGGCATGAATGTTCTAGAACAAAGGCTCATTGATAAAACACTCCTGCAACTAGATGGCACAAAGAATAAAAAAAATTTAGGAGCAAATTCTCTATTAAGTGTTAGCCTATCTGTTGCTCATGCAGCAGCCAATGCACAAAGCATTCCTCTTTATACTTATCTAGGTGGCCCCATGGCCAATAGATTGCCTGTTCCTTTCATTAATATTATCAATGGCGGAGTTCATGCAGATAATAATCTGGACTTTCAAGAATTTATGATAATTCCCCATGGTGCATCGAGTATGCGTCAGGCTATTCGTTGGGGAAGTGAAGTTTACCATACACTTAAAAATTTACTGCAAAAAAAGAACTTTAATACAAATGTTGGAGACGAAGGTGGGTTTGCGCCAAATATAGAGTCAACGCAGGAAGCTTTAGAGCTGATCTGTATTGCTATAAAAAAAAGCGGTCGCATACTTGGAAAAGAGATAAGCTTGGCTTTGGATGCTGCAGCTAGCGAATTTTTTAATAATCACACCTATACTCTGCAAGGAGAAAAAAAATCTCTAAGCTCTAGGGAATTGGCACTTTTTTATAAAGAACTAACTGAAAAATATCCTATCATATCCATAGAAGATGGTATGGCTGAAGATGACTGGGATGGCTGGATTTACCTTACAGAATTACTGGGAGACAAAATTCAAACGGTCGGGGATGATTTATTTGCTACAAATCAGGAGCGCCTCTTGCTAAACAACAAAAAACGATCAGCTAATTCTATTCTTATAAAACCTAACCAAATTGGCACCTTAACAGAGACATGGGAAACCATTAGACTGGCAAAAAGTTTTTCTATGGGCACTATTATATCCCACAGGTCTGGAGAAACTGAAGATACTACTATTTCAGATTTATCAGTTGCTTTTAATTGTGGGCAAATAAAGACAGGAGCACCTTGCAGAACAGACCGCACAGCAAAATACAATCGCCTCCTTCATATAGAAAACCAGCTAAGCTCAACAGCAGATTATGCTGGCTTTCAAAGACCTATTTGGGAAGTATAAACATATCCAACAATGAAGAGATACCTCATAACATACCGTTTAAAAAAGGCCCTTTTACCTGCTCTTTTGCTTTTTTTAATGCTTTATTTTATTTATCATCTTGTGCAAGGACAATATGGCCTTCTCTCCTGGAAAAGACTGCAGCAGCATAACTCTGCTTTAGTACAAAAAAAAGAAAAAGCAGAAAGAAAAAATAGATGCTTGCAAGACAAAGTGAATCGCCTTAAGCCTAATCAACTAGATTTAGATTATGTTGAAGAGTTAGCACGAGAAAAAGTAGGCATCTACCACCATGATGACCTTATCATACATTAAACCTCTTAAGAAAAGCCCTGAGAATCTTTTATTTTCTAAGTTCTTTAGTCTTCTTCCTTTTGTACGTTTAGGGTTTTGAGTTTTCTGTGAAGGGCAGACCTCTCCATACCTATAAATGTAGCTGTTTTGGAAATATTACCTTTAAAATTTTTCACCTGAATTTTTAAGTAGTATTTTTCAAATAGTTCTCTTGCTTCTCTGAGAGGGAGTTTCCAAACATCTGTCTCTGTTACACTTTCCCACCAATCCTCTTCATCTATCTTTGTTTTTTCAGTCGGTGCCTGAGACCTAAGGAAATCTCCTCTAATATCCAAGGGGAAAAAATTTGGCTCAATGGTAGTACTAGACGTCTGCAAACTCTTAATAATAGCCCATTCTATAGCACAAACAAGCTGCTTTACATTCCCAGGCCACTCAAAGGACTCTAAAGTTTTTAACGCACTATCTGATATACTGGGCACAGAAATATTATAGGACTGGCAAATAGAAGTTAAGAGGGCCTTAACGAGGTAAGGAATATCTTCTCTTCTCTCATTTAGTGGCGCTATTTCCATAAAAACAACAGCTAATCTATAGTAAAGATCCTCACGGAATAATTTTTTTTCAATATAAGTCTCTGGCAAATCACAAGATGAGGCAATAATACGAACATTTAAAGGAATATTAAGCTGTCCATTTTCTCTTTTAAAAGAGTTAGCGTGCAATGCTTTTACAAACTTAGCTTGAACAGGAAGTGGCATACTGAAAATGTTTTTAAGGTGTAATGTGCCATTATTTGCCTGTTCTAATATACCTACTTTTCCAGAGTTTCCATTTTCCAGTGCATTAGCTTCACCAAATAAATCTTCACTTATTTTCTTCTCATCTTTTTGAGAACAATTATACTCGAGAAATACACCTTTAGACCTTAAGGATTTACCATGTATTAATCGTGCAATAGTCTCTTTTCCTGATCCTGCAGGTCCTTTTATGAAAACGCGACTGTTTGTTGGAGCTATCTTTTCAATAGTTTTCTGCACATTTTGAACAAAATCAGAACTTCCCACCAATTCTTTTACAGGGGCATTTTTTAGTTTTAAGGTAGTATTTTCTTTCTTTAGTGTGGCATATTCCATAGCCCTTTTTACAGCACTTACTAGTCTATCTGCTGTGAAAGGTTTTTCTAGAAAATCATAAGCACCTCTTTTTAGAGTTTTAACAGCCATCTCTATTGTTCCATGGCCACTAACCATAATAATCGGTATAGAAGATTTTTGTTCCTGAATGATATCTAGAAGCTGTATACCGTCGAACCGACTATCGTTCAGCCATACATCTAAAATAACAAGATCTGGTTTTTTTTGACGAATTTGAGCAATAGCTGCCGTGCTATCACTGGCTGTACGTGTTATAAAACCTTCATCTTCTAAAATTGCTGAAACAAGTTCTCTGATATCTTTTTCATCATCAATAATTAATAGATCCAAAGCCATTTTATTCAATCTCTTCTTTAACTATACCCTGGTGCTCTTCTTTATAAAGCAAAAGCCTAACTCTTGCACCACCTGATTTAGACTCTTCAAAATAAATAAATCCTTTATGGTCTTTCATTATACGAGAAACAATAGAAAGTCCAAGCCCTGTTCCTTTTATACGTGTTGTAAAATAAGGTTCAACTAGTTTATTATGAAAAATCTCTCCCCAACCTTTGCCAGTATCTTCAATGATGAGGAATATCTTATCAGGAAAATCTACTATCTCACATCTAATTTTTTGTATCTTATTTTTACTATTTTCGTGTTCTTGTATTGATTCTATAGCATTTTTTAGCAAGTTATTAAATACTTGCGTCATTTTATTTCTATCAATATTTATATAAATATCTTTTTGGGGCGCATTCACGTAAAATTTAATTTTTGGATATGCTTGTTCTTGTAACGATACAATATCTCTAAGCAGTTCTGTTATATTATCTACCTTAAATTTCATCTCTGGCATACGGGCAAAGGAAGAAAACTCTGAAACCATAGCACCTATGGTTTCAACTTGTCTTATTATTACATCTATACATTTTTTAAAGACTTCAGTGTCTTTTTTATCTAATTGGCTTAAATACCTTCTTTTAAGTCTCTCTGCAGACAGCTGTATAGGTGTTAAAGGATTTTTAATTTCGTGTGCAATACGTTTAGCAATCTCAGCCCATGCAGCCTGCCTTTCCGCTGATATTTGCTCTGTAATATCATCAAAAGTTAGTACATAGCCCTTAGCCTGTTTTTGAGACCCCTTGGAGCTAACTCGCACTAAAAAAGTATATTCTTGTCCGCCATGACTATAGATTATATTACCTTGTGAAACCCGGCTAGGATCTTCCAGCACCTCTAAAAACAGCTTCTGAGCTTGTGGAAAAATATCCTTTAATTGAATTTTATTTTTTCTCTTTTTTTTATTTAGAAGTTTTAAGGCACTATTATTTATGATACGTACATAGCCATCTATAGAGAGCTCTATAATACCTGAAGAGACACCTTCTAAAACTGACTCTATAAAAATTTTCCTTTCTTCTAAATCTCTATTTGTGCTTAATAATTGTAATTTTTGTTCACGCAGTTTTTTAACCATATGGTTAAAGGCTTTAACTAACACCTTTAAGTCGCCCACTCCACTTGGCAAAGGAATAAAAGTATCAAGCTCTCCGTATGATACACGTTGCACACCCTTTATCAAATTGGATATGGGTTTTACAAGTGCATTTGCAACAATAAGACCAACAGCAATAGCACCTAATAAAATTAGCAAACTGACAAATGCAAATATAATGGAAAAAGCAACTTGTATTTCAAATTTTTTTGATTTTAAAACATCATAGTCTCTTGCCGCTGCTTTTGTTTGAAGAGCATACTGCAGGATGTCTTTCTGTACTCTCTTCCAAATCAGGAGATAATACTCTTTACCGCTTGATAAAAATTGATAAACACCTCCCATAAATCCAGGTATAGCATTCTCCAAGACTGCTACATTCCCCTCTGCCACTAATTCTTGAGCCCAATTTGGAATGTTTCTATACGGCTTTTGAAACCAAGGATCTAAAGTAGACGCTTCTTCTTGTGATAATTCTCCTTTGGACTGTGCCTGTAGATCATTTTTTGTGTAAACAACCAAACCATCAAGTTTATAAAGCTTTAAAAGTATATTTGAAAATATCTGTAAATTTTCTGGTGAGTGGGACCACTGTTCAGACCGTTTTTCCAGCTCCTGTGCAATAAAACTTAAGTTTTCTCCCAGCTGTTGTTTTTTTTCATCAAAGTATGCCTGAGAAATTATAGATGCATTTGCAAGACCTTTAGAAAATTTAGTATCGAACCATTCTTGAACACCAAAGTGAAAAAAAACAGCAGAGAACAGCGTTAATATTAGCGTTGGCACTGCAGCTATAACACCAAAGAGAAATACCATTTGACCGTGCAAACGAGAACCTGCTTCTCCCTCCCGTTTTGAAATCCATACTTTCACAAGGCGTTTTATAATAAGAATAGTAAGTGCTGATAAACACGCCAGGTCCAAAATTAATAGAAAAATAACAAAATGCTCTCCTTTTTGAACATAGGACAGACGACCCAGCATACTATAGGTTAAAAGTCCCAAAATAATTGACAGGAGAGCAAGAGTGGCGAGCCATGGTCGCCGAAAGAAAGACTTCTTAAAGAAAGAGTAGGATGATTTTATATTCTTACTCATTACGCTTCTTTTTTGTTAACTTGTATAGCGATAGTTTCTTACGCAAAGTATTGCGATTCATTCCAAGTACTTGAGCTGCTTTGGACTGATTGTTTGCACAAAACTTCATAACAGAAACTAGTAGGGGTTTTTCTATCTGTTCTAAAACTGTCTGATAAAGATCACTTGGCAGATCGCTTTCATCAACGGCAGAAAAATAAGCATCCAAAGACTCTCTTACCCCTTCGCCTAGCGATTTAGCTTGCATCTTTTCTTTCACTGTTCTTCACTCTGTGGCTGCATTAACCTATCTCACTATAAAACTTGTTCACCAGCTGCTTGGCCTCTTTATAACCGGTTACTTGGTTTGCTTTAGCTCTAAAATCGGCCGATCCTTCTAAGCCTCTGGAATACCAGCTTAGATGCTTTCTTGCAAGTCTCATTGCTGTTTCTTCTCCATAATGATCTACCATGGAGGATAAATGGTCCAATATGATTTTCTTTTTTTCTACTATATTTGGCTCTTCTCGTCTTTCTCCTGTTTTAATATAATGCATAACATCAGCCAAAAACCAGGGACGACCATACATACCTCGTCCTATCATGATACCATCTGCTTGAGAGGCTTTTATAACTGCATCTACATCATCAAATGATCTGATATCTCCATTTGCTATTACGGGTATTTTTACAGCTTCTTTTACTTCTTTTATAAAATGCCAATCAGATGAACCTGTATAAAATTGGCATCTTGTTCGTCCATGTATCGTAACCATTTTTACGCCTAAATCCTCTGCAATCTTTGCAAGTCTTGGGGCATTTTTAGATTGGGAGTCCCACCCTGTTCGCATTTTAACTGTCACAGGTATTTTTACAGCTTTTACTGTGGCCTCAATTATTTTAGCCGCATGTTTTTCATCCCGCATTAAAGCGGAACCTGCATAACCATTGGTAACTTTTTTCATAGGGCAACCCATATTAATATCAATAATATGGGCACCTCTATCTTCATTAAACCTTGCGGCTTTTGCCACAATATCCGGCTCACACCCAGCAAGCTGAACAACAAAAGGATCAATTGCTTCATCATGTTCTAAACGTTTCATTGTTTTCTTATTTTCATATAAAACAGCTTGAGAGGCTATCATTTCTGAAATAACGAGTCCTGCACCAAACTTATGAACCAATAAGCGGAAGGGAAGGTCCGTTACACCGGACATGGGACTTAAAATCACAGGTATATCAACTTTAATAGAACCAAGAGTTATGGGTTTAAGCATATAAAGGGTGCTTCCTATATTCAATGTCCTTTATTTTTAATAGAAATTGATATAAAAAATCAAGCCCTATTGGCAAGCATGATTTATTTGAGTAATAATAGAATATAATTTACTGGAAAAAAGAATTCTTTATGCATCAATATCGTCAACGTAAAACCCCACCCCCTGCGCCATCACCAAATAATTCTTATTGGCAACGCATCCTTATGCTTTTGGAAAATATTTTTTCTTTTCTACTAAAAATCATTAATCAGATAAAAAGCTTAGCTAAAAAAAAGTCTCCACCTGTACTTATTGTTTCTCTTTTTGGCATTGGTTATCTACCTGTTTTTCCGGGAACCTGGGCTTCTCTGGCAACCCTTGCTGTTTGTGCTATTCTGGTTCCTATTTTACCCGTAAGCCTTTTTATCATAAATATATTTTTTATATTTTTTTTAGGAACAACCCTTCTTGTTATACTTTTTTATAAAAGCCCCGATATGAGCAGTGATCCTTCTTATGTTGTAGTAGATGAAGTCGTTGGGCAAATGATAGCCTTGCTTCCAGTCTTACATAACATTTCATACTGGCCTATTGCTTTACTTTCCTTTCGATTTTTTGATATAAAAAAACCGCTTCTCGTTAGTTGGCCAGAGTTGAACCTTCATGGAACACCTATAAGCTCTGCCTTAAGTATTATGCTGGATGATGTTCTTGCTGGTGTTTATGCTGCTGGCTTAACTTATATCTCTTTTATGGTTATTGAATCTATCTTTTAACTCGTAATGCCTATATGACACTGAGAAACATGTCGCTCCCTCAGTTATATTTTATTTTGGGGTTATGGCATTTGCTAATTGTTGAGCAAGCTTTTTATCTTTTTCTTCTAAGAAAAATTCTATCAACTCAGCTTTTTTCCCCGTTAAGTTAACTTGTCCAAAGCTAAGTCCAACGGTATAAGCTAGAAAGATAGATTCTTTGTGTGTGCACCCAACTAAAGGAAAGTCTATAATGGCCAAAAAAGCATGATCACCTTTATATTCTTCAGGTGCAGGGTTTTTCATTACGGCAAGAAAATAAGCAGCTAATATAATATCATGCGGTATATCAAACTTTCTTAAACGCTCCGGAATTTCCTTTATAACGGCCCTATCATTTCCTCGTGCTTCATATCTTGTATAGCTAACCAGTGGACTGTCTTTAAAATTTCTTTTATCAAGCAAGTTTCTTAAATATCCTTCTCTTAGTCCATAAGCACAAAAAATAATTTCACATGGATCAAGAACGGATAAAAAATTTTCAAGTAATATAGCTGCCGTTGGAAGCAGGCGGCTCTGATTTTTAATACGAGACCCCAAATTACCGAGCCACCGAATATTGGGCACTTTTTGGATGTAAGCTAAAAACTCTACAGGATCCGGCTTATAGCCATTAATCCAGGAAAAAGGATATTTTGTTTCTGCCATAAACATTTGTGCCAAAGTTCGCCAAGTTCCTCCTGTAATGTATATCGGCTGCCTTTTCTTTAAATTTGCTATCCAACTATTTTCTGCAAGCATTTTTTGAACATATAGAGAGGGGTGCCTCATGCGTAATAAAATATTGCGCATACGCATGACACCATAAGGAAAGCTCCTAAGGTCCATAATCTCTCCCTCCTTAAGATTAACAACTTCTATGCTTCCTCCCCCGCAGTCACATACAAAACCTGATGATTTTGGAAATGCTGTTAAAACACCTTTTGATAAGAACTTTGCCTCTTCTTCTCCAGAAAGAATAGTCATGGGCATAGATTCTAAGCTTTTTAATTTTCTAATAAACTTACTACTATCTGAGCAAGAACGCAGTGCTTCTGTTGCTAAAACAGCTGTATGACTAACTTCCAATAAAGCTAAAATTTTTTTATATTCTTTTAACTTTTGCCAAACAATTTCTTTTCCCTGAATAGATAACTTACCATTTGTCGACAAAGAACTTCCTAAACCAGTAAAGGTTTTTTCTTGGTATATACTCATATACCCTTCATAGACATTGAGGCGAATTGCATTTGTCCCTAAATCTACAACAGCCAAACGCTCTTCTTGATACCACTTGCGCATACAATAAAACTCCAGAAACTCTCGTTACCCTACACTAAAATAAGAGTTATTTCACGCCTTTATCTAAATAAAGTATCATGTATAAAAATGCCAGGTCCGAAGACCTGGCCAAGCTGATAAAACAGGGAGGCTTTAACGTCTTTAGTTAAGACGTAAGCATGGAACATTTTGTTCCCGCTATCTACGATTAGTTATCGAAGACAAGCTACATATAGTCAACTTGAAAGCATAATTAAAGAACTAATATAACAAACCTGATATGCGTTTTTTGCATAGAAAAATTTTTTAAAATACTGGTTGCTATATTTTACAAAATCTTACCGATACATTTAATACAACTGTTCCTTATAACTATATTGATCTACTAGCGTGATTTTATAATTTTACATACTTCTTATGAAAAGAAAAAAAAATATTATTATAAAAGTAAGAACATTTTTTTTTCTTTTTTTTTAGTCTATACTTAAAAAATGTTTACACTTATTAGAAATTTATCGTCACCGCTTCTTAGTTTTATTGCCCTGACAGTAGCATCGAGCTTTATGGGCACTTTTTTGGGTGTCCAAACAAAAGCGTTTACTCAAGATGAATGGATTATAGGTTCCATGACTTCTTGTACATATATTGGCATTGTTTTAGGTGCCTTTGGGCTGGAACCTCTTGTTGCCCGCATTGGTCATATACGCACATTTTGCATCTTTGCCAGCCTTATGGCTATAGTTAGCTTGCTTCATTCTTTATATTTCACGCCTGTTTTTTGGATGTTATTAAGATTTATATCTGGAATAAGCCTGGCTGGCCTCTATATTGTTATTGAAAGTTGGCTTCTTTCAAGCAGCTCTGCAGAAAACCGGGGAAAGGCTTTATCTATCTACATGGCTGCTTTATATACTTCTCAGTCCACAGGACAACTTCTGCTGGAACTGGACACACAATCCGCAACTGTCTCTTTTATATTAGTAGCAATTTTGTGTTCGCTCTCCATTTTACCTGTTTCTTTAACAAAAAGGCCTTCTCCTACTGTGCCCACAGTTTCTCTCTTAAGGTTATCTACTCTTTATAAAATTTCTCCAACGGGTGTGCTGGGTTGCTTCTTAGCAGGAATAATCATGGGATCTATCTACGGCCTTACACATAGTTATATAGCAGATATAGGACGCATGGATGATCTAGCCTTCGTAATGGCAACTATAATTATTGGTGGCGCATTATTGCAATACCCGGTTGGCGTGTTTGCTGACAGATTTGATAAAAGAAAAGTACTTATGTTTTCTCTTATGCTTGTTATTACCAGCTCTCTTGTCATTCTTCTTCTTGAAAAAAATTCCACTCTCTGGGGACTTGATTACGTATCATTTTTTATTTTTGGAGGATGTTGTTTTTCTCTATATCCTTTGTCTACAGCTCTTGCCTGTGAAAACATAGAATCTGAATTTCTTTTAGGTGCCATTGGTGGTCTATTATTATCCTATGGTGTTGGAGCAACCGTTGGACCAATTATATCCCCTCTTTTTATAGACTTTTTAGGCCCTAGTGGTTTATTTGTCTTTTTTATTGCAATTGCTTCTTTCCTTAGTATTGTTTGCATATATCGTTCTTTTACCAACCCTTTTAAATCTTTAAAAAACCAGCAATGTTATGTACCCAGGGTTCAAACAACCCCCATAGCAAACAATTTTATTTCTTCTCTTAAAAAGGACAGCTAAAAAATTTTCAAATAAAAAGCTACTTTCCTATATATTTATAAAAACGCCTCTTGCAAAAAAAGTGAGCACGTGTAATATGCATCTTATTCAGCGGGTGTAGCTCAGGGGTAGAGCACAACCTTGCCAAGGTTGGGGTCGAGGGTTCAAATCCCTTCGCCCGCTCCATTTATGCAGAAACCTTTCTCGAAAGCGGTAGTATTTCCCAAAAAACAGCATGTTTTTATACTCTTTTCTAATTAAAACTCTGCTCTCTTTTTCTCTAATACCGACTTCCATTTTGTAAAAAAGACAAGATATTACCGGAAAGGCTGAAAATTCTCTAGTTTTAAAGCAGAAGGTTTATGCCCTTAAAAGGTCAAACTCTTTAAGAAAACTGTTTGTTTTAATCTATGGGAACAACTGGAGGATGAGGTGGGATTCGAACCCACGAAGGGCTACTAACCCTTGCCGGTTTTCAAGACCGGTGCCTTCAACCGCTCGGCCACTCATCCTTCGTTGAAGCAATTACCTAAATGCCAGAATCAATCTCTTGAGTCAAGGGCAAATAGTCCAAGAAGTAATATCTACTTTACAAGCAACCCTTTAAGTTTTTCACCTGCAAGTAAATGAATATGAAAATGTGGCACTTCTTGACCTCCGTCAAGTCCTTGGTTAGATATAATTCGAAAACCCTTTTGGGTTGCTTGTATCAATTCTGCAACTTCTCCTATAGCTCTATAAAAGCCTAAAATTTCCTCACTAGAAGCTCTCTCAGAAAAATCTTTTAAATCTATATAAGCTCCTTTGGGTATAATCAATACGTGCTTTTTTGCTTGTGGATTTATATCATTAAAAGCCAACGCAAAGTTATCTTCATAAATTTTATCACAAGAAATTTCTTCCCTTAAAATTTTTGCAAAAATATTACTGGAATCATACATATTGTTTGTCACTTCATTTTCCTTTTTTCTTTGTTTTTTTGATTGTTATGGGTTAAATAGTAGTAGAGTTTTTTGGCACAAGAAAGAACTTTTAACTACTACTGGTATAATATTTCTGAGAGATCTATGATAAATTCAATGAATACAACTCATACAGGCAACACTTGGTATGGGACTACTATCCTTTCCATCCGCAAGAACAATGAAGTTGTTATTGCAGGAGATGGTCAAGTAACACAAGGACCTATTGTTTTAAAAAACAACGCAAAAAAAGTCCGCCGACTTGCCAATGGTTCTGTTATTGTCGGTTTTGCTGGAGCAACAGCCGATGCTTTTACTTTGTTTGAACGCTTGGAAGAAAAGTTAGAACAATATCCCACACAGCTGCAACGTTCTTGTGTTGAGTTGGCAAAAGAGTGGCGAACAGACAAATATTTAAGAAAACTAGAAGCCATGATGGCTGTTGCTGATAAAGATTATTCTTTTATCTTAACTGGCACAGGAGATGTTTTAGAGCCTGAAAATGGTATTATTGGTATAGGTTCTGGAGGTGCGTATGCTCTTTCAGCTGCAAGAGCTCTCCAAGATCTGGAAATGACGGCAGAAGAAATAGCTAGAAAAGCTATGAATATAGCTGGAGACCTCTGTGTTTATACAAATAAAAACATACTAATTGAAAAGATATCCAAATGACAAATTTTACACCCAGAGAAATTGTTTCAGAACTTGATCGTTTTATTATTGGACAAAAAGAGGCTAAAAAAGCTGTTGCTGTTGCTTTGCGTAATCGTTGGAGACGCCAACAATTATCAGAGAATATCCGAGATGAAATAATTCCTAAAAATATTCTTATGATAGGCCCCACAGGTGTTGGAAAAACAGAGATTGCCAGACGGTTAGCAAAGCTTGCACAAGCACCCTTTATAAAAGTCGAAGCCACTAAATTTACAGAAGTTGGATACGTTGGCAGAGATGTGGAGCAAATAATCAGAGACCTGGTTGAAATTTCTATTATTCAAACACGAGAAATAAAGCATAAAGCTGTGCAAGCCAAAGCTCAAGCTCAAGCTTTTGACCGCGTTATTGATACACTTGTTGGAAAAGATGCTAATCAAGAAACACGTGATAAATTTTTCAAGAAACTTCAAAGTGGTGCTCTTAATGACAAAGAAGTTGAAATTGAATTATTAGATACTTCTAGCTCTAGCATGCCAACAATGGATATTCCTGGTATGCCTGGCGCACAAATGGGCATGATAAATCTTGGTGATATATTTGGGAAAAGCTTTGGTGACAAGAAGAAAAAGCGTCGTCTAAAGATAAAAGATGCTCTGAAAATCTTAATAGAAGAAGAGTCAGATAAACTGCTAGATCAAGATGAATTAACAAAAGCATCTATCACAGCTGTTGAGCAAAATGGTATTGTTTTCATAGATGAAATAGATAAAATATGTGCAAAATCCCAACGAAGTGGCGGAGATATTAGCCGAGAAGGCGTACAAAGAGATCTGCTACCGCTTATTGAGGGAACTACTGTTAACACGAAACATGGCTCTGTAAAAACCGACCATATTTTATTCATTTCCTCTGGAGCCTTCTCTGTATCAAAACCATCTGATTTATTACCTGAGCTACAGGGCCGGTTGCCAACACGTGTTGAATTAAATGACCTGTCTCAAGATGACTTTGTTAGAATCCTAACAGAAACTGAGGCTAACCTTATCCGACAATATACAGAACTTCTAAAAACAGAAGGAGTTGCGCTCACGTTTACAGAAGGCAGCATTCAAAAACTTGCCTCTTTAGCAGCCAATATAAATAAAAATGTGGAAAATATTGGCGCTAGACGCCTGCATACAGTTTTGGAAAGGCTGCTAGAAGATATAAGTTTTCATGCACCAGACCAGTCTGGACAACCTTATAAAGTTGATGAAAAGCTTGTTCAAGACAAAGTAGGGTTGCTCGCCAAAAATGTAGATTTATCAAAGTTTATTTTATAGAAAAGCTTCTTATGAGAAATAATAGTAGAGCTAAAAATTATAAACAGAGCTGGGCACAGGAGCTTTTAGGATATTTAGGATATTATCTATTGAAGTTTGGTATTCGTCTCTGTGGCGTTTTTATTATTGCTTTTAGCTGTTTTACTTGTCTTTCTCTCCTTTTCTATAAAAGCACCCATACATCATGGAATATGGTAAAATCTGAGGACCTTTTTTCTCCCATGGGAAAAGAGGCTTCTATCCTTTCTGATGTGTTATACCAAAGCTTTGGTTGGTTCAGTTGGCTTTTCCCTATCTTAATATTATCTTGGGGCATAAAACTTACCCTCCATGGACCTTTTAAAAACTTTAAAAAATATCTACCCTCAGCATTGTTAGGTTTTATACTCATTTGCTTTTCTTTATCCAGCATTCCTTTTTTTCATAGCGCTATTGGAAAAGCAACGCTTAGCTTATATATGTCTTTTGAAAATAGCTTTTTCCCCAGTATTTCATGGTTTTCCTATATCCTTTTCTTTATAAGTTTTCCCACAGGCCTGCTTCTTTATGGTTATGCCCTTGGCATTCCCCGTGCATATTGGAGAAAGTTTTTTTCCCTCACTAAAAATGTTTTTAAATTGTCATTAAGCCATGCTTTGAAATTAATTAAAAAATGTTTTAAAAAAAATAGTGGCAAAGACTTTCTGGATAAAACAGACTATTCTTCTTTTTCTCAGGGAGAGCTTGACTACGAGGAAGAAAACCCTTCTTTATCTGCTGAAGAAGATGATGCTACTGCAACCCCTATCGTTAAAAAATCAATATTTCGAAAAAAAGCAACTTTATCTTCTAGTCAACCTGGGAAAAAGCTGAATGCTTCTAATTTTCACTTACCAAGTGAAAAATTAATTCAAGCACCTCCCAAATCTAAAAACAAACAAGCAAGTGATGAGGAGTTAGAGCAAAGAGCACAAATACTTCAACAAACTCTGGAAGAATTTGGCATTAAGGGAGATATTACAGAAGTAAACCCAGGACCTGTTGTTACTCTGTATGAATTTAAGCCTGCTCCGGGTGTTAAAACTTCACGCATTATTGGTTTAGCTGATGATATAGCAAGATCAATGAGTGCTCTTTCTACGCGTGTTTCAGTAATACCTGGGAAAAATGCTATGGGCATCGAGCTTCCCAATGAAGAAAGGGAAACGGTCTTTTTCCGCCCATTGCTGAAATCCGAAGTTTATGTAAACTCTGGAGCAAAACTGCCTCTTATACTTGGCAGGAATATTGGTGGAGTACCAACTGTTGCAGACCTATCTCGAATGCCCCACCTCCTTGTAGCAGGAACTACTGGATCTGGAAAATCGGTAGCTATTAATACGATGATTCTATCTCTTGTTTACTATCTAACACCAGATCAGTGCAAATTTATTATGATAGACCCCAAAATGCTGGAGCTTTCTGTGTATGAAGGCATTCCACATCTTCTAACCCCCGTAGTCACTGATCCTAAAAAAGCAGTTGTAGCGCTTAAGTGGGCTGTAAGGGAGATGGAAGACCGTTATCAACGCATGTCAAAAATTGGTGTTCGCAATATAGAGGGATATAATCAAAAAATACAGCAGGCAAAAGATAAAGGAGAAGAGTTAACGCGCAGGGTTCAAACAGGCTATGACAAAGAAACGGGTGACCCAATCTTTGAGCAACAACCTTTAGATATGTCGCCTTTACCTTATATTGTTATTATAGTTGATGAAATGGCAGACCTTATGTTAGTAGCAGGAAAAGAAATAGAAGCTACAATTCAGCGCTTAGCTCAAATGGCTCGTGCTGCTGGCATCCACTTAATAATGGCTACTCAGCGACCTTCCGTAGATGTTATTACAGGTACAATTAAAGCAAATTTCCCAACTAGAATTAGCTTCCAAGTTTCATCAAAGATTGATAGCCGAACAATTTTAAGTGAACCAGGTGCAGAGCAGTTACTGGGACAAGGAGATATGTTATTTCTTGCTGGTGGTGGTCGCATACAACGTATTCATGGCCCTTTTGTCACAGATGAAAATATAGGAAAGGTTGTACAATATCTACAAGCACAAAAAAATCCAGAATATATAGAAGAAGTAACAAAGGACGAAGAAGAAGATAGCAATAGCTCCTTTGGTGGAAGTGAGAGTAGAGATCCTTTGTTTGATCAAGTGGTAGACCTTTGTCTAAAAGAGAATAAAGCTTCAACAAGCTTTATTCAAAGGCACTTTCAAATTGGCTATAATAGAGCAGCTCGCATTATGGATCAACTAGAAGAGGAAAATATTGTAAGCCCACCTAATCATACTGGGAGACGACAAATACGTGGCTCCTAAGATATGAAAAAGCTATCTAATTAAATAATGATGCTCTAAAAAAAATCTTATTTTAAACAGGCTATACCATGGTTAATTTTATAAACCTATCTGAAAAAAAAATCTTACAAGTATTGCCCTCTCTTGACTCAGGAGGTGTAGAGCGTGGCACCCTTGAAATTGCCGAAGCAATTATTAACGCGGGTGGCACCTCTCTTATACTTTCAAATGGCGGCAGACTTGTTGAACCATCCAAAAAGATAGGTGCTAAGCACTTAACTGCACCTGTGCATAGCAAAAACCCCTTTCGCATATATAAAAATATATTTCTTATTTATAAGATAATTAAAGAACAAAAAATTGATCTTGTTCATGTTCGTTCCAGAGCACCAGCTTGGAGTGTGTTTTTTGCAGCTAAGATGTCTCGAACACCTTTTATTACTACTTTTCATGGAACTTACGGCCACACAGGACTTTGGGGATTAAAGAAGTATTATAATAAAGTAATGTTGAGAGGAAAATGCGTTATTGCCAACTCTAATTTTATTTCTTCACATCTAAAGAAAATATATCATACTTCTTCTCGTTTTATTCATACTGTTCCCAGGGGTGTTGATATAGAAAAATTTAATAAAAAGAGCATAAAAAAAGCTCAAATAGACCAACTCCTTAAAGAATGGAACTTAAAAATATCTACTCCCCTTATCTTAATGCCTGGTCGTTTAACGCGTTGGAAAGGACAGAAGATTTTTCTTCAAGCTCTTGAAAAGCTTCCACATCGTAATTTTATGGCAGTTATTGTTGGAAGTGATCAGGGACGAACAGCGTATAGACAAGAACTTGAAGAATTTATAAAAAAGCATAAGTTACAAAAAAATATAAAAATGGTAGGGCACTGCTCAGATATGCCAGCTGCCTATGCTTTGGCTAATTTTATTGTATCTGCTTCCACAGATCCTGAGGCATTTGGCCGTGTTCTTGCAGAGGCTGGCGCTCTAGAAAAACCTGTTATTGCAACAGATCATGGAGGCGCGCAAGAAATTATTATCCCTAATAAAACAGGTTTTTTAGTAACACCTGGATGTAGTTCTTCGTTAAGCAAGGCGTTAGAAAAGGCTTTTAATTTATCCAAGGAACACTATAATTCTATGGGGTTAAATGCGAAAAATCATATTATAGAAAATTTTTCTAAAAGAACTTTCCAAAATAAGACACTGAAAGTTTATACAGCAGTTCTGAAAAAAAGAAAATAAGCACTTTTTTCTAGTAATTTTTCAGCTTTGTACATTTAATACTTTAGTTCTTTTGCAAAGCATTAGAGAGTTTATAGCTCTTCTATTATTTCATCGCCTTCGTCTATAGCTTCTTGTTTTTTTTTGTTTTTTGTTATTTCATCCCATACATGCCCAAGAAGCTCCATAACTCCTTCTTTTGAAACAGCAGAAAGCAAATACACTGGTTTTTCTGATAATTTTTCCAAGGCTTTTTTCTTTTTAAGTCTTTCTTTAGAATCTAAAACATCAATTTTATTAAGAACAACAAGTTCTGGTCTACTTATTAGAGCACCACCATATTTTCTTAGTTCTTCCCTTATTATTTCATAGGACTGAAGGTAAGCATCTTCTGTAGCGTCTATTAAGTGTATTAATACTGAACATCTTTCTACATGACCTAAAAATCTTGTTCCCAGACCCAATCCTTGGTGGGCTCCCTTAATTAAACCTGGTATATCAGCAATAACAAAACTATGCTCATGGTATTTTATAACACCCAAATTAGGATGCAGTGTTGTAAAAGGGTAGTCAGCAATTTTAGGTTTTGCTTTTGACACAACACTTAAAAAAGTAGATTTTCCTGCATTGGGCAACCCCACAAGACCTGCATCAGCAATGAGTTTTAATCGAAGCCAAATCCACATTTCTTGACCTGTCCACCCTGGTCCTGCTCTGCGAGGAGCTCTATTAACAGAAGATTTAAAGTGTGTATTACCAAAACCACCATCTCCTCCTTTTAGCAGAGTTATTTTCTCTCCAACCTCTGTAAGATCATATAGTACTGTTTCTTTGTCTTCAGCAAGAACTTGTGTACCAACGGGAACTTTTAAAAAAATATCCTTTCCCTTTGCCCCACTGCGTTCTCTCCCCATACCTTGCATACCACTTTTTGCTTTAAAATGCTGCTGATAGCGAAAATCTATAAGCGTATTTAGGTTGTTACAAACTTCTAGAATGACATCACCGCCTCGGCCGCCATTACCACCATCTGGCCCACCAAATTCAATAAACTTTTCCCTTCTAAAACTTATAGCTCCAGGTCCGCCATTACCACTTTTTACAAATATTTTTGCTTCATCTAGAAACTTCATAAGCTATCCTCTTAAAAAAAAAAGGGGTGCTTGGCACCCCTTTTTTATAAATATATCTATTTTCTTACCCATTTAGTGGTTCGATAGTAACAAACTTACGACCACCCGCCTTTTGAGCAAACCGAACAATCCCTTCAGCTAAGGCAAATAAAGTATGATCTCTTCCCATGCCTATATTCTTTCCTGGATGAAATTTTGTGCCACGTTGACGTACTACTATATTACCTGGGATAACACGTTCCCCACCAAACTTTTTAACGCCCAGTCGCCTACCGGCCGAATCGCGACCGTTTTTAGTACTACCACCGGCTTTCTTTTGAGCCATCTATCTCTCCTTAATCCTATATAATCTCATAAGCACACCTATCATGTTTTTAGGTGATTTGTCTAGATATTTTTAAACTCTTATGATTTCTTGCTATCTGTCACTTTCTTCTTAGTTTCAGTTTTTTTCTTAGCAGGGGCTTTTTTTTCTGCTGTTTTTTTTGTTTCTTTTTTAGGTGTGACAGCTTTTTTTACAGAAGTCTTTTTCTCTACTGTCTTTTGAGGTTCTACTTTTTTTTCTACTGTTTTTTTAGTTGCCTTTGCTTTTTTAGCTGTATCACTTTTCTTTGTAGTTGCTTTTTTTTCTGCCTCTGAAAGTGATGGCGCTTTTCCATCAGTATATATACCAGAAACCTTCACAACCGTCTGAATCTGACGGTGACCTTTTTTTCTTCTATAGTTTTGTCGACGTTTCTTCTTAAAAACAATAATTTTTTCATTTTTAACATGGTCTAGAACTTCAACCTGAACTGTTGCCCCTTTAATTTCTGGTGAGCCTAAAGTACTTTTTTTTCCATCATTGACAAGCAAAACATGATCCAAAGATACAAAACCACCTTTTTCAGTATCAATTTTTTCAATTTTAATAATATCATCAATTTTAACTTTGTACTGCTTTCCTCCAGTACGAATAACTGCAAACATAGAAGTTCTCGCCTTTTTTAACGAAATTTAAACACAATTTTTACTCTTAACTGTATAGCGTCTTTTTTATATTTTGCAAAGGTTTTATATATTATTTACTGGTTTTATGCGATTTTTGATAAAAAAGGGTTTTCATCTACTTATTATCCTTGCAATCTAAATATTTTCTAGTTTCTAAGTAAATATTTTTTTATTAACAATTGTGAGAGGATAAAATATTTATCCTCTATACAGCAAATTTTGTGTTATCTTTAGACAAAATAGCACTACCCTCTATACTCCCTCCCGCGTTTTTCAATTCATCTTTCAATTTTTCAATGGCAGGAAATAAATTCTTTTCTGTTCTATCATTTAAGCTATCAATACAAAATAAAGCCTTTCTTGTTTCCTTTGTTATACAGGTTGCTTCTGTATCTTTATAATTCCATAGCCAACAAACAACTCTTTCATCATCAGCATAAATAATTTCCTGAGCTTTTATATGTTTCATTTCTTTTTCATGCAATGGCAGAAACGCCTCTCCCTCTCTACCATATCTTAGTGTTAACTCTCCTTTAAGCTTCTCAACATCATACCCTCCCATTGGCAGCAAGAACTCAACAGAACACGTATTATATATGTCAACAAGGGGCAATATAGATGGCAGGCCTTTTCCTCTTATAACGCGTCTTGTTAGAGCGTCTATAGATGGCCTGTATGATTTTGGGCTTATATTAAAATCTTTTTGGAACACATCACGCCATGCTTTTATATTGGCATTTTCAACATATGTAGAGGGGTGCATTCCTTTTTCTTGAAGATAATTCTTCAAAGTTTCAGGAGAAGGCATAGAAAAAGGTAAAGGATCTGACAGAAAATTTGCAATAACGATACCTATTTTTGCGCTGGGGTATTTTTCTATTACTTCTTTATGAAGGGAAATAGATGTAAGTAACATGTAAAACTCCTTTTTTAATCATGGTTTTTTATCATAAGCAAACCAACTTGCATTAGTAAAATTAATAATTATAATAACAACATAATTAAAACTAATATTCATAATCACAACATGAGCACCTTATTTGACAATCGTTCTTTAGAAACACTGGAAGCTATTTATACCTATAATGGCTTTGCGTCTGCTGCCAAAATTTTAGGCATCTCACAGTCAGCTGTATCCCAACGCTTTAAATCCTTACAGAAGTCTTTTGGGGACATGTTATTAATTAGATCTACCCCATACCAATTAACAAGTAAGGGGAAGAAACTTGTTAATTATATACAAAAAATTAAGCATCTTGAAGATGTGCTATCTGATGAAATGGGCTTAAAGCAGAAAAGACATCCCCTTCGCATTTCTTTAAGCCGGGACATGCTTGATACATGGTTTTTAAATGTTCTCAAAAATACAAACATTATGAACAAAGTACAAATTGCACTTACAACTGTAGATCAAGAAGAAACATTAAGTCTTTTAAAACGCGGCGAGGTAAATGTCGCTTTTTCTCCCTCATCTCTTTGTTTTTCAGAAAAAAAGCCCTCATATATTGGAAGTATGACCTATATTTGTATTTCCACACCGTGTTTTCAAAAGCGTTACTTTCCAAAAAATATCTTATTAAAATCCGCTTTAAAGAAAGCGCCTTGTCTTGTTTATGATAGAAAGGATAATCTTTACTTTAAGTATTTGAAAAAATACTGGCAAATAAACCCTCTCCCCTTTGTTGTTCACACAATACCTTCTGTTTTTTGTTTTAAACAGCTGGTGTTACAAGGAGAAGTAATGGCGTTAATCCCCTACATAGACGTGCAGCAAGAAATATCATCTGGAAAGCTTATAAACCTTTTCCCCCAGAACAAGTGGGACATACCAATTTATATGCATACTTGTGATTACTTGGGAGTATCAGACAGGAAAATACTGCAACAAATTTTTCAAGAAACTCATAAAATCCTTATTTTTTCATAATATCTTTTTAAATATGTTTCTAAAGAATACTATGGTCTATCTCATCCTGAGATCTTTGTGCCTCTCCTCCTTTTTCCAAGGTACCTTTCTGCTCTTTAGCAGCCATTCCTCCAAGAAAAACCTCTTCTGCCTCCTTTAATAAAGCAGCTACTCTTAAAAACTCTTCTCTTCGAAGGCTCTCTTGCATTTCGAGAGACTGAAAAAAAACTTGTTCCATTATATTAATCTCACCTACCATTTCTTCAAGATCACAAGTGGTCAATTTATATACTGCTAAAGATTCTCTAAGCCCCTCTCTGCAGTCTTCTAATTTACGCAGCCGAATTCTAATGGCTCCTTCTTTTATTTTTAGCTGATCTATTTCTTCTTGTAATTTTCTCAGTAATGCCTGAGCACTTTTTTCACCATGCTCGGCGTCGGTCTCCTTTATCATTTCACCAACACTTCTTTTCAAAAGATAGTCCAACCTTGGCCGCAAAGATGCCATCTTGGAGCGAATAAGCCCCGTCTGTATCTCTGCTTGATTAATATCCATTACCGTTAAGTGTAATAAATATATAAGTTCCATAGACAAATCTCTTGCCTGTCCCAGAAGATTTAAGTGTTGTTGCGTTTTTTCTTTTTTTATTAACATTTTCTGCACTTGTGCAATGTAGTCTTGAACAAGACCTATACCTCCAAGCGCTTTTTCTATGCTATTAACATATTGCTCTTTTTCTACTGTACAATGAGGTCTCATCTGTATTCTACAATCTTGAGTTCTTCCCAACACAAAAATTACTTCCCCCACGGTTAAAAATCTAAAAATATTTGTTAACGTTTCTTTTTCTCTTTTCACCAGATCTACTTTTCCCGAACTAGGAAAAGAAAAAAAACCATCACCTCGTATATGCTCTTCCACTACAGCCACTGTTACAGACAAAAGCTTTTCTCTTTGTGCATCTAGCGCACATGATCCGGCTACACTTCCTCTCGAGTCAGCAGGAAAAAGCTTATGAACACACTGCATATATTCAGTTAATATTGCTTCTTGCTCTTTTGTCTTTCGTTTTACTTCCTCCACTTTTTCAGCTAATTTTCTTCGCAAATCACTTAAATGTTTATTTTCTCTGCACGCTTCCTCTACCCATGGCGGAAAATACGCTGGACAAACAACCGCTGCTCTCCTTTCTTTTATGTCAGAAAAACCACCATTAACTATGTTTGTCATTTTAGCAAGCATTGACTCTTCTGCTTTTCGTCTGTCGTTTAATGCGGCGCATGGATCTTCTCGGTCATTTCGAGGATTTTCTTTTACTACTGTAAAACCTGCCCCCTCCAAAACTTCTACAACTGAGTCTTCATTAGCCTTCCTAATAAGACTTCCTACTGATCTTAAAACCTCTCCGGAGGGTTGCACGGGGAGACAAGGAGCACGTGTAACATCATCCACAGACATTCTCCAAAAATCAGGCTCAGGTGCAGGTGCAGGCCGCGCAATTCTAGGCGTTTCTTCTGTTTCACAGTGGACCCCCTCCTCAGCCGCCAGAATATTTTTAAAGCTTAAAAATATTTGCAAAAATATTACTAGAAATTTCCAAAGCTTAACTTTATGCATAAGATCTTACCTTACAAAATACAACTATAATAGTATATTAATTACCGTAGAGAGTAACACAAGATATGCATTCATAACAAACCTTCTTATTTTTATAAGAAAATAAGTATCTTAATTTTTCCTGGGTTTTATTTATATAGTTTATTTTTCTTAATGATTTCCAGTGTTTTTGGATTTAAAAGATCTGCAGGGTCTTGATTTTTTTTTATTTTTTTACGAATTTTTGTTGAAGATATATCTTTGTATTTAACAGGGGAAAAACTTCTAAACGGTCTCTCTCCTATTTTGCCGTTTAGCACTTTTATACTATCTCCCTGGCGAACAAAAACAATAAACTCTTTTACTGGCAATGCCATAATTCCACCTATAGTATTTTCAGAATACTTTTTCGGAATTTGAATACCTTGCATAAACACAGAACGCTTTTTCTTATCATGGGACATTTTCAGAGCAGCATCTGATCCCATCATGCCAATATATTTTGTATTAGCAATAGGTTTAACTGCTTTTCTTCCAGCAATTTGTTTTTGGCTACTTGTTGTTAGTAATTGTTGCAGTACAAGAGGTGGCATACTTGTAACAAGAACTTTTGGGTTATGTTTGTATATATCACGAAGCATAGCAAGTCTTATATCTATATTTGTTCTATTTTTGTATTTATCTCCTCCCTATGCTGGATAGATAAGAACATAGTCAACCAACTTTTGTGTTAAGGCGTTGGATACAATTTGTTCATGACCTTTATGAAGAGGATCAAAAGAGCCAATATAGAATCCTACCGTTTTCCCCGACAGTAGCCTAAATAATTTCCCCCTTGGCAGATCTTCTAGAACCACAGGCCAGGCTTTGAATGAAATCATCAGAAATAACAATAAAAATCTATATATTCTTTTCATAAAAACCATCTACAATTTCTTTACCATTCATGTCTTTGGTAAAGCATTGCACTCTTCCATACAAGGATAAAAAATCAGTCGTTTTACCCGAAAATTTAAAAGCTAGATTATAGTGAAAAATCCGCTGACCTAGACAAAGAATCATATTGCAAAAATTCCTCTTCTTGTTTTTTAAATTTTTCCTCAATTCTGTCTTTGGCAATTGCACCCAGAGGAAGTCTAAGAGGTGGTTTATCCATTTTTGAAATCTCAATTATAATATTGGCAGCTTTAACCGGATCTCCTTGTTGTTTTTTATTGATTTTCTTCACATAGGCTCGCACTTGATCTGCAGGTGTATCCTTATACTCTGTATGAGGTGGTGCCGTATGAAGAGACGAAGGATCTGCAAAATCAGTTCTAAAAGGTCCTGGTTCAATTAGTGTTGTTTTTATACCAAAACTTGCAAGCTCTGGGTATAAACCTTCAGACAAGCCTTCCAAAGCAAATTTGGTACTGTTGTACAAACTTTGCCCAGGACCTGCCACTAGACCTGCAACAGATGAAATATTAATAATATGACCTGATTTTTTCAGCCGCATATAGGGAAGAAGCTTTTTTATAAGACACATGGGACCAAAAACATTTGTTTCAAAAATTCTTCTAATAGCTCCCATTGAACATTCTTCAAGAGCACCAACTAAACCGTATCCTGCATTATTTACCAGCACATCAATCCTTTGGAATTTTTTTATACCAGCTTTTATAGAGCAACTTATATCTTCTTCGTTTGTTACATCCAACTGTTGTGTTAGCACTCTGTCGGGGTATTTTTTTGAAAAATGTTCAATTGCTGACAGTTCACGGGCTGTAATAATAATAGAGTCACTGGTTCTTTTAAGTAACTCCTCTACTAAAGTTCGTCCAAATCCCTTTGAGCAACCTGTTATAAACCATACTTTTTGCATATTCATTCCCTATTTTTGTTAGAAATTATTTATCAAGAAGTGTAATTTAGTGTAGATCTTGCTTTTGCAATGTGGTGCATATTATTTTCCAAAAATGCAGTATCTTCCTCCCCACTATATACAAAGCTAGTTCCCCAATAATTCATACCCAGATAGTCACACATTTGCTCAAAAAGCACTTCAAAACCTTTTGGATAAGATGAGTGAAAACTTGCCACAACAAATAAATTTTTTCCACGCAACCTACGACCCAAATCCTTTCTAATTTTCAATAAATCACTAAACCTATCAAAAAATATCTTATGCTGCGTACTCATGGAATACCAATAAACTGGGGTAGCAATTACAAAAGTATCATAACCTATTATTTTCTCTATTAGAGGAATAAAATCATCTCCTGCATTTTTATGCTCATAATCAAAGGGAGAAATATTAAAATTATTTAAATCAACTATATCTACAGATGTTTTTCCCAAAACTTGATTGATTGCAGCTCTTGTATTGCCAAAACTACGTGATGAACCAAATATAATAATTTGCTTTTCACTCAAATCTTTCCTCCTTATTGTTTAAAACAACCTATATAACTCTTTTGTAGGGATTAATGTACGTTATGCAAGTTGTTTTATTTTACAAAGTGTAAATGTGCATATTTCTTACTATAAGAATTAAGTACTATATATTTAAATAGGCTTTTCTTTTCAATAAACTAATATCAATCTGCCTCCTTAGAAATATGTTCAAAAATTAACTTAACCCTTTGCTGTATAGTGCCAGGCAATATGTCAATACACTCATAACCAAAACTGTTATATACCTCTTTATGTATTTGTTCAAATATCAAAGCCTCTTCAAAACTTATGGTTCTGGCATTTGTTTTTTCTACAAACCCCAGATTTTGAATAAAAAATACAGAGCTTTCATAAATATTTTGTTTTTTTATACGAGCAATTTCATTAATTACTTTTACAGACGGAGAAAAACCTAGATAAGAAGCCAAAGCATAAGTGCAAATTGGAGAACGATCATAGAACTGTAAATTTGTGCATTCATTGGACGCTCTAACTTGTCTGTATCTTTGTAACATTATGATATCATCAATAAAATTTTCATCATACCAAGGCCTCTGTATGCCTTGCTGTTGGGCTCTATTAATCACTGCTGTTGCAGACTCTTCTATACCTGTTTGTCCTTTTTTTTTCAGAGCATGAAGTATGGATGTTTTTCCGCTTCCAGGGGCTCCCGTTAAAATATATTTTTTCATTTTTTGACCTTTTTGTTAGATATTGGAGCAAAATGTTGTAGGTAAAATTGGCTATTTTATTGTTTTATAAGCAGGATCATGTTTTAAATTAAAAAAATCCCGAAAAAACCTTGAGAAGAAAACTATTATAGGGCATCTTTCCAAGCACCTATAATACATTCAAATTTCACTGAGAATTGATATCTTCCCTTCCTTTAAGTGAGATAGGGTGTCAAAAATATGATATCGTTATAGGCAGTTAATAGATTAATTAACTAAAAAACAATAAACATGCAATAATATATCTAGCATCCTATTTTGCATGAGTGACAAACAATTAGAGCGTATTACTAAAAACTACATAAGAGGAAACATGAGTAATATTATAGAAACTAATCGTTTGATACTTAGAACTTGGAAGAATAGTGACTTAAAACCAATGCTTTCTATTAACCAAGATCCGAAAGTAATGGAATACTTTCCTGGGTTGCAGGATTTGGAGACAACTAAGAACTTAATTCTCAAGATAAATAGTCACTTTAAAAAACATGGTTATACCCTTTATGCTACAGAAATAAAAAACTCAGGCGAATTTATTGGTTTTATTGGGTTGTTTACTCCAGGATTTGAATCTCACTTTACACCTGCCACAGAAATTGGTTGGCGCTTATCATCTAAACACTGGGGACAGGGTTTTGCCACTGAAGGAGCTAAAGCAGCTTTAGATTATGCATTTAGAGAATTAAAGATACTAGAAATTGTATCATTCACTTCTGTTGACAATACTAAATCAATTAGAGTGATGCAGAAAATTGGCCTGCAACATACTATCGATGATAATTTTGATCATCCAAAACTAGAGGAAGACAGTCCCTTAAAACAACATGTACTATATCGGCTAAGCCGAGAAAAATACCTTCACGGAGAACCAGCGTGACTTCCAACGATGAGAACATTTCGATAAACAAGGAGAAATACAGGAAACTACTAAATCTGGATAAGGATATAAAGTTTATAAGAATAAACCATGATGATGCTATTGTTGCTGAGGTTTATAAAATTGAAAAACCAGGAAATACATTTTTTATTTTAAAAATATGTGAACGTCCTAATGATTACACCAGCGAGGTTTATTTTCTTAATAATTTAAAAAAACAAATTCAAGTCCCCTATATAATAAAGAGCTTACCGCCAAGTCAAGATCACCAGGGGGCTATTTTAATGGAATATTTATCGGGACACCTGTTAAAACCAGCTCTTCTAACAAGAGATCTGGCCTTTGATCTGGGAAGATCACTTGCTACCATACATAGTAATAAAACTGATGGTTTTGGATATTTAAATAAACAGACTGAGCTTGTACCAACCCCCGTCTTGCACTTTAAAGAAAAATTTCTAGAGGGCATTGATGAGTGTAAGAATCATTTACCATATGAGTTGGTTGAAAAATGCTGTAGTTACTTTTACAAATCACTTCACTTTTTAGAAAAAGTTGATGGTCCTTGCTTTATTCATAGAGATTTTAGACCAGGCAATATAATTATAGAAAACAAGCGTCTCTGTGGAATTATTGATTGGTCATCAGCCAGGGCTGGTTTTGCTGAAGATGATTTCTGTTCTATTGAGCACGGTGAGTGGAAAGATTTTAATCACTGTAAGAGTTTTTTCCTAGAAGGTTATTCTAGTATTAGAAATATACCAAACTATCATCAAGTCATGCCTTTATTACGACTAAGTAGAGCTATTGCCGTTATTGGGTTTACGATAAAGCGTAACACATGGAATACAACTAATCGTAAACTATACCAACTTAATAGACAATTTGTAGATAATTTTTTTAAGGATGCTATATAAAAGGGCTAAAGAAAACTATCATATCAATCTATAGTTTTACTATTTTAGTAGGAACAAAAATTTCTGTACTGAACTTCTACCTACTTCTGCCACCTATTTAAAAATACAATGAACAATAACCTTCTCTGTGACACTCCTAAATGTAGATATGTACGGTACAACTCCTAATGATATTAGGAGTGAAATTATGGACCATATTAATGATTTTTTGCAAAAATAGCGATACATATTGTAGTCACTACTATCTAAAAATTTATTTTCCCATCAATAATTGTATAAGTATGATCAACATCTATGGCTTCCAGAAAATCTTCTTCGTGAGAAACAATAATCATTGCACCTGGATATCCTTTTAAAACCTGGATTACATGTTCCTTAGTTTCTAGATCAAGATTATTGGTAATTTCATCTAAAATTAGCAGACGTGGCGTTTTAGCTGCAATCATGCTTAATGATAAGCGTGCTTTTTCACCATCAGAAAGATTATCTACAATTTGCATCACTTCCTCATTTTTTCTAAATAAAAAATCATTTAAGTGTCGGCGAATTTCAACGTCACTCCAATCTGAGCGTAGCTCTTGTATATGTTGTATAACTGATAATTTAGGCTGAAGGTTAGAGTAATGCTGATCTAAGTAGCCAATATGATCAACGTGCGGCAGATACCAATCGCCTGTTTTAAAAATTTCATCTTTATCCAAAACTGCTTTGAGCAATGTGGATTTTCCAGAAGCATTTTTACCGCTAATTGCAATACGGTCCTTCCCGCTTAAAAATAAGCTAATATTTTTTAGAATAATTTTATTTGCTGAATAGCCTAAGTCTGCACGACTTATTGATAGCAAGTTACCAGAGCTGATATTTTCTGGCCTAAGTGAAAATTTTGGCAAGATAATTCTAGGCAACCTTAAATCTGATAATTGATTGGTTAACTGTTGTTTCTTTTTATCAATCGCTAATTTTTTCTTGCCGGATGTTCGTTCAGCTCTAAGTGCTTTTGACTTACTTACAATGGTTGGCCATTTTCTCTGATCGATACTTTTTTGTCCCTTAGCCTTACTTTTGGATGCGCGCTTTTGTTCTTTCATCAGAGCAGTATGGGTTTCTTTTTTATCACGTTCCAGCGATGTCAATTCTTTTTCAATAGCGGCACGCTTTTGCTTAATTTCAGACATATAATCATCATATGATCCGATGAATTCCTGTATTCTATTGTTATCAATATGCCACAGGGTATCAATGCAGTTACGTAGTAGCTCCGCATCATGGGTAACAATAATCAATGTGCCTTGATATCTTTTCAGCATTTGCATTAAGCTTTTACGATTATCCTTATCCAGATGATTCGTGGGCTCATCAAGAAGCAATAAGTCTGGAAACTGCGAGAATACTTCAGATAACCGCTTGTTAAGTCTTTGACCACCACTTAAATCACTGAAGTCATTAATTGTTTGCTCGACATAGCCTATACAAATATCATCTGGAATAGTGATATCACCACCCGATGGAGAGAGCTTACGACACAAAATATTCAGCAAACTTGATTTGCCACTACCGTTTCTGCCGATAATAGCAATGCGGCTTCCTGGATAGATTACGTTTGAAAAACCTTGAAAACAATTCTTATTTGCGTAGAATAGGCTAATGTCTTTAAGGGAAATGGATCTATGCATAATGGACTCTAAAATCTTTAAGGGCTTAAATTCTCATGCAAAAATTATTTTGCATATTTTGGATTGCCCTGAAAATCGGGCAGATTTAAGACGTAATATCCATTGTTACGGGAAACCTCTGTAGGTTAGTTGAAACTATTGTTTATACTATCCATATTTTACGGCAAACGTCAAATTTAGCTCGCCAACTAATCATTGCACGCCTCAACCTTATCCAGTAAATCCAAATAATCCTGCATTACTGGGATGAGTGGTCTATATGGCTATAGACCTCTTGCCCTCTACTCAATTTCTGCCATTCGGCTTTAGTATAGATAGAATGTTATGGAATGAGCAAGGAGAGAGACTTGGGATTGTCATCTACCCATACACACTGATGTTTAGAAGCATTTTTGTAAACAAAAAAACCAGAAAAAAATTTCTGAGAAATAAAAAATGGAGGAGAGAGAGGGATTCGAACCCTCGATACAGGTTTCCCCGTATAACGGCTTAGCAAGCCGCCGCTTTCAGCCACTCAGCCACCTCTCCTTAAGACTGAACGATCATCACTTTAGCTTTCCCGAAAAAAACTGTCAAGATCCCTATAATTAAAATACTCCTTGCACTATTAAGATGTTTAAAAGTAAAAATTATTTTCCCTGTTCTATTTGATGGCAAATCTTCAGGTTTTATAATAAAATTTTTATTTTATGCCTATGCAAATATCTATGGTGGTTTTTTCTTTATCTGCAGCTCTTTCATCATATACCTCAAAATCCGAGATATAGGCTCTTTCTCCTCCCATAGTTTGCTTGGTCATTTTCCATATTTTTCCCCAAGCATCTATAACAACTCCAGGCATTGCCCCTGGTCCAGCCGTAAATCTAACATATTTTTGGGAAGGGATGCTGTGTGTTTTTAAAGTTTCATCTATTTTATCAAAGGAAGAAACTTCTTCTCCTATGAAAAAAGTATACTCTCCCGTAAAGTCACTTTCATAGTCAGTATACACACAAAATGTTGTACCTACCTTTACTCTATTTTTAATTCTATTTGGTGTATTTTCTTCCCAGTATTTTTGTACACATTTTTGGATATTGGATGTAGATGAGTTAATTTCCAATGCATTATTGGTGCGAATTTTAATACCCACAAGCTTTTTTTCTGGTAACGTTACTATTGTTTTTTTCATTTTTCTCTACTCTATAAAAGCAACATCTATAATTTCGTAGGCTTTGATGCCTGCTGGAGTTCTTACTTCCACTCTATCTTCTGGCTCTTTTCCCATAAGTGATTTTGCTATAGGAGATAAATAAGAAACAAGTGATTTAGATATATCCGCTTCAGCTTCTCCAACAATTTTATATGACTTTTCTTCCTCTGTTTCTTCGTCACAGAGCTTAACTGTTGCACCAAAACTAACTTTTTTACCTGATAAAAGAGAAATATCTACAACTTCTGCACAAGCAATCATATTTTCAAGCTCCCCAATGCGTGCTTCTAGAAAACCTTGTTTTTCTCGAGCTGCATGATACTCAGCATTTTCAGAAAGGTCTCCCAAGTCTCTTGCATCTGCAATAGATTGTATAATCGCAGGTCTTTCATCTCTTTTCAAAACTTCTAGCTCTTCCTTTACTGTTTCATAGCTAGCTTTTGTCATAGGGATTTTTTTCATAACATACTCCCCCTTTCTCATCTTAATTAATATATTACTTTTAACTTCTTTATCTTAAATAAAGCTTTAATTTTTTCACTTACTCTATTGACAATATTGACTGTTTGTACAAAACATATTTTCTGTAAAAAATCAAAATATTTCTTACTCAAAGTCTGAAAAAGCAACTAAATAAGGGTACTCTATCATGAAAATTGGTGTTCCAAAAGAAAAAAAGAATCATGAATATCGTGTGGGTCTTGTGCCAGAAGCTGTACATGAACTAACTCTTCAAGGGCATGAGGTTTTTGTTGAAAGTAATGCTGGTATTGGATCTGGCTGCTCTAATAAAGATTATGAAAATGCAGGAGCTAACATATACGCTACACCCGAAGAAGTTTTTGAAAAAGCTGATTTAATTATAAAAGTCAAAGAACCTCAAATAGATGAAATTCCCCTTCTACGTGAAGGACAGTTATTGTTTACATATCTTCATCTGGCAGCTGCTCCAGAAATAACAAAAGCACTACTGGACTCTGGTTGTATTGCTATTGCTTATGAGACAATAACAGATAGCAATGGTGTACTTCCTCTGCTAGCCCCCATGAGCGAAGTAGCAGGGAGACTCTCTGTTCAGCAAGGCATAACCTGTCTTGAAAAACAAAATGGAGGATCAGGCATACTTCTAGGGGGTGTTCCTGGTGTAGAACCTGGAAAAGTTTTGATTATTGGTGGTGGCCGTGCTGGAACTAATGCTGCACTTATGGCTGTTGGTTTGGAAGCAGATGTCACAATTGTTGATAAATCTATTCACCGTCTACATGAATTAAACCTTATATTTGGTCAAAAAATAAAAACTATCTACTCAACTTATGACTCCATACACTACCATGCCCAAAAATCAGATCTTGTTATAGGCTCTGTCTTGATTCCGGGTGCTAGCGCCCCTAAACTTTTGAAAGAAGAAACAGTAAAATCTATGAAAAAAGGTAGTGTTTTTGTAGATATAGCTATTGACCAGGGTGGCTGTGCTGAAACCAGCAGACCAACAACACATGAAGACCCCTCCTACATTGAACACGGTGTTGTTCACTATTGTGTAACAAATATGCCAAGTGCTGTTCCCAGAACATCTGCGTTTGCCCTTAATAACGCCACACTTCCCTACGTATTAAAGCTAGCAAACAAAGGTCTAGATGCTCTTATAAAAGATCCAGATTTTCTAGAAGGTCTCAATATATACAAGGGACATGTAACTTGCAAAGAAGTAGCAGACGCTCTAGGATATAAAAACACTAAACCTCAGGAGATCTTGAACAGCTAAAGTCAGAGGGATATATGGCAAGGCTTTTGGTAAACAAAGTTCAAAAAAGTATCTTTATTATAAGTCTTTTTTTTCTTAGCAGCTGTGATGATATACACACGAAGGATGAAGAGTATCCTGTTTTGCACATCTATAGTTGGGCTGAATATATTCCACCAGCTGTATTGGAAAAGTTTACAAAAGAAACAGGTATTTCTATAACCTATGATGTCTTTGAAAATAATGAGGCCTTAGAAGCTAAACTTTTAATCGGCGGCAAAGATTTTGATTTGGTTTTTCCTTCTGCAAGTCCATTTTTAGCAAGACACATTAAAGCCAATCTTTATCAAAAAATAGACAAAAAGAAGCTATCTAATTATAAATCACTGGATAAAAAAATATTAAAAATTATAGCTAAATCTGACCCTGGCAATAATTTTGGTATACCCTATGTTTGGGGTACTTCTGGCATAGGTTATAATAAAAAACTAGTAAAAACTATCTTGGGTCACGCCCCTCCAAGTTCTTGGGATATACTTTTCAGCCCAAAATATAATAACTCCCTTGCTTCTTGTGGTATTGCCCTAATTCAAGCACCTTTTGATGTTATAGCACCTATTTTAGTCTACCTTGGTCTCAATCCCAACTCCAGCAGTAAGGAAGACTTAAAAAAAGCCTTTCTTGTCCTTGCCAAAACTCGACCTACTATACAAAATTTTCAGGCTGAACGAAGTGCAGAAGATCTTCTGTCTGGAAATTTATGTGTTGCTCAAGTGTGGTCAGGTAATTTATTGGAAATACAACAAAGAGAAAAAGAGTTCTGTCGCTTAAAACACCCTGAGAAAGACTGTACAGAATCTAGCATTGAATATATTGTACCGCTAGCTGGTGCTGAAATGTGGTGTGATTGCATGGCTATACCTATTAATGCAGAGCACCCAAAAAACGCTCATAAATTTATAAATTTTCTTTTACGACCAGAGATAGCAGCAAGCGTAACCAATCACTTACTCTTTGCCAATGCAAACAAAGATTCTAAACCTTTTATAGATCCAGCTTTATTAAAAAATCCTATTCTTTACCCTCCTGCAAAGGTAATGAAGAAGCTCTTTATAGAAAAGCCTCAAAAAGCTAGCTTAGAGAGGTGGAGAACTAAAATTTTTACGCGCATAAAGAAGAAAGGAGGAGAACATGGTCAAACAAAAAAAACCCACTAAGCTGAAAAAGCCTGCCATGACATTGGAACCCTGGCAAGACCCAAAAGTCTCTCCTTACATTGTTTTAAAAAACCTTAGCAAAGATTATAATGGCATTCCAGCTGTTCAAGACTGTAGCTTGGATATCTATGAGGGAGAATTTTATTCATTACTTGGCTCATCGGGTTGTGGAAAATCAACGCTCCTTAGAATGCTTGCAGGTTTTGAAAAACCCACATCTGGGAAGCTTTTCATTGGAGGACAGGACATGACAAATGTTCCTCCCTATGACAGACCTGTTAGTATGATGTTTCAATCGTATGCGCTTTTCCCTCATATGACAGTTGAGCAGAATATTGCCTTTGGCCTAAAGCAAGAAAGGATTTCTTCTGTTGAAATTAAAAGACGTGTATCAGAAGTTTTAGAGCTTGTTCAAATGTCTCGTTTTGCCAAACGTCGTCCTAATTATTTATCAGGTGGACAGCGACAAAGAGTAGCTCTTGCAAGAAGCCTTGTAAAAAAACCAAAACTTGTTCTTCTGGATGAACCCATGGCAGCTTTGGACCAAAAACTTAGAGAAGAAACACAGTTTGAGCTCGTTAATATTCAGGAAGAAATAGGTGTTACGTTTCTTATGGTAACCCACGACCAAGAAGAGGCTATGACTATGTCTTCCCGTCTAGCTATCATGGAAGAAGGATGGATTCAACAAGTTGGCACACCCCATGAAGTATACGAATTTCCAAACTCTTGTTATGTTGCAGATTTCATCGGATCTATTAACCTTTTTGAAGGTATTATTATAAAAAATACAAAAGAAACGATAACAATTGACTGCCCGATGTTATCCCATCATTTATCAATACCAAGCATATCTACAGTTCCTATTGGTGGTGCAGTTACAGTTGCCATTCGACCAGAAAAAATAGAAATTGGTTTAGAGAAACCAACTTCTCACCATAACTGGGAAAAAGGTATTGTGGATGATATAGGCTATTATGGAGATACCTCTATTTATCACGTCAGATTAAATTCGGAAAAAATTATTATGGCAACCCTACCAAATTTAGATAGAAGCTCTATCCATCAATTAACCTGGGAGCAACCTGTTTATGTTTCTTGGAAGCCTGAAAATAATATGATCTTAACCACCTAAAAAAGTAACGCTATTATATGCTCAAAATAAAAAATATTTTTTTTTCCATAAGAACTTGGGTGATTGGAATTCCCTATATTTGGCTAGCACTTTTTTTCGTACTACCCTTTCTTGTAGTTCTGCGCGTTAGCCTTTCAGAAGAAATAATGTCAATCCCCCCTTACACGGATATTTTAGTATGGACAAAGACATATACAGCAAAGTTTATTCTAAATTTTGAAAATTATGCCTACCTTGTAGAAGATAGTTTTTATATGGACGCTTATCTTTTGTCTATAAAGTTTGCTTTTATTACAACCTGTATTTCACTTCTTATTGGCTTTCCTATAGCACTTGGTATTTCAACACTAGATAAAAAATGGCAAATAATAGCTATCTTATTAATTATGCTTCCATTTTGGACATCTTTTTTAATTCGGATTTATGCTTGGTTAAACCTCTTAACGCCTTATGGTTTAATAAATTCATTTTTGCTTTCTTGGGGCATTATAAAATCACCATTACACTTACTATTTAATGATATATCGGTCACTATTGGTATGGTCTACTGCTATCTTCCTTTTATGATACTACCTATTTATGTGACACTGGAGAAAATGGATCCTGCACTGCGAGAAGCAGCAAGTGACTTGGGTGCAAAACCTTTTTCAGTTTTTAGGTCTATCACCTTGCCCCTTTCTTTACCGGGCATACTAACTGGAAGTTTATTAGTGTTTATTCCATGTGCAGGGGAGTTTGTTATTCCTGAAATACTAGGTGGTGCTAGTAATGTTCTTATTGGCCGTTTGGTATGGCATGAATTTTTTATAAACCATAGCTGGCCAACAGCCACTGCGCTTGCTATATGCCTGCTCATTCTTCTATTTCTTCCCATATATTTGCTTCAAAAAGTACAAAATAACATTGCAAACAAGATGGATATCTAAAACCATGACAAATAAGCACATTTTATCCCGAAGCTTTCTATTTATAGGACTTGTTTTTCTTTATTTACCTATCTTAGTTATAATTATCTACTCATTTAATGCTGCAAATTTTACAAACTTATGGGGAGGCCTATCTCTTCGCTGGTATACCTTATTGTTTAAAGACACCTATCTATGGCAATCAGCCTGGACAAGCCTGAAAATTGCTTTGACATCTGCAACTTTGGCAACCTTACTTGGTGTCTTGGCTTCTCTTGCCTTAACACGGTTTTCTCCTTTTACAGGAAATCGTTTGTTTTCTAACCTAACAACAGCTCCTTTGGTTGTACCTGAAATTATAACAGGCTTGTCTCTCCTTTTGTTATTTGTATCACTAAATAGTTTAACGGGATGGCCAAGCCGAAGGGGTTTTTGGACAATTTGCATAGGTCACGCAACACTCTCCATGGCTTATGTTGTGGCTATTGTCCGGGCAAGACTTGCTCACTTTGATAAAACACTGGAAGAGGCTGCTTTAGACCTTGGAGCAAAACCATCTAAAGTTCTTTTATCTATAACTCTACCTATTATTTCGCCTGCCATACTGTCAGCGTGGCTACTGGCTTTTATTTTATCATTTGATGATGTCGTTATTGCAAGCTTTACTTCAGGTGCAGGGTCTACAACTCTTCCTATGGTTATTTTTTCTCGTATTCGCACAGGCATTTCACCTGAAATAAATGCTTTCTCCACACTTTTCATTCTTATGGTTACATTTGGTATTTTTATACTTGGATGGATAAAACTTAAAAAACAACCTTCTAATCATTAGGTATTGACCTTAAGTATATATATTTTTTAGAATAATACTTGGTGATTGATTCAAGGGAGGAAAAATGAAAAAAATTTTTTATACGATCGTATCTTATGTTTTTTTAGTGACACTTACAGATGTAGCTTATGGTGCCAATATAAACGTCCATCCGCTTAGCATAGAAGGTGTTAAGACATTGCAAAAAGAAATACAAGATGTTGTACATAAAATACCAGTAGAATATATAAAAGCCCACCCTTCATTAGATGATTATCATTTTCAAGTCACTACTTTATATAAGAAAGCAGGGACTCATGCAATCGATGCTATTGGGGACACATATTCTAAGGAGGCTTTTGGGAAAGGGGAGCTTGCCACGAGTTTTTCCCACTACCATGCACAAGAGTTCTACCTAGTCTACTTTGGTTATTATTATCTAAAGTATGTTAATGATAAAATAACTGCTGTTTTGTTAAATGATAACAGCCCCAAAATGCAAGAAGTAAAACAAAAAAACACTCAAAAATTAGAGAAAGAAAAAGAATATGCAAACCCCACTGATTTAATGAAAAATGCCGTTAGCTACAGAAATGAGGCACGAAAAGAATCTGCCAAATAAATTAGCTTCAACTAAAGACTATGTATGGTGAGTTCTTTTTATAAAACACTATAATAATTACTCCCATACCGTTCTTTTTTTAGAAAACTATCTATTCACTTGGGCAATAGAGGTGCAATTTTATATACTATATAGGAAAAAATTTAGAGTGTTTTACTTAGATATTAAATCAAAAAAACTAAAAAATTTTCTTATCAGTCTTTTTTCTGTTCTCTTTTTTTTAGCAATAGAAATACAAAGTGCTGTTTCTCACAAGTTTTATGCTATAGTTAAAAAGTGCCCTAAATGTGAGTATACTACAAAGAAAAAAGTTCAAGAATCACAAGAGTTTTTCCCTTTCTATTTTGAAGATCTTACCAGCTGTCAAGAAAAAGCAACTATGTTAAAAAAAAGGAAAAAATATACTATCTCCTGTTAGATCTCTTTGAAAAAACTATAAAAAAGAAGCTTCTAGCAAGGTTTTTTTCTCCCTGTTAACCATATCATTTTTTTAGCCGCAGCTTCACAGCTAGATTTATTCTGGAACTTCTTCGCATAACAATTTATAGGAACTTTCATGTTATCTTTCTTTTCACATCTGTGACAGTCACCACATATATACCACCCAGATTTTAATTCTTTCAAAGCCTTTTTGCATAGAGGTTTTTTATAGTGATATTTTTGACAGTTCTTTTTTCCTTTTGCCTGAGAAATAGTATAGCATCTAGCTTCATCACCTCTACCACATACTTTATACCCTCGAGCAAAACTTTCTGTTATACTTGTTGAAAAAATAGTAGTTACAAGCAATACAATATATGAGATTCTTTTTTTTTCCATGAATATATTATACATATTTTTTAACTTTAAAAAAATTAATTATTATCTATACCTACCACTTGAAATAATAATTCCCACCCCCATGTATATAGTGTTGGCAAAGTAGTTTTATTTAAGCACAAGCCCTGCTGTAATTACACAGTGAAAAAGTAATTATCTTGGCTACATTTGGGTTAAGATATTTACTTTATCCACATGCGTAATATATACGCAGATACTATACGTACGTAATTTTTACGACTTATTTTTGATGTTGTATAGTAATAAAGTTAAATTGTTAGGGGGAATTCATTCCTTGTGACACATATCTAAGTAGAATATTTTATAAACAATTATACTAAAGGCATTTTCAAAACACTTGTAGATTTTCGAAGTTCGTTTCCCTGTTTTTCGATTCTTCTCCCCAAACATCTGCACGTATTAACACATTTTTATATATATTTTTAAGACTTCTTTCTACTTTTTTTAAAAGACCCACATAGCCTCCCTATGTGGGTCTTTTGCTTTTTAAACTTCTGTATAGTTATTCGCCACACATCCTTTAATCTGCATGATGGTTCTATCGGCATATATATCTCAATACTTAATAGCCTTTATTGACACATATTTTTTTAGAAAGTAGAATGTGTTTATTGGGTAATAAAATGGAGCATGTAATGCAAAAACTTTTTTCCTTTGTTTTAATTTTTTCTTTTATTTGTTTGGCTCAAGAATCTTCTGCTAGCACGGCCACAGCAACTTCTGACTCTCACGTTATATGCCAACAGTCAGGAGCAGGTGTATATAGCTGTGAAAAAGTATCCAAAGGACAAAGCCTTGGTGGTAGATGTTTTGCTCAAGAGTATACTACTTTAGATTCTTGCCTGTTTGTTAAAGGAAGTATGTAATTTCTCTGTCTAAAAAGCTAAACTCTGACCTTACGAATACTTAGATTTGTTCCTTTTCGCCTCTTTATGTAACATAATGAGGCGCCAACAAAAAATGCTATAAATCCATATGGAAATCCAACTTGTTTGCCAAAGACCAAAGCTAATAGAGAAAGGCACAAGCAGTGTGAAAAAGGTCGCAGCCATCCAAGGAAAAGCCTTTTTATAGAGGCGTGAAACCTGCCAGGCGCCAGCAACAAAACAAGAAATAGAAAGCATCATACCAACCACCCCCATCTCCATCATTATTTGCAACCATCCTTGATGTGCATGAATGGGTAGTAACTCTTCTGAGCTTAATGAAAAAGGTATACCTTTAAAATATAGAACTGCTTCATTACTCACATCTATTTCCATATGTCTCGCAGCTTCTGCTCCCCAACCAAAAAATGGACAATCAAGAAATTTTTCTAAAACTGTGGACCAAATAAAAATTCTGTGCTGCCAACTTGTTGGAAAAACGTCCTGCAGACTTTCTACAAGCATGGCAGGGTTTTTTATCAAAAGTATACTTGGCAAGATACAGCAAAATAAAAAGACAGAAAAAAATAAGATAATATAGAAAAAATAGCGTTTATAATACACAAAAAGAAAAGAGATAAAACCTGCCAAAAAAGCATATATTGCAACACTTATAGGTCCCTTAAAAGCTAAAAGGGCTATCGCTATAAAAACGCCCCCCAAGAGTAAATATTTTCTCCCTCCGTTTATATCTTCTTTAATATAATAGCTTATGGGCCAAAACATGCTCAAAAGAAGAATAATATTACGCCTAAATAAGCTCTCTCGAGCTGGAATTCCTTTTGCTATTGTATATATAATATCAATAATACCAATAAACAATATGCCTATAAAAACACTTAACAATAGATTTTTTAATATTTTAGCTCTATCTTCTGATAACGTTGGCATCAAAACAAAAACAAACCATGCCAAAATGAGATTGCTGGCAAACCTCATAACTGCTAGCAGCTGTGAAGGCGTTTTTATCCCCCAAAAAGTAGAGAGAGCCATCCAAACAACCAAGGCAGTAATACAAAAGAAAAAAGGAGTGAAGCAATTCTCCCTTAGTGCTACCCTGCTGTCTTTTATCTCACAAACAAGAAGTGCAAAAGATATAGTGCCCAAGAAAATTAGCGGCAAAAAATTTCTTTTTATAGCAAAGCTTCCCACAAAAAAAAGGCCTACCAGAGCTACATTAAAAGCAACATAGAATATTTTTCTTGCACCTGGCGAAATATTTATCATGAGAAACACCTTGATTTTCTAAAATCCAAGACCGATACTAATAGAGTTTATATTTCTTGCCAAGATAACTTATAAAATACCATGACAATTATAGCTCCATCTATTTTATCTGCGAATTTTCTCTCCTTAGAGAAAGAACTTCTGTCTATTGAGTCTGCAGGCGCAAACTGGCTACATATAGATATTATGGATGGGCATTTTGTCCCCAACTTAACCTTTGGACCAGGGATTGTGCAACAAATAAAGCCTGCCTCTAACCTATTTTTGGATGTACATCTTATGGTGACAAATCCACGTGAGTGGATTAGCCCTTTTGCTAAAGCTGGTGCTGACTCATTGACATTTCATTTAGAAGTTGATGATGAACCATTGTATCTTATAGAAAAAATTAAGAAGCTTGGCAAAAAAGCTGCTATCGCCCTAAAACCTGAAACACCTGCAGAAGCTATAGAACCATTTCTTTCATACATAGATATGGTCTTGGTCATGACTGTCAACCCGGGTTTTGGTGGGCAGTCTTTTCTCCAAAATCAAGTTAAAAAAGTACAAATTATTTCAGAAATGGTTAATCACTACCCCCACAATATTGTGCTTCAAGTGGACGGTGGCATTACAAATAAAACAGCTCCCCTGGTTAGAGAATCTGGTGCTAATTCATTAGTAGCTGGCAGTTATATATTTAAGGATGGACCATCAACTTATGGTAGAAAAATTCTTTCCCTAAAAAATTCTAACTCATTTTCTTGATGTCTTTACCTATTCTTTTTGATAATAAGCATACGAATCTTATCCTTAGAAGGGCAAAAGAATATATTCAAGAAGATCCTTTTATCCAAAAAAATATAGAAGCAAATATCCTTCAACGCTTGGAAAGTTTTTTAAATTTTAATCCTAAGCACATACTTGTTTCAGGCATTTGTACAAAAAGCTTTATGCCTTTTTTAAACAACCTCTATCCAAAATCTACAATAGAGTTCCTATGGCCGGAAGAAAGAAATTTTATCTCCCTAAATCAAAAAAGTTTTGACCTTGTACTGGCTATAAATTTTTTTCATCATATTAATGATTTACCCGGTGTTCTTAGTCTCGTATATAACGCACTTAAAGCTAATGGCCTCTTTCTTACATCACTTTTTGGAGAGAACACTTTAAGAGAGTTAGAAGAGCTTTTTTGGCAAATAGAAGAGCGTCTTTATAAAAAAATGCTACTTCATACCATGCCAAAAATTGATATCAAAACCCTTGGCAGCCTTCTGCAAAGAAGCCGCTTTTCTAACCCTGTAGCAGATCAGGAAACATATACTATAGAATATGACTCTCTTTCAAGGATTTCTACGGATATAAAAACTTTAGGCCTTAGCTCTACTCTTATAAAAAGATCGAAAAAACCTCTTAGAAAAGATGTTTTTTATGAAGCAACTAAGCATATAAAGCGTGGTATTTTCCTAACTTACGATACTTTATATGCCACCGGGTATAAATTGTAATTTTTTTGTCTCAATTTCATAGACGTCGCGTTGAAAATATGGCAAAAAGTCTCTATGCAGAAAGAAAAAATATTAATTATTCGCCATGGTGCTCTGGGAGATTTTATTCTCTCTTTTGGGCCTTTTCAAACCATAAGAAAAGCTTGGCCTTGTGCAAAAATAACACTTCTGACAACAACGCCCTATATAGAGCTTGCTAAAGAGTCTGGTCTTTTCGATGAAATATGGGTAGACCCGCGACCTAAATTTTGGCAACTGGGAAAAATTTTTTCTCTTTGGTGCAAATTATCTCGCCCACACTTTAGCTGGGTATATGACTTGCAGACTTCTCATAGAAGCTCTCTTTACCATAATTTTTTTTCACTTATCGGCCAAAAACCCAACTGGTCTGGCATTAAATCTGGTTGCTCTCATCCAGATACAAACCCTAAAAGATCTTCTATTCATACTTTGGAAAGACAGAAAGAACAGTTAGCTCTTTCTGGTTTGAAAGATTATATTTCTGGTGACTTATCTTTTCTGAAAGCCCCTATTGAAGAATTTAAACTCACCTCTCCTTATTTGCTTATTGTACCTGGGTGTGCTATCCATAGGCCAGAAAAACGCTGGCCCCTCTACCATAAGCTATTACCTCTTATGATTAAAAAAGGTATAAGATGTGTTGCTCTTGGCTCTGAACATGAACAGTCTCTTTTGCAAAGCTTAGAGAATCACTTAACAGAAGAGCAAAAACGCTTTTTTGTTAATTTGTGTGGGAAAACTTCCTTTGGTCATATTGCACAACTCGCTCGCCATGCAGCGGCCGCAGTTGGAAATGATACGGGCCCTATGCATATAATTTCAGCTGTACATTGTCCTAGCCTTGTTCTTTTCTCCAAAAACTCAAACCCTGAAAGATGTGCTCCAAGAGGAAATAAAACCCAGATTATATATCAAAAAGACCTCAAAGATTTGCACCAAAAAAAAGTTTGGGATACACTACGCTCTATGATGAAGTTTTCCAAATAGCTTCTTTGGAAAAATGGATTTTTCTCTGGTACATATCTACTGTACTTTGTTCGCAACTCTTTCTTTTTAATGGTAGCTTATTTATGAAAATTGCATTAGAAATAGACCCTCACCTAAAAAATGACCCGACTTGTGCTGCTTTTGCAAAAACTATAGATACTTTTTCTTTAAAAGAAGCCTCTCATATTATAGCTATTGGTGGTGATGGCTTTATGCTACAACTCCTACAAAAATGCTTACGGAGTAATATACAAAAACCTATTTATGGCCTTAACAGAGGCAGCTTCGGTTTTCTTATGAATGAGTGGTGTATTGAAAATATAAAAAAACGTTTAGAAAAAGCTGAACGCTACACTTTGTCCCCCTTGCTTATGAATGCTTTATGTATTGATGGATCAAAGCATAAACATTGGGCTTTTAATGATGTTTATATGTGGCGACAAACACACCAAACAGCTAAACTTTGTATTTATATTAATGATGTACCCCGTCTTGATACACTTATTGGTGATGGACTTATTATTGCAACACCAGCCGGATCAACGGCTTATAATTACTCTGCCCATGGACCTATACTACCTCTTGGCACAAATCTTCTAGCTATATCCCCTATTAGTCCTTTTCGCCCCAGACGATGGAGAGGTGCCTTACTACCAAATAATGCTAATATTTGTATTAAAGTCAAAGAGACAAAAAAGCGACCTGTTTGTGCTGTTGCAGACAACATAGAGGTTCGTGATATAGCTTCTATAGATGTATCATTAGATACCTCTATAGCTTTTGAACTCTTGTTTGATTCAGAAAAAAACCTGGAATCTCGTATATTAAAAGAACAGTTTTCATTTTAATCAAACTTTATTTCTAAAAACGCAAGCTCACTAAAAATTAAAAACAGAGTCTAAATTACCAAGCCACTGCTTTTTATATAGATCAATCATTTTCAAAGCTAGATTCTCTCCCTCTTGCGCATAAGCAAAGAGAGGCTCTAAATATATAGACTCATCTTGACCTGAAGAATTCAAATTATTTCTTCTTTTCAAACCTTTAGCTGCTCTTTTTAATAATTCTTTAGAAAGTATTTGTAATGTTATTCCCCTGAATTTTGTTGCCAAACCTTGTCTGGGAACAGTCTTATACAGATAGTGACGATCTTCATTTGTCCACTCCTTAGTCATAAAAGAAAGATCTTTCAGGTTTTCAGGATCATATATTAAACCAGCCCACAAAGCAGATAAGGCTGTTATATGGCTTATTGGTCCTGCATCAGCCCCGCGCATTTCTAAAAATTTCTTTAATCTTACTTCTGGAAAAACACATCCCACATGGTTTTCCCAGTCTTTTATTGTTGGACGTATCAAGGGATTTTTTATTGCGCCTTTAGAAAGAAAAGATCCAAATGTCTGACCATTAGCAGGAAGTATCTTCATTTTTTTCTCATTCCCTGGACTTTGAATAAAGTACATAGGGACCCCTAACAAGTAATCAACATATTTCTCAAAACTCATTTCTCCCTCAAAAGCCCATGGTAACCAACCACACCTGTCGGGATCTGTATGTTGCCATATATATGATCTATAACTTTGAAAACCATTCAATTTACCTTGTGAGAAAGGCGAACTTGCAAATAAAGCTGTAATAATTGGTTGCAGACTCAAACCTAATCTAAGCTTACAAACCATATCTTGTTCAGAAGAAAAATCTAAATTACTTTGTATAGTTGCAGTTGCGGTCATCATCTCAAGCCCCAGTTTTTCTTTCTGTGGCATATATTCACGCATAATAATATAGCGCTCTTTTTCAACCCAGGGTCGATCTTCATATATTGTAAAAGGGTCAACACCCAAAGCTAGATATTTAATATTAAGTTCTTTTTCTAAGTCCCTTAATTGTTGAAAATATTTTCTAACCTCTTCATATGTGCTGTGTAAATTTTTTTGAGGCGCCCCTGAAAGTTCTATTTGTCCTGCAGGCTCTAGAGTAATACAGGAAAAACCTTTTTTTAAGGAGACAATATTTTCTTTTTCATAAATTGGCTCCCAACCAAAATTATCAACGTACTTATCTAGAATATTTTGTATACCTCCCTTTCCTTTATACGATACCCGTCTGTTATTATTTTTGTAATATAAGAAGCTCTCATTTTCTGTTCCTATTTTGAATTCTGAAGCATTTTTGCAGCCATCAGCAAAGTATTGGATCAGCTGCTGCTTTGTTTCTATAAAATGAGGTGTTTCATATTTTTTTGATGACATATTTAATGTTGCCCTTACTTTATTCAGCTTTTATAAGCTTTTCTCTATAGAGTGATAACATCATAAAACAAGCTGTTTCTGTTCTTAAGATGCTTCTACCTAAATCAACCGGCAGAACATTTTCTAGATCTTCTAACAAACTACACTCTCTGTCACTAAAACCTCCTTCTGGTCCTAGTAAAAAAATAGGATTCTTTTCCAGCGTCTTAAAAACTTTATCAAGGGGTTGAGGGGAGGTTTTATGAAGCTTTTCTCGGCTTCTTTCACAGGCCCAAAGTATCTTTCTTTTTTTATTTTTCTCTAAAAATATTTTTAAAGTAATGGGCTTTTCAATTTCTGGCACAAAAAACTGCTCTGATTGCTCTACAGCTTCTATTGCCCATTTCTTTAAACGCTCTTCTTTCACTTTGCTCAAGTGAACATTGTCCAGTATAAGGGGCTGTATTGAGGAAACACCCAATTCTACAGCTTTTTCAACTACTAGCTGCATTGCTTTTTTCTTTATTGTACCCACAGCTAATATGGGATGTTGTGATATAGAAAGAGAAACACTTTGTATTTTGGAAGCCAAAAATATAACAGCTTTATTTTTCCTTATTCCTGTAATTTTGGCTAAATATTCTCCTTTTTCCTCATTAAAAACCCTAATAAAGTCTCCTGTTTCTAGCCTCATAACATTGCATAAATAATGAGTTTGTTCTCGGCTTAGGGAATTGTCATCCTTCCTTGTGTCAAAAAAAAGGTACAACCTGGGTAAAGTATGGTATGAACAGGTGGGACGGGGTTTTTCCATATGCCTTCTCTATTAAACTAAATACTGCCTGCCAGGTTAAACGATGCTGCAAAAAAACTCTACAAATAAAGAAAAAAAACATACAGACATTAACTTCTCCTCTCTTGTTTTTAGGGCACCAAAGTCTTGGCACCCTTATATATCTATTTGCAGGTTTGATAGACCTGCAGGGTTTTTACTTCTCTTTTGGCCATGTATTTGGGGATTAAGTCTTGGTGCTTTTCCTAATCTTCCTGCCTTGGAAGACATTATCCTTTTTTTTCTGGGAGCTATTCTTATGAGAGGTGCTGGGTGCTGTTTTAATGATATAGTTGATCGAAACCTAGATACTCTAGTAGAAAGATCTTCTATACGTCCTTTACCCAGTGGTTTATTATCTCTTTTAAATGCCTATTTGACTATTTTTTTTCTATTAAGTTTATCTTTTCTTATTCTTATACAATTTAACTTCACCACTATTATTTTAGGCCTTAGTTCTTCTATATTAATTATTCTCTATCCCTATATGAAAAGGCTCACTTACTGGCCGCAGCTGTTTTTAGGTTTTACATTCAACTGGGGAATTTTACTTGGTTTTTCCGTATATCCCCATAACTGGTCCTGGCCTCTTTTTTTCTCCGTGATATTAACCTATCTAAGTTCTATATTTTGGACGCTTGCTTACGATACGTTATACGCACACCAAGACAAAGAGGACGATATCCTTGTTGGCGTTAAAAGCCTAGCTCTAAAAATGAACTCCCACTCTAAATCATTTATTATTTTTTGCTATATTATACAAGCTGCACTGCTGTTATACGTTGGTTCTTTTATGAAATTTAGCTGGCTTTATAGCACATGTTGTATAGTAGCATCTGCTATGCAAATAGTTAATTTAAAAAACATAAACTTCAACTCCCCAGAAGAAACACTCCTGGCTTTTAAAAAGCATATACTGACTGGGTTTATTATAAGTTTAGGATTTCTAAATGGGTAAACAGACTAACTAATTCTTCTCATTTTTTGATAACAGGTTTTTATAATACCTAAGCATCTTCTTTTGAAGAAAAAGGCAAAGGGAAAACCTCTATACCCTCTTGATATAGATCTACTATTTCTTCTGTGCTAGCTTGGCCATATATATTACATTTTTTGGCTTCACCATAGTGCATTTTTCGCACTTCTTCTGAAAAATTTTTTCCAACATTTTTGCAATTTCTCTTAACAATAGTTTGCAAAACTCGCAGAGCAGATTGCTGCTCTGTTTCTAGTTTATGATGATCTCCGGTTAAATTTTGCTCTGCCGTTTTAATTCTTAAATGTTTATCATTTTCAAAAATTTTTACAAAATCAGAAGAAGCTTTCTTGGTAGGTACTATGGACTTTGTAAAACCACTCTTTTCTTTTGATTTTTTAGAGGAGCGACTTATGCTTACCTTTTCAATATCTGATGATCCACAATATGGACAAGAAATAAGATTGTTATCTTTTTGTTGTCCGTAGGCAGCACTGTTGCAAAACCATACATCAAACTCATGATCTTCTTCACATCTTATCTTATAGACAGTCATTCCTACCTCTTTCAAACCAACAAACCAGCTTCTTACTTGTAAAATATCCCAGCTTTATATAAAAGCAAACACTTTATTTTTGAAAAAGATTTATCTATTACTAAAAAACTGGCGTAACACACTGAGAATCTATTCTTTCTCTACCATATTTTATAAAATTACTCACGAAACATCTATTACTTTTATAACAAGCTTTTACGTGCACAGGTACCGTGAATGGCCTTCCTTTTTTTGTACCTCCCTCTAACCCTTTATTCATCTGATCTAAACTTTGTCCTACAAAGAATACTTTTATTTCAGGTTTTTTGTTCTCTCCTTCATATATCTCAAAAATCCATGCTGCTGTTGGAGGAACTTGATTTTTTGCATAGCCCTTTAATTGCCAGGATAAACCCAGCATTTTTCTCATAAAATCGAAATCTGTATCATGTCCCACGATAAAAGTAATATCAGCTTTTTCCACTTGATGTCGGAAAGCTACCCTTTCAAGTGCGCTTAACAGGTAGTTTGTTATATTAGAAAATTCTCTTTTAGCATTACAATTGTTATTTATTTGTAACTTTTTTATAGAAGTATGGTATTCATTAATTGTAACCCAGTCTTTTTTCTCTAGCTTCCCCCAAGCTATATTTTTTTTATGAAAGCCCTGTGCCTTCTGTAAAATAAAAGCCTCTGCTATAGCATTTGCTGCATGCAACCCACCTTTTAACCACCCTTTTGTATAGTGCATAGGCATTGATTTCAATGTACATGGCGTATTTCCATTGCACAAAGAATTGTCACAACATTTTGTCAAACTTTGTATTAAAGCTATTCCCCGTTTAATTTTCCTATTTAACTTTTCTGTAGTGTCAGGTCTAACCACTCTACACTTTTCTCTTATCTTTGCAACTTTACACACAGTTGGCACAGGATGGAAATAAGGATCTGGTATATCATGCACGTCATATGGCATATAAAAAATATTTTTGCCACATTTTTCATTATTCGCCACTCCTTCTGAAAGAGCCTTCGCAGTCATTACAGTTCTTTGTTCATTATCTGCTCTTGATAAATTTTTATTAATAATACTACAGCTATTTGAATGCTTTTTTAAAATTACTTGATATCTCTGACCATAATAAACTCCCATTCCTTTTGCTAGCTTATAACCATGTTTTGTTAAATAATAAGCTGGCAAATTCCATTTAGGCCATGGCTTATCCGCATACAAAGCAAAATTTCTGTCAATATGAGGAACACGAACACCATGACGAGAAAAAATAACAACCCCCTTAAGCGTTTTATTGCTCCCCGGTTTTTTTTGTATAGCAGCTATCTTTTGATTAGAAAAAGCCTCTTGTTGAAATGCTAAGATAAAAGGAAAGGTTAAGAGCAGCTTTAGCGCAACAGTTACAGGATACAACCAACTACTTCTCTTAATACAAGCAACTAATCTCAAATCGAACCTACTTTCTATTATAAGATTTTCCACATACAGAAAAACACTTCTGCAATCATACCTCCTTTTAATCAGCAAGTCTCTAAAATATAGCCTCTATTTCCCATAGTTTATAAACTCATATGCTATATGCTCTGCAGTTAAAAGGTAAGCTTGCTTTTCCTTCTCAATCTATTTTCCAAGACACCTGCTTCTAAAATTATTTACAAGAGGGGTAAGCTCCTTTACAGAGTACTTCCGGTTAACAACAAATCTCATTTCTTTTATCTGCTGAGCTAAACAACTTTCGATAGCACGGCTATAATCTTTTGAAGACTCAAGTACTGGCAGCTCCCTGGTGAATGTAAAGCCTGTTAGAGAAGGACGCCCTTTTTCCAAATTTTTCAGTTCGTAGTGTGCAGTACCAAAACAGCAAACAGCGCAATCACTTAAGTCTTTGTATGTAAGTCCACAAATATTTTTGTCAAATAATTCTAAAAATCCATACGGTGTTTTATATTTGGAGAAAGATAGAAGGAAAAAAGCATCCTTTATTCCTCCCATACACCTATCTCCACCTTCTGCCAGTACTTTATGAAATATTAGCGTATCCTGTTTCTTCTTAAACCTAACAATGTTAGTAGATGCCCCTGTTCCACCATACCACTGAGATATAATAGCTATAATATCATTCCCTGTATCGCTTAAAACCTTTACGGCTGTGGTACCCGAAGAATATGGCCTGTCTTTATTTGTTTTTTTATTATCGGCAACAACAAAGCCAGATGCGACTTTTTTCCCTTTACTTCCTGCTACTTTATTACAGTAACTAATATCCACCTCTTTATTTTTATGTTCTCCAAAAGGTGGCGGCATAATAGCACCATAACAATAGGGATTAATATCTTGAGAAAAACAAATACCTTGAGGCAAAAAGATAATCACAAATAAAAGAAATACTCTTAAACAAATAGTTCTCATTTCTCTTTCCATTTTTTGCTAAGGTACGAGCCTTAAAAATTATGGCAACTTACGTTAAAATCCTGTTAAACAAAGTGTTATTTAGTTTCTCAACTATGTATTAAACTAAGACTCTATTAACTCTTTCAACTTTCCATCATTAACGAACTTTGCTAAATCATCACTCCCACCTATATGACGGCTTTCTATAAAAATCTGCGGTACTGAAGTTCTTCCCCCAGAAAGCTTTAACATTTCTTCTCTCTTTTCAGGATCTTTAGTTATATTTATTTCTTCAAAGCTCATCCCTTCTTTTTTCAATAAATTTTTTGCCCTTACACAATAGGGACAAACATCTGTTGAATAAATTTTAACATTTATATTTTTCATAGGTATCTCTCTTTATTTTTTACAAACTATGTATAGCATGACATTTATAATAAAACTATATTTTGTGCCAAAAAAAGTGAAAATTTTATAAATTTGCAAAACCATAGAGCTGTTCTGCTAAACAGCATATAAACTGCTTGAAAAACACCTGCATGTTTGATGTAATCACTTTTTTCTAAGTTTATTCTTTTTCTCTGCTTTAGTAGATGATCTTGTTCTTATCATTGAAGGAGGCACAAAAAGAGCTTGACGTACACAGCATAAATATCTTATAGATTCTTGAAGAAACATTTAATTATATACAGTAAACCTTATTGTAACGGAGATTCCCTATGAAACGTACGTTCCAACCAAGCCTACTTGTTCGTGCACGCCGTCATGGCTTTCGTTCTCGCATGCGTACAGTAGGTGGCCGTAACATTATAAGAGCCCGACGTGCTAAAAAACGTGCTCGTCTTTCTGCATAGTTTTTTTTGGTTGTTTTATGAAAAACTTCCAAAAATTAAAACACCGCTCATCCTTTCTTAAAGTTAAAAATAAAGGAGAGTTTATCAAGACACCTAATTTCTTTATCCAAATACTTGCTTCTCAGCACCTTCCAGAAGAAGTTGTTTTTTTCTTCGGTGTAACAGCATCTAAGAAAGTTGGCAAAGCTGTTGAGAGAAACTACGCTAAGCGTAGAATGCGTGCACTCTTTAAAGAGTCTATTATTCAAGAAGAAAAAATAGCGTTTCCCAAGGGCTATACCTACGAGATAGTTCTTATTGCAAAAAGATCTATACAATCTGCACCCTACGCCATCTTAAAACAAAACTTTGAAGAGTCTCTAAAAAAGTGGCTGAAAAACAAAAATGCTCTTCTTACTAAATAAAAAAGTGTGAACTTCCCGCTCCTTATGAATTTCATCCCACACAAAAAAAATAGATTTTTAACTCAAAACAATTTTCTTATACTTTAGCATATTGGATACCTACTATGCCCCAAAACATGACCCAAAAAAAAATCTGTATCTATCCTGTTTTATTTCTCCTTAAAGTTTACAGACTACTCATCTCCCCTTGGATAAATGCTTGTAGATTCAGACCTACCTGCTCTGAGTATGCAATAGAATCTTTTATAAAATTTGGCCTTTTCAAAGGAAGTCTGTTAACTCTTAAACGGTTATTACGCTGCCACCCATGGGGTGGTTGCGGTTTTGATCCTGTACCTGAAGAGAACAATTCTAAAAATTTCAAAGTTGCATCCTCCAAACGAAACGTGTACAAATCTGAAAAAAGCAAGGATATATTATAACATGAATGAAACGCGTAACTTGATTATAGCTTTAGCCCTTTCTGCTGCAATCTTATTTGGATATAATTATTTTTTTCCAGAAAAATATAATAGTGCTACTCATGAAAAAGCTAAACAATCTATATCCTTAAACGCGCAACCTACTGAATACCAGCCAGAAGCTGAATACAATTCAAGGAAAGAATATATATCCGTTAAAAAAAATAAGAAAATTTCTATAGAATCTCCCAGACTATCCGGTTCGCTATCTGTTGTAGGTGGAGCTCTTAATAACCTTGTTCTTAAAGACTATAGAAAAACAACAGAACCAGATGGCCCTTATGTTGACCTTTTGCACCCTCTTGGTGCAGCTTCCCCCTACTACGCAAATTTTGGTTGGCTAAGTCAAGATTCCAGTATTAAAATGCCTGATCAAAAAACGGTATGGAAAGCATCTTCTTTAAAATTGACATCCGAGTCACCTGTAAATTTACGATACGAAAACAAGCAAGGTCTTGTCTTTGAACGGCTTATTTCCATTGATGAAAACTATATGTTTACAGTTGTACAGCGCGTAAAAAATACAAGTGATAAACTTGTTCACCTTTACCCCTACGCTTTTATTTCACAGGGAGGTCATCGTGAAGGTGCAGAGCATATGGCCTATTATGTTGGACCAATAGGCGTAATTAACGATTCCCTCAAGGAAACAAGTTACGAGGACTTGCTCTCCAAAAGGAAAGTAGAAGAACTCTCTAAAGGTGGATGGATAGGCTTTACAGATAAATACTGGCTATCGGCGCTAATCCCTGACCAAGGACAACTATACACCTACGAATTCAAATCCAATAAAAACATAGCAACCAATCAAGAGCAGTTTTATCAAACATCTATAAAAGGGTCTCGCATATCCATAGCAAGTGGTGAAACACATACATTAACCACCCACCTGTTTGCCGGTGCAAAAGAAGTAAGTTTACTAGATAGCTACGAAGAAACACATGGTATACCAAGTTTTGATCGTGCTGTTGATTTTGGTTGGTTCTATATTATTACAAAACCATTATTTTACACCTTAAGCTTCCTACATGGTTATATCTCTAATATGGGAATATGTATTTTGCTCTTAACTATTTTAATCAAGCTTGTTTTTCTTCCTCTTGCAAACAAATCATATGTTTCCATGGCAAGAATGAAAGCACTGCAACCTAAAATTAAAGCCCTACAGGAACGCTATGGTGAAAATAAAACAGAACTAAATAAGGCAATGATGGAACTTTATAAAAAAGAAAAAGTAAATCCATTATCTGGCTGCTTACCCATGATCATCCAAATACCAGTTTTTTTTGGACTTTATAAAGTTATTTTTATATCTATAGAAATGCGTCAGGCTCCTTTTTTTGGTTGGATTCATGACTTATCCGTACCAGATCCGACAACTATTTTTAACCTGTTTGGTTTAATTCCTTGGTCACCTCCCGAGTTTCTACTAATTGGCGCATGGCCTCTTATCATGGGAGCTTCTATGTTCTTGCAGCAACGCATGAGCCCTCAACCAGCTGATCCTGTTCAAGGAAAAATCATGATGGCTCTACCTATATTATTTACCTTTATGTTTGCCAAATTTCCTGCAGGACTTGTTATCTACTGGACCTGTAATAATATACTGTCCATTGCACAACAATGGTTTATATCGAGAAACCCTAAAGTAAAAGCAGCTAAAAAGAAATGACATCCCATGTTTAAGCAGCTATGGAAATATGTAAAGAGTGTACATCATTTAGAAGATCTTCCAGATGCAGATAGGCCAGAATTTGCATTTGTTGGTCGCTCCAATGTTGGAAAGTCTTCTCTCTTAAATGCTCTTACTAACCAAAAAAATTTGGCAAAAACCTCATCAACACCAGGAAGAACGCAAGCCCTCAATTTTTTCGAACCTTCCGGTTATAAAGAAAACCTATACCTTGTGGACTTACCTGGATATGGTTTTGCAAAAGCACCAAAGAAATTAGTCGAGAAATGGCAGGAACTTTTAAAACACTATCTACGAGGACGCCCCTCTTTGCATAGAGTATTTTTATTGATTGATAGCAGACATGGCTTAAAAAAAGTAGATAATGAAATACTAGACATGCTAGATGACGCAGGTGTAACCTACCAAATAGTTTTAACAAAGATAGATAAAGTAAAAAAAACTTTTTTAGAAAAAATCTGTGCAGAAATAAAAGAAAAGCTTATAAAACACCCTGCTGCTTTTCCAGAAATACTAATGACGTCTAGTGAAAAAAATATAGGCATAGATACTATAAAGAATACTATAGAAGAGATGCAAAAATATCTCACCTAATTTTCCCTCCTATTAAAGTTTTCCCTTTTATATAAAATCCTCTTGGCAAATCTTTCAAAAAACTGTATCAATTTTGCATGTACATATAGTAGCCGGATTAGCTCAGTTGGTAGAGCAACTGATTTGTAATCAGTAGGTCGTTGGTTCGAATCCGACATCCGGCACCATGTTGGTTAATAAATAATTTATTCAGAGGAAACTAATGTTCCAGTACCTAAAGAAATCCTCCATAGCCCTCCTTGTTCTGTTAACAGGTTGTGTAGCAAATATTGTAGACCCAGCTAAAGAAGCTCAGAAACTACTTCCCACAGAAGGGCAAACTTATGTGGGATCTGTTCATGTTGGTATATATGATGTTCCCCTACCGAAAGGCATTTGGAAAGTCTCTTATTCCAAAGCAAAAGCAACTTCAAAAGTTCCAGTAGGAAAGGTCATACTTGTTAAAGAGTACAAAAATACTTTATCTAGCTCTGTCATGATTGAGCTACCATTAGGACTTGATATAGTTGAATATTCTGCAATATCTGAAAGTGTAATTCAGCAATCTCAGTTTGCGGCAACAAATACGTCAGATATTTCCAATGCTATTTACACAAAAACTTTTTATGCAGTGGCTCCAAACACAAAGGTAAAAACCCGTGGGTATAGTGCTCCAAGTTTAATGTACATTGCGCCAACACAGATGCAAGCTTCTTACTATGGAGAAAGCTACCTTGAAAAAACTCACTTGAATTTCCCATCAAGAGAAAACTTCTTCCGTGTAGGTTTTCAAATCGTAGGCTTTAGCCACAAATTATTTGTTTCATATTTTATAGATCCTAGAGTTCACTGTGTATCAAAGACTAAAGGAGATATAGATCATACACCTTGGAAACCTGGTCGCCGGTATCTGCTTTCTGAAAAGAACAAACAGTTTCTCGAAAATTTGAAAGCATGGGGACAAGTTATGCTCCATAGAGTTTTGGACGCTTACAATAATAGAGACTAGCTTCCGCAAAAAATCTACAAACTTCTGAAACCTCTTGATTTAATAAATCAAGAGGTTTTTTTTTGAATGCCGTAGGAAACAGGCAATAAAGAAAAACAGAAATAGGCCTTTAAAAAGCTTTACTATTTTTTGCCTTCTATCTTTAGAGATTTTCAGGCTCGTATTTTGAAATACTACCACACATATCTACAACATATTTATGTACTGGAAAAACCTACAATGAAAGATTCTTTGCCACACAGTAAACTTATTTTTTAAAATTTCTACACCGTAGTAAGGTTTTTTATCTAATATCTACTCTAGAAAACTCTAAACTACTGAGGTTTTTTCTACTACAAAACACCCATATATGTTTTCTAAAGTTCTAAAAACACTATACCTTTCCTGTTTCCTAATTGGAACAAAAAGGCATAGGTTTTATGGCCATATCTACCACGCCAAAGCCTCCCACACCTTGAGTTTGTGTTTGTGCTTGCATTTTACCATTTTCACCTATCCACATACGATACAGCCCATGAAAGCAACAATCCTTAGTCGTCTTTCCACACTTATATTTTTTAGGAATACATGATCCTGTTATATTTGGGCGACTGCATTCACGGCTATACGCTGCAGAGAAACCATAAAAGCATATAGCACCTACCATAAATAAATATGTCATTTTTTTCATCGCAAACTATCCTCCCTTTAAATTTTCTTTCTTATTTCTATTATAAGCTTTTTTGGAAACTACAGTCCAGCTGCTTTGTAAAGCTCTTCTTTTTATTTTTTTAATGCTGGCCTATTAATAACCATAGCCCTTTTTGCTTTTGTTCTGGGTTTAGAGCTAGCTGGTCTCTTAATAGATGTCTTTTTAGTAAAGGAATCTGATTTTTTTGTTGAAACTTTGGAAGCCATTGATTTTTTTGAAGAAATAGAAGCTTTCTTTTTTACTACCTTTGTATTAGGAGAGGTTTTCTTTATCTGTCTATTAGATCCAGCTGTTAGAGATTTAGAAACGCCTGAAAGGTTATAGGTATCCTTAGTTTTTGTTCCACGAGAAGAAACAGAATCAACTATCATATAGTATCCTTTTCTCATCCAAGAAAGAACTTCTTTATCCAAGCTTGCAGGAGCCCAAAGCTCTTCTTTGTGAGGGAAAAATTTATATTTTTTAATAGGTTTCTTTTTCTTATCTAGAATTGAAATCATAACAGGGCTATTTTTCTTTATCATATACCCTTGCTCAAAGTGAATAGAAGTATCCCCCTTATGCCAAAAAGTTATCATAGCATAAACTCTACCCCGTTTTGAATATTTGCCTTGTGATCGCTCTGGAGAAGCAAGAACGTATATGGCATTTTTAGGAACTTCTGCAACCGTCCAAGATCCATGCTGTGCTATTTTCTTATGAGCAAGCGCAGAGCACTGAGCACTGGAAAAAATGAGACAGCCAACTAATACAATATATCTCAAGAACATCTATACACCTTTCTATCCTTCGTCCGTGAAAAATACTGTATCATGCTATGATGAAAAAATGAATAGCTCTCTGCTCCTTAATTTACTGACAAATTAAACTACAGATATTTTTTTATAAAAACTAGAAAATTCTAGGCCATAGAATTTTCCATTCTAACGCACTAGATAAATAACGAAAAAATATATATCTTTTTTTTTTAAATGTTGATAATGTCCCAGGATGGAAGAAAAAAGCATGCATAAAACAGAAAAAACAACTCAGCCCCATAGAGAGCTAGGTCTACTAACGGCTACTTGCCTTGTTATTGGTAATATGATTGGTTGCGGTATTTACTTGCTCCCTCTTTCACTTTCTAAACTTGGAAGTGTTTCCGTTTTTGGTTGGCTTACAGCCAGTGGTGGAGCTTTTCTTATGGGCGTTATCTTTGCACGTCTATCTCAAATATTGCCCAAGCAAGGAGGTCTTTTTGCCTACACCCTAGATGGACTTGGAAAATACCCTGCCTTCATTGTCGCATGGCACTATTGGCTTGTTGCTTTTCTTGGCTGTGCAGGCATGACTGTTGGCCTTCTTTCTTACTTAGGTATATTTTTTCCAGCCTTATCATGCAGCCCAACTACAAAATTTATAATTTCTATGGTTGTGATCTGGGGGTTAACTTTCCTTAATTATAAAGGTGTAAAAGTAGCAGGTATGATTCAAACAACAACTGTTATTTTGAAAGTGCTACCTATTTTTCTTGTAACTGCCTTTGGTATATTTTATTTCTCTCCTGAAAACTTTGAACCATTTAACTTAACTGGTGACTCTAATTTTTCAGCCATTGGTACTGCCACTACTATGACTATGTGGGCATTTATAGGCGTAGAAAGTGCTTCTATTCCTGCCCGCTATGTTAAAAATCCAAAAAAAAATATTCCCAGAGCTACTTTATGGGGCGTAAGCATAGCTTGCCTTATTTATTTAAGCGCTTCTTTTGTCCTACAAGGGATTATTCCAAATCATGAAATGCAAGCATCTTCTGCCCCTTATGCAACAGCTGCGCTTACTATTTTTTCACCTGCTTATGCTGACTATATGGTTGGCTTTATTACATTTGGTGCTCTTATTTCTATTCTTGGAGGTATGAATGGTTGGGTAATGCTTCAAGGTCAAATGCCTTATTCTGCTGCTTGTGCAGGCATCTTTCCTAAACCTTTTTCTCGTTTATCTAAGAAAGAAACACCTCTGTTTTCTCTAATATTCACAGCAATAGTGATCTCAATCCTCCTTTTCTGGCACTGCTTTTTGGATAGTGTTAATTCTTTTGAAATAATTATAAAGCTTGCTGGTTTTTCAGTCTTGGTATGCTATATACTAACTATTGCATCTAGCCTTATACTTAAAAAGCACCACGTACCTGGTTATAAACTTGGTTTTGTGGATACGCTTCTAACACTCCTGGCGACTTTATATATAACTTGGGGTCTTTATAACTTGGACTCTACGGTTAAAAATATAGCTCTACCTCTTTTGTTACTAAGTACATTCATGTTTGTTTTTGTCCGTTATAAAAAATATCACCCTCGTTCATGAAAAACATTTCATTTTTTTATTTTTTAGTTTTTATTTTTTTATTATTTTCTACGCCGCAGACTTTTTCTAAAAATTCTATAATATTCTCACCACCTAAATGGTCTGCAGGAAAAAAAAATGAAATAAATGGCAGAGTAGGGCCAGGACTACGCTATCCTATAAGGTATGTTTATAAAACCCCTTTTCTTCCCTTCAAGCTTCTTGCCTATAAAGATGGCTGGTATAAAGTTCAAGACTTTGATAATGAACAAGTATGGATTCTGGGAACATTATTAACAACTAAAGCAGCTGTTTTTTTAATAAAAAAACCTTGTTCTTTTTACAGAAAAAAAAATGATTCTAAGCATTACGCCATACTTCTTAAAGACGTCATAGTACACGTAAAAAAATGCTCTGGAAATCGTTGTTTTGGTACCATCAGAAGTTATAAGGGATGGTTTGAGCCATATATATGCGGATGGGGAGCAACACCTGGGATTAACCTACATAAATGATATGGAGCGGACGAGGAGAATCGAACTCCCATCTTGAGCTTGGGAAGCTCCTGCTCTACCATTGAGCTACACCCGCCTGTACTTTTTATACAGGCCATACTCTCTTTTGGCAACTACAGGAAATTTCCACTAGTTGCAGATTTTTTATATATTGTTTATTATTGGTGAAACAAACAATTAAAAAGGCTTTTCTCTTCTAATGTCAGCAGTTAATGATGGTTCTATTATCAGTTGTTCTTTTGGTGAAGTTCCAATTCCTTTAGACATACTGCCCACTCATAGGGTGAATTTAGATGAAGTTCCCGGTGGGAATATGATGGACTTCACGCCTTTTGTAAATATTATTGACTTTGCCATATGTACTAGCATCGCAAATCCTCTAGTCCTTGCAATGCTCATTCTAACAGGTCAACAAAAAGCACCATGCACACCTATTACTGTCTCTCCTTGGTCACCTAGTTCTTTCAAGGTTCAAATAGATGGCATGCCTGCCATATTGACAAGCTCTCAAACCATGTGTGTTTGGGCTGGAGATATAAGTATTGATGCAGCTTTTGCTTTTAATGTTACTATTTCCTAAAATAGGAGAATAAATGTTTTTTTCAAGATTTGAACGTATTATTGCTTGGAGGTATCTTCGCCCTCGTGGTGGAGAAGGTTTTATTTCTGTTATAGCTCTTTTTTCTTTTTTAGGAATCATGCTGGGCGTGGCAACCCTTATTATTGTTATGTCTGTTATGAATGGTTTTCGAGCAGAGTTATTTAATAATATTCTTAAATTTAATGGTCATATACATGTCTCTTTTGTAGATAACGATGAGAAAAAACTCTCTACCTTGAAAAAAAAATTACAGAAAAATCCTAGTGTTATACAGGCTAGTAAAATCTTGGAAGGGCAAGCTATGGCTATTTTTTCCAATAATCAAGCACGAGGCATTGTGGCACGAGGAGTTTCTAAACAAGACCTACAATCACAAGAGCTTATACGAGATAATATTCTCAGTGGATCTATTGAAAGTCTAGATAAACAAAATGGCCTCATTATTGGAGAAGCTCTTGCAAAATATGGAAATCTAAAAGTTGGTGATACAATTAAACTTATTGCTCCCAGTATCTCGTCAACAGCTTTTGGTTTTTTGCCAAGATTTAAAGAATTTAGGATAGGGGGCATCTTTTCCTCAGGAAACTGGACATATGATATAGCTTATGTCTTTATACCTTACAAAACTGCTAAAAAGTTTTTTAACAAAGCGAGGCCTGAGCTGGAAATATTCTTACACTCACCTCACATGGTAGATAAGATTAGCCATAAACTTTTAAAAGAAACAAAATGGCAAGCTATAATAAAAGACTGGAGAAAAACAAATAAATCTTTTTTTGAAGCTGTAATGGTTGAACGCAATGTGATGTTTATCATTTTAACATTGATTGTTCTTATTGCTGCTTTCAATATTATTTCTGGCCTTATTATGTTAGTAAAGGATAAGACAAAGGCTATTGCTATACTGCGAACCATGGGAGCTACCCGTAGCTCTATTATGCGTATCTTTTTTTTAACTGGCTCCACAATTGGGGTTGTTGGTACTTTTTTAGGGTTTCTCTTGGGTATTACCTTTTGTTACAATATTGAGTCTATTCGCCAAGCCCTTCAAAATTTAACGGGCCTACAGTTCTTCCAGGAAGAAATATATTTCCTTTCAAAAATACCAGCTATAGTAGATTTAAATGAAGTATTTCTAATTGTACTGGTCGCCCTTACCCTAACTTTTCTCGCAACCTTATATCCATCGTGGAAGGCTGCAAAACTTGATCCTATAGAGGCCCTTCGTCATGAGTGAAAATATTTTAGACCTGCGTAATATCTCTCATTCTTTTATACAAGGAGACAGAGATCTAAAGATACTAGAAAACATTAATCTTCAGGTAAAAGAGAAAGAAATTGTTGCTTTGGTTGGCCCCAGTGGAGCTGGAAAATCAACGATCTTGCATATTGCAGGTCTTTTAGAAAAACCCTCTTTGGGGCATGTTTTTATCTACAATAACAATTGTACAGACCTAAAAGATATACAAAAAACAGCTCTTAGAGCTCAAAAAATTGGTTTTGTCTATCAGTATCATCATCTTCTTTCTGAGTTCTCAGCTAAAGAAAATATTATGCTACCTCAACTTATTAACAACTCTAGCAAAAAAACCGCATCCTATAGATCAGATCAGCTTTTACATATGATGAAACTTCGTAACAGGTCTTCTCATAAACCCTCTGAACTTTCTGGTGGTGAACAGCAACGCATAGCTATTGCAAGAGCTTTAGCTAATGGGCCAAGCCTAATTTTAGCAGATGAACCAACAGGAAACCTAGATCCAAAAACCTCTAAGCATATTTTTGGTCTACTAAAAAATTTAGTAGAAGAACTGGGAGTATCTATGCTCTTTGCAACTCATAATCTAGCACTGGCACGCCAAGCTAACCGTTGCCTAATTCTAGATAATAGAACTCTCAAGCAAGTGCCTGTAAGAGAATAATTACATACAATTTTATATGTTTTTTCTTGACCCTTTTTGCAGAAGATGTACTATGCTCTGGTGCTTGCCCCTGTGGCGGAACTGGTAGACGCGGCAGACTCAAAATCTGCTATCTTTGGATGTGGGAGTTCGAGTCTCCCTGGGGGCACCAACTGAGAGTAGATAAATATTTTTTAGCTTTATTTAAGGAAAATTAATGAGAACAAATTCTCCTTCTTCTTTGAAACATCACAAGATTCCGTCTGGTGTCTGGGGTATAGGATTCTCAAACTTACTAATTAACTTAGCAACAACCATGGTATATAGCATAAGTGCTGTTTTTCTGACCACAGTACTGGGTGCTAGCATGTCTGTCTTTGGATTTATTGATGGCTTTGTTGAAGCAATAGCACTATCTGTTCGTGTTGGCTCTGGGTGGACTAGTGACCTTTTGCATAAAAGAAAACCTCTTTTATATACTGGCTATATCTTATCTTTATTTTCTACTATTTTAATGGCACTCACAACAACAGTGGGCATGTTTTTCTCTGCACGTATTGTAAACCGACTAAGCAATGGCCTACAAGCAGCACCTAGAGATGCTCTCGTGGGAGATATTTCTCCTAAAGAAATAAAGGGAGCTGCTTTTGGCCTGAGACACACTTTAACTGTTGTTGGATCTCTTGTCGGTCCTTTAATTGTTTTATGGTTGATGTATATTTCTTCAGATAACTTTCGATTTGTCTTTTATTTATCTGCTATCCCTGCTTTTTTAGGGATTGTACTTTTGTTTTTTCTTGTGAAAGAACCACCTTCTCCTGAATTCATGGATAAAAAAAAGAAAGAACGCTTTTCTTTTAAACTATTAAAAGAACTTTGGAATACTTCTAATGGTTATTGGGGTCTTGTTTTTCTTGGTGGTATATTTATGATGAGTCGCTTTTCCGAAGGGTTTATGATTTTACGCATGAAGAATCTAGGTCTTGAAACAACTTGGGTAGCAGGTGTTATGCTTGTTATGAACTTATTTAATGCTTTAAGTGCTTATCCTATGGGAAGGCTTTCAGATAAATATGATCGCGGACGACTTATGCGATATGCTCTTATGTTTCTTGTTGCTGCAAATGGTTTTCTTGCTTTTTCTTCTTCATGGACAGTTGGCTATATTGGTGTAGCTCTCTGGGGTATTCAGATGGGTTCTATTCAAAGTTTACTAATGGGTATGATTATAGACTATGCACAAGATAAAAAATATAGAGCTTTAGCATTTGGCGTCTTCTATTGTATTAGTGGTATAGTTCACTTAGTTACGAATTTAATAGCTGGCTACTTATGGGATTCATTTACACCCGCTGCACCTTTTTTGTATAGTGCTGCATTTGCTATTTTAACATTTTTCGGCACTTTTTTTCTGAAAAAAGTACGCCAATATCATCATTAATATCCTTGTATAAATAAGTGGTTACGCTATATAATAGTGGAGAGAAACCCTTACACGTAGGAGAGGTTTATGTATTCCAAGACAACACATGAAATACGCGTAACTGTAGAGCCTTACTATATCGAAGAAGAATCTATTCCTTCGCAAGGACATCATTTTTGGGCTTACCATATACGTATTGAGAACTTAAGCAAAAAAAAGGTGCAGCTTAAGACGCGCAGCTGGGCAATAACAGATTCAAAAGGTCTAAAACAGACAGTTCAAGGAGATGGAATTGTGGGTCAGCAACCTGAGATTGAGCCAGGAAAAGTGTATGAATATACATCAGGTGTTCCTCTAAAAACTAGTTCTGCTATCATGGAGGGCAATTATTCCATGGAAAATGAAGAGGGAATAAATTTTGATATAGATATCCCTGCTTTTTCTTTAGATAGTCCCTACCATACCAAACAGATCCACTAAAAAACTAAGAGACTTTCGTGTCTGCACAAATAACTTTTAAAAACAAAAAATTAAAGGCATCTTCAAAACGTTGGTTGCAACGTCATATGAATGATCACTACGTAGAAAAGGCAAAAAAAGCGGGGTATAGCTCTCGTGCTGCATTCAAGTTACTTGAGCTTGATGATAAGTATAAATTTATGAAAAGCGGTCAGACTGTTATAGATCTTGGCGCAGCACCCGGTGGATGGTCTCAAATTATTGCTCAAAGAGTACAATCACCTCAGGCAGGAAAGGTTATTGCTATTGATATTCTAGAAATGAACGATATTCCGGGAGTTCATATCATAACGGGTGATTTTTTAAGTAAAGAAACATACGATAAAATAGCTGCTGCAATTGGGAATGAAAAAGTAGATGGCGTAGTATCAGATATGGCGCCTAATACCACAGGACATAAAAAAACAGACCATTTGCGCTTAATGGGGTTAGTAAGCCCTGCCTATGATTTTGCAAAACAATTCCTTAAAAAAGACGGCTATTTTATAGCCAAACTTTTTGAAGGCGGTGCACAGAAAGAACTTCTTGATGAGATTAAGAAAAATTTTACAAAAGTTCGTCATGTAAAACCGCCAGCTAGCCGAAAAAACTCTTCTGAAATGTATTTACTAGCTACAGGTTACAAGGACAATGAAATTTAGTGCTCAATGTGCTGCAGTAGAAGAACTTCTAGGAGAATTTCTAGAAACTCTTGAGAAACCAGCAGATTTGTTGGTTCGTAAATACTTAATAGAACGTCGATATATTGGTAGCCATGATCGACAAAGAATCACCTCCATTTTTTATGGTGTTCTGAGAAATTATTTTCGCCTGCGCTTTATTTTAAAGTTAGATAATCTGCCGCCTCTTCCTCGTTGGCTAATTTTAAGTTACTTCATAGATATAGAAAAAATGACAGTTTTAGAGTTAGAAGAAAATTTCAAAATTTCTTCAAAATATGGATGGCAAAATCTAACAGAAAAACATATTACTTTCTTAAAAAGCATATCTAAAAATCTCAGAAAAATGGAAAAAAAAGATACCTTACCCATTGAATTTGAGTACGGTGTATCAAATGATATCCTTGATGTTTTTAAAAAAAATCTTCCTGATAAAATTGCAGAAGAAGTTTTACATACTCTAAAAAAAGAGGCTCCTATAGATATCAGGGTTAACCCTTTAAAACAAAACCGTGATGCACTATTACAGCTGTTACACTCAGAAAAATGGGATTGTTCACCTACACCGCTAAGCCCTTTAGGAATACGGTTAAAGAAAAGATATCCTATTACTGCAAGCAAGTGGTTTAAGGAAGGGTTAGTAGAAATTCAAGATGAGGGAGCCCAGATACTTTCCTTTTTAGGTGTCCCAAAAACAACTGGCAAGATCTTGGATTATTGTGCTGGTGCTGGTGGAAAAAGCCTTTTAATCGGTGCTCTTATGAAAAATAAAGGACGACTTGTACTCACAGATACGAGTGAAAGACGTCTTAAAGAGGCTGCAAAAAGATGTAAGCGTGCAGGTCTTTCCAACCATACTATCAAATACCTTAATACGAACAAATCATGGATTAAGCGACAAAAAAAGAGCTTTGATATAGTTTTGGCAGATGTTCCTTGTTCTGGTACAGGCACTTGGCGAAGACATGTTGATGCAAAACTTAGATTCAGCCAAGAAATTTTAGATCAATTAGTGCTTAAACAGAGAGATATTCTAGAAAAAGCTTCTTTATTAGTAAAACCTGGTGGGATGCTTATTTATGCAACTTGCTCTGTTTTAAAAAAAGAAAATGAAGAACAGGTGAAATTTTTTCTGGAACAAAATTCTTCTTTCAAATTAATCCCTGCAAAAGATAACCTACCCCTAGAGCTTCCGCCCATATATTTTGATAAGAGCTACCTCAAAATACTACCCAAACATAACGAGTGTGATGGCTTTTTTGCTGCAGTAATGAAAAAAAACTAAATCTCATCATATTTTTAGTATATCTATTCTAAAAACAGGCTCTCTATATCCACTTCTTTTTGACCAACGCCCTCTCTTTGTGTATAAAATATCATTAGAAAATATTGAGGATATCATATGATTATCATAACAGGTGCTGCTGGATTTATTGGTTCAAATTTAACGGCTAAACTAGAAGAGCAATACCCTGACAAAAAAATTATACTTTGTGACTTTTTTGGCAAAGATAATAAGTGGAATAATCTAGCAAACCGCACGCCCTATAATATAATTTCTCCTGATCTTCTTTTTGATTATATAGATCAATATGGTTCTGATATTGAGATGATTTTTCATATGGGAGCTACTTCTTCTACCATGGAGACAAATGTCGACCATATAATAAAAAACAACTACTCTTTTTCTTTAACTCTTTGGAATCTATGCACTGAGCATAATATTCGTTTCCTATATGCTTCTTCTGCAGCCACTTATGGTGATGGATCTCTTGGTTTTGATGATAATACTTCCTTATCTTACTTAAAGAAACTTCGCCCCTTAAACCCCTATGGTTGGAGCAAACATCTTTTTGATATTGCTGTAATGCAGAGAATTAGCCGCCAAGAATCCTCACCTCCTCAGTGGGTTGGCCTTAAATTTTTTAATGTTTACGGTCCAAACGAATATCATAAAGGCAATCAACAAAGTGTTGTTTCTACTCTTTATCAAAAAATTAAGAAAAACCAGCCAGTACAATTGTTCAAATCTTATAATAAAAAATATCCTCATGGTGGTCAGAAGCGAGATTTTATTTGGGTAGATGATTGTGTTGATGTAATGAGTTGGTTTTACCAAAAAGAAAAAATATCTGGTATCTTTAATGTAGGAACAGGAAAGGCCCGTACTTTTGAAGATCTTGCAAAAGCTGTTCTATTGGCTTGTAATAAAGAAGAAAGCATCGAATATTTTGATATGCCAGAAAGTCTGCGTGACAAGTATCAATACTTTACTCAAGCTCCTATGGAAAAGATACGAAAGCATGGGTATAAAAAACCTTTTACTTCTTTAGAAAAAGCTGTTGAGTTATATATAAAAAAGTATTTAAATGAAACTATTCCCTATAAATAAGTCTTTTACTGGCATAAAGAGGGTACTATGAATTATTTTATTGCAAACTTTAATCCTGTTGCTTTCTCCTTGGGGCCTTTATCTGTTACGTGGTATGGGCTTTCTTATGTTATAAGCTTCCTGCTTTGTGGACAGTATGCTAAATTGTATCTTAAACGCCAAAACTTCATATTATTGGATAAAACGTCCCTGGAAGATTTTATGGTTTGGATGATATTTGGTGTCCTTCTAGGAGGTCGTTTAGGGTATGTTTTTTTTTATAAACCTACTTTTTATCTTTCTTATCCTTGGGAGATTTTTTATATATGGGAAGGGGGTATGTCCTTTCATGGTGCTTTAATTGGTGTTACCGTTTCTCTTTTTCTCTTTACAAGAAAATATAAAAAATCATTCTGGCGCATGTCTGACATGCTAAGCTTTTGTGCGCCTATTGGTCTTTTTCTGGGACGAGTTGCTAACTTTATTAATGGAGAACTTTGGGGACACCCAAGCACAGTTCCTTGGGCTGTTATTTTTCCTGGCTCAAGCCTGCCTCGCCACCCCAGTCAACTTTATGAAGCTTTTACAGAAGGAGCTCTACTTTTCTTTATTTTATGGTTTTCTGTTTTTATAAAACGGCTAGATATATATCCGGGAAAAGTTACTGGTATTTTTCTTATAGGCTATGCCTTCTCTCGATTTGGTGTGGAATTTTTTCGTGAACCAGATGCTCACATTGGCTATCTTTGGCTTCACCTTTCCCTGGGACAGTATTTAACTCTACCCCTTTTTATACTTGGGTTTTACCTGCTATTACGATCTGTCTCACATGATATTACAAAAAATTAAACATCTTTGTAAATCAGGTTTTGTTTCTTTAGAAACTTACATGTCTCTTTGTTTGGAGCAATACTATAATACTAACGTTCAACCTTTAGGTGCCTCTGGTGACTTTATAACAGCCCCAGAAATTAGCCAGTTATTTGGTGAGCTTCTAGGTCTTTGGTTTTCAGAACAGTATCAAAGAATTGGGTCTCCTGAAAAGTTCTACCTTGTAGAACTTGGTCCTGGGAGAGGAACTCTAATCTCGGATTTTCTACGATCATCCTCTGAGAAGTTTAAAAAAGCTGTTCTATTGAATTTTGTTGAAGTAAATCCTTATCTAAAAGAGCTTCAGCGAAAAGTTATATATCCTCAAAAAGCAATATGGCATAATAGTTTTCAAGAGTGCATGTTGCAAATGGAAAAAGATCCCTTACCCTTATTATTAATTGCAAACGAATTTTTTGATGCCCTACCAATAAGACAGTTTAGAATAAAAAATTCAGATTGCTATGAAACTGGTGTTACTTTTAATAAAAAAACCAAAGAAATAGAATTAGCATATAATAAGGTAGCACCGCCTTTTTCTGATGTTTTTTCTGAAAAAACTGATACTATTTGGGAATACAGCCCCAAAACTCTTTCTATTTTAAAAGATATTGCTTTCTATATAAAAAAAAATTCTGGATCAGCTTTGGTTATTGATTATGGAGAAAATGGATATGGGAACACTCTACAGTCTGTAAAAAATCATAAAAAAGTAGATTCTTTTGCTTTTCCTGGTTATGCCGATATAACAGCCCATGTTAATTTTTCCTTTATTATCGACTCTTTATCTTCTTTAACTAATATATCTATTTTTGGCCCCCTGGAGCAAGGAACGTTTTTACAAAACCTTGGCATAGAAATCCTTGCCAAAAAACTAAGCTCTAAAGCTCAGAATAAAAAAGAGTTAGATTACCTATTTTCAGGTCTTTATCGTTTGACAGCCCCCTCCCAAATGGGCAGTCTGTTTAAGGTAATATCTATACTAGATAAAAAAAATCATCATTTAATAAGTGGTTTTAACGATGACCGTAAAAATACATGACACTGTCCCATTTTTTCAATCTAATGCTTTAAAAAAAGAAAATAGTATTGTCCATGGGTTTTTTACAAGGAATGGTGGAACCAGTGAAAGACACCTTTCTTCTCTCAATGTATCATTTAAAAAGAATGATTTACCGTCCAACGTACTAGAAAACCGAAGGCGCATTATCGACAGTCTTGCAAAAGATACGGAGCCTCCCCTTGTCACATTAGAGCAAGTTCACGGTATTGTTTGCCATAAAGTTCAGCAGCCCCTTACTTCTCCCTTAAAAGGTGATGCTCTGGTAACAAAAACACCAAACCTACTTCTTGGTATTTTAACAGCCGATTGTGTTCCAGTTTTATTTGCAGATCCTGAAAACAAAGTTGTTGGAGCAGCTCATGCTGGATGGCGGGGCGCCATAAAGGGCATTACTTCCTCCACCTTAAAAAAAATGCTAGATTTGGGCGCTAAAATAGAAAATATAAAAGCAATTATTGGGCCTTGCATACATAAAAAATCCTATGAAGTGGGTTTAGATGTCTATGAAAAACTTAAGGAAAAAAACGTTCATATCTCCTCTTTCCTTTCTCCTCACAGAGAAAATACTTGGCTATTTAATTTACCCAATTTTGTAGAAGAATCCTTAACACAAGATGGTATTTTAGAAATAGATAATATTAATATTGATACTTATGAGAATGAAGATTTATTTTTTTCTTGTCGTCGCTCTTATCATAAAAAAGAAGAAGGATTTGGAATTCAACTTTCTGTTATAGGACTCTGTTAAAAAAGAAAATTGGTTAAGTGTCTTTCTCACCATATGTTAAATTTTAGGTTCTTGTGGCAAAGACCACATTTGAGCGATCACTTCAGCAGCTCTCTTGCTTGGCATTTTTTTTTCCAGAGATAAAAACTCTGACATGTTTTCCATATACTTAAGTTGTTCTTTTGGTTTTTCTGCTACAATAGATAATGATTTTGCAAGCTTAAGGGGTGTACAATTATCCTGTAACAACTCTGGAATAATCTTTTTTTTATAGAGAATATTCACCATAGAAACATATTTTATTTTAAGAAAAAGTTTTGCTATTAACGCATTTAGCTTAGACACCTTATAAGCAACAACCATTGGTGTTAAAGAACAAGCCAGTTCTAGTGTAACCGTTCCAGAGGCCGCTAAGGCTATAGTAGAGGACTGATATAAAAGAGGCCTATCATTGGAATCTGTTTGTATGTATATAGGAGGTAAATTTTTTATATTTATTCCTTTTATTAATTCTTTTAAAAGTTTTTCTTTTCCTGAAATTGTTGGAATAAATATAGCATCATAGGCTTGTTTTTTACAAAAATCTCTAGCTGCTTCTAAAAAAATAGCCGTATGATATTTTAATTCTGAAGACCTGCTGCCAGGTAATATGCAAAGAATTTTTGAATGGGGCAGCAGTTTGAATTTTTTTAAATATCTTTCTTTTGATTCTTGGCTTGATATTTTAAACTTTTCGATCAATGGATGCCCCACGAAGAAAGACTTTAAACCTTCCTTTTCAAAGTAAGGTAGTTCAAAAGGAAATAAGCATAGGATAGCATCTAAGAATTTTGTTATTTTTGCTGCTCTATTTTTTTTCCAAGCCCAAACAGTTGGTGCAACATAGTGAATATGGGACACATTCATTTTTTTTATTTTTTTGCCGAACCAAAAACTAAATCCTGGCGCATCTATTGTAACAATCCCCAAATATTCTCCTGTTTTTATTTTATTTATAAGCTTTCTGCGCAATCGGAAAATTTTTATGATAGATTTGAATATCTGAGTAAAACCCATGATTGAAAGAATTTCCATAGGAGCTAGGCTTTTAAGACCCTCTCTCTTCATTAAGTCTCCTCCCACTCCTGCAAACTCAAGTGTCGGATCTATTTTTTTGAGTTGAGATATCAGCCTACTTCCCAGAAAGTCTCCTGAGGACTCTCCAGCTATAATCATAATTTTTTTCTTCTTCACGGGATATGATGACAATGGGATCTCCTATTTTCCCAATAAGAAAATTCCTTTTTCATTGGCAATTTTTATCATTTCTGCTTGATCTACCAAAATAGTAGATCCTGCCTCATAGGCAATTCCTGCCATGCCTTCTCTGTGAGCATTGACAATTGTATTAACACCCAGAGTTGGTAAGTCTGCCCTTTTTTCTTGATTTCTCTTAGGACGTTTTATAATAACTGGAGCTAAACCATCTTTTTTAAGAGTCCCTGCTCTTTCAATCATAGCATCTGTTCCTTCTATAGCTTCTATAGCTAAAACTAGTCCCTGCTGTACAGAAACAACTTGTCCTATATCCAACGGAGATAAAAGTTCCAAAATGTTCCAGCCTTGATCTACATCTTTCATATGAGCTTCACAAGGATGTACTTCTGTTAAACATCCAGGCTTTCCAAGGACATTTGGCAATATTTCTTGCAGACCAATAACTTTAAAACCTTCTGATTCTAATTCATTGATAACTAACCGCAAAACCGCATCATCACCTTTTGGTTTAAGAGTTGCTTTAGCCATAACTTTTAAACCTCTAGCATCCAGCTTAAGTTCATCCCAGCTTGGGCGTTGAATACCTCCGATCATTACAATATGTGTTACTTTTTGTTCTTTAAAAAAATTAATAACTTTCCCTACTTGCCCCAGTTGCACCCAGCAGGTAGGAACGGCGGGATACAAGTTAGAAACAGAGTCTGGTGTTTGCCCTTCAATACAAACAATACTTGTTTTAATATTTTTTTCTTTTAGAGCTTCCACAAGGTGATTTGGCAGGTCACCTTTACCAGCTATTAAACCAAGATGGTCAATTATCATGAACAACAACACCTTTAGGTAGACAAAAAGGACGCTTACTTTCTTCCATCATAAAATTTAAAATCTCATCTATTAAAGGATATCCTTTAAAATGTTGTTGTACATCAACAAGGCGTTCTTTCATCGTTCCTTCATTGGCAAACAACATACGATAAGCTGCTCTTAATTCGTGAATATCATCACGTTTAAGACCGCGACGTTTCATGCCTATAATGTTTAATCCACAAAGTTTGGCCCTTTCTCCCATAACCGAGCCATAGGGAATAACATTCCCCTCAACAGCGCTCAAACCGCCTAAAATTGCTTGACTACCAATACGAACGCCTGGATGAACAGCAGATAAGCCGCCAACATACACAAAATCGCCAAGCTTCACATGACCGCCAAGGGTGGCATTATTAGCCATAATAGCGTTATTACCAATCTGACAATCATGGGCAATATGGCAAGCTACCATAAAGATCCCGTTATCACCTATTTGAGTAATTCCACCACCTTCTTCTGTTCCGCGATGAATAGTAACATACTCGTGGATACTATTATGAGAACCAATAATAAGTTTTGTAGGTTGATCTTTATACTGTAGTGACTGAGGTTTGCTACCCAATACAGCAAAGGGGAATACCTCTGTTTTTTCACCTATTATTGTATCTCTTTCTATAACTACATGACTATGTAGCTTTACGCCTGCAGATAACTTCACCTGCGGTCCTACTACGCAAAAAGGTCCCACTTCCGCACTGGGGTGAATAACAGCACCTTGCGAAACACAAGCGGTTTTGTGAATATTTTCCCCTGAAAAATTTTGATCTTTTTCCATGAATTCAATTTATATTATTCATCAACAATCATAGCTGTATAAACGGCTTCAGCCACTAACGTGTCCCCTACATAAGCCTTCCCTCCAAAGCGCCAAACAAGGCCTCTTGTGCGTTGCTTCTCAACTTTAAGATATAATGTATCTCCCGGCACAACTGGCTTTCGAAAACGTGCATCATCCACTGACATAAAATACACTATTTTTCTTTCAAATTTTTTCCCCAAAGTATGCACTACTAAGGCTCCTGCTGTTTGTGCCATAGCTTCTAAAATAAGAACACCTGGCATAACGGGTTTATCAGGAAAATGACCTTGAAAAAACCATTCATTCAATGTCACATTTTTTATACCACAAGCACTCTCTCCTGAGCGCACTTGTTCTAACTTATCAACCAGCAACATAGGATATCGGTGTGGTAGAAGCTCTTTCAACCTTTGTATATCTAAAACTTCAGGTTCTGAGCTATTATATTCTTGTGTTTTAGTCTCTACTGCCATCTAAATCCTCTTCTTTTTAGCCAGTTTCTTCAAAATAACATTCTGACGTCGCCACTGCATGATAGGAATAGCTGGGCTCCCAGAACAAATCATTTTCTCTTTAATATTGTTCATAACACCACTTTGAGCGGCTATCTGCACACCATCGCAAATATTTAGATGTTGTGTGATACCAACCTGACCACCCATAACAACATATTTACCAATTTTTGTACTGCCAGAGATACCAACCTGTGCTGCTAACACTGACCCTGTTTCTATTTGAACATTATGAGCAACTTGAACAAGATTATCTACTCGACAGCCTTTTTCTAAGCATGTTTTACTCAAAACGCCTCTATCTATACAAGTATTGGCACCAATACGGACATGATCTTTTATTTGAACAATCCCCAAGTGCGGCATTGTGACATGTCCCTGCTTATCCATAATAAAACCAAAGCCCTCTTGTCCTATTCGTGCACCAGTCCCTATGCGAACATGGTTACCTATCTCAGTACAAAAGAGTGTAGCATTACTTTCTATATATGTATTATTTCCTATAGATACACCTGGTCCTACCACAACAAAGGGATCAATCACTACATGATCACCAATAACAACATCTGGACCAATGACAACATGAGGTGCTATTTGAGCTTTCGTGCTAATCCTTGCTGATGGATGAATAGGCTCTCTCTGATTTCCTATTGCTTTCAACGTATATAACTTGCTAGCAATAAAGGCAAACACACGCTCTGGAGAAGTAACGACAATCGAGGTTACAGATTCTGGTATATCCTTCTCAAATTTTTCAGACACAATGCATATTTTCGACCTGCTATTATAAAATTTTTCCAGGTACGATGCTGAACTGATATAGACAATTTCCGACTCAATAGCATTTTCTATAGAACCGACGCCTGAAACAGGTATATTTCTTCTCTTAATGGGTTTTAAAAGGTAGCTCTCAATCCATTGGAGAATTTCTTCCAGTAAAATACTTTCAGAAAAATTATAGTCATAAAACTGAGAGCTTACCATTTTTTATCCTTATTTAAGCTTAGGCAAATCCACATTTACCTTCTTCAAAGAAGTATTTAGCTCTACCAATACTTCTTTTGTAATATCAAGGCTATCTGAGAAATAAGCTAAGCTTGCCTCTTGACAGACAATGTCATATCCTTTTTTCTGGGATACTTTGTTAACAGCTTCTTTAATAGCGTCTTTGATTTGGGTTAAAGCAGGCAATAAGGCTGCTTCTATTTTTTTTGCTAAAGCTTGATCGCGCTTAGAAACTTCTTTCTGACGAGCAGTTAAAGCCTTCACTTTTTTATTTAATTCTTCCTTTGTATATTGATCTTTTTTCTCCAGAAGATTACTTGCTGCCTTATCTATTTCCTTTGCATGCTTTAAAATCATTGCTTTAAAGTCTGCTTGAAATTTTGTAATTAGTGTTTGAAAAGTTTTAATAGCTGTTGCATCTTTCATTAACTTTGCGTCACTAACAACAGCAACCTTAAGATCTGCAGAAGCACTGTTGAAAGCTCCCACTGTTAAAGACAAAACAATTACTGTAAAAATTGCTCTGATATTTTTCGTCATCTTCCTATCCTATATTAAATTATTATTGAACTGAAGATATCATACCTAGAATCTAGTAGTAAAGCCAAATAAAAATTCTCGAACTTTGTCAAATTTTCCTTTTTTTAGTGGCTTACCATAGTCAAATCGTATTGGCCCCATAGGTGATGCCCAAGAAAGACCAACACCAACAGAGTATCTCAATATGTTTTCATCATATATGTTAGGATTCTTCTTTTGTGCATCCCATAGAGAACCTGCTTCAATAAAAGTACTGCCCATAACACCAAATTCTCTTGGAAGGCCTACAGGAAACTGCACCTCTGTTGTTGCTGTGTAGTACTGCAAACCGCCCAGAGAATCTCTATCCCCTCTTTTATCTCTCGGCCCTATACCGCCAAAATCGAAACCTCTAAAGTCAAAACCTCCCACTTCAAAACGATTAATGGTACGAATTGTCTTTCCCAAAGGAGACATAAGACCGTACTCTCCCATAAAAGCGAGAACAGATTCTTTCCATAAACCAAAATATTTTGCTGCAGAAACCGTATTCTTAAAGTACCGAGAGGTTCCTCCCACACCTACAAACTGGTTAGCTATCGTCACAACATGCCCAGACCGAGGTTCTATCCTTGAGTCTCTTCTATCATACACAGTTGTAAGCCCTATACTAGAAGCAATTCCTTTTCTTCTTTGTTCTCTTATAAACTCAGATGTTTTAGATGTATAGCTTATCTCATCAGCTTTAAAGCCATAAGATACATTTTGTGAAAGATACTCATTTATCTCATAACCCACCCATAATCGTGTACCTATCACTGTATCTTTCGTACTACTTTTACTTTCTGTATTTTTCATAGCAAAAACATTAAACCCAGCAGCCAAATTTCTATCCCAAAAATATGGTTCCATAAAAGAAAAATCCACACCCTCTGATTTTTGACCCCATCTAACTCTTACAGAAGTATCCTGACCTTTACCCAAAAAGTTTCTTTCTCGAACAGTAACGTCTGTTGAAAAACCGTTATGTGTACCATACCCCACAGCCAACTGTATTTCACCAGTTACCTTTTCTTCCACCTCTACATTAATAATAACCTTATCTGGAGCGTCTCCTTGTACTTGTGTTATTTTCACTGTCTTGAAGAAATCCAAATTTCTTATTCTTTGCTCTGAGCGACGTAGTTTCGTTGCATTGAATGGATCTCCTTCTTCCAAGCGAATCTCACGACGTATCACATTATCTCTTGTCCTATTATTACCCTCAATATTAATTCTCTGAATATATACCTTTGGTCCCTGCTGAATATGAAAAATAATATCGACAGAATGATCATCTTTATTTTTCTTTATCTCTATTTCAGGGTCAACGAAAGCATAGCCAGCATCACCTGATACTTTTGTTAATCCATCTATACTACTATCTATATCCGATGAATTATACCATTCTCCTGGCTCAATCGTTATAGCTTTTTCCAGGGCAGTGTTAGAAATTTCTTTAATAGGATTGTCTATTTTTACAGTGTTTACTTTATATCTTTCTCCCTCCTCTAGAACATATGTAAGGTAAAAGTTTCTTTTATCTGGTGACAGCTCAGCAAGAGCTGATTTTATTTTAAAATCTATATAACCATGCTCTAAATAAAATTGTTTTAAAAGCGCTTGGTCATAGGCCATTCTATCAGGGTCATATGTATCATTTGATGTTAAGAATCTGTACCATCTAGACTCTTTTGTATTGAGAATAGACTCAAGTGTCGACTCACTAAAACGCCTGTTTCCCTGAAAAATAATTTTTTCTATATAAGTACTGGGGCCCTCATCTATCTCAAAAACTACGTCCACCCTATTTTCAGGCAATTTTATTATCTTGGGATCAACCTTTGCAGAAAACCGGCCACCCAAACGGTACATTTTTAACATTTTCTGCTGTAATTCTTGAATTTTAGCTGCACTGTAAACTGTTCTTGGAGCTAGTTTTATTTCTTTTCCCAACGCATCATCTGAAAGCTTGCTATTTCCTTCAAAGGCTATGCGATTTATAATTGGGTTTTCAACAACATCAACAACCAGTGTTCCATTATCTTCCATCTTCATAGAAATATCGGAGAAAAACCCTGTATTATACAGCGCCTTGATAAATTCATTTACATTTTCCTCTGATATATCTTCCCCTGGAGAAGCATGTAAATAAGCCTTTACCGTACTTGCCTCTATTCTATGCAGCCCTTTAAATGAGAATTTTTCAAGGATAGTAGCATTGGCATGTATTACACATAACAAATAGCAAAAAGTAATAGCAATTTTTTTTATATTCAGAATGTGCTTAATAAACGCCACAATCTTCTCCTATACAAATATTTCATCTAAACCACTTAAGAAAAAAGTCCACAACTTTCATCTGTGTTATATCATTCCACAGAGCAATAACCATCATTGTCATGACAATAACAAAACCTATTTTAAAAGCTGCATCAACAATCTTTTCAGGCATAGGCTTGCCTCTGACAGCTTCTACTAAATAAATAGCTATGTGTCCACCATCCAACATTGGAATAGGAAACAAGTTAATTAACCCCAAAGCCAAAGATAAAATAGCCAAAAAATTTAATAAGGGAACAATACCTGCAGCCACAACATCACCCGACATTTTAGCAATACGTAAAACGCCTCCAAGTTCGGAAGCACCTTTTTTACCTACAAGCATCTGGCCTATATTGCTTAAAGTATTTTTTGTGAAAAAGTATATTTCTTTTGCAGAAGCGTTCATTGCTCCAAAGAAGCCATAGTGTACTGTCTTTCCTTCCAACCCAACTATACCCAAACGACCATGACGGGTTACGTTACCAAAAATATCCTTATTTTCTTCGATTGTCGGTTGAACAAAAATTATCTTCTTGTCGCCATTTCTTTCCACTTTCAAGCTTAGTTTATTTTTTTTAGCAATTCCCTTTTGTGCTTTATGGACTAAATCATTAAACTTCTCAACAGGAGAGCCATCTACACTAAGAATCTTATCTCCAACCTTCAGTCCTGCAATATCAGCTGGACTATTTTTTATAACGTCACTTAAAACAGGTTCTACATAAGGTTTGCCCACGGTGAAAAACAACCCTGTAAAAATAATAAAAGCTAGAAGATAGTTGGCTATCGGGCCAGCTGCAGCAACAGCAATGCGAGCCCAAACGCCTTTATGATGCAAAGAGTAGCTTTTTTCTTGCTCGCTCATAGATCGCAATTTATCAGCATCAGGAGAGCTAGCAGCATCCTCATCACCGTACATTTTTACATAACCGCCAAGGGGTATCAAACTAAACTTCCAGCGTGTTCCAGCTTTATCTGTCCAACCAAAAATTTCTTTTCCAAAACCTATGGAAAAAACGTCCACTCGAACACCATTCCAACGAGCAACAATATAGTGACCAAACTCATGAACAAAAACCAAAATAGTCAAAACAACTAAAAATGAAATAAGATAGCTAATCACGATAATACCCTTTCCTAAAATCTTCTCTATACTAAGAACTGTTTCTCATTAAGGCAATAGAACAAATGGTAATTTCCCCGGAAAAATACGAATAATAATAACAGCCAAAGGAAGAGCAACCAACAAGGAGTCCAGCCTATCCAAAAAACCTCCATGACCAGGTATGATTGGCTTAACGTCTTTAACTCCCTGCTTTCGTTTAAAATAAGACTCTATTAGATCGCCCAAAATAGCAGCTATAGCTATGGAAAAACCAAAGCTAGCCAAAAAAATAACAGAGCATTTTATACAAAAAATCCCCCCCACAAGAGCTCCAACCATGCCACCAACTATTCCACCACAAACACCAGCCCATGTTTTGTTAGGACTGATTCTGGGCGAAAACTTGGGGCCTTTAAAGCGCTTTCCAACAAAATATGCTGATGCATCAACAAGTGTTACGATAAAAATAATCCACAATAAAAATAAAGAACCACTTTTAAAGTACTTTAGCACCCATGCGCTGCTCACTAAAATAACACTAAGATAAGTACATCCCAACGCATTCCATTTTCTATATTTTCTTGGCGAAATAGCATAAACCACAAGCAAAAAGCTACAAAAAAATACCAAGGACCACCAGGGACCATATAATCGAGCTATAAGAAAAACAAGTAACTGAAAAATGCCAAGATAAACAATAGAGCTATTATCCTTAATACATCTTTCTCGTTTATCTATATCCGTTCTTAAATGAACCCACTCGTAGCTTACCCTCCAAACACATGATGCTATAAACACCTCAACCAGTGGTGTACCAACACCAAAAATTAAAATGGCGGCACAAGCCATAAGAACACCAGAAAAAGCACGATCTTTTAACTCTTTATTTTCTTTATTAGAGAAATCTTTTTCCATATCTTCTCTCTCTTTTATTGTAAGATTCTATTGCTTCTAAAAGTTCTTTGTGAGAAAAATCAGGCCATAGAGTAGATGTAAAAAAAAGTTCTGTATAGGCATTTTGCCAAAGTAAAAAGTTACTCATACGATACTCGCCACTGGATCTAATGAAAAGATCTGGATCTGGCACATCAGCTGTGTACAACAGGGAAGAAAAATATGCCTCTGTGGTAGATGATATATCTATTTTCCCTGCCTTATAATCTTTGGCCAATTGTTTTGCGGCCCTTAGAATTTCTTGTCTTGCACCATAATTTAAAGCAACTAAAAAAGTGCTTTTGTAGTTTTTAGCAGTTTTTTCAACTGCTTTCCTTATTTTTTCTTGCAGAGATTTATCCAGTTTCGATAAATCTCCTATAATTTTAAGACGCACATTATTTTTTATCAGATCATCCAGATAATTCTCGAGATAATATGCCATAAGAGTCATTAAAGCATCTATCTCCTGCTGCTTTCTCCCCCAATTTTCAGTGGAAAAAGCAAACACCGTTAGATATTTTATATGCCACTTTCCCATAATATATAAAACTTTACGCAGAGCTTCTGCTCCTGCCTGATGCCCGCTGTCCACAGATAACCCTCTCTTTGTGGCCCAACGACCATTGCCATCCATTACAATAGCCACATGCCGAGGTGTTTTTAAATTGGCAGGTAAATCTGGTAATTTTTTTTTATATTGTTCAAGTGATTCTTTAGACATTAAAAATCATAATTTATACCGTAAGAATATCCTTCTCCTTCTGGGTTAACATTTCATCAATGCTTGTTATGTGTTTATTTGTATACTGTTGCACACTATCAGAAAACTTATGATATTCATCTTCCGATATTTCATTTGCTTTTTCTGCCTTTTTCAGCATATCCATACCATCTCGACGAACATTCCTAACACTAATACGTGCCTGCTCAGCATACTTTGCAGCTACTTTCACCAACTCTTTGCGACGTTCTTGACTTAACTCAGGAAGGTGAATACGTACAGACTGCCCCTCTGTTAATGGATTTAAACCAAGACCTGAGTCCCTAATGGATTTTTCAACACTTGAAACAACACCTTGGTCCCAAACCTGAACTGAAAGTGTTCTGGCATCTGGCGCGCTAACAGAGGCTACCTGAGAAAGAGGTGTTTTTGAACCGTAAGCATCAACTACTATGGGATCTAGCAAACTTGTGGATGCTCTTCCTGTTCGCAGGCCTAAGTATTCTTTTTTCAAGACATCTGCAGCTGCCTGCATACGACGATCAATATCTTCCATTTTTTGATTTACTTCAGTCATTTGAACTTCTCCCAATTTATTCTTTTATTAAAGTGTGAATCCCACGCCCTTCAAGAACATCTAACAGAGCTCTTTTTTTATGCATCGAGCATACAACTATGGGTATTTTGCTTTCTCTTGCCAAAGAAATAGCCGTTGCATCGATAACTTTCAAGTTATCATTCAAAACTTTTTGATAAGAGATAATATCATATCTTTTAGCATCCTTACTTTTCTTTGGATCGGCAGAATATACGCCATCAACTTGTGTTCCCTTTATCAAAACCTCACAATCAAGCTCTGCAGCCCGAAGCGCTGCTGCTGAATCCGTTGTAAAGAAGGGGTTACCGGTTCCCCCTGCAAGAATAACAACTCTATTTTTTTCAAGATGCCTTATTGCCTTACGGCGAATAAACGGTTCGCAAACAGGATTCACAGGCAAAGCCGATAAAACACGAGTCGAAATCCCTATTTCTTCTAAAGCTGCCTGCAAAGAGATAGCATTCATTATTGTGGCAAGCATTCCCATAAAATCTGCGCTTGAGCGTTCCATACCTTGGCTAACGAGAGAACTTCCCCGCACCATGTTGCCACCACCAATAACAATAGCAATCTGAATACCCAGCTCATGAACGGCTCTCACTTCCTCACTAAAGCGTGCTACTGTCTCATAATCAATCCCGAAAGATTTCTCTCCTAACAAACCTTCACCTGAAAGTTTTAATAGTACCCTTCTATAGGCCATTTTCTACCCTTATCTAGCTATTAAGGTTCCTATTTTAGAATTTTATTTGCTAAGTTGAGCTGCCACTTCTGCTGCAAAATCCTCTTGTTTCTTCTCTATACCATCACCCAGCTCAAAACGAACGTAAGCTATGAGATCAACAGAACTTCCCACAGACTCAGAAGCTTCTTCTAAAATAGTTTTTACTTTCTTCTTAGGCTCCATCACAAAACCTTGCTCTAGGAGAACAGACTCATCATAGTATTTCTTTACTCTACCTTCTACCATTTTAGCTAAAACTGCCTCTGGTTTTCCCGAAGCAAGTGCTTGTTCTGTAAATATCTCTTTTTCACGTTCCAGCTTCTCAACAGGAACATCTTTTATATTTAGTGCCACTGGCTTAGCTGCTGCAACATGCATGGCTAATTTTTTAGCTAAAATCTCTAATTTATCCTTGTCACCTGTTGATTCCAAAGCAACCAACACACCAATTTTACCTAAATTTTCCGCTTCAGCGTTGTGAATATAACTACAAACAACACCTTCTCCCACAGACACATCTGCAATACGCCGGAAATTCATGTTTTCGCCAATAATTGTAACAAGATGTGTTAACTCTTCTTCCACGGTACGGCCATTTCCATAAGGCATTTTTTTGAAAGAATCAAAATCCTTAAACCCCTTTAATGCCAAGCGCATAATATCCTGCACATACTTTTGGAAGTGCTCATTTTTAGCAACGAAATCTGTTTCTGCATTAACTTCAACACAAACGCCTTTTTTTCCATGTTGAACACACCCTACTAAACCATCAGCTGCGATTCTTCCTGATTTTTTAGCAGCAGCAGACAAACCTTTTTTGCGTAGCCAGTCAATAGCCGCTTCTATATCAGCACCCACTTCCATTAAAGCTTTTTTACAATCCATCATTCCTGCACCCGTCTTTTCTCTCAGAGAGCGCACCATTTCACTTGTGATTGCCATATCTTATACCTTTTATATACACTTATTTTTTTTCTGTTTCTTCAACAACAACAATTTCTTCTTTCTCAGGGGTTTCTAAACCTTTTTCTTCGGCTTTTTCCTTTCCAGAAGCATGACTTGGGTTAGCATGCACTTTATCTGGTTCTTCAGAAGAACCAATATCAACACCTGCAGCATGCATGTGGGCCTTCAAACCGTCTAAAATAGCGGCCACAGCCAAATCACAATAAAGACCTAATGCTCTTTTTGCATCATCGTTACCTGGAATAGGGAACGTTACAAGATCTGGATCAGCATTGGTATCTACTATACCAACAACAGGAATTCCCAAGCATTGTGCTTCCTGAACAGCTAAGAAATCTTTCTTAACATCAAGAACAAACAAAATGTCTGGTCGCCCACCCATCTCACGAATACCCCCCAAGGCACGTTCCAATTTTTCATACTCTCGTCTTAACTTGAGAATTTCTTTCTTTGTTAGGCCAATTTCATGGGATTCAGCAAGACGTTTTTCCATATCTTCCATGCGCTTAATAGACTGAGAAACTGTTTTCCAGTTTGTCATCATTCCACCCAACCAACGATGGTTAACATAATAAGCACCACAAGCTTTTGCTGCTTCTGCAACTTTTTTACTACTTTGTGCTTTTGTTCCCACCAAAAGAACACGACCACCTGTCGCTGCCACCTCTCTTAAAGCTGCCAAGCCACACATCAACATTGGCGCTGTCTTTTGCAGGTCTAGAATATGAACATTATGTCGTTCTCCATAGATATACTTTTTCATCTTTGGGTTCCATCGACGTGGATGGTGACCAAAGTGAACACCTGCTTCCAAGAGCTGTTGTATAGTAAATTTTGGTAATGCCATTGCATTTCTCCTCATTTGTTTCGGTTAAACCTCCGCGACTACAGGCCCTCACACTTGGAAGGACCGAAACACTAAAAGTCGCGTGCGTATCCCCACCTTATATCCTATCAACACTGAATCTTGCAAGCTTTTTTTCTAGGCTTCATAAAAATCAACCAAAATAAAAATTCTCTTAATAACCCCTTACAAAGTTTTTTATTCACTAGCATAAAAAAGAATAGTCGCTTGAAAAAGCGTCGCTTGAAAAAGTTGTTTTCCTATAGTATGTTGCTTTGATCGATACAAAACAGGGAAAGAGACTTCATTCTCTTTATCACCTCTCCCCATCTTTCTAATCCGCCTTGGCAGAAGCGTGAAATAGTTTAACAACAAAAGGATGTCCTATGATAGTAGAGCTAAATACAGTCCAAACTTTGGGTCTTTCAATACTCGTACTTTATCTTGGTATTTTTCTAACAAAAAAAATTAAGCTGTTTGATAAATATAAAATACCAACACCTGTAGTTGGGGGACTTATTTTTTCATTACTACTTAGCGTTCTTTTTTATTTTACAAAAATAGAAATAACACCAAATGAATACCTGCGAGATTTTTTCATGGTTGCCTTCTTCTCCACTATTGGACTTAGCGCAAAAATAAGAGTTGTCCTGAAAGGTGGTAGAACCTTAGTAAACTTAATGATTCTGGCAACTTTATTTTTATTTGTCCAAAACTTTGTAGGTACTTTTATAGCGTGGGCACTTGATATCCCCAAGGCAATAGGGCTTCTTGGTGGCTCTATAACTCTAACTGGAGGACATGGGACAGGCATAGCTTGGGCAGGCATTTTGAAAAAAACTTTTAATCTCGATCTGGCAAATGAAATAACAATTGCTTGTGCTACCTGTGGCCTTGTGTTGGGAGGGCTTATTGGAGGTCCTGTGGGTTCTTATCTTATTAAAAAATTTAACTTAAAAAATAAAAACAAATCACTGAAAGCTGGCAATATTGACGAGTATATACATACAGAATCCATTGTGGATCTAGATGGTATTTTAGAATCTATTGCTCTTATATCTGTCTGTATTATTGGAGGGGACTTTATTCATGATTGGCTAGCTTACATACACTATGGAAGTTATGGGCTTCCCAAATATGTTTCCTGTTTGTTTATAGGAATTTTTATAACAAACATCATAGACTTTACTAAAATTCATACTACCAATGAAAAATCTCTATCGACCTGCTCTGATCTCTCTTTAGGCCTTTTTTTAAGCATAACTATGATGAGCGTAAAGCTATGGGACTTGGTTGATCTTGCCCTTCCTTTACTTCTGCTCTTGGGAACACAAACGATTCTTGTGATACTATACAGCATATTTGTGGTATATAGATTCACAGGAAAAAACTACGACGCTTGTATTATTGCCTCTGGATATAGCGGCCTGGCACTGGGTGCTACACCCACAGCTATAGCTAACATGAGTGCGCTGACTCAGCGTTACGGCCACTCAGTAATTGCCTTTATCGTCATACCTCTTATTGGCGCATTTTTTATAGACATTGCCAATACACTGGTAATTAATCTATTTGTTAGTTGGCTCGCCTAGATGTATGCTTAGCTTTTTTAAGTATAGCCTATCAAGATTTTTATTTAAAATAAGCTGCTTAATCAATAATTTTTTCATATATTATGAAAATTATTTGACACTTATTGTAATTACTAACCATCATACAAATGTACAGTTCTCTAATAATTAAATAAAGGGAGGTTTCCGTGCTTATTTCTTTTTTATTTTATAGATTATTTACACCTCTTAACCTTAATTTAGCCATAACTTTTATAGTCATGCTTTCGCTAACACCTGTTTACGCTATGCATAGTGAAGAACAAGAAGACTATTATGCTTTTTGCAAAACAGGTGCTGTATCTGGCCAATCTATTTCAGAGGAAGATTTAGCAACAGCTCAAAGTGTGTTTGAGAAAATGAAGTTTAAAGATTTAAGAACATTCCTCATAAGCTGTGGTGTTCAAACTAGAATAGTTGATTTAAAAAAAATAAGAGAAACACACGACCAGCATGAAAGGCTAAAAGAAAAGAAGTCCAACCTTAAAGCATTATCCTTACAATTAGAGAAAAAAAAAGCCCGGTTAGAACAAGAAATTCAGATTTTAAAATCTCAAATAGAAAATATTCATGAGCGCCAAGATGAGGAAATAGCCTCAATGAAAGAAAGATTCTCAGGTAGTTCTATCCTTGAAAGAAGCTATGATGAATATCATCTTGCAAAAGGCAAGTTAAAAGAACTGCTTGCTAATCTAAAAAGAGAAGAACAACTTATGGCAAAAATGATAAGTGCAGAAAAGACAGGAACAACTACTTCAGCCATAGGACGTGGACAAACCGTGTTGGAAGATCTTCCCTGGACAGAGGAGGAGCGCAAAGATATAGATTGGCATATCCAAAAACTTCAGGAAGTTGTAAGGTCTCGAAAAGAAAACTGCACCCTTGTGGCACAGAAAAAACTTCTAATAAAACAACAGCAAGCAGAAGTGCAAGAATACCTTCTTCGCTTAGAGGAAGAGCTTTCTACAAAGCGCTTAGAGTTAGAAAGGAAGAAAGCAGCTACTATTCAAGCGCAACTAGAAGAAAGTATAAAAGTTTTTAAAAAAAGCACCTCTGGTATTGCTAATCTAAGGTTTTTTCTAAGAGAATTACAAAGATCTCTAGAAAGCAGTCAACGATATTCTTCCGAAATAATGGATGAAGTAGATGCCATACACGACACTCTAGCAAACCTGCTTTTTAGCAAAGATACAAGAATGACTGCATCAGACGGTCCTTCTCATGAAGGTTCTAGTGCAGGGGAAAGAGAGCTACCTATTTTTCATAAAACAGGTACATTCTCTTCAGCAGATATTGATCCTTATGCTTTACTAAAAACAGAAGATGTTATTCGTGCTATAACTCACTCTGATCTCGCAGAACTGTTAGAAAAAAGCGGCGCAACAGTTTCCTCTATAAATTTTGCGAAAGTAAAAGAAACAGACAGGGGTAATACGAGGCTTGAGGAAGAATTGTCAAATCTTCAAATAGAGCATAAAAGACTTGAGAAAGGGGCAGCACAACTGCAGCATAAAATTGAAATTTTACAAACAGTCAAAGCAAATCTTGAAAGAGAACATGACGAAAAAAGAACTTTAATAAAAAAGCGTCTTGCTGCTGAAAGAGCCTTTGAAAGAGATATCCAATACCAGGAACTAAACAAAGAAGCGCTGCGAGAATTAAAACTTAAACTGGAAGAAAATTTGCGCCTTATGGCAGAAATGACACAGAAAAAAACTTCATTAAAACTGATTTGTTCAACTATAGATCGCCACAAACATATGTTATCACAGGTTTCCTGGACACCCGATAAACGCAGTAGTATGGAAGCTTCTATTAAGCAACTTGAGGAAAAAAAATTTCTACTGGAAAAAAATCTTGCTCTTATACACGGTGAAGCAGAAAAAGCAGAGAAAAAACTATTGGAAGCCAAGGAGCATTTAACTCAATTAGAACGTACTTTTTTTCCAGAGCGTCCTGCAGAAGAGATAAAACAAAAAGCTTCTATTTACGCACAATTAGAGACAGCAGCTCACATCTTTACCGATCCCACAGAACGCACCTCCGCACTTTACGATGCAACTCTCCTTTTTTTAACAGAAGTTCAAAGGTTTGGAGTGGATAGACAAAGAATTTCTTCTGAAATAGACAGGACAGAAAGCCTATCTTCGAGCGCTCTGGGAACTCTCATTGTTAACAAGAAAAGAGAACTAAGGGAGCTTAAAAAATAAAGTCCTTTTCCCTTTTTTAGGATTTTTTCACAAAAAGTACTTTTAGCAACGCCCCTTGAGACCGTAACCTTATCTATATTTTTTTTCCTGTTAAAGCGTTTTCTATAGCTTTATTCATGCGTATTTTAGCAAACTTTTTTGTTAGCTCTTCCAGCTTTTCCATTTCTTTTTTCAAATTTTTATAATTTTTTGAATAAAGAAGCTTTTCACATTCTTTTTTTTTCTGCTCAATTAATTTTTTATTGGTTAAAGTTAGCAGACTACCATCTTTTTCTAGAGCTTTATTTAGGGCTTGCAAAACACGTTCTGCCTCTATCTTTTCCTCTGCAGCAAGACGGTTTTTCATATCCTCTTTTGCATGATAGAATCCTTCTCTTACCAGCCTTTCCATGTCTTTTTTATGTAGGCCATAAGTAGGTTTTACTTGAACTTCCTGGTGGGTGCCCGTTTTCAGCTCTTGTGCTTTTACAGTTAGCAAACCATCTGCATCAACTTGAAAAACTACCTCTATCCTGGCCTGGCCTGCTGGTTGAGGAGGTATTCCCTTCAGAGAAAAAGAAGCCAAGGATCGGCAATCTTTCACCTGCTCTCTCTCACCTTGCAAAACATGTATAAACATTCCCTCTTGCCCATCTTTATATGTGGTAAATTCTTGACGCTTCAAAGCTGGAATAGGTGTGTTTCTATCTATAACCTTCTCAACAAGATCTCCCATGGTTTCAATTCCCAGTGAGAGGGGAACAACATCTAGCAAAAGATGATTTGCCCCTTTTGTCAGAGCTTCCGCCTGCAAAGCAGCACCATAGGCTACAACTTTTTCTGGATTAATATCACACAGTGGTTTTTTTTTAAAGTATGCAGTTACTTTTTCTTGAACGTAAGGCATTTTTGTAGATCCACCAACTAAAACAACACCCTCTAACTCTTCAATGGATTTACCCGTGTCCTTTAGTATATGAGTGCAGCATGACAGAGTTTTCTCCACAGTGGCGGATACTATTTTTCTTAAGCTTTCTACTGTTAACTTGAAAGTATAGTGTCTGCCCTTAATTGTTAAAGTTTCTATAAATACTTGATTGGTGGATAGAAACTCTTTTGCTTTTTTCCCCAATAATAAAAGTTGCTGATACGTATTTTTAGGAAGATTTGTTAACTTATTTTTTTCCAGCCAGTAGTAAGCAATAGAACGATCTATATCATCTCCTCCCAAGTTTGTATCTCCACCTGTAGCCAACACTCTAAAAACTTCCCCTTCAAGCATGAGAAGAGAAACATCAAATGTTCCACCTCCAAAGTCATATACTACATATAGCCCCTCTAAACCTTGATCCAGGCCATACGCTAATGCCGCAGCAGTGGGTTCATTAATAAGTCGTAGTACTTTTATATTTGCCAGCGTCGCTGCCTCTTGCGTTGCTTTTCTGGCAGCATCATCAAAGTAGGCAGGCACTGTAATAACAGCTTTATTTACAGGCAGACCCATTGCCTCTTCTGCCCTTTTTTTTAAGGTGTTTAGAATATACATTCCCACTTCCACGGGAGTTAACCGCTGATCTTCTATTTTGAAGCCCACCATACCCGATTTAGTATCTGTATCTAGAAGATAATCTCTTTCTGTATCTAATTCTTGTATATCCTTTAAGCTTTTCCCCATTAATCTTTTAGACGACCGAATAACCCTATCTGGAGCACCTACTAATGCTTCAAAGCCTATTTTTTTATCCCCCTTTTTATCTATATAGACCACAGAAGGCAGCAATGGATTTTTGTTACCATCTGAAAAAACATGTGGCCGTCTTTGCATAGAAAAAGCCACCAAAGAGTGGGTTGTTCCAAGATCTATTCCCACAGCCAACCCATTATCCATATTATTCTTTTCTTCCTCATGGGGGAGCGGTGTTTGACCAGGCTCACATAACTGAAGTACTTTCATTTAACTTGTTTTCCAATATTTAAATTATAACGCTGTGCAATTTTCAGCCAATATTTAGCTTGCCCTGTAAGTTGAGAGGCTTCCTCATATTTTTTATTCTTAATAGATTCACGAGCCAAACAAAAAGACTTATTATATGATTTATTGATATGTTTTTCTAAAGATGCCTTATCTTTTTTACTATTTAAGCCTTCTTCAACCTCCATAATTTCAGACAAGAACTCTACAGGAGGTTTATAGACCTCATTTATAGACTTTTCTTTACAAAGCCAGTATTGAAGATTTTCCAAAGGATTTTTTAACACTTCATAGGCTTTATTAATACCTGCTGACCAAATTGTTATATTGGCCTTTTCTGCATCTGATGCTTGTATGAATTTATCAGGATGAACTTTTTCTATACGTTTTTTATATGCTTTTTCTAGTTCTTCTTCTGTAAATTCAAAAGAACTAGGCATACCCAAAAGGGTGTAATAAGACATACTCAAATCTAGCTTTTGAATTTCTCCACAGCAATCACAAACAACTATACCTGATTGGACGGGACCAAAGCAGCGCGAGCAAGCTATAAAACTTGTCTTTTCCATAAGTTAGATCCTTCTCTCTCACACATGAAACGACTCTCCACAACCACACTTTCCCTTTTCATTAGGATTTTTAAAAATAAACCCAGATTGTATTTTTTCTTCAACATAGTCCATTTCTGTTCCCAGTAAAAACATAATTGCCTTTGGGTCTATGAAGATTCTAAAATCTGGAGTTTCTACAATTTCATCCATATCATGAACTTCATCAGCATATTCCAATGTATAAGAAAGGCCCGAGCAACCTCTTGTGCGAATGCCAATACGAACACCTTTCGAGGGTTTTCCTCGGGAAGAAAGTAATAATTTAATATTCTTAACAGCACTTGGCGTTAAAGACAAAATAGGGGGTTTATCTTTTTTTTTATCCATAAATTAGAAGCAACCTACTGCTTTGACTTATAATCTTTAATAGCTGCTTTTATGGCATCTTCTGCCAAAACAGAACAATGAATTTTTACAGGGGGCAACTCCAAGTATTCAGCCACCTTTGTATTTTTGATCTCTTGTGCTTCTTCCAAAGATTTTCCTTGCAACCACTCTGTTACTAGAGAACTAGAAGCAATAGCTGACCCACAACCAAAAGTTTTAAACTTAGCATCTTCTATAATACCCGATTCATTTACTTTGATTTGTAGTTTCATAACATCACCACAGGCGGGAGCACCAACAAGTCCTGTCCCAACTTTTTTATCTTTCACTTCCAACGATCCAACATTGCGTGGATTTTCATAGTGATCTATCACCTTGTTGCTATATGACATCTTTTTACCCCTTCTTTTACTGCTTCACTTTAGTGACTTGCCCATTTTATAGATTTAATATCCACTCCCTCTTGGGCCATTTCCCAAAGAGGACTCATCTCTCTTAATTTGTTAACTGTCTTGATAATATCTTTTGCCGCGTAGTCCACTTCTTCTTCTGTTGTAAACCGACCAAAGCCTATTCGCAAAGATGTATGTGCTAAATCAGAATCAACACCTAGGGCTTTTAATACATATGATGGTTCTAAGGAGGCAGACGTACAGGCAGATCCAGAAGAGACAGCTAAATTTTTAATACCCATCATTAGCCCTTCTCCCTCCACATAGGCAAAACTAATGTTTATATTACCAGGTATGCGTTTTTTTTCATCTCCATTAATGTACACTTCTTTTAGTTCTTTCCTAATAGACATATAAAAACGTTGTTGCAATTTTTTCAATCGAATTTGTTCACTTAACATTTCTTCCTCTGCTATGGCGCAGGCTTCACCAAAACCTATACACAACGCAGGAGATAAGGTGCCTGATCGCATACCCCTTTCTTGACCACCACCATTGATCAGCGGAACTAACCGCACTCTTGGTTTTCGTCGAACATACAAAGCACCTACACCTTTGGGACCATAGAGTTTATGAGAAGAAATACTTAACAAGTCAATATTCATATCATCAACATCTATTGGAATTTTACCAACTGCCTGAGCTGCATCTGTATGGAAAAAAACACCTTTTTCTCTACATAGCGCTCCTATTTCTTTTATAGGCTGTATAACACCTATTTCATTATTCACAGCCATTATGGAAATAAGGAGTGTTTTGTCGCTTATAGCCGCTTCCAATTCTTTTAAATCAATTAATCCGTTTGACTGTACTGGCAAATACGTTATGGAAAAACCTTCCATTTCCAAATGACGACAGGTATCTAGAACACATTTGTGCTCTGTAACACAGGTAATAATATGATTTTTTTTATCTCCATAAAATTTCGCAACACCTTTTATAGCTAAATTATTTGACTCTGTTGCTCCTGAAGTAAAAATAATATCTTTTTCTTTGGCATTTATGATCTTAGCTACTTGCTGGCGCGCCTTCTCCACTGCAGCTTCAGCAGACCATCCATATATGTGGTTTCTAGAATGTGGGTTACCAAATTTTTCAAAAAAATATGGCACCATCTTAGTTACAACACGAGGATCACAGGGTGTTGTTGCTTGATAGTCTAGATAAATAGGGTTTTCTTCTGAAACTTTTAACATTTTTTATCCTTTTTAGGTGTCCTTAAGGTGTATCTGCACGATATTTATCGTAAATCTGTAGCCACTCTTTTGCAAATAAAGCAACTTCTTCTTCTGTTGTACTCCATCCAAGACTAATACGTAGTGCTGTTTGTGCTTCTTTCTCTTGATACCCCATAGCCTCCAAAACTTTGGATCCTTCTACTTTTCCAGAAGAACATGCAGCGCCTGAGCTTACTGAAATACCAGATAAATCTAAAGCCATTAGCTGTAAAGATTTGTTTATCCCTGGCATACACAAATAAGATGTATTGGGTAAGCGATCCACTTTTTGTGAAGGAATTTTTAAATTGGCAACCTGTTTTTGCAAATAAGATTCCATCTGATCTCTTAACTTTGCCAATTTTTTATATTCTGTTAAATCCAGAGCATCTAGAGCAGCTGAAAATCCTGATATACCAAGAAGATTTTCTGTTCCATGATGAACCCCTCTCTCTTGTCCTCCTCCCACATAAAGAGGATTAAAAGGAACTTCTTTCTTTTTAACAAAAATCCCAACACCTTGAGGCCCTCCTGCTTTATGGGAAGAAAGCGTCATAATATCAACGCCTAAGTCTTTAAAAGACACTGGTATTTTTCCAAAAGCTTGTATTGCATCTGTATGTACCCATGCACCATATTTTTTACAGATCTGCACAACTTTTTTTATTGGTTGTATAGCACCTGTTTCATTATTAGCCAGCATAACAGATACAAGACACGGTTTTGGCGCCTCTTTCAGTGCCTGTTCCAAACATTCTAAACTAATAATACCTTCTTCAGATACTGGTATTTTTTTATATTTTCCAGGTCGATAAAACGTTAAATTTTCAAAAATAGACGCATGCTCTATACTAGAAGTTATCACAAAAGAAGATTGGACACCCCCCATAACCATAGCATTAGCTTGTGTTCCAGACCCTGTAAAGTATATGTCATTATGATTTGCCTCTATCATGGATGCTAGCTTTTGACGAACAGCATTTATCTTCTTTTTTGCCCGCTGACCATAGAAGTGAACAGATGACGGGTTTCCTGCATTATTCAGGGCATGGCAAATAGCTTCTCTAACACCTGGCACTGGCAGCACTGTTGCGTTAAAATCAAGATATATAGTTTTTTCAACCATTACTGGCTACCCTCTTTTTTAGGTCTACTACATTTTTTTGGCAATGAAAAACAGCTGTGATCAACGCCTTTCACTTCCCGGTTTTTCAAGATTTCCAGTGTAACAGCCTCCAAATATCCAGTTATTACACTCCCTAAATCAGCCCATAAATCATGTGTTAAACAACGAGCAGATCCATTTTTCATGCACCCTTTTGAACTAGACGTATCACAGCGAGTTATTTCAAAAGTCTCTCCAACAGCTTTCATAATATCTAAAATCGTTATTTCACAAGGCTCTCGCGTTAAACAATACCCCCCACTGGTGCCTCGAATGCTTTTGACAAGACCTCCATGACGTAGTTTGTTAAAAATTTGTTCTAAATAATTAATAGAAATATCCTGGCTTTCTGCAAGCGTAGATATTGGAACAATAGATCCAAACTTTTTTTGTGCAAGAACCACCATTGCCATGACCCCATAACGACCTTTTGTGCTTAGTTTCATAAAAAAAGCTTCCCTTTATGCTTTAAATTTGCCATTAATTATTTTATGCTTTGTTGACTATGGTACGAAAGTAGCAAAACTTGACAACATTAGTCAACTTTAAAAAGCAAAGGCAGTAATACATTTTTTCATGTTGCGTTGCTAAAATAAACTGTTTTTATCAACTTTAAAAAGGATTTTTCTATGCCAGAGATTCTTATAAGTGGTCCAGAAGGACGTATTGAAGCCCGATATCATGCAGCTGAAGACCCGTCTGCACCTGTTGCTCTTGTCCTTCATCCTCACCCTCTTCATGGCGGAACCATGAACAATAAAGTGGCCTACTTAACTTATAAAATGTTTTCTGACAAAGGTTTTAATGTCATGCGCTTTAATTTTAGAGGTGTTGGTCAATCAGAAGGATCTTATGGAGATGGCGAAGGAGAACTAACAGATGCTGCTGCTATGATAGACTGGCTGCAAAGCACTTTTCCAAATGCTCGCTCTTATTTTGTAGCAGGTTTTTCCTTCGGTGCATGGATTGCTATGCAGCTCCTTATGCGCCGCCCGGAGGTACAGGGGTTTATTGCCATTGCTCCTCCCGCTAATAAATATGACTTTAGCTTTCTAGCACCTTGCCCTGTCTCTGGCATGATCATACATGGGGATAAGGATGAGATTGTTCCTTACTCTCATGTAGAGCAGCTAGCTGATCGCCTATCTAAGCAACGTGGCCTTTATATTGATTTTCGAACAATACATGATGCGGACCATTTTTTCCGAGATAAAATGGAAAAGCTAGCCTGTCACCTAAGTGAACATATGGAAAGCTTGATCTCACCAGAGTACCAACCCATAAAAATGGTTGCTAACATGTAGTACCTAGAGGAATAATTTAGGATCTCTCCTTGTTTATTCCCACAAGTACAGAAAAGCAACTTATTAGCTAATGAGATGAGATCTTTGAAAAATAGTTAAAAAATTTCTAGAAACTATACATGTGTTAAATAGTTATAAGTAAAATAAACTTGACTCTTTTATTCTAAAAGTGCTACATGGTGGTTTAGTTTTTAATTTTAAATTTATAAGATAACAGATTACTGCAATGAAATTACACAGAACTTCTATAGCTTTTGCTTTTATTACTCTTTTTTCCTCTTCATTCTATACGCCTTTACAGGCAGCACCTGACATACACGGCACAAAATTTGAAAAATTGATGAATGCACATCTCAAGAGATATTCAAAAACCGCTCTTGGCAGGGGAAAGACGCAGGATTTAGTTGAACATATGGAAGAAATCCCCTTTCCTTGTAGAATGGGCGTAATGGTAAGGTTCGCACCTATACTTGCTCAAAAGAGCCTTACTTCTATAGGGAAAGCATCATTTTGGAACCCTAAAAATCCACTAATCGTAAAATATGTCGATCAATTTAGACAGGTCCTAGATAATTATACTAGCTATTTTTTTGCTTCAGAATTAGCGAAAATGCTAGTAGATGCTTCTCGATCTGCACCTGTAGATGAAAATGAACTGGGTGATGTTACCTTAGACCCTCAAATCCGTCAAAAAAACAATGAAACGGTAGAATTTTTTAAGAAAAAGTCTGACCAATCTGAAACTGTACTATCTGAAATATTCAAGGAATTGCTAGATGCGCACAGTGACGGAGGTACAGCAAATCAATAGTAATTTTACTCATCACTAAAAATAATAATCATGCTCTGCCTTAAACAGCAGAGCTTTTTTTTAAGTAGATATATTATTAGAAATATTTGACTATCTAAGTTTATTTTTTATTTCTAATATATGAGAAATATTTTCTTACCAAGAAAAAGATACTTTTTTGAAAGTTATAAAAAAATTTTTTACAGCGTTGTATCGTATTATTTAGAACTGAGTCTACCCCCTTTTCTCTATAGTTCTTTTCTTTATTTTATCCTAGGCTACATAATATTTATCTTTTCTTAATTTCTTATATTATTTACTAGCAATCATCACTAATAGAAAAAGCCTCCCAGAAGGGGAGGCTTTTTCCAATGTTTTTTGGATGCATCTGCTGCAAAGAGTTAGAAACCCATGCCGCCCATGCCACCCATACCACCCATGCCGCCCATGCCTGGTGCAGCAGGAGCCGCTGGTTCATCTTTTTCTGGAACATCCGCCACTATAGCTTCCGTTGTGATTAATAATCCAGCTATAGAAGCTGCATCTTGTAAGGCTGTACGCACTACTTTCGCTGGATCCATTATACCAAATTTAAACATATCCCCATACTCTTCTGTCTGGGCGTTAAATCCAAAATTAGCGTCTTTGCTTTCACGCAAGCGACCCACAACAATTGATCCTTCAACACCAGCGTTATGAGAGATCTGACGAACTGGTGCTTCAAGAGCACGGCGTATAATATCAACACCTACCCTTTGATCTTCATTGGCATGTTTTAACTTATCCAGGGATTTTATAGCAAAAAGAAGGGCTGATCCACCACCGGCAACAACGCCTTCTTCAACAGCTGCTCGTGTTGCATGCATAGCATCTTCAACACGATCTTTTCGCTCTTTAACTTCCACTTCTGTAGCACCGCCAACGCGAATAACGGCAACACCACCAGCAAGTTTAGCTAGACGTTCTTGAAGTTTTTCACGATCATAGTCAGAAGAAGAATCCTCAATTTGTTGACGAATAAGATTGCAACGTGATTCTATTTCCTCACGTTCCCCAGCACCATCAACAATTGTTGTATGCTCTTTTGTAATTGTAACCCTTTTAGCTGTACCCAGCATATCAAGTGTTACGCTTTCCAGTTTAACACCTAGTTCCTCAGAAATAATTTGTCCGCCTGTTAGGATGCCTAAATCTTCTAACATTGCCTTGCGACGATCACCAAAACCAGGTGCCTTAACAGCAGCTATTTTTAGTCCGCCACGCAGTTTGTTTACAACTAAGGTAGCCAGTGCTTCTCCTTCAACATCTTCTGCAATGATTAAAAGAGGGCGACCGGATTGAACAACCGCCTCCAAAATTGGTAGCATTGGCTGCAAATTTGTTAGCTTCGCTTCATGAAGAAGAATGTACGGGTTTTCAAGCTCACAATTCATTTTTTCCGGATTAGTTACAAAATATGGTGATAGATAGCCACGATCAAATTGCATACCCTCAACAACCTCTAGTTCTGTAGCTAAAGATTTAGCTTCTTCAACGGTAATAACACCTTCGTTGCCAACTCTGTCCATAGCTTTTGCTATCATAGCACCGATTTCTTTTTCACCATTGGCAGAAATTGTCCCCACTTGAGATATTTCCTCACTAGTAGAAACTTTTTTTGAACGAGATTTTACATCTTCTATAACTGCGGCAGCTGCCATATCTATGCCACGTTTAAGGTCCATAGGGTTCATACCTGCTGTCACAGATTTTAAACCTTCTTTCACAATAGCTTGAGCTAAAACAGTCGCTGTTGTTGTACCATCACCTGCCAAATCAGAAGTTTTAGATGCAACTTCACGCAACATCTGTGCACCCATATTCTCAAACTCATCTGATAGCTCTATCTCTTTAGCAACAGAAACACCATCTTTTGTAATACGAGGTCCTCCAAATGGTTTACCCAATACAACATTTCTTCCTTTTGGACCCAGTGTAACTTTAACAGCATCTGCAAGGGTATTTACTCCCTTGAACATTTTTTCTCTTGCTTTTGTGCCAAACTTTACATCTTTTTTAGCCATTATATCTTTCCCTTAATATTTTGAATTAACCTTTGAATTAACCAATGATTCCCATAATATCTGATTCTTTCATAATCAAATATTCTTGCCCCTCTACTGTTACTTCTGTACCTGACCATTTGCCAAACAGAATACGATCCCCAGCCTTAACATCTAAAGGTGTTATTGTACCATTCTCATGACGAACACCTATACCAACAGCTATCACTTCACCTTCCATAGGCTTTTCTTTAGCTGTATCTGGAATGATAATACCACCTTTTGATTTTTCTTCACTTTCTAAACGGCGTACCACCACGCGATCGTGTAATGGGCGAAATTGCATATTTATCCTCCAATTGATTATTAAATTGTACTCTAGAACGATGCCTTCCTTCTAATACAAACGCCCCTACATGTCAAGAAAGAGATCTATTGCTAGTCTCTTTCTTCTCTATTAAGGAATAAACTTTTCTCCCATTATTTTTACCATAAGGAAAACCTATGATTGACAGCTGTTATTCTATGGCACATAAACTTATATACTATGAAAGATAAACTTGTCCTTGGCATTGAAACCAGCTGCGATGAAACAGCAATCGGCATTGTAGATACAAATGGCAAAATATTTGCCAATTGCCTTTATTCTCAAGTTGAAGAACACTGTGACTTTGGTGGTGTAGTACCTGAACTGGCAGCAAGATCACATTTACTACGTATGGAAAGTCTTTTAAGAGAGGCTTTTCAGCAAGCAAGCACTACTTGGTCAAGCATTGACGCTATAGCTGTTACAGGTGGTCCTGGTCTTATTGGTGGCATAATTGTAGGTGTTATGGCGGCCAAAGCTATTGCCCTGTATCAAAACAAACCTTTCTATGCCATAAATCATTTGGAAGGTCATGCTTTGTCGCCTCGCCTTGGGCAAAATATTTCTTTTCCTTATTTATTATTGCTTGTTTCTGGAGGTCACACACAATTTTTACTTGTTCATGGCATAGGAAATTATACCTGTCTGGGATCTACCCTGGATGATGCTATTGGTGAGGCGTTTGATAAAACAGCAAAGCTTATGCAACTCTCTTACCCTGGAGGGCCCATTATTGAAAAACAAGCATTAAATGGCAACCCTTTAGCCTATAAATTACCGCAGCCTTTGCTAAAGGAAAAGAACTGTACTTTCTCTCTTTCTGGCCTAAAAACAGCAGTGCGACAATGTCTAGAAAAAAATAGTATTTCAAAAAATTCTACAAAATGCGCAGATCTTTGTGCAAGCTTTCAGTATACAGTATCGGAACTTATAAAAAACCGTCTTACTTATGCTATTGAGATGGCGAGTTCTTTTCTTAAACGTCCTGTAGAACGCTTTGTTATTGCAGGTGGTGTATCTGCTAATAACTATATACGATCTGATTTAAGTAATTTCTGTAAAAATAACAGCTTACATTTTTATGCACCAGACCTTACACTTTGTACAGACAATGGTGCTATGATAGCATGGGCAGGGGCAGAGCGCATGAAAGCAGGATTTTCCCCTGATTCTCTTTCTTTTGCACCACGGCCTCGTTGGCCTCTGGAAGACTTGAACTTGGAGAGTAATGATGTCAAATAAGTTACAAAAAAAAACTGTTGGAGTTATAGGTGCAGGTGCCTGGGGAACGGCCCTAGCTCTAACTGCTCACCGCTCAGGATGTAAAGTTATCATATGGACGCATCAAGAGCACCATGCTTTACAAATGCGATTAAAAAATGTTAATGAGCCTTTTCTTCCAAACATACCTCTTCCCACAAACTTTACGTACACAGCACAGTATGAAGATTTGATAGACTGTGATTTTTATATACTAGCTACACCTGCCCAAACAGTTCGCTCTGTTCTAGAAAATGCCACAAAAATTATTGGCTTGCAAAAACCGATAATTTTAACATCCAAAGGCATTGAAAAACAGACCCATCTTATTATGTCACAAGTAGCATGGGAAATATCTCCTCATCTGGATATTTCTGTGCTTTCTGGACCTTCTTTTGCCATAGATGTTGCTCACAATCTTCCAACAGCCATAGTTCTTGCTTCGACAAGTATTAAAAAAGCTAAAACTCTTGGCAGTTTCCTTACAACACCTAATTTTCGAATTTATACAAGCACTGACATGGTCGGTGTTCAAGTTGGAGGAGCTCTTAAAAATGTTATTGCACTGGCAAGTGGTATAGCTCAAGGATTGAATTTAGGTGACAATGCACGAGCTGCCCTTATTACAAGGGGACTTGTGGAAATAAAACGCCTTGGTATCGCCATGGGAGGACAGATAGATACCTTTATGGGACTATCTGGTTTGGGAGATTTGCTTCTTACATGTTCCAGTGAAAAATCGCGCAATACGTCTTTGGGAATAAAGCTAGCGAGCAAAGACTCTACAAACTCTGAAAATACGCTAGCAGAGGGGATGCCAACGGCTGAATCTATACATGCTCTGGCTAAAAAATACAAAACTTCTATGCCTATCTGTGAACAGATTTATGCCTTTTTAAAAGGAAAAACCTCACTTGAGAGCAGTATCAAAAATCTTCTTTATAAAGAAGCGCTGCAAGAAGAGTATTAATCTTCTACCATTTTTCTTGCTTCATCCGGACTTATAGGAATTTGGGAAGTTTTAGTTGAGCTCTTACCTGTTGTACTATAGTACACAGGGGGCTTTACTAATTTTCCATCTTTATAGGTGGAAACTTGTCTTCTACTGCCACTTTCATAATATTGAACAACAACGCCCTCTGGTTGTCCATTTTTATAAAAACCTGATTCTAAAAGCTTGCCGCTGGGGTAGTAGGATTTGCTCATACCATTCATCTGATTTTCTTCATACATGCTAACTTTTACGAGATGCCCCATTGTATTAAAAAAGCTAGATTCACCACTCAGCTCTCCATTTTTGTAATTAACTTCAGCTGAAACCTGTCCATTGGCGTCATATATAATAGTTAAACCATCTTGTTTTCCATTTACAAAAGCTGTTTCCATTAATTTTATACTATTTTTATAAAAAGTGGCTTTTCCATTTAACTTATTATTGGCGTAATTCACCTCATTAACTAGATCTCCTGTTGCTGGTGCATACGATCTGGCTACCCCACTTAAAATACCGGATTTATATGTAAAAGTTTGTACCAGTACACCATTTTTATATGATTCAAAAACACCATCCAGTTTACCATCTTTATATGTGAGTTTTTGTATAATATTGCCTGCTTTATCTCTAATAATCTTTTCACCATTTTCCGCAGTTTTATTATTTTTTGTGTCAACTTCTTTTTCATTTCCATTACTTTGACTGCCAACTGTACTTTCTTGCAAAGCGGCTGCATCTTTCTTTACTGTAGGACTGCTATTTTTTTGACTACCTGTTTCTGCAGCAGCAGTAGAGTTAGCCGCTGCAGTACCACTGTCAGCCTGCTTTTTCATCTTTTCCTTTATTGCCTCTTGCAAGTTTTTCATTTTATATCCTTTATGTACTTTATGGCCTTAAAAAGACCTTATCATTCGTGCTTTTTGTTTCTTGTTCTTTATTCATTTCCCTAAAAAGCCACAGAAACGGTTCTTCTACACGAAGTGCTTCTTGTTCTTGTCCTTGCTTTTCTCTTTCAATCTCATCTGAAGCTATGGCAAAAAATCTATATGGGTCTCTAAAATAGGAACAAATAATTGTTTGTAAAATACCAGGACCAGACCAGGTTCCCAGATATCCTCTAACTTCTCTGGAAACTTGATATCCTTCTCCTTCGTCATATAAACCTTTTGGTTCTGTATCATGGCACAAAGCTGTAGATTTAGGTAATAACTTTAAGATAAGATCTAACTTTGTGACAACAAATGCAGAAGGAGGAAAGTTTTCTCTCTTTTTTCGTATCTTTAGCTGACTCATATAAGAGGACAAAGTATCAATACTTGTTTCAGACAATCGTTTTTTTATACCACCTATACCTGGAAATGTAGCTGGATCAAGGAAAACAAGAAACCCATCCGCTCTTATTAAATAATCCTGGTACTCGTGTAATTTATCTACCGTTTCCAAAGAGCTGCCTGGCAGTTCAAAAAAAGTAACAAAAGCTTCGGTTTCCCCTGTTTTGGTAGACTTATATCTAAAAATGGAACTTTGCCACGGAGACGGGTACATCTGTTCTGGTTCAAAAGTAAAGCTATACCCATCAGCGGATATATTTCTTAATCTCCTGAGTAAACTTGTTAAATAAGAGCTTTTTCCACTTTTTTCAGACCCCAAGAGCAAAACAAAATACGTGGGATACTTCCAAAAATCTACTGGCACCGGAGTATGACAGGTAGGACACAAATGCTGGTGAGATATTTTTTTGCAAATATTACATTCACTTACACCTCCATTTTTCCATTCTCTATACAAACGTTGCCACCTATATTTACCTGGAATAGAAAAGCAGTTCCCCAATAGGGGTGGTGATTTTAATGAAAAAACATCCTCTATAACTCCATCTGGTTCTTTTTTACAGTCTTTATTCAAACACCTAAATAAAGTGTCCCTCATATAAAAACTATTCAAACAAAGTGGGCACTCTACTTTGTGAAGAAACCGATTCATCAGTTTATTAAAGGAAAATTTTTTAAGCCACTTCATAATAAATCTCTTCTGTTAATATATTCTCTTTATGACTGGGTAGTAAAGATATTTCAAATTCATGATTAAACCATTTGGGAAGTTTGTAGGTAAAAATTTTTGTCTCTCTCCCTTTAAATTCAATAGCAGGTAGTTTTCCCACAAAAAAGGTCCCCTGTCGGCGTGCCATGGGCGGATAACCAAATGCTGCAACAATATCTAGCTCAGGAAGACTTGTTGGTGTTGAAGAGGATATTTTTAACGTTAGAGAATAGCGGTTAATTAAACGCAAAAGCCTTTCTTTCCATTTGTTTGTAGGGTATTTAAACAAGCAATGTATTTTTTCTCGTTTTACAGAACGAAGGTTAAGCGCTTTGCCTGCCACCACAAATTTCTCACAATGCTTTTGAGCTGGCCAAACACTAACATAGACTTTTTTTCCTGCATATTCTGGAGAAAATTTAAACCACGCACCTTTATTTTTTATATATTGCTCTTTGGTTAGCAATTGTCCAAGCTGCGGCGCATCAATATCATCTAATTCTATTGGATAGCGATCAAATCTTACAGCTACAAAAGCACCCTGTATTTTTTCTGAACGCAATACCCATCTCCACTTTATATTTAATAGCGTTGGAGTGGAAAAAATAGAAGTATTTGTAGCTTGAAATATTTCATCTCTTTGGATGCCAAGTTTCAAAGCCTCTTGAACTTTTGTTTGAAAACCGTCTTTTTGTGCCTGTTTAGAAAAAGACTTTTCATCCCAAAGTTCTACAACTTTATTGATCTCATTTTTTGAAATAGCCTTTGTGAGCTGTTGGTAGCATCTATATTTTTGCAATACAGGTTCTATTTTTGGTATAGCTGCAGCAAAGGCAGGATGAGATTTTTTATTAACAGATGTCCAAATAGCATATACCTCTATAAAATCTGCAGGTTTTTTATCACAAGCAGACAGTAGAAATTTTAATTTTTTTTGCCGCTTAAGTGCTTCATCTATAATAGATTGTGGACTAGTATCTCCCAGTGCTAATTTAGTTTCTTTTGACATAAGAGATTGAGAAAACGTCTCACAGCTTTTCCAAAGAGAGATAAGAGCCTTATCATCTTGGGGATTTTCTTTAAAAAGTTTTTGAAATTTTTCCAAAAATCCCTGATGTAGAAACGCTTGTTGAACACTTTGAAATTTATTTTTATCTTCTTGTAAGTATATTTTAGAAGATGGCGTTTGCCATAACCTTAGCAACTCTCTATCGTTCCCTTTTTTTTCAGCTTTTTCAAAGCGTTTCTGAACTAAAAATTTATCTTTGGAAAAATCTCGGGGTGCAGGAAAAGGATCAAAACCCAAGTTTTCTGCCATATGACACCAAGGACAGGCATTTTTTGTAAAGTTATAGTAAAAGTGTCCCACCTGTCGATCACACATTTCAAGCGAACAGAGAGCTTCCTGAAAAGCTTGCATCCAATGGATAGGCAAGGGTCTTTTTTCAGGGTGTTTATGACCTTGCGTAAACGTTTGGTGAAAGAGTTTTTCTAGCTGTGGATGAATTGTTTTCAGTGATAAATTATATGGGCCTGGCGATATTTTTGTTCCTGGAGCGTATAACCAGAAACCTTCTTTAACCAGAAAATCCTTTGATGGCATTGATCCATTACCTTGCCAAGAACCGCTAAATGGATGAGAGCCAAATAACATCAAGTAAAAGATAACAGCTATACCAAACATATCATGATACGGCTTCCTCTTAATAGAAGTTAGATCTTGATCTATTAACTCTGGTGGTGTGAGCCCCTCGGAACCCACTGGGCAAAAATACTCTCCAATTTGGAAAGAATCTGTATCTAGTATGCTAACAAGTGCATGGGGCGTCACAAGAAAATTTTCTGGCTTTATATCTCCAATAACATAAGATTTTTCATGCAGTGCCTGTAATATCCATGCAAGGTTCATGCATGCTGTATGTAAATAATACCAATTAAAGCCTTGAGCAAACTTCCTTCGCAGCTTAGGATTATACACATAGCTTAGTGTATTGGCATTCTTAATTTTAGTCATTAAAAATCCAACCACCATCTCTTGGGCATTATAGATCAGAGATTGTGGCCATATAATTGATAAATGCCCTTGTTTCTCTGTTGGATCTTTGGGAGGACTTTCCAGCATTTTTCTTAGCTTTTCTGCTTTTTCTAAGCTGGGTTTATGGTAAATTTTTGCTATTTTTCCAGGGTCTGTTACTTGCCATAAAGTTGCCTCTCCACTTTGCATAATTTGCTTTTTTAGGGTAATAGGCTCCCCTGAGGCAGAAAAAAAGAGATGCTTGTATCCACTTGTTACGTAGGGTTTCATAGCCATCTCCCAATTGCAGGAAAAAAGGCTGCTGTACAACCTAGCTTTTCTTTTCTATTTTTTTCGCTTAAGTATGTTCTTTCTAACTTATACACTTTATAAAATATGCTCACTAAATTTTCCTCTCCACACCCAACAGAAAAGGCTGTCTACTGGACAGCTTTCTTTCAGGTGCCCCAAAAATAATGCATATACACTATCTCCACAGGGATTTCCAGTATAGTTTTTGTTGCTCTTTCTATTTTTATATCACTTCCTCCTTATAAAAATAAGATCCTCTTTAAACCTGATGTCCTACACAGCTAACAGACCTATCGTTTCCATCCCATTAATAGTGTTTTATCATCCTGATTTTTATTTTGTATTCTCTCTCCTCGCAAAAACTTTAATAAATCTCTCTCTAAAGATTTTTGAGAAGCGTTTTCTCTGACATGTTTTTCCAGAGGAGAAAAAAACCCATCTGAGGGTTCCCAAGTTGACATTTTAAAAGCTACATTCTCTATGCCATCTGTAGCTAGCAAGCAAAAATCAACCACACCTTTTTTAAAGAACATCTTAACACTCTTAAAGTTTTTTAGAGGAAGAAAGCGCGTTTCATTGATATGCTCTCCTTTTAAAGGCGCAAAAACAAGATTATATTTTTTTTCATCCTCTTGTTTTACAAGAATAAAACCATCCCCTACTTGAGCGGCGAAACAAATAGAGGGCATTATGCAAATAAAGAGGAAAGTTGTTGAAAAGTCGTCTGGTTGTGCTTTATATTTTTTTGCTATTTGTCTTTGCTTTTCTTGAATAGCGTAGAGAACGCTTGTTAACTGATCATTAAAGCTTTCTTGGGTAAATTTTTCTTCTGATTTTAAAAATGAGGAGAAGTTTTTAAGAGCAGTCCGAACGGCTATCTGGGCTCCCAAATGAGAATACTTAGCAAAACTAGCGCCATCTGCCACACATGCTAAGAAAATAGGCTCTTTTTTTATACCTCTAAATCGTTTTACAAAACCACCATAATCCTGACAGGGGTGTTTCTCTTTTGTATGCCGCCTTCCCCTTGTAAAGACAGATACACCTTGCCACATATCCTTATCCTTCACTTGCCTCTGCCCAACCACTCACAGATGGAAGTGCCATCATTTCTGTTTCCACACGAGAAGAAGAAACACGTCGAACAGATGCCGATAGCCACTTAAACATTTCTTTAAAGCGAAGATCTTGCATTTTCAAAGGTGGATGATCCTGTGAAGCAATTTTTTTCAAAACTTCCATATCTGCCCCTTCTATACCAATTAGAAAAAAGCTTAAATGACCATCTGCTTCCAGCTGTTGTGCTTTTTTCCCTTCTTCATACCATTTCATACCATCTGTTGGCGCTCCATCAGTAATTAAAAACATCCATGGCCTATAATACGGGATACCATATTTTTTATATAGATGTTTACGTTCCTCCAATTTTTGCAAACCAACTTCAAGAGCTCCTCCCAAGGGACTGAGGCCTTTTGGAGACAATTTAGGGGCTATGAATTCATCTATTGTTTTAAAACCTTGCTTGCATGAAACTTCACCGCCAAATGTTATAATACAAAGTTCTACGCGAAGCGCAGCCAAAGGATCCTTTTCTACTTCATATTTAAAAGTAGCAAGGCCTGCATTCAGCTCGTCTATTGGCTTACCTTCCATAGACTCTGATGTATCTAGTAAAAGAACAACCGGGCATCGCGGTTCTGGATTTTCTACGAATTCTATTGCTTCTAAGCTCATAATATCTCCCAGGTTACTTCTTCGTTATATTTTTAATATGGATAAATATTACTATCCAGGTATATATTTACAAGACTTCAAAACAAAAAGGCATAGATTAAACATCTAACCATAAAATCTTAAAACCAACCCAAATGAAAGAAATAAGATGGCAAAAATATGATAACAAAAGCTATTGCCTCTAAAGAAATAATAAGCACTATTCCTTAAAGATAAGTTAAACTGCACCCCCTTAAGATGTAGCTGTGTAAGCTTGGTTTTTAGCTTGTGATTGACCAACAGTTACCTGTCCTGTCTTTGTCTGACTTTGATCATAGGCCGCACGCGTAACCTTAAGAGCACTGTATGTTAAAACCACAACAACAAAACTACCAGCCAGTGTTGACAAGAGCTCCCAATTTGTCACATAGGTATTTGTTAACGTTATCTCTCTATGTAATTTATTTTCTGTGCCGACGTTCATTACTTCTGTTATTGTAACAGTCTTTAAATTTCCTGTTGTCCATAAAGCCTCAAGAAGCTGTACAGAAGCAGACTCAAAAGGTATTTTTAACCTCATGGGCATAAGTTGGGCAGCTTCCATTTTTCTAGAGTTTGGACGAGATGGGCTGAAGTTGTTAACTGTTGTAAGAACAGGCATCTTTTCTACACGAACAGCATCAGGATGATCAGCAACATCTATTGTAGCATTACCCTTTACTAACTTTTCACAATGCATAAGGACAATTCTTTGATTGCTTCCCTCTTTTTTGTCATATATCTCAGAGTAGTTAGAATCTATTGCCATAACATAACCTTTCCTTGTTTACTCAAGAAAAGGCCCGAAGCCTTTTCTTTCTTTTTTTATTCTTAATTAACTATCTGTCGCTTTTGGCAGATCTGCAACTAAGCGCAAAGAAGCCGTTAGTTCTTCCAACTGAAAATGAGGACGCAAGAAACAAACAGCTCTATACTGACCGGGATTACCTGGCACATCCACAACATCAACCTGTGCTTCCCGAAGAGGATATTTTGCCTTTAGTTCTTCAGACGCATTGTCATTAAGAAGAACATACTGTGCAATCCAATCCTGAAGATAAGTCTTAACTTCATCTCCTGTCATGAAAGAGCCAATCTTATCACGCATCATAACTTTTATATAATGAGCAAAACGAGAAGCTGCGAACATATACGTAAGACGAGCAGAAAGACTAGCATTGGCATTCGCATCTGCCGTATTATAAACTTTTGGGTTATGTGTTGTCTGGGCACCAAAATAAGCAGCCTTATCAGACCCTTTACAATAGCACAGAGGAAGAAAACCAAGGTCACTCAATTCTTTTTCACGACGATCGGTTATAGCCACTTCCGTCGGCGTTTTCATCACCAGGTCTCCATCTGTAGAGTTAAAAGTGTAAGTCGGCAAATCTTCTACCAGACCGCCCCCTTCTACACCGCGAATCGCAACTGTCCATTTATAAGTATTAAAGGCCGTTGTAACAAGTGATCCGAGCGACCAAGCTGGTGTTCCCCAACAAAAATCAGCTGTTGTCCCACCTGACATATTTTCCGTGTAATTTAAACCTTGAACAGGGTTTGTAGTTGGACTATATGGTTCGCGCATTAATACACGTGGCAAAGTTAGAACAACATAGCGAGAATCTTCTATCTCTCGGAAGCTATTCCATTTTGCAAAAGCAACACTCTCGTAGGTAACGGAGAGATCTGTTGGCTTACCAAGATCTTCAAAAGATGTCAAACCAAACATACTAGGTCCTGCAGAAGCTATAAACGGTGCATGGGCAGCAGCAGCAACGCCTGCAATCTGAGTTACAAGCTCCATGTCAATAGCTGTATTTTCAATCTGGTAACCACTTAATAGAACACCATAAGGGTTGCCGCCATATGTATCAAATTCTTCTTCATAAACTTTCTTGAAAAGAGAGCTTTCATCCCATTCAACAGCTTTTTCAAAATCCTCCAAAAGATCTGCTTTTGTAGCATTAAACAAGCGAATCCTCAAACTTGAAGATGTACAGGATTTAGAAACAAGGTACCAAAGACCACGCCATGTAGACTCTAGCGCTTGAAACTTTGGTGTATGCAAAATCTCATCCAGCTGAGTACCAATTTGTTGATCAACCTCATCTACTTGCTGACTCAGGAAAGATAAGATATTAACGGGCACATTATCAGCACCAACTGCCTCTACTCTGTCTACGAAATCAGCAATCATCTCTGTAATAGCTGTTGTATCAGAGGAGCCTGAAGAAGCGGCTCCGGTAGTGGTTGTCGTTAAGTTGCCTGTTGTAATTATTTGGTTTAAAAGATTGCTTTGGCTTGTAGCCGATGATGCCGTTGTTGTTTTTGTTGCCATAATTTTCTCCCGGTATTAACTAAATTTTATATTTCCCTAGCTAGAGCTGCTTGGTTTAGGGTCTGATGTGCTTTTTGTCGTTGAAGCCCCACTGCTCCCACTTGTGCTACTGGAAGTGGTAGATTTAGAAGTTGAGCTACTGGCGGCTGGTTCAACAAGGCTTTTCAATGTAGCAAGTTGTGTTGGATCTGTGGCAATTTGTTCCAAAAGAGTTGCAAGATTTTCATTGCTGGAAACTCTTGACAGTAATTCACTTAAGTTCTCACGAACACTATACAAAGCATCCAGATCAGGTACTTGCTTTGCTACAGAAACTGGACCAAAATCATCGAGTGAAGCAAAACTTAAATCCACAGCCATAGAAGTGCCGTCATTTTTTAACAGATTTGGCACATCAAAGGTCAACTGAGGTTGAGCTGCAGACATCACCTTGTCAAAAGTATCATTGGTAACATCAACAAACTTTCTTTGTTTCACAGGTGCTAAGTTAGCATTATTATCCCCAGAAAGATCTGCCAAAACCCCAACAACAAAGGGTAACTCTATAACTTCTACAGCATCGCCTATTTCCACATCGTAAGTTATATGAACACGCGGTGGACGTAGAGTATCTAGTAAGTGTTGAGTGCTTGTCATTCATTTTCCCCATTCTTAATTATTGTTCTTCTTCATCTTATTTTCCATTATTCTGGCATATATTTCTACTCTTGTAAAATTTTATTTAACAAGCACTTTTACTTACTTTTCACAACTCCTTTCTCTATAAGTATTGGAAAAGTAAAGTGATCCAGTATTTCTCCAACTTTTAAAGATGCCTCTAGCTGTAGACTTATGCTTTGACTTTCCGGAGAGGTTTTTTGAACAGTTATACTCACATTTTCTAACCTTGGTTCAAAAATCTCAATAGCCGTCTTTATCTCATTTTCCAGATTTTCTTTTCCCTCTGAATTTGATACGTCGTAAAAAGAAAAATCTGAAATTCCATAAAAAAATGGATAGCCATACTTCAGTCCAAAAACTGACTTTTCGTAAAAATCAATATCATCATAATTCTGCTTATTAAGAGTAACACGTGTATCTAGCATCTCTAGCAACTCTCGCAATACTGACTCACGCATCTGCTCCACATTGTAGGTCTTCTTCACAGGAGTCTCTTGCTTTTCAAAAGGTTCATCATCTTGCAACCTATCAAAAAGCGGCATTAATTCCCCTGGTTTTTTCCAGTTCATATCAAACACCTCTAGCAACGTCTATTGCAACTATAGTGCATTTAGAAAAACAATAAAAGCCCACTTTCCATTTCAAACTAAAAAACAACGGATATATCCCCCCTATTAAAGACATGAAAAATATAGTAGTATGAATAAATAAAACAGGAGAAAAAAATGAGAAAATTATTAACACTTTGTTTGTCCCTTATTGCTCTTAATGCATGGGGTGCCAGCGATAAAGACGTACAAAATTTTCAGGCAGAACTTAATCAAGTTGATGGTATTTTGGGATCAAATTCCTCAGGATTTAGACAGGCAGTAGATGCTACAAAAGCCCCTGGTGACTTCCGAGAAAATATGAAGCAATATGCGCCTTTTGGAGATGTGGAGGCTAAGCATATGGCATCCTATGTACACCAGGCTCTAGGTGTGCCAGGACAACTTTTTATGAAAAAATCAAAGGAAGAACGGAAAGCATCTGATTATACAAACAGCGCTTTGTATAACGGTGTAAAAGCCCTTGGTAAAAAATTTGATCACATTGAGAATACAACTCCAAAACAGCACGGAACACCTGCACAACAAAAGCATTTTGTTAAGGAAATGACTGCCTTGCTTGCAGCACTTGTAAAGCTTTTAAAAGAGAATCCACATACAGTGGAAGAGCTACGCGGAGAATAATGAGTTTTAGCTGCCAGGTAATCAGTTAATAACTTAACCTATAAAAAAAAGAGAGTGAAAAAATTTCACTCTCTTTTTTTGTAGTTTCATACTTCAAGAAAACACTTATAAAAACCTATCTACTAAACAGGATCTTGGTGAATAAGAACTTCAGCACCTGGAAAAACACTCTCTATGCTCTCCTTTACTTCATCTGAAATTTCGTGAGCTCTTTCCAGTGAAAGTTCTTTATCCAATTCTAAATGCATTTGGATAAAAATATTTTGACCAGCCGATCGAGTCCTCAAGTCATGAAAACCTTTAACATCACTATTACTTCGCACCAGATCTTCTATTTTTTCTCTCTCTTCCTCATTTAGCTCTCTATCCATTAAGACTTGTAACGGCTCAATAGTTATTTTTACAGCCATGTAAAGAACATATATACCTATGCATATACCAATAGCAGAATCTATCCACTCCCAACCTAGGTACCATGTCCCAATCAGGGCAACAATAACACAGGCATTTATTAATAAGTCACTAAAATAGTGTATAGAGTCTGCAGAAATAGCGAGAGACTTTGTTTTTTTCACAACATATCTTTGATAAGCCAACAAAAGCGTTGTTATAATTATGGAAATTATCATAACAACCACACCCACATAGGGTTCCTGAATTTTTTCTTCATAGAAAATTTGCTGATAAATTTCCCTTATAAAGAATAGAGCCGACCCCATGATGAAGAAAGCCTGAATCAAGGCTGATAAAGACTCAAATTTTCCATGACCAAAAGTATAGTTTTTTGTTGGGGGCCTTATAGCAAGGCGAACAGCAAAAAGATTTAAAACTGAAGCGCTTAGGTCTACTAGAGAATCTAAAAGTGTTGATAATAGGCTAACACTGCCTGTTATATACCAAGCAAAATATTTTAAAACTATTAAGACTATAGCTACAAAAACAGAAGCATACGTAGCATTCTTTACAAGCTGAATGTTTTCGTAGGTTATATTGCTTTTATTTATCATGTTTTAAAGTAATTAACACCTTTTGGAAAGAGATTACTATAACATTAAATACAGAAAAAGCTATTATCATAAAATAGTTTTTTCTATATTTTCTTACAACAACCCTACCTTTTTAATTAAACAAATCTGGCAGAGAAGATTTTATTGTTTTTTTCCTTTTCTTATCGTTTTTTGGTACTGCTACAAGTTGCCCATCGTGAAAAGTAATATTAATAAAACTATTTTTTGCTGCCTGTATTTTAGAGGTTATTAAAGCACCACCCTCATCTGTTACTAAGGAAAAACCCCTTTTCAGTACACGCCTATGAGACAAGTTTGCTAAAAGACGTTTTTGATTTTCAACACTTTGGATACTTTCAGCAAGTTTCTTTTGCAATAGAGCTTCACGGAAGAAAGTTTTGGCTTCTTGAAGTTTTTGTCTTTTGTCTTTTTCCATGCTTTTGCCTAACCAAGTAAGCTTTTCAGCAAGTTGCTGGGTTTTTAATGCTGCCGTCTCTAAGATTACAGTTGGCTTTTGTACATACTGCTTAACACAAGACAGCTTTAAAGAGGCTTCACTAATAACAGCTTTTCCGGCCCTTGGCAGTTTTTCTGAAATATCGTCCAATCGTTGTATAGATCTATCCAGTAATCTTGCAGGCTTATCAAGGTGCCTTTTCAATTGCTCTAGATAATTTTCATATGTTCCAACCCTTTGTAAAGAAGATCTAGCAAGCCTATTTTTATTTTCCAGTATGGAAAACAGAATATCAGACCTTACAGGAACAGCTATCTCCGCAGCTCCTGTAGGTGTTGGAGCTCGCCTGTCAGATGCAAAATCAACAAGTGTTGTATCTGTTTCATGCCCAACAGCTGTTATTATGGGGATAGAACAGGCTGCTACAGCACGTACAACCTTTTCCTCGTTGAAACACCACAGATCTTCTAAGCTTCCTCCACCTCTTGCCAAAATGATTAAATCAGGACGCATGGATATTGATGAAGTTATTGGTGTCACACCATCTATCTCAAAACCCTGAAATCCCCAAATAGCCTGGGTTATCTCTTCTTGAGCTTTCTCTCCTTGCACAGCAGATGGCCATAATATTACATAACAAGGAAACCTATCTTTTATCCTGTGAAGGATATCTCTAAAAACAGCACCTGTGGGAGAGGTGATAACACCTATTACTTTTGGAAAGAACGGTAGATTTTTTTTTCTTGACGCATCAAAAAGACCTTCTGCCATTAACTTCTTTTTTCGGTCTTCAAGTAGTTTTAATAAAGCACCTTGTCCTGCATGCTCTATATTTTCAATAATAATTTGATACTGTGACCGACCACCATACGTAGTGATCCTTCCTGTTGCTATTACCTCCATCCCATCTTCTGGCATGCAAGATAACCTCGTGGCCATACCTCTCCAGCACACCGCAGAAATAAGTGCTTGTTCATCTTTTAATGATAAATATATATGGCCTGATGTATGTTTTTTAAAGCCAGATACTTCTCCTCGCAAACGCACTTTTCCAAAGGACGTTTCAAGTGTTTTACGAATAGAACCTGCCAGCTGCGAAACTGTAAAAGTGGGGATTTCATTTTCGCTCCATACTTCTTCCATCATATACCTTTTCAGCTATTTATTATTTTCAAAAAACAGTTGTTGGTGTACATAGATAATGCTTTTTCTTTTGTTTTTAAGTCTTCTAAAACCGTCTATCAATAACAAAATTTAATAAGTTTTCTAAAGCTTTTATATTTTCACAAGGTGAAAAGCACAAAAGAGCTTTCAAGGCCTGTTCTTTCTTTTTTTCCAAAAGAGAGGATATAGCTTGCTCCGTTTTATATTTCTCCAAAAGAGTACGCACTTTCCTCAAATCTGCTGAAGATATAATATAATCTTTATGAAAAATCTCTTGCCAAAATATTTTTTCTTCCTTAGTGGATTTTTGATAAGTGTACAGCACAGGAAATGTTATTTTTCCTTCTTCTAGATCTTTCCCCAAGGCTTTACCAAGAACCTCTGCATCTCCCATATAATCAAGAAAATCATCAATCATTTGAAAAATATATCCAAATATTCTTCCAAAATTTTTCAAATTTTCTTTTTCCTCTTGTGTACTGCCTACAATAGCTCCTCCAATAGAGCAGGCTGCCTGAAAAAGAGAAGCTGTTTTTTTTTCAACCATATATTCATACTGAGAAAAAGAAATATTTAGATCTCGCTGAATAGAAATTTGATAAAGCTCGCCTTCTGTTATATTAATACAAGCACCTGATAAAATTTGATAAACTTGCTGTGCTCCATCTTCTACCATACAGCTAAAAGCTTGAGAAAAAAGATAGTCTCCTGCCAGGATACTAATACGGTTATTCCACAGAACATTCACAGAAGGTGATCCTCTTCGCTGCGTACCTTCATCCAGAACATCATCATGGAGAAGGGAAGCCGCATGAATAAGCTCTACACAAGCGGCAAGGTTCGCTGCTCTTTTGGAACTAGCACCCAGAATGTGACAGAAAATAAGCGTTAACAGGGGTCTAATACGCTTACCTCCAGAGCGAAAATGATGCGTGCCTATTTCTTTTATAAGTGGCAAAGAGGAACTATATCTACTTTCTAAAACCTTATTAACCTGATCTAAACCCTTTTTATATGGCTGAATTATTTCTTGAAAAGACAGATTCCTTTTTTTTTCAATTGGTGAAGTCATTTTAGATCGTTTGCTGCTTGTTGAATTTAATGTGATCCTATACTATTTATAAAAAATAAACATCTTTTTGTTAATACATGTTAAAAAAATCCTTAGACACTTTTCCCGACACAACGGAAAAACCCCTTTTGGGAAACCGGCTAAAACTTTTGCAACCTAAAAAGGGTTATAGAAGTGCTATTGAGCCAATTATATTAGCCTCCAGCTGCCAAGCAAAAAATGGACAAAAAATACTAGATCTTGGCTGCGGTGTTGGGACAGCATCCCTGTGCCTTGCAGAGCGTTTAAAAAACCTCTCTATAATTATTACGGGTGTTGACTGTCAAAAAGAATTGATTGAACTTGCTAAAAAAAATGTAAAACTAAACAACTTCGAGGGAAAAATATTTCTACAGCACGGAGATATTTGTGAAATGCCTCATGAGCAGCTCACAAGAGGGTCATTTGACCATATCATAACAAACCCACCTTTTTATACATCAAAAGAAGCAAGCCCATCACCTTATAAAAATAAATATATTGGCCATATTGAAACAACCGTCCATTTAAAAGACTGGCTTTACTATTGTAAAAAACTTTTAAAGTCCCGCGGTATGCTAACTATTATCTACTGTGCGGAGAGAACTAGCGAGCTTTTAGAGGGGCTTACTAGTCATAATTTTGGCGCTATCGAACTTATTCCCCTTTGGCCAAGAGCTCACCTATGCGCTAAGCGTATTTTAATTCGAGCTCAAAAATGCCGCAAACTTTCAACAAAAATTCAGCCTGGAATTATTTTACATAATGAAATGGGCTATACAGATATAGCCAACCATCTCTTAATGGAAGGTGGAGCATTATCATAAATTTTTCTTGCAACCCCACAACACCTAAAATCCTATAATCTTTTGATATTTTAAAAATTTTTTTATAACACACCCTCTTCTCATTTAAAAAAAATGCTTTATAGGTAAACTATTATATTTTTTTAACTAACTTTACATACTGTGGTGAGATTTTTATGAGAATCTGGACTCTTTCATTGGTTATACCTCTCTTTTTTCTTGTACATATAGAAAGTCATGGCGGCTGGCGAGAAACTCTTGCACAAGCAGAAGCAATGATGAAAGCACGTATAGCCTATAATAATAGTCGCTTCAGAGTCAGAGCTCTAGATGCAAGCACCTTAGGTGATAAAAAAAGAGTAGAAAGAACCGCAGAAGTTAATATAGAAGATCAGAAAGTTGCTCAAGCAGCCTTGGTTGCTCAAGGTGAAAAAGAGCCTCAATTAAGGGAAAAAAATAATACTTTAAAATTTCTTCTAAGAATCTTGAACGGTGCAAGAAGAGAACCCGCTTGTGAAGCTGTAGCACGTGAAAATAGATATAGAATTTCTTTTTTGCATTTATCTCTTTTTCTCTTATCAAATGGTGATGACTATAAAAAAAGCTTTAAGTTTATGCGAGATAAAGATGGTGCATACTGGAGAGAAATTATGTGTTGTGTAGCCCCTCTCCTCTCAACAAACAAGCATCTTACAGGTTGTCTAGAACGTGTCTTTACAGCTAAAAAAAGAGGAACTACTATCTGGACAGTTAACATGGACTATACCGCTGAACTACAAAGGTGGGAAGAAAGCATCCAAGAGGCTTTAGAATCCCTTCCAAAAGGTGAAAAAAAGAAAAAGAAAAAAGCAACAACTCTAAGCAAGCTCAGAGGTCTCTTAGCGCAAGACATGCAGAAACTTGCTGGACAGCTTAGAAGAACACTAAAAAAAATGAGAAGATCTGCAGAAATACTTAATAAAACACCACAAGAAGACCTTCCACCTGCCACCATTTTGAAAAGTATTTATGATTGTTTGGTATCTGGAGTCTTTCCTTGCATAAATTTTCTAGAAGACCCAAAAACAGTTTCTCTGTTTAGAGGGCTGCATGAAAGATCTTGCCTAATCAATGGACTAGTGGCAACCAATGATACAGAAGCAATGGAAAAATTGCTTGTTTCTCTAGCTCCTCCCGTCGTCTCTGCAAGTGAAGGAACAGGCGATGAAAGCACTTCAGCTGCGCCGGCAGATGTACACGAAGATTCTTCTCTTCAGCAGGAAGCAGCGGCAGCTGTAGCACCTGTCCCTCCTTTGGTATGGAATCTGGACAGCCTCCCTGACTGGGCAGTAAAACTTGCAGGGGACCCAGAACCTGCTCTTGAGGAAATTGTAGAAGGAATGAAAGCAACATTTGACCCAGAAAGTAGCGGCGTATGGGAGACAAAAAGGGGAACTGTTTTCTTCAACCTCCCAACTGGACAACCTGTTTACATTTATTTTCACTACCCCTTTGGCGAAGCCCCCACGCATCCTGCCTGGAGGTTTAACTTCTTAGAAATCCTTCAAGGTATAGGCTGTCCATGTACATAAGATATACATCTTCTCAGAAAACTTTAAAAAAATGGGGGAGAACAAAGCTTTTCAAAAAGATTTCCCCCCCTTGTTTTTTAAGATTTCTCTAGAGATTTTTCTTTTATTTTATTTTCTATATCTTGAGCAATTTCTGGGTTATCCGTTAGAAATTTTTTAGCATTCTCACGACCTTGACCTATGCGATCTCCATTATAGGAAAACCAAGCCCCTGCCTTTTCTATAATATCAGCTTTTACGCCCAAATCTATAATTTCACCCACTTTTGATATGCCATGGCCATACATAATATCAAATTCTGCCATTTTAAAAGGAGGAGCCACTTTATTTTTTATAACTTTCACTCTTGTATGATTACCAACCACTTCATCTTTATCTTTAATAGCTCCGGTACGGCGAATATCCATCCGAACAGATGAGTAAAACTTTAAAGCATTTCCACCTGTTGTTGTTTCAGGTGTACCAAACATAACACCTATCTTATGACGAATCTGATTTATAAAAATAACAACCGTGTTGCTACGGGAAATGGAACCAGTAAGTTTTCTTAATGCTTGGCTCATTAAGCGTGCCTGCAAACCCATATGAGAGTCACCCATATCCCCTTCAAGCTCAGCCTTGGGAACCAAAGCTGCAACACTGTCCACAACCAATACATCTAAAGCACCTGACCTAACGAGTGTATCGGTTATTTCCAACGCCTGTTCTCCGGCATCTGGTTGTGCTAAAAACAAATCATTCACATCTACACCTAGTTTTGCAGCATAGATAGGATCTAGGGCATGTTCTGCATCAACGAAAGCACAAGAGCCACCCATTTTTTGTGCTTCGGCTATAATGTGGAGCGTTAGCGTTGTCTTACCAGAACTTTCAGGACCAAAAATTTCTATAATACGCCCTCTTGGAACTCCACCTACACCCAATGCTAAATCTAAACCTATAGATCCTGTGGAAATGGCTTCAATATTGACAACTGGCTGCTCCCCCATTTTCATAATAGACCCTTTACCAAAAGACTTTTCTATCTGGCTTAATGCCGCAGCCAGCGCACTACTTTTATCTAACATGAAAATAAACCCTACATTTGTTAATTATCTACCGACTATAAAATGGTCTTTTATAAAACTCAAGGATCAAATAAATTTGTCATCCAAGGAAAGTATAATCTCTTATACCTTGAGAAATTTTTTATATTTTTCCCACCAGCTAATCCATACAAGACAACGCCAAATAAAAGCCGCCTGACCAGAGCTGATCTGCCTTGGCATATCTTTCCATGCGTCATTCATTGCTTTGTAGTTTATAAATGGCGTTTTCCTACCCTTGAAAATAATATCTTCACACCAAGATTTAAGTCCTTGTTTAAGCCAAATCTCCAGTGGCAACCCAAACCCTGTTTTGGGTCTTTCAAAATATTCTACTGGCACATACTTTTCCAATGTTTTTCGCAAGATATACTTACCCTTGCCATTTTTTATTTTGTATCTTGTTGGTAGCTGAAGACCAAATTCAACAATCTTATGATCTAAAAAAGGAGCTCTTCCTTCCAGTGAACACGACATTGTTGCTCTATCAAGTTTAGTTAAAATATCTCCAGGTAGGTAGGTAGCAAGGTCTTGAAGTTGCAATGCCATCACGCTATTATTTATTGCTTCCTTCTCTGTAGAATCTAAAGTGTTTTCCATATCTTTTAGCAAAGAAAAAGGAATATCTATTTTTACACATTTTTCATAAAACTCACTTGGGTTTTTAGCCTCTAGAATACGGGATAATTTCTTGAATCGTTCTTGCCTAAATTTTGTTTTATATTTAGGTGGTAACAACTCTATTATCTGCTTGTTGGCCAAAGAAATCTCACAGAGTTTCACCATTGTTTGCAAACTTTTTTTTGCTACACTTGGAAACCTAATCCATTTTTGGAAATAATTATCCATAAAAACATGTCGGTTATAGCCAGCAAAAACCTCATCAGCTCCATCACCTGTTAGAACCACCTTTACCTGCTTAGCTGCCAGTTCTGATACCTTCAATGTTGGTAGTTGAGAAGCATCTCCAAATGGCTCATCATAAACTTCTATTAACTTGTGAAACAACTGAGGCACATCTGATTCCTTTAGCTGTATAGTATGATGATCTGTCTTTAAATGCTTAGCTACACCTGTAGCAAAAGAGCTTTCATCATATCCATGTTCGTCAAAACCTACACTAAACGTTTTTAAAGGTAATTTTCTCTCTTTTTGCATAAAAGCGGCAACCAAAGTTGAATCAATCCCTCCCGATAAAAAGCAACCTAACGGAACATCGCAAATGCTTCGGTTATTTATTGACGTTGTGAATAAATTTTCAAACTCGGTTTGTGCTTCTTTAAAGCAGCTAAACTTTCTTGTATTTCTTTCCTTTATAGAGTCTTCCGCCTTCCAATAAGCTTTAGTAACTATAGAAAACTCATCCCCTTGCTTTCTTACTGTTGTAATATGACCTGCGAGTAATTTGTTCATATCTTTCAGAATGGTTTTTCCCTCTGGTGTATATCCATAGTGGAAGTAATGATGTAGTGATTTTTTATCTATGTTTTGTCTGAATTCAGGATATGCTATTAGAGCTTTTAGCTCAGATCCAAATAAAAGAACATTATTAAAAACGCCCCAATAAAGTGATTTTTCTCCTAGCCGATCTCTTACCAAATGCAAACATTTTTTTTTATTGTCCCAAAGAGAAAAAGCGAACATACCATTAATTTTTTCCAGGGCATTTTCCAATCCCTCTTGTGCAACCAACTCTACTAGAACCTCTGTATCACAATCACTCTTAAATGTTATACCTTCCTTTACAAGCTGCTCTTTTAACTGCTTAAAATTGTAGATTTCACCATTATAGGAAATTGTGTACCTTTTATCATGGCTGTGCATTGGCTGATGGCCAAAAGCAGATAAGTCTACGATGGAAAGCCGCCTGTGACCCAAAACAAGCCCTTCGTTTTCTAAACACCATATGCCATGATCATCTGGTCCTCTGTGCTCTATTCTTTCAAGCATTGGCTTTATCAATGTTGGCAAATCTCTCTTTTGGAGGTTGCTGATCTGCCAAAAACCGGCTATACCGCACATAATCTATGCCCTTTCTTCTTCAGCAATAATAATATCTTCCAAAAATATTTTAACTTTTTCACGCCCCATCCAAGTTTCTTTACGCAAAGTACCTATTATATCTATGGGGTTATTTTTTGATGAAAGAAGCAATTCACCCAGAGGTGTGTCTACACACCTAAAAGCAATTGCCTCTATGTACCCTTTCTCATTTTTATTAAACCGGCATCTAATATGATTTTTTCCAACTACATCAGCAAACCCCAAACGTGCCTGTCGAAAGCGGAATTTTGGTATAGGGTTCCCCATACCAAAAGGAGATAAGCGCTCTATATTGTCCAGCAAATCCAAATTAATCCCATCTAAACTTAACTCTAGATCATATTTATGTATTAACTCATTTTCTTCTACTTTTTTTTGCAGGTGTTCTTCTAAAAAATGAGATAGTTTCTCTTGTTTTTCTTTATCTAAAGAAAAACCAACAGCCATAGAATGACCTCCTCCATTAATTAAAATATCTTCATGGCATGCTTTATGGATGAGTGATCCAAAATCAATGCCTTCAACTGACCTGCCAGAAGCTTTCCCTATATTTTTATCATCATAACTAATAACAGCTGCTGGTTTTTGATATTTTTCTTTTAGCCGGCTGGACACGATACCAATAACGCCAGGATGCCAGCCTTTAGAGCCAACGACTATGCAACTATTTCTATATAGTTGCTTATCCTCAACTTGTTTTATAGCTTCATCTAGCACTTGTGCTTCTATCTCTTGTCGCTCTTGGTTATATTTATTAAGCTCAGAAGCTATTTCCTGGGCTTCCTTTACATCTTGTGTTGAAAGCAGTTTTGTTCCAAAATCTGCCTTACCAACACGGCCTCCAGCATTAATGCGAGGACCCAATACAAAACCCAAATGATAGGCATCTGGCGGTTGGTCAATACCTGAAACATCACACAAAGAATTTAGTCCTACATTTAAACGCTTGTGTAGAACTTTAAGTCCCTGAGAGACAAAAACTCTGTTTAGCCCCTCCAGTTTTACAACATCTGCCACTGTCCCAAGCGCAACAATGTCCAGAAGTAATCGTAGATCTGGTGATGATTTTTCTTTGTAAAACCCCTGCTCTTTTAGAACTTTGTTGAGAGCAACAACTAACATAAAACTCAGACCCACTGCTGCCAAGTTTTGCAGCTCTGGTGTGGGAAAATCTAATCGACATGGATTTACAATAGCATCAACATTTGGAAGCTTTGCCTCTGCCTTGTGGTGATCGACAACGATAAACTGCATTCCCATATTTCTTGCCGCCTCAAAAACATCAAAAGCAGTTGTCCCACAATCCACGGTAATTAAAACAGAGTGTCCCTGCTGTGCCAAGGATTTGAACGCCTCAATATTGGGACCATATCCTTCTTTCTTACGATCTGGTATATATATAGTTACATCTTCTCCTATACAGCGAAAAAATCTCTTTAAAAGAGCTGTGGAAGTTGCTCCATCCACGTCATAGTCTCCAAAAACAGCAATTCTTTTTTTCATTCTAAGAGCTTTAACAATTAAGTGGACAGCTTTATCCATGTCTTTCAAAGTAAAAGGATCCTGCATAGATTTCCTTAAGCTCGGGCTTAAGAACTGTTGCGCCTCTTCCACATCTTTTATTTTTCTACTCGTTAAAAGCTGAGCTATTGTGGATGGTAAGTTAAGTTGTGTAGCTAAAAAAACAGACAAGCGATCCTCTTGTTCTCTAAGTTGCCACTTTCGCTCAGATACACCTATATACTTTTTTCTCATTAGCCCTTTTACCTTGTACTTTCCTCTTTGTAGAGCAATTTTTTAAATCTGGAAAGACATCTCTTTTTTCTTACTCATTCAATTTTTTGAAAAAATTTATCTATAAAACCCTATTATATCAAAGACTTTTATTAAAAAAAAATTTATTTCTTTGTTTTTGTTGTACATATATAAAGAATGGCTCAAACACTACATATAGTATCTATTGACTCTCCTATCTACAACATATAGTATTAGAGCATATAACGTTGCTGTCTATTTATGTGAAAAATAAGCATACAGTACGGGAACTTTTTAAAATATAAATATTAAATTAAAATTGTAGGAACATTACCATGCAAGCCAATGCAAAAAAAGATATACCTCTTGATTCTTTTGAAAAAAATCTTACCCCCTTTAGTAAGTCTGTCTTAAAAAATAGATACCTACTGGAAGGAGAAACGTTTAGTGATTTGTTTTGGCGAGTAGCAAAAGCCTACAGTGATAATGATGATCATGCAAATCGTATGTTCCACTATATGTCTAAACTTTGGTTTATGCCCGCTACACCAGTTCTGTCCAATGGTGGAACAACCAGGGGTCTTCCTATTTCCTGTTTTCTCAATGAATCTTCTGATAGTCTTCAGGGTATTGTAGATTTATGGAATGAAAATGTCTGGCTTGCCTCAAAAGGTGGCGGTATTGGAAGCTACTGGGGAAACCTACGATCCATCGGAGAAAAAGTTGGAAAAAATGGTGAAACTTCTGGTGTTATACCTTTTATGAAAGTGATGGATAGTATGACTTTGGCTATCTCTCAAGGATCATTGCGCCGTGGATCTGCCGCTATTTATCTCCCCATCGACCACCCAGAGGTAGAAGAGTTTATTGAAATACGCAGACCGACTGGCGGAGATCATAATAGAAAAGCTTTAAACACACACCATGGCATTGCTATCTCTGATGAATTTATGGAAGCTGTAGAAAAAGATGAAATGTGGCCTCTTAGAAGCCCAAAAGATAGGAGTATCGTTCGCGAAGTCAGTGCTAGAGGTTTATGGATCAGAATTCTTACATCTCGCATGGAAACAGGAGAGCCTTACTGTCTCTTCATTGACCATGTACAAAAAAATCAACCAGATATACAGAAAAAACTTGGTCTGAAAGTAAAAACATCTAATCTTTGCAGCGAAATAACACTACCAACTGGCTTAGATCACCTCGGAGAAGAGAGAACAGCTGTTTGCTGTTTATCCTCTCTTAATCTTGAGAAGTTCCAGGAATGGGAGAATGATGCTCTTATAGTAGAAGATTGTTTACGTTTCCTGGACAATGTTTTAGAGGACTTCACAGCTCGTGCACCCAGCTCTATGAAAAGAGCTATTTATGCTGCAAAACGTGAAAGATCTGTTGGTCTCGGGGTTATGGGTTTTCACTCTTTCCTTCAAAAGAAAAATGTTCCCTTTGAAGGCGTCATGGCAAAAACCTGGAATAATAAAATATTTAAACATATAAAAAATCAAGCAGACAAAGCTTCCAAAAAACTTGCTTTAGAAAAAGGTGCATGCCCTGATGCACAAGACTGTGGCGCCATGGAACGTTTTTCTAATAAACTTGCTATTGCTCCCACAGCATCAATTTCTATTATCTGCGGAGAAAGCTCACCTGGTATTGAACCATATGCAGCTAATGCTTATACGCACAAGACTCTCTCTGGTTCTTTTCCAGTAAAAAACAAGCATTTGCGTGCCTTGCTAAAGGAAAAAGGGAAAGATACAAATGAAATCTGGTCTTCTATTATCCATCACCATGGATCTGTACAGCACTTAGATTTTCTTTCTGAGCACGAGAAAAATGTCTTTAAAACGGCTTTTGAGCTCAACCAAAATTGGGTTGTAGATTTAGCTGCTGACAGGCAAAAGTATATATGCCAGGCTCAGTCTTTAAATTTATTTTTACAGCCAACTATTAGCAAAAAAGACCTTCACCAAATACATAAAAGAGCTTGGGAAAAAGGCTTGAAAAGCTTGTACTATGCTCGATCTCTGTCCATTCAACGAGCAGAAAGTGTTCAAAAAATAGACACCTCAAACAAGACTGAGATGACACCTATCAATCAAAATTATGAAGAGTGTCTTTCCTGTCAATAATAATAATTAAAAAACTTTTTATAAGGATTTTATTTTATGTCAAAAAAATCAATTTGCCGCCTACTTACGCCAAATCCCGTCTATAAACCCTTTCATTATCCTTGGGCGTATGATGCCTGGTTGACACAGCAGCGAGTTCATTGGTTGCCAGATGAGGTGCCTTTAGCTGATGATGTGAAAGACTGGCATCAACGCCTTACAAATACAGAGCAACACCTTCTTACTCAGATATTTAGGTTTTTCACACAAGCAGATGTGGAAGTAAATGATTGCTATATGCAGTATTATAGCAATCTCTTCAAGCCCACAGAGGTAAAAATGATGTTGGCTGCGTTTTCAAATACAGAAACCATTCATATTGCAGCCTATTCTCACTTGCTAGATACAATTGGAATGCCGGAAGTAGAGTACCAAGCATTCATGAAGTATAAAGAAATGAATGATAAATGGACTTATCTACAACAATTTAAAGGAAAGACGCCAAGAGATATTGCCATCACCTTAGCAGTTTTTGGAGCTTTTACAGAAGGTCTTCAGCTGTTTGCCTCCTTTGCCATGTTAATGAATTTTCCTCGATTTAACAAAATGAAAGGAATGGGGCAAATTGTCTCTTGGTCTGTGAGAGATGAAACACTGCACACACAGTCTATTATTAAGCTCTTTAAAGCGTTTCTTCATGAAAACCCAGAAATATGGACCGATAAATTAAAATCAGATATTACAGAAGCTTGTGCACAAATAGTTCAACTGGAAGATGCCTTTATTGACCTGGCTTTTGAACTAGGTTCTGTAGAGGGGCTCAGCGCTCAGAATGTAAAAGACTATATTCGCTACATTGCTAATCGCCGCTTAAAGCAACTAGATTTAAAAGAGCTTTTCAAACAAAAAGAAAACCCTCTTCCTTGGATGGACGATATGCTAAATGCTATAGAGCATACAAATTTCTTTGAAAACCGAGCCACTGAATATTCAAGGTCCAGCACATCTGGCACTTGGGAGGAAGCTTTTAACTAATTTCCAAAAAGCTATGAGTCTAAAGACTGGCGGCTTCTTGAGATAGCTCTTTATCAATTTTTTTAAAAGCATCTTCATCGTCGCCTGCTACTACCACGCCACTAAAATCTACAACTCTGTGATCAACATATTGTTCTCTAAAAATTCTTAAAAGCCCTTTTATGTCTTCATAGGGCCATTCTTCAATATCATCCACAAGAAACTCATGATTATTTATAAAGCCATTTGTTACAAGCAAATGTATCGCATGCACATAAGAGCTAAAAAACATCTTTTTTTCTCCAGGTGTTCCCTCTAAAGAAAAATCTGAAGAAAAACCTGTAAAAATGTTGACCACACCTCTTTCCCGCATTGCTTGTACTGTTATTTCCTTTATATCTGCTGGATCTCTAAAGTGAACAGATGTTTCTCTTCCTAAATTTTCTATAAAAAAGTCATCCACCTCGACATCTTTTCCCAGAGTCACACTTACCTCACCTTTATTCAATAAAGAAAAAACTCTATGTCTCCTGAGCAAATTATAAAACTCTTGGGTATAAATTTCGAAATCAGCTACATATACTCTTCTAAGGAATGAAAATCCTTTATACCAATGATTTCTATCAAACAGTAAAGCCAGTGGCTCTCCACTATTGGAAATACCCTGAGGTATTTGCACGCCTGAGCTATTCCAATAATCAGTTGCTTCTGTTCTGCGCAAAAGAACTGAGGGTATTCTTTTGACAAAGTTTGTCAGAAAATGCTTCCCTGCTGGACCTGCTAGTTGACTGTGTCTTTGTAATACTGGAGCAGTTGCAGCCAGTTTTCCAAACATCTCTTCATCTTGCAGGTTATGAGCCCAGCTTGCAATGGATAAAATGACAGGATAGTATCTTGATCCAAGATCCGGGTGTAATAAGTTTGTTATAAACGTTGTTACCCCAGCTTCTATACAGCTATCTTGTCTATAGTCTGCAAGTGATGCTAAGCCAGAAAAACCGCTGTCTTTTGGTAGCATCCTCAGCAACCATAAATACTCTGGTTTTTCTAAGGAGTATGCCATTCTTTCAAAAAGAGAAAAAGGAAAAATAGAAAGTTTTTTTCTATATGATTCCCCTGTCATTGTTGGCCTTAAGTAACCCACTTCTTCCGCATTTTCTGACCAAGAGCCAAAATGCCACTCTCCAGGCATTACCCTTTCATGAAGTCTACTTTTCCATCCTATACATGAGAGCACTTCGGTATTGCTCAAAACAATAGAATGATTAGAACTTGCTTCCCAGGTGAAAAACGGAATATCATCTCTTATAAAGGAAACTGCTCCCAAAAAATCGCCACGAATGGGGCTGTAAGTAAGCCCTTCTCCAAAATCTACTTTAAGTTCTCTATCTGCACGTGAGAAAAATGAAGCCAGAGTGGTAAAAGCATCCATCAACTGTACTTCTGCTTCTTTTCCACCAGATATCATATCCCAACCCAGCAATTGTGCTATCATATTATATATATTTATAAAACCAGGATACATTTCATAATTTTTTTTTGGAGCTCCTAGATATTGTTGAACATATGAAATACCCTGTTTACCTACCATAAGGTCATCACTCCATTGTTGGATTGCAACCGAACTAGACAAAGCATCTACTGTTGAGTATGTTTGAAAGAATTTGTAAACAGGTGAATCTTTGGGAAAAACATCTCTCTGTAGAATTATTTCTCCCTCTAAAGAAAGACAGCGAGCCATGTTAATCACAAAGTTGTAAATAGCTGTTTCTACGCAGTTCGAGTAAGATTTTGCTCTATACCTTATAGACCTATACCTTTGATCTGTAATAAATACTCTCGGATCAAAAAACCTATCTCCTTGAAAAACAACTGTTGCCCTTTCAGAACACATAGAAGTTACTGCTTCGACAATATCGGGAGCTGCTGTTAAATCTTCACATAACGCTTCATACTCTTTTTTTGTATAGCGCTCCACAGGCAGTACAAAATCTGGAATACCTATCACTGCTCTATAGAATTGATTCATCTCCTCCACAGATCTAGCCTTTGCCCAAGCAAAAGTTACCAAAGAAGATTCTAGAATATTTTCTGTATACATGGTTTTCCCAAAAACTTCTCCTTGCTGATACTCAATAGCGGCCATGAGAATATGAAAAAAACGTATACGTCTTAATGCTTGGGTGTTTCTGCGCAAATTACCAGGTTTAACTTCTCTGGGGGTAAGTTCCCACTGAAGAAAAGATGGCATTTTTTTCAAAAGGCTATCTTTAATACTTAAAATCTCATGCAATGCTTCCTCTAGTTCTTTATGAGCAGCACTGCTGCTTTCTTTAAATTTATGGATAGCTGCAAGTATTCTCCCCACTTGACCCATAGTCATTTGACCTACAGGATCTATTGCAGCTTGATTAGGCACTAAGGTTACACCATTGAGAGAAGGAAATAAGGTCTGCAATAAAGCTGCACAAGGATCTCCTGGATGGGCATAAGTATGTTCTTTCAAAGCTGCTTGATGGTGTATTGGACATTTAGGATAAGAATCTTTTTTCTCAACAAAGTTACCTAAAAATCGAAAAAATTGGGTGCGATCTTTGAGCATTTTTCTTCTAGATGGCAGAAGATGATAATACTTATCTGCTCTTTCTCCCAAAGCTATTATAACACGTTCGTCAGCTCCTTTAAAAAAAATACCGTCTCGGAGACTTTCAGAAGATGATGTTATACAACAAAAAATTATAAAAAAAATAAATCTATAACTCATAAAATAACCTTTAAAATAAAAAACAGAGGGAACTTATCATAAATAAATAAAAATGCAATCCCCTTAAAGGTATAACTCTTTAGAATATTATAAACTTAGACTTGTAATTTTTAAGACTTCAAAAACTTCAACATATTTCCCCACAAAACTCATAACACCTCTGTATCGTGCTAGTCCCTTAAAAGCTTCATGATATTTAGTCGGGCCAACTTGGGATTTGAAGCATTCCAGTGCTTCTATTTTTTTATCTATTGTTTTTGTAATATCTGATGCCCATTGATATGATTGCATGGGATGCCAAACTTCATAACCAAACACTTTATCAACAGACCAAGGCTCTCCCTGTGTATCTTGAAACCATGGTCCTGCAGCCCCAGCAATAGAACTCATTACTAAATCATGTACTATTCTATGATCGGGAAATAAGTCACACTTTCCATGTACAAAAATTATATGTGGTTTAACTCTACGAATAATGTTTATAACTCGGATACGTGCCTCTTCTGTAAAATATGTAAGTCCATCAGGATAGTTTAAAAACTCTACATTACTTACACCTAGCATACGGGCAGACTCTTTTGCTTCCTTTTTTCTTATAGCGGCCAGCTCACTCTTAGGAAGTGTTTGGCTGCCAGCTTCTCCTGAAGTTACATATACATGCGTTGCTTCATAACCATGTTGTATAAGGTGAAACTCTGTCCCTCCACAGCCAATTTCTATATCATCAGGGTGAGCACCAAAAGATAAAATTCTTTTTGCCATTTTATTTTTCCTTTAAAGCAATTTTCCAAAATTCCAGACTTTGCTGAACGAGAAATTTTGTATCTTGATTAACCATAATTATCATTCCTATATCTAAAGAAGGAATATATCCCATAAAAGCTCTTATGCCACCTATATAACCACTGTGAAAAATCATATCTCTATTTTTATGATCTTTTGATTTAAGAATACGCCACCCCAAGCCATAGTAATCCTCTGTACGATCTTCAGCAATTGGAAATTTAAAATTTTCTTTCCATTTTTCAACAATATTTGCTTTTATGTATGGCTCGACAAACCCATTACATACTTTTTTACAGCAAATATCTTCCCTATATCCCATTTGGATTTTTAAGATCTCTATTAGGCCTCTGAGGGAAGCAAATATCCCAGCTGCAGCCGGGGCTGCCTTTGGGTAAAAAGGAGGAAAGGGCATAGGTTTGACTATATTATTTCTCTCCATATGTGGAAAAGCCACATTGCAGGGAAAATTCATATCAGCAGTTTTTAATGCTTGAAAACCCAAGGCTTTGTTAAAAGATGTTAAAGCTGCTGTTAATGTCTTATTTTTTAAATTAAGACCTTCTTCTATAAGACTAAAAATCATATTACTATAAAAGTAAGTTTCTCCGGGTTTGTGCGAAGGCTTTAACTTGCTAAGCTTTGGCAATATTTCATGACGAGGAACACCTTTTTCTATCATATAATTTCCAGAAAAATGATAACCTGTTGTATGGCTAAGAAGGTGTTTCCAGCTTACCTTGTGCTTCAGGTAAGGAATTTTCATAAGCTCGTCAAGACATACTTCTTTTTTTTGCACAAGGTAGCCCAGAACAACAGAAGCAACCGCCTTTGATACGGATGCTAAAGGGAAAAAAGTATCTAGCGTTATAGGGTTTTTACTTCCTTTTCCACAACCAAAAGTGCTCTGGTAGATTAATTGACCTTTAAATAAAATCGCTATTGCTCCCCCTTGCAACTTTTCTTTTTCTCTATCTATTGATAGGATAAAGCTTTCTAGGGGAGGGTATAAATTTTCTGCCATCAAGATATCCTCGCTTGCTGTTACTATCCTTATACTACATACAAGCACAATAAAAAATCTAAGCATTTTCAATTTATTACCTCACTGTACTACTGCACTTATTAGAAAGAGCTTATATAATAATTAAGAGTAGCAATCTTGCAATAAATTTCTAAAAAATAGAATACATAGGCCATATTATTTTCCTAAAAATTCTAGAAAGAGAAGAGGCTATAACCTAATTTAACAAACATAAAAAAACCCCTGCTATGCAGGGGTAATAGGGAGACTATGAAAGAAAAAAGTAACTTAAAAATCTTAAATTTAAGATCAATAAAAAATGAATAGGCGACGGTCTTTCTCCCGAGGAGAAAAGTATTTTTTCAAGTCTGAAAGGTTAATATAACCGAATCCAAACTTCCTTGAAAGGAGGTGATCCAGCCGCAGGTTCCCCTACGGCTACCTTGTTACGACTTCACCCCAGTCATCGATCCTACCGTGGTTGGCTGACTCCTCGAAAGGTTATCTCACCAACTTAAGGTAAAACCAACTCCCATGGTGTGACGGGCGGTGTGTACAAGACCCGGGAACGTATTCACCGCAGCATGCTGATCTGCGATTACTAGCGATTCCAACTTCATGCACTCGAGTTGCAGAGTGCAATCCGAACTGAGACAGTTTTTAAGGGGTTTGCTCAAGGTCACCCTATTGCTTCCCGTTGTCACTGCCATTGTAGCACGTGTGTAGCCCAGGACGTAAGGGCCATGATGACTTGACGTCGTCCCCACCTTCCTCCAGTTTATCACTGGCGGTTTCATTAGAGTCCCCGGCCGAACCGCTGGTAACTAATGATGAGGGTTGCGCTCGTTGCGGGACTTAACCCAACATCTCACGACACGAGCTGACGACAGCCGTGCAGCACCTGTGTTGTATCCAGCCGAACTGAAAAGGTTCATTTCTGATCCTCGCGATACACATGTCAAGCCCTGGTAAGGTTCTTCGCGTTGCTTCGAATTAAACCACATGCTCCACCGCTTGTGCGGGTCCCCGTCAATTCCTTTAAGTTTTAACCTTGCGGCCGTACTATTCAGGCGGAGTGCTTAATGCGTTAGCTGCGACACCGAAAGATAATCTCCCGACATCTAGCACTCATCGTTTAGGGCGTGGACTACCAGGGTATCTAATCCTGTTTGCTCCCCACGCTTTCGCGCCTCAGCGTCAGTATCAATCCAGTGAGTCGCCTTCGCCACCGATGTTCTTCCTAATATCTACGAATTTCACCTCTACACTAGGAATTCCACTCACCTCTCTTGATCTCTAGCCTGCCAGTATCAAATGCAATTCCTGGGTTGAGCCCAGGGCTTTCACATCTGACTTAACAGGCCGCCTACGCGCCCTTTACGCCCAGTAATTCCGAATAACGCTAGCACCCTCCGTATTACCGCGGCTGCTGGCACGGAGTTAGCCGGTGCTTCTTCTGTTGGTACCGTCATAATCTTCCCAACTGAAAGAGTTTTACAACCCTAAGGCCTTCTTCACTCACGCGGCATTGCTGGATCAGGGTTTCCCCCATTGTCCAATATTCCCCACTGCTGCCTCCCGTAGGAGTCTGGGCCGTGTCTCAGTCCCAGTGTGGCTGATCATCCTCTTAGACCAGCTACAGATCATTGGCTTGGTAGGCCATTACCCTACCAACTACCTAATCTGACGCGGGCCTATCCATTAGCGATAAATCTTTCCCCCTAAGGGCGTATGCGGTATTAGCCATAGTTTCCCATGGTTGTCCCCCACTAATGTGTAAGTACCCACGCGTTACTCACCCGTTTGCCACTAGAACATCTAACCGAAGTTAGAGTCTCGTTCGACTTGCATGTGTAAAGCATGCCGCCAGCGTTCATTCTGAGCCAGGATCAAGCTCTCATGTTTAAAGAATCTTGATCACAAGTACAAAAAAACAATTGATCGGTTTTTTGTATCTGCGACATTAATTTTATATACCGTCGCCTATACATTTTTTACTTGGTTGTTACTTTTTTACTTTTCAAAGAACATTGGCTACCTTGGCAGCCGTGTCCTAGTGTATAAATGTTTTTATATATTAAAGCAAGAACTTTTTTCTCTTTTTTTATTTTTCTATTTTATATCAATAAAATGGAAAGAACTTAAAAATCATTGTCAAAATGGCACCTTAAATTTTCTGCACCCTTTATGAAAACTCACAGTAAAATTTTTAGCCCCACATTAAGCTCTATGGGAAAAATTCTACCTACCTTTCTTGACAATAAGCGCACCAAGTACAATCAAAAAAGCTGTAAAAATTAAAAGTCTACTCTACGCTCATCACTTTAATATCTGCAACGCTAGATTCTTCTTTGCTTGCACCAGAACTCTCTGGCACATCTTTTTTCCTTGGCGTTCTTTTTCTTTTTTTAACGGTAGTAGGTTTTTCTTCTATCTCTCGTTGCTCATCCTCTACCTCTTTTTCTACTGAAAGAAAGTCAACATCAGCAATAGGAATAGCAGCTTCCTCTGCACCTTGTGGCTTTGACTTTTTGAATGAAGATTTTCTAGCAGATGGCACAGATATTTTTTTCACTTCATCTTCTTGATTTTCCTCTTCAGCACCAGCGACACCATACTTTGGCTGCTCTTGGTTTTGCTGATTTTTTTCTTGCATCTTGGCCTGGTGTCGTTCTTCCTGCTCACGAACAGATAAAAGCAGGCGATAGTAATGATCTGCAAACTGATAATATTTTTCTGCTAAAATTCTATCAGAATTAAGCCCTGTACCAACATCTCTTGCTAAAGCAATATATTTTTCATAAACCTGTTGTGCTGTTCCCCTGATTTTTCCTGTCGGACCACTGCTCTCAAAGTTTTGATTCTTCAAATTCACGTTGGCATTAGAACGACGATTTCTAGGTCGACGAAATTTCATAAAATTACCTTATATTTTTGATTGGTTTTAAAAAGCCATTAATTAAGCAACGTTCATACGCCCTTATCTATCTTTTTTTTAGCTAATCTAACAGAGGCTCTTTTTCAGTTCTAAGCATCTAGCATGATTGCTTAGATCATAAAATTTTCTCTTACAGAGATATCCTTCTCTTTTCATCATATACAGGATTTTGTCTTCTTGTCCAGCACCAATTTCAAAAAATATTTTTGCACCCTTACTAAGACTTTGGGAAAGCTCTTTTATAATCTGGTCATAGCACTGAAGACCATCTTTGCCACCACTTAAAGCTATTCTAGGATCGTTCAATCTAACTTCTGGCTCTAAAGCATCTATCATATCTTCTTCTATGTACGGCGGGTTGCTCACGATAACGTCAAATTTTTTATTTTTGTTTACCTCTTTCATCCAATTACTTTGAAGAAAATGAACTCTCTCCTCCACCCCTAATTTGGCGGCATTTTTTTTTGCAATACTTAAAGCATCTGGACAAACATCAACACCCATCCCTTTAGCATTCCTTAACTCACTTAGAAGCGTTAAAATCAAACACCCTGATCCGGTTCCTAAATCTAATATATTTAGCTCATCCTTTTTATCCACATTTTTCAAAACAGCTTCAATGATAGTTTCACTCTCTGGCCTAGGGTCCAGAGTCTTACAGGAAATTAAAAACTCATATCCATAAAAAAAACGTCGTCCTCTTATTTTAGAAAGAGGTTTTCGAGAAGCTCTTTGTTCAATATAAGAAAAAAAAGCCTCTTTTATTTTTAAAGACGTAGGTTCTTTCTCATTTGTGACCAAATATATAAAATCTTCTCCTAGAATATCAGACAGTATATATTTGGCTTCCCTCAGTGATTGCTCCACACCTGACTTCTCCAAATAATCTGCGCCCTTCCTCACTAAATCTCCCAGCAACATTAAGACTCCTTAAACACTCTTTGGCATTGTTAAAATACAGAACTCTTTACTCTTTTATAACCGCAAGTTTTTCCACCTGGTCATTGGCCGTAAGTGCATCAACGACTTCATCTAAGCCTTCTCCGCCCAATATGCTCTCCAATTTATATAACGTAAGGTTTATACGATGATCTGTTACACGGCCCTGAGGAAAATTATAAGTGCGAATCCTTTCTGATCTATCACCAGACCCTACCTGACTCTTTCGATTTGCCGCTTGTACACTCATAATTTTTTGACGTTCATGCTCATATAGTCGTGCACGCAATATTTTCATAGCTTTTGCTTTGTTTTTATGCTGAGATTTATCATCTTGCTGCTGAACAACTATATTAGTTGGCAAGTGGGTAATACGAATGGCACTTTCTGTTTTATTCACATGTTGGCCACCAGCACCAGACGCTCTATATGTATCAATACGTAAATCACCATCATTTATTTCCACATCAACATCTTTTACCTCTGGTAAGACAGCAACCGTAGCTGCAGAAGTATGCACTCTTCCTGAGGTTTCAGTTTGTGGCACACGCTGGACACGATGTACACCTGACTCAAATTTCAATCGAGCAAAAACATCCACACCTGCAATCAAAACACAAGCTTCCTTTACCCCTCCGATATCTGTTGTATTAATATCAAGAGCCTCTGTTTTCCAATTATGAATTTCTGCATATCTTTGGTACATACGCAGCAAATCTGCAGCAAAAAGTGCAGCCTCATCTCCTCCAGTTCCAGCACGGATTTCTAAAATAGCATTTCGTTCATCATCTTCATCTTTTGGTATCAATAGTACTTTTAGCTCTCTCTCTCTCTCTTCCAAGTCTGCCTGCAAACAACGTTTTTCCTCTTCTGCTATTAACTTTACTTCTTTTTCTGTGTTTGCATCTCCCAGCAAACTATCCAAGTCATCTAGTTCTTTAAGGATTTTTAAATACTGGTCAGCTTCTTGCGCTACAGTTTCTAGATCGGAAAACTCTTTTGCCCTTTTACCGTACTCATCCATATCATTCATAGCCTGTGGACTGGACAGCAACTCTTTCAACTCTTCCCGACGTTTTAACAATTTTTCTAAATTATTTTTCATAGAAACCCTTTTTGTATACCCTTAAGTTAATAAAAGGGATGTTATATAAAGTCAAGGACAGCCCGACCCGTGAATGGTATCTCAAAAAACGCCTCACCTTTGCATTCTCTGTCAGAGAGAATTTTTTTCAAATAATTGAAACATAGTTCTTGATTAATAGTAGTGAGTCTTGTACATATTTGTCATACGATCTCTATGTAGCTGCTAAAAAATAGAGAAAAAACAAGACCTCCCTTAAAAAACATCTTTATTAACGTTACGAGTATTTTTTATTTTTATGAACACCTTCAAAGATTTTGGTATAAATAACCACCTTATTCAAACTTTAGAAAAAAGCCATATTACCTCCCCAACTCTTGTACAAAAATCTTCTATACCCGCCTTCTTAAATAAAGAAAACTTCATTTCTCTCGCTTCTACAGGATCTGGAAAGACTATCGCTTTTCTTCTCCCACTTCTACACACACTTATTCAAGAAAAGAAAAAAAGTAATCTGCCTAAAGCTCTTATTTTACTACCTACTCGAGAGCTTGGCATGCAAGTTCTAAAAAATTTTGAACTACTCTCAGCTGGAACTAACTTAAGAGCTGCTCTTATTATCGGAGGAGATAAAACGATAGAGCAAGTAAAAGCACTTCACAGAGGGGCAGATATTATTATTGCAACACCGGGAAGATTTCTAGACATGTGGTCACGCGGAAACTTGCTGCTTACCCGTGTACGCTATCTTGTTTTAGATGAAGCTGATCGAATGACTGACATGGGATTTTACCCAGATTTACGACAAATAATAAGTCTTCTGCATGTGCCCTTGCACTACAGCTTATTCTCTGCAACAATGCCAAATACTGTAACAGAGCTTGTAAATAGTTTCATCTACAAACCCAAATTTATTAAAATTGACAATCCCAATAAAACAGCCAGCACCATAGAGCAGTTTTTAGCAAAGGTAGAAATTCCTCTGCACCTTCAGAAAAGGAATAAAAGTTACACAGATTTTGTAAGACGATCTTTGCTTAGATATCTGCTAAAAATAGAGTCTCCTGAAAGTTCTATTATATTTTGTAATAGAAAAAAAGATATTACCGTTTTAAGTCAATCTCTCCTACGACATGGCTTTAACTGCACTTCCCTTCATGGCGACATGAGCCAAAGTGATAGGTTTAAAAATCTAGAGAATTTTACCAGTGGCACTAGTAAAATTCTAATCGCTAGTGATGTTGCTGCCAGAGGATTAGATATACCAAATGTTTCTCATGTTTTTAATTTTGATATTCCCCTATCTCAAGATGATTATATTCACCGAATAGGCCGCACTGGACGAGCTGGCAAGCATGGAAAAGCTTTAACACTTTCTTTAAACAAAAAAGAATATGATAAGCTTAGCAAACATATAGTAGAAGGAATAAAAACCTTAAATCTGAGAGAGTTTATCCTACCAAAACCAGAAAAAATGCAGTCTTCTAAGCATAGCAAGGCTCCATCAAACAGTCACTTTTTAGACAAAAATTTGCCGGAGACAGCAACGTTAGGTTTCGGCGATCACATACCAAACTTTTTCAAGAATTATCTCTAAACTTAGGCAGCTTCTTTTCTCAACGTGCAAATAATCTTAACAATGGAAGTTTTTTAAGTTTGTCTTTACTTGTTTCATGAATCGTAATACTCATGGTTCCTGCAATGATAAACCCAGCTCCTATCAGAATTTGCCAAGCAGGCAACTGACCAAAAAAGACAAAACCAAAAAATGAAGCAAAAATAAGCTCAGTATATTTAAATGGAGAAAGAGCAACGGCATCAGTGGCAGAAAAAGCCATATAGAGGCATACTTGTATTAGGTTAGCTCCCACTCCTAAAAGAAATAGAAAAAATAGTTCTTCTACTGTTGGCACTTGCCAAACAAGAAAAGCCGGAATAGCCCCTAAAATTGTCGTAGCCAAACCAAAGTAAAACATCAATGTCCATTTTGAATCATGTGCTACCATTTTTTTTGCATAAACATCTAAAATAGCAAACATAATTGTTGCAGCAATAGGTATCAAAATATAAGCATTAAAAACACCATCTGTTGGGTTAATAATAATAGCTACACCTATAAAACCAATTATTGTAGCAACAACTCGTTGCCAATCTAAATGTTCTTTTAGAAAAAGAACAGCCAGCGGCAAAAAAAACAATGGCTGAGTAAAACCAAGCGTTGCAACAGTGCTAAGGGGTAGTTTTGTTACGCCCCAGGCAGCAAGACCCAAGGCTATGGCCCCTATAAGACCCCGAGATAAATGCAGTCCTGGCTTGGAAGTTTTAAAATATTTTGCTCCCTTGGGCAGCATAAAAGGCAATAAAACTAAAGTGGAGAAAAGAAATCGAAAAAAAACAATTTCTTGGACCTGCAACCTCTCTCCAAGAAATTTAATAAATACATCGTTCAAGCTAGAAGACAAAGTAATCATAATTGCCCAAAAAGCTCCTTGCAAGTAACCTTTCTGGGTAAACCAAAAGAAAAAGCCATTTGAAGGCCCATCCCTCAAGATTGCCGAACCTGAGGCTTCATTTGTTTTGTCTCTTTTTGTCATAGTTTTATTTCCTTATTTAAAAATCATATGTTACTACATGTACTGATAAAATCTAACAAGGCAAGAAAAACTTTTAATAATCATCCTCATACCCAAGATAATATATTATAAGTTGCCTTGCACAACCATTTACTCTAGAATAATGTAGTATAAGTATACAAATCCAGGAGAACTAAAGTGAACAATAAAAATATTCTAATGGCTGCAGCAATTTTTTGTATCTTACCAGCGCTTGCCACAGACTCTTTAGCGGTCAGTAGAGCCAAGGCTGCAGCTCAGCAGAAAGTAAAAGCACAACAAGCACAAGTTACGGCAAAAGCTGCATCTCTTGCATCTGCAAAAGCACAAGTTACAGCAAAAGCTGCACATCTTGCATCTGCAAAAGCAAAATTTACAGCCGCAAAAGCAAAATTTGCATCTGCAGAAAGTGGCAGCACAGGAGCACAAGAAGCAAGTACTACTACAACCTTAGAAGCAACTAAAAAAGCAGCACATGCTGCACTGAAAAAAGCTCAACAGGATGAAAGAGAAATAGCGTTGAAAATAGAAGTTGCTAAATACCACAAAAAAAAATTGGAGACAGAACTAGCAGCCAACGCACCAAGCGATCCCAAAAAGCCAGCAACATCAGGAAAAAAATACAAGAAAAGAACGGAGCTTAGTGCTCAGATAGCAACAGTTCAATCTAACATACAAAGTGATGAAGCAACAAAAATAGAACTTTCAAAGAAGAAGAAAACAGCAAAGGCAGCCTATGAAAAAGCTGTAAAAGCTATGGCAAAAGAAGAACACAGATCAACTTCAAGCACAAAATTACAAGCTTTGAAGGCCGAAGTAGCAAAAGCCAAAAAGCATGAACAAGCTTTGAAGGCCGAAGTAACAAAAAGAACTAAGGCATTAGCTGCAGCACGTGCAAAACTACAAGCATTACAAGCGAAAGAAAGAGCTATAAAAAAGTAGGTTTTTAACTGTCTAAATACATTAACAAAAGGCATAATTTAGAAAAAATTATGCCTTTTGTATTATAAACTTCCACTAAAATCATAAAACAAAGAAGAGCATTATATTTTATAGAAACCTAATTAATATCAATATTTTCAAGTAAAACAACCTTCTTTCTATACTCATTATCTTATAATTTACTCCGCCCTTAAAAAAATATTATCTATTAAAAAAAACCAAAAGTTCTTGAGCAAAGGAAAAATTCTGTTTTTGATTCAACTTAATATATCGTTCTGCTTTTAAAATTTTTGATATAATTAAACGTATGGTTTTTTTTGGCCATTTCTCCAAACCTTGCAACAACATAGCATTAACATGTGCAGGTAATACGGGCCGCAGCCTGTAGACTGCTTGAGATGGTCTTTCTCCTTGACTTACAATATCTTTTAATTCTAGAAGTTTCCATAAGTAAAAGCTAAAAAAGTAGAGATTTTGTATGCTCTGCTTTTCCTCCCAGATTTTTAAAGTAGAAATAAGCAACTTTGTTTCTTTATTGAAAAAGCTCTTTAAAAAAACTTCCATTTCTGGGTTTAAAGGTATACTACAGGACCAAACATCTTCTTCGGTAATAATCCCCTTACTTAAAGATAGCCACTTAATTTTTTCTATATACATTTCCAAAAAAGAAGAATTCCAGGCAAGCTGCTGTCCCGCAAGTTCGCTTGCATTTTTACAAAAAGAGACTCCTTGTTTACTTGAAATATATTTCAATTGAGCTTTAAACCCATCTTGATCTGGCTCATAGGAAGGAATTATTTTTAAATCCTTAGCAGTATCAAAATATGAGCGTAGTTTGGACCCTTTTTTTAGCTTAGAAGAATTAATTAAAATGGGTATATTTAAGCCTTCTTCCCACTTACGACATAGCATGCTAAGCAATTTATCTGTTGCCTGAGAAAGGATAACTAGAGTTTCCCTATTACCTGAAAACAAGTCATCTCCTGCCTTAAGGCTGTTCAACAACTCAGGACTTTTAACTACTTCCCCAGATGTTAATTCATATTTTTTATACTCTGGGTAAACATAGCATGCAAACTGCTGCACCCGTTGATGCAATTGATCTGGATCATTACCATAAAAAAGCATAGCTTTACAGCTATGCTTTTTCTCATGCGACCACAATTGTGCCCAAGTCGTTTTCACAATGGGCTACCGCCGGTCACCAAATAGACGCAATAACATAATAAATAAGTTAATGAAATCCAAATACAGCGTTAAAGCCCCCATAACAGCTTTTTTCTTAGACGTTTCAGCTGTATCAGAATCATAATATAGTGATTTAATTTTTTGTGTATCATAAGCTGTCAAACCGGTAAAAACTAAAACGCCCACTACAGAGAGAACAAATTGAAGAGCAGAGCTATGCAAAAATATATTAACAACACTAGCTAAAATAATACCTATTAGCCCCATAAAAAGAAATGACCCCATTCCTGATAGATCCCGACTAGTTGTATAGCCGTAGATACTCATGGCAGCAAAAGTACCTGCCGTTATGAAGAAAACTCTTGCTACACTTTCTCCCGTATATGCTACTAGTATTATAGAAAAAGTGATCCCCATCAGTGCAGCATACAACCAAAAAACTGCTTGAGCTGTCGAAGCTTGCATTTTTTCAATACGAGCACTTAGATAAAAAACTATACCCAACTGAGCTATAAAAAGAAGCCAAACAAAGCCCGATCCTAAAATTGCGTGCAATATTTCAGGACTTTGCAATACTAGCATAGCAACAATACCTGTCAGGGCTAAGCCAGAAGTCATATAGTTATAAACTTTTAACATATACGTACGAAGGCCCAAATCTACTTGCTTTTGGACACCAGTACGGGTAACTGTTTCTTGATTCCAAGACATAAGAAACTCCTTTTCATTTTAAACATCCCTCACTTATACAAGATATTAAGAAAATAGAGAAGGAAAATTTTCTTCTGCAATTTTTATAAAATTTTGTTTATATCACCCTGCTTTACAACACGTCCCTTATCTAGAACGATAGCCTTATTGCAAAATTTCTTCATAAGATCTGGAGAGTGCGTGGCAAGCAAAAAGACTTTAGCTTCTCCCAAGAGGTCTTTCATTCGTTTTTGGGCTTTTTCAAAAAAAGGCTGATCTCCTGCACCAAAAACCTCATCAATCAGTAAAATTTCTGGATTAAGAACTGTAGATATGGAAAAACCTAAACGAGTAATCATACCGGCTGAGTAAGTTCTAACAGGCATTTCCATATATTCCCCAAGTTCTGAAAATTCAACAATGCTTGGTAGCAATTTTTTTATTTTTTCTTTGGAGTGACCACGAAGCAAGCCACTTAAAATAATATTTTGATATCCCGTAGCTTCAACATCCATACCCAGGCTATAATCAAATAATGTGGTAGGCTGACAACGTGTATAGATTTCACCTGCTGTTGGCGCATAAATTCCAGATATCAATTTAAGAAGCGTTGTCTTACCTGAACCATTATGCCCCACAATACCCACTCTATCACCTTCCTCAAAGGAAAGTGTAATATCCTCCAATGCACGAACTATTCGAACGTTTTTGCTGTTTTTTTGAATAGCACCGCCCGTTGCAAAGTTTACAAGCTTTCCTCTCATGGAAAAGCTCTGTTGATCATAAACAGGAAAGTGCAAACTAACATTCTTCAGAGTAATATATGACATCTTTATAACCAGTAAACAACCTGTGAACGATATTTTTTAAAAGTATAGTAGGCTAAAGTTAAAATGACTAGTGTACTTAAAAGAACTATAGCAATATTTATAAAGGGAATAGATTTCCCCATGAGGGGGTTGCGCATAAAGATTATATAACTCGTTAAGGGATTAAAGTTCATATACCTCCCTCGAGCACCCAACTGATCAGGACTCCACATAACGGGTGTAACAAAAAAAGCAAGAGTCATAAGGCTTGTAATAATAGGTGCTATATCTCGAAAGCGGGCGCCTATTATACCAAGTATTATTGAAATACCCAAAGCATTTAAGAAAAATAGTACCACAGAAAAGGGAAAAATAAGGGTATAAATTGAAATCTCTACCTGAAAAAAAATAGCTATGGCAATATAAATAAGTAAGCTATGAAAAAAAAGGATAAACTGCTCTAGACTAAATAAGTAGACATACATAAATTTAGGATTTGCTGTGCTTTTCATCATAGCTGCATTCACAGGAAACATACTTGGCGCCCCTGTTACAACACCAACAATCAACCCCCAAATAACCATACCTGATGACAAATAAGGGAAAAAAGTTTTCACGTCCATTCTGAAAAGCAGTGACCATACAAGCCCCATCCCCACAATAGTGATAGCGGTACTCAAAACAAGCCACAGCGGCCCCAGTACTGTCCGTTGATACTTCGATACAGTCTTATACCAAGACAAATAGCATAAAACAGAAAACTTTTCTGTGCTACTAACAAAATCCTTTATCGCACTATTCTTCATAGCTCTCTAACATCTATTTTCAACAAGATCTACTCAACTAGATGTTGCTATTAAAATACAATCATCTGAAGAATTAGTCCAAAAAGTGGTGGGCCAGGGAGGACTTGAACCTCCGACCCCACGCTTATCAAGCGTGTACTCTAACCAGCTGAGCTACTAGCCCCACGCATGTCTTCTTAAAACAGTTATAAAATAAAATCAATGAAAAAGTAATAATATTTTACAAAACATAAATCTCCCGGTTTCTACCATCCCAAAATCCATATTTTCTAAAATTGTCCCAAAATCTTTTATAGCCTATAATATTTATTAGCCCCATATTAAAGTAAAAAAGATCAGAAACCTTTAAATGGTTTATTGACCTTAAAAGCAATTCGGTCATATGATGAGCTCTTATTAAAACTAACGATGAGCTCTTGCATGGAAAAACGTTCAAAAATTTCTCTTATTGGCGCAGGAAACATAGGGAGTACACTTGCTCACATTATAGCTCTTGAGGAGCTTGGTGATGTAGTATTATTTGACAAAATAGATGGTCTTTCAGAAGGAAAAGCTTTGGATCTTTCTCAATCTACATCTGTAGAGGGCATTTCTGTTTCTATTTCTGGCGCTAATTCCTATGAAGACCTCCAAGATTCTGATGTTGTAATAATTACGGCAGGTTTTCCACGAAAGCCTAATATGAGCCGAGATGACCTTACAGAAACAAATGCAAAAGTTATCAAGTCATTAGGTAGGGAAATAGCCTTACATTGTCCAAATGCCTTTGTTATTGTTGTAACAAACCCCCTGGATGCTATGGTTTATGAGTTGCAACGTTCCTCTGGACTTCCCCCACAGAAAGTTGTTGGCATGGCAGGTATACTAGACAGCTCTCGCTTTTGCTACTTCCTTGCAAAGGAGCTAGATGTATCTATTAAGGATATAAACTCCATTGTTCTTGGTGGTCATGGTGATAGTATGGTCCCTCTTCTAGACCATACATCCATCAATGGCATCCCTCTCCGTCATTTTATAAAGACAGGAAAAATTTCTCAACCACGACTGAATGAAATAATGAAAAGAACCCGATATGGAGGAGCTGAAATTGTTAACTTTCTAAAAACTGGTTCTGCCTTCTATGCACCAGCATCTGCAGCTGTAGCAATGGCAAGATCTTACTTAAAAGATGAAAACCGCACTCTCCCATGCTCTGCCCAATTAAATGGCGAGTATGGTGTATCCGGCATCTATATGGGTGTGCCTGTTGTTATAGGAAAAAATGGTGTAGAAGAAATAGTAGAGCTTTCTTTATCACAAGAAGAAAAGGAAGCCTTTGAAAGATCTGTCCTGCATGTTAAAAATCTAGTTAATTCTCTTGATTCTTAAACTTACTTTTGTATAGATAAAATAAAATTTTTACCATGATTGTAGATGTGCGTGAAATTCATGAATTTGAGCAAGAGCATATACCCGGTGCTATTAATTTGCCCTTATCTTCCTTCTCACCATCGCTTTTCTCCATTCCCACTACACCAGAAGAAAAAATTATTCTTATTTGCCGCACAAACAAAAGGTCCAACGCTATGAAGCAACTTCTATTAAAATTAGATCTTGTTGATGAAGAAAAACTGTTTGTATATGAACCAGGGATGATCGGATGGATAGAAAGAGGTCGGCCTGTATCTCTTCTATAGCCTAAACCTATTCTTTTCTTTTTCCTAGTTTTATTGTAAACTATTGAAAACAAGAAGTGATAGCTATGTCAAATAATAGTATGACCCCTACTAGTTGGATCATCCTCATAACTGCCTCCTTTACTATGATGCTGATTAACTTTAACTTTACAGCATTAAATTTGGCACTTGTTGATATTGCAAAAGACATGCCCGCCACATTATATGTTGAGCAGTGGTTACTGAGCCTCTACGTTCTCATAATAGCTATCCTCCTGTTTCCGTCTAGCCGTTTATCTAACCTTTATAGCAGACGAAATATTTTTATTTGGTCCGCAGCTATTTTTTCTGCGGCTTCCCTCATTATTGCAAATACAGATAGTATGATGTTATTTTTGATGGGTAGAATATTACAGGGCATTAGTGCGGCCCTATTCATTCCTAATTTATATTTTCTTGCCCTGACGCACTTTCCTCAAGAGAAAAAAACAACGGTAATTGCTTTCATAACAGCAGGACTAAGTATAGGGCTCTCCATGGGGCCAACTATTGGACCTTTTATTCAAAAAGCATCAAGCTGGAGATGGATATTCCTTATGAATATACCACTGTGTGCAATTATTGCAGGGATTATTGCTGTAACTGTTAAAAATGAGTCCTCCACTCCTGGTTATAAAAAAAATTATTTATACTTATTTTCTCTACTCTGCTCAGCCCTTCTTCTCACGCCTATAATTATTAAATATTTTTTTTCTAGCTTTAGTCTTGGATCATGGTTTTTACTGCTGGGCATCTGTTTCATATATTCACTGCTTCCAAAATACGATAAAGATACAAAACCTTTGATTCCCTTTTCCGTCTTTAAAAATACAAATTTTACCATCTGTGCAGCCATAATTTTTTGTTCCCAATATGCTTTTGCTGCTATACTTTTTGTTTCTTGTATTTACATGCAGGAAATGCTTGGCTACAAAATATTGTTTATAAGCATGATTCTTGCTGCTCTAACTGTTCCTATGGGCGTTTTTTCTGCCATTAGCAGCTATTTATCTAGCAAAATAAGCCCTAGGGCTCTGATAATAACCGGACTGTTTTTTTTGGCTCTTGGCAACTACCTATTTTCTAAATTAACAAACGATAGCACAACAGGCCAAATAGTTATAGCTCTACTTCCTGCAGGAACGGGTATTGGCCTTCTTATTTCTCTTGCAAATACCATTATTGCACAGTCTATTGAATCAACAAAAATTCGCTCAACATCTGGCATCGTATATGTTCTTTCCACTATAGCAAATGTTCTTGGCATATTTTTCAGTGCTGTTTTGCTAACATCTCTGGGAAGAGACGCCCTCTCTTTTTTCATTAAAAATTCCAATATACAAATAACTGCTAGCGAACTGCTATCACTACAAGAAGTAGTCAAAGGCCTTCGTTACGACCTTTCAAGCATTAAAACACTACACCCCTCTATAGTTTCTGATGCAACAAGCGCTATACAAGATGCCTTTACAGATGCTATGTATATAACTTTTCTTATACCAAGCTTCTTATCTCTACTGGCAGCTATATATGTTTTTTTCAGATTAAAAGAAAATTAATCGCTAAATTTTAGTTTTTTTAACAGTTGGTATTCTAGGTTTTCTAGTTCCTGGATCAATGATATCCCGCCAACGATGATACACAAGAGCATTGATCACGCCTCTGAGTGTCCTGACCTCTTGCTCTGTTAAATCACAGCGTTGAAAGATATTACGCAAGCTAGATAACATCTCTGGTTTTTTCTCAGAAACTCGCCAAAAATTTGCCACGTCCAATTCTTCCTCTAAGTGCAACAGGTAATCATCAAAGCTCTGCTTGCTAGAAAAAACAGCTTTTCCCTTAGATAAAAATCGACCTTTCTGGGGAAATTCCAATATAAATTGATACCATTCATATGCCAGCAAAAGAACTGCTTGCGAAAGGTTAAGAGAGGCGTGATCTGGGCTAAGAGGAATATAGATAACAGCATCTGTTAGACTAATATCTTCATTTGTTAGCCCTGATTTTTCTGTACCAAATACAAATCCTGTTTTAGCTCCCTCTTTTCCCAACATAGATATTTCTTCACCTGCCTGACGAGCACTTAATATTGGCTTGATCATGTTTCTTTTGCGTGCTGATGTTGCATAAACACGTTGAAGGTCTTTAATAGCCTCTTTAAAACAGTCAAAGATCCTGACATTTTCCAAAATATGGTTCGCACCAGATGCCATTTGACAGCAAAAATAAGTCTTCCAATTTTTTTTAGGACGCACAAGTCGTAAGTCTATCAACCCAAAATTAGCCATTGCCCTGGCTGTAGAGCCAATATTGCCATCTTGGGTTGGATCAACCATTATGATGCAAGGTTTTTCAAGCTCTGAAACAGTTTTCATTGTTTTATACTTTTATCTAATTATCCAGAACAACGCCAAGTTGTTCCCTTTGGAGAATCTTCCAATACTATCTCCATATCAAGTAATTTATTTCTGATGCTATCAGCTAAAGAAAAGTCTTTCTCTAATCGAGCTTTATCTCGATCCCTAATTAATTTTTTAATATAATCGATTGTAGCTTTATCTATATCTTTATCTTTTTGAAACCAATGCTCAGGTTCTTCATTTAAAAGCCCCAGAAGACCTCCAGAAGCCTTCAAAACTCTACACTTATGCATACGCTCCTCCACACTATTTTCTTTATGCACCTGCGCTGCTAGCGTATGCAAAAGTGATAAAGCTAAAGGTGTGTTTAAATCATCAAGTAGCGCCCCCCATACTTTATCACAAGCATAAGACACCAAACTATCTGCCGTACAGTCTCCTACATCGGGACATAATCGCAAAGCACTATAGAATGTATTCAAACTTTTTATTGATTGATCCAACAAAGTAGATGTCCAGTCTAATGACTGTCTATAGTGGCCACTTAGCAAAGCTACTCTCATTGCCTCTCCAGGATATTTTTTCAGCAGCTCATTTACAGTTAAAAAGTTGCCCAAAGATTTGGACATCTTTTCTCCGTCTATTGTCAAAAGACCATTGTGCATCCAGTACTTTGCAAAAATACCATCTGGAAAAGCACAAAGACTTTGAGCTCTTTCATTTTCATGGTGTGGGAAAGCAAGCTCACAGCCACCAGCATGAATATCAAACGAAGTGCCCAGCAGAGCTTCTGTCATAGCAGAGCATTCTAAGTGCCATCCTGGCCTACCTCTCCCCCAAGGGCTCGACCAACCTGGCTGATCTTTTGTGGATGGTTTCCACAAAATAAAATCTCCAGGTTCTTTTTTATATGGTGCTACTTCTACCCTGGCACCAGCTATCATTTCATCTAAGCTTCGCCCAGATAGCTTGCCATACTCTTCATATGTACTAATCTGAAATAAAACATGGCCTTGTTCATAATAAGCATGTCCTTTATCTATCAGCTTTTGAATGATAGAAAGCATATTTTCTATATTTTCTGTCGCTCTTGGTTCTAAATCAGGGGGAAAAGCTTTCAAAGCAGACATATCCTGGTGATAAAACCGGGTTGTTTCCTCAGTTAGGTTCTCAATAGAAATACTTCTTTCTCTTGCTCTATTAATAATTTTATCATCAATATCTGTAATATTTCTAACGTAAGTTACCTTAGGATACTTTAGACGTAGCAAGTGTGTTAAGACATCAAACACAACAACAGGTCTTGCATTTCCAATATGTGCTCTATCGTAAACCGTCGGACCACAAACATAAAGACGAATATGATTTTCATCTATTGGCTTGAATATACGTTTTTTACGCAAAAAAGTATCGTAGATTTGTAACATTTAGTCTCTTAACAATCTTTCTAAGCGTTGCTGTATATCTCTTTTACCCAAAATACGTACTATTTCCTTCATTTCTGGCCCATCTTGTTTATCTGTTAACGCAAGTCGAAGAGGCATAATTAACTTCTTTCCCTTTAAACCTGTCACCTTTTTCATAGCTTCCATCCAAATTTTCCAGGATTTTTCCGTAAATGGTTCTGAAGGAAGAAGTTCTAGCGCTTTCTGGTAAAAGTTTTTTGGTGTATCTGGCCAAGACCAAGAAGGTGTTTGCGATATTTTTCCAAATAAGATTTTTTGCCAGCCTACCACATCTTCCAACGTGTTGCTATTAGCAGCAATAGAAGGCCATGTATCACCAAGCAAAGACTTGCAACCAATCTTCTCAAGACGCTTATTAATTTCATCAATAGAGAGCTGTTGAAACGCTTCTTTGCTTAATTTTTTCAAATCTTCATCATTAAATTTAGCAGAAGATTTAGAAAAACTTTTTATATCAAATTCTTCTATCAATTTTTTCACTGAGTAAAAAAGCTGAATAGGCACAGATGTTCCTATAGTTGCTAACAAGCTAGTCATAGCTATCGGCTCAATACCTTGCTCTATAAACTCTTGTAAACTTTGACTACCTAATCTTTTAGAAAGCCCCTCCCCCTCTTTATTTGTTATTAAGGGCAGATGTCCGTAGTGTATCTCTTTGTTGTTTTTATCCAAAGCTTCTTTTATTTGAACTTGAAGAGCTGTATTGGAAATATGATCATCTCCACGCAGCACATGGGTTATTTTTTTATCTATATCATCAACAACTGTTGCCAGAGTAAATACTACGTTTCCTCCAGGCTTAACAAGGATTGGGTCACTAAGATTTTTAGCTTGAAATGATAAAGGTCCATGAACCAAATCATCCCACTTTATCTCCCTATCTTCCAACTTAAACCGCCAGTGGGGCTTTCTCCCCTCTGCCTCATACTTTCTTTTCTGATCTTGTGAAAGAAAAAGCCCTTCTCTATCATATTTTGGCGGAAGCCCTTTCTTAAGCTGGCTTTTTCGCTTAAAATTTAACTCTTCAGGTGTCTCATAACAAGCATATAAGCGACCCGAGGACTTAAGATTTTCTATAGCATCGTTGTATAAATCTTGCCTGGAAAATTGATGGAAGGTATAATCCCAGTCAATACCCAACCACTTTAGATCTGCCCTTATAGCTTTTGTATATTTTTCCTTTGACCTTTCCCTGTCAGTATCATCAATACGTAAAACAAACGTTCCACCAAAATGGCGTGCAAACAACCAGTTAATTAAAGCTGTCCGAGCATTCCCAACATGGATATATCCCGTTGGAGATGGCGCAAATCGAGTAATTATAGGGTTGGACATATTTTTAATTTTTCTTTAGATTTTATCATAGAGCAGCTAATGAATAAAGTCTCAAAAACGTAACAAAGTCAATGAATTTTAAATCAGTCTCCTCTCTCATTTTTATAAAGAAATACTTTTATAAAAACATTAAAGAGCTATTTTAAGACTGCCATCAAGTAAAAAATAGAACTCAACTTAAACAGCCACACAGGCATTTCATAACTTACTATGCCTGTCTCCCCTCTCTCTTAGTCTCTAAAGAACTCCCTCCTGTGTCTTTTAAGCAACTGCCGTGCATTTTTTATCAAACAGAAAATTCTCCATTGATTGACGAGAATTACTATTTGTGTCACTAATTGTTTTGTGAAGCCAAAAATTTTTGGTTAGCTAACAATAAATTATATAGAGGTTAACAATGAAAAAATATCTTACTATTGCTGCTGCTGTTGCATCAACAGTTGCATTTACTACAGCCGCTTCTGCTGCTCTAAGTGGTTTTGAAATCGGTGTTGGTATCTCTCACCTAAACTTTGGTGGTGAGTCTAAAACTGATGCAACTCCTGCAGTAAAAAGTGATACAAAGAAAGCCGTATTGACTGCAGATCTAGGCGTTGGTTATGCTTTTGGTTTTGGTAAATGGTCAGTCACACCTTATGCTTTCATTCAATCAGGTGGCGGAAAACTACAGCTTGTAGATAATGATGACACTATCAAGCGTAAATTTGCTTGGGGTCTTGCTCTTCGTGCAGGTTTTGATGTAGCTCCTCGCTCTTCTGTTTACATAAAGCTTGGTGCTAAGCAAGGTCAATTTGATTATAAAAACACTAACGGTGCAGGAACTAGCACTAAAAAAACTGAAAAGCCATGGGGTCTTCTTGGTGGTGTAGGCTTTAAACTAGACGTATCTGAAAAGGTCGCTCTAGATCTTGGTTACACTTATGTTAACTACGGCACAATAAAGAGCAAGAAATTTGCTGGTGCGACTACTCACCTTGAGACAAAAATGACAGACAATGACGTTCGTCTTGGTGTAAGCTACAAGTTCTAATTTTTTAGAAAATAGCGAAAAAAAAGGCTACCCTTAGGGTAGCTTTTTTTTTGCAAACTTTTTTGTTTTTTTTATAAAAAAAGCTTTGCATTAGCTCTTTTTAGAATGATAAGGATTCTCCCCCTTCTTTAGAATAAATCTGATTGGAACACCAAAAAAATGAAAAGCTACTCGTAACTGACGTTGCAGATAGCGAATATAACTTTCAGGAAATCCTTCCTTTATATTAACAAACAACATAAAGGTCGGCGGCCTTGATTTCTTCTGTGTTATGTATCGAATTTTTAGCCGTCGCCCTCTAATAAGTGGTGGCTGATGTTTAGATAAAACACCCTCTAGCCAGTCATTTAATTGGCTTGTTGGCACTTTTTTTTGCCACACTTTATAAAGATTCAAACAAACATCGAACAAATTTTTTAGGCCAAATCCTGTTTTAGCTGACAATGGGGCAAACGGTATGCCTTCGGCTTGTGGAAGAACGACCCCCAGCTGCTCCTTAAATTTTTTTATATATCCATCTCTTTGAGATGATTCAACAAGATCCCATTTGTTTAAACCAATAATTACACAACGGCCTTCTTTGTAAACATCATGAACAATAACAAGGTCTTGCTTTTCAAGTGCACGTGTTACATCTAGCAAAACAACAACAATAGGAGCAAACTGTACAGCTTCCTGTGTTTTTTGTGCTGACAGACGCTCAACAATATCTGTTCTTTTAGCACTTTTCCTAAGCCCTGCTGTATCAATTAACTCAAATGGTGTATCTTTATACATCCACTTAAGAGATATACTATCTCTCGTAACACCTGCTTCTTCACCAACAAGCAACCGTTCCTCTTCAACAATTGCATTGAGAAGGCTAGACTTTCCTACATTGGGACGACCAATGATGGCCATCTGCAGAGCTGAAGAAGAAGGTAGATTTTCCCCCTCTAGTTCAGTGTATGAAGCCTTGTCATTTTTATCTCTTAACTTCATCAGAGCTACGTCTTCAGAATGGCAGCCATCCTTACCAACTTTTTCTTTAGAAATGTAGGGTTTTAGCGATTCATAAAGATCTTGCATACCAGTACCATGGGCTGCTGATATTAAAATTGGCTCATCAAACCCTAAAGAATATGCCTCTATAACCGCTTCTTTTGTCTTTTTAATATCTCCTTTATTCACCACACAAATAATAGGTTTATTTTTTTCTCGCAAATATTGAGCTATCACTTCATCTTGAGGTGTAATACCAGCAGCACCATCTATAATGAAAAATACAGCTCTAGACTCCTGAACAGCCTTCTCCGTTTGCTCCCACATCTTGGCTTGTATAGTTGACTCCTCTCTATGTTCAAACCCTGCTGTATCGATAACAAGAAAGGGAGGAATTCCTGGAACATTTACTTCTGCTTCTTGCCGATCTCTAGTCAGACCAGGCATTGAATTAACCAGAGCCTTTGATTTGCCTAAAAACCTATTAAAAAGAGTAGATTTCCCAACATTGGGACGACCAACAAGAGCTATTTTAGAAAAGTTTTTCCCTGTCATATCTTTGAAGCCTTTTCCTTTATCCATAAACTGATATATGCTTATCCCTATCTAGAATATACACTTTATTATCCACTATAGACGGAGCTGTTATGGGAGCGGCCTCCAGTTTAATTTCTTTTTTTAAAAGACCATCCTTCACTCCAAAAAATAAAGCTTTATCATCATTAAAAACAAGAATACCTGAGCTCGTTATATATGGTCCAAAACGACTTTTGTCTGAAGATGGAAGTTTGCTTATCCAGGCAATTTTTCCGTTACTTTTTTCTAAAGCTACAATTAACCCTCTCTTATCAACAAGAAATATGTGAGTTTTGGAAACAGCGGGTTTAAGGTGACCTCCCACAGGTTCTTCCCAAAGTTGTCGACCATTTCTTTGATCAAAGGCTATAAGCTGCTGCTGAGTAAAAATAAAAGCATAAATATCTTCCAGTAATGGGGACGCTTGTGTGTTTGAAAGAAGAGAGAGCTCATCTTTGTCTGCCTGAGCATCTAATTTATCATGCCATAAAACAGCACCATTATCGCCCCTGAGCATTACAACATCACCAGAGGTAAGAACAGCTAATATTTTTCCCTTATAAACTGCTGCATTGCTGTTTTTCAAAAAACTAAGACCTTCCATTGATGACGAAAAATTCCATACAATATCTCCTGTCTCAATAGATAGACCATATACCTTGTTATCTTTAGACTGTAGAATAATATTTTTATTTGAAAAAGTTGGGGCACCTCTCATTGGTTCCTCTAGGTCTTTTTCCCAAACAACTTCTCCTGTTCCCCTACTTAGAGCAAAGACTTTTCCTTCAGGAGCCACAAGTATAACTTTCTTTTCATTTACAGCTATACCTCCAACCAGAGGACAATCCACTTCTAGTTTTGGTCGAAATTTCCACTTTGTTTCCAAATTATTTTTATCCAGAGAAAAAACTTCATTTTTACAGCTTAGTAAATATAAGTTATCCCCCTTTATGAGAGGTTGCATAAAATAAACAGCTCCAGATCCACTGTTGCTAAAACTTTCATACTCCTGTCTAGAAAAATCATTTCCTAAAACTACGGGCCCTACTATATGACTTAAAGCGCCTCCGGTAACTGGCCAACTTTTGTTCTTTTTATATGCCAAGTTCTCTGGCTTATTAGCAAGCACATCTTCTTTTGGTAAATTGTTTATATCAAAAATAGATTCTCTTTGTCCTGGAAGAGGTGGTTTATCACTATTAAAAAAAGTACATCCACTTACTGCAGCTAAAAGCAATATTGAAAGTCCTCTAAAAAAAATATTTTTTCTATTCTTCATAAAAGATACTCCTGGATATATTTAATTAACTATCATTTAATGTTACCACTTCTATAGGCTCCTATATAGGCCTTTGAAAGAGAAGATATTTCTTCCGGCACTTCTGGAGCAGAAGATAACAAGCTTAGAATACTCATGGCTTCCTCTGCTCTGCCCAGATAAAAAAGCAACTGTGCCTGCAAAAATTTTGCCAAAAAGTCCCATGCTGATGAAGTCTTTTGAACAGACTCTAGCTCATGTATTAAGCTTTGTGCTTTTTTTTCTGTTAAACTTTCAAACTGGCTTAATATACCCATTAGCTTTGCTGCACGCTTAATAACTTCTGGACTAGTAGTATTTGTAGCTATATCTAAAAATACATCTTTCACTTTTGTTGGTGCCATTTTCTTCTGCAATTGAGCAACATGAAACCTAGAAAGAACACCATACCCTACCTTGTTTTCTAAAGATAACGCTTCGAAAGAAGTCAGCTTATTTTTAGTTTCAGAGGCCGGTAAGTTAACAGCATTATAGTACCTTATTGAAAGCTCTTTTACTTGATTTTCTTTGTAATTACTCCAGATAATATACCCACCTGTTATTGCTAAAATAATAACCGCTATAATAGCCGCTATAGGCCCATAAGTTTTAAGTGTCTTAGCCATACGTTCATAACGCACCTCTTCAGCAACTTCATCCATCAAATCAACCATTACAGAGTTCCCTTAGCTCACCTTAGTTATATTACTTATACGATCAAAAGTTACACTATCTATCAAAATATAGCTATAAAGAAAAATTCAAACGATTATAAAACCACTTAATTTTTAGTAATTTTTTCATATACACAAAACATATACATAGTTTTAGTATATTGGATGAAAGTTAGTTTTTGGTAAAGAGAGCTAATCTTTATGTTACCTTCTTTTCCCTAATAAAAAACGTCAGTACGAAAGCGATAGCCAAGCAAATAGGAACAAAAAACAAAGCTGTTTGATAATCTATTGTTTTATAAACAGGCACGCCCCCCACATACATTCCCTTCCAGCTCCAGTCCAACATAAGACCAATGGCCATCTGAGCAACACCACTAAACATACACAGCATATTATGGAAACCAGTTGCGGTGGCGTTTATATTAAGGGGATTGAGTGAGGCAACAACAGCAAATGCCATAAATTGTCCTGCTGAAAAAGAACCTCCCAGAAAAAACAATCCAGATGTAACCGTAAAAGGTGTAATACTAAGATGCTTGTCAAGAATATAGATAGGAGAAAAGTTAAAAAAAGGCATGCAAACAATAGCAACAAAAACACCTCCTGTTAGAAAAGCAGATAAACGCATAGGTATTAAATGGTTTTCTAATTTATTTGATAAAATAGCCCACAATGGCGCTCCCATTGCCAATCCTACATAAAAAAGAGTTACGGTGCTAGCTGCTGTGCTCTTCTCTGCACTAAAAGCTTGTTGTATATAGGGTATAGCCCAAAGGTCTGCCACACCTGAAAGAGGTATATACATTAAACAACCATACAAACCTATTATCCAGGTTTGAGGTCTACCTATAATAAATCTCAGAGCCTCAAACACCTTGAGTTTTTCTACCTTATCATCAACAACAGGTGGACAATCCCGCTTAAAAAGCCATACAAAACACCCCAATCCTAGAGCTATAAAAGACAAATAAGTAATAGTAGCTCTCCACCCAATGAGGCTAACAACTTCTGACAGCGGAGCTCCGGCACCTGCGCCTCCAATGGTTCCAACAAACATAGTCAAAGAAATTAAAATAGGAAGCCTGCGAGAAGGAAACCACTGAGTTGAAGTTTTCAAACAAACAATAAGGCCCATTGCCGAGGCAATACCTATAAGCAACCTCCCCAGAGACATAACAAAAACACTATGTCCAGATGCAAACACGAAACAGCCTAAGGCACAAAGCATGCAAGAAAAAAGAAGAGGTCTTTTAGGGCCTAGCTTATCTATAATCAATCCCATGGGCACTTGAGAGCAAGCATAACCATAGTAGTAGAACGAGGTAAGTGTCCCCAAGAAACAAGCATCTAGCAAAAGATCATGCATAATGTCATCTGCCATAGCCCCAGGGGAGACACGCAAAATAAACTGGAAAAAATAAAAAGTAACAGCAGTTCCCCACATTAACCAAGGAAAAATTGGTTTTTTTGAAAACGAAGCATGCATCTTTTTTTCACTTTTTTCAGTCATATCTTTTCCCGTTTTTGTAACAAATTATTCTTTGTTATAAGATCATAAATGCAATTGTTTATGTCAGAATGGTTAAGTTTTGTCAAATACACACCTAAAATATCATCAACTATACAGTTCTCTTGCACCCTACCATTCTAAGAAAAACCTTTTTTCAAATTTACTAAAAATAGAGAATCATTCATGGTTATCTAATCAACTATACCTGTTAAAAATTGACGTTCAGAAACTTTAGAAATTCTTTGTATTCCCATATGTTAACTTGCAAAACAAAGGCATAATGCTCATACACCAGAACCAAATTAGCTCTTGACCTACTTAGTTGGCGTTAGTATTCTGCTGTATGTTGCACCTTGCAGTAGCTTAACAACAAATATATAGATATGCACAAAAAAGAAGATATACACAAAAATTTTGATACTTATAATGCTCTCGTTCCGACTGTTATTGAAAAAAGTGGGCGCAGTGAGCGAGCTTATGATATTTTTTCACGTCTGTTAAAAGAGCGTATTATCTTTCTAACAGGTGGCGTTGATGAAACAACAGCAAGCCTTGTTTGTGCTCAACTTCTTTTTCTAGAAGCAGAAAATCCAGAAAAAGATGTTTATCTATACATTAATTCTCCAGGCGGCATTGTAACAGATGGCTTGGCTATAATGGACACTATGAATTACATTAAATGTGATGTGGCAACCCTTTGCATTGGCCAAGCATGCTCAATGGGTTCTTTGTTGCTTACAACGGGAGCTAAAGGAAAAAGACACTGTTTACCAACATCTCGCGTTATGATTCACCAGCCACATGGCGGCATGAGGGGTCAAGCATCCGATATGGAAATACAGCTCAAAGAAATGCTAAAAAACAGATCAACTCTCAATGAAATTTATGCAAAAACAACAGGCCAGAACCTTAAAACTATAGAAAAAGCTATGGATCGAGATACGTTTATGTCACCAGAAGAAGCCAAAAAATTTGGTTTGATTGATAAAGTAGTCACCCAACGTATTTCATAAAAGCCTAAATTAAAGAAAGCTCTATTTAGATGACAAAGAAGAAAGATGAAAATAGCAAAGATACGCTTTACTGCTCCTTTTGCGGGAAAAGCCAGCAGGAGGTCCGAAAACTAATTGCCGGTCCCACTGTTTTTATCTGTGATGAGTGTGTCGAGCTTTGTAATGACATTATTTTAGATGAAGCAAATACAGATAACTTGCTAGAAAATGAAAAATTTCCAACACCAGAAGAAATTTGCTCTCTCCTTGATCAATATGTTATTGGTCAGCCTGCTGCCAAAAAGAATTTATCTGTTGCTGTTTATAATCACTATAAACGATTGCAACATGATCCTAAAAAGGAAGATGTAGAAATTGCAAAATCTAATATTCTTCTTGTTGGCCCCACAGGCTCTGGAAAAACTTTGTTAGCTCAAACACTAGCTCGTATTCTAAATGTACCCTTTACTATGGCAGATGCCACATCTCTAACAGAAGCTGGATATGTTGGAGAGGATGTTGAAAATATTATACTAAAACTTCTACAAGCTGCCGACTACAATGTAGAAAAGGCTCAGTTTGGTATTGTTTATATCGACGAAGTAGACAAAATCTCTCGAAAATCTGATAACCCTTCTATAACGCGGGATGTCTCTGGCGAAGGAGTCCAACAAGCGTTACTTAAAATTATGGAAGGAACGGTTGCTTCTGTTCCACCTCAAGGTGGTAGAAAACATCCTCAGCAAGAGTTTTTACAAGTAGATACAACAAACGTCTTGTTTATTTGTGGCGGTGCTTTTGCAGGCCTTGATAAAATCATCTCCAGCCGTGATCTTGAATCTGCATCTATTGGTTTTGGTGCAACGGTAAAAACTGAAAAAAAAGCTACTACAACTAGCCTACTAAAAAAAGTTGAACCAAAAGACTTGTTAAAATATGGCTTAATACCTGAATTTATTGGCCGACTTCCTGTGATAGCAGCACTTGAAGACTTGGATGAAGAAGCTTTGGTTAAAGTTCTCACAGCTCCAAAGAATGCCCTTATACGCCAATACAAGAGACTTTTTGAAATGGAAGATGTAGACTTAGAATTTACACCTGAGGCGCTGCATGCCATTGCAAAAAAGGCTATTAAACGCAAAACAGGTGCTCGAGGCCTTAGATCCATCTTAGAAGAACTTCTTTTAGATGTAATGTATGAAATTCCATCCAAAAAACCTGTATCTAAAGTTTGTATAGACGAAGATATTGTAATGGGGAAAAAGAAAGTCTCTTATCAACAGAAAAAAGCAAAAACACCTAAAAAGACAGCAGCTTAAATATAGCTTTTTTAAATGATTGTTCTGTAGTGAATGAATATCCCTTTTTACTCAAAGAACTTACTTCCCTTTTAAAGCCAAGAAATTGTCTTTGCTCTTTAAAGAAAATTTGTATCCTAGTACTTTTACCATCACGCATAAAGTATATTTTTACTGCCCTATATCGAGAGCCCTGTTATGCTTAATCCCACTTTATATCGCCCATTTTCACTTGCCAAATGTTGAAATATTTGCTATTAAATCAATAGGTTCTTTTGGTTAAATGTAATTGCGGTCGTGGCGGAATTGGTAGACGCGCAGCGTTGAGGTCGCTGTGGAGTAACATCCGTGGAAGTTCGAGTCTTCTCGACCGCACCAAAATTAAAATGGTGCTAGGGTTAGGCTAACAGATGAAAAAATCTTCTCCTAAAAATAATGCTAACAATCCTAAGTTAGATATAGAGCCTGAGCTTTTTAACCATAGATCAGATCAGCTCTTAGAAACCATCTATGAACTTTTAAACGAAAAGGATTATGCCACAATAAAAAAACTGATCAGCCCTCTCTATGCGGCTGATGTTGCTGACATTATCGAATCTTTACCAACTCTGGAGCGAGAGCAATTAATAGATACTTTAAAGCCTAACCTTGATCCAGAAGTTTTAACCCACTTAGAAGATTATATCCGAACACAGGTTGTAGAATGGCTTGGCATTAAGTATTTGGCAAAAGCTTTAATGGCTGTGGATAGTGATGATGCACTTGCAATTATAGAGTCACTTTCTGCAAAACATCAACATAGTATCTTAAGCGTTATACCAAAGCAGGCTAGAAATCTTTTTGAGCAGGCCTTATCTTTACCAGAAGATTCTGCTGGACGCTTAATGCAACAAGAAATTGTTGTTGTCCCCCCTTTTTGGACAGTAGAACATATACAACAACATTTGCAGAAAAATAAAGATCTTCCTTCACGTTTCTTAGATATTTTTGTAATAAACCCCAAAAACCAGTTAATTGGCTGTATCCCTCTTGATTCTCTTTTAAAAGCTTCCCCTTCCACTAAAGCATCTAGTCTTATTAATGAACACCAACAAACTATCCCTGTTCTTGCTGATAAAAAAGAAGTTGCTCAATTTTTTCATCACTACAACCTAGTATCCGCACCAGTTATTGATGAGAAAAAAATGCTACTGGGTGTTATTACAGCTGATGACATCCTAGAAGTCCTGGAGGAAGAAACAGAAAAGGAAATTTTTCATATAGCCGGTGTTGGTGACTCAGATATATTTGCCCCAGTTTTCAAAATTTTCTATTCTCGCATTGGGTGGCTTATGGTAGGTTTTCTCAATGTTCTTATATCTGTCTTCGTATTATCACAATTTATTGAATCCTTTGAAGAAATGGCTGCATTAGCTGTTCTTCTTCCTGTTGTTGGTACGATGGGAGGAAATGCTGGAACACAAATCACCACTATCACAATTAGAGCTCTGGGTGTTGGATCACTGAAAAAATTTAATTCTAGCAGGTCCTTGGGAAAAGAAATCATGGTAAGTATTTTAAATAGCTTTCTTTTTGGAACACTGTTAATAGGGCTAGCTATTGCCTATTCAGACAACCTTGTACTTGGCCTTATTTTAGCAAGTGCTATGACTTTTACTCTCCTTTGGGCGGCTTTCGCAGGTGTTATGCTGCCAATTCTAATTGAACGCTTAAAGTTTGATCCTGCTATTGCAAGTGGTCCTCTTATTACAGCGTCTATTGATGTTGTAGGATATGTTCTTTTCTTAGGTATGGCAACATTTATACTCTTGGGTTAAAAAATGACTTCTTCTATAAAAACTGTTTCAAATTTTGATTGTGTTTTACAAAAATTAGACTCTCTGGAAGGAAAAGAACTTGTTGCATTTGATGTTGATCAGGTTCTGATTGACCCTGTTGATCATGTCCTATCTGGCCTTGGTTCTGATATTAAAGATAGGCATTTTAAAGATATAAGAAACCGTCTGGGGCAGGGAGCCTTTGACTATCTTTATAGCATTATTGTACGTGACCGTTCTGTTGTAAGATTAGATGACAGACTACCTTTTGCCATAAAAGATCTGCATAAACGTAATATCCATACCATTGGCTTAACAGCCTTTTGGGATGGACCCTATGGTGTAATTGATGATATGAGTTCTTTTCGAGTCAACCAGCTCAAAGACTTTGATTTTGATTTCTCTCCAAACAAGTTAGTAGAAAGTCATATTTATAAGAACCATAAATCTCCTCGCTTAAATCGACATCCAAGGCTACGATCTGGTGTTTTACACACTTCTCATGTATCCAAAGGAGATACGCTCCTTGCCTACCTAAAAGAACAAGCTTTTCACCCAAGTACAATTATTTTTATTGATGATCAGCCTGCTTATTTAGACCAAGTGGAACAAGCTTGCAAAAAAATTAACGTTCCCTTTGAAGGATTTTGCATGCGTCAATCATTTCTATCTCAAGATCTTCGCAATCAAGAAATCGACGAGGCGATAGCAGCTCTTCAATTTCAATATTTAGAAAAAAATAAAGAATGGTTAGATGATAGAAAAGCAAGCAATATGCTTCAAAAAGCTGTTTCATAACTTTGCCACACCTATAAAACTGAAAAGAATAACCGCAGGCTTCTTAATTGCAAGACTTTGTCTCTTTCTCATTTGCCTCGTGCTTATTACTCAGGATTCTTTTTGCAACTCCACTAATATTCAAAAGCTTGGTTATAAAATTTCAAGCATTATTTCCCCTAACTACACATTAATTAAACCTCTTGGTTCAGGGGGAGAATCTGAAGTATTTCTTATAAAAGACAGAAAAGGAAAACTTTACGCGCTAAAATACTGGTTAGAAGAAAAACAGCATGACTACCTAAGGGGCATTACTGCATTTCAAAATTCAATAGAAGCCCATAAAAGATTATCCTGCGCCTCTTATATAAATACTCTTTATGAAGTTATAGAGCCTAACATACTCATTTTAGGTTATTTAAAAGGAGAAGAGTTAAGAAATTATCTACAAAAAAATCTAACAATTTCTCAAGTTAAAAGTATAGCCAACCAAATCATATATGCCCTTACCAACATGTCAAAGCAGGGCGTAATTGGCCTTGATACATCAGCTGAAAATATAATTGTTACTCTTAGCAAAAATGATCCTTCTGTAACACTTATTGACCTTAGTGCATACATTTCTGTGGACAATCTATGTCAGAGAAACAAGGATTTTCATCCGCAGAAATTTAGCATATATCATAGCGAGAAAGTCAGAAAACTACTTATAAAACATAAAAATTATACCAATAATTATGGTCATATACTTATAGATGGTGTAGCTTACCATAATCTTCCTTCTATTACACTTTACGCTATATTAGCTGATCGCATGAGCCTTCTCTCTTCACTTTTAACAAAACAATATTATATACAAAAAGGCTGTAGCATTCTATTTCCAAAGCATTTGGTAAAAGAGAGGTTTCATAAGTCTTTTGGAGATGATCCAAATTATATTATTAGGCCTATAACACCTGCAATATTAAAAAAGGCCTTGGGGCTTATACAAAAAGCTAGAGTTACAACACATGGCTCTAAAAAGCATATCCTTCCCCCTTATACTGAGAAAGACTTTAGAGCTGACTGGAGAAAGATGGAAGAAATTTTTTCCCTTATAGTTCATCGCACGCACCAGTGTCAAATAGACTTAAAAAAATGTTTGGTCCGAAACACGCTAAACATATGATATTATTATTGCCCTTTAAACGGCTTAGCTATTAGGTTTAGTAAACTGTATTTTTTATATATTTACATACACGCGTGATATTAAAGCAACATATGTGCGAATATCAAAAGTTAGCACCTTCATTGTTGTTCTCTTCATTCACCATCTATGATACCGTTTCCCCCAAAAACAATCCAAGGAAGCCTGCTCCATGTTCTGCGATATAAAAAAAGAAACCTGGTTTATCCTAATTTCTGTCTTTATTCTTGCATTCCTTTTAAATATTGAGTACTCCGCTGTGAACCTTATATTGGTTCCTATCTCTAAAGATTTTAACGAAGACCTTAATATTCTCCAATGGTTGCTAAGTGGCTATACCTTGGCCTGGGCCGCAACAGCTTTAATAGGTGGCCGTCTATCCGATATTTATGGCAGCAAGCGTTTGTTTTTTATTGGTGTATGGGTATTTTGTATTGCCTGTTTAATATGCGGCTGTGCAAGGAGCACTTGGGTTCTTATTTCTGGACGTATTATTCAGGGTGTAGGCGGAGGTCTTTTTGTAGCACCTCTCTACTCTATCCTATTTTTGGAAACTCCTGAGAAAAAACGTGGGTTTACCATGGGCCTTCTTGGAATCTTTTGTGGTATAGGGCTTGCTTTTGGACCAAGTATTGGCGGAGGGTTATTAAAGCTCCTCAGTTGGCACTGGGTATTCCTTATTAATATTCCCCTATGCCTAGGTGCTATGTGGCTAATGTATACCTTTGCATCTGAAAAAAACCAACCTTCTAGCAAAAAAACGGTAGACATTCCGGGTTCAGCTCTTTTAGCTTTTTCAATTGTACTTCTTTTATTTACTCTTAATCAATCTGAGGTTTGGGGAGTTACAAGCCCTCATTTTTTACTATTTATTACTATTAGTGTTATTTTGTTTTTTTGCTTCTTCAAACATCAAAAACATAAAAAAGATAAAATAATACCACCAGACTTATTCCATAATATTCCCTATATTGGATGTTTTGTCGGCGTCTCCCTTTTTGAGTATGTATTTTCCTCAACACTTTTGCTGGTAAATCTTTATTTACAAAATGTTTTACATTATAGTGCATATGAAAGTGGTATAATATTTCTATCTATGACTTTATCATTTGCTATTTTTTCACTAATTGGCGGAAAAATGTGCGATATAATGGATGGTCGTATTCCGCTTTGTGGCGGCATGATTCTTAGTGGCATAAGCATTGTATGGATGTCAAGTTTTACACCACAAACAGAGCTTTCTTTTATCACATATGCTCTTATGCTTCTTGGTTGCGGACAAGGTCTATCTTTTCCTTGCCTGAATGCTATTATGTTAAAAACTATCCCACCCTCTACAATAAACACTGCTTCTGGCTTGTTTTCTGTTGGTATATGCCTGTTCCTTTCCATCGGAGTTGTTGTTAGCTCAAGCTTATTAACAGGACTTGGACAAGCTTACCTTTTTCAAATACTACCGAAGAACACGTTAACTTCCCATGAAATATCTAGCCTAATGAGTTATATTGCAGCAGCTCATCATAATGTAACAGAGCTTTATCATATTGCCAACTTTGAATACTTAAACACTTTAGTTGAAAGGGCTTATATGTCTGGGTTGCGAGCAACTATTCTCATTTCTGCCACTGTGAGCTTCTTTTCTGCAGCATTTTGCTTTTTAACAATTAAAAATATAAAAACACAACAAACTAGTTAATTTAAAATACTACTGCTTTTACATATCAAAAAAATTTGATAGAAGAGCTCTTACACTCTTTATAATTGGTCTTAAAATGTCTAAATTTCGCCGTCGCACACTTACTCGTCTTGCTGCTGTACAAGCTTTATTTCATAGCGGCAAAAGATCTGATATACATTCTCTTACGCTAAAAAACTTCTTAGATGAAGCTAATCGTTTGCAAGATAATGCACTAAAAGGGTTAGATAAGGAGCTCTTAACAAATCTTGTAACTGGCACAAAGGAACAACTAAATATTATCAACCCCATCATTAAAAATAATCTAAGCACCTCTTGGAACTTTGACAGGATTGATCCAGTTATAATATCAATCCTACAGCTCGCTAGTTTTGAGCTATTAAATTTCACCAATCTCTCCCCTTCCATTATTATTAATGAGTATCTTGATGTAGCATATAGCTTCTACAATACAGAAGAAGAAAAAAAATTCATAAATGGCGTATTAAACGCTATTAGCACAACTGTGAGAGAGTAAAGCTAGGGTTCAGAAAACTTGAAAAAAGTTAAGATATATTTTTATTTCAAATAAAGATATGGTGCTGCTGGCGAGAATTGAACTCGCGACCCCACCCTTACCAAGGGTGTGCTCTACCACTGAGCCACAGCAGCAACTCCTCAACATAGGAAACTGCCATATATTGCCATCTGCCGCAAGAGTTTGTTGCATGTTTTTTTGTTATACTATAGAATGGAAAATTGTTCTTGAGTTTATAAAATACAGCAATACTCCCTATGAGCCTAAAAAAAACTAATACACCAAATCATTTTTCTGAAAGAAATGCCAGAGAAGCTGCAGCTCTGAGAGAGAATTTAAAACGCCGACGTCAAAGCAAAGAAAAATTTATACCTGCAGATGAGAAAGACGTTTGCAAGTGATAAAAAAACCCATTATTCAAAAAAGTATTGATACTTGGCATAGCAATCTTCCCAAAACTTTATCATTAGATACAGAGTTTATTTGGAGAAATACGTACTGGCCAAGACCGGCCCTTTTACAATTTTGCCATAAAGACAGTGCTTTTATTCTAGACCCTCTCAACCATTCTTCAGAGACGTTTGATCAACTGAAAAATATTTTACATAGTTCAAAAACACTAAAAATATTTCATGCAGCTCATGATGATTTAATCATTCTCAAGCGTCTATTTAACAATATACCTAATTCTTTTGTAGATACACAGCAGGCTTCCCTTTTTTGTGGATCTAATATGCATATGGGGCTTGATAAAGTTACAGATAAGTTATTTGGTATTAAACTGGATAAATCATGCCAAGACTCCAACTGGCTAAAAAGACCACTTAGCTCAAGGCAAGTAAATTATGCGCTGCAAGATGTAGCATACCTGGAAGACATTTGGTCTATACAGTTGAGAGAACTAGAAAAAAGAAATTATTTAACTTGGTTAAAAGAAGATATGCAGGCACTTGCACAAAAAACAACCACTGAGCAAGATCCTTGGGAATCCTGGCGCCATGTTCCACCTCGAAACACGTCTTCTAAATCTATGGCCTATGCACAAGCTATCAGTGCTTGGCGTGAAGTATATGCTCAAGAAAAAAACAAACCAGTACAGCATGTTATAACTCATGATACTATTGCTCTTTGGTGCTCCTCCCCTCTTGCTTGTGAGAAAAAATGGCTAGAAACTTTACAAAAACATAAAATTCACCTTAATGAACTTCAAATAAACACATTTTTTTCTTTTTTAGAAAAAGCTAAAAATATGCCGGAAAAAGATGTACCAAAGTGGCCCCATAGGCGTTTGACCAAAAAAGAAGATACGCTGATAAAAGAGCTGAAAAAAAACTTAAAAATAGCAGCTGAGAAGCTAGACATTCCAGAGTTCCTTATGGCATCTAGAAAAGATCTGGTTAAATTTATCTGGGGTAAAAACTGCCGCTTGAATAGTGGATGGAGATTTGATGTCTTTGGAAAAGAGGCACAGGAACTGCTTTAAAAGTATTATTACTGCTTTTTATTTAGTGTTTCCTTAAGAAGCTATAAAGTGTACCATTGGGTGTAGTGTTAACAAAAAAAAAAGATAACGATGACAAGCACACCAACAAGCACTTCTAGAATAAGCATTTTACAATTTTTCTACTTAGCAAGTTCGTTAGTATTTTCTGTTTATGTCTATTCCGCCCTTGCAACTTCAGGCTTTTCTCTTGTTTTCTTCGTACTAGCTACTGTTCTTTTTTTCTTCATACCCTCTGCTTTAGTCTCAGCTGAACTTGCAACTGTGAAAGATTGGGGTTCCGGCGGCGTATATAAGTGGTGCGGCCTTGCGCTTGGAAAAAGGTGGGGCTTTTTTGCTGCTTTCTGTCAATGGTTCCAGGTAACTATTGCCTTTATTGCTATGCTATATTTTATGGTTGGATCTCTCTCTCACGTAGTTGATATTTCTTTTATCACCTCTAATGCTTACTTGAAGTTTATATTTGTTATAAGCATTTTTTGGCTTATAACTCTTCTTTCTCTAAAAGGACCTACTATTGCTAACAAAATTGCTAACATTGGCACGAGTTTTGGGCTAATACTTCCTGTTATTGCCCTTATAGTTCTTACCGCTTTATATGTTTTTGATGGGCATACAATAAACATTGCATTTACATGGCGTACTTTTTTCCCCAAGTCTCTAAATGTTGCTGATTTGAGTATATTTGTAACCTTTCTTTTTGCCTATGTTGGTATAGAAGTTTCTGCAAACAACGTAAACAAACTAGATAATCCAAAGAAAAATTACCCCTTAGCGCTCCTTCTAATTATTATAGCAGCCTTCTTATTTTCTGTTTTAGCTAGTTTATCTATTGCAGTTATCATCCCTGAAAAAGAAATAAATATGAGTGAAGGATTTCTTCAGGCTTTTGGTGCTATTTTTAAAATATACAATGCAGAATGGCTTGTAAGCGTTACAGGTGTTTCTCTAATAATTGGCGTGGTAGCTAAAGTGATATCTTGGATAAGCGGCCCATCAGAAGGTATGGTAGAAGCTGCAAAAGCCAAGATTTTACCAGACTATTTTTCAAAAATGGATAAAAATGGTACACCGTATGTATTCATACTTGCGCAAGCCTTGCTAGTTACTATCTGGGCATATGTTCTTATTATTCTTGTAGATGATGGAACAGATCTACCTTATCTACTAGCAATGAACCTAAGTTCTATTATTTATCTGGCAATGTATACTGTATTATTCCTTTCCTACTTTTTACTTAAAGTTCGTTACCCAAATGACGAGCGTACATTCGTAGTACCAGGTGGAAAAACAGGACAACGTATTGTACCGACAATAGGCCTTTTAACTGTTTGTTTTGCTATAGCTATTTCTTTCTTTCCCCCTTCGCATCTAAAATCACAAAATACAACCTCCTCTTACGAGGTTGTTTTGATTTCATCATTTATAATAGTGATGTTGCTGCCTAATATTATTTATAGCTGCCGCAAGAAATATATTTCTTCCGCGAGCACAACCTCCTAAAGTGCTTTTAAAGAATGGGCCCTCTCTACTTCTTTACTTATTGGGATATATTTTGGAAACAAAAAGCTAATGAATTTAGAACACTGCAAACAACATATAGTTACTGAAAATGAAGATAATAAACGATTAGATAGTGTGCTGGGCTCTCTCTGGCCAGATATTTCCAGAACGTATGCTAAGAAACTTATTTTAATGGGCAAAGTAAGTCTAGATAATATGGTAATTCTTGAACCCAAGACCTTTGTGCGGCAAAAACAAAATATTGTAGCATTTATACCCCCTCCAGCGCCTGTGTCTATCCTACCACAAGATATACCTTTGGATATCATTTTTGAAGACTCTCATATTTTAGTAATTAATAAACCTATAAACATGGTGGTCCATCCTGCAGCAGGAAATCCAGATAAAACATTAGTAAACGCTTTATTGTATCACTGTAATGGTCAGCTGTCCGGCATATCGGGAGAAAAACGACCTGGTATTGTACATAGGTTAGACAAAAACACTTCCGGTTTAATGGTTGTGGCTAAAACTAATGAAGCACATATAAAACTCTCCAGACAATTTTCCAGCAGAACGCTCAATAGATCTTATATTGCTCTTGCACATACCTTAATAACTCCTGCCAGAGATCGTATTCAGAGCAACATAGCACGAAATTCTCACAATCGACAAAAAATGTCTGTTGTAAACCATGGAGGAAAAGTTTCAATCACCAATTATGAGGTAAAAAAATTATTTCCCCGGCAAAGAGTCTCTCTCGTTAAATGCACTTTAGAAACAGGACGCACTCATCAGATACGTGTCCACATGTCCCATAAGGGATGGCCCCTTGTTGGTGATACTACTTATGGACGGCAACAGGCCGGAAGACCTATTGATAAACTACTTAAAAAAATTAAGTGGCCTTCAGATAGACAGGCCCTTCACGCTTATAAGCTTTCTCTAAACCACCCCATATCCGAAGCACCCTTAATATTCACAGCTCCTCTGCCGGAGGATTTTTCTAAACTTTTACAAATGTTAGATATAACTTGATAATATGTACTAATTTAATAAAATAACTCCTTACTTAATTTAGAAAGCAACATACTAAATGTCAAAAAAAACTCTTTTCAATTATAAAGCGATTAATGATAACGTTGCCCCTTTAAAAGAGCGACTAAAAAAATATGTAGTAGTATTAATCATTATTGTTCTTCTGGCTGGACTTGCTTTCCTTTGATCACACCCTTAAAATGCATGTTTTTTAGGCTTATGTTTTTCTAGTATGCAGCTATTCTATTAAAATTTTTAAGTATAATATGCACTTGGGGTAAACTTCTTTTTTAACAAGATCAATTTTTACTATTTTTTTCTTGACGATCTTAATAAGAAGAGGCATTTTCATTGACTAGGGCCTGTAGTTCAGCTGGTTAGAATCCACCGCTCATAACGGTGTTGTCGTAGGTTCGAGTCCTACCAGGCCCACCATTAAAACATAAATTATTAACTTAAAGATTATTCATAAAATATTTTTCTTAAGAACATTTTTTTATAAATTTTCTCCAGGTTAAGGAGCAACTAGAATCATCAGCCAATATGTGCCTGTAAAACTTGACTATTTTTCACTGCTGTGCAAAAATGTTCATAAGCTTGCTTTTGATTCATATCATTAAAAGAGAAGACACAATACTGGTGATAAAAAAATTAATAATAAATATACTACCTGAGATAAACCCCCAGCGTATCTCCTCTAGCCTTTCAGGCCTTGCATTACTGGGGCTTGCTTTCTCTTTGTCTATTCTTATAGTAGGTACCCCTCAACCCATTGGACAAAAAAGACTTTCTGTTGATTTATGCCTACCTATAAAAAAAGTAACTCCAGGAGGCTCCACCACAACTTCTTCTTTGAATGATGCTGCCCTCAATACTCTAACAAAAACTATTAAAATAAAAAGCGGGGATACGCTTTCGCACCTGTTAAGAAAACAAGGCGTGCCAACTGATAGCATTTATAAAATAGTTAAAGTCTTTAATACAAAGTTTTCCGTTAGAAGGTTAAAACCTGGTCACGAAGTTTCATTGACTTACCGCCCTTTAGAAAATGATACTATACAGCTATTTGAGCTTTTATTTAGACCCAAGCTGGACAAAATTCTCTCTATAAAATTAAATGAAGACTTTCCCGGCAATCCCATTTATGAGGCAAGTGAAACAGGCATTCAACTTGAAAAAGAATTTAGAAGAGTTTCTGGGCAAGTTAATAGTTCCGTTTTTTCTTCTATGTTAGAACGGGGCGTGCCTCCTGTTTTAATTAATACTCTTATTCATGCCTTTAGTTATGATATAGATTTTCAGCGTGATATTAGGTCAGATGATGTTTTTACGGTTGTAATGGAACGTTATTTTGACCCAGAAACAGGATCAGAACGTGCTGGGGAAATACTTTTCTCCTCGATCAATGTAAAAGGGAAAAATCATAAAGTTTACTATTTTCATCCCAAAAAAGGTGAACCAAACTTCTTCACAGCAAATGGCGTAAGTGTAAAAAAAGCCCTTCTTAAAACACCTGTTAATGGTGCACGCATTTCTTCGGGTTATGGCAGACGAAAGCACCCTGTTTTAGGATATACAAAAATGCATAAAGGTATTGATTTTGCTGCTTGTGTAGGAACACCTGTCATGGCAGCTGGTGATGGTGTTATTGAAAGAATTGGCAGATATGGTTCTTATGGAAAATATATTCGCCTAAAACATAAAAATGGTTATTCAACAGCTTATGCACACTTAAAAGGTTTTGGGAAAAATTTAAAAAAAGGCACACGCATCAAGCAAGGACATATTATAGGCTATATTGGAATGACTGGTCGTACGACAGGGCCTCATTTACACTATGAGGTCCTTAAAAATGGCAGACATATTAATCCAAAAAGCGTGATTAATAAGTCTGTAGGAGAGAGACTTGCTGGAGAGGATCTGAAAAACTTTCAAAAAGCTAAAGCTAAAATTGAAACTCGCATTGCAAAATTAGATATATCTGAAACTGCCATAACAAAAGTTGCCTCCCTTGTTGCAAAAAAAAATACAAAAAGAACAACCTCTTAAACTTTAAAACTTATTATATAATAAAGGCCTAAGAATGGTGAGTATAGGATACCTTGTTACTCTTTACAATAAGGAGCAATACTTACCATCTGTAATAGCTGGACTTGCCTCTCAAGAAGGAAACTTTCAACGTCAATTTGTTTTTGTGGATGATGGATCCACAGATAACTCTCTCTCTTTATTAAAAGAGCTTACGAAGGGCTGGAAAGACACTACAGTTATTACTCAGATAAATTCAGGTCCGAGCAAAGCATTTAACACAGGGCTAGAATATATAACAGCAGACTACCTAAAGCCACTCGATGGAGATGATGTTCTTCCACCATATGCAACTCAGCTGTTATTAGACGGACTTAAAAAGTCTCCCTTAGCTATTTTATCTTTTGGAACGCAAAGTTATAAAAAAGAAATCAATCCCCCCAAGAAAAAATGGCACTTAATTACGAACCCTATATCTCTTTCTTATAGGCGTGCACAAATTTTATCACCTTCTGCATGGCTTGCAAAAACAACTCTTGTTAAAAAAGTTGGCGGATGTGATGAAAGTACCTTTGTACAAGATTACTCCTTGGAGTTAAGGCTTTCTTTGAGGGGCGCTTTTGCTTTTACACAAGATCCTGTATACATTTCTCCTTCTCTTGCTCCGGGACGGCTTTCCGATAATGAAGCGCAAACCTTGCATGACTTAAATCTGGCATTAGCCAATCTTTGTGCAGAGCAAAAGCTATCCTATAATTTAAGAAAAAAAATATATAGACGTACAGCTTCTCGTTCTTTTAGATGGGCTCGTAGACATAAAAAAGCCAGTACACTCAAGGCGTTACACCTTTATATAAAAAGTATGTTTTCAATTTTTTCACCAACAAGTGGCGATATAGAAAAGACATGTAATGTCTTTCATCAATCTCATACTATTCGCTTACCAAATAAAAAAATACTACCCAAGATTATCCACCTTGTTTCTTCAGGTAAATTAAGAGGTGGAACAGAAGTAATAATGCTACGCATTATTAAGGCCCTCAAAAAAAAAGGCATTGAACAACTAGTAATAGCTCGATCAGATGGAGATGAGCTAGAAAAGAGTTTAAAAAGTGAAAATATACCAGTTGTATTAACAACTCAGAAAAAACGAAGCATCTTATCAAGATTGAAAATATGGCATACATTTTATAGCTTTAATCCACACATAGCTATGAGTTGGCTACCTCGATCTGCACAACGGTTACCAAAAGGCCCCTGGATAAATCTTGCTCAAGTTAATTGGCACCAAGGCATGCTTTGCTACAAAAATGCAGATGCCCTAATTGTTCCTTCCACAGGTGTAAAAAATCATATGGAAAAACAAACAAGCAAACCTATTTATGTTCTACCGCATTTTACAGACCATTGCGAAAATGCCAACAACATCCACTCTCAGAAAAAACATCCTCCTGTTCTTTTATGTCTTGGACGTTTTGATAGAGTAAAAGGTTTTGATTTGGCAATTAAAGCTTTGCCCGAAATACCAAACTCTCAATTGTGGATTGTTGGAGAAGGTCAAGAAAAATCTTCCCTGGAATCTCTAGCAAAAGCATTAAACCTGCAAGATAGAGTTTTCTTTTTCCCCTGGACGTCAGATATCACCTCTTACCTAAATCAAGCCTCTATACTTATAGTTCCTTCACGACAGGAAGCTCTCGGTTTAGTAATTTTAGAAGCATGGCAGCAAAAAACACCTGTCGTTGCCACTAAGTGTGATGGTCCCCTTTATCTAATAAATAACATGGTAGATGGGTGTTTAGTGGAAAAAGAGAATCCGAAAGATATAGCTGTTATGGTTAATACCTTGCTAGATAATAATGATTTGTCTTCCTCTATTTCAAAAAATGCTCTAGCTAAACTTAAGAAAAAATACTCACAAGAAGCAACAGCCAATGCATATCTTGACTTATTTGAAAAACTATCCGCATCCCCTAAATAATTAAGACAATATTTTAATACTCTAAGCACATGTTTTATATAAAACTTTTAAGTTTAGCGCTCCTCAAGATTTTATAAAAAACTTTCTACTCTACTTTAATCTCAAGTTTGCTAAAAGAAGTTACTATATAAATAGTTTCAGACGACTCTACAGTTCTCTTGAATTAATCTATCGCATCATCTATACTCCATCATACTACGTTAATATTTAAGTATTTTTAATAAAATAATTAGATCGATGAAAAAACTAACATTCCTACTAATAAATTTTCTCTTTATTTCTATGGCCGGCATTCTACAATCTTGTGCCCCAATTCTTTTTGCTGGAGGCGCAACAGCCATTGGTATGGCTGCTGAAGATCAAGGAATAGATGGGTCTATTAGTGATAAATCCTTGAAAATAGACTTAAAAACTTCTCTTGCTGGTTATAATATGGATGCATATGAATGTATTGATATAAATGTTTTAGAAGGAAATGTTCTTCTTACTGGCTTCTTGCCGTCACAAGAAAAAATAAACGAAGTTGTTGAAATTATGGAGGGAACTGCTGGTGTCCGGTATGTTTTCAATGAAATTCAAGTTGGAGACGAACAAGGTATAGGAAGTTCTACCAGTGATGCCTGGACGGCTGGTGTTATAAGGACAGAAATGTTTTTAACAAGTGGTATAAGCTCCGCTAACTATTTAGTACATATCACAGATGGTACTGTTTATCTAATGGGTGTTGCGAAAGACCAAGAAGAGCTAGATCAGGTTTTAGAAATAATTCAAGATTCTTCAGGTATAAAACAGATAATAAATATGACAAGATTCAAAGACCAGCCCCTTCAACCTCGCCGTAAGGAAAAGAAAAAAGATCCCGCTAAAAAAGTAGAAGTTCTAACAAAAACACCTATGTCTACTACTTCTGTTATAGAAGAATCTCCTTTGTAATTTTTATTTTAGGGAGTCTTTAAAGTGTCTTTAACTTGCTATATCCAAATGGACCCTCTTAGCCGGCTAGTCCATGAAGATGATACAACTCTTTTTCTTGCAAAAGAAGCTCTTCAGCAAGGCTATGAACTATATGTGTATGAACCTGCTTCCCTTAGTTTAAGAAATCAAAAATTAGTTGCCTTTGGTGGAGCTCTTTCTTACTCAAGCTCAAAAGGCTGGCAACAAAAAGAAAACCACATTTTAGATTTTGAAAAAGCAGATGTGGTTTTAATCCGACAAGAGCCACCTTTTGATATGTGCTATATAACAAGCACTTATTTATTGGATTTTCTGCCCAAAAAATGTTTGGTTCTTAACTCTCCAGAAGCTCTTCGCAATTTTCCCGAAAAAATAATTCCCCATTATTTCAAAAGATACTTAGCTCCAACACTTATTTCTTCCAACAATGGAGAGATGGAAAATTTTTTGAAGGAATACAAAGATATAGTTATAAAACCATTGTATCTTTATGGCGGAGCAGGTGTAGAGCGTATAAAAACAAAAAAAACCTTACTAAAATATTTGTCTCAACAAAGAAAAACTACTCCCCCTTTTATCTTACAAAAATTTCTGCCTTCTATTGAAACAACGGGAGATAAAAGACTTATATTTATAGATGGAAAACTTGAAGGCTGGTATCAAAGACGTCCTGCTAAAGGAACTTTTCTAACAAATTTCTATAAAAATCCTTCTGTACAAACATGCGATCTAACCCCCAAAGAAAGAGAAGTTGCAACAGCTGTCTCTACTTTTCTAAATCAAAAAAACATCTATTTTGCTGGAGCAGATTTAGTTGAAGAATTTTTACTGGAGATAAATACAACGTGCACGGCCTCTCTACCCACTATTGCAAAAATTTCTAACACTCGGCTAGACAAAATATTTTGGGAAGGCATAAAAAAGCGCCTCTCTTCTTTTTCATAAAAAATATATTCTATAATTATAAAAAGCTATTTTATTGATTTCAGTATTTGATGAATCAGAATTTTATATTTATTAACACTTCTATGATTTATTATGTTATGAAAAAAGCTTAAGCAAGTGAACTTTATTAGAAATGACCTTATCTGACGATAAAAAAATATATAAGAAATGGCTTAAATCTTTAAAAATTGATGAGGTGCCAATAAATGACAAACCTACTAATTGGTTTGATTTAGCAAAGAAAAACCGAGTTTCTAAAGAAATGCCAGCTGTCAAAAAAATAAAAAAAGCACCACCGCCACCACCTCTAGTAAATACTAAAGATCAATATTATACAGCAAAGATATTGGCAGAAAATTCCCATACATTAAGTGAGTTGAAAAAGTCAATAGAATCCTTTGAAGGATGTTCTCTTAAAAAAACAGCTTCCACTACTGTTTTTGGTGATGGAAATCCTAAAGCAGATCTTATGCTCATAGGTGAAGCGCCTGGCGCAGATGAAGACCTACAAGGTCTTCCTTTTGTTGGAATGAGTGGTCAACTTCTTTCAAAAGCTTTGAGTTGTATAGATATTTTTAGCAGAGATCAATACTATATAACCAATATGATCCCCTGGCGTCCACCTGGAAATAGACAACCCAGCTCAGCAGAACTTGAAGCTTGTCTTCCTTTTGTTGAAAAGCATATTGCGCTTGTAAACCCTAAAGTTTTAGCTTTTGTTGGTGGAACTGCTGCTAAAACTCTGTTAAATACAACACAAAGTTTAAATAGGCTTAAAAACCAAGAAATTTATTACAAAACGCCCTTTAGTAATAAGGAAATAAGAGCTTTTGCATTATACCACCCTGCCTATCTATTGCGTTCTCCCTCCAAAAAAGCAGTTTTATGGAATGATTTGCTGACATTGAGAGAAATATTGGGTAGACTATAGATAAAATTATAGGTTTTCTCGTGCATCTTTCTCAGCTAACTGAAATTGCTCTTATTATGGTTGCTGCTCTTTTGGGTGGTATTACGCTAACCAGACTAAAGCAGCCAGCTGTTCTTGGTTACTTGCTGGCTGGTTTTATACTTGGTCCTTCTTGTTTGGGTTTATTTGAAAATAAAGAGGCTATAGGTGTATTAGCAGAACTGGGCGTTCTCATGCTTCTTTTCCTTGTTGGTCTTGAGTTAGACTTAAAAACATTTCAGGAAAAATGGAAAGTAACTATGGGAAGTGTTATATTACAAATAACTCTTTCTGTCTTAGTTATGCTTTTATTAAAGTTTTTCTTTGACTGGAGTTTCCAAAAAGCTGTTTTGCTTGCCTTTGTCATATCTCTAAGCTCCACGGCTGTTTCTATAAAAATGCTTGAAGAAACAGGTGAGCTAAATACTGATACGGGAAGACTTGCTTTAGGTGTTTTGATTTCCCAAGATCTTGCCTTTGTTCCTATGGTTCTGCTTTTACGCTCTTTTGCAGTAGTTGCTAACGAAAATATAAACACTATATTCTCTGGTTTTACTATTGTGCTCTCCTTCATATTTTTAGGTGCTCTTCTTTGGTATTTAGGTGGACGCAAAGAATCACTTAGAATACCCTTTATAAAGCAGCTAAAAAGATCTGGAGATCTTGCGCCTTTATCGGGCATGGCTTTTTGTTTTGGTCTTGCTGCTTTAGCGGGTATTATTGGTATTAGCGCTGCCTATGGTGCATTTGTGGCAGGTATTATCCTTGGCAACAGTAATATGAAAGATAAATTAATAAAAACAGCACACCCTATACAAAGCATTTTGGTAATGATTTTCTTTCTATCTATTGGCCTCTTGCTTGATTTCAGCTTTATTTGGGACAATATAGGAAAAGTAGTTTTTCTTCTTCTGCTTATGACAGTATTCAAGACATTCTTAAATATTTCCATCTTTCACCTATTTAGAATTAGTTGGCATCAAGCTTTCTTATGTGGTGTTATGTTGGCTCAAATAGGAGAGTTTTCTTTCTTGTTAACAACAATTGGTATGGATATTAATATTATAGATATAGAGGGTCAAAAACTAGTTATAACTCTCACCGCCCTATCGCTGGCATTTAGTCCTATCTGGATGACCACAGTCCGAAGACTTAAGGAAATTCCTGTAGCTTATAGACGCAGGCGTCTCTCCTTAAGAGAGGCTATGGATCATGTTTATGGCCCTGAAATGTCTAGGGTTAGAGAATCTTACGCAACCATGCGAGATAGTTTTCAATCATCAGCAGAAAAAAATGACTCCTCTCCTTCTCAAAAAGAAGAAAAAAAGAATGACACTTCAAGCTCCTGAAACATATGGAACTGCTGGTATAGATGAAGCAGGTGTTGGTCCTTGGGCGGGTCCTGTCGTTGCTGCAGCTGTTGCTATTCAGCCAAACTTTCTATCAAAAATCTCTCACTTAATAATTAACGATTCTAAAAAACTTACATCTACAAAGCGAGAAAGTATTTTTCTTGCTTTCCAACAAATGCACAATCCAAATGAAGGCTTTGATTTTTCTATTGGTAGCGCCTCTGTAGATGAAATAGATAAGCTAAATATTAGAAATGCCACCCACCTTGCCATGTGCCGAGCCTTAGAAAATCTTACTTTACCTATTAATTCGGTTTTTGTAGATGGAAATCATGGCCCTAAAATTAATATACCCATGACATGTATTGTAAAAGGTGACCAAAAAATTTTATCAATTTCAATGGCTTCTATCATAGCAAAAGTATATAGGGATAGAGTAATGGAGGCACTCCATGAAAAGCATCCCTGTTATAATTGGATAAAAAATGCTGGCTACGGCACAAAACATCATAAAGAAGCGCTAGAAGAATTTGGCATAACAGCTCACCATCGAAAGAGCTATGCTCCCATTCGAGCTATAATTGATAAGAAAATCTAAAGGTAAGTTCTTTCCATATATTTATGGAAATTTTTCCCTGGCGCGGCAAGGCTTGTGCAACCTCAGCCTATAGTAGCACTTCCTCTGATAGTTTTTTTTACTTATTTGGATTTACCAAAGATTTTTGACAGAAAAAAAGAAAAAATATAGAGGCAAAGCCTAGCACTATGCATAAAATAAAAAATACTGGCCATGAAAAGTAACTAGCTAAAACACCACCAAATGCAGAGCAAGAAGTGCTCAAATACCAGATAGAGGAAAATAAAGCATAGTGAGATCCTGTATATGGTTTTTTACATAGATTTGATAAGTATGCTACAAAAGCAATTGTTACCATGCCAGATGTAACGCTCTCAATAGCTACAGCTATATAAAAAAGAGAAAGATTGTAACCAACATAAGATTGAATGAGATACATGAAGTTTGAAATAACATGAACAACCCCTGAAAACAGGAGTGCTTTTATATCTTGGCACTTCATCACTAAATAGCCTCCTATAAAACTTCCTACAATTGTAAAGAAGACACCAAAAAATTTTACAACATTTGCTATATCTAGCTGGGTAAATCCTATATCTAAATAGAATATATTAGACATGTTGTTTATAAAATTGTCACCCATTCTAAAAACAAAAATAAAAAAAAGAATAGAAAGCCAGTTTTTTGATTTTATAAAAGATAGAAATGGTTCTTTGAAGCGTTTTTTAGCTTTTATAAATTTTTCTTTATAGGACCCCATTGCTGGTCCTATCATTGCAATCTTTTTAGCCTTTGTTACTCGGTTGTCAGAAAAAAACAAGGCACATATATATAAGAAAATCCCGATAAAAACTAAAATCCCGATAATAAATAAGAAAGCAACCTTCCAGGAAAAATACTCTGAAACATATAAAACACCAAAAGCACCTATAATTGTTCCTATTCTATAACCAAATGCATAAAATGAAGAAGCATATCCCTGCTGTTTTTTAGGAACAAGTTCTATTCTTATAGCGTCCAGATTCACTTCTAACGACGCTGTTAAAGTGGAAAGCATAAGCACTAAAAAAAATACAAACTCTATACTCTTATTGGGCGATTGAAAAGAGAGAATAGATAATGTAAGAATAATAAAGATACAAAGAGAAATAGACCATGCATATCTGTTTGGCAAATAGCGAGAAAGAATAGGAAACTTAATAATTTCTAAAAAAGGTGCCCAAATAAACTTAACTGCGTTGGGCAAAATAGCCAAAGAAAACATTCCAATTGTTACTTTAGTTAGGTTGTAAGCATTCAACCAAAACTGTAGTGTATTTAAAATAAAAACAAAAATAAGTCCTGGTGGAAGACCCAATACAATGAGTGCTAAAAGCTTTGTCCAGTTTGGCTCTCTCCAGAAAGTTCTAAAGTCTTGTAATACTCTAGAGATGTAATTCATATAGCGACACTGTAAGTTTTTGGAACAAATATTTATCTCAATCAATATAGCTTTTTTTAAGTATTTACTCCAGCTTAAACTTCCAGTCTCATAACACTCTCTCTTCTATAAAAAAAGAAAAAAGGCATGCCTTTTCATTTTTTCATAAGTAGAAAAATTTTTCTTGATTGTTTTATTTTTCCGGTAGGTTACTGTTTTAAATGAAAAAGATTTTTATTGCCCGAATTTTGTAAAACTCTGCCTTTTCAAAGCTTCTTAATTTGGTACAATCATAAAGATATAAGGAGTGATTTTTTGGAAAAAGTAAACAAGCAAGCTATTAAAGATCTACAAGCACAAGAGTTTACAACTAAAAGAAGCATATCTCCAGAACTGGAGGAAATACTTTATGAACCGTTTAACGTGCTAGACCATGGTTTTCTACGAGTGGTAGATTACATGGGGAACGATGGTGCTGTTGTACAGGCAGCTAGGGTTTCTTATGGAAGCGGCACAAAAAAAGTAAGTGAAGATCAAGGCCTCATAAACTACCTAATGCGCCACCGTCACTCTACACCTTTTGAAATGTGTGAGATAAAACTTCATGTCAAGCTTCCTATATTTGTTGCCCGGCAATGGATTCGTCACCGTACAGCAAATGTAAATGAGTACTCTGCACGCTATTCAATTTTAGATAACGAATTTTATATTCCTGCAAAAGATCAGCTTTCTGAGCAATCAACTAACAATAAGCAGGGAAGAGGTAATCTCATACCTAATGATCAAGCAAAAGAAGTTATGGACCTACTACGTAATGATGCTGAAAGATCCTATAGTCATTATCAAGCAATGCTAAATACGAAAGAAGACGGTACTATTATTGATGAAGGGAAAAAGTGCGTGGCACGAGAGCTGGCACGTATGAATCTTACCCTGAACTACTACACTCAATGGTATTGGAAAATAGATTTGCATAATTTTATGAATTTCCTATCTTTACGAGGCGACTCTCATGCTCAATATGAAATTCGTGTTTATGCTGAAATCATGCTCAACTTTTTAAAGCGCTGGTGTCCAGCTGTCTATGAAGCTTTCTTAAAATATCGTATGAATGGCACTTTCTTGTCACAGAGTGGTAAAGATATTATCAAAGCTATTATAAATGGGGAAAAAGACATCAACCCCAAAGAGTTCGGTATGAGTCAACGTGAATGGAGAGAACTAAGAGAACAGTTTTCGCTATAGCATTATTAATAATACTTTAAAACCAGGGGAGGATAAGTTAATGGAACGTACTGTAATAAAATTAGAAGAGTTAGACTCAGCTATTATTTTCCGTAATAATGATGATATAGAGCTTCTACTTGACGATGAAGATGGCCCTATAAACCATAAAAATATAAACCTAACTCTTGCTGTTATGTATGCTCTTAAAAATGATGAGCTTAGGGAGTTAATTGAACAGTATTTTGAGAAAAAATGCCTTCAAATAAAATTTCAATCAAAAACAAAAAAAAATCACCATCTATCCTCACGCTCATCTACTTTAAAAGAAGAACCCAGATATAACGCATCTAATGTTATTAGTATTTCTGAGTTTCAAAAGGAAAGATATGCTTCTTAGCAAGACTTAACGAACGTGTTGTCATAACTACTTATAAAGCCAGTAGTCTACTCTATTACGCTATTAAGTAGTTTTCTCCTTCTTTTTGAAGATATTCTTTAAAGTTTCCTTTGAAATCATATACTTTTTTAGGTGTTAAAGACAAAATGCGATTTGCTATTGTTTCTACAAAACGCCTATCGTGACTGACGAATATAACGGTTCCAGAGTAAACTCTTAGCGCTTTTGCTAGAGCAACACGTGATTCTAAGTCTAAATGGTTTGTTGGCTCATCCATTATAATGACATTGCGTTTTTCCATTATAACTTTAGCGAGAACTAGCCGGCACAGCTCACCTCCACTTAAGATATCTACTGCTTTCTCAACAGTATCTTTTGTAAAAAGCATGCGTGCTAGCATGCTTCTTGCTTGGTGTTCTGATATAGACCCAATTTCATTCATTAGCCAAGATAACATTGTTTGCTGCCCAGAAACTACTTCATGCAAGTCTTGAGAAAAATAGGAAAACTTTGCATTTTCTCCCCAGCAAAAAGAACCTTTATCAGGCTTTAAACATCCTGATATAATTTTAAGCAACGTAGATTTTCCAACACCATTTGGCCCTAGTACTGCAAGTTTATCTCCTCTTCCAACTTCAAATGACACATTGGAAAGAACCTGTTTATCTCCAAATTTTTTATCTATGTTTTTGACTCTTAAAACAAGTTTTGGGCCTTTCTCAGGATTATCAAAAGTAATATGTGGTGCTTTTCTAGAAGATTTTTCTATATCTACAACTTCTATTTTTTCTATCATTTTCAAACGTGATTGCGCTTGTTTTGCTTTACTTGCCTTAGCTCTGAATCTATCCACATAACTTTTCATATGAGCAATTTTTTCTTCAGCACTTTTTTTTTCCAGTAGCTTTTGATCTGATAGAAGATTTTTAGCCTTTTGGAAGTCAATATAGTTTCCCACATAAAGGCGTATATCTTGATAATCCACATCCAAAATATGTGTTGCTAGGTTATTTAAAAAATCATGATCATGAGTAACAAAGACTAAGAGACCTTTATATTTATCTTTTAAGTAATTCTCCAGCCAATTAATACTTAAAATATCTAAGTGGTTTGTAGGTTCATCTAGTAATAGGATATCTGGGCTACCAAAAAGAGCCTGTGCTAAAAGAACACGTAATTTATAACCACCTGATAACTTGCTTAATGGTTGCGTATGGTTGGTTTGTGCAATTCCCAATCCTGTGAGAAGCTCATGGGCTATAGACTCGGCTACATACCCATCATTATTAGCAATAATTTCCTCTAAATCACCTAACTTATAGCACTCTTCTTCTGTAAGGTCTGTTTTTTTTAGAAGAGTATTTTTCTCCTCCATAGCTTGCCATAGATCTTTATTTCCCTGTAGAACAACATCTAGCACTTGCTCTTTTTCATGTTTAAAATGGTCTTGGTGCATCCACCCAATTTTATAGTTACTAGGCCAAGTAACTTTTCCTTCTGAGGCTTGCTCCACGCCTGTTATTATTTTTATAAAAGTTGACTTACCCGCACCATTGGCACCCACTAGTCCATATCTATTTTTACTTTTTAGATTTAATGTGACACCATCAAAAAGCTTATGAGCACCAAATGATAGGCTAAGACCTTCAACACTTAACATAATAAATAATTTCCAAAGTTAATTTTTTCGTTGCATCCTAGCAAAGTTCCCTAGAAAAAACGATAAAAATATAGCAGAACTTTCTTTCTGCTTGCTTTTTAAATACTTAAAATTTCTTTTATAAAAAACCTATACTCTTATATAAACAGTAGTGATAGTTTATATAGAGCATTCTAAGAACTACTTTAGCTAGCTAACTTTTGTAAAAAACCCGCATGAAGCACTCATGCGGGTTTTTTATGAAAAGTAGAATAAGCATCTCAAAAATTCTATTTCTTGAGAAAAAGTTTAAGTCAAAAATGTGAAAAGGGGAAAATCCACAAAAATGTTTATAATATTTCTTTATAATAAATATTCTACCTTATAGGTCGGAGCAATTTTCTGTTATAAAAAATGAATTCTCTATAACAGCTTCATCAACAAATTGCCATCCAAGAAACTGAAAAAAGCCAGTTTACGCAGGTGTGTTTAGAATAGACTCTACCTTGCTCGTTGCTTTATCCAGGTCTATCCCTTCAATTGCAGCTACTTCATGGCTTAATCTTTCAAGAGCCGTTTGATAAATCTGTCTTTCACTGTAAGTTTGTTCTTCCTCTGCGGATTCTTTATATAGTTCTCTTAAAACTTCAGCTAAAGAGACAGGATCTCCAGAGTTAATTTTGGCTTCATACTCTTGAACACGTCTGCTCCACATATTTTTCTTTGCTTTTATTTTCTTCGTCAAAGAACTTAATGCTTCATCCATATCACCTGTGGGACTTAAAGAGCGAAGTCCTGCAACTTTAGCTTTAGCCACAGGCAAGCGCACAGTCATACGCTTCTGATCAAAATTAATAACAAAAACACGCAGTGTATGACCTGCAATGACTTGATCTTCAACGTCTAAAATACGCCCTACTCCATGTGCTGGGTATACAACTACATCACCTTGTAAAAAGTCTTTTTCAACTGTCTGCATCTCTACTCTCTCCATTTTATCATAATAACTTTAAATTTAATTTCTCTAACTATCGTCCCGTTTCTTATGCACATAGATAGTGCAATAGAGCCAACAAATCTAAATCAAAACACACTAAAAAATATCTCGTACTATCAACATATTTATATCATTAATCTTTCGTTAATAAAAGTAAAAAATTTATTAACAACTCAACACGTTATAAAAAAAAATCATTTTTTATTATGAAAAGCTACACATGAACAGGTCTGTCCATATGCTAACTATTCATCCATAGAAAAACGCAGATAAAAGTAAATTTTCCCTTTTAATTCTGAAAGTTAAAGAGTTTTTTGCCACAAAAACACTTCCCCTAAGGACAGAAAAGAAAGCACTTTACGCTTCTTTGCCTCTTGCTATTAATTTTATCGACGCTAGGTAATAGATGTAATGTGCAAAGAGTTTACTTTATCTGTTTCATTTATTGCAGCAGATGATGTTACAAGAAGAGTATCTTTTTTTTCTGCCAACCTTTTTTGTTTTGCTATATTACATGCTAAAGTTAAAAGATCTCCTGTCATATCCTGGCGATAAATAGGTAAAACACCCCAAATTAAGGAGAGCCTTCTACAAATATTTTTAGAGTTTACAACCTCTAGTATCGGGCATAATAATCTTTGCCTTGAAAAATTGTGAAAATTTTCACCTTTTACAGGAAAAGAGATAATAGCGGAAACATCCAAAACTTTTAAAATATTTTTTGCTGCTAACGCAATGGCATCTTCTCGCTCCTTTTCTGGATAAGGAGCTTCTACCTCATAAATCTTAGGTAAAGACAGATCTTCCTCTACCTCCTTAATAATACGTCCCATGACACCCACAGCCTCCACAGGATATTTACCACTTGCTGACTCAGCTGATAATAAAAGAGCATCAGCCCCCTGATAAACTGCTGTCGCTACATCTGAAGCTTCAGCCCTTGTTGGCCTAGAATAATTTACCATAGAATCCAGCATTTGCGTTGCTACAATAACAGGCACGCCTTTTTGGCGACATTCTTGGGTTATATATTTTTGTAATATAGGAACCTTTTCAGGAGATACCTCTACACCCAAGTCACCTCTTGCTATCATAATAGCATCGCTATTTTCTATAATATCATTTAAATTATCAAGTGCTGCGGGCTTTTCTACTTTTGCAATAATTCCAACTTCATCATCGCTACATTCTTTTATAAAGTCTTTAGTTTCCTGTAGATCCTCATATGACTGAACAAAGGAGATAGCTATATAATCCACCTTTTCCCCCATTGCAAACTCAAGATCTTGCTTATCCTTACAGGTAAGAAATGTGTCTTTTCTTTTTATTTTAGGCAAATTAACGCCTTTTCCTGAACTTATAGCCCCCTCTGTTAAAACTTTTAATCTTATTTCTTTTTTTCCCAACTGTATAACCTCTAGGGCCATCTTCCCATCATCTACTAAAACTAGATCTTTCACCTCAATATCTCCAAAAACTTCCGGGTGAGGGAAAATGAGCACTTCCTTAGATCCCTTCTCCCCTTCAGGAATAAAAGATATTATTTCTCCAGGTTTATAAAAAACCTTATTATTAGCAATGGGTCCTATGCGAAATTTTGGCCCTTGCAAGTCACCTATAATACCAACCGTTGTATCCAGCTCTTTTTCCGCATGCCGTATCCATTCTATAAATTGCTTATGCTCTATGTGCAATCCGTGAGAAAAATTGAGCCTAAATAGATTTACACCTTCGATAATAAGCAACTTTATTTTTTCGTACGAATAAGTAGCAGGTCCTAAGGTGGCAATTATTTTTGCAAAGCGATAAGATTTTTTCATGTTGCATAGGATCCTATTGAAAATTATTTTTTTTCCTTTTATAACTTTTACACAACTATTTTTAAAATACTATCTGAAAAATAATATAAGGCAACAAGAGATATGACACCATCAAACCAACAAATAGCCGCAGATCAACTACAGTCAATTGTTGATAAACTTGAAAAACTTGAGCAAGAAAAATCTCAAGTGGCAGAGTTTATCCGTGATACCATGGCAGAAGCTAAAAGCTTAGGCTTTGATACAAAAACCTTAAGAAAGGTTCTACAGATTAGAAAAATGGATAAAGCTGATGTAGAAGAACAAGAGGAACTTCTAATTCTTTATCGACACGCTCTTGGAATGTAAGCATCCAAACAAAAATGTGCTCCTTAAATCTCTAGCTCTACATAGCGCTATATGTCATCTGTGTAAAATAATATTGAAATGCCTCTTTAATTTTCTTTACGCAGAACTTAAGTATATGATACCTATTATTTATAATGTTAGAGAAAGTTTGACGCTATGCTTAACTTTACTGAAGTTCAATATCTAGGTCTTTTTGGTATAATTGCCCTTGCTTATACGGCCACAGTTATGGTACCTGGTCCAGATTTTGCCTGTATTATGCGAAATACTCTAAGTGACTCTCGACGCTCAGGGATTTTTGCAGCTCTTGGTGTGACAACGGGAATGTGTTTTCATTTGTCTTACTCTATACCCAGTGCTATTTGGCTACATTCTCAGCCCATTTTAATGTTTATTGCAAAAATTGCTGGAGGTCTTTACCTTTGCTACTTGGGCTGCTCTTCTGTTATTAAAGCTAAAGCGAAAAAAATTACGAACTTGACCTCTCATCAACAGCAAAAAAAACCAAATTTAACCCGTTTAAAAGCTTTCCGTTCAGGTTTTTTCACCAATGCGATGAATCCTATGGTTATGATCTTTTTTGTTGGTTTGTTTACAACCCAAATTGAACATACTACCCCCAACTCCATACTTGCTTTATTGGGCACAGAAGTTCTCCTAATTGCTCTTACTTGGTTTGTCCTTGTGGCTGTATTTTTTTCTCAGCCTGCAGTACACTCAATTTTTTTGCGGCTTGGCCATTGGGTCGAGCGCGTTACAGGTGGTGTTTTAATAGCACTTGGTTTTCGTGTTGCCTTACAAGTAATTCCTTACTAAGGTAAGGAATTACTAAAGAATCTAAAGAGATTAAACTATGAAGATATCCATTGCTTCAGATCATGCTGGTATAAAGTTAAAAGACACTATAAAAAAATCTTTGGAAACACGTAATATAAGTGTCCTTGACTTAGGTCCATTTTCTTCAGAGAGAGTTGATTATCCAGACTACGCAAAGAAAGTTGCCTTAACACTTTTAGAAGATCGTTCTGATTACGGCATCCTCATTTGTGGTACGGGCATTGGAATGAGTATTGCAGCAAATAGGTATTCTGGAATTCGTGCAGCTGTTGCTTGCAGTGCAACTTATGCTCGCTATGCTCGCGCTCACAATGACGCAAATATTTTATGTTTGGGAGCTCGCTTTATATCTAAAGATACTGCTCTTGAGTGTATAAAAACTTTTATAACCACTGCTTTTGAAGGTGGCCGACATGTCCAAAGACTAAAAAAAATAAAACAGATGAGATGACCTATGAGATGTCCTTTTTGTAGTGCTGAAGAAACCCAAGTAAAAGACTCTCGAGCAACAGATGATAACCAAGCAATACGTCGCCGTCGTTTTTGTCCTGCCTGCTCTTCTCGATTTACGACTTTTGAAAGAGTTCAATTATGTGACTTAACAGTTATAAAGAATGATGGAAGAAAAGAAGCTTTTGACCGTGAAAAAATTGCCAGATCTATTTATAATGCGGCTCGCAAAAGACCTGTTCCTAAAGACAAGCAAGAGCTTATTGTGAATAGTCTTGTTCGAAAGTTAGAAACACTTGGAGAAACCGAAATTTCTTCTCGTACTATTGGTGAAATATCTATGGAAACGCTAAAAGATTTAGATAGTGTTGCCTATGTCCGTTTTGCCTCTGTTTACAGAGAATTTGCAGAAGTTACCGACTTTCAAAACTTTATAGGTACAATTGATGAACCGATTGTTGCAGAAGAGGAATAACCCTTTTTTTATAATAAATTGAAAAACCATATAAATCTGTTAAGGTATTCTTTCTTAACAAACACTATTTTATATTGCTTATTGAAACACTAGTAGACACATGACATCTCTTTTCTTTGATATAACCCTGATCGTCCTCATACTTGCCTCAAGCATAGTGGGCTTTATACGCGGCTTTACTCGAGAATTTTTTGGCGCGCTTGGATGGATATGCGCAACATTCGTCACTCTTTATGGTTTTCATTTTGTTTATCCACTAACTATTAATTATGTCACAATAAAGTGGCTTCAGTACGTTGTTACGTGTATCTCTTTATTCTTACCTAGCTATATTGTTTTCCGATTTCTTAGTGGTATCTTATCAAAAATAATAAAGGATAGTTTTCTATCTAGCCTAGATAGAACGCTGGGCTTTGCTTGGGGAGCAATTAGAGGCATTGCCATTATGTGTTTCCTGTTTTTAGGGAGTATAGCCTTACAACCGAATGTTTTAGAATATTTCAATGAATCAAGGGCATTACCTCTCATTCGCACAACTAGTTTATTTCTTTTGAATATGCTTCCCAAAAATTTTGAAAAAATGGACGTTACAAAATATCTTGCAGAACCGATACAGCCCTCCTCTGCAGATAAAACAAAACTCTTATCTTCTATGATGCCCAATGTTGAAATGAAAAATAAACCATTACAAAAGTAGGAAAAGGTTGCTCTCTAACTTTTAGCCTGTTTTTCAATAGTTATTTATAAAAAAAAAGGTTCTCTACTTACTTCTTAAGTAAAAACATGCTATAAATTTAGTCACTATTAAAATTATTAAGGGTAAAAAATGTTTGCACGGCTTTGTGGTTTTCTTTCGTCTGATATGGCAATTGATTTGGGTACGGCTAATACTCTTGTTTACGTAAGAGGAAAAGGGATTGTGCTAAATGAGCCCTCTGTTGTCGCAACTACTATGAGTGGTGGCAAGCAGCAGATTTTAGCTGTGGGAGATGAGGCTAAAAATATGGTTGGCCGCACACCTGGAAATATACAAGCAATTCGTCCCCTTCGTGATGGAGTTATTGCCAACTTTGAGGTAGCTGAGGCTATGATAAAACACTTCATACAAAAAATACACAATAGGCGCACTTTTACTAGCCCTCAAGTTGTGATTTGTATTCCTTATGGCTCTACTTCTGTGGAGCGTCGAGCTATCCAAGAATCCGCCGAAAGTGCCGGTGCTCGCCGTGTCTTGCTTATTGAGGAACCTATGGCTGCCGCTATTGGTGCAGGACTGCCCGTAACAGAACCAACTGGCTCTATGGTCGTAGATATTGGAGGTGGAACTACGGAAGTGGCTGTTCTTTCGTTGGGTGGCATAGTTTATGCCCGTTCAGTTCGTGTTGGTGGAGATAAGATGGATGCAGCAATAATAGCTTATATCCGGCGTCATCATAATTTATTAGTGGGAGAAGCTACCGCTGAACGTATTAAGAAAGAAATTGGAGCTGCTTATCTGCCCAAAAATTCAGAAAATAAAAAGATGCTTGTTAAGGGACGAGATCTTGTTCATGGAGTCCCCAAAGAGATTGAACTATCTACAAAAAATGTGATAGAAAGCTTAGCTGAACCAGTGGCGGCAATTGTAGAGGCTGTTCGTATGGCACTTGAAAATGCAGAACCAGAGCTTTCAGCTGATATTGTAGATAAAGGCATTGTTTTAACAGGTGGTGGAGCTCTACTAAAGAACTTAGACATTGTTATTAGGGAAGCAACTGGTTTGCCAGTATCTTTAGCAGAAGACCCTCTTTCTTGTGTTGTTCTGGGTACAGGAAAAGCACTAGAACAAATAAAAGTTTTACGGGACGTTCTTAGTGGATAGAGGCATGATTTATGGCTTTCTTTTCTTTAAAAACTCACTTAAGGAAAAAACTTTCTAGATCTATCTTTAAGAAAGAAAGTCGGTATGGTTATTTATCTGTTGTAGGTATTCTATGTATCGTTATTATTTTCTCCATTGGATTAAAGTATCCTTTTATCCAAGAGCAGCTAAATGCTGTTTTTCTAGAAATCACCTCTCCCATGGTAAAAGGATTTTATACGCTCTCTGAAGAAACTTCTTCTATTAGCGAAAATTTTCGAAATAAGAAATACCTGAGAGAAGAGAAAAAAAGCTTAAAAAATATTATAGACAAGCTATCTTTAGAAAATGCAACTTTAAAACGCCTACTTTTAACTTACAAAGACGCAGAAAGTTTACTTTCTATAAAGCCACCCTCTACATCTCCTTCAGCCACTGTCTCTGTTCTAAATGCCTTTCCTTCCTCCAGTGGAAAGCATATAATTTTAGACGGTGGGAAAAAATTAGGTATTAAGAAAAATGGTTATGTGCTCAATCAACATGGGCTAGTGGGAAAAATAGAATCTCTTAGTAAGCACTATGCAAAAGTTCAGCTTTTTACAGATGCGTCTTCTCGTATTCCTGTTAAAACACAAAAAACCAAACATCATGCTATTCTCTGTGGCCATAATAATAGTTTCCCCACATTAAATTTTGTTCTTGATAACGGCACCTCTGGTTATTCTTTAAAGCCTGGAGATAAAATTTTCACATCTGGAGAAGGTGGCATTTTTGCTCCTAATATATTTATTGGCACTATATTTCCTTGCAAACATGGTTGGTGTGTAAAGCATTTCCCGCTGAATCAGTCATCTTATGTTATGGTTTTTAAACCCATAATGCGCAAAGGAGTGGAGGAAACATTTTGAATCAAAAAATTTCTCTTTCCAGCGTAGAAACCTCTTATGATAGAGAAAAAGTTACTCGATACACTAGCGTCACTATTCTGCTCTTTTTATCAACTCTTATTAGCTATATTAATTGGGTTATATACCCTCATATTTTTATTAACTTTCTGCAAATAATCTTATTTTATACATTATTAAAATACTCTAAGTTTTTACCATGGTTATCCTTTTTTCTATGCAGTATCATTCAAGATTTTTTCTTAAATTTACCCTTTGGTATGACGATCATTTCCAGCATTATACTAGTTTTCCTTCTTGTCCCACAAAAAAAAATACTAAAAAAAGCCCCTTTCTACATTTTGTGGAGTGGTTTTGGAATATTTTTAGCATTAAACACACTTTTTATCTTAGCCAGTGTTGCATACTTAAGAAGTTATTCCCTACACCTTGATACACTTTTCTCTATTTCTCTTTTATCTACATGGTTTCTTTTTCCAGTAGTTTCATTTTTTTTGTATAGAAGCTATGAAATGATAAAAAAATTGGAAGAGATTTATGCAAAATAAAGATAGAGACAATAAAGCCTTCACGCGCCGTACTTTTATTCTTAGTAGTGTGCAAGCTTCCTTGGGTGCTATTGTTCTCTGTCGTTTATACTACTTACAAATGATAGAGGGGAAAAAGTATTTTTCTCTATCAGAAGAAAACCGCCTAAGTTTACGGTTGCTTGTACCGAAGCGAGGCATCATAGTGGATCATTTTGGCACACCTCTTGCCTCTAACAAAAAAAAGTTCAGATTAGTTTTTATACCTGAAAATATAAAAAATATAACTGCTTCTCTGGAAAATCTGAAAAAGATCATATCAGAGCCAGATATATCTTGGGAGGATATATCAAAAAAAGCAAAAAGAAGTCTTTCTTTTTATCCCATAGTTATAAAAAAAAACCTAAGCTGGGAAGAAGTATCTCTTATAGAGCTATCTCTGTATAAAATGCCAGGTGTTTTTGTGGAGGAACACTGGGTACGTAATTATAATTTTCCAGCTTCTATGTCGCATATTTTAGGCTATGTGAGCAAACCATCTCAGATTTCTTTAAAGAAAAAAAATGCCGCTTATTTAAATCATCCAGATATACGTGTTGGCAAGAGTGGAATTGAAAAAATATATAATAGCGATATAAAAGGAAAACCAGGATCTAGAACTGTAGAGGTTAATGCACGAGGACGCCTTATTCGAGAGGTAAGAAGTTCTCCTGCTGTTGCTGGAGCAAAACTACAAACAACATTAGATGTTGCTTTACAAGAAAAAATACAGAAACTTCTGGAGCCTTATAAAAGTGGTGCTGCTGTAGTTCTAGATATTAAAACTGGTGCTACTCGAGCCCTCGTCTCTACGCCTTCTTTTGATTCAAATATTTTCACCTCTGGCATTCATTCAGTTGCTTGGCGCAACCTAACGAAAAATGAATATCGCCCGCTGGTAAATAAGGCTATTCAGGGGCAATATGCTCCTGCTTCCACTTTTAAAATTGTGTCTGCCTTGGCAGCTCTCAAGCATGGCATTGTAACGCCAAACACAACTTTTAACTGCCCTGGGTATATAAAAATAGGTAATAGAAAATTTCACTGTTGGAAGAAACATGGCCATGGAGTTGTTAATCTTAATAAAGCCCTGAAACAATCCTGTGATGTTTACTTTTATGAAATTGGAAAAAAACTTGATATTGACAAGCTAGCAGAAGTTTCTCGTTCTCTGGGGCTTGGTCAAAAGACAGGGATTGATTTACCCGGAGAGCAAAGCGCTCTTGTACCGACAAAACAATGGAAAAAACGTGTAAAAAAACAGCCCTGGTATTTTGGAGAAACAATTATATCAGCTATTGGTCAAGGCTATACACTAACTACACCTCTTCAGCTTGCTGTTATGATGGCGCGCCTGATAAGCAAGAAAAAAATATCCCCTTATATAGTGGCACCTTCACTTGTAGATTTTCCTGTTATTTCTGATATTGATGACCGTGCCTCTTCTATGATTCAAAAAGCTTTAAGCGATGCTGTAAATACTCCAGAAGGAACCTCCTGGAGACACCGACTTCCTTGGAACGACTGGAAGATGGCAGGAAAAACTGGAACAGCTCAGGTGCGCCGTATAACTCTTGAAGAAAGAAATATGGGTGTTTTTAAAAACACCTCCCTTCCATGGAAATACCGAGATCATGCTTTGTTTCTTGGCTTTGCCCCTGTTCATGATCCTCAATTTGCTGTTTCCGTTATTGTTGAACACACAGGCTTTGGTAGCACTTATGCAGCTCCTATTGCCAAAGAGATAATGAAATATTTAAAAAATAATGGGTCATATTAAAATGATAATTTTTCAATCACTGAAGGCATTCAAATATTTTCCTTGGAGCATCTTTTTTATATTACTTGGTTTTATGACTTTAAGTGGTTTTCTTTTATACTCAGCTGGAAATCTGGCTTTATATCCTTGGGCAGCACCACAAATAGTTCGTTTCCTCATAGGGCTTGTTTTTATGATACTCATTAGCTTAGTTGACATACGTTTCTGGCTAAACACAGCAAATATTTTTTATATCTTTTCTTTATTTCTACTCTTTATTGTTGAAATTTTTGGTTTTATTGGCATGGGAGCACAGCGCTGGATAAACCTTGGACTTTTTAATATTCAACCTTCTGAACTTATGAAGATATCTCTTGTATTAGCAATTGCTCGTTATTTTCACTATAGATCTCCTTTTGAGCTCTCTCATATAAAGACATATCTTACACCATTTTTTCTAATACTTGCTCCTATTTTGCTAGTTTTAAAACAGCCAGATTTGGGAACTGCTATCATAATTTCTATGGTTGGTTTTTTTATGATATTTGCCGCTGGCATTTCCTGGAGGTGGCTTATAACTGGCTTTTCTGGATTTTTTCTTTTCCTGCCTTTGGGATGGACATTCCTTAAAAACTATCAAAAAAATCGTATACTTACTTTTCTAAACCCAGAGAAAGACCCTTTGGGCACAGGATATCATATTATTCAATCTAAAATTGCCTTAGGATCAGGTGGTTTTTGGGGAAAAGGATTCAGTGGTGGCACACAAAGTCAGTTAAACTTTCTTCCTGAAAAACAAACAGATTTTATCTTTGCAATGTTTGGAGAAGAATTTGGTTTTATAGGCACTATTTTATTATTAGGTGCTTATTTTTTTCTTATTTTGTATGGGTTTCGCATAACCTTATACAACTCTTTTGCTTTTGGTCGTTTTGTTGCTTTGGGGATTACCAGCTCATTATTTTTATATGTCTTTGTTAATATTTCTATGGTGATGGGCTTACTACCTGTCGTTGGGGTGCCTCTCCCCTTTATTTCTTATGGAGGAACAGCTCTTATTACTCTTTTAATTGGTATGGGACTACTTATTGGTTGTGATTTGCAGCGTTATCGAAAACAACTATCTTTATAAATTCCTCCACTGGCAAAGACCTACTTCATTTTTTTAGAAAATGGCCAGCGACTATGTACCCAAAACCACATTTCTGGACACTCATATATCCAGCTTCCTATTATTGTGTTAAATTGTTCTGTTAGTTCTTTCACTGTTATATCTTCATCTTTTTTATATGGACCAACAGGCGGAAAAAATTCTAGTGTAAAATAAGCTCCTTTTTCCCTCATACATCTAACTGGTATAACTGGCGCCTTAAATTTTAAAGCCAGCTGAGCTAGCGCCGGAGCTGTCATAGCTGGCTTTCCCATAAATGGCACTAGAATCCCATCATTAAACTTCTGATCTAAAAGCATGCCTACTATCTCTTTATTTTTTAAAGCTTTAATACAAGCTTTAGCTCCCAGGGAGCCTTTTGGATAATAGTTAATCAGGCCTTCTGTCTGATCTCTGCATTTAAAAATAAGTCTTTCTACATAAGGGTTATTAATTTTTCGGTAAACTAAATTTAAGTGCAAACCAGTATTTCTTGCTATAGAGGGAGCTGATATCTCCCAGTTTCCATAATGAGCACCTAAAAAAAATCCAGCCTTATCTTTCTCTAAACCCTGTACATGAAAAAAATTTTTTAATTTCAAGCGATTTTCATCTTTTATAATTTTTTTCAGGTGAGGCAGTTCACCCATATTTCTCCCAAGGTTTTCCCACATGCTCTCAAGAGTGGCTTTATAAAATTTTTCTGTCTTTCCTGGCAAAATATGCTGCATATTATATAAAGCTCTTTTATTGACAAGCAACCTCTTACCTATGGATTTTCCTAAAAAACCACCAAGCCATGATGCAACATCTAAGGGTAGAATTTTAAACAGCCCATACAATACATATACTGGTACAGCTGCCATAAAATGAAAAAAAAGTATCAATACTAAAAGCCCTTAATAAAAAAGTGGTGCCCGCTGCCAGACTCGAACTGGCACGACCTAAGTCGACAGATTTTAAGTCTGTTGTGTCTACCGATTCCACCAAGCGGGCCACTTGTTTTTTCTTTTAGCGGAAATTACTATTTTTAGCAAGTATAGATAGCTTTACTTCCAATAAAATAGGGAAAAAAGTCTTCCCCTTTTTATCTGTGCAGCTTTCTAATATGAGAAAATCTGCTGTATACCTTTACAACGAAAGGTAAGCAAGCTCCCACCAAGAACCATGGTAGATATGAAACATATACTGGATAATTAAATGTCTTTATAAGAGGTATTAGCGATAAAAGGCAATAAACAACGACTAAAACAGTACAAAAAGCAAAAAACGACCTGCCTATAGAAGTACTTTTTCCTCTTAAGTCTTCCTCAAAAAGCATCCAGATAAAGGCAAAGCCAGGAAAGACAAAAAATGGCAACCACAAGTGCTCTGCTACCCTTCCTTGTACTATAGCAACACCAGCAAATAAAATAATAAAAGCAACCCACAAGATACCACTTGTTTTTGCCGGTCTGTTTTTATATTTCGGAACAATAAAATTTGCAAATACATACAGCGTAATAATACCAAAACCTAGAGATCCCAATATGTCTATCGGCCCAACATAGCCAAAATATAAAAGGGCAGAAGCAACCCCTAAAAGGATAAAAGTTATAAGCGCTCTATATATGGTTGATCTTGTACATAAAAACAACCATCCAAAATAGACAAATGTAGCCTGCATTAAACCACTTGGAAAAGAGTACTTTCCCACCCCAAAAATAGGATTAAGAGGAACTTGAAAGGTTATCTTCAAAGCATAAACAAATATCATAGTGAACAGATATAAAGAAATTGCCTGCCCCCAAGCGTCTCGCTTAAAAAAGATAAAACCTATCACCGTTAAAGGAACTAAAACAATCTGGTCCCCAGTTTTAAGAAAAAGGCTTAAAAAAGTATCCATGTTTACTCTTTCCTATATTGTTTTCCTGTTATACATTCTACATATCTCATACATTCTTTCAAGTCCATATAACCAAGCTTTTCTATCCACTCACTATTTACCTTTTTTAAAGTATCACCTACCTGTCTGGAAGGAGGTATGGAAAAGTGTTGAATCAAAATCTCAGAAGTCAGGGGGAATTTTCTGTTTTTCAGCTCTTTAAGGAAGATTTTCAATCTTTTTATTTTAAGTTTTTTCCCTAAAAACAGTAAAACCATCCCCAGAGTCTCATTTTCTGAAAAGTCTTGAGCTATCTTAAAAAGAGTTTTCTTACTGGGAGAATTCAATATTAGCTTTTTAGCAGCTACGTATTTTTTATACTTTTTTTTCTCTTTTTTAGTTAAGGGAAGTTCTTCTTCTCGTATATTAAGAAAAACTAAAACCATTATAGGAAAAAAAGCAGCTAATCTTTCAGAAAAAAAATATTTCATTCTATAGGGTGGCTGACATTTGCAAAACAGTGCCTCTAAGACACCCCACCTGTACATAATACATAGAGTTTTATATGCACTTGGTAGTTTTAATAATTTTGATAACTCTTGCCATCTTCTCTCTTTTGATAAATATTTAATCTTTGGAATAAACTGGGTTATTATTTTTCTATAGGAACGAGGCAAAGGACGCTTACCAAGCATTGCCTGAAATCGAAACAACCTTAAAAGCCTTAGATAGTCTTCCTCTAGTCTTTTCTCTATATTGCCTACAAAGCGAACACGACCAAAGACTAAATCGTCTAAACCTCTTCCCAGAGGGTCATAAAGCCTACCATCTAAATCTGCATAAAGTGCATTAAAACTAAAATCTCTCCTTTTCGCATCCTCTTCCATAGATTTTGTGAACGCTATTTTTGCATGACGTCCATTTGTTATTATATCTTTCCTAAAAGTGGTTATTTCATAACTTTCTTTTTTGTATATTAGCCTTAATGTCCCAAATTGTTCAGCATCACAAAGAATAGTTATTTCTGGTGTATTTTTTAAATGTTGTTTTATTTTTTCCGGTACTAGTGATGTTGTCAAATCAATATCTTTCATGGAAGTTTTTGATTTTATAACAGCGGATCGCACAGCACCACCAACGAGATAAAAAGATATACCTTCCTTATTTAAAAGTTCTGCTATCTCCATAAAATTTTTGTTGTTTTTCCAGATAGGAGAAACTTTCATACATTTTAGTTTATCTATTTTTGCCTGGTGATATCCCATAGTTTTTCTTGAATTTGCCACATTTCATATCCAGCAAAAAATATTTTGCAACCTAGTGTAGATCTTAGAAACTTTTCAATATATAAATTGTTTTTATTATAAAATTTTATTATAAGTTACCATACTTATACTTTATGAAAAAATGAAAAATCCTATGCTACCTAAAACACTTATTGTTATTCCTGCAAGACTTCAAGCTCAACGGTTACCTAACAAACCTTTAGCGCAAATTGCAAACAAACCCATGATCCAGCATGTGTGGGAAAGAGCATGCCAAGGAAACTTAGGAAATGTCGTAGTTGCCTGTGGAGATCCAGAAATAGCTGAGGTTATAGAAAAAGCTGGAGGAAACGCAATTCTAACAGACCCATCTCTTGCATCAGGTACAGACCGCGTATATACCGCCTGGAAATCTCTTGATCCTGAAGAAAAAATCTACGATGCAATTGTGAATGTACAAGGAGATTTGCCCACATTAGACCCTAAAATTATAAGCTCTACTGTAAAAGCGTTACACGCCACCCCAGAAGCTGATATTACAACCCCTGTTACCAAAATTAAAAACAAAGAAGAGTTCCATATGCAAAGTGTTGTAAAAGTGGCTACAGGTAGTTTTCATAACATGACAGCAAAAGCTGTTTACTTTTCACGAAGTTGTATTCCATATGGTGCAAAAGAAAGGTACCATCATGTGGGATTATATGCTTTTCGTCCACCTTCTCTATCAAAATTTGTTAATCTGCCTGTATCCAAGCTGGAAAAAGAAGAAAAATTAGAACAACTTCGTGCTTTAGAAGCGGGATTATCTATTTATGTAACTTGTGTAGATACCGATACGCCTTTTGGTATAGATACGCCCGAAGATCTAAAAAAAGTTCGTAATATGCCACCTTTTATTGCTTAAAGTATATACTTCCAATAAATATACACTTCTCCATTCCTAGTATTTTATATTACTATTTTGCGCATTTACTTTTCCAACTGCCCAAATATTTACTTTGCCTATTATTAAGCTATTGTCAAAGAATCATATAGGCAGTATTCTCTTGTGTGAATAAAATAGTAGAATAAAAAACAACAGGATTATTTTATGTCCACAGACCATGTAACTTTACCAGATGGTTATAAGCCTTCAAAAGATGAAGCTTATATGAATAAAAGTCAACTAGAGTATTTCCGTCAAAAATTAGAAAAATGGAAGAAAGATTTATTAGATGGATGTACTATAACAAGGCAGCACCTACAGTCTGAAGAACATGCTGAACCCGATCCTGCAGATAGAGCAACAACAGAGCAAAATAGAACTTTGGAGCTTAGAACTCATGATAGGGAGCGCAAGCTTATTGCAAAAATAGATGCTGCTCTTAGCCGTATCTCAGAAGGAACCTATGGATACTGCGAACACTCAGGAGACCCTATAGGTATTAAACGTTTAGAGGCTCGTCCAACAGCTGTTTTATGTATTCTAGAACAAGAACGGCATGAAAAAAAAGAAAAAACAGTGCGCGATGAAAGGGTTGATGTTTAGGAAAAACATAAGATTTCTGGCTTTTCAAAAGCCTTAGATTTTAAGCTTAAACAACACCTTTTTATAAAAGTTTTTTTATAAATCTTTAAGTGTTTTATACTAAACCCTAGATAGAACGTTAAAACGTACAATAGTTTATTAGAAAAAACCCAATACACTCTATATAAATTGTTGTCTTTCTGCGAGCTTTAGTGAATAATAGTATTTAGATGCTATTTTAATAAAAAGGAAGGAAGAGGGATTATGTCTTTAAAAAAATTTGTTACTGGAAGAAATTTTAGCTATGCTTTGGCATTAGTTTCTTTACTAGCATTGGAAGCCTGTCACCACAATCGTGATTCAGAAGAAAAGCTCTATGATGAACTTTATGCTGGCGATGGAAAAGGAACAACTATGCCTGCTCCAGGTTCGGTAGGTGAATTCGTTCTTATCGCTGGTGATCGTGTTCACTATGGCTTTGATAAGTACAATATTACTTGCGAGTATGAAGATGTAATAGTTAATCAGGCATCATTCTTGAAAACTTATACTGATAAAAAAGCAACTATAGCAGGTCACTGTGACAAACGAGGCACAAGAGAGTACAACTTAGCTCTGGGTATGCGCCGTGCAAATGCTCATAAGAATGCTCTTGTAGCACAAGGTATTGATCCATCTCGTTTAAAAACAATTAGCTATGGTAAGGAACGACCTTTAGTTGAAGGAGATACTGAAGCTGCTTATGCAAAAAACCGAGCTACAGTTGTTCATTTAGACTAGCTATAACTTAAATTCACTAAAAAAAGTCTCTTTTAGAGACTTTTTTTGTGAATAGCCAAAAGGAGACACTTATGAAATCTTTGAAATCCGTTTGTGTTTACTGCAGTGCCTCAGATAAAGTAGACCCTATATTTACAAAAGCAGCGAAAAAAGTGGGAAAGCTGCTGGCCGAAAGAAATATAAAGTTAATTTACGGCGGAAACAAATCAGGATTAATGGGATCTTTAGCAGACTCTTCTTTGGAAAATGGTGGCTATGTTATGGGATATACTACAAAGAAACTATCAATAACAGATGGAGCCCATGAAAGCATCCAGGAGCTTCATATAGTTCCTGATATGAGCTCTAGAAAAAAATGCATGTACAACCAAGCAGAAGCCTTTATTGTCTTGCCGGGTGGACTTGGGACCCTTGAAGAGCTTGCTGAGATTATATCATGGAAACAGATTCGTTTACACAATAAGCCTATTGTCCTTCTAAATATCGATGGATATTGGAATACACTGTATTCTCTTTTTAGGAATATGGTGGATAAAAAGTTTGCACCGAGTAGTTTATGGGATATGGTGGCATTTGTTGATGACACTGATTCAATTCCAGAGGCTCTCATACAACAGCTGAGCATAGAACTTCCCAGTCATAAATGGGGCTAATACTTTTATACCCTTGGTAACAGCTAGAAAACTATATTTTTCCTTTGCACTATACTATTTTTCATGTGTTATATATCATAAGCATTTAATGATAAGCACGAAACGAATACACTTAACGCATGCCCCTGATAAAAATTTTAAAAATTTTAGACTTCTGCCGGTTAAAAAGCAGAAAAACTTGTGGATCTTCTAAAGACTATCAAGAGCGTTTTATTATTACTGCAGCAAAAAAATTTTCCCATAAATACAATATCGCCTTGCTTTTTTTTTCTGATACATGGGTATTAAAATTTGAAAAAAGTAATTCTTCTAAGTTTATTTCTGCTTACACTTTCGATTTAAATCCTGCAGCAGCAAGTCAAATTTGTCAAAACAAATGTGATACTAGTCAGTTGCTATCATCTTTAAATATTCCCCATATTATTCATCACAGTTTTTTCTCTCCTTCTTGTTCTTGGTCCCCTCCAAAAAAATATCAGAAAGACCATCTGCTGCGTTTATTTTTTTCATATAATCAACAGGTTGTTATAAAACCAGCAGATGGGACAGGTGGAAAAGACATTTTTTTTATTCAAACAAAAAAAGACTTACTAAGAAAATATGCTCTTCTTTGCAGAAAATACACCTCTGTTGCCTTATCACCTTTTTATAACTTTTCCTATGAATACCGTATTATAGTTTTAAGCAACCAGGTACAACTTTGTTATAAAAAGGTGAGAAACCATATAATAGGTGATGGAAAAACAACTATCTATACTCTAGTAAAAAACCACTGTAAAACACACAATTCTAACCTCTTGTCTACAATTGGGTATTTGCTGAAAAAAAACTACGCCTTACATACTATTTTACCCATTGGAGTAACTATAGATATTACTTGGAAACATAATCTTAGTACAGGAGCAAAAATTGATTTTAACATTCCTAAAACGTTAGAAATACAACTTAAGAAACTAGCCTTACATACGATCAAATCTCTAAATATGGAATTTGCTTCTGTTGATATTGCCCATACAAGTACAGGCTTAAAAATTATAGAAGTTAATAATGGTGTTATGATGGAAGAGCTACAGCGTCAATCTTCACCCAATATAAAAAAAACAATTTACTCTATTTACGAAAAGGCTTTTTGTAAGATGCTTAATATAGAGAAAAAACCTTAAATAATAATCGATAGACCTCTTCATTTTTTCCTTGCTAATACTGGGATGTTTGTTTACCTTGGTGATCTAAAAAGCGCTCGTAGCTCAACTGGATAGAGCATCTGACTACGGATCAGAAGGTTGGGAGTTCGAATCTTCCCGAGCGCGCCATCTCCCTACAAAATAGCATCTCTCATAGAATGTAATATTTTTTAATAATTCGCAACTTCCCAAGACCAAGACTACACCATTTCATCTGCCCTGGCTTGGCATCCTCTCCTGCCAGAAAAAATTCGAAAAGCTTCATCATCTCTATCAGGTACACGTTCTGTACCACCCATCTCAACTTCTGTGCCTAAAAGTAATCTTTCCTGTGGTGATGTGCCACCAGAAGAACGAGCTGCCCTTGTTGGCACTGATGCACCACCGGAAGCTCCAAAAAAATCTATGTCTTGTGTATCTGTATGTTCCACTCGAAGGACATACATAGGGCCAAACCTGCTAGACTCTCCATTACCGAATAAATAAACATCCACATCCCCACTTCCCGTACTCAATATTCTTAGTTTTACATCTCCCTTATTAAAAAGTATGTTCATTCTGGATATGAAAGAATCATGATAAGGCCTTGTAGCATCCATGTAACGTCTGATGTCCTGTCCTTTAAAGGCCGTATATACGCGAGAAGCAAAAGCTCCATAGTCTTGCACCTCCCTCAAAGAGTCTTTAGATGCTTGCCATTCCTCGCTGGCTTGACGCTTTAAAGCATCACTGTTTAAAGAAATGAAAGTATATTTTGTACCGGTGGGAAGATCGTATAGAAAAACTGGTCTTTCCTCTGTACCTACTTCTTCTCTAGCTTTTCCTCTCTGGGTTTTATTTAAACTCTCCACCTCCTTGTGTAATGACCTACCCATGAGAGTAAGCAGCTTTTTCACCTCATCCGGCATATCTGGTGGAAAATATGGATCCATGACACTTGTAAGAACTCTCTTGCACAATTTTCCTGAAAAACACTGTCCTAACCCTCTACAAACTTTTCCCCAACACGCAACACTTGACTGGTCATAAATACTTTTTCCAACAAGATAAACAAGAGCGGCTGCACCTGTTAAAGTTGCCCCCCCAGAATCTACTATTTCATCTAACCATCCTGTTGTATTTCCAGTTGCTTCTGTTTGCTTGGGAATCATTGGCAAAAAGAGAGAGAGAACTGCGGAAAGAATTATTATCTTCTTTTTCATTATTTATCCTTAACTTAATCTTTTACCAAAAAAGCTGAAAATTAAAGAAGCTTTCCAGCAAACCAGAATTTTCTATATTTCCTACATTTCTGGGGAATCAATAGCCTTCATCCCCACAACATGGTAGCCACTATCTACATGTACTACTTCTCCTGTTACGCCTGAACTTAAATCACTTAATAGATATAACCCTGTTCGTCCAACATCTTCTGTTGTCACATTACGGCGCAAAGGAGAGTTGTTTTCATTCCATTTCAAAATATATCTAAAGTCCCCAATTCCAGAAGCTGCCAATGTTTTTATTGGACCTGCACTTAAAGCGTTTACTCTAATATTTTTACTACCCATATCGGCAGCTAAATAACGAACACTAGCTTCCAGTGCAGCTTTTGCAACACCCATTACATTATAGTGTGGCATAACACGTTCAGCACCATAATATGTTAATGTTAGAAGAGATCCACCCTCCTTCATAAGAGGCATAGCATGACGTGCAACAGCTGTAAAAGAGTAGCAAGAAATATCCATTGTACTCAAAAAATTTTCACGTGTTGTTGCAAGGTATTGACCTTTAAGTTCTTCTTTATCAGAATAACCGATAGCATGCACAATAAATTCTATTTTCCCCCATTCTTTCTCAAGTATTGAAAAAGCGTTCTTTATACTTTCTTCTTCTCGCACATCGCAAGATAGCAGATGAGTAACGCCTATTTCGTTTGCCAATGGTCTCACGCGTTTTTCAAAAACTTCTCCTTGGTAAGTGAAAGCAATTTCTGCCCCTGCTGCATGTAACTCTTTTGCAATACCCCAAGCTAAAGAATGTTGGTTAGCAACCCCCATAATTAGGCCTCGCTTTCCCTTCATAAACTCACCATACTTCATTAAACTTCCCCTTAATTTATTAATTTTCTATATAACTACAATTCATACCTTTTTCCAAGTTTTTCGTAAAGAGAGAATGACCACTTTTCCTAAAAATACTAAAGACTTTACTGTGTCTATATTATTTTAGTAAATCACACTAAATATTCTTTAGTTTTTAATTTTTATTTTTGGTTTTGTTGCACAACAATTTAAAGCATGATATTAGGTCTGTAAGGCTTTCTATCTTGCCATCATAAGTTAAGGAAATAAAATGTATAATCCAGATATTCAAATTAATGCACAGTACATAAAAGACTTGTCTTTTGAGAACCCAAAAATCCTTGAAATTGCTGCAAAACCTTTAGAAACACCCCCTGGCTGTAATGTAGATGTTGAAATCAACGCTCGACAAGCTGGTGAAAAAACTTTCGAAGTTACAGTTCAAATGAAAATAGAAACACGTACTGGTGAAAAAGCAGAACCTCTTTCTATTTTAGAAATTTCTTACGCAGGCATTTTCACACTTCCAAAAATGACTGAAGAAGAGCAAAAAGAAGCTATTTTGGTACAGTGCCCTACTATCCTATTTCCTTTTATTCGCTCAATTGTAACTGATATTACAAAAGAAAGTGGTTTGATGCCCATTACCTTAGCACCATTTGACTTTAAAAGCTTATTTGACCAGAAACAAAAAAAAGACACTGAAGGTGCAAAGAAAAAAACAAAACACTAGCTTGTATCGGTTCTCTTCTTAGTATCTCTACATATTTTTCTATACTTTTTCTGCAATAATGAATTTGAAGGCGGTGGCATGACTTTTCATAATCCCAAAAAGTATTCTATTAACTTATGGGGTCATCAAACAAGCATAACTTTAGAACCTGATTTCTGGCTAATTCTACAAAAACTAGCAAGACAAGAAAAATCTTCTATAAAAAAAATAGTAGAGTCAATAGATGAAATACGAACACAGGAAAAGGATCCTGTTAACCTCTCTAGTTGTTTGCGGGTTTGGGTATTGAGAAAACTATTAGAACAATAAGCTAAATCTTGTTTCTTATTTAATGCATTAAAAAATGGAAGCGCCGCTGACCTGGGCGCTTCCATTTAAAAAGTCAGCTTCTATTCCTCTCTTAAAACAAGAGTCTCAGCTATATAATCATGAAGACTTTGCTTTCTTGGTGTAAAGGCAACCATTATATACCCAAGCATAAACAAACTACCTGAAACCCAGGAAGCCAAATATCGAACTGTCGCCCTTCCAAAAGAAATTCTCTCTCCTGTATAATCTACAACCTTCAATGATAGTAGTCTCATACCAGGCGTTGCTTGCCATTTAGAGCTCATAAACCCGGCCATATAAATCCAAGATATACCTATACTCAAAATAGACAAAAACATTACGTCAGGAGAGCCATAGAAATTCTTAACTTGGTCAACCGTGCCACCTTTTAGGAATTGAAGATGTACACCCAAGCTTAAATCAAATAATTTATGAACAATAGCAAAAAAAATACTTACAATTATTCCGTCTATAAACCAGGATACAGAACGAATCCAAAAACCACCGTATTTCATAGAAAACCTCCCATTAGTTTCTTTTTTACAGATAGTATACATGAAGAAAAAGACATGTAAAACAAAAATTTCAAATATGGCTATGGTGCTAGCAAAGACTTCTTGCCAAGGCAAGGCTAATTATAAAGCTTTTCATTACGAAAAAATGGTGGGCGATGAGGGATTTGAACCCCCGACCCTCTCGGTGTAAACGAGACGCTCTCCCGCTGAGCTAATCACCCTGATGTAGATTCCCTCTTTTATAACGATCTTAAAAATTTTGCAAGAAGAATTTTTTGAAAATTACTTTGTAGATATCTTCCAGCTCTCATGTTATAAAGTAGCATGTATCCAGTGAGGTGAACTTTCATTTTCAAAACTTTTTACAAAACATTATTCTGGCTTTTCATTCTTTTTTTTACTACTAAAAATTTTTGTTGTGCAAAGGAACAAGTTGGCTTTTCTGTGTACGGCAAACCAAAATATAAAGATAGTTTTGTTTCTTTTGACTATGTTTCACCTTTGGCTAAAAAAGGAGGCCATGCGAGACTTTCTGCCCTGGGACAAGTTGGTTCTTTTAACCCTTATTCTTATCGATTATGGCCCACAGAGGGATTGAAACGAACATTTTCTACATTGCTGTCTCGGTCAGAAGATGAAGTAGCTAGCGCTTATGGGTACTTAGCTTCAAGCATAGAGTTTTCTCAAGATAATAAGTCTTTCATTTTTTATATTCGTCCAGAAGCTGTTTTTCATGATGGTTCTCCGGTTAGGCCTGAAGATGTCATTGCAACATTTAAGGCAGTTAATAGTCCTATGATGCCCCAGCATAGTGGCATACTAAGCGGCGTTGCTAAAGCAGAAAAAGTAAAAAACAACGGCGTAAAGTTTACGATAGACTCTGGAAACACTAAAGAGAAAGCTTTTTTGATTGGAACAGAATTATTTATTTTAGCTCAAAAAGATATTGAGAACTTTCCAATTCTCTCTAAATCCAACCATATCTATCTTGGTTCTGGACCATATAAGCTTGTTCCTAGCAACTCAATAATGCATGTTACATACAAACGTGTAAAAGATTGGTGGGGGAAAAATTTACCTGTCAATAAAGGGAAGTATAATTTTAACACCATCTCATATTCCTTTTTCTACTCCCGCCAAGGATCTTTTGAGGCACTCAAAGCTGTACAGCTAGATGTAAGAGAAGAAACTGTAGCAGAACAATGGAAAAGAGGCTATAATTTCCCGGCTGTTACCCGTGGTGACATAGAAAAGCTGGAGTTCCCCCATTCTAACATATCTGGTATGATGGGCATTGCATTCAATCTGCGAAACCCACTATTCCAGGATATACGTGTTAGGAAAGCAATTTCTTTAATGCTCAATTTTGAGTGGATGAATAAAAATATATTTAACAACAGCTACAAACGCTTAAGAAGTTATTTTACAGGCACCTACTTTGAAGCATCCAGCCCCCCTTCCCGAGAAGAGCTGGAACTATTAAATAACTATAGAAAATATCTGCCACTTAGCTTGTTTGAAAAACCTTTTAATACACACCATGAAAACGGATCTGTTTTAAATAGATGCCATATAGAGGAAGCTTTACAATTGTTAAAAAAAGCTGGTTGGCAGATGAGGGAAGGAAAGCTTGTTAATAAAAAAACTGGCAAGGTATTTAAAATAAATATATTGCTTCCCACTGTTTCATATGCTCGATTTATGCATAGTTTTCAGAAAAACTTGCGTCGAATTGGTATATTTGCATCTCTAGAAACACCTGATAAGGCCACTTATAAACATCGAAAAAACCTGCTAGAGTTTGATATATTAGCAGGTGCTTTTTACCCAGTTTTTGAAATACCAGGCAGTAAATTAGATTTATACTGGCACTCTAAATATGCAAATAAAAAAGGAACAAAAAACCTTACGGGAACATCTGATTTTGTCGTAGACTCTTTTCTTGAAAAAATTAAAACAGCTAAAACTGAGGAAGAACTTATTATAGCTATGAGAGCTCTAGACCGAATATTGTTATATAGGTACTACCTTATTCCTCAATGGACGTCGACAACCTACAGGATTGCTAAATCAAAATTTATTGAGAAACCCAATAAAAAACTATATCATGGCTTTGGTTTTGATACCTGGTGGTTTTCTAGAAGAACCTAGCTGGTAAAAGCAATATACTTGGGAACTTACAATGCTATATAACCTTCTAAAAACATCATTTTTTATTGTGATTTTCCTGCTTTCTTTTTTTATGATAGACTTTGTTTTATCAGCACACCTTCATGCAAAAAAAACAAATGGTGTCTCTGTTTATAGGTCTCCAAAGTATCAAGAAAATTTTAATAATTTTGACTATGTATCCCTAGATGCAACTAAAGGAGGAAAATTACGTCTATCTGCTTTTGGTAGTGCAGACTCTTTCAACCCTTATTCCTACAAACTATGGCCTGTTATAGGTCTAAGCAGAACGTTTTGTACACTTCTATCAAAAGCTGAAGATGAACTAGCAAGCGCCTATGGATATCTTGCTGAATCTATTTCTTTTTCTAAGGACAAACTTTCTTTTACTTTTTATCTTAGACCTGAAGCTGTTTTTCATGATGGATCTCCCATAAGACCAGAAGATGTAATCGCAACTTTTTATGCTATAAAGGCTCTATTTATACCTTATTATAGTCATACTATAAAAGGTATTATAAAAGCAGAAAAAGTAAAAAACAACGGTGTAAAGTTTACGGTAGAAAAAGGAAACCTTAAAGAAAAAGCTTTTTTGTTGGGTACAGAAATTCTGATTCTTTCCCAAAAAGACTTAGCTAAAAACCCTTTGAAAGCAAGTGTAAAGCATATTTATTTAGGCTCTGGTCCCTATAAGCTTGTCCCCTCTACATCTGTAACTCATATAGATTACGTTCGTGTCCTCAACTGGTGGGGAGAAAACCTCCCTGTAAATAGAGGAAAATATAACTTTGATATAATATCCTATGATTTTTTTCACTCGCCCCAAACTTCATTTGAAGCTCTAAAAGCTGGACAACTAGATATGAGGCAAATTTTCAAATCGGAGTGGGGGAAAAACAGGTACAAAATTCCAGCTGTGAAAAAAAAATCTCTCCAAATATTAAAAATCCCCCACCCTAGAGTCTCTGGCATGAGAGGAATTCTATTCAATCTACGAAACCCCCTATTCCAGGATATACGTGTTAGAAAAGCTCTTGCCTTGATGCTAGATTTTCGTTGGATCAATAAAAATATATTTAATGATAACTTTTTACGACTAGCTAGCTATCATACAGGATCCGATTTTCAAGCAGGAAACACACCCTCAAAAAAAGAAAAAGAACTATTGTTTCCCTTTAAAAATCGTCTATCTGAATCATTTTTTAAAAAACCCTGCTCCCAATATTCTGCCAAAGAAAAAAGTGCTTATAGGCGCTGCCGTATTAAAAAATCTATAGCCCTTTTGAAGGAAGCTGGATGGCATATGAAAAAAGGAAAGCTCTTCCATAAGAAGTTAGGACAAAATTTTAAAATAAACGTCCTTCTTCCCTCACCATTTTATAAACGTTTTATGAATGGCTTTGTTAAAAATCTACAAAAAATAGGCATAGACGCTTCTCTAAAAATAGTTGATAAGTCAGCTTATATAGAAAATATAAATTCTCATAATTTTGATATGCTAGCCGGCGCATTTTATCCATTTTTTGAGGTGCCTGGCAATCGTATTTCTATATACTGGCATTCAAGTCAAGCAAGCAAAACTGGCACCAAAAACCTCTCAGGTGTACAGGATCCTATTATAGACTTTTTATTGGAAAAAATAGCAACAGCAGAAAAGTATGAAGACCTTACTGTTGCTATGCGTGTATTAGATAGATTTCTAATATATAATCAATACGTCATCCCTCAGTGGTACTCACCATATTATAAAACAGCTATTTCAAAATCTATTGGTCGACCTAATAAAAAGCTCTATCATGGGTTTGGGCTTGACACATGGTGGTTTATCCCTGAGAAATAAAATTATAAAATAAAACTTTACGGGTTCAATGCTAAAATATGCACTAAAACGCTTGTTTTTTATAGTTCCTACCCTTTTTGGTATTCTGGTCCTTAATTTTTTGCTCGTGCAAGCACTCCCAGGAGGGCCTGTAGAACAAATGATTGCTAAAATTCAAGGAGAGGGAAATTTTCAAGATCGCTTATCTGGAGACACCTCAACAGGCACAGATACTGATTTCCAAGATTTTTATCAAAGTGCTGCTACTAGCAAGTATGCAGGTGCCCAGGGAATAGACCCTGAGTTTATTGCTGAACTTGAAAAGCAATTTGGTTTTGACAAACCTCCTTTTGACCGATTTATTTTAATGATCAAAAATTATTTAAGCTTTCACCTCGGGAAAAGTTACTTTCGAGATCAAGATGTTCTTTCTTTGTTTATTAGCAAGTTGCCTGTTTCTTTGTCCTTAGGACTATGGTCCACTTTGCTCATTTATCTCATATCTATACCTCTGGGAATTGCAAAAGCTGTACATGATGGGACGAGGTTCGATATTGCTTCTAGCATAGCAATTATACTTGGCTATGCTTTGCCTGGATTTCTTTTCGGCTTGCTTCTTCTCATCCTTTTTGCTGGAGGTAGCTTTTTTGACTGGTTTCCTCTACGCGGTATTGTCTCTGATGGTTGGACAGAAATGTCTCTATATAAAAAGATAACAGACTATATCTGGCACATGACTCTTCCTCTTATTACTATGGTAATTGGCGGATTTGCTAGCTTGACTTTGCTTACAAAAAATTCATTCCTGGAAGAAATAAATAAGCAGTATGTCTTAACTGCAAAAGCAAAAGGTTTAACCTCCCATCGTATTTTATATGGTCATATTTTCCGAAATGCTATGTTAATTATTGTAGTAGGACTGCCCTCTGCACTTTTACACATTCTATTCACCAGTGCTCTGCTGACAGAGGTTATTTTTTCCCTAGATGGTCTTGGCTATTTAGGCTTTGAGGCTGCTTTAAACCGAGATTACCCTATTATGTTTGGTTTATTATATATATTTAGCTTAACATCTTTGGTGATGAATATTATAGGAGATCTCGCATATTCTTGGGTAGATCCAAGAATTGATTTTGAAAAAAGAGAGAATAGCTAATGGCTTTATCCCCTCTTAATCAATACCGCTGGAAAGTTTTTAAAAAAAACAAACGAAGCATTTGGTCTTTGCGCCTTTTTCTTGTTTTGTTTGGTGTTAGCTTAATGGCAGACTTTATTGCCAACGATAAACCTCTTCTTATCAATTATGATCAACATTACTATTTCCCCATTTTTAAAAATTATCCAGAAACTATCTTTGGCGGAGATCTAGAAATTACAGCAGATTATCGAGATTCTTATATAAAAAAAAACATTGAGGAAAAAGGATGGATGCTTTGGCCTCCAATCCCTTACAACTATGACACAGTCAACTATCATCTGGATATGCCGGTTCCATCTCCCCCTACAATAGCTAACTGGCTAGGGACAGATGACCAAGGTAGAGATGTTTTAGCCCGGCTAATTTATGGTTTTCGCTTATCTGTCTTGTTTGGTCTAATTCTTACAGTTATTTCAGGAACTTTCGGTGTTCTTATTGGTGGTATTCAAGGGTATTTTGGAGGCAAACTAGATTTAATCACCCAGCGTATTATAGAGATATGGATGAGCCTGCCTCTGTTGTATATGATCATTATTCTTACTAGCTTTATAAAGGCATCATTCTGGTGGCTTTTGATTATTTTAGTATTTTTTAAATGGACATCTCTTGTCTTTGTAGTCCGAGCAGAGTTCTTAAAAGCACGAAACTTAGAATATGTAAAAGCAGCCCAAGCTTTAGGTGTGCCACGTAGAATTATCTTATGGAGTCACATGCTGCCAAATGCAATGGTTGCAGCATTAACTATTTTGCCTTTTGTCTTAAATGCAGCCATTACTACCCTCACCTCTCTAGACTTTCTTGGGTTTGGTCTACCACCAGGATCTGCATCTTTGGGAGAGCTGCTATCTCAAGGAAGAAATAATATCCATGCTCCTTGGCTAGGAGTAAGCGGCTTTGTAGCCCTAGCTTTATTAATGAGTTTGTTAACATTTATTGGAGAGGGTATAAGAGATGCCTTTGACTCTAGAAAAATAAGAAAAATGTAATTTCTATGAAAAAAAACCTCCCTATCCTTGACGTACAAAATCTAAGTGTGGCTTTTCATCACAAGGAAAATATAAATACTGTTGTTGAAGATATTAGCTTTTCTGTTTTTCCAGGAGAAACCGTTGCAATTGTTGGAGAAAGTGGTTCAGGTAAATCTGTTAGCGCTCTGTCTATTCTTGGCCTACTTCCTTACCCTAAAGCTTTTCACCCAACTGGAAAAATTTTCTTTAATGATACCAATTTATTAAATTTAAAAAATAAAGAACTACAGAGCTTGCGAGGCAAAGATATCTCTATGATATTTCAGGAGCCTCTCACATCTCTAAACCCCTTACATACTATAGAAAAACAAGTTTCTGAAGCTCTGCTTGTTCATAAAAAATACAAAATTAAAGAAGTTAAGCAAAGAACCTTAGATCTTTTAGAGAAAGTAAAGATACGAGATGCTTATAAACGGCTCAATGCCTATCCTTATGAGCTTTCTGGGGGCGAGCGACAACGTATTATGATTGCAATGGCCATCGCAAACAAACCAAAACTTTTAATTGCTGATGAACCTACTACTGCTTTAGATGTTACTGTTCAAGAAGAAATTATAAAGCTGCTCCTACAGCTACAAAAAGATATGAATATGTCTCTTCTACTAATTAGCCATGACCTGCGATTGGTTCGATCAATTGCTAAAACTACTTATGTAATGAAGAATGGAAAGCTAATAGAATTCGGTTCTACTGAAAAAATATTTAATAATCCCCAAAAACCCTACACAAAAAGTTTAATGAAGCCTTTACCAAAGCATAAAAATTTAGGTCAAAAGGATAGTAAAATTATACTAAGAGCAGAAAATATAAGTGTCACTTTTCCTATTAAGAAATCTTTTTTTGGTAAAATTACAGAAAGCTACACAGCGGTAAAAGATATATCTATTACTCTAAACCAACGAGAAACATTGGGAATTGTTGGAGAAAGTGGTTCAGGCAAAACGACCTTTGGTCTGGCTTTGCTGCAAATGATAAACTACCAAGGAAAAGCTTTTCTAGATGATAAAAATTTAAGAACCCTTAATCATAAAAACCCTCGCAGCTGGAGGACACATATGCAACCAGTTTGGCAAGACCCTTATGGTTCTCTAAATCCTCGTATGATTGTCTCTGAACTAATTGTAGAAGGTCTTAAGATTCATAATAGAAAAATAACAAATAAAGAAACAACATATCTTTTAAATGAAATACTAGAGGAAGTTCAACTAGATTCGTCCATGAGTCAGCGGTACCCTCATGAATTATCAGGAGGTCAACGTCAGCGTGTTGCCTTAGCAAGAGCACTTATTTTAAAACCCAAAGTGCTTATATTAGATGAACCTACATCTGCTCTTGATCATAATATTCAATGCCAAGTTGTAAAGCTACTACAGGATTTACAAGAAAAACATAATCTATCATATATATTTATTAGCCATGACTTAGCTGTTATCAGAGCATTAAGTCACAATATTTTAGTCATGAAGAATGGGTTTTCTGTAGAGCAAGGATCTGTAAAAAATATATATGAAAATCCAAGGAAAGACTACACGAAACGCTTACTAAAAGCTTCAAAACTGGTTTAATTAGGTAGTATCTGCTTAACCTGTTACGCTTGATTTCTAATAAGAATATCTTGATCCTTTAGCCAAATAAGTTTTATTATACTTTCTAGCATGCATTGTATGCTTTTCTCTCACCTCTGCCAACCAACGAGAAGCCTCTACTTTATGATCTGGATCAATAGCACCTGTTGGTTTTCCTTGCAAATCATGTCTAAAGGTACTTTTAATAAGGGTTTTTCTGTAGTTTATATTAGAAACATAATATTTAATGGCTCTTTGTAATTTTTTGCGAGAAATAAAAGCTCCTTCGGGTAAATTTTTTATGACGTCAGCTTCTATCCCAACCTTTAATGGAAGAGGTCTTTTAAAGTTAAAACATTGAGGGAAATATATTTCTAGTTTTTCTATAATGCCTAGCCTCTCTTCTAGCCTTGCTTTCTGGCGTAGCTGTTCAAAATTTTCTTTATGTTTATCTGATAATTTTTCAACTGAAAGTGTTAACTTTTTCATAATAGCCTCTCTAATATATCTTTTTATTAACAAAAAGACCTTTTCTTTTGCAAGAAAAAATAAATATATAGTAAAAATTATAATACTGATTCAATAATAGGCTGAAATGTCTCAACCTTTAAACTGGCGCCTCCCACCAAAACACCCTGAACACCCGCCAAAGAAATAATATCCTTGGTATTTTCTGAGTTTACAGAACCTCCATATAGTACTGGAATATTTTTACCTTTTAATAGTGGCATAGAATGAATTTCTTTATGCATAACTTGGATATCTTTTAAAGTTGCTGTTTCTCCTGTACCAATAGCCCATACAGGCTCATATGCAATTAAAATATCTTCTAGATTATCACAGTTCTTTAGGGCACTTTCTATCTGCTTTTTCACAAAAGACACTGCCTGGCCTTTTTTACGCTCTTGCAAAGATTCTCCCACACACAAAATAGGTTTAATTCCTGCATTCTGAGCACAAATGATTTTTTTTAAAATATTATGGGGTTCCTCGGGTGTTTTCTGCCTACATTCAGAATGCCCTATTATAACGTACGATGCCCCACTATCTTTAATCATTTTCGCACTAACATCTCCTGTGTGGGGACCATTTTCAAAGGGACTGCAATCCTGCGCTCCAATAAAAAACTCTTTTTCTTCACAAGTCTGAGAAAGCGCAAATAAAAAAGGGAATGGAGGACAAATAATAACTGTAGCCACATTTGAGACAGATCTACATTTCAAAAACTGATTAAGGTGTTCACCATATCTCTTAGTGAAATTTAATGTACCATTGAGCTTCCAGTTAGCAATAACGTAATTCATCTTTACTTTCTATTTTATTAGAAATACTAATGTACACAATGATTGTTTTTTGCACAACAGCTTGATCACCTGCTTTCTAGGTGGTACTCTCTATTCATAAAAAAGTAAAAAATATTCTATGAATGAAATTTATGAATTTTTGCCATTAGACAGCAATAACCCCTCTTCTTCCTTCAATTTAGTTATGCTTCATGGTTATGGATCAGATGGGTTTGACTTGCTACACGTGGGAGATTTATGGCAAAAAAAAATCCCCAATTTATCTGTTTATTCTCTACAAGCTCCTACTCCCTGTCAGGATGTTCCCAGTGGTAGGCAATGGTTTTATATTAAAGATTTAGAACCTTATTTTCTTTATAAAGAAACTAAAAAATCAAGTGATTATTTAGTGCGATCTTTACTATATTTATCATCAATCACAAAGGTTCCTATTGAAAAAACTATTCTTATGGGTTTTTCACAAGGAGCTATGATGGCATTATATACAGGGATTTACCAACTACCTCAAATCAGAGGAATTTTAGCATACTCTGGAAGTCTCTTTTGCTATGACTCACCACCTACAACTGCAAAAAATACTAAAATTTGTCTTATTTATGGAAATGAGGATACTGTGGTCCCTTTAAGCCTATTTGAAATAAGCTCCAAAAAATTTAAGGAAGAAGGTTTAGAGCTAGAAGAGCATCTAATAACAGGCCTTGCTCACAGCATAAACAACCAAGCTCTTTTAGCTGGAGAGAGTTTTTTAAAGAAATTACTATCTATCTAGCAATTTACTATTCTAACCATAAAAAGATGGCCTTTTGAAAGAAAATACCTTATAGTTCAGCTATTGGATCGCTGGGCAATTGCGGCATGCTAGTGTCGAGGAAAGTCCGGGCTCCACGAGAAATGATGCCGGATAACTTCCGGCGGGGGAAACCCTAGGGAAAGTGCCACAGAAAATATACCGCCTTTTTGGTAAGGTAAGGGTGAAATGGTGCGGTAAGAGCGCACCTGGTTTTTGGCAACAAAAGCTGTAAGGAAAACCCCATCAGGAGCAAAACTAAATAGAAACACAGAACTTGTTTCATCAAGTTACACAATTCTCGAGTGTTGTGTTTGGGTAAGTTGCTTAAGGCTATGGTAACAAAAGCCTTAGATGAATAATTGCCACCCTCTACTAGGTACAGAACCCGGCTTATAGGCGATCCAATCTTTTAGTAAGAAAAAGTAGTCATAGCCCCGCGAGCTCTCTTTTTCTAGACTATTCTAAAACTCTCTAATTATGCAGCATATATTTTCCCAGGATACTTATATCACCTTTTATTTTTTTAGAGTTATTTTATATTTTAAACATCTAGCAAAAATTCTTATACTCTTAAGAAACTATCTCTCCTTATCATATATTAACACCTACGTTTGTTCTATTCTCTTTTTCATGATATATTTCATCCACAGGAGACTAAAAAAAGATATAATATATGGATATAGACAAATTAAAAATATTTTTGGCTCTTGTAAGAGAAGGATCTCATACAAAAGTAGCCTCTCTATTTGATACAAATATTAATAAAACTTCTCGCTATTTAAAAGATGTAGAAAGTTACTTTGGAAGCACCCTACTTATACGCATAAAAAATAACCTGCAACTTACAGAGAATGGTAAAAAAGTTTTTAAATTTATAGAAGAAATTGTTCACAGCAATGACCAGGCTATAAATATTCTTCATAAAAAAGAAAAAGAAAAAAATAAAGTTTTTAGTATTCTAACAACGACAGGGGTCTCTAGCCTATATCTTATAGATTTATTTGAAAAACTAGAAATTTTAAACAATGCAAAAATAATAACAACTAATGAATCTGCTGACATTCATATCCACGATACCGACTTCATAATTTTACCAGAACGATTAGACGGAAATTTTGTTCACAAAAAAATTGCAACTTTTAGACAAAATATTTACTGCTCACAATCTTACCTTGAGAAAGTTGGGAACATAAAAAGTTTAAATGACTTAAAAAAAGCAGATATAATAGGATTTTACCCTAATAGCTTACGTGAAAGGGGAAATGTAGACTGGATATTAAAACTAGCTTCAGAAAGTAATAAAGCCCCTAAAAAACCTATCTTCATTGTAAACTCAGCGCTTGCCCAGATTTATTCAGCCTCAAAAGGACTAGGGTTAGTTTCTCTATCCTTTGAAATTTCTCAATTTCCTATGCTAGAGAAGCTAGGTTTAAAAAAAATATTAGAAAATGAATGTTCAAAAGAGGTGGACTTATTCATAAATGTTGATAAAAATAAGTTGAAGGATCCAAATATAGGATATTTTTATAAAAAAATATCAAATAAAATAGAGGATAAGAACAATGAATAAACTTAATTATAGCAAAATCCTTTTCAACAAATCTAATAGCAAATCTACAAATATACTTGTTCTAGGCGGCCTAGAACCTCAAAAGAAAAAAGAAGAAATAGAGGAAAAAAAATAACTCTCCCTCTATCTATGGGGTTAATAATTTAATTTAGGATAAAGAGGAAATGCTTGCATCTTTAGAAAAGATTAAAAATTTTAACCTAGAAATTAAAAAAAGGCTTTTTCAAAGCCTTTTTTATTTATCAAGTTTTAGTGGAAAACCTTATGAAAATAGAATTTTAGAGATAGTAGAGCAGCTTTCAGAAAAAGCACCTTCACCTTTTTTATATGCGTTTAATAAAAAGCTTGCCTTCCTTACAGAAACAGAAAATTTAGAAAAATCTAAAAAATTTATTCAAATCATAAATTATATACAAAAAGAAAACACCTTTATTTATAGCTATAATGAGCTTAACAAGCTAAAAAAATATTTATTTAACCTGTATACTAACTCTGGAAATGATGAAGGAGAAAATTTTAAAAAAGTCAAAAGCTTCTCATTTGCAAAGAAAAAAATTTATGAATCTCTCTCTTTGCTAAAATCATTTCCTGAATATGAAAATTTTTTTATAGAAGAACTAATACAAATGATTATAATCTTTAACTCAGAGAAAATGGTAGCGGGATCCTCATCTGAACTTTATGGGTCTATATATATAAATGAAGATTATATATCTTCAAACCTCTATTCAAATATAGAAGTAATATTACATGAAGCAAGTCACGTATATTTATATATGTTTAGTTTTTTCGATAAAATTATTTTAAATCCAATAGAAGAACTTTTCACCTCATCTATAAGAAAAGATAAAAGACCTATGATAGGCATATTTCATGGGGCTTTTGTCACTAAAAATTTGATAAGTTTTTACGAAAAAAATAGAAAAACTATACCCACTGCTGAAGAAAGAATTCAAATTCTAAAAAGAAAAAATAACTTACTAGAAAAGTGTATAAAAGATAATGGCAAGCTTACAAAAATTGGAAAAAAACTCTTGTCATAGATTTTTTCATTTTATGAAAATAAAAAAAAATATTCTCAAAACTTGACAACGTGTTATAGTTTCTTTATTGTTAGAGTTATACTTTGTTTTAAACAGGAATTTTTTATAAAGTATTGCTTTTCTTTTAAAAGGACAAATACGCAAAAAGAAAATCAGGCTAGAACGCTCACTCCTATACTGCAGATTAGAGGATAAGGCATTTATTCTGTTTTTAAAAACATCTTAAGCAAAATGTTTATCATATAGGATGATTATATCAGTCTTGCTTAAGAAAAAGTCTCTATTAAAGTGTGGAGGGCTTTCCTCCCTGTATGTCCTCCACTCTTTAATAGAGACATTGCTCTAGTGGAGGATTAAATGAAAAAAAAATTAGCAAAAGTAGTTGGTACAATATTTAAGAAAGAGCTTTATGTTTTTTTCTATAATTATTACAAATATTACACTAATAATTTAGATCAAAAAAAATCTTGGTTAACTAATTTAAGTATAACTTACGATTAAATCTCTATACCTGCCTAACTTTATCCTCTCTCTTAATGCCCTATTTCATATTCAAAAGGGAAAACAATGGAATTTCTGCCTTCGTCATACTTGTTTTACATTGAATACAGAGTTTGGATAAAATTTTTCAGAAACCACTATAAGCACTAGTTTTTATTCGCTTTCATAAGGCACAACAAAAGTTTTTCTAAGGTGCCGCATGCTAGATTTATATAGTATGCCAACAAAATGCTATAACTAACTAGTGCTTTCACATATTAAGGATTTCTTCAGATGAGAAAGAATTTATACAATACTCCCAATATATTAAAACCTAAGTGGCGAACTATAAGCGCTCTTTTATTACTTTCTAACATCTTTTTGTCACTATGTTTAATATTTAAACAAGAAAAGGTCATTATTATGCCACCTGGTTTAAAAAAAGCTTTTTGGATAAAAAATAATACAGTTGACCAAGCATATCTAAAAAGAATTTCAGCTTATTTTTTACATTTATTTTTTGATACAACATCTTCAAATTCTATAAATAACCATAAAATACTTTTAAAATATGTTTACCCATCAAACTATAGTAATTTAAGAACATACCTAATAAAAGAAAAAGAAAAATTAAAGAAAAAAAATATCAGCACATTATTTAATTCACGATCTATCGAAATACTAAAAGATGGAAAAACAATAAAAATATCTGGCTCTCTTATAACTTTTTCTGAAAATAAGTATATTGCAAAAGAAGAAAAAATACTTTTCTTAAAAATACTTATTCTTAAAGGTCGTGTATTTTTATATTCTTTAAATATAAAGAAAGAAAAAAACTCAGATATTTAATTTTTTCTTTTTTTATTATTATAACTGCTGTATCTAACGCCTAAAACTTAATAATAGCAAGCAACAAGTCTTTTTAATAAAACATTAAATTTCTGTAAACTCTCCGTTGCTAGAAATATCTTTATAAACTATTAAAAAGACTTAACCAATCTCTAAAAGGATTAGAAATAAAAAAATACAGATCTATGAAAAAATCTCCCTCCTCTCTTCGAAAAGCAAGAACCAGAACGCTCATTCAACTAGGTGGCCTTGTTGAAAAATCAGGCATACTTCCCTATTTGGATATAAATATGGGAGATGATCTTCAACTACAAGAAGATCTTAAAGAAAATATTGATATACTTTTAGGATCACTAGTAGATATTAAACAAAGCCTCGAACATGATCCCGCATATAAAAAACTAGCCCTTAAAAAAGGGCTAGTTGCTTGGAGCAAAAAAGTTAGATATAACTATTAAAAAAACTAAGCTTGATTCTCACTCCAGTCATCACACTGCTTCTCTTTCATGCTCATCTGCATACCTTAGAGTCATAGGCAGGTCTGCATCTTCATCTTTTTTTGAATTGCTCGATGCACCGAATAGTGTCGCTGAAAAAGGCTGAGATTCATCTTCCGCGTTTTCCAGCCCCTTTTCCCCAAAACCTTTTAGCTGCTTTTGCACATTCTTCAAAAGAGTTATGGACAGCACCAGTACAAGCTATCGCGTCCTCAGTCATTTTGTTTAAAGGATGACATTGGTGCTCCGTACCACAAACTTTATATTTTTGACCATGACTTACAGTCACATTTGTCGAAAATATAACCATAGCTACAGCAAAAATTCCAAATGATAAGTTTTTCATTATATACCTTTCCTATTTTGTTAATTCATTACTATTTTACCACGTCTTGCCATTTACCCCTATACCCTATCTTGAAATGCTCGGATTTACTCCCATATATATAGTGTTGGCAACATTTTTATTGAACATTACACCGCTGGAATTATACAGCAAAAAAGCAAGCTCTTGACTTTATTTCAGATCAAGAGCTCTGTGTTGCTATCATGCGTAATATCTACACAGATACTACACGTACGTGATTTTTACGAGTTCTTTTCTTAGAAGTAAATAACTATATTTAAATTGTTAGAAGGAATTCATTCCTTGTGACAACAGCTAAAGTAGAATATTTGAGTAATTGTAATAGCTTATTTGAAATAGTCTTGTAGATATTTGAAGGTCGTTTCCCTGTTTTTCGATACTTCTTCCTGTATTGTCTATAAGAAATTGTAGCACATTCTAATATAGGCTTTAAACACTTCTTTCTACTTTTTTACAAAGCTCCCCCATAGCCTCCCTGTGGGGGGCTTTTTATTATCAAGTCTTGTATTTGAGAGATCTACACCCATATATAAAACATATATTTATTTAAATAGGATTTTTACATCATGCTTCAAAAGATAATTTCTTATAAATTCCTAATAACTGCTCTGGCGCTAAGTTTATATTTTGTAGGTACTTCCTTTGCCTCTTCAGATGAAGATGGAAACTTAGATATTGGAAGTGCTGCTCCTAGATTAGGATCTCTTTCGGTTGACGAAGATGATCATGAAGATGGCGACACTGGAGCATCTGCTGCGGCAGCGGCGGCTTTTGTAATGCCAGATATTAAAGAAGAGTATGCTAGCCCAAAAACTGATACTGGATTTAAACATCTTTTTTCTCGAGATGCTCCTCCAGAACTAGCCATTTCTTTTCTTAATGCAGTTGTACCCGAATTTGACACAACTCCTATTCAGGCAATAGAAGAGTTATCAGAAGCTGTTCCTTTACTTCGTAGAAAAGGTGAAAGACAAGCTTTTATGGACTATCATGTAAGGACTGATTCTGGAAAGCATATTGTTGTAGAAATGCAAGTTAAGCGGCATGTAGCCTTTGATGAACGTGCTTTATTCTATGCAGCAGCTACCTATTCTCAGCAAATTAGCAAAGAATCTTTAGGTAACAAAGGTTGGTATGAAAAACTTCATCCAGTCTATGCTGTGCAAATAGTAGATTATGACACAAATAAAATTAGAGGCATAAAAGCTGATATAGATGATCTTTTAGTAGATAGAGTGAAAGCTCATCCTATGGAAGAAGGAGAGTTTAGAAAAATCTATAAAATGACAGATCAAATATCTGGACAAACGATAGATCACTTACAAATGATACAATTAGAACTTCCAAGATTTCCAGATACCACAGCAAAACCATTATTTCCTCCTCGGGCAGACTTTGAGGCAATAGATTGGTGGATGAGTATCTTTTTACACTCTGACAAGTATACCAAGGAACGAGTAGAAAGTTGTGACTACTTACCTGCGCCAATTCAAGAGGCTTTAAAACGCCTTGATATGTCTCAATGGGAATCTGATTTAAAAGAATCCTATGTTGCAGATATAAAGGATATAAATGCTTATAATGCAATTATACAAGCAGAAAGAGCATCAGAAAGAGCTGAAATTGAAGAAGCTCACAGAAAAAAAGTAATTGCTGAAAAAAGAAGAATGGCTAAACAAATGCTAGAAGATGGAAGCTTAACAAAAACTCAAATTAAGAAATATACAGGCATAAAAATAAGAGAGTTAAAAAGAATGAAGGCAATTAAAAAAGCTGAAGAATTGCTAGAAGCTGGAGAGTTAACCAGAACCCAAATCAAAGAACTTACAGGCATAAAAAGAAGAGAATTAAAAAGAATACAAGCAAAAAAATTGCTAGAAGCTGGAGAATTGACTAAAACCCAAATAAAAGAAGCCACAGGCATAAAAATAAGGGAATTGAGAAAAATGCAAGCAGAGGCTCTTTTATAAATTTGACAAAATATGGTAGCAGTTCTAGAATACAGCCATTATTAAAAGAAACTAATATTTTTACACTATTACACAAACCTGGAGATTATAATGATTAAAACTCTCGCTTTGACTACATCTATTTTAGCCTTTTCTCTTTCATCTGTTCATGCTGTTAGGAGCCCTGCCTCCTCTGATCAAACTGAAGTAAAAAATCCCTCACCTTCAGACACACGTCTGTATCGTACAGTTATAGCTGCTGAAAGAGCTGATGAAAGAAATACAGTTTTATCAGAACAAAGAGCAAAAGCTGTAGCTGATAAAAGAGCATCTATTATAACAATGCTAAGAGATGGTTTAACACCTGAAAGAATAAAGAAATTTTTTGATGAGTTTAGTTTGGAAGAGATAAAAGCTATAAAGAAAGAACAAGAAACTTCTCATTAATTTTTTCTAGAATTCTCTGCCCTGACTCTTTAACAAAACCACCTCCATTAATAGTATGGAGTTGTCCATTTGAAGTATACTCTATCTTGACGTCAGACTAAACACCTATATTGTGTCAATTTAGAGTTGTTAATATATTTCGTTGACACTTTTCTGCAAACCTCTTAAACTTCAACCTGACACTTTCAGATTAAAATGGATAAAATAATGTCAGGAAAGAAAATTGGGTATATTCGAGTTAGCAGTTTTGATCAAAACACAGATAGACAACTCGAAGGTATTAGTCTTAACAAAAAGTTCATCGATAAAGTTTCTGGAAAAAGCATAGAAAGACCACAATTAGAAGCTATGCTCGATTACGCTCGAGAAGGAGATACTATCATTGTTCATAGCATGGATCGCTTGGCACGTAACTTAGATGATTTACGCCGATTGGTTGCTCAACTCACGGATCAGCAAATTACAATTATCTTTATAAAGGAAGGTCTAACTTTTACCGGTGAAGATTCACCCATGTCAAAATTATTGTTATCAGTAATGAGCGCATTTTCTGAGTTTGAACGGTTGCTTCTAAAAGAGCGTCAAATGGAAGGTATTGCTCTTGCTAAAAAACGTGGTGCCTATAAGGGACGCAAGGCTGTTCTGTCTAAAGAACAAATTGATGAGATAAAAACCCGTGTTAATAATGGTGATAAAAAAAACCATATTGCTCGTGACTTTAACATTAGCCGAGAAACACTTTACCAATATTTACGACGAGAAATCTAATTTTTTGATGAAACCTATAGATCTTTCAGAAGAGGAAATTTCAATGCGAATCTACACTACTTTTTACTCTTACACACATTAGAGGAAGGGATTTTAACTTTGTCTCACACAGATATAAATACCTTCCTCCCAAAAAGAGTTAACCCTGGAACTGAAAGAGTTCTTTAAAGCAGGTTTGAAATAGAGATAAGAGCCAAACGTCATAAAGAATACACTAGTCAAAGGGATTATGTCTTCCTCTGTCATCTTTCTTTTTCTTCCAAAGGATACATCATTCTTTCGGGCTTTTAATATTCCTTCTTTTTGTCTCAAACTGCCCTGTAGCTCCCAACATATTAAATAACAATCTACCTGTTGCATCATTTGTATTGATGTTTTGATCTAATACTTTTAAATCGGCTTTGTTGCAAGAAATGAACAAGTTACCAGCCTCTTATTCCTCCTAATACATTAATTACTGGTGTAGGAGGGCGGTAGGAAGAAAGTTCTTCCTTATACCTCTGTCTTCTCCATTCCATCTCACGTTCTTCTCCTCCATAAAAATGCCAGTCTAAAGCTTCTTCGGCACTTTTAGATCCCCCCTTTGTAGCCCTTTCATACCACTTCTCTGCCTCTTTTCTGTCTCTCTTAACTCCTTCCCCTGAAATATACATATCAGCCAAAAGTTTTTGAGATTCTATATGATCCTTTTTTGCTGCCTTTTGAAACCACTCAAAAGCAAGCTTTCTATTTCTAATAAAAAAAATACCTTGGCCTTCTCTATAAAGATTGCCTATTCTAAACATTCCCTCCTTAGAATACTGAATTCTTCTGTATATTTCAAAAGCCTTCTTATAGCTTTTTCTAGTTCCTTTTCCTTGTTCATACATACTTCCCAATTTTATAATAAAGCTTGTAGCTGGATGCTTTTCAACAACTCTGACATATAAATCAAAGGCTTGACTACGAAGTTTTTTGCCCTCTGGATTACCATATGGGAAGTCTCCTTTCTCAATATACATATCAGCTAGTTTAACTCGACCATACCAGTAATCTTGATCAGCGGCTTTTTTATACCATTCTATAGCTCTATCTCTGCATTTAAAATATTTTCTCGTTTTTCTAACACGAGATTCTACATCATCTTCAAGCTCTGCTCCTTGTTTTTTTTCAATAATGCCTTCTTCAAGACATAAATCTCCTAAATGAACCATAGCCAAAAGAAAATTCTGATCTATAGCCTTTTTATACCATTTTCTAGCTTGTATATAATCTTGAGGAACCCCTTTTCCTTTATGGTACATGAGAGCCAAATTAGATTGAGATTTTGCAAGGCCATGTACTGCCGCTATCCTATACCATTCTACTGCTCTTACCTGATCTTTCAATTCATCTACTTCAGAGTATATCCATCCCATTTTATGTTGAGCTTCTGAACTTCCCTGGTATGCTGCTCTTTCATACCATTTTTTCGCTAAACTATAATCTTTGGGAAGAAAAGATACGGTTCTTCCTCTTTCGAACATTGACTTTCCCTCAAAGTATAAAAGACCTAAAGCAACTTGAGATTCTAGATGCCCCCTACTTGCCGCTGCTTCAAACCATTTAACAGCTTCTCTATAATCGTATTCTACACCCTCTCCATTTTGATAACAAATACCCAAACCATGATTTCCCTCTAAATCCGCAAAATCCACAGCAACTCTTCTTCTATATTTTAGAAAGCTAGAGTGTTTGGGTTGATATCTTGATACCCATTCTACTAGTCTATCAAATTTTCCATCTGTTATTCGAGTCGCTACATTTTCTCCTTCTTTTCCTCCGTATGCGTGAACACCTAAAATATATCTCCCTTTACTTTCTGCAGTTCTTGTCCATACTCCCCCGCCACTTTGACCAAAATATGTGTCCATATAGTAAGTTAGATGCGCTGGCAATATCCTCTGAAACTGACTATGATCCATGGTCCACATCTCTGTACCACCTTTATCATCTGGGTAACCTGTTACATGTAGCCTAAGGCCCAACAACCTTCTCTCTAAAGCTTGGTTATTGGTAGAAGAAGCAAGACCATACCATCCTGTTTTATCACCCAATGGTTCACCTAATACTAATAAAGCAAAATCATTCTTAGGATCTTTACCTTCTACCCAACTTTTAGTACTTAATAAATGTACAGCCTCTGCTCTACCATATGGCATAAATTTCTTCTCTCTAGCAGGAATAAAGCTTGCTTTTACAGCCCAACCCTCATTATCATGGCTATAAATATTATGAGCAGCTGTCAAAACATGATAGGGAGATATCAAAACTCCTGAAACCTTCCACTCTCTTCCATTTGAAAATTCTACCTCCAAACTTCCATGGGCTCTATACTGAGAATCCTGAGTATTACTAACTTGTGATCTACCATCCCTACCTGGTTGTATTATTTTTAGAACATGTTCTGGCATATATTCTTCATGTAATACTGACTCTTCATCATATATGCCGTCACAAGAAGGTATAAATCTTATACCTTCTGCGCTTCCTATACCATGTACTTCTCCTATACTTTTATATTCTATTCTTTTAAGAATTTTACTTACGGTTTCACCTAAAGGAGTACATTCTGTTTCTGTAATTAAAGATTCTTGAGGGGGTAAAACTGGAGGATAAAATCGCTTTATCCACAATTTATCCATTTCAGAAAGACCTCCTCTTCTTGAGAGACATTGATCCCTAAATTCTCTAGGTTCAAGAATTAATCCTTCCTCAAAACTGTAGTGCATAATAGAGTCTTTATCCCAATCCGACCCTAACACCTGCTCTGAAGGTATTTTTCTAATTATATTATGAAAAGTTTTTTCCCTACTCCAGTTATTTGGAGGGCCTGAGTAATACCTATACACCGCTTCTTCATTCCAAACTATACCTGCCTTTGGATTCTGATGCTCATGAGAAAACCCTAAGGTATGACCTATTTCATGTAAAACCGTACGTAAGCTAGACCACCCTAAATTCATAGTTCTGCCTTCACTCTCATATTTTAAAACATCCGTTCCAAGATACGACCAAGAACCATCTCCTTGTTTAAAACCAACTTTAATAATTGCATCTTCTGGTTTCAAAACTCTTTGAAACATTACTCCTATACCTACGTCAGACCAAATTTTAAAACCAGTTTCAACCTGTGCTATAGAATCAGCAGTACCACCTAATTCCGGAGAGTAAGCCTTGTCAAAAAGATAATACTTAAGGATCGTACCATTTTTCCATTTCTTATCATATTCTCCTATAGCTTCACACTGCGTAGGAAACCTTCTTGAACCAGAGAGTTGAAGATCTGGATTTGGTGGCAAACAACAAACAGGTCCTGTTCTTGGTAGTTCTTCTTTCTCTTCTCCACCAACACCAAAAGAATATGTGCTGCATAAAATGGTAAAAAAACAAAAAAACCATAAGAACTTTCCTTTTTTGTATAATTAAGAGTTAGCGACAAATAGAAATGAAATTCCTAAAACATCCGATTTTAGTTAGTAGAAGAAACTTTACTAACAAAATAAAAATGCTGTAATCAGTAAAAAATACGATATTATTTTGCAATTAAATAAAAATAAAGTTTCTCCACTCACTATAAAGAATGTTTAATTATATAAAAAATACCAAAGAGGAATATTTTTACAATGATAGATAAAAAAGCCATGAAGTATAATGAAGAAAAAATAGAAATTTTTAATAAAATTTGTGAGCCACTGTTTAAGAATTTTGGACTAACAAATTTCTGGTATGCCCGTCTTTACTCAGATGGAAGTATTTCTGATATTACTAATGATTTGCCTTGGAAACGTCATGTATGGGAAAATAATTATTTTACTTTTGGGGATTCTATGAGTAAACTTTTTTTTAATTTAGAAGAAGGGGCTATTATCAAAGTCTTACCCCCTGTAAATCATTCAGATAGTACAGTAGAAGCTGCTAGGGCTTTTGGCGTATACAATTTATATACCATACTAGTGAAACGTAGTAGTTATATTGAAAGTATTGGCTTTGGCACCTCTTGTAATTACAATAATATACACTCCCTTTATACGAGCCTAGATAATTCCCTAGGTCTATTTTATAATTCCTTTTTAATCTCTGCTAAAGAGCTTATTATTAATACGCCTCGAGTTAATTTTTCTTTTCCTATTTCTAGATCTCTTCCTTCTTTTTTCTGTGAAAAAGAAATAGATCAATTCCTAAAAGATATTAACTATGATAAGTATTCTCTGGAGTTTCCAGGGAATATTATCACTTTTACAAAAAGAGAGATGGAAATATTATTGCATCTTTCTTACGGAAAAACATACAAAGAAATAGCTCGAGATATAAAAATATCACCTCGCACTGCAGAAACCTATCTACTTAACATCCGAAAGAAAGCAGGAGGAGTCTCCCGCTCTTCCTTAGTCAAAGCTTTTTTGAAAAGTCGTATTACAAATACTTTTACTTAATAATGAAACTTTTGGTGTTTATATCTAGAAATAATACCTCTACTTTTCTAATAATCTCTGACCTGGCTCTTTTACAGAGTCATCTCCATTGACGTAATAGTATAGCGTTGTTGTTGTAATCCCAAGCTTTTGGGCTACATCTCTCGCTACAGTATTTCTATCGCCCATAACATGGCATAGCCATCTTTAATAGATGCTTGTCCATCTTTCTTGGACGGCCGCCAAGTCTGCCTCTGGCTCTTGCTACTGCAAGCCCTGCCTTGGTTCTTTCCGCTATGAGCTCTCTCTCAAACTCTGCCAAAGCTGCAAATAATCCGAATACTAACTTCCCATGAGGCGTGGCCGTATCTATCTGAGCACCCTGCCCTGTTAAGACTTTAAATCCTATGCCTCTATTCTTAAGCTCTTCTATGGTATTAACCAAATGCCTGAGATTTCTTCCAAGTCTACCAAGTTTCCAAACAACTAAAGTATTGCCTGGTTGCAAAGACATTAAACAAGCTTCTAGTCCTGGATGTTTGTCAAATCTACCAAAGGCTAAATCTTGATAGATTCTATCTTCTGGAACACCGGATTCTATTAACGCATCTTTTTGTGAATCTAAAACCTGGCTTCCATCTGATTTTGATACACGTGCATATCCTATGAACATTTTCTTCCTTTGAGATGAAGTTTTAAAATTACCATTTCTTTTTTTGTATAACATACTAACAAGAAAAGATATACAGACACACACAATGCACTATAGTTTTCTGATACGGGTTTTCTTGTGCTTTTTAGCCTCAATATCACCCTTTTTGAAGAGTGCAAGAAAAACGATCGTTTTTTCGGTCAATTTCTCCAATTTCCTCATCAATTTAAAATAGTAATCCCAGTTAAATAAGGTTGACTAATATCACATCATGTCACACAATATCACAATACTATGTTGGATATAATGAATTTAGATGACTCACGACTCCATAAAAGATTAAAACTAAAATCTTCTATTATAGAAGAAGTCTACAGCAAAATTGCTGAGATAGACTCTATTAAAAAAAGCTGGTCTATAACAGCTCACCTTCTCCCTCAAAATATAGAACGACTCACACAATCCGTAATCATTACTTCCACCGGCTCTTCCAACCGTATTGAAGGAAATCTTTTATCAGATAACCAAGTTGAAAAGCTATATAGGAATCTACGTATTAAAAAACTTAAGACGCGAGATGAGCAAGAAGTTGCTGGTTATTTAGAAATGATGGAAAGAGTATTTCTTACTTATAATGATATTCCGATATCAACATCATCTATATTGCAATTTCATCGTGATATGCTTAAACATAGTGATAAAGATCAAGGTCATCTAGGTGGGTATAAAATTGGGACGAATAGGGTCGAAGCAAAAGATGCATCTGGAAAAGTGATTGGTGTTCTTTTTGATCCTACTCCACCCTATCTTGTAGAAAAAGAGATGGAAGAACTCGTTGATTGGTATAATTTAGCTAACACCCAAAAAACTAAACATCCTCTCCTTCTCATCTCAAACTTCATATTTGAATATCTAGCTATTCACCCATTTCAAGATGGGAACGGCAGAACAAGCCGCTTACTAACAAATCTTTTTTTATTAAAAGAGGGCTACGCTTTTACAAGCTTAGTTTCTCATGAAAAAATTATAGAAAACTATAAATCCGAATATTACTTAGCTCTTAACAAAACACAAAAAACCTGGAAAACTGAAAAAGAAGACATTTCTCCATGGATCTTATTTTTTCTTTCTGTTGTTAAAAAACAAGCACTTAATGCCTTAGATATCTTAAAGCAAGATTCTATAGAGCATCTCTTATCCGAAAAACAGCTCTCTTTTTGGACTTGGGCTCAAAAGCTGGAAGATAAAGAATTCAGCAGAAAAACAGCTTTTGCCGCTCTTGGCTTTCCTAAAAGAACTATAGAGTCTATAATCAAAAAGTTTCTAGACATGAATAAAATTCAAAAAATAGGACAAGGACGTGCTACTCGCTATAAAATTAAAATATAACCTACGTTAAAAGGAGTGCTATCCTTTTCAATTTATAAGAATTTTACCTTATAAAAAGTCAAAAAATTCTCTAAAGATACGAACCCAGATTCTGTTAAAAATTACAAAATTCTATGAAGTAAGTAACTATCTAATATAGATTTCCACGCCTTTTTATATGAATCAAGTTTATGAATAGAGAATCCTCCAAAAAATCTTGTTAAAACACTTATAGATTTATTAATTAACACAACTTCATGTCCAAAATGTTGATATCCAAATCTATCCACTTCTCTATTTTGGTAACCTGCTATAGGATCTTTTTTTCCTTTTTTCTCTAGCATTTCATGTAAAATAGATCCCTCCTATCTTCCACCATAAGCTATTTTTCTAAAACTTTTAAAGCCCTCTCTCTAAGTTCTCCACTTGGACTAACATAGCCATATAGGGTGTTTCGGGTTATTCCAAGTTCTTGGCATAGTTCCTTAACAGATGTATCCCTGCTTTTCATAGCTGCGGAGGCCATCCTCACTTGGGGTTTGCTTAACTGAAAACACCTGCCACCTTTTCTTCCTCTAGCACGAGCTGCTTGAAGACCTGCTTTGGTTCTTTCTCTTATTAACTCACTTTCAAAGTCTGCTAAAGAAGCAAATATCCCAAATATCAATCGTCCTGAAGCTGTTGTTGTATCTATATTAGCTCCTTGTCCTGTTAATACACGAAATCCTATTTTTCTTTCTGAAAGTTCTGTGACTGTTTTTACGAGATGAGAAAGATTTCGGCCAAGTCTATCTAATTTCCAAACAACAAGAATATCATCTTCTCTTAAAGATTTAAGACAGGATTCTAAACCAGGACGTTTATCATTTTTTCCTGAAGCATGATCTTCGTATATATTATTCTTTTTTACTCCTGCTTTTATCAAAGCATCATATTGTAAATTTGTTGATTGAGATCCATCTGATTTTGAGACTCTCATATACCCTATTAACATGTCACTTAAACCTCCGTTTGCGTGACATCCTAAAAATACCTCTAAACCATATCAATATATGTCACTTATAACGTATCTTATTCTTAGCCCTGCAAATGTCAATGTTTTTTGAATAAGTTACATATATCTAACAAAATAGAATTATTATTCCATATGTGAAAGAAAAACGATTGTTTTCCTTATTGCCACATATCCTTACCAAATATATTTTTATTAGTTGTTTTGTTTTCTAGTATGTTTTATAGTTATAAGTAAGGAATGTATAAATAAAGGTGCAACATGAAACATACTCTTCAGTCTAAAATAACGAGTAAGGGACAGGTGACTATCCCTCTCTCTATAAGAGAAGATTTTCACTTAGAGTCTGGCAGTAAGATTGAGTTCATTAATAAGGGTGATCACTTTGTTATCTTCCCTCTTAACAAATCTGTTTCCAGTTTAAAAGGGATTCTTCCTAAACCTGACAGATCCCTCTCCTGTGATGAAATGAATAATGTTATAAGGCAGAAATCATGATCGGACTAGATACTAATATTCTTATAAGGTATTTAACGCAAGATGATAAAGAACAAGCAGCGCTTGCTACTAAACTTATTGAGGAACAAACTGGAATTCCCCACTCTATTTTTATAAATAACATTGTTCTTTGTGAGCTTATTTGGGTCCTTGATAGAGGTTACAAATACAAAAAAGAAAATATCATCTGCGTCCTTAGGCATATCTTCTCAACAGAAGAGTTTGCTTTTGAAAACCAGAATATCCTCTGGGAAGCTTTAGATGAATTTGAAAACAACTCTTTAGACTTCTCTGATGCTCTTATTGCAAATATAAATCATACTAAGGGCTGTAAGAAAAGTTATACTTTTGATAAAGAGGCAAGCTTGTCTAGAAAATTCTCTTTGCTAGAATATTAAAAGATTTAGTCGTCTTTTCCTTCCCTTTCTCTATTTACAATCCACTCCTCTGGTGCTGTTGTCATATACCTATCTAATTCTCCTACAAATTCTAGAGGGAGTTTTTCAAGCCAACTATTTGCCCTTTTATACAAAGATGCTAAATGTTGCTGAGCACTTTGCTGAGGCATCCTGCAACGCTTTGAGGCTTTTGTTATCATTTCTTGAAAAAATCCATTCCAGCTATTATATCCATAAAAACTGAACACAAGAACACTTGCGTAAAAAGGTCCTGTCGAAGTTTGCCAGTCCATAGGCAAACCCAAGAAATAATTAGCTGGATAGCTCATTGCATCATAGCCTAAATTAGCACTTGGAAAATTCACTAGTGCACCCAAGAAAAAAGAAAAAGTACCAACTAAACTCCTGGCTGCTATATTGCCACGCCCATAATTAAGATGTTCCGCTGCAGAATCTACATAACGTGTTCCTTGAATAGGGTTATAGTTAGCACATCTTGCAAAAAGGTTTGAGAACCCTTTTCCAGCTTCTTCCATCATATACGGAATAAAGAAACCACTAGCTATAGACCCAAGTACAGAAGATGTAATTGGATCCACACCAAATATATTATATATACTCCAGACCCACCCATACCATAAGGATACAGCAGCCCCCATTCCTATAATTCTTCCCGTATTATAAAGCCCATTATACCAGCAAGGGTGTCTATTACAAAATATACCGGAAAGTGTTGAGCATTCTCTATTTTCAAAAGGCATAGTTATATAATATTCCTCTCCTCCTTCTCTTCCAAACTGTAATATAGAATGCAATGTAAGGAGATTTTTTATTTGTTCGTCTAATACTTGTTGATCTTGTAAACTTCTTATTTCTCTTTCATTGCTGCCTACTTCACTTTCTTCATCCCTTTCTGTAAGATCTGCTAGTTGACTTTTTAGAGCCTCTCTTTTTTCTTCAGATAACGCCTCCAAAGATCTTATCTTTTCATCTATTTGATGGGCATGTTGGGGCTCTCTCAGTAGCCTCCTAAATCCTGCTGATAAATCTTTATAGAATCTGTTCTTTTTTTTCTTAAAATACCGTTCGTAGACTGGTTGTCTAGATAGACAGCAATCTGCCCCCCTTGTAAAAGTACTTATTCCTTCCTGTGCACCAGAATGCGCCTCTCTTACCAGATTAACAATCCAAAAAAAACTTGCTCCCATAAATGCGGCTGTTACGGGTGCCATATCTAGAATTTCTCTTTCTGGATCATCTTCATAAAGTTCCTCGCCCTCAATAAATCTAAATGATAAACACTGCCACTCATCACTGCTATTCCACTCTAAACAATCATACTCTAACTCTTTAGCTTGTATTGTTTCTAAAAGTGTAAAAACTGGTTTAAAAGCAAGACTCACACCCAGTAGAGCTGTTAAAAAAGACCTACAATTATTAACCCTAGAAACATCTCCTCCCTCTCTTCCTCTTCTAAAAAGCCATTTCATAAATTCTTTTGAGGCAAGATAGTTTTTTCCTATGCTAAAAAATAAGGTTACAGCTCCTGCTCCGTAATATCTGTACTCCTCAAAGAAAACTTCATGAAAATCCAACATTGTAATTGTTGCCTCAACAGCAGAAATGCAAAGAGCACTTAAAATAGATAACCCTATAATAGCTCTTCTTTGCTGGGCTGTTATATTTCTGCTATTTCGTTCTTCTTCATTTAAAGCTGTTAATGCTCCCAATAAACTAGGTGAGACCTCTCTTTGAAAATCAGGGCTCGTATGTAAAGCGTCAAACGCTCTTCTTAATACCCCTGTATCCTCGTTATCTCCTATAGCTCCATCTGCTTCCTCTTCCAATACCTCCCACTTCTTAGAACAAGGACAAAAGCATCCACATACCTTTTCTTTAGCCCTAGAAAACCAGCCTTTTTTTTGCTCTCTTCTAGCAACACCTGATTGATCCGCATCTCCCCTCTCCACATCTGCCATTTCAACCATGGTAACAGTAGTTCCCGGAGAACTAGGTTGAGCAACTCTTACTTCTTCTTTTTGCTCGTCTCCTACAGCTAATCACTCCACCGTATTTATTAAGAAAAAGATCTTTAAAAGTATTATAAAAAAGCTTAGGGGATTTTTCATTTTATTATCTCACAATATGCTAACTAAAATATTTATAGAAATTAGAAACCAAGTATTTTATTTATACAATACTATTTCTTATTTTATTGTTTAGAGTAAAATTTCTCTAGCAAAAATAGAACTAAGAACCTTATTTCTTAAAACACTGCTACACTGTTTTTTTTGAAACTCGAACAGAGAAAATCACCCTATTTTATTCCTAAAACGATTTTTTATTAAATTAAAAGAACAAAAAATTAAGAACAGGGTTTTGGAATAGATTATGCCATACTTTTTAACAATTTTTAGTAAAAACATATTTTGTTCCACAAATCATCATTTTAAGAACACTCTAAAAAAGGTTGTGGTGCAAGAATGAACTTATCTAAAAAATTACAAAATATATAAGGAAATAAGTGAGTGTTTCTGCGGATCACAAATTTCTAGAAATTTAAATCCGTCCTAATTCCACAACTTTGCACCACAACTCTTTTTTTCAACAAGGCCATTTTAAAAAGGAAAACTGCTTTATATGAGTAAAAGAAAGTAAAGCAACTTTCTCTAAACATCTGGAAATTCTCTTGTTATTTTTTCTTCCACACCATTTAAATTAAAAACAAAACTGGGAGATGGAGGCTCTAATCCTGTAAAGCTCACGTGACTTGGAACTATTCCATTATCAGCATACTCTTTGAAATTTAACATCTCTGGTCCTTTAATCCATCTATCACAAAAAAAAGCGCTATCTACACCTGATCCAATCAAAGGAGAAACAGCACCTACAACTGCCCCACCAACTGCTCCAGCTGCAGCTCCAAAAAGACCTCCCCAAGACCCCCATGCTGCACCTGTTCCAGCTCCAGCTCCAGCGCCTCCAAGCATTTGACCAGCCAATCTCCATCCATTAAACTGCTTTTCTACGTATGACCCAACATAAACATGCCCATTCCGACCACCTTTTCCATATGTGCCTGGAAGACCATCTTTACCATTATTTCCTTTTTCTAAAACAATGGAAGCTCCCCAATTCTTTAACTTAAAGGTGTCTATATCTTTTAAGACAACAGAGCCAGCAAACCCTCCTTCTCCACCTTTCCCGCCTTTTCCAGCATCCCCTCCCTTTTCTCCAAGAGAGCCACTTTTATAATGAGTTACCGTCCCACCATTATTTCCTGTTAAAGTCCATTCAAAAAATGTTCTTAAACCGGAAAGTTCTGCATCTTCTTGTTCAATAATAGTTTTAACATTTCTTTTTTCTATTAAAGCTTTCTCTCCATTTTCTCCAGGGTTTCCATCATGACCGTCACCTCCATTCTGACCATTGCCACCATTTCCTCCTCTAACATCAATTGTTAGTTGATGAGATTGATGTACATCTCTAACTAAACCTAAAAAGTGACCTCCACTTTGTCCAGGCAAACCTGCCATACCATCCTGCTCCTCCACTGCTTTGTGAGAATTTTGAGATTTACCTTTTCTTCCTTTTAAATCTATTTTTCTTGTACCAACGACTTTCCATAAAGGAGACGCCATCATCAAACTGGTGCCTGGTGCTGCTATATTCTCATCTACCAGAAGTCCATTTGCAGCATATACCTCTACAGCTCTTTTACCTTTAACTACACCTGAAAGATCACTCGTTCCAATTATATGTCCCTTCATTTTAAAAGTTTCTTCTTCCATTCTTACTAATTGTGGACGCTTGGTTAAAGGCTCTAATTTCGAAGAAGCTTCTGTTAAAACACCACTTGGATTAAAATCTAAATTTATTGCTGTATCGTCAGGTGTTAACCTCACAATAAATTCTCTTTTGCTCATAAGATCATGAAAACCACCAGTTATTTCCGGAGAAAGAACTTGTAGAGCATGTACTACTTTTTCTGTATTTTGTGCCAAATCTTCTGGCCTGGATGTAACAGATCTAAAGTTAGAAACAACTTGATCAAGCGATCCTCTTAATTCTTGAGCAGACCCTGTATGATTAACAACTAATTTTTCTACAGATCCCTCTATCCCTGTATGAACTTCAGCAAAAAAAACTTTAACTTCCTGTGTAATACCTTCTGCAAATTCTTTTATATACAGCTTAGTAGCTGGTTCAACAGAAATATGAGCACTTGGAACCTGAGCATATAAATCTCCTTTAACAAGAGGTGTTCCAGGGCTTATATTTTGTCCAACTTGCTCTTCTCTTGCTGCATCTAGATACGAAACTCACGAATCAAAGTTTTGTATTAAAAATTTAATCATTTCTCTTTTAAAAGGGCTAAGATCTGGGTGCTCAGCAATAAGATTTCTTAATCTTAGTTTTACTTTGTCAGAGCTATGAGTGCTTTTGTTAACAATTAAACTCACCATATTTTTAATACTTCCAGATTCTCCATAAAAAAGATCTTCAACCTGATCTAAAAGCGATACAAATCCATTCCCCCTATCATCAAAGAGATGTGAATCTGTAGCAACAAGAGCAAACCTAAACTCTTTCTCCCTATATCTTCTGAAAAGACTATATAATGAGTATGCATTTACTATATCTTGCTCTGCACCTGCAGCATCTGAAAAACCCGGGCAATCAAAAACTCTTCCATCTCTGCTTAGTTGTGGATATTTTGTTCCAGAAGCACACCCATGGACGATTCCACTATCTTCATTACTTGATTTTATTACTAAACCCTTTTCTGGATCATCTACAACTTTCAGAGTATGTCCCTGCAGATGATCAAAAACTGTACTTTTTCCTGCCTCTGTTTTTCCCAAAAGAACAGTTATTTGTTCAACAGGCTCATATTCACTTAATCTAGCATCTACCTCTCTCAACTTTTCTCTTATCCTCACTTCTGAAAATCTAGAAGTTTCCAAAGCAAATACTGATAAACCAAAAAAAGAGGATTCTACTCCCTCTTCCCTGTCTTTAAACATTTGATAAAAACCTACACCAGAAACTAATCCCCCCACCGCTAAAACAGCTCTGGTAGATATATGCATTGACTCTAAAGGCCACAATCCTGAAAAACGTGAAGGATCACATGCTCTTTTAGAAAAAGGTCTAACAATCCTCTCAGCAGTCTGCACCTTAAACAGGTTTGCTCTCCTTAAAAAGCTTTGTTCCAAAGATCTCCCTAATCTCATCCAATGAGGAGAAGCAAAAGTTAAAGAAGACAACTGCGTTAAAATAACAGTCAAAGAAATTATGAACGATATTTTTATTTTTCTCATAAAAGTTAAAACCTTTCTTTTTTTCTAAAGTCTCTACATTTTTTAAACTAAAAGTTATTATTATTTCATAGTATTTATAAAAAACAATATAATATCAATATAATAAATACTTAGGGAGTTATGTTATTTATGTTTATTAATGGCCCTGTTGCAAAAAATAAATAATATTTCTAGAATTCTCTTCTATAATCTTGATCCACTCCCTGACCCTTAAAATACATACCCCCTAAATAAAACTGTGCTTTTGCACAATTCTGATCTGCTGCCTTTTCATACCACTCAAGAGTTTTTTGATAATCTTGACCCACTCCCTGACCCTTAAAATACATAACCCCTACGTTAAGCTGCGCGTCTGCATTATTCTGATCTGCTGCTTTCCTAAACAACTTAAAAGCCTTTTCATAATCTTGATCCACACCCCTGCCCTTATAATAATCCACACCTCGATTAAATTGCTCTTTTGGATCTTCATGAGCCATAATCTTTGCTGTTTCAAGCTCTAAAGTCAGCTTTTCTACTTGTTTTCTTAACCTATTAACTTCAGCTTCTAACCCTTCAACTCTTACGGTCTCTCTCACTTCTCCCACAACTTGAAAAGATAAACCTGTGAACCTTGATATAACTTCATCTGTCAGGCCATCCATGCCTGAATCCACTATCTTTTGATCAAAAAATGAAAGAAAGGAAATGGAAGATAGAAGGCATCTTTGCAGAGGCAAAAAAAAATCATGGACTACAAAAAGCAAAATATAGAGGTATTTCTAAAGTTCAACTACAAGCCTTAATGACAGCATCTATACAAAATATTAAAAGATTAGTTCACCATATAGATAAATCGCCTCACTTTTTAGCACAAGGCTGTAAAATACTTCTTAAAAAATATCTTCACCATCTAGATAATTTTACTTTTACTCTTCAAATCTTTTTAAGAAATATCTTCCCGGTAGAATAAGGACTTTTTCAACACGTCGGATCCTTTTTGGACACTCAGAAAAAAGATAATAAACATATTCTTTCCTTGAAAACTATATTAGAACCACCTATTTATAATCTAAGATTTTATTTTAAGGATATTTTAAGTATGTATAAGAATAAGTTTTTTCAAAAGTTTTTAACCCTTATTTTACTTTTTAATTTCTTATCACTTCCCCTTTGGGCTGCTTCTACTGGAGAAGACATGCCAGATTTAGATGCTTCTGTTTCTAAAGTAGGAGGAAATCAGCCAGCTTCTACAGGTAATGATGACGAAGATGAACCAAGTTCTTCTATATCAGTAGATCTAGGTGCTGCCGCTTCTGCTCCTGCATCCCCCACGATGAGGTTTAAACTTGGATTTGAGTTCCAAGAAATAAGTGGTTTATGCCCGTGGGCTCTAGATAATTATTCTTATCAAAAAAAACCTATTTTCTTTTTTAGACCGCCCTCTCCTTCTCAAGAAGGGCCCTTGTGGCATGTTGTTATAGATACAAATGATATAGAGTTTGTTACAAGGCCTTATACAAATCCTTCACAGTTAGAAGGATGTGTTGTAACAATAGTGGAATCTTTTAAGCTTTTGAAAAAATGCCTTGAAGACAAAAGAGAGTGTACGTTTGCTGAATGGATTGCTTCTGTGGAAGCTATAGGAAATATTCTTAAAACTCCAGATTTTGAGTTCTTCAAGGATGAAACTATTACACGACCTGATCCTTGGAGTCCCAGGTTTTCTCCTCAAGCTACAATTCAGCACCCCTTAGAGGATACCATTCCCTTGTTTTTTTCTTTGTTTGCTTCTGACTCCTCTCCTAGCATGGCAACTTTTGTTCCTTGTCTGCCTTTTTCTAAAAGATTTCTCTCCATTCACAAAGACGGAACGCCTGAAGAATTAAGGGCGTTTATGCGCCAGTATAAAAGTAAAATAAATGGACTAGTATTTCTTCATGCTTTAACTATTTACTCAATGTCGTCCTTTTCAGCTTCTGTAGATGCTGATCTTCTCCGAGAAGTTATGGATAATAGTGAAAGATATTATCAAGCAGATGTGAAAATGAAACTAACTCTTATGTCCCGAAGACCTTTTTCTTCTCTATTTGCGAGTATTCCTTCTGAAGGCAAACCTGTTTACTCAGATTATTTTCAAAGAGCTATGGTGACAGAAAATGATGAATTTGGAGATATTTGTGAAATTCCCAGGTCTTTTTCTAGAGCAGATTATGCAGAACAATATTTTGACGCTACAGGTAGAGTAATAGATCTTCGACCTTTTCTGCACTTATTTACTGAGGACTTTGTAGCAAGCAACAGAGATGCTATTACAGCTCTTTTGCAAAAAGGAGTAGTTAGCATACATATGATCAAAAAACTTAAGCCAGAAGCTAAAGAGCAAAGGTTTTCAGATCTTACTTCAGGTGAAACACTGTTCTTTGAACGTGCACTTCGGTCAGTTGATGATCCCAGATCTGTTAGAAGGTTTACACTAGACCCTACAACTTTGCATATAGTAGCAACTCCTGCAATATATGATGTTTTGTCTCCTCCTGATTTTTTAGATAGTGACGACTCTATGGGAGCTATAAAAGATACAGCTTTTGAAAAATATCAAGATGCGAGATATGGAGAAGCTATAACAGAAGTAAGAAATATATCTGGATTTGGTGAATGGTTTTTTAATAAAATGGGAATACCAGCAGGAGAAAAAAGGATGTTCCTCAGGGTTCCTGATGATACTCTAATACCTCAGGCATTAAAATTGTTTGAATTTTTAGATCGATTTAGTAGAATGCCAGAATACACTGAAGATATTTTACAAAAAATGATAGAGATTATATTAGGAGAAATACAATGAGCAATAAAATTATTCTAAGCATGGTATTAGCTTTTCAAGTGTTGACCTACACTTCACAAAGTTATGGAAACATTAATTATAAATTATTAGATGAAGAAGCAAAAGTATATCAAAGAAGTATTACCTCTGGTGATAGAGTTGATAGAGAAGAAGTGGAAGGAAGCCTTATATTTGTAGATGAAGGCTGTGTGTTTGACCCGAAATATCTAGACAAGAGCTCTTTCTCAAGCTACCAAAGAAGAGTATTAGAGAGTATAGCAGGTCACGAAGCTTTTTTAAGGTTTGTCGATATTTGTGGAGAAATCTTTCAAGAAAACAAGGCCACATTAAAAGGTCCCGCCGTTTACATGTTACTTGAAAGTGTTGCTTTAAAATACTTATCTTTTGTTGAGACAAAGAGAAAAAAAGCTGCCTTGAGAGAAAAAAGACGTCTACAAAAATTACAACAAAAAATTGATGAATTAACTGTCACTAAAAAAAGAGGCCTCTCTATTACTCACAGAGATCCTACTTTAACACTTGTTAAGTAAAAGTTTAATCTATCCTAATTTTTGAGTAACTCTTCTTGAAAACATCGACCAAGAATTTGAAGAGATCCCTAATACGACTAAAGCTATTAAAAACTTTTCATATCAGTCTATTAATTTAAGACTTATAGCAAAGTTTGAGTGTTCTCTGTGGAATTCATTCCTTTTGACATTACCATTAAGTAGAATATCGAACTAATTATACTAGCTTATTTAAAATAATTTGTGGATATTTGAAGATCGTTTCCCTGTTTTTCGACACTTCTCCCTATAAATCTATAAAGACATCCTAGCACATTTTACTACAAGCTTAAAGTTTTATTTCTACTTTTTATATCCCCATAGCCTACCTGTAGGGGGGGTTTATAGACTATTACGGGCCTTGCACTTTATATGTTACGTCTCCCACCCAAGGTATACATCCATTTATATAGACTTTTTATAGTTTGTTTCAAAAGCTGTTTTCTAGGCTTTTTTTCTTAAGTATCTCTACATGATTTTTTTGAAATATCAGAGATAAGCACTGTTTTTTGATAAATGTACATTTTTCTTTTAGGCCTGCGAGCTTGTCTTCTTCTTTCTCATTATATTTCATAAGAGCAGTAGAATTCACTAGAAAATAAGTTTAATTTATGTATTTTACAATAATGTAGTGTAAATAATGCTCCTTTATTATTAAGTTGTCATGCCTTGCTATAAATCTCTAACTATGATGAAATAAAGCTCTCTTTTAGAAAATAGCCAAAGGTATTAAGAATGCTGGTAAGATTTTTCTTTTTTATAGGTTTTTTATTTATAAATACTCATGATGGTTTTTCCATACCTGTTCATGGAGAAGATGATGATGACGATAGAGCAGCTCCCCTAATGCAGAGGCAGCATACTTTCTCTATTCAAGCTGATCATACTACAGAAACTGCTGGGCAAGAAAATCGCTTAAAAGATCTTTTTTTAAGTTTTGATAGAGGTGCCATACATCCTAGGTTGTTACTTGCATCAGGGGCACTGACAGAAGCAGAGCGTATAGAAGCAGAAATAAGCTGTGGTGCAAAAGGCTTCATTGTAGGGCTTTCTTTTCTTAGCGCTGTTTGTGTTAGCTGTGTAGAAGCTACACTTACCATGGGAGAGTATTTATCTTCAGTGATAGGCACTCTTATTGGCAAGTCTCCTTTTCTGGATTTTGCACCTGAGCTGTGGGCTTTAGGTGGTCCAACAATAGCAACAACCCTTCCCAAGAACTATATCGGATCATTTGAGTTATTTATGTGGATTGCAAGTTCACACTCACAATATGGTCCATTTTCTCAAGAAGGATCACATTTAAGGATAGCAACTGGTGCTGTAATGGCTTTGGCATTGGGTTTTAAACCTTTTTTTACCTTAATGGAAACACTTGAAGATGGAAGAGAGTTTAATGCCTCAAAAGACTATGGATATCCAACAAATCCTCTATATCAGCCAAAAATAATGGATACTTTTACTGTGGCTGGCTTATTTTGGATGGCTCTCCTCGTAAGGGAGTCTTTTTTAGGAGCTATGACTATTTTAAATTCCCTTGCGTGGGGTGTAGAAAAATGTCAAAAAAAAGATCCGTCTTCCCAGAGAATGAAGCAAACAATGCGTCAAAGCCTCACATTTGGCTTTAGAAGAATATTGAAAGATGAAGAAGCTACTGTTCAATTACATCGCGAAATTAAAGCACTAGAAGAAGAAGTAGAACGGCAAGAAAAAGAGCTAGAACAACAAATAGAGACCCCTGAAGATGAAGCGTCAGATTCGCCGCTTTCTCTAAGAGAGAGACAGTTTGAAAATGAACAGACAGGAGCTTTGATAACCTTGTGTGCTATGATGAAATTTGCACAGGGAGAGGATTTCACACAATACCAAAGACTTAATGATCCAAGATGTTTTCATGCTCCCAGAGCTTTTTGTGACGGCCACCCTGGATGGTATAAGTTTTTCTATAACTTTGGAAGAACAGTGGCTCTAGCTGGTGCATTTTCCATGTACATGGGGTGGGTTTATGCTATCAGAGAGTCCCTGGGTACCAGTGATGAAACTGCCTTTGTCTTGGGAGCTGTCGTAAGTGCCTTTTTTATTCCTTATATGATAGACAAAACAGGAGAAGGGCTAGCCAATATGGTAGCGCGCTGTGCAAAATATAATACTGTATACGGATCCGATTATGTACGTTTTGCAGTTGAACACTTAGGTTCCGGAAAGTGCACGAGAGCAGGGAGAAGCACAGTGGATATTCTTTCTTTTTTTTCAGGTGCTTTAGTTAAAATGCCAGCTGCCTTTCTTGGTTTTGTAAGTATGGAAGAATTTATATTCGGTGATATTTTTAGTATGACTGCTCTGGGACTTTTTGTACCAAGCTTAGTCTCTTTTGCTATTGTATCACGCAGCAGTGCAGAAAAAGATCTCCAAGGCCTTGTAACAATGGCCTCATGCGTTGGAAAAGATTCTTTCTCTCATTGTCAACAAGATCTGGCTTCTCGGTATAAAAAGATGGATGGATGGCTAGAAAAACTCCGTCCACAAGTCACAAAGCATTTGTATAAATTAGCAGTTCCGGAATAGGAAGATAAATAGAAATAGCGTTGTATTGTATAAAAAAGTAAGTGCCTGTTTTATATGCTATACTGCAGTTTTCTAAAGAAGAAGCTCTTGACCTAAAATAAGGTCAAGAGCTTCCGTTGTGCTGTGTAATTCCAGCGGTATATAATGTTCAATAAAAGTATTGCCGACACTATATATATGGGAACAAAATATTGCATTTCAAGAGTATAAAATTCATGATACAATGAAGTGCGTTTATAAGCGGGGAAATCTATCATGAAAAAATCATTACGTATGTCATTGGGCGTTTTTGCAGCTATAATCTGTGTGGTTTCAATAACTATACCTGTGGGGCACGCTGAGAAGTATAGAGCGTGTGGAAAAAAAAGAAAAGTTTGCTACTTAGCCTCTCAGACAAAAGGAAAAAAACACTGTGGTGTTATTTTTCATAATAGAAGAATGTGTGAGAACTTGTTAAAAAGTCTAGGTATGTAACAAAAACAAGAAATTAAACAGACAAACTCTATATAAAATATTTGACTCAAAGAACAAGCCTGAATTTGATATAGTTGGCTCTATTCTCAATAACCTTGGCTTTAAATTTACTATATCCCTCTTGACAGTATAAACATATCAGATTCACCAATAAGTGCTGCTTAAATAAAAAGGTGCCATTGTAACAAAATTTTAGAACAAATTATGGCCTATTCTTATCAATTTTTAATAACAGCTAAGACAGCTAAACATAAAAAAGAAATGGAGAAAAGTAGATCCAGAAAAACTTTTAGCCTATTTCGAAAGAAGACGCCTACAGGGTTGCTGTACTTTTTAAAAGCAAACTCTTTTGTTGAAAAGCTACGTTGAAAGACATAGGTAATATTTTTTCCTGATATTATTTTATCTATTTCAAGCTGAAGGTGTCAGGTTAAAGTTTAAGGGGTTTATATTAGAGTGTTAATGAAATATATTAACAACTCTAGATTGACATAATATAGCTGATTAGTCTGACGTCAGTATAGAGTATACTTCAAATGGACAGTTAGCTAGAAGCTTAGAAACGAATATTGATCAAATATTAATGAAGAATAATTGTGTCAAAATAATTAAACGGTAATTTTTGATACGAATATGCTAACTACCCTGAGTTATATAAGAGTATGTCACATCACGGCGCAACATTTCTTCTTCTCCTTCTTTTTCTTATTATTTTTCATCATGAGCTTGGGATAGATATCTCTTTCGGGGAGGATAGTATTGCCTAATAGGCTATCAGAACTTGTTGCTTCTTCAATCATATCAAGTGCGCGAGCACAAGCCCAATATAAAAGTATGGGATCAAATTGTTGGCCGTTTGTCTTCAAGCGCTGCTCAGCATTCTGAACGCTGTCAACTAGAGTTGCCCAATCTTTCCAGCGGGAACTTTTTATCTTTAAAAGATCTCCATAGCATAAGATTATATTTTCACTATCATCTACTAGGGCATATTCCTCAGGTGTAAAAGATACCTTACGTCCTAGAAAGTCCACCCGTTGTTCCATTTTTGAATGTATTCTTGATAAAACAGTCAATAAACTCTGGTCTGCCTGCACACGCTGATATGCACGTTGTACACCATGAGCACGCTGTGCACAATAGATCTTACCAGGATCACTTTGCATGAGATATTTGCTCCCATCAAGTGTAACAATCACTTTGGATGAATCTGGTAGGCGGGCTTTACAAAACATACATTCAGCAGCTTCCGGTATCATGCGTGATACACCATAGGTAGAAGTATGGTATGTAGATGTTTCATAGACTTTTTTCCATCCTCCCCCTACAGTCATTACATCATGGCCTCTGGTCACGGTGCGTGTTCCTCTGTAGGGATTAATAGGTGCAGACATGACGGAAGGGGTTGGTATAGGAGAATGTCGCAATGCGCCTTTCGTATCTTTTACAGCTTCTAAGAATAAATCTTCATATTTCCCGGCTTGTACACAGTTAATAGTGTTGAAAAGCATCAATGCTATTAGCATATATGATCGGAATATTTTATTTTGCATGTTAATTCTCTTTTTATTTATATTTCATACTACTTTCTTTTTATTCTTTTGGTCAATGAAGGTATGGCAAAATAGAAGGTTGTGGTGCAAAGTTGCGGAATTAGGACGAATTTAAATTTCTAGAAATTTGTGATCCGCAGAAACACTCACTTATTTTCTGATATATTTTTAATTTTTGTAGATAGGTTCATCCTTGCACCACAACCAGAAAGACTATTGTGTAAATACAGTAATTATATTGTATACTTTTTACATATATTGTATATCTACTCTTTAGGAAGGAACAGAAGGATGAAAAAAAATATTCTAACTTGCTTAACCTTATTTGTAACACTTTTGCTTTCTGCTGAGTCTTTTTCTGGCGGGAAGGTGTCAATTAAGGCAAATTTTGAAACCACTGATATGCCTAAGAGGCCTTCTGGTACTGCCTTTAAAATTCAAGGAGCAGATCAGAAAGTTGTAGTTAGAACTAATCGAGATGATTATGTTTTATCTACTTGGGAACAAGCTGTACCAAACCAAGGGTTAGCTGAAGCATCTGTCAGGCGCGGATGTAAGGTATCGGTATCGGGGATGTGCTGCAGCCATGCTGTCACATGTGCGTTAGAGTATTGTCACGGGGTATCAGGGTTGCTGGCCTCTTATTTGCACAAATCTGTAACAGGAGGATATAGTAAAGGTATGCATATTGAAGATGCTATGCAGTTTGTGGCTAAGCATGGAGTTATGGCTTTGCCTCCCGGGCAAGAAGTGAAGCATGGGAGCGGCTTGTCTTGGCCAAGTGGCCCCAGGTGCAAATTTGATAGAGTTGTAAAGGTTACAAAAAGTCTTCCTTTTCTTTATGCTGATCTTTTGGATATGAAGGTATTGCTTCAAGAAGATGGCCTTAAGAGGTTTAGATTAGCGGCTTTTTATAAAGGTGCTCTAGTAAAATATAATCACCCTCTAGTTGTTAGTATTTTATCAGGATACAGGGATCCCAATGGAGAGAAAAGTTATAGGCATCTTTCTCCTTTCCTTAAATATAGAAGTACAGATCAAAAAGATATACTTTCTGGTAAAGGCCACCTATTGGATAATATAGGTAATGACTCTATTCCTTCAGGTGCTGTGGCTGTATACCATGCGATTATAATATATGGCTTTAGAGAAGCTACACGGAGTTTCTTTGTAAAGAATAGCTGGGGACCGAGTGATAAAGATGGCATGGTAGGTGTAAATGGGCTTTGTACTCTTTCTTTTGCATATATTGATAAATTTGCTAGAGATGCTTTTGTAGGGTTAGGTCATTATGATATTAGACAGGAGGAGCAAACTGAAGGAATTAGTTCAGGAGCAGCAAGCTCGGGATTTGTTGAACAACACAGCAGCATATGTTCTAGCCCCTTATTCCAGGATGAGGAACGAGAAGAAATTTTTAGAAGAGATGGTTCATTGGTAGAAGATGAGGAAGAATATCACGCATATAGGCGGCAATATGAAGTAGAAGGGTTAGTAAAATATGGGAGTTTTCCTGATTTTTCTTTGACAGATAATAGAGTCGCAGGGCGTCTTTTTGGCGGGGAAATGGAAAATATATCTGAGATTCACTGGGAAAATTGTCCACTTATAACAGATAGGAGCGTCGCTTTCTTCTCAGATTATATAATGAGCGCACCTGTTCTTGAGGGGGTATATTTGAGAGGCTCAGGATTAACAGAATCAGGAAAAGCTGAACTCAGAGAAAATGTAAAAGGTAAAGTGGTAAAAGGCAAAAAGGGCTTTACTTTATCTCTATAAGCTATCTGAAGAGATGGAATTATATTGACTTTGTCAAAAAAAAAGCCTCCCACAGGGAGGCTATGGGGGAGCTTTATAAAAAAGTAGAAAGAAGGGTTGAGGTGCAAAGTTGTGGAATTAGTAAGTATTTAAATTTCTAGAAATTTGTGATCCCCAGAAAACCTCATTTTTATAATACAGAGATATTGTAAGTCTTTTTAATGCCAAAATCTTATCTAAATATATACTTTATATATGGATATAAATCACTCAAATACAAGACTTGAAACTTTATTTCAAAAGTGATCATTTTTTGAAAAATCCAAAATAGACTTATTTATCTTCTATTATCTTAGGATTTTTCAAAAACCAAACTTTTAAACACAGGAGGCGCCCACTTAGCCTTTGATAACCTCTTACGTCTCTCTACTGCATCTTGGGGGGACAAACACTACCTCTCTTCTTAGGATCCTTGAAAGACTCAATCCACTTATCTATTGGATCTTCTGTTGAATATTCTACTGGATTTGCACGATTATTAGGAGTGGCGACCTCAGCCACTGCAGAAACTGCAAGCTCTAGACTACCATCTTCCTCATGAGCAACTGATAGCTGTTGTGCAACTATTTTTATATAGTTGCTTAGTGTGTTACTTTTAACATCTACTGCTTCTATTAAAAACTTGACACTTTTTTGAGTTTACAAAAAGCCCGCCCCCAAAATATAGCAGTATAAAATTTGCAAACTACCTCAGTATAGATTTAGCAAGATTTGCTCTTATTTCTTTTTACGCCTAATTTTTTAAATACCGTATAGTATCCTATAGTTTTCTCCTGGAGGTTTCTTGAAGTGCTCTTCAAGCTTTAAAGGAGAGACTCTTCTTCGCACATTAAGAGTACTATGTGCCTCAACTCCTGTTTTTCTGCTTTCTCTAATCCACCTATAGAGGGTGTACTTATTTAATCTGAAAGCCCTTGCTGTTTTTTCCACACTGGCATTTTCTTTTATATGAAATGCCAGAACTTTTTCTACAAACTTCTTTGTTTTTCTCATTTTCTCTTATGACATGTGGATTTTATGAGCTTGTTTTCTTATTTGTCATCCAAAGCACCAGTTAGAAATAATCATGTTGACCCCGGCTCCTTGCTTGCTCTTCAAGCAATATATCTGTTGCTTTGGCTATGGTCATCACATCATCACCAACTTTACCTTCCGCTTGATTTCTTGAGGCCTCATCTTTATTTTCTAAATAAGTTCTTAAACTTGCCATAGAACACCCTGTTGCCCAGCCTGGAATTTCACCCATTCTCGCCCGAACCATATCTATACCTCTTAAGTATCTTACTTTTCTGCCAAATTCATAATCAACACCTGTACCTCTGAACATATCTGGAAGTTCAGAATCTCTTTCTGCAACTTCCTCTCGTGTATACTCTCTTGTATGACCTGTCTTACTTTCATCAACTAAAGAAGCACCCGTCCTATCATCCTCATCATCACTTGAGCTAAGATCATATGTTGCCGCCACAGGTTCGGCATCATCCTCTCCTGAAGCATCTCTTCCGTCCAGATCATCTTTTGTTTCAAACTTACTCTCAGAAAGCTGAACTCTAGAGCGACCCGTTGTACCATTCGAGCCATATGAGTCTGCAGCATGGTCTCCTTCTCTACCCGCCTCACCATCTTTATGAAGCAGGGCTTCCTCATCTACTGCTGTACCAGTAGTAGTTGCTGCTACTCTCAGGCGAGAACTCTTCTCTATACGCGCCCTCTCCTCTGCCGCTCTTCTTCTCATAGCACGTCTGGATTTCCTGCCAAAGCATTCACACATCCTTGCCTTGAACTTGCCCCACCACGTAGTTGGCTGCGCATCTTCTCCACCATTCAAAGGTTCTGCTTCGCGTGGAGAGCCATCTTCGCTCTCCTCATCTCCATATATTGGTGTTATGAAGGCATCGCCAAAGCGACGTACTGGTGGGTGCTCCACACGAAGGATCAGTTGTTCTACGATGTCTGGCTTTAGAACATCAATCCACCTTCTTACCTCTTGGATAAGATTAAGCAACCTTTGCTGGGCTGATCTTTCACTTGTTTTTCTTAGTTTCTTCAACATGGTTGTTAAGCGCTTATGGAGAGCTATCAGTTCCTCTACCTGATCTAGTCTTTCTGTATCATCATCTGCTTCAAAAACAATTTTCTGCCTTGCAGCAGTATTAGCCGCCTCTAGCCTTGCTTGCAAGTTTTCCATATCCAGTGAGCTATAAACTCCCTCTGCAACCTCTACACTGGTAAATTCAGCTGCTAGATTTCGGCGGCGCCACTTTCTAACAGCGTTACCTATACTGCTTATCACCTTATCATAATATCCCTTTACCAATTTATATTCATACAGACCCCACACAACCATAGCAGGGGCAAGCGTCCAAAGCTGATTCTCCCAAGATATCGGCGTAAAAACAGATCCTACCCCTATAGCCATTCCTTCACCTCCAATAAGGGCAAATGGCTCCATAATAGCCACACTCTGAAGAGCAACAAGCGTTGTTGTAACACCGCGCAAGGCTGCATAGTGAAGATCTACATAGTCCAAGCCCACACTTTGGTGCCCCACCCAAGCATCAAACATCTCTCCTGTACTATACATAGTTGTCCCTGCAAAGTAGGGAACATAAAAAGCTGTCAGAGCACCACCTGCTGCATACACACCCTGTTCCTCAGGGGTTAACCACCATGATTCATTGTTTGTTGGAACTGACTGGTTGCCAAAGCCTATTTCCTGAGATATCTCTAATCCTTGATAAAGAAGAGAAGTTGCGGCCATGGCCGTAACACCCAGTCCCACGAGCCTTCCTGCCTTATTACAGGTGCTTCCATCTCCCAAAAACCTCTGTGAACACCGTCCAGATAGTGTTTCTTTATACGTTGAATAAGGCATATACATTTTATCGGGACCTTTTACATCCACAGAATGTATTAAGAGCTTTGCTATGGTTTCTGACAACCTCTGCTGCAATATTTTAATGTCTGTCCTTTTACTTGCAAGCATCTCCGCTCTGTTTGCCCCAGATTGTTCATCCATGTCACCCATAGAAACACCATCTCTACCAACCTCTCGGGAAGTCCCTGACTCTATATCTGCAATCTCCTCTTGCAATTGTGCTATTTGAGCCTCCACATGTTTTGTATAAGCATTAATCTCATGCCAGGTTTTAAGCGCATGTCTTGGCTCATACATAGCTTTATAAGCCGCCGCTTCCAGTCTACCTAATAAGTTGCATCTAGCCCTTTCTGCATATATTTTGCCTTTCTTATACCGACGGCCATATCTCTTACACGTATCATATAATTCAAATACGCGAGCAAGAGCTGTTCTAATCTGGTTCAAGGCCCAAGGCACACCACCAACAACAGCAAAAACTTTAAATGCAGTCTTTATATCTTCTGCAAAAGGGCTATATTTAGAGTCAACAAAATTAACCATAATAAAGGTGTAAAAAGAATAAATCTCAAAAACAGCCACAAGCAAAGCAGCAGGAATATAGGTGCGAGGAGAATGGTGACCATATTCCGTGGATTTTCTCTCATCAGGAATTGGCAAAGCCAAATTCTTAAACATTTGTAAGTTCGACCAGAAAAATGGCGGTATACTTGCCGCACCAACAGTAACCCCGTATATTATATTTTGATCAGGTATCTCCCACCCTCCTGTTTCGGGAACACCAATTAAATCTTCTACAGCACCATTATTAATTATTAAATTAGTAAACGTAAGCGCTGTACCCAAAGCGCTTCCAGCAGCAGCCCAGTTTATCCATCTTTTCTCACTAAGTCCCATAACATGGTGAAGCTGTCTTCTTCTATGCTCCAAGCCTCTAAAAGCGGCTTCCATATCACCAGCCGTTGCCTCCTCTGTTCCCCAGCTCAGAACAGTACCCATAGCATCTCTTACCTGCTGACGTTCATAAATCTGCTCAAAGTATGCCCCACTGTAGAGCACGGGGTTTGCAATATCTGGAATATCATCTTTACCCCTTTCAACATCTCTATCGCCATGCTTATACTCTCGTCCAGACCTATGACCATCTTCCTCTTCCTCAGAATCGCTTCCCACGGCAAAACAAGTTAACGGCAATATGACAAATAAAACCAGAAGGTACTTACAAAAAGACTTCATTTAACTCACCAAATCTAATTTATTATTCTTAGAATATAAAGATCTAATAGTATATTACAATGACAAAGACAAAAGCGTCTCCCCCATGCTAAAAATCTTTTTGTATTTAGACAAGAGCCTTTATAAAATATTTTTCAGATAAAAAAAAAGAAGCACCTTAAGAAAGTGCTTCTTTAAAATAGAAAAACATAGATATCTATATGGGCATCCACCTTCCATCAATATGAAGTTTTATAGTGCCAAATAAATGTTTTCCAGCATTTACACTTCTGAAAAAGCATATGCTTGACCTTGTTTTCAATGGAAGCACAGTCATTGTCATTGTTTTTTCTCTTGGATTAAAATCAATTGACTCTACTTGAAAACTTGCATACTTACCTTCTTTATCAGAGACGTAAATGTCACTGTTTAAATGATGAGAGTGCTCATTAACATATTTGAAAGCTTTTTGTATTTTAGCTGCTTCTGTTGTAAAATGTGTAGAGAATTTCTTTCCTGAGTTATCTATAACATACACGCCCTCAAAACCTTTCAAAACAATTTGAAATCTTTTACCACTAAGAGGTGTAATTTCTGCACCATTTTTTCCAAGTAAAGTTACATCATCCTCTCCCCTTGGAAGGGTTACAAGACGAAGACTATAATGCTCATTGTCTTTTATACTGGAGAACATTTTTCCTTTCTTGCAATCTGGTGTATATCTTAGAGCAAACTTAGACGGTGTTAAGTGCTCTACGCCATCCACTTTAGCCACTGCAAATTCTGTGCTATTTTTTTTCGTAAATATAGCAAAGACATTCTCTCTTTTCATTCTAAAATGATCTGTTAGATCTCTAAGATGGACGTCCCTTGCATGTGGTGATGGCTGTTGAGCATACTTGGTGATATTTGGATGTGTTACTGTGAAGACCAAAGAATGTAGTTTCCTACCATCTACATCTGTTGTTTTCATATCAGATGTTTTGCCTGATGTTAAAAACATTGGCTCATGCATTAGTTTGTTTTCTTGCTGGCGATGATGCTCACAACCTATCGCAGTAAATAAAATCACTGCCAATGAGCAGCCTGATAGTAGTTTTTTCATATTATACTCCCCTATTATTTTATCAAATGAATATCGTCTACTCGGTAGAATATAGACACGTCACTACCTATTATATAATGAAAAACTCCATTAGTAAATATAGTGACCAGAAAAACGCCAAAACAAAACCTCCTGTTCTTTTATTGGCTTTAGTCTAAACTGATATATTTTGTGTATTATCACCTTAAAACCTGTTTTAGCATTTGCAATGATCATTTTACCATAAGAGGTAAATTTTCTCAATTACAGAATTTCTTTACTATTTGTTAAAAGCAACTTTTTAGAATGCAATAAAACGTGAATCTGTTACTAAATTTTCATCTAGAAGTACACTCACTCCTGTTACTGTGCTTCTCTCCTTTCTACAGAAAAGTCTCTTATAGAAAAAAAAGATTTCTTAAGCTATTCAAGCTCTCTCCAAAAGATATTTCTCACATAAGATGCTGTAAAATCACTGCTCATAGCTAAAATAGTTCTGTTTTCAGAAGGGTCTATCAAAGCTGTTTTTTAAACCATGATAGATGCAGTGAATCCCCTACCCGCTTTCTTAAAAACTCATGAACTTTTTTCTCTTTTCCAGATAGAGGCTCTATATGTTTTTTAGCCTCAATAGCTGTTTCTTGTGTTTTTTCTTCAAGGCTTTCTTTTGACTCTCTATCACCTAAGATAAATTCTCCAGCCTCTAGTTTCTTCCTTAACGGCCCAGGACAACCAGGCTTAAATCCTGATATTTTTCCCATCAGGAAAACCTACTAAACAATTAAAAGAAAGCTAAAAAACCTCAACCTCCAAAAAAGAAAGAGAACCGATATAAAAAAACTAGCTCTTAAAAAAGGAGTAGCTGCTTAGAGTAAAGGATTTTAAACTTATAACAAAATTTATGCTGTATCAAGTTCTGCAGACTGTATTCCTATATCTTGCCCTAAAAATTCATATAAACGATCTAAAAGATCTGGACGAAGCGTTTTTATCCATTTATCCGCTCTCTTATATGTAGAAGCTAATGCTTGCTGATGTTTAAAAGCAGGATTTCTACGTGTACATGGCAAACGTGTGATAGCTCCCTGAATATCTCTTTCTGCGCTATTGCGTGAGACAATCGCAAAAGATAATAAGCTTGGGAAAAAAAGTGACAGAGCTGGCATGCTAAACATATCATGTTCAAGATATTCTTCTATTCCTATAAACCCAAGAAATGCAGCTGGTATTTTAACTAACATCCCTGATAAGAAAGATATAACATCTGCTGTACTTCTTCCTGCTCTATTACACCCTCCTTGGTTTAAGTGCTCTACAGCCGAATGCACATAATCTGATCCCTGTACGGGATTATAGTTTGCACACCGAGCTATCATATTAGCTAAACCTCTTCCTGTTTCTTCTATCATATAAGGAATAAAAAAAGCACTAACTATGGCTCCAAGAGTAAAAGCTGTCTCATCACTTGCACTTAGTACTTCTCTGATAGTATATACCCATCCCATATACATAGAAAATGCACCAGCCAGTGCCACTGTTCTTCCAAAATTATAAAAAAACTTATACCATCCAGGATGACCATCACAAAAAGCTTTAGGTGCTTGGGACCATCTAGGATTATTAAGCTTTTGATAGGCTTCCAGCCCTTCCCCTTCTCCAAACTCCATTAAAGCACGTACAGTTAGTAGATTCCCCATTTGCTCATCAACAGACTTTCCATCTTTTAAATCAAACTCTGATTCCGCAGATCCATCTCCTTCTTGTCTACCTAACTCTTTGATTTTCCCTTCTCTTTCTTTATTTTTTTCTTCTATTGCTTCTTCAAGTTTTTTAATTTGACGACCCAATTGGAGAGCTCCTGCTGGCTCTCCCAGGAGCCTTCTAAATCCAAATGTAAGTTTTTGGCGCATTGTCTCTTTTTTTCTTTCAGAAGCTAGCCCTTTTCTTTGGCATCTTTCTACACCCCATACAAGTGAATTAACAACATTAACAGCTCCTAAAAAAGACTCTCTTACAAGCAGTGCTGTCCAAAACAACCCAGCCACAGCAAAAAGATCTATTATTTCCGGTTGATATAGAGGATTCGTGGCATACCCATAATCTTCTGAAGCATTAAACTCTTTTCCATCTCCTAGAGTCTCCATTAACGTAAAAAGAGGCTTAAACCCCAAGGCTACAGCAAAGACAGCGCTCGTCACTACTTTTAAGTGTGATCCTTCTTGAGAGAATGCTCCATATTGTGAAGTAGCCCTTACCAGCCATGTATTTAATTCATGCGATCCTATATAGTTCTTAACAAGAGTAGTAACCACTGTTGGGATACCAACTCCCCATACAACTGGATAAAAACTTGAAAATTCTGGAACCCCAAAAATAAAACTAAATACAGATCCTTGGATTTCTACCATTGTTAAAGTTCCCTCTACACAGCTCACACAAATAGCACTAACGGCTGAAAGACCTATAACAAATTTCTGCATACCACAGCTTATTTCTTCTTCTAGACGTTCTTCTTCTGTTAGCGCACCTGCTGCTGTTAAAAGCGCAGGAGGAATACGACCTGGCTCTACAGTTTCAAAAAGAGTTTTTAATCGACCAACATTTCCAGAGGCTCCCTCGTCATCATCTTCTAACCCCCCGCCAGTTACAGCTCTTGTTTGAAGAGATAGACTCTGTTGATGCTGGAGTAGGGCTGCTCTTCGCTCCTCTTCCGTTTGACCTGGTGTACAAAAAACTACTGTAGTATTTATAAGTAAAGCACTTATAAATAATAAAAACCTTACTAACAATTCTAAAACCTCCAAGTATACTTAACCTATACAATATAAGCATTTGATCATATCTATATATTATTAGCAAGTTTTATTGGTAATATTAGTGTTACAAGTTCTTAACCAGAGTTATCTACTATATCAATATTTCATATAACCTTCAGGAGCTAAAAAGACCTAACCAGTCTCTGAAAAGATTAGAAACGAAACAATATAGACCCACGAAAAGGCCTCTTTCCTCTTTTCGAAAAAAAGAACCCGAATCCTTGCTACAGTTGGGGGAGGGCAACTGAAAAATAAGGTATCCTCCCCTATTTAAATATCTCTATAGAAGATGATTTACAGCTTTAAGAAAATCTCAAAGAAAGTATAGATATACTTCTAGGACCAGGAATGGATGTTAAGCAAAGTCTTGAATATGATCCCGCATATAAAAAACTAGCCCTTAAAAAGGTCTAGCTTTTTGGAATAAAGAAAAAACTATAGAATTAGCTATGTCATAGATCTAACCATAGAAAGAGAACTTCTACAGAGCGATTTTTTCATCTTATCTCCACAATTTTTTTCCTTTTGCCTCAGATTCTGAATAACATTGTGCTTCTTTTCCCATTCCACATATTCGATAATATTCAGCATGTCTCATAGTTACATTTGTTGAAAACATAGCAACGGCAGCCGCAAAAACACCAAGCGATGTAAGTGATAATTTTTTCATTATATGTCTTTCCTATTTTTGTAATTCAAGAAAATTATACTATTCACATCTATACCCTATCTTGAAATACTCGAAATTGCTCCCATGTATATAGTGTTAGCAACACTTTTATTGAACATTATCTTTGCTGGAATTATACAGCAAAAAAGCAAGCTTTGGGCCTTATTCAGGTCAAGAGTTTCGCGCTGCTGTCATGCGTAATATCTACACAGGTATTACACGTACGTGATTTTTACGACTTCTTTTAAGTAGCATAAATACCTATATTTCAGCTAAAATAGAATACTTGGGTAATTGTAATAGCTTATGAAATAGTTTTGTTAGATACTTGAAGGTCGTTTCCCTGTTTTTCGATACTTCTTCTTGTGCTGTCTATAAGGACTTATAGCACATTCTAATATAGGCTTTGAACACTTCTTTCTACTTTTTTAACAAATTACAGGTCTTGAGGTCTTGTATCTGAAATATAACTACCCATATTCTTAAATAAGAAATTACATTTTTAAATTATTATTAACTAATTGAGAGACTCTTACTTATGAAAAAATATATAACTTTAGGACTTGTTAGCATATTTGCACTTACATCTTTTTTGGATGCTACTGCTGTACCACCAAGAGAAGACTCTTTAGAGGAAAGAACTACAACAACATCTGTTCCAGAAGGTTTTACTTTAGAAAACCACCAACTTTTTGAAGGAAATAATCTTTTCTATTTTAATACACCTCCTTCACCAAATGCTGAACAAAGTATCAGAGAAATAACAACAAGTGAACGAAGCGTTATTCTTCATTTTGAAGGCTCAGCAGAAGAAAAAATTATTTGCGCGCCTACTGATGCAGCACCACATGTTGACAGAATACCTTCAGCATACAAGTGGAGCCTTTCTAATATCCGTTTTTTGAAAGATTTAGCTTATCCTGTAAATAGTTGGGTATCTAGAAATATACCTTTTACTACTATTTCTCTTACCAGCTTAGCTTGTTTTACAGGTCACTTAAGCCCAGAAACCGCTTTGTTTGGAGCACTTGGAACTGGAGCTGCAAGCTATATTATTCCACCAGTTGCAAGAACATTAGGTATAACTCAATTTACGCTAAGAAGTTCGATGAATCCTCGCATAGCAAATGCCTTTGGGACAATAGAAACTATATTAAAAGAAGGGCAAGATGGTAGAACCCTTGTATCTAAAGAAGACTGTGTAAAATCACCTTTCTCGGCTTATGGATCTATACAAATGAAGTTTTCAGACCTTACATATGTGGGTAGCGGAACATTAGTTGATGATGAACACGTCCTCACTGCAGGACATAATCTTTATGCACTTAACTCCAGTGGCGTTAGAGAATATGCTCAGGAAGTATTATTTTTTCCTGGAAGATTTGGTTCTAAATTTACATGGGCTTCAGAAGCTTCAGAAGCATTTATTTTTAAACCTTTTACTGAAGCAACCACTACAGCTCAAAGAAAAGAAACAGATATAGCTTTACTTAAGCTTACAGACCGCCTAGGATCTAACCAAGAAGCAGGTCACTTGAGTATTAAGGCAACACCTAGTGATATATCATCAAGGGAAAAAGCAAGAATCACAGGATATCCAGGTGATAGAGGTGGTGCGACTTTTATGTATACTATGGAGGGAAGAATAATGGGTGTACAAACTGACAGAATAGCTTATTCTATAGATACTTATAAAGGTCAAAGTGGCAGTGCAGTTGTTAGAGGAAGTTTTTGTGATGCTGTGCATGCTTATGGATATAGCCCTATAGATAAGTGGGAAGTATGCAAGACCTATAATAGTGGCACACTTATTAACTTAGAAAAACTAAAATTTTTAGAAGAACATTTAACTTTGCAATAAATTAAGAGGTTTTTAAATGTATTATAGAACTATCAGATATTTATCTTTTCTATCTTTATTAAGCATTCTATCAATGGGTGTATCATATGGCGTCAAAAGTAGTAATGAAAGAGAAGAACGAACAGGAAAACCTGCTCAACAATTAAAAGTAAGCCAAAAATCTCAACCTCCGAAAAGAAAGAGAACTGGTATAAAAAAAACTGGAGAGAACAAAGCAGCAGAAGCTCCTGAGCGGAAAGATCGTAAAAAAGGCTCTTTAGACACTGCTCAAAAGAGAAACAGAAGATTTTCAGTTGTAACAGGTACACCTCAATACGATCCAGAGACTGATACATGGGTTATACCTCATCATTCCAATGGAAAAACTGTAGTGCTTTCTGTAGATGCTTCCGGCAGAGTTATTGACCAAGAAGAAAAACAAGGAGCTCCTGTAGCTACTGCCAAGAAATTGACAATGACTGAACAAATTTTAAAAATGTTGAGATCTTTTACAGGCAGGCAGGAGAAATAGGAAGCTTACCGCGATTTTTCTAAAAAACTTTGAGATATTAGTAGTGGGAGATAATTAAGTAGTAGATCTATCTCCCTTGACATAATAATATAGCGTTGTGGTTGTTATCTCAAGCTTTTGGAACATACATCTTGCAACTGTATTTCTATCACTCATAGCATGCACAACCCTCTTTAATAGATGTTTGTAAAGATACGATATGTACAGCTATCTATGCTTATGAAAAAGCCCTACCAATCCATGAGGAAGTGCTAGATTGTATAATAGTGGAACATTATTAAATGGCGAAAAGCGAGTATTTTTAGATGAATTTTTTGGTAAAAATTAAAGAAAGGTTATGCTTATGAAACATAAAAAAATACTCTCAAGAAGTTTGTCTTTCTTTTTTTTTATAGGATTTATCTCTATCCTTACGGCTTACAGTACGAAAGCTACTCCTCCACATGACGGTGAGAAGAAAGTTCAAGTTGTAAAAAAAGTACGCCACTATGATACAAGAAGGGGTATGTGGTACTTTGAGAATGACACAAGCACTGAAGAAAGCGGCAGAAACCCCAGCAAAGCTAAGCAGTTTTGTCAAGCTCTCTTGAAGCTTCTGGGCATTCAGTAAATTTTATAATCTACAATTTATTTTGCCAGTTCATATTAAATAGCAACTAATTTATTAGTTGCTATTTTTTTAGAGCCGTGAAAAATCATGACTGTTAACTTTATATTATGCACAATAAAGCACTGTCTCTAGGAAGTATATAATCCTTACCCTGAGTAACTTTATCATATAGTTCAAAAACGTTACCTCGTTACTACCTAGATATATACGAATGCTTGCAGTATCAATACCACCTCTTGAGATAGTTTTTATTTCACAATACTTCATCCAAAAACATTTAATAAACTATCCCCTGGGTTTCTATTCTTGGAAAGATATCACCATGGCATTTTATTTTTCAAGAAAGCTTTGCAACCACAGCATCTATTTCGCTATCTACGCCTCTACTTATGTTAGTGACGTTTAAACTCAATATCTTTTAAACGCTTCTCTGCCTCTCTATTTCCCCACTCTGCAGCTGTTCGCAGCCATATGGTAGCTTCCTCAAGGTTTTGTGTTACACCTTCACCTTCATGATAAAGACATCCTATTAAAAACTGTGCTTCTGGATATTCCCGCTCTGCAGCTAAAATCCACCATTTAAAAGCTTCTCTGGGATCTTGTTCCACTACGCCCTCCCCCTCATAATGAAGAAACCCTAGCATAACCAATGCTGGCCCATAAAACTGTTCTGCAGATAAGAGCCACCATTCATATGCTTTTCGGGGGTTTTTGTCTATTCCTTCTCCTGTATAAAGAAAATGTCCCACATTATACAGAGCAACCTTATCTCCTTGCCATGCAGCCTGCATCCACCACTCCAAGGCCGGCTCATACTTTCCTTTTTTGTCATAAGCCGCCCCTGCGTTAAACTGAGCATCTAGGTGGCCCTGCTTTCCTGCTTTTATCCACCATACCAACGCTACTTCAGAATTTTGCACAACACCCAAGCCTTCTTCATAGATTTGGGCTATATGAAACTGAGCATCTGCATGCCCTTTATTTGCTGCTCTGATTAACCATTTATGTGCTTCTTCATAGTTTTCTCTTCTTATGCCCAAGCCTTTTTTATAATGTAACCCCACTTCAAACTGAGCCCGTGTATGCCCTCTTTTGGCTGCCTGTAAATACCATCCAAAAGCATCTTTATGATCTGATCTCCATGAACATTTGCACCCTTTACGATATAGTACTTCTGGAGAACAAAACTCCTCCTCTGCTCCTGCTTTCTTGGGTGCCCCTTGATCTTTGCTGCCTGTTTGTGGTTTTTCCCCAGATATTTCACTCATATTTTCACTCAACAGCAATTCTTCTTTTTCAAGAGAATGGCCTGGAAAAAAAGCCACGGGCAATCGTAAAACTACAGCATCTTCAGCTTTGCTGCTTTCTTCACATTCTTTAAGGGCTGTGCTTGTGCTACCATATGAAAAAATAATTCCCCATAAAAATCCTATAAAAATTATTTTTTGCCTCAAACTAACTCTCCATTATTCTTTCAAGCTATCTAACTTAGCAACGAGAGAACACACTATAACGGCAGGGCATTTCTTTCTTTGGTACACCCTATTAATAGGGTGCTTTGTTGTATAATTTACATAATTTTTCAAAATAATAAATACGACGAGATCATCTTTATTCTTAGATGCAATAGTGTCATGCTTTAATAGCTTTTTCTAAAAACTTCTTTTTGGAGTATATAGAGAACTTTTGTGCTCCTCATAAATATAGTTATACCAGCAAGGACTAAACATACAGTAGGGTAAAAAAAAGCCCCCATACGGAGGCTTTTTTTAATACATTGGCAAAACTACTTGATGAAAGTGTCATAGTTTGTTTCCCAAGCTCTGTCCAAAATGCCAGCACCTGCTTTACCAAAAAATTCACATGTATTTTTGCTGCCATAATCTATAGATCCTGTGCACTTTACGTCAGTTCCACTAGTCTTTTGTGCTTCTGCAACTTGTGCATCGCTCAAGCACATCATAGTTGCTTTTCCGTTAGCATCACCTTTGTAGTTAGTACAAGTTCTATATCCTGCAAAAGCGCTTCCAGCAGCAAGAACAGACAAAACAACAGCTAAAGATAGAGTTTTTTTCATAATATTTTCCTAATTTTTGTTTTTAGTCTAAACCAGTTATAAGTGTACTACTGAAATAATAATTGGGTCAATGGGGTTTTTTTGTAATTTTGTAAGAAATATCTATCCCTGTCAAATAGCAGAACCTAAAAGAAACCACTTAAATATGCTCTACAATATGGACAAAGAGAAATGTTTTTACATTTTCCTTTGCAAAAATTTTAGAGAAAAATCACCAGCTTGTGATGCTAGATGATCCATAATATCTGCTGAAATACTTTCATAGCTTTTCCAGTTAACTGTTTTTGTAAAAGCATATATTTCTACAGGAGCACCCTGTTGTGCAGAAGGCGACAGTTCTCGAACTAAGCATGTAAAGTTTCCTTTGTGAATTCTATCATCGTTATCTAAAACTGCCTGGGCATAAACACGAAAAAGCTGCAGGTTAGAACCTCTCTCCAGCAGATCTTCTTTATTTTTTTCTATATATTCTCTAAGAAGGGATTTTTTTGCCAGCTCCGATAATATGTTCTCATTTAGCGGCATAATGGTATTAAGATTAAAAGGGAGTATTTTTTTAAAGCGGCGTCCTCCCGAATCTGTCATTCCTTGCCAGTTTTTAACGATATGAGAGGTTAGAAAGTAGGGGGGAACTGTTGATATTGTATTATCAAAATTTTGTATTTTTATAGTATTTAAGGACATCTCTATAATAGTGCCACTAATATTTTCATTTGGAATCTCAATCCAATGTCCCACTTGCATCATACTTGAAGCTGACAGCTGAATACTGGAAATAAATGATAAAATAGAGTCTTTAAACACTAGAGAGATTATAGCCATCATGGCGCCCAGTCCTGTGAAAAAAGCAAGCGGCGATTTGTTCAGCAAACTAGATATGATAATAATGGCAAATATGATGAAAGAAACTATCTTTACAAACTGCGCATAACTGCGTATGGGCCACTTTTTACTAACAGGAAATTGATTATAGACAGCTTCTCCAAAATCAATTGCCTTATTCAATAAGATTGCCAAAAGAACTAAAGTATAAGATATAAGAATTTTATCTACGACCGATGCAACCCATTGCCACTCTCCCAAGTGAAAATTTGCTTCAGCTACTGGAATAAAGAATCCAATAAAAGCTGGTGGGAAAAAGAGTAAAACAACCCGAAAAAGCTTATTTTCCTCTATATATATGGTTAAGTTATTTTTCCCATATTTCTCTTTAAGTTTCGATAAAACAATTTTATGGCTCAAACGCAATAAAACAAAGTACACAACAGTACTTACAACAACCAGCATTCCCAAAGTTGATAAATAACCCAAAAGGGAACCTAAATTATTCTCCAGAGGAAGACCTAAAAAAAACTTATTTGCAATGCCCATAAAAACTCTTTTTATTTTGATTTGTAATATTAATGTTAGACCTTCTTTATGTCAATTCAAACATTTATCTCCCATTTTTCCTTTGTTTTTTATGTTTTTTTTGTTTTAAATTTCATAAAGTATTAAACAAAAACTGATGATATTACTATTATTTCCAAGAAGACGTTGAAAGTAGGGTTGATTTTTTTCTCCATTTGCTTTTTAATGGTCTGGAAAATACAAGGAAAAAAGCTATGGCAGAAGGAATCGTAAAATGGTTCAACACTACTAAAGGGTATGGTTTTATTGCTCCAGAGGGTGGTGAAAAGGATGTTTTTGTGCACATTACTGCACTTGAGCAATCTGGCATAAAAAAATTGATGGAAAACCAGAGAGTTAGTTATGAGCTCGCTTCCAGTAATGGACGTTCTTGTGCTGAAAATATAAAACTCCTGGGATAACCTCCAGCTTTTATATTCTCTATAAAAATTCTTTCCCCCACAAGCAGTTGTTGTTTTTGTGATGGGTGTTTTATTATTTTTTTCACGTTTGTTGCAATGATGTCGATTGATGAGTTCGATGTGTTGGCATCTTGTTTTTTGGTGCCTGCTATGCTTGTGTGTCTCTTCCACATATATATATGTTTGTAAGAGAACTACCGGCGCAACCAACTTTTTAGAAAGAGATTAAGTAGAAAGATATTGAAAAGAGTGGCAACGAATGCAAGCTTGCTCTTTCTTTTAAGCCTTAAAACATTGTATCTTCTGAGAAGATACGGCCTTATACCGGGTTGAATTTTATAAGTTAAGTTTTTTACCTAAAAGCACTTACGTCTACACAAAATTTCGTAGTTAAAAAAAGGCCTTGCACCCTTTGGGAGTATAGATAGAATACGGGGATCTAACGATTACTGTAATAGTAGTTTCCTTGAGCTTTTTAAAATGTTAAAGTAAGAGGCTGTAAGAAAAAATTAAAGTGATATCGTGAAAAAGTTTCATCAACGCATTTTACATATAGTTCTTATCCTTTTCAAACGTGCCACCTATTGTGGGGAAGATGTGCTGGGCAACCGTTATTATGAGGTTTCTTCAAAGAATGGCAGAAAAGTAGAGCGTTTTGTTCTTTATGGTAAATTCCAAGACCCCTCTTCTGTGGCCCCCGACTGGTTTAATTGGTTACATTACTCAACAAATACTTATCCCAAAAAAAAATCTTTTTCGGGCTTTTTTTGGCAAAAAAAACCTCTTCCCAACTTAACTGGCACTTTATTTGCTTATTCTCCAAAGCCCAAAATACAATCAGAGACTGGTAAGTTACATTACCTTCCCTGGAAACCAAACTAATGAGGAAAAAAAATGCGTAATAATATAGCTGAATCTATTCTTGGAGCCATTGTTCTGGTTATAGGTGCTGCAATTTTAATTTATGCTTATTCTACAAATTATAAATCAAACCCGGGGGGAAGTTACAAATTAACGGCGCGATTTGATCGTGTAGATGGTATTCTTGTTGGTAATGAGGTACGTTTGAGCGGTATCACTGTTGGGTATATTAAAACGCTCTCCCTAGACCCCAAAACTTACATGGCACTTGTAACGATAGACATTGATGAAAAAATAAAGCTACCCGTAGACACAGTTGCTCAAATTTCCAGCGAAAGCCTTTTGGGGGGAAAGTATTTAGCTCTTATACCTGGTGGAGAGGAAGAAGTTTTAAAACCTGAAGAAGAAATAACCCACACCCAATCTTCGGTAAACCTTGAATCTTTAATTGGTCAGATGGTTTTTAACAGTGATGAAAAGAAGTAATGATTAGAGCAAAGCATCTTCTTTTTTGTTTATTTTTTATTTTTGTCTGTATGCAAGAATCTTTTGCAAAAAAGCATGTGGTTTTAAGAGTTCTTGATAAAATAACAGGGCATGTTTTTCTTATAGACGCACCTTTAGACCAAGAAGTTTCCTTCCGTTCTTTACTTTTTAAAGTAACAAGGGCTGCTAAGAACCCCCCTGAAGAGAGACCTGAAGTATATGCTTATATCACCATTTGGGATACTTTTAATATCACAGACAATAGTTTACCAAAGAAGATTTTTAAGAACTGGATGTTTTCTTCTTCCCCGTCTCTTTCTTCTTTAGATCATCCTTTATATGATCTTTGGGTTGTGGACTATAAATAAACATCTTAAAATAAACTCTTTCTATCTATACACTTAAGAAATGGCTTCTATTAAATAAGATAAAACACTGTTAAGACATAAACGCCCTTGAAGTGTTGGGTAAATAGAGTTCTCAGTTTTAACCAAATATCCCTCCTGACATAAAGTATCCACTTTTTCCCAAAAGTTTTTACTTAAAAATGATATACGCTGAATAGAAACACCTTTAACCGTTCGGAGACCCATCATAAGCATTTCTGTTATTTGCTCTTTTTTGGAAATAACCTCTTTGTGTTTTTGTCCTTGGTGAAACTTTTTTACTCTATCAAACCAAATCTCTGGGGCTCGATGATTTTGTGTTGCCACGTACAACGTACTATCTGAAGAATCCAACTTAAAACGACCATGAGCACCGGGACCAAGGCCTAGATACTCACCATACGACCAATAAACCTGATTGTGCAAACACTCTTGTCCGGGCAGTGCATAATTAGATATTTCATAAGGTAATATACCTTCCTTTTCCATCAAAGATTCCGTTAAAGTATAAAAATCTGCTGCTAAATTATGCTCCGGTATTTGTATCTTTCCTGCCTTATATTTTGTATAAAAAACTGTCCCTGGCTCAATAGTTAGCTGATAAAGAGATAGGTGTTTTGTCCCTAGTGTTAAAGCAAATTCTAACTCTTTTTCCCATTCTTTTAATGTTTGTTTTGGACGAGCGTAAATAAGATCAAAAGAAACACGACGAGCATATTTCTGAGCACTATTAAGAGCTATGAGAGCTTCCTTAACAGAATGATTCCTACCTAAAAATAATAAGTCTTTCTCCTGCAAAGATTGAATACCTAAAGAAAAACGGTTAACACCTGCATTCACAAGGTCTCTAAACTTTCCAGCCTCACTAGACGTAGGATTTGCTTCTAAGGTAATTTCTACTTCTTCATTTGGCTTCCAAAGATCAAAAATCTTTTTTATAATAGCTTCAACTAAAAAAGGGGGAATTAAAGAAGGTGTTCCCCCACCGAAGAATATGGTTTTTACTTTCTTTTTATGTGGTAACATTTTTGCATAGTTTACTAGCTCTTGTTCTATAGCCTCTGTCCACTCTTTTGGGTGATGTTTTTGTCGGACATGAGAGTTAAAGTCACAATAAGGGCATTTTGAAATACAAAAAGGCCAATGGATATAAATGCTAATATCAGAATCTACCACAATACTTTCACTTGGATTAATTGATCATTTTTTATACCATCTTTTTATTGAAAAGTTCAATAAAACAGGCATACTATCCTTAGAATTCCTAAATAACATATGGTAGATTAGATGAAAAAGGGTTTTGTTATCTTTAGCGTTATGACTCTTCTTATTATTAAAACATTTCAAACCCATAGTCTTACAATGCATGTGCAAGAAACTTGTGGGTGCAAGTTTGAAAATCTACAAGTTGAAACGCCTCAAGGAAACTTTCCGGTAGAAAAAGATGGATCTGTAATTTTAAAAGATATAGCACCTGGAACTCTTGTTTCTCTTGAAACTGACATAAAAGGCTTTTGGTGTCCCAAATACGCCTGCAAGCATTTATCTGGTGAGTGGACAAAAGCGCAGGAAGGGTCAACTTTTAAAGTTATCTGCTTAAAGAAACCTCTTCCACCCCTTCCCTGCTTTATTAATATTCCCAAAAATTTTGGATGGCCATGATGAAAACATTCCATCTAAAGCATGCTTTCTTTATTCATAGAAAAATCTTTAGACTTGTTTCTATCACTTCTCTTATGTTTTGCAGCTAACTTTTGATGTATAGTTCAGAAATTATAAGCTACTGGGATTTAGTTAACTTAACATCAAGAAAAAGAATCATTTAAATCTATCAAATTCTTTCCTTAATTCTCTATGTAGAACTTTTTACACTCCTTCTAGCACCCAAAATCTCACATGCCTTTAAGTTCCTATATAAAGTTTTCCTACAATTTTCCTTCCTTTTTGCTTCAGAAGTGCTATAGCACCTATCTCCACATAGCCTATACCCTTCTCTTTTAGGTGCTTTAAGTGGTGTGGGAATCTTTACTAAAACTCTTTTAAAACTAGCTAATGCTTCTAGACAAGTGGCTCGACTATAAGTCTTTTCTTTACAATCTGTCCTGGATGTCGTCTCAGAAAGTTTATAACATGCCTGCTTTTTAGGCTGACCCATGGAACCACATATTTTGTAGGGCTCTGAACCTATAGCACCTATAACACCTAATAACCTGCTCTCTTTTTTCCTTTTATCTAAAGCCTTGAAGCAAGAGGGGCGGCTATAAATCTTTGACTTACAGTCTTTTCTAAATTTAGTTTTAGAAAGACCAACGCACGACAGCTTTTCAGGTTGGTCTAACAGACCACATATCTTGTACTGCTCTGCATGCCCTACATTTTCCCCCAGCAAAGACAACCCTAAAGCTGCAGATACTAATCTAATTTTTACGAATTTACTCATAGTTTCTCCCTATATTAGCCCCCATTTTACAGCTATTTTTTATCAATGCAAACTGTTAACCCACAATTAATTTTTCTAGATAAAAACCTTTTAAAATTGATGGTCTTTCTATAGAAATAAACACTCCCCATCTATAAAAACCAGCCCAAAGGGCTGGTCACATCAGTTAGAAAGAAGGAAAACCTATATACCACCTGCTGCATATAGAAGCCTCTTTTACTTCTTCCTTTTATCTAGTTCCTTTGAACAGCTCTGTACACTAAGAATTTTAACTCACACCTTTTCTTTAGAAGTAGTTGTTTCTGTTGATTTAAGGAATATCCCCAAGGTAAAGGATATCTCCTTAGAAAATAAAACACAGGCTTTTTGTACCCTAAATATTCCTGCAAGCATTTATCCGGTGAGTAGACGAAGGCAAAAGAGGGCAGCTCATTTAAGATTATCTATTTGACGAAAATTCTTCCACCACTATTTTGCTTTATTAATATACCCAAACACTTTGGCTAACCTTAATTTTTCCAAGCCTTGTCTTTTTATGTGAGTATATTAAATTTTCTATACTTAGATAGTTTTAAAAAATATTTCCATCGGCTAATATGAGTTGTTTTCACTGAAAAAACCTTTCTTTTTTACCACTAATTATCAATACATTTCTATTAAAATGGTGTTGCTGGAAAATGATAAATTTTAAACAAAAGAAATATCTTCTGCTTTGTGTTTTTACAACTTTTTATTTTTTTGTAGAAAATGCTTTTTCTAAGATAACTCTCTCTGGAAAGAAACAAAAAATCTCACAGATTATAAGTATATTTTTGGGTTTTAATATACTTTTTTTTCATAGCAGCTTTTCATCACCCCCTCTTTTACTACTAGAACAACGAGAGGGGTGCTCCCTTGAAGATATACCGCCACAAACAGTAATTTTATTGCAAGATGTCGTTAGACAGATGAAAACTAAAGCTCTTGAAACTTTTCTTTTGGAGACCTCTGTTGCTCATATCTATGGAGATTCCCAGGATGTAGACGCTATGCGTCACAAAGAACAACGCCTGCGCGCAGAAATTAAAAGACTGGAGGCAGCCTTAGAACATACCAGGGAAAAGCTTCAGGACCAGGGGGTAGAAATTAGTCAGTTCTTAAAGGAGGCTCGTTCCAGGGATCGTAGAATGAAGAAATTTAGAGGTGCTCTATTAAAAAAGGGATCTTTTGGTGTTTTGCTTGAAGAGATGGAAAGAGCTGAAGAAGATCTGCCTGTTTTAATGCAGGGAATTTTAGAAGAGCTAGGTGCAGTAACTAAAGAAAAAGCAGATTCTGAAAAAGCCATTGCATCCCTTCGATCAAAACTTCATCTGTGGCAAGCACATAGAAAAAAACATCCAGAGATAGAGGTATCCATCGAGCAGCTGCAGCAGAGCATCCAAGAGCTTGAAAAGGGTCGTTTAGCAGCACAAGATAGAATTATACTTTTAAGGCAACAGGACCAGGCGCTAAAAGAGCTCTTGCGCAAGCTAGAAAATCCTGAAAGATGTGCACTTATTAAGAAAAACTCTATGAAGGCGGCAGTTGCCCAATTCTCTTTAGAAAGCCTGCAAACACCTCTGGTTTTGGACGCAGGCATGATCTTAGACCAGGCTATGGTAGCACACAGAAGTGCGCAAGCAGAAAATGATACCATTCAACTTCAGATAATAAAAATTGAAGAATTTATTGCAAGAATAGAAGAAAAACTTCAACGGAAAAAAATACTATAGAGAAATAGAAAGCACTCTAAGACTCAAAAAAGCTTTTATCTTCTAAGCAGCCAGCTATTTAAAAAATCTTAATCAGCTGCTCTACATGAACAAGAAGACGGCTTGGGATTTTCTTTTGCACTATTGATATCAGCACTGGCTAAAAAAGATAAAGCTATCACTGCTAGCAAAAAACCTATAGCCCAAAGAATTATCTTTTTTTTCATACCTCACCTATTTTCTGATATTATCTCATACTTTTTTATACTCTTATAGCACTTTTTAAAAGTTTTTATGATAAACAGAAATTACAATACAAAATTAAGCATACTTAAACTCAAAAAATTAGAAAATCATCTAGAAAAAAAGCTAATTTTTTATATAAGAATCTGCAAAATATTTTGCAGTTGTTGGTATTGCAAGCATATTATTATGCTTTTTATGGTTTTCTAGCTAATAGCACTATTTATTTTTGGCTTAATTTTTGATGTCCATGCAAAGGCTGTTTTCCCCATATTCTTGCTGGCATATAAAAAACTTTTTCTTTCCGGCCTTCTCATGTCCTTGCAAAGCTGCTTTACTATACCACTCTAAAGCTCTCGTATAGTTCAAGGGCACATACTTTCCATAAAAATAAAAATCTCCCAGAGCATGTTGGGCTGGTGTGTAGTTTCTTTCGGCAGAGTCTTCCCACCAGTGGATAATTTGCTGGCTATCCAAAAACCCTCCCCTTTCATCTTTGCAAAGAACGCCTAAGTTATATAGAGCCTCTTTGTAGCCGTTGCTTGCGGCCAGTATATACCAAAGCCTGGCTTGATCATAATTTTGATCTACACCCTTACCATAATGGTAAGTAAACCCTACTGCATTTTGAGCGGGCATATCACCTTTCTCTGCTGCTTGTTCTAGCCAGTATCTAGCTTCTGTATAGTCTTGCTCCACTACAGCTCCTTGAAAATAAGCACTCCCCAAGGTGTGCAAAGCAGCTACACATCCCTGATTTGCGGATATTTCCCACCATTTAACAGCTTCTTCAAAATTCTGATCCACACCGTCCCCTCTAGCATAGAAAAAACCCAGAACATTTTGAGCATGTACATCTCCTTCTTGAGCTTTTTTTTCAAAAGTTTTAAACATTGTTCCATAGACTGCTTCCGTGGGAACTTTTCCTCTAGATAAAGGATTGCCTAGCGTCACTTGAGCAAAAACTTCCTCTTCTTCTAGATCACCCCACGGTACTATTTTATGATGGTTTTCAACTGCCTGCCCAAGTCTATCTTCAAGCTCTATAGAAATTGTAGGTTCTCTATTTTTCCAAAAAGCACTTACCCCTGAAGGGTTTGCTAATAAGCTTGCAACAAAAACAAACTTATAACTTCTATTTCCTTCAGTAGATTTATCAAAGTCAGTAGCGCCTGCAGCTAGTGATAAATTTATATGTGACATAGCAGCTAGCAATACGATAAGAAAAAAGAAAATGTTTTTTTTCATATAAAAACCTTTGTGTAATGTACCCTCTTGGTAGCACAAGAGTACTACCTTAACAATAGATATCTTCTCACTGCAGTTAACATAGATTTTTTTTTAAATATTCTTTAATTTCTATATCTGAGTATAGTACTTTTTGTATCGGGTGCCGTGCATCTACATAAAAAACTAATCAAAACTTTTTGAACAAGCTCTGCTTGTATCACCAAATAAATGCTTGTGTATCGATAGGTTTTTTTGTTCTTTTTAATACCCCTTAAAACCTACTTTTCATAATTTACTTATTTATTGGAAGCAACCACCATAGTCATACAAAAGAACTATTATTCCTTATTGGTACCATAATAAAAATAATATTTTCATGTCAAAAACCATATATTTTATTGAAAAACAATAGTTTATGAAAATTTTTGTAGACAATTTTCATACAAAGGATTACTGTACATAAATTATTTAATTAAGATGGTTCTATATTATGCGTACTTTATTGCTTTTTATTTTTTTAATAATTAATTCTGCTACTTACAGTGTAGCCCTGCAACCTGTCCATGAAGAAGAAGAACCTGCAGCTCGTACACCATTCTATCAACAAGCCGATGGTATGCTTTCAAGAGCCTTGGAAACAGGTGCTGTTGTGCTTCCAAACAACAATGAAGGTGGTGGTGCAGAAGCGGTACAGCTTCCTGTACTATAAAACAACCCAACTAATAATAATGGTTGGTATGGCTTTTAAGTAAGTCAGGGGCTTCTGTTTTAAAATAATATTTGTTACTGTAAGGAAAGTTGCTTTCTAGATAGAAAGACTTTTTCCTTACTCTGGGTGTTTTTTATAAACAGATAGTAGTGCTTGTTTTTATTGTTAGTGCTCATTTTTTACCACATCGATATTTTGTAAAATTTGTTAATAAATAGATTTGTGTTTCCTGTCTGCCTTCAAATATACCCTTGTAGTTTTTTATAAAAATGTTTAAATCATTTGGTAACATTGACTTATTGCTCACTTTAGGAAGCCTCTCCTATGCTAAAACCTTATGCATGCCAGGACACTTATCATGTAGAACGACTTTTTGATGAACCACCTTGTCCTTTGCGCAGTGGTTTTTCCAGAGATCTTGATAGAATTAGTCGATCTTATGCTTTTCGCCGGCTTAAGAGAACTACCCAAGTTTTTCCCTCTTCAGATCATCCTACTTTCAGAACACGGCTAACACATAGTATGGAAGTGGCTCAAAATGCTAGAATTCTTGCTCGTAATTTGCATGTTAATGAAGATTTAGCTGAAGCAATCGCCCTTGCTCACGATCTTGGGCACCCACCATTTGGACATTCTGGAGAAGATGCCCTTCATGAATGCACGAAACCATGGATTCCCTTTAATCATAATGATCAAACATTCCGGTGGGTTACATATCTGGAGAGAACGTATCTAAGCTTTAATGGTTTAAATCTTTGTTGGGATACTTTAGAAGGGCTTGTGAAGCACAACGGTCCCATCGATGCTAAAAAACTATGCAATCTGCCTACTATTAAAGACTATTCAGAAAAAAAATTAGATTTATACTTAGATACCTATCCTTCTTTAGAGGCACAAATTGCCAGTATTGCAGATGACATTGCTTATAATAACCATGATATAGAAGATGGCCTACAAGCTGGGTATATTACCTTAGATGGTCTTCTCTCTATTCCTTACATGAAATCTTTAGCAGATAAATACATGGCAAATATCTGCACAAAAACGCCTCGTCGATTTGTCTTTCAGCTTCTTCGCTATAGTCTGCAAGAGATGCTTTATGATGTTATAAATACAACCATATTAAACTTACAAAAAGTAAGACCTGTTAGTGTGTGGGACATTCGAAGACATCCCAAACAGCTTGTTGAATTTTCACAAGAAATGTCTCAGCATTTGCGATCCATTCGGGATTTTTTATTTAAAGAAGTCTACAGAGCACAACCTATACTGAAAGATCGTCTGGAAGGTGCTGCAAAAATCAAAAAGCTCTTTGGATTTTTATTTGACAACCCACAGTACTTGCCTGAGAATTGGAAACCCGATGTTTCTAAAACAGAAGTTAAAAAAGTTCAGGCAATATCTGATTATATTGCCTCTCGAACAGAATATGACATAGATGGCATTTTAGAAAAATTTGGTATAAAAATGGATATAACCTAAGATGAATTTTTACCGCATATTTCATGACTTTCTTCTTGATGAGCTAAAAAAACTAGCTTTTTTAAAGGGGATAGAGAAAACGGACTTTAGCAAAGTAACTGTAGAGCCTCCAAAAGATAGCAAGCATGGTGATTTTTCCACAAATGCTGCTATGATTTTAAGCAAGGTTTTTAGGGACAACCCCCATAATATTGCACTGGATATTAAAAATATTTTAGCAGAGCATCCTGCCATAGAAAAAGTAGAAATTGCAGGGCCTGGTTTTGTAAATGCCACATTGAAGATGTCTTTTTGGGACCAGCAACTACATACTATTTTAAAAGAAGAAGAGTCCTACGGCAGTAGTTCGCTTGGCAATGGTACCACTGTAAATATTGAATATGTTTCCGTTAATCCCACAGGCCCTATGCATGCAGGGCATGGACGTGTGGCTGTTGTTGCGGATGTTCTGGCAAATCTATTTCAAAAAACAGGCCATACGGTTGTTCGTGAGTATTATATTAATGACGAAGGTGGGCAGGCAGATATTCTAGCACGCTCTGCCTACCTTCGATATTTAGAAGCTTTGGGTCATGGCCCTATCTCTATTCCCAGTGGTCTTTATCCAGGCTCTTACCTTGTTCCTGTTGGAAAAAGTTTAGCAGAAAAATATGGTGAGAAGTTTGTTGGGAAACCAGAAGAGGAATGGCTATCTCCCATAAAAACTTTTGCTGTGGATGCTATGATGCATTTAATTCGCTCTGATCTTGAAAAACTTGGTATTTACCATGATGTTTTCACCTCTGAAAGAAAACTTGTTGAGGAGGGAAGAGTTGAAGAGGCCGTGATGGTATTAGAAGAAGAGAACTTGTTATATGAGGGCATTCTTGACGCACCGAAAGGTATGCTACCTGAAGATTGGGAACCAAGACCACAGCTTCTCTTTAAGTCCACAGAATTTGGAGATGATGTGGATCGTCCTTTAAAAAAATCTGATAATTCTTGGACATATTTTGCCAAAGACATAGCCTACCATTTTGATAAATATAAAAGATCTGGACCCAATTTAATAAATATTTGGGGTACAGACCATGGTGGTTATGTAAAGCGTTTACAGTCTGCTGTAAAAGCTATTACAGGTGGTAAGTCACAAGTTTGTGTTCTTTTGTGTCAAATGGTGAACTTACTAGATAAAGGAGAGCCTGTTCGCATGAGCAAGAGATCTGGTGTTTTTATAACGCTTGATGAAGTTGTGGAAAAAGTTGGAAAGGACGTTGTGCGGTTAATTATGATTAGCCGAAAAAACGATGCCCCTTTGGACTTTGATTTTGCTAAAGTTCTGGAAACAAGTCATGAAAACCCTGTTTTTTATATTCAATATGCTCATGCTCGCTGTTGTTCTGTTGAAAAACAAGCAAAAGCAATCTTTAATAAAGGTTCGTTAGATCTTTCCAGTGCCAATGGCACTCTTCTTACGGACAGCACTGAAATAGAGCTTATAAAAAAACTCACACAATGGCCCAGACTGTTGGAACAAGCTGTTCTTCATAAAGAACCGCATCGTGTTGTTTATTATTTATATGAACTTTCTAGTATATTTCATAGCCTTTGGAATAAGGGAAAAGAAGATAGGACATTAAGGTTTATTCAAGAAAATGATTGCATAAACACTTTTGCAAGGTTGCTGCTTGTCAAAGCCACAGAGTATGTACTACGATCTGGCCTTAGTGTCTGTGGTGTTAAAGCACAGAGCGAAATGTAAACAAAGAGGAAACCCATGAGTGAAAATGGTCCCTACAAAAGCACAGAGCGTCATCAAACATATTGGAGCAGTGATGGAAAAAATTATCGTCGCCGTCGTCACGCTGCCTATATATGGCCTATTATTTTAGCCTTGCTTATTGTTCTCACAACGCTTGTTTTGGTTTTTATATTCTACTCTTATGATGATAAGCCTTCGGGAGAAAAGACCACACCTTTAATAGAAGCGTCCCACACCTTGATAAAACAAAAACCCAGTAATCCTGGCGGAGAGGAAGTGCCGCACCAAGATAAGCTCATCTTCTCCACAATTGATTCTGTAGAACCTCTTTCTTCTCTGGGAGCAGAGTATCAAGCAGAAATCATAAGAAAAGCGCCAGAAGTACCCATTGATGTGGAGTTGGTGGAAAATGAAGAAGGTTGTGAAGAAAAATCAGAAAAAAAAGAGATCTTGGCAGATACAACCAGTAGTAATACTTTGCCAGAAGAAAAGAAAGACGCTGCCTCCAGCACAGATGCGAAAAAAAATACACCCAATCAAGCCAGTGAAAAAACTTCCGCTATAACTGAAACAGAGCCTGAAAAAGAAAAAGCAGCTAAAAAGGAACCAACCAAGGAAGAGTCTTTCACATACACAATCCAAACTTCTGCTATGTATACTAAAAAACTTGCAGAAGAAGAATGGGCTTTGCAACAGAAAGATAGCTCTCTTTTAACAAGTAAAACACCTTATGCTATTTGCCATGAAGAAACAACAGGACACGATTCTTTACATAAACTCTATGTTGGGCTTTACAAAACAAAAGAACAAGCACAGACATTCTGCAATCAGTTAAAAAAAGATCGTGTGAACTGCTTTGTTGTGAAAAAACCTCAAGATCAAAAGACATGTTCTAAAGAATTTTAATCATAGGGTGTCTAATAACCACTCTACAAAACAAACAAGCCAGTCATAGTCCTTAACTTAAAAAAAAGCAAGCTATTCTGTGGAAAAACGTCTCTTGATTTATTTTTTTCTAAAATTCTGATACTTAAAAATTTTTGCTTTAGAATATCCCGTTATTTATACGGGTAGATTTTTTATCTATATTCAGCTCTATCGATAAGAGGGGAAAGAGAAAAAACACACAGGGTACACGTTGATATATTTGCTACGGCAATCCCATAAAGTTGGAAAGTCAGAGTTATATGATACAGATTTTACCAAACTATAGATATTTCTTTAACAAGAAGAACTTACTACCTCTTATTTGTATTGGCAATTGCTTAGAATTTTATTGCTTTAGCTTATTTGCCTATAACTTCAAACAGTTTGGGGAGGCTTTTTTCTCTACAGAAAGTGAACAAAAAGCTCTCTTTTACGTTATGATTATTTTCTCAGCAGGGTATTATCTACGACCTTTGGGCTCTTTTTTATTTGGTCGCATTAGTGACATATACAGTCGCCGTTTGTCTATAATTCTGTCGTCTTCCACCATGGCACTGGCAACACTGGGAATTGGGTTACTTCCCAGCTATGCAAGTCTTTCTATCTTATCACCAATATTTTTTATTTTTTTTCGTCTTATACAAGGGTTGAGTGTTGGTGGTGAATTTAGCTGTGCTTCTGTCTACCTTATTGAGAACACAGCTATACACAATAGAAGCTTTATATCTGGCTGTATTACTAACTCTGGTGTTATTGGCTTTACACTGGCAAACTGGTCTACTGTTTTTATACAAAACTATTTCAGCACTTCATATGCATGGCGATATACCTATATTATAGGCAGCTTTTTACTTGTTTTTATCTATACTTTACGGCTTAATGTTAGCAATATTTTATCACAAAAAATTAACTTCTTAAAACCAAAGGAAAAAAGAGTTTTCCTTTTAAAGTATTTTGATTCTTCCTTTATGGGAGCTCTAGTGGTTTCTTTTTTTGGAATTTTTTCTACCTATACTGTTGTTGCTGCTCTACCTCTTTACTTAAAAAGAACATTTTCCTTTCATTTAACAACTTATGAAGTTGTCTTTTTTTATGCTCTTATAAGTATTTTTTTATCTCTACTTGTACGAAAAGTCTGTTTTAGAAAAACTATGCGCATCTATCTACTTCTAGCTGCCACTTTATGCATCATAGCCCTTGTTGTTAAAGTAACGAGTCCTTTTTTTATAAAAGTAATTTTTACCTTTCTTTTTGTTATTGGAGCTGGTTATTCCGGTTTGATTCAACTCATGTTATTTTCTAAATTTTCCCCAAAAAATAGATACACTCTTTCTGGTCTTTCATTTAGCATTTCAACCTTGTTGCTGGGTGGAACAGCCCCTTTGATACTACACACCATATCTGAGATGCAATACCCTCTTGAAAGCTTATTTTTCTTTATTTTACTACTGGCTTGCTTTTCTTTTATAGGAACCTTTCAGTCTTATAAACAACAAAAAGCTTGAGGCAAAGTATTGCTATGAAAGAAAACAACTATATACACGAAAGTCTACAATTAAATAATAGCCTTCATACACCTCTACTTCTTCTTTTGGAAAAACTAAAAAACATCTCTAATGTTAGCAACTTTAGTTATATGAAAATTTACTCCAATAAAAGATTGTATATCTCTTCTAACCCCCAGTGGTTCAATCACTATGTAGAGAATAAGTTTTTTAATAATTATACACACAACTCTTCTTGTTATATTTCTTCCAAGGAAGTCTCTTATATTCAGTGGAATGATTATAAATTAGATGATGTTTTTAAGTCTGCCATAGAGTTTAATATCTGGAATGGCTTTAGCATTATGAAAAATAATGCTAACAGTATAGAGGTATTTAATTTCTCTGGCTCTAAAAATGATACTTGTCTCAATAAGTACTATATTAATAATTTAGACGCGCTTTATTTTTTTATTATGAAATTCAAAGAACTTCTTTCTTCTTATAAAAAAAGACAGGATCTTTCAAAAGCTTTTTTACAAGCTGAAGAGTTTTGTATACAAAAACCATTTTTATCAGAAACAGATCTTTTAAAAGAGTTTTCTTTGAATTTTCCTTTGAAATCTTATGAGCTTGAATCTTCTATATTAACAAAAAGACAAACACAGTGTCTTTTAAGGCTTTTACAAGGAAAAAGTTCTAAAGAAATTGCTCATGATCTCTTAATTTCCAATAGAACTGCCGAGCTGTATATTGATCAAATCAAGAAAAAATTGAATGTAACTTATAAGGGAGACCTTATTAACAAAGTATTGTCAGATAAAAATTTTTGGATACTTAAAAAATTTATTTTAAGTAAAACTCCCCTTTTTTAATATAGTTATTAATTTTTTTTAACTTACCTTCTCTTTTATTTCACTTAAAAGAGACCCTTCTTTTATATAGGTTTTCTACAATCATATATAGGTATCTAGTTTGTTTTTTTGTGTTTTAAACATAATGTTCAATATGCGTAATATCTACGCATATTGAACCCGTACGGATATTTCCCCACTTTTTTAAAGCAGCACTATTTAGTTATAGTGAAATTGTTACGGGGAATTCATTCTTTGTAATAGACTACTTAATAATATTAAGTAGATTATTTAAGTAACATTATAAGAGTTTATTTTAAAGTATTATTTATCTTGTAGTTTTTTTGAAGTTCGTTTTCCTGTTTACCGATACTTCTCCCTAAAGATCTATAAGAACGGCATTTTTTATATTATTAAAATTTAATCTGCTAAATATTAAAAGCCCATATAGCCTCCCTATATGGGCTTTTCTTTTCCTTAAACCTTTCTTTGCTTTTTCAGCAAGTAGAAAACAGTTTTCTTGATCCTGTTTTTTAGAAAGTTTAAATTTATTTAAGCGCTTAATATCTATTAGCTTATTTAAATATTTATTAAGAAATATCTAGTGTTGTCTAAAGAGAGACGTTATACTGTGGGAAGGGGAGTTGCTTAGTTGACATTTAAAAGCATTAGATATGCAAGAAAATAGTTTTTCCCAAGGAATGTACAGATAATTTTGCCTTTTACAAGAAGGCTACTTAGTAATGAAGTCGCTACCGAATTTACTTATGAGGGGGCTTTAGTGCGATATTTTTTTAAACGGTCTTTTTTTCTTGTTTTTCTGTGCCTTCAAACCGTTGGCCACTGTGGATTTTATCGTCTTTATATTCCAGAAGGCACAGAACGTCCTCGTACCGGTATTAGTTTTAAAACGCAAAAATATATTACGGAACTTTTACGAAAAACACACGGATCAACTCTGTTAAGTCTTCTTAGATCTTCTGGTGTTCAAGTTGTAAAATTTAGCTCCTGCGAAGAGGTTATTGCCAATAGTGACCAAGTTGAAGCCGTTTTTTCACAGCGCTTACATGCTTTTTCTCTTTTACGAGATGCCGTGAAAGAAACAACAGCAACAGTTTTTTTATCTATGCAGGCCTTAGAAACAACACTTAAAACTTGTCTTTCCAAACAACAAGAAATGTATGATGATAGAATACAAGATCTGTTGAAGGTTATTCCCACAGGTTCGCCGATTATGAAAAAACTTCTCCCATATTTAGCACAACAAAAAGCAGATCATAATCGTTTTTTTTCCAGAGAGAAAGCTATTAGAAGTTCTAGAGCATTTTATAGAAAAGACGCTTTTGATCCCTTTCATAGATCCACCCAGACACTTGAAGCTGTGCTAGATGTACGTACTTCTTTAAGAGGACTTTCTTCCATACCTGTTTTTCTAACGGAAGAGGGGCCTGTAGAGAGCACCATTTCACCAGAAGAACTACAATTTCTTACAGAAACTTTAAGGGGCGAAAAATATATTTTTTCCCTTTTAGACTTTGCGGGAAAAACCTTACATTATCTTTCCTTTTTGCCTCGTTCAGACCACCCTCTTTCTAGAAATATATCTTTACACCATAGAATACTCAGCCTGCAAAAGGCACGATACCGCATGCTCTATGAGTTAGAACAACTATATGACATAGCAAGAGTAGAAGCTCATGCTTTTAAAGTAGATTTTTCTCATTTAACAAAACACTCCAGGTTGCATTTTACAGCAATGCTAGAAAAAATTTCACAACTACGCCAAAGTCAAACAGAAACACCTTCCCCGGAATCACAGCTTTGCAGTTTTTCAGAGGAAAAAACAGAGGATGAAGCCTCCCTTCAAGAAAGAGAAAGACGTTTCCAAGAAAAACAGCAAGCATATGCAACATATCAGCAAGAGAAGTACAGGCATGTATGTTGCTTTTTAAATTCTCAAAAGCTAGGTTTTTCCATCGTGGAAAGCTGGGTTCTTGCCTTTACTGACGATATTCAAAAACAAATATACCAGAGTGATGCCCCTGTACAAGTTGGCCTGCACCATACAGGCAAATACCTGGTGCGATGGAAAAATAAAGTCCCACCTGCTGGACTTCCTCCTATGCTTGTAGACAAAGCTGCCGATTTTCTAGCAAAAGCCAGCCCATCTTGTGTAAAAGCCCTATTGCTCTCAACTTTTAGAGAAGTAGTTGATTATCGAGAAGTAGAAGATTTCATAAGAAAAGAAGAATCTCTCAGAGAACGGCAGCTGCAAGCAAGAAGAGAAATACCTATTCTTGTGCAAAAAGCAGCTTCTCAATTTGCAACAGCAAAAAGTGTTGACGGAGAAATGGCCTCTTTAAACAGAAGAGAAAGCACCGCAGAAGATACTGTCCGCAAGCTTGAAAATAGAGAATTCCAACTATACAGTTTACATACGCTGGCTTGCGCTACTGCCATCAGTATTTCTGATGAAAAACTAGAGAAAGTTTTTAGATCTTTCTCCAAGAAAAAAGAAAAAAGAGAAAAAGCATTTGAAGCACAACTGGCGGAACAGGAGAGAAAAATGCAATTCGTAGACAGAGAAATTATATCTCGGAAAAAACAACGTTATGAACAATACGCCTCTATCCAGGATGCACTGACAACTCTAGAATATGACTTCATAAAAGCAAATTCTGCACTCCATGGAAGACCAACAACTTTTGCCACACCACAGACCAAAGAAAGATGCTACGATGTTGTTACTGTTACCCCCCCTGCAGGTGTTTGTTATGATCTTTTAGATTTTCAAGAACAGGCTGTAATGTCCATTTTAGAAAATGCTGGACCAGAAGATATATATGCTATCTTGGACAGAGCAGGTATAACTGTTAAGAGATTAAGTTTCGGTGAGACCTTTTTATGCCAAAACCATTTGCAACTAGAGGCAGAAAAAACACAAGCATGCTTACATTCTATAAGACGCACCCTGGAACAACTAAACCGTACAGTAGCATCATATAGACGATTTTTAGATATCCACAGACCAAGAGTTTCAAAAGACAGGTGCGTTCTTTTTGAGGAGAGACAAAAAACTGTGGTAAAAGCTGTGAGAAGTTTAGAAAAAGCCTCGGGTTTTTCTATGTCTCCATCTATTCACCACACCTCCCAACTGGCAAAACCTATGGGACCTGCCGAAAAAAGTTTAAGAGAGCTAGAAATGGCAGGTTTGGCAGATCTTACATCACATGTTGATAAGTTGCTAGCCTTATACAGCCCTTAAAGAACCTGTGTATTTATTAAGGCTTTATGAAATATGTTTTGCCAATCATTTGCCAACCATTAGTATTTTATATATAGTAAAATTATTCGGGAAATCTTCCTTGGGTGGGAAGAGGCAAAACTTTCCAATGATAGAGAGTGTTTTATGAGTGTTGGATTTTGGCAAATATTATTAATTGTAGGAATAGCTATTCTTGTTTTTGGTGCAGGCCGACTGCCAAAAATCATGGCTGACCTTGGCCTTGGCATGAAAGCATTGAAGAAAAATTTAGAAGATGATACAACCTCATCTCAAGAAGAAAAAAAGAAAAAATAGAATAGTCTTCTAAGGTAGAAGTGTCATGTTTAGTTTAGGTTGGGGTGAATTTTTTCTGATTATAGCTCTTGGGTTTTTATTATTCAAACCACAGGAATTTCCGTCTTTTTTTCGTACTATTTATAGCTTGTATCAACTGCTCCTGAAGTATTTTCAGCATTTACATCATAGTTTTCACAATTTTGCAGAAGAAATGGAAATTGAAGCAATTAAGCATGATCGTTCAGCAGAAAAACCACCATATAATCCAGCAGCTTCAAAAAAGAAAGAATCTTAATGACAGAGCTGTTGCCAAAAATGAGTTTTTATGAACATTTGAAAAACTTGCGTAAGAATCTTTTGTTAAGCAGTATATTTTTTCTTATTCTTTTTTCTGTTTGTTTTTATTTTTCTGAAGAGATTTTTGACTGGTTAACACTTCCTCTTTTAAGGGCTTTAACACCTGAAGAGGTAAAAACCCATCGTTTTATTTATACAACTCTACCAGAGGCTTTTTTTACCCATGTCAAGTTGGCCCTTTTTGGAGCTTGCGTCATAGGCCTGCCTTTTTTCATGCATCAATTATGGCGATTTATTGCTCCGGGACTTTATATGAGGGAGAAAAAAGAAATTTTACCATTTCTCATTATGTCTCCGGTATTATTTTATGCAGGTATAGCTCTTTCTTACTTTCTTCTTATGCCTTTAGCCTGGAAGTTTTTCTTAAGTTTTGAAGTACCAAGATCTTCTTTTCTACCGGTTGTATTGGAAGCCCGGATAGAGGATTATGTAGATCTTGTTATAAGTCTTTCTTTAGCGTTTGGTCTTTGTTTTCAAATACCTATTGCTTTACTTCTTTTTTCAAAATTGGGCATTATAAAAGCACAGATGCTTAAGTCCAAAAGACGGTATGCTATTCTTCTTATTTTTATTTTAGCTGCTTTTTTAACGCCCCCTGATATAATGAGCCAAATAGCTTTAGCGCTACCCCTTCTTGCCTTATATGAAGTAACAATTTATCTTATGCAAAACCAAGAAAAAAAGGATACTTAGAATGCTAGATATAAAGTGGATTCGTGAAAATCCCACAGAGTTAGATAATGGACTGAAAAAACGTGGTCACGAAATTTGCTCTCAAAAAATTATTGATTTAGACGTCGAAAAAAGAGCCCTGCAAACAAAGGTGCAAGACTATCAATGTCAGCGCAATGATATAGCAAAAAAAATGTCACAACTGCCACCAAACAGCAAAAATCTTGACTCTTTGGCTTCACAGGGAACAACGCTTAAAAACACGCTTCATACTTTAACGGAAGACTTGAAAAAAGTAGAAGATGAACTTCACAATCATCTTATTCGGCTGCCCAATATACCAGCTTTAGACGTACCGGTGGGGGAAGATGAAGAGGCAAATGTGGAAATTAGAAAATGGTCTTCTCCACGTATTTTCTCTTTTACGCCAAAACCACATTATGAATTGGGAGAGAATCTTGGTCTTATGAACTTTGAGAGAGCTGTTGCTCTCTCTGGATCTCGTTTTGTTGTTCTACGCGGTGATCTGGCTCGTTTAGAAAGAGCTCTGGCAAGTTTTATGCTTGATATTCACACCCAAGAATTTGGCTATGAAGAGTATTATTTGCCACTTCTTGTGACAAAAGAAACGATGTTTGGAACAGCACAGCTACCAAAATTTGAAGAGGATTTTTTCCAAACAACAGATGGTCGTTGGCTTATACCAACAGCTGAAGCCCCTTTAACAAATCTGGTTTCTGGCCGAACGGTGGAAGAGGAAAATCTGCCTTTACGCTCAGTTGCTTACACACCCTGTTTCCGCTCAGAAGCCGGTTCTGCTGGAAAAGACACACGTGGTATGTTTCGACAGCATCAATTTAGCAAGGTGGAGCTTGTTAGTGTTGTGCATCCTTCTAAATCTACTCAGGAGCTGGAGCGCATGACAAGCGCTGCAGAATCTATTTTGCAGCACCTAGAGCTTCCCTATAAGGCTATGCTTTTATCTTCCGGTGATATGGGAGGTGCTGCAGCTAAAACATATGATTTAGAGGTATGGATCCCAAGCCAAAATATGTATCGAGAAATATCCAGTTGTTCTAACTGTCTAGATTATCAAGCTCGTAGAATGAATGCACGTTTTCGACCTTTTTCTTCTGATGGTAAAAAAACAAAACCTCAATTTGTACACACACTTAATGGGTCTGGCATTGCCATTGGACGAACTATTGTGGCAATTTTAGAGAACTATCAACGAGAAGATGGGTCCATCTCTATTCCCCGTGCTTTGCAAAAATACATGGGAGGACAAGAGACCATAGTAGCCTCCAAAGCACAACATAGCCACAAAGAGGCTTAGTCTTTACGTTTTTAGTTGTAATTTAAGGCTAGGCTTATACTTTTTTTTAACCAGCGGCAGGGTTTGAAGAGATTTTTTCTTTGCTGTTATGATCCAAAACCCCGGCCACCAGTTAAGTAGTTTTTTGCCAATATGGGCAAAAACACCTTCTTTTGTAGGGTTGTTTTTATATAAACATGGCAGAAAATAAACAGCACCTTGTGTTTTTACCACATCAAACCCACTGTGTTCCAGCATTTGGTAAATCTGTAAATAGCTATAGTCTATCTCTTTACCTGGGAGCCCGTTTTTTATATACATCCAAGGGCTATATTTATTGGGAATAACGAGCATTAATTCCCCCGATGGATTTAGAACCCTCCAGGCTTCCTCCAAACATTTTTCGGGGTACTGAAAGAATTCCATACCATGAATCATTAACAAATGGGTAGCTGCATTGTTGGCAAATGACCATCTGATAGGATTTACCAAAGTAATTTGAGGTTTGTTTTTTCTACTGTCTCCACGAGAACACTTCCAAGAAGCAGCACCCATTTCTTTGGGAACAAGATCAAAACAATACGCTGTTTTTTTCAAAAAATAATTTAAATAGGGAAGGCCATAGCCAAAAGCTAAAAAGATATCACCACTGCTTATATTCTTCCAGTTCCTAATAACCTGGCGACCTATTAAGCACCGTACTATATGACCGTTTTCAGTATCATAAAAATGGTGTAGTTCTTTACTGTTCATCCATTAGATCCTATTTATCTCAAACAGGGTATAATACATTTATACGAATTGAAGCATATATTACTGTTTTAATAAAACAAAAAAAGTATTTAATCTTTTTTTATTGATTTCAAATACGCACTTCTCTATAGTGCGTCAAATAATATTTATTTTATATATTTTATATTTTTTTAGGAGTTTTATAATGACAGATTTTACAGAAAAAAGAGAGGATTTACTCTCTTTAACTACCGATATTGTTGCCGCACATGTTTCTAATAATGCTGTACCCACAGATAACTTAAAAGCTCTTCTACAGGAAGTATATGATGCGCTTGCTCACATTAGCAAGCAGTGTGCTTTGCCTGAAAAACTACAACCAGCTGTTCCCATTGAAGAGTCTGTACAACCTAACTATATTATATGCTTAGAAGATGGTCGAAAGCTACAAATGCTCAAACGTCATATTCGCCGCATTTACAACCTAACACCTGAACAATACCGCCAACGTTGGGGATTACCTTTGGATTACCCTATGGTTGCGCCAAACTACTCTAAAAAACGCAGTGGCCTTGCAAGAGATTTTGGTCTTGGCAAGAAGAAATAACGGCATACTCGTCTAAACTGGTCTTTTTATTCGTATAAGGCCTGCATGCTCTGTTTTTAAAGACCACTTGTTATAGTGGTCTTTTTTTAGCATTTTCACAAAAATTGAACGACATGCAGCACAAAAACTTGTTTTCTCTATTGATTTCCTTCATGCTAGTTCAAGCACATCCAAGTGAAATATCTGAATAATATTTAGAGAGATTCTATATATAATAAACCGGTATTGCAGTTACTTTTTTTGATAGAGGAATATCTTTATCAACAAAACAAATGACACCACCATGGCCTATTTTTTTACCTATCTTTTCTAATAGATGAAAACTTTTTGTAGCTTTCTTTGAAGGTGTAGCTGTTTTTTTAACTCTATAGGATAAAGTGTATCACCAGTTTCTATGACTAGATCAATTTCTTTTTGATCCATATCTCTATAATAGTAGAAATGCGGCGTTACTCCATTATGCCAATATGTCTTTAGAATTTCTGTTAGGATATAGGTTTCAAGCATAGCTCCTGACATAATACCGGCTTCTAGTGATGAGGCATCTGGCCACTTTGTTAAATAGGAGCAAAGGCCTGTATCTAGAAAATATATCTTTGGTGTTTTTATAATTCTTTTGGTCGCATTGCTATAGTAAGGATATAATAGGTATATGAGTCCAGAGGTTACAAGAACAGATATCCATGATTTGGCCGTTTTATTATCAATTTCAACATCTCGTGCAAGTTCAGTATAATTAAGAATTTGCCCCGTTCTAGCTGCCACAGCCCCTAAGAATTTATTAAACGATACATCATTTGTTATGCCTAATATACCTCTTACATCCTTCTGAATATATGTTTGTACATATGACTTATAAAATAGATCCCTGGAAACATCTTTATTTTTATATAGTTTTGGAAACGATCCTGTCCAAATAGTAGTAAAAATATCGGTAAAAGATTTTTTCTTTATAGACGCTTCCCGAGCTTTATTTATCCACTCTAAAGTTGGCTTAAAAGGTTTTATTTCCTCAGCTCTATTAGCCTATTCTCCTTGAGATAAACCTAGCATATCTATGATTGCAACCCGGCCTGCCAAAGTTTCTGTAATACCCTTCATCAATGTAAATTTTTGGGACCCTGTTAACCAAAATAATCCCTCTTTTTTTTCTCTATCTACAATTATTTTAATCTGACTAAATAATTGGGGAGCATATTGTACTTCATCTATAATTATGGACGGCTTGTAGGTTTGAAAAAATAGAGCAGGGTCATTCTGAGCGAGGTGACGCACATCTAGATCATCTAAAGTAACATAGGTTCTATTTTTTCTTTAATCGCTGCTCTATCTCTTCCTTCCCATAAAGTTACCTTGCTGATTAAACGCGTTGCATACACAAATGTAAATACCTCGCTCATATAGCAACCGCCTTTAAGTCTATCTCTAGTCGTACAAAATATCGATAGTTTTCATTCATACAGGATATTACCTTTCCAAACAGCGTAAATGTTGGCGTTGTCTAATAGCTTAAAGTCACAAAATTATTTTCCTACGAGATCTCTATATGATAGGCTCTCCAACTCAGCATTTAAGTAAACAACCAGCTCTATATTCATCTGTATCTATTCTATATCTTTAAGACAAGCTCTAGGGTTCAGAAAATTCTACTTCTTATAGGGCCAACCGCAATATCTTTTTTCTTCTATTTTTCTACAAAGATAGAAAGTAAAAAGTATATCTTAATTTTTACAAGAGTTATCTTTTTAGATATAATTTGTTTTTCAATCTCTCTATCGCACCCTGCAGTTCAAAAAATGCAGAGCTCGCTGGATCAAGCTGCTTAAGTCGATCCATTTGCCATTTCAATACTTTTTTTACCTCTGGGTGCTCTTTCAAAAAAACCAGACGCACAGACTCTTTTGTCTGTGCCATAACGGCAGAAAAAGGTGTATCGTCTGGATAAGTTCTTCCGTTAGCTAACAGTACTATGTGGCTAGGCGGAATCAATATATCATGATGCAATTTTTCCTTTGCATCGGCAAATGTCGCACCATCTTTTACGTTTACCCGCTTATATAAATACTCACGATCATTATTATCAACAAACTCAAGAGATATTACAGCATTTGCACCATTAGCCAATAATACCATTAAACTTATAAAAAAATATCTCATGTATACACCTTTTCCTTAATACTATAATTTATATTTAGCACAATAAAAAAAATATTCTATAGAATAATACATGTGTTATCAAAAAAGCAGCCTGCAAAAAGACTACCTACAAAACGTAAAAAAGCTCTCCATAGTACATTCCGGTTTCCAGAGCCGAAACAAATACAATTTAATAATCGTCAAGTTAGACTCCCCAAAGTTGGTAGGGTTCGTTTTTTTAAGAGTCAAAAGATAGAGGGGATTGTTAAGACTATAAGCCTTAGTCAAAGAAGCGGTCATTGGTATATGGCTGTGCAGGTGGAACAGGCTATAGCAGAAAAGAAGCACAAAAGTCAAAGTATTGTAGGTTTAGATTTAGGTATTGTTAAGTTCGTGACAACAGTCACCGAAAAAACAGCAAAGCAATATGATCCTAAAAATACCTATAGATATCTTGAAAAGAAGCTCGTAAAAGAACAGAAGAAACTAAAAAATAAGGAGAAACACTCAGAGAATTGGAAGAGACAAATAAGAAGGATACAAAAGGTTCATCAAAAGATAGCCAATAGCCGAAATGATTTTTTACATAAACTAAGCACAGAGATTAGCAAGAACCACGCAATCATTGTGATGGAAGACTTAAAAGTTAGCAATATGAGCAAATCATCAAAAGGCACTGTCATGCAACCAGGAAGAAATGTACGGGCAAAAAGTAGTCTGAACAAATCTATCTTGGATCAGGGGTGGCATCAATTTAAGCAACAGCTTAAGTATAAGAGCCAGTGGCAGGGAGGAAAACTAATACTTGTAGAGGCAAAGTATACGATGATAGCTAAAAAGCACTAAGAAACAAGTCCTGTACTTTGCCTTAAATTGACAGTTTTTTATAAGCTATTTCTATAAAAAACCTTGGTTGATGGGCTCTTCTTTTTTAGGAAACAGACTCTCTTTTTTCATTTTATTCTAAATAACACGCTCTCTTTAGAAAAATAACTCTACTTTGGAATATACACATTGCATCACTTATGTAGCCAATAAAAAGAAAGGGTTATCCATGGTTGGATAACCCTTTCTGCTGATGTTTTGTAAAATGCTTTTTCTCAGCATGAGCAAAAGAGGGGCATTATTTTTCCCATCGACTTATCAAAGCATCTAAACGATCACTGTCTTTATCAAAACCAAAATCACCATCTAGAGCTTGAACAACAAACATTCTTGCTCTTTCGTTTCCTTGATTTGCATACCCTATTAAAAGTTTTAAGTTTTCTTCTGGTGTTTTTTTTTGAAATCCGTACGATTTTCCTTTTATCCCTACAATAATAGCCGACATAGCATAGGGGTTTCCTTTTTTGTGTTGTACTTGCAGCTCTTTGGGACTGACTGCAAAGCCATATTTACCTTCCGAAAAACCTTCAACCACTAATCTCTGTGCCTCTGCATTCTTATTTTTTGCTAAAAACAAAAGTCTTTCTGTATTTTTTGTCCTTGCCATCTCATCTGTATCAAATGAAAAAGCAGCTATAAGGATCTTTTGCATTTGAGTAGGGCTTCTTTCTTCAGCTGGTTTTGAAAAGGCAGCACCACCTGCCCAGGAAAAAGTTGGCAAAACAAAAACTATTGATAAAAATAAACGCTTAAACATTCTTTATACCCTCCATAAAACCCTTCTTTAGGTTTTTTAATTTATTTATAAAATACTGTGTACATAATTCATTAAATATAGCGATTCTCTCACTACACTATAGGATCTATAATTTCAATATATTTCTTGAAATTATAGATCATTTTTATACTTACGCTCTTACATTAATTATTGAATTTTACCATTTATACGCATGTATAAAAAATTAGTCTTTTTTGTATACTTACTCTCATAATATTTATGTATTATTGGGACGTCTCTTTAATAAAACAATTGTATACTACTTAAACTATTTCTTTCAATTTTATAACTTTTTTGCTATGCGTATGATAGGTGGATAAATATCGTTAGGTTTAGATGTGTCTTTTAATAAAACATCCCTTGAAAAGAGTGATACTTTAGCTTGGCCTACTATTACCCAGGGCAACTTAAAAGTTATTTTGGCATCTTCTGAAAAAGAGGTTATGGCAGCCCAGCGCTTGCGTTATGATGTTTTTTATGAAGAAATGGGCGCTATTGCAAATAAGGAGACACTAGAAACAAAGCTGGATAGAGATACCTTAGATGCCTACTGTGATCATCTTCTTGTGATTGATGAGGAAGAAAATAACAAAGTTATAGCTACATATCGTTTGCTAAGAGAAGAAAAAGCAAAAAAAGTTGGCTCTTTTTATACAGCCAGCGAATATGATATTTTACCAATTCTAAATTATTGCGGACAAACTTTAGAACTTGGCCGTTCTTGCGTTGCAAAAGAATATCGCTCTCAACCTACAGCTAAACTTTTATGGCGTGGTCTTGGGGCTTATATCACCCTTTATGATATAGACTTATTATTTGGCTGTGCCAGCTTTACAGGTACAGATATTAAAGAACACGCTCTTATCCTCTCCTACCTTTACCATAACCACCTAGCACCTGCCACCATCCGTCCCAGAACACTGGACAAGCATTTTGTAGATATGAATATTATACCTGCAGATGCTATTGATAAACGGAAAGCTTTTGTTTCTCTTCCCCCTATGATAAAAGCTTATCTGCGCACAGGAGGTTTTGTGGGAGATGGCGCCTTTATAGATCACCAGTTTAATACAACAGATGTATGCATTATCGTAAAAACTGACCTTATAAAGGGTAGATATAAAAAACATTATTTTTAATTATGCTTTATCTGCGTCTTTTCTTTCTTTTTTTTATTTGTACACTTGTTGCCATATTTAGTGTTTTTTGTTCCCTTTTTGTTTCTTTTCCCCACCCTGTTTTTGTAAAAACAAAAAAGTGGCTTTATTTTTTATTTTATAAAGTTCTTGGTGGTCAAATTAAATTACATGGTGACATTTGTGAGAAAAAACCCACCCTATTTATTGCTAACCATATATCTTTTTTAGATATACTGGTATTGGGGTATCTTCTACCAAATGCAAGCTTTGTCTCCAAATCAGCTGTTGGAAAATGGCCTATTGTTGGTTCTCTTGCGAAAATGCATGGCTCTATATTTGTTAAAAGAAGAAGATCTAGTGTTAAGGGTGAGTTAAACATACTACAAGCAGCTCTTAAGGAAAAAAAGCGTCTTATTCTTTTTCCCGAGGGTACAAGTTATGATGGAACACATGTAAAGCCTATAAATAGTAGTTTTTTTAATTTTCATGGTATCGGATCTATAACTATTCAGCCTTTAACGATTAGTTATACGCATTTTCATGGCCTTCCTGTTGGGCGCAGAAATCGTTGGCTTTACGGTTGGTTTGGGGACGTAGGTCTGCTTGATCAAATCAAGTATATAGTTAAGCATTCTCCTTTTCGTGCCACAATAAATTTTCACCCTACTTTTGAAGTAGATAACATCTGCCGAAAATCTATAGCCCGCCATTGTGAAAAAATACTTGCTGCTGGGCTAGAAAAAACTATAAATGAAGAAAGTTTTGTAATACAGCCACAGACATCTTCTAACTTTACGTCTTAAGAAGTCTATATTTTATACGCCAGGAGTTATTTTATGAAAGAACAAAAACTATTCATCAAAACATACGGATGTCAGATGAATATTTATGATTCAGAGCGTATGGCCACAATGCTTGCCATGCATGGCTACTCTATGGCAAAAACCTTAGAAGAGGCTAATCTGGTTCTTTTAAACACCTGTCATATTCGGGAAAAAGCGACAGAAAAAGTATTTTCTGAGCTGGGACGTATTAAACCCTTAAAAGAATCAAAGAGAAAAAAGGGAGAGACCCTGAATATTGCTGTGGCTGGTTGTACAGCTCAGGCTGAGGGAAAAGAAATAGGTCGCCGAGCCCCGTATGTAGATCTCATTGTTGGACCACAATCTTACCATGAGCTCCCTGAAATGCTTGAGCAACTTAAACGAAAAAAAAAGAATGGCAGTGGGGCAAAGCAAGCGGTGGGAACGGCCTTTTCCACCATTGAGAAGTTTGATGCACTAAACAAGCCACATACACACAAGGGTCCCACGGCTTTTCTTACAATTCAAGAAGGTTGTGATAAATTTTGCCATTTTTGTGTTGTTCCTTATACACGCGGAGCTGAGTTTTCTCGTTCTGTTGATGCTATTATTGAAGAGGCCCAAAGACTTGTGGATCAAGGAGCTATAGAAATAACGCTTTTAGGTCAAAATGTGAATGCTTATCATGGGACATATTCAAAATCCTCAAAAGAAATCAACCTTGGTCGCTTATGTTATGAATTGGCGCAGCATGTGCCTGGTATAAAAAGCCTACGTTATATTACTTGTCACCCTCGTGATGTACATAATGAGCAAATAGAGGCACACCGGGACATAGATATTCTTCAGCCATTCTTGCATCTACCCATCCAATCTGGCTCTGATGAAATATTAAAAAGAATGAATAGAAAACATACAGTAGCTAATTATATATCTGTTATTGAAAGATTTAGGGCAGCACAACCAAAAATTGCTTTTTCTTCGGATTTTATTGTAGGTTACCCAGGAGAGACTAAGCAGCACTTCCTTGAGACTTTGCAACTTGTTCAAGATGTTTTCTTTGCCCAAGCTTTTTCCTTTAAATATAGCATACGACCGGGAACTTCTGCTGGTTTTTTAGAAGATCAGCTTTCAGAAGAAGAGAAAGGAGAGAGACTACAAATGCTCCAACAACTTTTAGGTGCCCAGCAGCTTAAGTTCAATAAAGATCTTTACAATACAACTACGCCTGCTCTCTTTGATCGCCAGGGAAAAGAACCTGGAAGCTATATTGGTAGAACCCCTTATCTGCAACCTGTTCATGTTGTATCCAATAAAAACATACTGGGTAAAATTCTTCCTGTTTATATAACGCATGCCGGTCCAAATAGTTTAAATGGCAAGTTATAAAGAAGAAACAATTCTTCTATTTATGGAGAAAATCTGCTATGCTGTGCTCTTCGCTTAAAAGGCAAGCAAACCTTTTCATAGAAGAAAGTAAAAATACACTTGCTATGTTGTTTTTGATAGTTTTGTTCAAATAAAAAATAAGTATAGTTTTTTCAATACTTTTATTGATTGCAATAAAGTTTATAAAAATGTTGAAAAAACTAAATAAAATAATATAATTCACAAAAAATCATGGCAAAATTACATTAATGCTAGTTTTTGAAAAAGGATTAATAGATGGAAGTTCATTTAAATAAAGAAATGCAACGAAAATTAGAGATTCTTGCTGAAAAATCAAAAAAGACATCTATTTTTCATGTTAAAAAAGCTATTACAGAATACTTAAAAATTCATGAAATGTGTCAAAAAGATTTGTTTAAAGAAAAGTAACCCTATGGCTTCTGACATTTTTTTTAGAAGAAAAAAACATATTATTTTCGATAAAAAATTATGAAATCTCTTTTTTTAGATACGCATATAGAAAGCAAAAAATGGACTTGTGTTTTATTAAAAAACCTAAATATTGCTAGTATCTGCAATGCCATTTTGAAGCATGCTGCTTTTTTATCTCCACCAGACAGTTATAAAGCTAGCTTGTCTCTCCGTGCAAATATTATTTTTGTGGATGATACTTATAATAAGAATTTAAATCTTACATTTAGAGAAAAAAATAAACCTACAAACGTGCTTTCTTTTCCACTGCACACAATGGAATCGCCCACAGTCCTTAATATTGGCGATATATATATTGCTTATGAGATAGTTCTAAAAGAGGCAAAAGAGCAAAACAAGACAGTAATAAACCATCTAATTCACTTAATTATTCATGGTATTTTGCACCTTCTTGGGTATGATCATGAAAAAGAAAGTGATGCTTGCCAAATGGAGTCTTTAGAAATTCTTATACTAGAAAAACTAAATGTCCAAAACCCCTACTGTCTGTAACCATTTGTTCTTATATGTTTTTTTTGTTTTCTTTTTTTACAATCTCTATTGATAAACACCTAAGGCTACAAAATTTACCTTGATAGTTTTCTCCATTGTGATAAAATTTTTATATTACCAGGGAGGAAACTATGAAAAATACAATAAAAGGTTTTGTTTATTGCTCTTTACTTTTATTATCTCAAACAGATATTGCAAACTCGGCAACCGTCACTGACAACTTAGCCGTTTCAGCAACGGTTGCTGGTGCTTGTACAATAAACAGTGTGGCTAACCTTGATTTTGGAGCTTATACAAACGTTCAAAGTGACACAACTGCTGATATTAACTACACTTGTACAACGCCTTTAACAAGTGCATCCGTCAATCTAGGTAATGGAAACAACTATTCAGCGAACAGACGACTGGAAAGTGGTGGAAACTATCTAACTTATACTCTTTACTCTGATGCTGGCCGTACAGTCGCATGGACTAGCGATGCTGGAGATGACCAAGATATAACAGCCAATATCAACAGCACACCTACTAATATAACAGTTTATGGTCGAATTGCAGCAGGAGCAGGAACAACAGCGGGAACCTACTCAGATAGCGTAGTCGTAACTGTAACCTACAACTAAAAAATGTTAAAAGATGTCTAATATTATAAAGTTATTTTTACTAATTCTTTGTTTTTTATCTATAAAAACAGCCATAGCATCTTATAGCATTTCTCCTGTTAAACCAAGAATTTCTAAGGATGTATATACTATATCCTTAGATTTCACCTATACAAAAAAGTCTCCTGCAGACACTTTAAAAAAATACTTTCAAGTAATTTTAGAGCCTTTTTCAAAAAAAGAAAATTCTTCTATTAGAAAGTCTACATCTGTAAATGAAGACCTTATTGTCTCTCCATATATTTTCTCTTTAAACCCTGGTCAAACACAGAAAATACGCTTTGCCTTAAAAAAGCACATTAGAAACAATCGACCAGAAAAAGAAAAAATATATAAAGTTGCCATTGAAGAGCTACCTAATAAAAAGCTAGAAGCCCATCGAGGATTATCGTTTCTTTATAAAATTTGTGTGTTTCTTACAATAGCTCCAGAAAAATTAACTATTGTCAAACCTCAATGTTCCTATAAAGAATCTTCCCACGGTATTAGTGTTTCAGTTAAAAATGATAGTAATATCCTGCACAAAGTTTCTGCCTTAAAAGTTACATCCCAAAATGGCAAAAAAAAGGACATAAACACCCTAAACTATATTTTTCCAGAATCTCAAGTGTCTTTCCAGAAAAAATCACCTGTGAAAATCAAAGATTTATCCCTGTATCTTAGCAATAATGTCAGTGATAAAAAAGGGTTTTCTATTTCTTGCAAAAAAACAATATAAGCTTCTCGCATCCTTTTCACTATACTGGAGGGTAAGTAAGTGTGATAGTTATTGCATCAGTATAAACACCACTAGCTGGGGATTGGCCCGGGTAAATTCTACCGTATATTGTGTATACTCCTCCAGCAGCAGCTACATCTTCCAAAACATGACCTGTAGGACCAAGACCATTTCCCCATATAATTGAATAAGCTGCATCTGTATAGAGGTTGTAGTCTAGTGTATTTCCTCCTGAATCAAGCTGTCTTATAGGGTAACTGCCTGAGTTTCCTGTTGACAAATCTATACTATATCTCTCTGCAGGAGAGCAACTAATGGTTATACTTCCTGTTGTTGTTTTAGCAGCAGGCGGCACATAAGCACCAAAAAGAACATCATTCGTAGCATCTATTGAGCAATTACTATAACAATATACACAATGAAAACTAATAAGAATAACAAAAAGAATCTTTTTGTTATTTACACATAATTTTTCCAATATTAATAACATCTCCTTCTTCAACGTTTTGATAAAGCGTAGGATCTACCGAATAAGAAATAGAACATTTTTTATCCCCCTCTAAGTTCATTACTCCCTCTAGCTTCTTAACAGAATCCTCTATTTCCAAGTATATAGTTCCATCATTTCCTACAATAACTTCTTTTTCATTTATATTGCCATGCGTTCCCTTTGGAAGGGTTTTTTCTCCTTCACTATAAACAGAAAGTAGTAATCTATGTACATTTTTTATATCGAAATCAATTTCAACGCCAGAAGAAAATTTAGAAATAACAGAAAGCTCTGTTGCAGAAATCGAGGAGTTTGTTGAAAGATCATCAGTTTTTATAGAAACCTTTGTAGGGATATAAGATATAATGGTTGGAATAACAAGCTTTCCATTTTCCGAAGTTTTTCCAATAAAATGATTTTCTCTATAAACACTAACGTCTTTATTTTTATTTGTATTTACCACCCCATATCCATCAAATATTCTTTGAGTAAAAAAGATATCTGACCCATCTTGCACAATACTTCCTGTAATGTTTGCACGATAGTTTGATACTAGGCTGGTGTAATTTGCTTGACCAAGGAAATCCATTTTTTGGTCCTTAATAAAGATCTCACCACTGGCAGCATTGGGGTCATCATATTTTCCCCTTACTTTATAACCTATACCATAATCTTTAACCGTTTTTTGTATCTCCGTTGATCCTGTTATTCTTTTTTTATGACTAACTCTCGTATTAGAGTACATATCATCACCAAGCGGAATATTTAAAAATATCCCATATACAGTCTCTTTTCCTATAAGCCGCGTTACATTAAAGTTTAAGCTAGATCTACCTACTTGTTTTGTGTAATTAAGCTGAGCAAATTTTGTATGATCCTTTTTAGATCTTTTTATATCTGTATAACTAGCAGAGATTGTTCCGTATAATCCAAAAGATTGATTAACAACACTTCTAATAGATTTTTTAGAAGCATAAGATTTTGGGTAAGTAGCTATATTGGTAAATTTTTTATCATTTCTTGTTAGTCTAAAACCAACTGTTGTTTCTAACGTTCTAAAATCTGCACCATACGAAGTTAAATAGTACGTATTTCCTTGAAGATGAGATGCTGCAATGGAAGAATTCAGTGTAACACCTGAGGCACCCAGCAGCTTAATAGGAACAACACCACCTATGCTACCAACACTAAGACCTTTGGACAAAGTTTGAAAAGTTGTTTTTCCTGTTAAGTAATCTGTTATACCATAGCTATAATTGCCTGAAAAAACGGCATTCTCATAATTATTACTTTTTCTACCAAAATCTTTTCGTGCCATACCAAGTGAAAAAGAATAGTCTGAAACACCTTTTTTCAGAGATCGAGGAGAAATATAGTAAGAAACTGTAACTGTATGCTTATTGCCTGTTAGGTCTGTTGTTTCTACAGTTAAATTTCCAGGTCCAGCAACAACAGGCAGCTGGTCTACAGAAAACTCTCCAGGAGGTAAATCTTCTTCATATAACTTCACATTTCTAGAAAGTATATCTATAGATGTAGTAGTTGCTGCTGACCCTTTTATGGAAGGTTGGGGATAAGGTATGAAACCAGGATCCATATTAAATCCTTTGGATAACTGCACACCTGAAAAATGAATGCCTCCCCCCCAAGATGTGTCCTGTGTCCTTGCATCTCCAAAACGCCACCTGGTTAAGTTATCTACATCATCTATACCCCAATATGATGTAAGGCGTATCATTTCATTTGTTTTACGATCTGATTTTAATAAAAAACTATTTCTTAAAAAACCATATGGTGTAGAAGAGACGAGCTCGGGCAAGAAGTTTATTGAAGACTGATGATTTCCTTTACTTTCTTGGTGAGCAAGAGATAAAGAGTAATTAAGATAGTTACTATATGGTATATTTTTTACACAGTGAGCATACTCACCGTTTATATCAATTTTTTTTGTTTTTTTTGCCTTTCGCGAACAAGTTTCAAAGGCCTTTACAGGCATTTCCACGTGAAGTTCCATTGACTTTTTATCAAACTGAATATGTATTTTATCTAGCATTTGTAAATTTATATAAGCAGAACCTTCTAAAGTTGTTTTTCCTTTTTCTATATACTTTTCTTTGATATTGCACGATGGAAAAAATTCTTCTGGCACTAAAAATTCTCCCTTTTTATTGATATAAACGGTTTCTGTTTTTATAGTGCTTCTTTTGTTTATAATAACTTCAACAACCTGGTAAGTTCCCAGTAGCTTTTCCTTCTTCAATAATATTTCTTCATCAAATTCTGCCCAAACAAAAGGGCTTAGCAAGCAGCTGAGAAATAAAGAAAAAATAGCTTTCTTTCGAATATGCAATGAAGAGCCCTGAATTATTATTCTTGCGGATTAAGAGGTACAATAAAATATCCTAAGGGTTAAGACAAGAAATTTCACTGTTTGAATTGTTTTTATAAAAAACCGTAAGAAAATCTTAAAAACTTTTCCAACGTAACATCTCTTTTGACTTTTTTCTTTACACTTCAAAATCTCTTGGTACTTTAATAACAACGATTGTGCAAATTTTTTAAAAACTAAATAGCTTCTATAGCTTTTTCTAAAATAACTATCTACACTTGTGCGTATGTTTTATAAAATCCTTTCTCTTTTCTTGAGTTTGAAAAAACACCTTTTCTCTTCATGTTTCAAAGAAGAGCAGAAGGAAGAACTGTTGCCTTATAAAAAAGAAAGAAGCATAGAAAACTCTTATAGTCAGTTAAGTCAAAAACATGCAGAAGATATAATGATCCCAAGAGCAGAAATTAGAGCTGTTCCTTCAGATCTTTCTCTTGAAAAACTAATTGAACAGTTTCAAGAAAGCGGTCATTCTCGTCTGCCTGTATATCATAATATATTAGACACTATATCTGGCATTGTTCATCTAAAAGATTTACTCCCCCATTTACTAAACCCTGAAGGGTTTGTTCTTAGTCAGTCTATACGAAAAGTTTTATTTGCCTCTCCTTCTGCAAAACTAAATGAACTACTTCTGGATATGCAACAAAGCCATACACACATGGCTCTTATCGTTGATGAACATGGTGGTATTGATGGCCTTATAACAATTGAAAATATTCTCGAGGAGCTAGTTGGTGATATTAGAGACGAACATGAAGAAGATGAAGAACCCCTAATAGTAAAAACAGATGAAAATACTTTTACCGCCAACGGTAAGGCTTCCATCCATCTTGTTGAATCAGTAACAGGTCTTGTATTTCCTATTATAGAAAGTGATGAAATAGAAACAATTTCTGGATATATTTCCTTTATATCAAATTCTATGCCAAAAAAAGGAGAAATAATAGAAGATACAAAAATGAATATCCTGTTTAAAGTAGTACAAGCATCACCCAGGACTATTGACCGCATTATTATCCAACCTATTTCAAAAGATGCAAACAATTAAATATTTGATAGAAAGCTTATGGCTAAGATTAATTTTTAGTTATTTATTGGGTGCTTTTTTATTTTTTACACTGCCCCCTTTTAATATAATTTTTCTATCTCTTATAAGTTTTTCTGGCTTTTTATTTCTGCTATTAAAAGCCCCCTCAAAAAAACAAGCAGCTATCATGGGCTTTTTATTTGGCATGGGATATTTTATGGTTGGTCTTTATTGGATTAATAATGCTTTATTGCTTGATAGCACTTTTTACTGGCTAACACTGCCAACAATTTTTTTGCTACCAGCTTACTTATCTATTTATATTTCTATCCCTGCTTTGCTAACTTGGGCTGTACGTTCTTATAACATCTATCTTACTTACTTTACTTGGGCTGCAACTTTGACTATTGGAGAGGTTTTACGAGGAGTTTTTCTATCAGGTTTTCCTTGGAATCCTTTTGGTCTTATATTTTCATCTTCTTTAGAACTTCTACAATCTGCTAGTGTTTTTGGTGTCTATGGCTTGAGTTTTTTTCTTATACTTTTTAGTTCTAGCTTACTCTTGCTTTTTTCTCACCCCAAACACATAAAATTTTTTACTTTTATTGTGGGACTTTTTCTTTGTATTTGGGGATATGGTTATTACCGAACAACTAAAAACCCAACAAAAACAACCCCTAACTCTTTAGCTCTTGTACAACCAAACATTCCTCAGCATCCATTTTTTTCAAATGAACAAAAAAGAAAAAATTTACGCAAAATTGTTAATCTTACATTGCCTTTAAAAGCAAGCAAACCCAATATTATCGTATGGCCTGAAAGTGCTGTTCCCTTTGCTTTTAACCACATACCCTCTTTGGAAACTTATTTAAAAAACATCTTATCTCCGCAAAGTCTCCTTATTTTTGGAACTATGCGCCTTGATAGAGATCACCCTAAAGCACGAATTTTTAACACACTTTATGTTCTAAGTAGAGAAAATGGTATAGAAGGGTTTTATGATAAAAATCACTTGCTGCCTTTTGGAGAGTATGTTCCTTTTTCTGATCTTGTAGAAAAATTTTTTCCTATAAAGGCTATGACTGGCGGGGGTATGAACTTTTCTTCAGGCAAAGAAATCAAAGAGTTCTTTCTACCTTTTTCTTTGCCCGGTTTTATACCATCTATATGCTATGAAGCAATTTTTCCAAAATACTATACAAATGCAAAAGTTTGCCCCAGATGGATTATTAATATCACAAACGATGCTTGGTTCGGCCAAAGTACGGGTCCTTATCAGCACTTTCAAATGTCTCGCCTTCGAGCAATAGAAACAGGGCTGCCTGTGGTGCGTGTGGCCACAACAGGCATTTCAGGTGTTATTGATTCTTATGGTCGAATTTTAAGCACCTGTGCTCTTAATAAAAAATGTATCATCTCCACATATTTGCCTAAAAGTATTGAAAGTCCTACTTTGTTCTCTATTTATGGTCACTGGCTTATATTTTTCTTTCTAATAACTATATGGCTTTTGTTGTTTTCTATTTACCGTATGAAAAAAAAGTAGGAGGTTTTAAAAATGAATCATCAAGAAAAAATGCATGTTTTAAGCAGGGCTATTATAGTGAGTCAGGAGAAGCTTCTTTTATGTAAAACCCTTGATTTAGAAAAACAATTTTACTATCTACCAGGCGGTCACATAGAGCAAAATGAATCTGCTATACAAGCTCTTAAAAGAGAACTAAAAGAAGAGACAGGCTTTGACTCCACTATAAAAAGATTTCTTGGTTGTTTGGAGTATAGCTTTGATCCTGGAGGTAACTCTATTTGCCATAATCATGAGTATAATCTTTTTTTTGAAGTTGAGTCTGATTTTCTAAAATCTCATAAAAAGCTTATTTCTCCAGAGGCAAAAATTGGCCTTACCTGGATTTCTTTAGGTGCTTTAAAACAAATAGATCTTAGACCTGAACCTTTAAAAGCTCTTATTCCCAGATGGCTTAATGAACATCTGCATAAAGCATTTGAGAGTGAAATGATTTAACATAGTCTTAATAAAACACCCTATCCCTCTGTCCTTGTCTTTGTTACCTTAAGGTAAGCTTAGTAGTATGTTATATTTCTCAAACACCTGACCGGGAAGCAACAATTCTTTCATTATTTTTCTAAAAACCTTTTATAGATAGATTTACAGATGAAGTGCAACACCAGATTTAAATAAGAAGATAATAGACCTTCCATTCATATTCTCAATGCTTCCTTTCTGCCAGGAGGCATAAACATCACAGAAGTAAGTAGGGATTCTCAGAGAATTTGTTATCTTCTTATGATCTGTAAACTCTGTCCCATTGTCAAAGGTAACAGACCTTACCATACGCTTTGGCAGAGAGTTAAAAAACTCTAACAATGTCTTTATTGTTTGAGCCGCTTAGACTTTGTGGGAAGGTCTGTCATATTGATACGATTGTAGTACATGAAAAATATAGAGGGAAAGGCATAGGAAGAAGGTTAATGAAACAAGTTGAAAAATGCGCTTTTGAAAAAAAGCTAATTCAATAGAATTAATTACAGCAAACCACAGAAAATTAACAAAAACTCACGATTTTTATTACTCTATTGGGTATTTAGATCATACTCATTTGGACTATACTTATTTTGAGAAAAGTATAAAGAAATTGAAACTCTAAAAACTAATTAAAATAAAAGTATTTCTTATTTGATGAAACGACCTCACCAGATATAGGTGGTAATGAAAGACAGAAAGCTGTAGCCATAGCTGGGTTCAAAGTCTGGGAAGACTTGGGTATTAGCATACATTTCCAAAGGGTAACAGATCCAAGATTAGCTGATATTCGTATAGGTTTTCAAGCAGGAGCAGGATCTTGGTCATATGTAGGTAGAGATATTTTAAATATTTCTAATCCAGAAGAAAGAACAATGAACCTTTGTTGGACTGAACTAAGTACAGCTGTTCACGAAATAGGTCATACACTAGGTTTTTCTCATGAGCACCAAAATCCAAAAGCAGGCATTGTTTGGGATGAAGAAGCCGTCTATGCAGCTTTAGCTGACCCTCCAAATAACTGGTCTAGAGAAAAAACTCATTATAATATTATAAGGCAGCTTGATCCGCGCTCAGTACACGGATCAGATTGGGATAAAGATTCTATCATGCACTATCCATTCAATGCTGGATTAATAAAAGAGCCTGAAAAATATCAAACACACGATTTGATACCTGCACCTGGGTTGTCGGAAAGAGATAAGCATTGGGCTAGAACTTTTTATCCGGCAGAGACTGAAAAAATTGCTTTGACTCCTTTTCGTCCACATCCTTTTGGAATAAATGCTGGAGAGCAAATAAGTTTTTCTATCACGCCAGAAAGAGGTAGAACATATAACATAGGCACTTTTGGAGCACCTGACACTGTTATGGTTTTATAAATGCTGCGACAAATGTCAGGTTAGCGGCTGATGATGACAGTGGAGCTAGTACAAATGCTTTAATTACGCATGATCTAGAAGAAGGAGTAGAGTACCTACTTCGTATTCGTTTGTATTATGCACATGTAGCAGGTGAAACAGCTGTTATGCTTTGGTAAAGTCATATATATATATCGATTTATTAATAGAAAAGGCTCTGCTAGTTTATAAGTAGAGTCCTTTTTTATGTACCTGTTGAAAAATAGTAGAAAGCGCGGAAAAGTCTCAAAGATAATCAGGAGAAATGAGGAGTCTACCTCTATTTCTCTAAAATTTTCATATTTTTTTGTATATCTAAAAAAATAATATTATACTTAACAATACAACTCTAAGAACTCCTAATTTAAAACTTAAATCTAAAAACAATAAATATTTTTTATAATTTAAGAGCAACGAAATAATACTCTGTTTTTTCTCTGTAATAAGCTTTTTCTTGCCATAAATAATCCCTTTACACTCCATATAACTTTCATATATAAAAAGGTTTTAGTTTCTATTTTAATAAAAGGTCTATTCATGTTTAATCGATTAAAGTCTAGTATATTTCTTTCTTTATTTGTAATAACTTTTATTCATAAAAGCTTTGCTATGATGTCTGATGATCAAGAAAAAGATTCATCAGAAGAAACACCTTCAGTTTTGCATGCTACTACCCAACAAAATGATTCTGGCGACCCTGATACTGATGATGAAGTTGACGATATTTTAAGAAGATGTGGTTTACTAACACCTGATGGCCCTTCTCTATTTCCTGTAGCAACTACAGCATTAGAGACTATCTTGGCTTTGCGAGGAAATCCTAATACGTCATCTGTTATACTGCAAGCAGACGAAGCAACTGCTAATAGAGTATTGAGCGTAGCTAAAGATAAAGAAGACTTAAGAAAAGCAGCTTCTCTTATAAAAGCATCCGTCTTTTCTAATAAATTTTCTATTATTGTCAGTTTATTTGCAAGCTTACCGTATGAAGGCCTTGAACAAATTGTACGAGCAGCTATATCTTTAGGTCTGAGTAATATTTTGTCTGTACAGTACGTAGGGCGCATACTTGGTCCCCTCACCCCTGCTCAACGAACAGCTAGATTAGAACGGGTTCAAGAAGCTCGTTTAAAAGATACAAAAAAAACTTCCGACTGGATTCTAGGTGCTTTATCGACTCCTGAAGATGAACCTCTTCCTAATAACAAATAATCTCTCTTTGTTAAAAAAAATTCTGGCAACCCTTCCCAGATATCATCCTTAGGTAAAACAGAAGCTTATACTGCTTTTTGCATTTTTTCTTCTAACTCACCAGACACAATATTATGGCAATATATTTGTAAGGAAAAAAGTAGTAGTACAGCCAAAGTATCAAAAGGTGGAAAGATTTTTAATATCTCTGATGGTGATGAACTTCTTTTTGATATCCATGACAATCAGGCTGTAATACCGCCTGTAAAACTCACCTTACAAAAAGTTAGAAAACTTTAAAAGGCAGTAATCCTTCTAGCAGCAGCTTAGTTGATGAACTAATGAAAGCTTTTAATGGATATCAAAACTTTTCTCGACTAAAAGTATTAGAAGTAAAAATCAATTTTCGTTCTCAGAAGCTAAATCAGCATATAATTTAGCTATTTCTTTTGCTTCTACTTCACCTAAGTCTGAAGATCTATAAGCATAATAACTGGCAAGGTCTCGGTATAAATCTACAAGCAAGCTTCTTAATTCCATGTCATTACTCGTTTTTGGAAAAGATGAAACATCTATCGATGGTTTATCTTTTCCAATTTCTTTTCTTACTAACCTTATCTTACCTATATAGTCTGTTCTTTCTTCTGGTGTGAGAGCAAAACCAGTATTTGGGCAAAAAGCCATAGAAAATAATCCAAAAATAACTATAAATTTCATAATTCATCTCCTTGAAAAAATATAATGGGATTCATTGTACAAAGGAAGAACGCCATTTACAACATGATAATCCACTGATACAAAAATAACATGTACTTTGATATCGTCAACTACCGCCGCCACATCTACAGTGCCAGCCCTCGTGTCCTGATCATTCTGTTTAAAAATAGAAAAATATTTTTGTAAAAATGCTCGTTTTAATGGTGTATTTGAAAGAAGCCTATTTAACAACGGACCGCAAGTCGTGCATGGAGGGTGATAAGAGGTAAACACCATAACAACCATCTTTGGCACCCCAAACTCTATATCAAAAATAGGTTTTTTAAGATTAAGAACCTCAGATATATAAGCTTGTTCTGTATGAGAGTACGTCGAGTTAGAAAATGATTTTTCAGGCTTCAGCTCAACACCTCTTGTCTCAAAATCTTGATTGAATTTTGCCTCTGAGGCACTACCTTCCTCTCCAGAAGGTGAATTTTTTCTTGTTGCTTCAAGCTCAGGATAAAAATCTCCCAAAGAACAATACCTGTATTCTTCTTCTGTGCTTCCGTCATTAAGTGCATCTAAGTTTGCTTGTTTTTTCCCCTTATCGTATTTGTTGGTTGTTCTATCCCAACCACTTAAAAAAATACAGTTCGAGGCCTTCATATTAGATTCTCCAGTAGCTGAAAAAGCAATTACGGCTGCTCGCGCTACATTTGTCGTATCTCCCTCAACAATATCTGGAAAATTTTTTATGTGACGAATTTGTTCTGCTGTCATATCAGAAAAATCATTAACAGCTTGAGATAAAGCGACATCCTCTCCTCCAACAGCAGCACCAGGAGCAGCTCCCCCTTCACCTGCAGAAGCGCCAGAATCTCCACTGGAAATACTAAATCTTAAAGGCTGATTCCAATACTTGTTCACCTCTCCCTGGCATTGAAGGTAAAAACCTATAGAAAAAAGAAAAGTGCCAACTTGTAAAAAATATTTTAACTTCACTATTTTATCCTCCTCAAAAAAGGCTGAGATTATAGGAAATACTCTCTTTAAAAAAAGCTCAACAATGTATCTTACTACGAAAAAACCTGCCGGACAACTACTAGTCCCCACCTGCCTGGTCAGTATTTTCTTTTTCCAAGTTCTTATTAGCCATCTCTTCTGTCGGAGCAATATCATCATTTACACCATGAAAAGCAACACCTCCAAAGCAGTGAGAACTTTCTACTGATAAAAAGCCGGAAAATAGCACCAAGGCTAAACTAAAAACAAAAATCTTTCTCTTCATTTCCTACAACTCTTGTTTGTATTATACTCCCTTTCTAAAAAGTATTGTATACTTTTAGAGACCCTGTTGCAAAAAATAAGATGCTGTGGTGAGATATTTTTCTGAGAGTATATCTTAATGACTTAATTTAAATGAAAATTGATGAACATATAAAAGATGGATCCTTCTAAACATAAAGATGCGTTCAAAAAGCTTGAGAGAAAACAGGATAACTAATTAAGAACTATCTTTTCATTCGTTAGTGATTTTTGATTAAGTTACTTTCTGTCCCTTCTATTTTTCCCATTTTTAACATATCCCACTTAACTTCATATCACTTTATGATACTATGGGAATATATAGCTAAAAAGATTAACATATGACTATTCTCTCGGAAAAAATATAAGGCCTGACTCAAAAAATCGCATTTGTTTAGGTTCTATAGCGCAGGGTATAAGTGGTTATAAAGTGGATATAGATGAGATAACTAAAAAAATCACTTTAATCTCCTGTGTTGAAATTCCTTTTCAAGAACAATGGATGTATGAAAATAAAGAAGCTTTGAACAGTCTAGAAACAAGAATAACACAGCCTCTTTCTGGTCAAACAATAAAAAGAGAATCTTTTTCTTAGGCAGTTAGGTAAACTCTGGCTTATTTAGAATCTAATCCTCGTCACCCTAGTTTGAAAACCCATGAATATACTTCTTTAAGTAAAAAGTATGGATTAAAAATACTTGAGGCATATGCTGAAAACAACAGCCCTCAAGCTTATAGAATTTTTTGGCATTATGGCAAAAAAAGATGAAATAACTATGTTAGCCATTACACCTCATCCTTAATTTTGTAGAAAGTCTTATAAAAATTTAAAAAATTTTAACTCTTAAGATGTAGGACATAGCATGTATCATCTTTTTGCTCTTTATTTGAGTTATCTATACCATATGCCCTCGCTTCTACTTCTAGCACGAGCAACTTAAATACCTGCTTTAACTCTTTCTTTAATTTATAATTTCAAACTTCCCTAGCTGCCTGATAAGTTTTATTATATTCTTCTTTTTTCTGTTTTGTATTCAATGGCGAACACCGTCTTGCTATACTAGTATTTTTTCGTCTCCTACTCATAGGGGGCTATTTTTTACAAAGAATTTCCTGGGTGTTTTCAGCACATCATGTAATCATTTTTATTCGCTGTAGCCTCCTGTCCATATGTCTGTTAAGAACCCATATATAGATGCAAACTTAAGAATTTTTCTCCCAGGCCTTGATAAACGCGTAAATAGCAGCTAAAATGTTACCAAATAATAAAGGGAGAACGATGGGAAACTCTGATTCAAAAAACAGTAAGACCTCTTCAGATCAATCGTCAAAGAAAAAAAATATACCTCCCCAGTTTTTTTATGCTCTGTTTTTTTTCGTATTGTGTATCTTTATTATAACTTGGATTCTCCATGACCATTGGGCTGAGCCTGAGAACGAAAAATCTTCCTCTACCCCTTATCAAATCACTTCACAGGTGGAAACAAAGGAAGGCGAATCAGAGACAACCTCTGCTCCCAAAGAAGAAGAAGCTTCTTCTGCCGTAAGCCTTTCCAACTTGGATAAACGTATGGACCGTCTGGAAGGCCTTGTTTCAGAAGCAGGAAGTTTTGAGGAAGATATTGATACTCTAAAATTTTCCTTAAAAACATTAAGTTCTCGTGTTGCCTCCCTTCAAGAGAAGGTAAAGGTTTTGGCTTTAGGTAGAAGTGCTAAAAATAAAAAAAGCTCTGAAGAAAAAATTAAAAAATTAGCCAGCACAATAGAAACTAACCGTTCAACTCTCCATGATAAACTGAATAAAATGAAAGCCAGCAGACATGAACAAACACAAAAGACAGCACTTATTATGCTCTGTGTTAAAGCTTTTAACATTTCCAAACAAGCCCTCTATACGGGTCATTCTTGGTATAAACCACTTGAAAACCTAACCTCTTATCTCTCCTCTTTTCCAGAAAAAACAGCTTTGGATGTGCAAAGTTTTCTTGAAAAACTAAAAACTTATAAAGAAAAGAAAATTTCTACGCCTTCTTCTTTACGTCAGGACTTTTTGAAAATTCTTCCTTCTCTTCAAAAAAATGGAACACCAGATGAAAAAGAGCATAGCAAAAAATCCTATTGGTCTCGCGTGAAAGCTGTTTTTTCGAATTTAGTAAGCATAAAAAATACCAGAAAAAAAACATCGCCAACTAACCTTCCTTATTGGAAAAAAATGGAAGATGCCTTAAATCAACAGCAGGTATCCAGCGCACTGACGATACTGAGATTGAAGGGTAGTGCACCTTCTATCCTTAAATCTTGGATAGAAAAAGCGGAAGACTGGGTTGCTTTAAGCACACTTCTATCTGCTGGTGAAGAAACGATATTACAAACGCTTTTAAAGTAGGACCGTTCTATGGTTAGAGCCATTTCCTTTTTTGTTTTTTTAGCTATTTTTGTTGGATTTGGCTTATGGTTTTCGGGGCAACCTGGTTCTTTTTTAATAACTTGGGGTGACTATGAACTTCAAGCAAATTTGGGGATTTTTTTTCTATTTTTCTTTATACTGGTTATAATATCTTCTAGTATCTGGTTGTTTTTAAGATGGCTTTGGCGAATGCCTGCATCTATAAGGCGTTCTATGGAGCTAAAAAATTATAATAAAAGCTCTAAATTATTGCTACAATTCTTTAAAGCTTATACAGGAGAAGCGTTTTCTGATGCTTTAAAAAAGCTTAAGCATTTACGAAAGAGATCTAAAAACCCTGGTTTTTCATTTTGGCTAGAGTCAAAAGTTGCTCTAAAGCAAGAAGAATTAGATCTTTCCATCAAATATGCTTCTTTGGCTTCCAAAGAAAGTTCAACAGCTTTCTTGGGTTGCTATCAACTAATAAAAATTGCTTTTAAACAGCGTTCTTATGATATTGCTGCCTCTTATTTAAACCAAATTTTGTCTCTACACCCAAAGAGTTCTTGGGCAAAAAAACAGCTTGGAAAACTCTATTTAAAAAATGCCAACTGGAAAGATGCCAATGATATACTTTGTTCAATTGACACTAAAATAAAAAAAGAAAAAGAAGAAAAAAACTTTTTTCTAGCAACAGCATCCTATATGCAAACTTTTGAGAAAAAAGCAACTCTCGAAGACAGGCAAGAACTTCTAAAAAAAGCTACAGATTATAGTTTAGCCTTTATCCCTGGTGTTGAAGCTTATGCTAATATTATAAAAACAGAAAAGAAAAATACCTGCCACCGACTTTTAGAAAATTCTTGGAAAAGACGTCCTTCATTAAATGTAGGATCTATATATGTAGATATGGCACCTTCGGAAAAACCTATAGAACGTTTTAAAGCAGCTCAACACCTTATGAAGCTTGCTCCCTCTTCTGCAGAAAGTTTTCTTATAGTTATACAAAAAGCTATAGATGCAAAACTTTGGGGAGAGGGAAAAGCTTACATGGAGAAGGCGCTTGAGAAAAACATTTTTAATAAAAATAGTTTTTATATAAAAACACTGAAAAAATATTTAGAAAATATAGCCACTGGAGATATTTCTTATGCCTCCCTTGCTAAAAACCTTCGAATATCAAAAAATAGCTGGCAATGCAACAGTTGCGATTATTTTCAAGAAACATGGTTTGCAGAGTGTCCCTCTTGTCAGGCTTTGTTTGATAATAAAATGAAAAATATTTTTTAATATACCTATCCATAAAACATTTAGTATATTCTCAGAAAGTATTAAATGTATTGTATAAATACATTTAATACTTTCTAATACAAATAGATTTAATTATTAGAAAATATATTACAATGAAAAAACTCACAGCCTGCTTATTTTTTTTATTTTTCCAGTCTTTTTCAGATGCAATGCCCACTAAAAAAAGAAATGCCTCTGATCTCTTGGAAGGACCTTTTCCTGGGTCTGTACGCGTTTATAAAGTTAAAGATCCTAGCACAGATTTTCAATCCTGTTTAGCACCTTCACTGGTTGAAGATGCAGCAGATGCAGCTAGCTCCACAGAGATTCGCACAACAGAACTTAGAAGAACCGCACGAACAAAACTTTCTCTTTTAGTAGCTAAGCGTATGAGAAAACTTCCGCAAGTGGAAGCGACAGCAGCGATAGCTGCTGGCTTTGATGTGGATGATGAAGATCAGGAGGAATTTAAGAGCCTCTATTTTGTACAAACGCCACATAGTTTATATGCTATGCCTGTTAGGTGTTCTCACCTCTTAGATCAAAGAAAATTGGATTGTACATTTGGATTTGAAACAAGAAGAAATTTTACCCCTCTTTCTCTACAAAGAGAGGCGTTCGTAGATCTTCAATCAACTCTATGCCCCTCTCGTAGCTGTCGTTATCCTCGATCTGCTCCACCTCAACTAGAATATGGAACCGTTCGTGCATACTTGCCAAAATCTCAAACTATTACAGCTAAAGCAAGAAGAAGACTTAAAGTTCTACAAGGACAAGTTGATATAGGGTTTGGAAGAAGTAATGTAGTTGTTTGTGAAGGTATTCACGTTAAACAACTTCCTGGGTTATGTGATGACTTAGACAGGCTTTCAAATGTTAGAAAAAGTGCCCCTTCACCTAAAGGACAAGCTGTTCTTGTTACAGATAGTGGTACTTTATCATCTCTAGAAACTCAATTTTTAACACTTATAAAAAGTAAAGAAGACAGGCATAGAGTGAAATGGTGGCTTTCAGAGTTTGACACTGCAGAGGATGAAGTGGGGTGGAAATTTAGCATATTTCCTACAGGGAAGTTTCCACATGCAGGGCCAACAGTTGTACTTAAAACTATGCGAGAAATTTTAGACCATGCCTGTGATGACTTAGAAGACGCTGCTGATATAGCTGCTTTAAAAAATATTACTGTTAGAAAAGTCAAAAAAACCAGAGGTGGATCGTATGAAATAGGTGATGCCCATAAACTTTTCAAAAAAAGTTTACAAGCTAGATTTCGTTGCACTTTGGTAGATGGAGAAGGTAGGGTTGAGTATTTCTTTCATCAGGGGCGTTGGTATGAAATTCCCTTTCCTTATAAAATACAAGAAGTTTTTACTGCTATAGAACATGTAGATCTAAATATAACTTTTGATCCAACAGTTGATATAGTTAAAAAGAAATTTAAAAGAGGTGTAGTAAATGTTTTAAGTGAGAGTGCTTTTAACTTTAGAGTGTCACGAGACTCTTCCCATCAACTGATTTTAGGAGACAGATTGATGGTTCCTTACGATTTTTCAGGTTGGAGAAATGCCGGAAAAACTTTTGAACCATTTGACCTTATTGATTTTAAAAACAAACTTTTGATTACTGTTAAGCAAGGAACAGCAGGAGGTGATGTAAGTCACCTTGTTTGGCAAGCAAACAATGCAGCTGAAGCCCTATTAAATCCTAGATTACGTGAGTGGGCCAAGCACTACATGTTATTATGTGATGCTCTTTGTTCTTTTTATGGTACAGAAAAAGAGGAGGATTTTTTTGGAACAAAAAGTGCAGTAGATGTTCCTGAGCATATCATAAGTGGTAGAAGAAAAGGAGGAAGTTTAAATTCATTTTCTACTTGGCTTATACAGCATGCCTATGGTTCAAAAACAACACTACCCACTACTCCTTTTTTGGGGAAAATCAAAGATCTACTTGTAGATAAGAATCTAGATGAAGATGATGTGGATGAGGTTTTGTCTGCAAGCAGAAAAAAAGTAGATGCTTTTTTTTCTGGTTTTAATCCTACAAAAGTTAAAGTTGTTTTAGCCTTTGTTAGGGATGGAGCAGCAGAAATTTCTTCTTGGTCTGTTCAGGAACTCATATCCAGTGGTTTAAGAAGAATACAAGGATTAGGATATAAGGTAGCTATTTCTTATATTAATAAAAAATAAGTAATCAGATTCATATTTCAAAAAGCATGATCTATACAAACTTCTTTTTTAGAAAACTTTTCCACCTATTTTAGCCGCTACCGGTACAGTTAAGAAGGACGCCTCTCCACTTTCCGCCTTTGGATACTGTACACCCAAAAGTAAAAATTCAGATGTCGTGTGACCTACAATTTTTGTTTCAATATTTAGAACACCCACTATTATTTTATTGATTAACTCTTGAGGTGCATGTTGTGTTAAGCGTGCCACTGTTGTCTTTATACCAAATTTTCCAAAATCAACTTTTATTTTATATGATTCTTTAAGGGCTTCAGGTTCACTTTCTATGGATATAATACAACCTATTCTCAGCTCAAGCTTATCTAATGTTTCTTCTTTTTTTACTTTTTCTTTCATTTTTTTCGCCATTTATACGCTCCATTAATTTTAAAAATATTATATTAAATATTATTATACTATCAATATAATAATATTTATGTTATTTTTTCTGCATGTTTCAAGATATTATCCTAACACTGCAAAAAATAGGCCTAAAAAACAAAGAAGCTCGCATCTATTTGATATGTTTACATTTTCAAGAAGGTCTTTATGTCCATGAAATAGTAAAGCAATCTAATATAAACCGTAGTACTATTGATATTATTTTGGATAAACTTCTTGAAAAAAGATATATCTCACGTGTAAAAGTCGGGGTTAGATACAAATATTTTGCACAAAGTCCAGAATCTATTTTATTAAAAAAAGAACAACTTCTTGAAGATTTTCGCACGCTTGTACCTGTGCTTTCTAATTTAAAAACACAAAACGGAGAAACAGAAATTCGTTTTTTTGAGGGAACAAAAGGTCTTCGAGAAATTCATGACGATATTCTTATACAATTAAAGTTTGCAAAAAGAAATAAAAAACAAATTGTAAGCTTTGTAAGTGGTATAGATGCTAAAAATATATTTCCCGATATGCAATCACGTTTTGTTGAAAAAAGAGTTAGTATGGGTGTATGGTTTAGAGGAATTGCTCCCAAGAGTTCAGAGGGAATTTTTGAATACTCTAAAAGTCAAGATTATCTAAGAGAAATGAAGCATGTTGATGATAAAAAATTTCCTTTCCAAGCCACATTTGAAACATATGCAGATAGCGTTATGATTTATTCTCCGACCAAACCTTATGGTGGCATTGTCATCAGAAACCCCAAAATAGCAGATTCTATGCGCTCTCTATTTAACCTTATATGGGATTTGCTACCTTCTTAACTTTGTTATTAAAAATAGTAACCCTTTATGCTTAACGATAAAAAGAAAAAAATTTTCAAGTAACTACAGAACTTATATGTGATTCCTTTAATAATTAGCCCTTTTACTAAAGAAAACATTAATGTATTTTATGCGTAATTTTCACGTAGATTGTCCCGTACGTATATTTCCACAGTTTTTTTTGGCGATAAATTTACTATATTTGTCACTGTTATAGGGAATTTATTCTTTGTGACAGTAGTTAAAGATTAAGTAGAATATTTCTTAAGCTGTATTGTAATAGTTTTATTGTAATTCAATCTTGATAGATTTTTGAAGTTCGTTTTCCTGTTTTTCGATTCTTCTTTCTAAATATCTATAAAGAATTTATTATACACTTTTTTATAATACTTCTACTTAAATAAAAAGCCCACATAACCTCCCTTATGTGGGCTTTTTTACATTATTTAACGTTACTCTTATTTTATTATTTCAAACCTTAGCCAACTAGCTTTTTGTACTTAACTTTTGGTGGATTATTAGGATCAATATTTTTACGTCGATAAAAATCTTGAGCATACGTTTCAAAGTTTCCTTCAACCCATTCAACAGCTGCCTCTCCTTCAAATGCAAGTATATGAGTTGCTATACGATCTAGGAAAAAACGATCATGGCTAATCACTATAGCTGTTCCTGCAAAATTCAAAAGAGCTTCTTCCAAGGCTCTGAGAGTTTCCACATCTAGATCATTGGTAGGTTCGTCTAAAATAAGAACATTAGCACCACTTTTTAGAATTTTTGCCAAATGCACACGATTACGCTCACCACCTGACAATTGTTCTACGCGTTTTTGCTGATCTGTACCTTTAAAATTAAACCAGGAGCAATAGGCTCTGCTAGATACTTCTTTCTTTCCAAGGGATATCATATCCTGTTTATCAGAAATTTCTTCCCAAACTGTTTTGTTAGCATTGAGAGTATCTCGACTTTGATCAACATAACTTAATTGAACAGTCTTCCCTATAGACACCTCTCCTTTTGTAGCATCTTCATGCCCTGTTATCATCTTACACAAAGTAGACTTACCCATACCATTTGCCCCAATAACGCCAACTATGGCTCCTGGAGGTATATCAAAAGAGAGATCATCCATTAAAATACGATCACCAAATACTTTCTTAAGACCTGATACTTTAATAACATTGTCTCCCAGGCGAGGACCTGGAGGAATTGTGATAGATTGTGTAGCAGAATCTTTTTCTGATACATGGCTGAAAAGCTCTTCATAATTTTTAATACGGGCTTTACTTTTTGCTTGTCTGCCTTTTGGACTTTGTCGCATCCATTCAAGTTCTTCTTTGAGAGATTTTTGTCGAGATTTTTCCTGAGAAGACTCTGTTGCGATCCGTTTTTGTTTTGCTTCCAACCAAGCAGAGTAATTTCCCTCAAAGGGAAAGCATTGTCCACGATCTATTTCAAGTATCCACCCCACGACATTATCCAAGAAATAGCGATCGTGTGTTACCAAAATAACAGTTCCTTGATAGTCTTGCAGATGGCGTTCAAGCCAAGCAACAGAAGTTGCATCTAGGTGGTTTGTTGGCTCATCCAAAAGCAAAATATCTGGTTTTTCCAAAAGTAGTTTACAAAGAGCAACTCGTCGACGCTCACCACCAGATAAAGTTGTAACGTTGGCATTTTTATCTGGACATTGTAAAGCATCCATAGCTTGCTCTACAAAACGATCTAATTCCCACCCATTAACTGCATCTATTTTTTCCTGCAGTTTTGCTTGTTGGTCTAATAGTTCTTGCATTTCTTCTTCAGACATTGGTTCTGAAAATTTTAAACTAAGAGCATTAAAATCATCCAGAAGCCCTTTTGTCTCTTTAAATCCATCTTGTATATTTTCAAAAACAGATTTGTTTGGATCTAAATTTGGCTCTTGAGGCAAATATCCGACTGTTACATTTTTTCCAGCCCAAGCCTCACCTGTAAAATCTTTATCTATACCGGCTATAATTTTCATTAAAGTAGACTTACCAGAGCCATTAATGCCAATAATACCAATTTTTGCCCCTGGTAGAAATGACAGCCAAGTATCTTTTAATACCTGTTTACCTCCAGGATAAGATTTATTTAACCCTTTCATTACGTAAACATACTCTGTCATAAGAACTCCACTTTCATATTTTTGTTGTTAAAATAGGCAAGGTCTTGGGAAAGTCAATGAAAAATAGAACCGGTCGAAAAAATTATAAAAAAAAGAATCAGTTATATTGTCCAATGAAAAATTTTACAAATCTCTCTTACTTGCTCAATACTTGACGTTTCAGTAATTGCTGAAATTAATTATAAGTTATAAAGTAGATTTTCTATAATTTTCTTCTGCTTTATCTAGAAAAATTATAGCTTCTTTGGCTGCATCTTCTTTTATATAGCCAAAGCCACGAATTTTCTCTGGCCAATTTAAGAGTTTTATAGCAAGTGAAGCGTTTTCTTTTGTTAATGATTTTTCCACAAGGGTTAGCAGGTTTTCATATTTTTTTAGAAGATTTTTTTCAAGTTTTCTATCTTTTGTGTAGCGAAAGGGATCGAGAAAACTTCCTCGCAGCACTTTCAATCGAGCTAAAAGTTTAAATATATAAAACATCCAAATCCCATAAGTCCTCTTTTTAGGTTTTCTATTTTTATCAAAAGAGGGCAGAAACGGGGGAGCTAGATGAAAAGAGATACGAAACCCTTTTTTAAAATGGGAAGTTATCTCTTCCTTAAAGTTAGAACTTACGAATAAGCGTGCTACCTCATATTCATCCTTATAGGCCAACAACTTGTGATAGTTTTTTGCTACTGCCTTACTAAGTTCCTGGTCTTTAGCCTTTATTTCTTTTTCTAAAGTCTGGATTTTTTCAACTTTTTTCTTGTATTTTTGAGCATAAGCCGTGTTTTGATATTTTTCTAAATGTTTAGCTCTGTACTGTGTAATATCGTACAAATTTTCCAAGGGTTTGAAAGTTTTAACTTCTTCTTCAAAGTTAAAGTGTTTTTTGACTTTCTCCAGGTCTTGTGCACAAAGTCTCCCCAGGTTAAATGCTAAAGTATTATTTTCCACTGCCACATTGTTCATCTGTACAGTTTTCAAAATAGAATCCATAGATACAGGCAGTAAGTTTTTTTGACAAGCAAACCCTAGCATAAAAAGGTTCATATATATACTATCGCCTAAGATTTTTTCTGCCATATTTTGTGCATTAATAAAATAAATATTTTTATTATCTGTTTTATCCTTTAATTCTTTAATTATTCCAGGCTCTGGCCGCTCAAAGCTAGTGTTTTTGATAAAGTCTGGATGCATAATTTCTTGGATATTAACGATAATACTTGATTTTCCTGGTTTTAAAGTATTTTTTGCCCAATTTTGGTTTGCTGTAAGGCTATCACACCCTAAAATCAAATCTGCTTCTTCAGGTGCTATCTTGTGAGTATGCAGATGTTCTTTTTCAAGAGAAATTTTAACATGTGAATAAACGGACCCTCCTTTTTGTGCCAATCCTGTTTGATCTAATATAGTGGAAGCTTTATTTTCCATATGAGCCGCCGTTCCTAGCATTGCCCCTATAGTTACCATACCTGTACCACCCACCCCTGCAACAAGGATAGCGTAAGGGTGTTTATCAATAGAAAGGACTTTTGGTACTGCAAGTTTTTCAACTTCCTCCATAATCCATTTATCATTGGACAAGTTTTTCTGTTCATAAGTACCAGTAACAGTTACAAAACTTGGACAAAACCCTTCCAAACAACTGTAATCTTTATTACATGTGGATTGATCAATTTTACGTTTAGCACCCAGTTCTGTATCGATTGGGATAACAGATAAGCAATTAGATATTTTGCCACAATCTCCACACCCTTCACAAACATCCTTATTTATGAAGACACGTTTTGGAGGATCATATGCCAGACCTCTTTTTCGACGACGGCGATTTTCTGCAGCACAGGTTTGATCATAAATGATAGCTGTCACGCCTGGTATATCTTTAAATTTTTCTTGGACTTTGGAAAGCTCTCTACGATCATGAATGGTTACTCCACGAGCAAATGATACTTTTCTTGAATATTTGGATGTATTGTCTGTAACAACAGCTATTTTTTTAACACCTTCAGCTGCTAGCTGCTGAGAAAGTTGAGGCACAGTTAGTATGCCATCCACTAATTGTCCCCCTGTCATAGCAACAGCATCATTAAATAGTACTTTATAGGTTACATTTACTTTAGCTGCCACAGAAGCTCTAATAGCAAGTATACCTGAATGATAGTAGGTACCATCCCCTATGTTAACAAAAACGTGCTTTTCTTTACAAAATGGAGAAGCACCAATCCAGGGAGTTCCTTCGGCCCCCATGTGGGTACTTGTTTGGGTATAATCTGTTATCCACATAGCCATATAGTGGCAGCCGATCCCGGCAAGAGCTTTGCTCCCTTTTGGCAAAGATCTTGTAGACGTATTATGCGGACATCCTGAGCAGTAAAAAGGTAATCGGGCAAGCGTATCTTTGGAAGTTTCACCTCCTATATTTTGGAGGCAGTTTATTCGGGAAGGCAAGGTAATATTGTTTAATATTAGACAATGATAAAGAGCTTTTATAATGTCAAAAACGCTAAGCTCAAAAACATCACTAAGAAATTTTTTTCCTTTTTCATTATATTTTCCCAAAACTTTTGGTCTATCTTGGTCTGGAAAATCATAAAGTATAGATTTAATCTGCTCTTCTATTAAAGCTCTTTTTTCCTCCACAATGAAAAGCATGTCTACACCTGAAGAAAACTCTTTTATTGTACTTGGGACAAGGGGCCATACAAGGCCAATTTTTAATAGTCGGATGCCCAAAGATTCCAGATCTTTTATCTCAAAACCCAACATATTTAGTGCGTGCTGCACATCGTGATATGATTTTCCTGTTGTAATAATACCCAGCTTGGCTTTTTTATTGACTTGACCTGCAACCCACCTATCAATTTTATTTTCTTTCACAAAACGCTGAACAGCTGGTAGCTTAAGATTATATAAACGTTTTTCTAAATTTTCTGGAGAATCTGGCCATCTTAAGTGTACATCTTTACTTTCCAAAGAAACGTTTTCAGGTTCTTTATAGTTATATTGAGAGGAATTAACATTAACCGTTGCCGATGCTTCCACAATATCTGTTACAAGTTTCATTGCTATCCAGCAACCGCTATAACGAGAAAGAGCCCACCCAAAAAGTCCAAAATCTAAAATTTCCTGCACAGAAGAAGGTGCTAGTATAGGTATTCCTGCTGCAATTAATGTATGATCACTTTGGTGAGGTAGAGAAGAAGATTTACAAGCATGATCATCACCTGCTAAAACAAGCACTCCACCATTTTTTTCTGTTCCAGCATAGTTGGCATGTTTTAAAGCATCCAAAGATTGATCAACACCCGGACCTTTTCCATACCACAAACCAAAAACACCTTCATAAAGCGGCTCTTTAAATAAGTTTACCTGCTGGGTTCCCCATATGGAGGATGCAGCTAGGTTCTCATTAATGCCAGGTTGAAAAAGTATATTGGATTCTTTTAGATATTTTTTTGCTTTCCACAACTGAAAGTCTAAACCACCAAGAGGTGATCCTCTGTATCCGGAAACAAAACCTGCTGTATTTAGCCCCTTTTTCTTATCTAGAGACTTCTGTGTTAATAAGAGTCTTACAATAGTTTGTAATCCAGAGCAAAAAATGTCACCTTCTTGTCGTGTGTATTTATCTTCCAGGCTAAACATCTAGTTTCATTTTTTATTAAAATTACGCATAAAGTACATTATTTATTGATTATTATCCATACACTAAATATAGACTTATCCACCTTAGGTTATTGATAACTGCTTTAATTAACTTTCAACTTAAATTTTTTATATTACTTTGTAGAAAAGGTCTTGAAATTTAAAGATCAACGCCTATGTATATAAAAATAATAATTTTTATATACATATTTTAGGCATGTTGAATAAATTACCTTTACTATTACTTAGCATCAGTTTTATTAGTCTCTCTTCCTATGCAAGCAGTTGGAACAATGGGTATTCACAGGAACTAAAGAAATTTAATAAAGAGTTTCCTAAAAAACCCATATCTAATAAACATCAAAACAAAGCAAAAACTGAAAAAATTGGGAAAGATAAAACTTTATTAGTGCCTATATCCCCAAATTCTCATGTTTCTGTAGAGAACAAGAAGCATGGTAGCATCGGTATTTCTAAAAAGTTTACTTTTTAATATTTTCTCATGTGCTACTGTGCAATAGTATCTTAATAGAATTACGGCTACAATGGAAAGATGTTTAGTATAAAAACTTTACCTGCCTTTAAGGATAACTATATCTATTTATTTTGCAGTGAAGAAGACAAAAAAGCGGCTGTTATAGACCCTGGTGATTCATCTATTGTTTTATCTTTTTTAAGAAAGGAAAAATATAATCTATCAGATATTTTGGTTACGCATCATCATTTAGATCACATAGGTGGAATAATTGATTTAAAAAAAGAAACAGGTGCTTGTGTATATGGCCCCAACAATAAATATATAGAGGGACTAGACATATTTTTATCAAACCAAACGATAAAAATTCTAAATGAACAAATAATAGTTTTTCGTACTCCTGGGCATACTTTAGACCATATTTGCTATTACCTTCCTAAAAGGAACATACTATTTTCAGGAGATACTCTTTTTTCTTTTGGTTGTGGTCGATTATTTGAAGGGTCTGCTGCACAAATGTGGAAAAGCCTTAAAACTCTAAGAAAGTTACCTAAAAAGACAAAAGTATATTCTGCCCATGAATATACTTTAAAAAACTTACTTTTTGCCTGCTCTTTAGAGCCTAAAAACAAAGCTCTGCATGATATCTATACTCAGTTTTCAAAAAAACAACTACCCTTAGTTCCAACAACCCTTTTTCAAGAAAAAAGATTCAATCCTTTTTTTAAATGTGATGACAAATTTTTTATAAAATCCATTGAAAAATATCGTGGAAAAGATTTCTCTGCTAATAAAACATTGAATGTTTTTTCATATATTAGAAAGCTAAAAAATGATTTTTAACTCATGTTTTTTAGAAAGCTATAAAAATTTATTAAAAAACTTCTATTCTTGAAAATAGTTTAGTATTTTTATAAAAATATTAAACAACAATAAAGCTTAAGAAGTATATGCTGCATGGAAGGTAATATCTGTGGAATGGATTGATAATGGTTATATCTTAAGTCAAAAAACTTTCTCTGAACAAGCTTTGATCTTGGATGTTTTTACGAAAAACCATGGCCGTGCTAGAGGCATAGTTAAAGGATCTAGAAAGAAATTTTTAAATTCTTTACAAGTTGGTATAGGCGGAAAAATTGTGTGGAAAGCAAGGCTGGAAGAACATCTTGGAAACTTTACTATAGACCCACAATTTAACTTACTACCTTTTCTTTATTTAACCCCCTCAAAGTTACTATTAATTCAATCTTTAACGACAATACTACGGTTTACTTTACCGGAGAAACAGCCTTACCCTCATTTCTTTTCCTGTTTTGAAGATTTTCTTACAAAAACTCTGTTAAAAACAGACAGTATAGAGGTTGCAAAAGATTATATTCAACTGGAAAAGAATTTACTTAACACTTTAGGGTTTGCTCTTGATATTACAAAATGCGCCCTTACAGGCAGCCATGAAGATTTAGCATACGTATCTCCAAAAACAGGAAAAGCTTGTACAAAAACATCTGGAGAACCTTATAAAGACATACTTTTAAAACTACCTGACTTCTTGGGTCTAAATACCGCTATAGCAACACAAGAAGATATAAAAAATGGCCTACATCTTACAGGACACTTTCTAGAAAAGCACTTCTTTATGGAAAAACAAAAGTCTTTTTTAAGTTTACGGGAAAGTATTTCTAGATCCTTAACCTTTTAAGACAAATATCATATTCTCTGATCTACTGCCCCAAACAAGCAATAAAAGGTACAAATCCTTTAACCTTAAAAAAGAGTGTAGGTTTTTAACAGTATTTTTAGAACATAGATTTTATCTAAGAATATTTTTATAAAAATTTATATATTGTTTTGTTACAACCTTTTTAGAAAAATATTTTTCAAAAGTTTTTAACCCTTCTTTAACAAAATCTTTAGATTTTTTATCATCTTTTATCAATAAGTTCATGTGTTTTGTTAAATCATCCACATTATCAATATCAAATAAAAAGCCTGAACTATCATGCTTAATTAACATAGATGGGCCATGAGACTTAGAAGCAATAACAGGTGTTTTACCTGCCCAAGCCTCTAAAACCACATTTCCCAGTGGCTCATGACGTGATGGACATATAAAAATATTAGCTGTTACCATTAGCTCTTGTATATCTTCTCGCCAACCTAAAAATGTTATTCTATTTTTTAGGTTTAAAGAGCTTGATAGCACTTCTAGTTCGTGACGAAGTGGTCCTTCCCCTGCTATAAAAAGGTGACCTTCTGGTATATTTTTCATAGCCTTTATGAGAACATCAAAACCTTTGTTAGTATGCAAACGCCCCACAGCAAGAAAAATAGGCTCTTGTGTTTTTAAAGATAAGGCCTTTCGAGTATATGGTTTTTTTTTATTTTCCAGAGCAAAATTAGGTATGTAGTAAGCTCTTTCTTTTGGCCAGCCTTGTTTTATTAAATAATTAACAATCATTGGTGTATTTCCTACGAGATAATCACAATTTTTATAATACTTTAAATCATAATATCCCCCGAGGCGCGCAACATGAAGAAAGTTTTTTCCTTTTGCTTTAGGACAAAGAATAGTAGCCCGACTCATCCATGTCATAATAATATCTGGCTGAAAGTCTCTAATAAGTTTTTTGTAATTTAAACGAGTTTTTATATCTAAAAGAGGATTACCAAAAGGAGCACGCTTATACGGTATACTATTTTCTTTATAAAAGATCTCTCTAGCTTTATTTGGCCGCACTAAGAGCTTTTGATCTACCTCTTTTTGAAAAGCCCCTGCAAGATGGGTAAAAAAGCTCTCAGCACCACCACCACCTTTAGATCCCAGGGCTTGTATTAATTTAATTTTTGCCACTGTACTTCCCCTCTTCAAGCCTTGCTTTTAAATAAGATAAGATAGGATAAAGACCTGCACACAGGGCAACAAGAAAACCATAGTTCCCTTCCTTATACCCTTTTTTCCTTATATAACATTTATAAAATCTTGAAAAAATACGACGTATGTTGCGTTTTAAGGTTTCATCCTTAATATCATCCGACTCTACTAAGTCTTTTGCTCTGGCAGTTGTATAGCGATTAAGCCGCCAAATCATATCCTCTATATCTTTATCCACATAATGGATAAGTCGATTTGAAAAACGATACCCTTCTTTTCCTAAAAAATGAACCTTAGGATGAACGCGTTGTTTTCCCCAAACTTTACTTCCTTTTCTAAAAAGTCGCTTAACACTTCCAACACCAAAATAAGCACCCCACCCGAAGCGCACACAGTGATTTCCTATGTAGTTATCAACAGGGATTGTAAAATATGCATAATCTTTTGGTTTTTCAATGGTTTTTTTTATCTCATTTGCTAATTCTTTGGAGACCCTTTCATCAGCATCAATTTCTAAAATCCATGGTCCTTTGCAAATCTCTATACCTTCATTTCGTCTATCTCCTTCTATAGGCCATGATCCTTTTAAAATTTTGCATCCTTGTGCTTTGGCTATTTTTTCAGAACCATCTTGACAGTTATCTAAGACAACAACTATCTCATCACAGAACTTTAGAGTTTCCAAGCAGGATTTTAGATTTTCTTCTTCATTATGCACGACCACAAGTGCAGATAAAAAAACTTCCTTATGCATTATTTTTTACTTTCTCTTCTAGAATATCAATAGCTTCTATAACTTTCTCTACAGAAAGGGTTTTCATCATGTTGTCTGGATTTTTCCAATCGTAAGAAGAGTTTTCAATAAGATCTTCATAACTTTTATCTGTTCGAACCCAGTGTGTATATTTCCCAACAGGAGAATATACAGACTCTCTAGATGGGCCAAACAAACCCAATGTAGGAATACCAACAGCAGCAGATATATGCATTAAACCTGAGTCATTACCTATAAATATACGGGATTTTTTCAAAAAGGCTGCCGTTGTTAAAAGGTCCATCTTCCCAACAATAGGTACTATGAGATCTTTAGGTACAATATTACAAAGTTCGTTTGCAAAATTTTCGTCTCCAGATGCTCCCAAAACAACAAAACTATTATTTTTGAATACGTTTTTTTTGAGGTATTGTACCAAGAGAGAAAATTTATGATTTTCCCATCTCTTTGCATGCCAGCTGGCTGTAGCACCAAGTACAACGGGATTTTTTAACCCTTGTAGGAAAAAGTCTGCTTTTTTTTGTGCTTCTTTTGAAGGATATATTTTTGGCAAAGGAAGGCTAGTTGTTTCCATAAAAGAAGCCAGCTGCTCAAGCTTGTGCTTAGAAGAGTTTTGAGGTTTCCATATAAGACGCTTCTTTGTATATAAAAAATAACTCAAAAAGGAGCCTCGTAGATCAACAATAATATCCCATTTTTTTTTATAGCAGGATTGCCATATATCAAACCAATGGAAACGATAGGATCTTTTTTTTATAGGTATTACATTTTTTATATAGGGAGCTTGTAAAATTGGTGCTGGTCTTTCTCCGCAAACGACAGTAACTTGAGCATGTGGATATTTTTTATGCATGTGTTCTAAAATACTTGTGGAAAGAACTGTATCTCCTATATGTTTTGCTGTAATAAAAAGAATATGCATGTTTTAACTTTAAAATTAAGGTATTAAAAGTACTATTATGTCCAGTTATGCCCAACTTCTATCAAATCGTCAAATCTTATCCATATCGGGTCAAGATGCAGCTTCTTTTTTACAAAGTTTAATCACAAACGATATTTATCAAATAACAGAAAGCACCTTGCTTTATACAGCTATCTTGAACTCTAAAGGGAGATATATGTATGATTTTTTTATAATAAAAAAAGAAAATGAATATTTATTAGATATTCCAAAAAGCAAGACTGATAATATTTTAAGGTTTTTTTCCTTATATAAACTAAGGGCAAAAGTGGGCATAAAAAAAGCAGAAGATTCCTACGGTGTTTTAGCTATATGGGGAGAAAAAATACAAAGAAAGGAAAGTTATTTCTACCAAGATCCCAGAGTAAAAACTTTAGGTTTTAGAGTATATAACTTTAAAGAAACTCTAGCTCCTCTCCTTTCAGATTACAAAGAAGGTGACTATCTTTACAATTCTTTTCTGGAAGGTGTTCCTGATTGTGAAAATGGTTTAATACAAGAAAAAACTATTCCTTTGGAGGCAAATTTAGACCAACTAAATGCGATTAGTTTTAATAAAGGGTGCTATATAGGACAAGAGCTTACGGCTCGAACCCATCATCAAGGTTTAATTAGAAAAAGAATTTTACCCTTTCACCTGGAGGCAGTATCTCCTGTAGAAACTCATCTCTTAACAGATAATAATATTAACCTTGGTACAATAGTTGCACGCTATAAAGATCTAGGTTTAGCACGCATACGTCTAGAGGCTTTAAAACCAACAAAGGGCAATTGCTGTGTGTTTATACCAAAATGGTTATCTATTTAACCCAAAAGATCACAAAAAATTATGAAAAAAATTCTTATTCATTACGTACAAAATACACCTGTTAATTTCTATTGTTCCTATAACAATAAAGCAAAAAGGTTAATCCTAAAATTTGATCCTACGAATAATGCTTTTAGAGTAACAATGCCCTGTAGAACCCCTTTAAGACAAGCTTATCATTTCTTAGAAAGTTCTCACGATTGGATTTTAAAGCAAATGAAGACTATAAATTCTAGAATTTCACTTGAGAACAATACAGTCATTCCTATTTTAGGAAAAAAATATAAAATACTCCATTTAGACTCAGGTTCTTCTTTAGACATTAGTTTTCAAAAAAACACCCTAGTTGCTTGTGCTCCGCAACAAAAATTAAACTTAGCAATCATCTCTTTTTTAAAGAGTTACGCAAAAACCGAATTTCAAGAATACTGCTTAATATATAGTTCCATTCTGGGAAAAAATATTGGCAAAATAACTATCCGAGATACAAGATCTCGGTGGGGTAGCTGTTCACAAAAAGGAAATATCTCTATTTCTTGGCGTTTACTATTTGCACCAAAATTCGTTAGTGAGTATGTTTGTGCTCACGAAGTGGCTCATCTATCAGAAATGAATCATGGTCCTGACTTTTGGAAACTCGTTAAAAAACTCCATCCAGAGTATAAAACTTCTGAACTCTGGCTGAAAAAAAATGGAAAAAATCTTTTTCTTTATGGTAAACCATAAAAACAAATACTATTTTGATTTTCTTGCAATAATTAAAGCCCTAAAAGCATCTTCCCCAACTTGCACTTCCTCTTTTCTCAAAATTTCGAAAGATAAAGCCTTTATTTCCTTTTCTGCAAGTTCCATCATTTTTTTAGAATTGTAGCCAAAAGGGTTTTCCTCTTCTTTATGCTTGCGACTATATCCTGTAGATTCGTATACAAGTATTCCCTTTTTATTTAACATGTTATTTATTTTGGAAAAATATTCCTTTGCAGAACTCCTTTCTCTTCCATCAGATGTATAAAAAGCTGCAAGACTCATAATAACATCATACTTAGTAGTAGGTTTAAAATCCATAAACATTTCATCAAAGAACTCTACCTTTTCTCTTGTATTTAAGTATGTTGCAACAGTCTCTCCTGCCAAGTTCAGATATTTATTTGGTTCTACTCCATGGCAAACACCACAGCTCAAAGAAAGTTCTGTAACAAAAAAACCCGCATTAGAGCCTATGTCTAATATCTTAGATTTACTGTTTATGTAAGGAGATAAGTTGTAAAAAGAAAGACGTTCCTCAACAGACCTTGCCCCCTTTAAGTTAATTCTATCGTAAGCCTGATAATACTTAGATCTATTGTAAGTTACTTTATTAGCCTTTGCTTCTTTAGCAAATATACTATTCAATTTTTTTATTAAAAGTTTGTTTTTTATATAATGTATCATTTAGCTAATTCCTTCTTACCTATATTTCACTCCCAGACATAGCATAGCTTTATAAAGTTGCCAACAGGATCTTATTCTCCTATCAAATATTGACTTAGGGCGCCATATTAGTCTATTGTATTCGTTATTATAATTCATTTAAAAGATTGAGTTTTATGAAAAAAATATCTTTACCAGAAAAAATCATTACTGTTTTATGTTATGGACGAGGAGGTAGTGGCCTTTGGTCCAGTTTGCTGGATGGGCACCCAAAAATTCTAACCTTACCAGACTGTATATTGGCTAATTTTTTCTGGTTTTGGGAGCAAAATGAACACTTGCCCGCTGGAGATTTAATAGATCTTTTTATTAAAACTTATATTATGATTTTTGATGCGACGTTAAATAACCCTGCTTTGTATCCCAGAATCGAAGTAGCAAGTTATCTAAAGCTTACTCATCTTGGAGAAAATAAAGATACCCCTCTATATGTTGATCAAAAACTTTTCAAAAAATACATGGAAAATATTTTAGATTTTTCTCAAAAAACCTCCAGAAAAAAATTTTTCCAAGCTATCCATGTTGCCTACGCTCAAGCCCAAGGTAAAGAAGTTTTAAATGACTCTATAATATCCTTTGGATTACACGTTGCTGAGGATCGATACACGAATCTATTAATAGAAGATTTCCCACAGTGTGTGTTTTTACAAACAGTAAGAAACCCGTGTGATGGTATAGGATCGTGGTTTCGTCATGTACATACTTCCAGTGCTTTAAGTGACTTGATGCTTACTGATGCTTTGAGGGCTGCCTTTGATATAGCTTATATTTCTATGCCTTCTAATTCTTTAAGATGGGTAACTATAAGGCTAGAAGATACACATAAATATAAAGAAGAAGTCGTACGAAAAATATTATGTGACTGGATAGGTTTAGAGTGGAACCCTTGTTTGATAGAAAGTACTTACAATGGTTTAAAATGGTGGAATGAAAAAAACACTATGCAAACGAATGGATTCAATGAAAAGATAACAAACCAAAGATTTGATAAATATTTAAACAAGATAGACCGATATCGATTAAATCAAGCTCTACAAAATAGAAGAGAAGCCTGGAAATATTGTGAAAAACAAAAACCTTCTTTCTTAAAAAAATTAATCTTTATTATTTCTCTAGTCCTTCCTTTTAAAATGGAAAAGTATTGTTGGGCTAGTAAGAAAAGACATAATTCTCTAGATGATGTAAATAAAACTTTAGTGGAAAAAATTTTCAAAGCTTGCAAGTTATATATTCTTGTTAGAAAAAAGCTCATACATGAATTTCTCTTTCCATCAAAAAAACTACAGGCCACAAACGTTATATCCATGCCTGAATTTGATATTACTTCTATTGTATCGGGAAAAGACCTTCTTAGTTTCAAGGGAAAAAATAAAGAAATTCTAGAAAAATATCCCTTGTCTTCTCAATAAAAATTATAGGTATATACATTTATGATAGTATGGGTAATAGGTCTTTCTGGCGCTGGAAAAAGTTCTGTTTCCAATGCTCTTTATAAAAAATGGAAAACCATATCGCCGTGCACGATAGTAGTAGATGGCGATGATATAAGAGATATTTTTTTATCAAATAATCCATCTAAAGATTACAATATAGAAGCTAGAAAAAAAAATGCCCATAGGATTGTGTCTATATGTAAATGGCTGGACAACCAAGGGTTTAATGTAATATGCCCAATATTATGTATATTTCCAGATATTTTAGAAAAAAATAGAAAAATCTTTTCCAACTACCTGGAAATATATCTCAAAGCACCAAAAAAAACCTTGTATGAAAGAGATTCTAAAGGGATATATCAACAATATAAACAAGGAAAAATAGAAAATGTTGTAGGAGAGGATATTCCTTTTCCATCTCCCCAAGAGCCTGACCTGGAGCTACTGAGTGATGGAACTTTCTCTATTAATGAACTGTCAACGATCATACTAAAAAAGATTCTAGGCACAAAAACCAAACATTTATACAATTACGATAAAGTTCATCATTTCCTTACACCTCTAGATTATTCTTTTTCTTCTCACCTTGGTGATATCTTTTTTGAATCCTGGCATTTTTCCAGATCTGAATTGAAAAAAAACTTAGAAGGACGCTTAAATAAAAAAGGGGAACTATCCGGAAAAGAATCTTGCTTGTCTGAAGAACTTTTTCAAACATTATTAAAAAAAATAAATGAAAAAAATATAGAAATTTTCAAAAATCAAAATAGTATTTTAAACTTGCTTGTAAAAAAATTTGAAGTCACAAAAAAAGTTTATCAATATTACCCTAAAGATATAGATCTCTTTATGAAAAAAAATAGATCTAATTACTGTTGTATTTCTTCTTATATTTTATTTGCTCAAGTATTAGATGAAGCTTTTAAATTTTCTAATTGCTTAACATATTTAAACTCCTTGTCAAAAGTTCTTGATATCATAGGATCCTATCAGTGTTTCATTAAAGATAGTGAAATACCTACAGTGGTTAATTTAATAAAATCTGAACAATCATATAACAATTTAATACAAAAAGCTTAGCATATGGGTAATTCTATTTTATTTTTAGCAGCAAATACAACAAGATCAAAATATTATTCTCAAGCAATGATTGAAAATAATATTTTCCCAGACATGGCTATATTAATGGGCATTCAAGACAAAGAAAAGATATTTGCTAGACATTATTCCCTGAAAAAATCCACTTATAAGAATGTTAGGCTATTTAATGATGCTATCTCACTGGTAGATACTTGCAAAAAGTTAACACAGAACCTTTTTATTTTAAGTGAAAAAACCAGTAATACAGATACTGTACGAGATCTTATTAAAAAATCCAAAGCTTCTTTGATTATCTATTCTGGTTTTCCTGGAGAAATTGTAAAATCTTCGCTTTTGGATTTAAATATTCCTTTTCTTCATATGCACCCTGGTCTCTTACCACAATACAGAGGAAGCACTACTGTCTACTACTCCATTCTAAAAGAAAAAAGCTGTGGTGTAAGCGCTATTATTTTAAATAAAGGAATAGATACTGGTCGAATTATTAAGCAAAAAACTTATCCTGCTCCTCCTGAATCTATTGATATTGATACTGTTTATGATCCAGCTATTAGAACAGACCTACTTATTGATGTACTAAAAGAATATAAAAGGCTTGGAGAAGAAGCTTTGTTAGGAAACACTCAAGATAGCACTGTAGGACAGACCTACTATATTATTCACCCCTTGCTAAAACATCTAGCTATAAAAAAGTGTTGTAAATAAAACTTAAAAACGCGGCACAATAAGTTGGAAATCCCAAGCATTTTTTCTATGTTTATTTATAAGAATTTCACATAGATTTTTATGAAAAGGAAGAAAAACCACTGAACCAGAAGGAACTTGATCTGGAGATAGAATCTTTTTTCCCATATAATTTTTTCCTACTCGACTGGTATCTTCGTCTATAAAAAACTCTATTTTCTTTTCCATAGAGCCTGCTAGCCATGTGGCCGATATAGCTGTGCCAAAAACACCAAAACTTTCATAACTTTCTAGTGTTTCCAGCATATTATGAAAAACTTGAATGGTATTAGGAATAGTATCAGAAAAAGAAAAATCACCAAAATTTTTTATAACATTATCAGACGTTATTTTTTCACCAAGAAAAGAAAGTTCTTTTGGAATCCAATCTAAGTCTTCTTGAAATTTTTTAAACCCTGAAGATTCCAACAAGTAGTCTAAAGAATTTCTTGTAAAATGTCCTATATGATCAGCTATCAATATATCAAAAGAACTTATAAAACAATTTGGCACTTGAATAAATATTTTACCATTTTCTGTAAGAAGGTTTTCCCTTATATGAGATAGCACTTCTCTGGGATTAGGAATATGTTCTAAAGAGTGAACTAGGGTCACAAGATCAAATTTTTTGTTTATATTTGCCAAGTCACCAAAATAAAACTCTTGAAAAGTGGGAATTTTTTGTAATTGCTTACGATTTTTATCGCTTAAGTCATAAGCATATAAGCTTGCGTTAGGGGCAATCTTGTGCGTTTCCGCTAAAAAGTTTCCCAACCCACAGCCAAAATCCAGAATACTGCCCTGCTGATTTAAAGGACATAAAATATTTATTCTTCGTAGAATTTCTTCACACCTTGAAACTTTTCTATCTCCTATAAATACTGTTTGAGTATCATTTTTTGATTGAAAAAAAGGTGTGTAATCAGAATAAATCTCTCCTAATTCTTTTTCTAATTTACGATCAAGAGGTTTTTGTACAAAACCACAATTGGCACAAAAACACAAATTTCCCCCTTTTGGAAAAGGTTTTGTATCTGATGTAACACGTGGTAATGTAGCGTACTCATTATATTTTTTTAGATTATCATTATTGCAAAGAGTACAGAACATCGGAAACGAAACCTCTAATTAGTAAAGCTCTTTTAAGTATAAAAAGCTTCTATAAAATAAGTCATGGATAACAGACTTGTAAATCAAATGGTCAATAACGTCAATTAAAAACTATAAAACCAGTTTTCTTCGTATAATCCCCTTCTCCCTTTTGTATGGCATAAAAAGATTAGCTATATAAATAGATTTTATATAGCTCTAAAGCAATTTTTCATATACATCTAAATCTGAAGGGCTATCTATTTCTGCCCAGGGGCTTACGGATGGTATACCTTTTATTTTCACTCCCTCTGATATCAGAAGATTTAGCATGGTTGTCATATCCATTTCCTTTATATTGCAGTCCTTTAGAATCTTTTTTATTTTTTTCCAGCTTTGGGGTGTTATTTTAAGCAACCCCATGTATTGACCTTGTATTTCATTTAGATTTTCTACTTTTTCGCCTATATTACTTAAATTTTTTTCTCTATCTATTTTAAAGCTTTCCAAGTCATCTAAAGGATTTTCGAACCTCAGTTGCCAAGCTTTTAAAAAGTTTTTATTATAAAGGATGGAAAATTCATCTGTACTCTTAATAAGTGGTTCTATTGTTTTTGATATATAAAAAATATCTGAATAAGATATGAGACAATCATATCTTATTAGCCACTCATCTGCCATAAAAAGCGAGTACACCATGTTAGTTTTGAACCAAAACTTATTATCAAAGAACTTAGAAATATACGAATGAGATAGTTTTTCTTTTTTATATCCAGAAACAACAGCTATCCCTTCTATACCAGCAGATCTTAATGCGTTTACTTGGTGCTGCAAAAGTGTTTTTCCCTTAAACTCAACCATACATTTTGGTTTCTCATTAGTAAAAGCACCGAGTCTACTTCCTCTCCCTGCTGCTAATATTATAGCTTTCATTTTATTCCTCTATATTATAAAATCTTTTGAAAATCTTTATATCTTCCTCTCTAAAAGGGTATATTCTCTCGGGATGCCACATTATACCTTTTATATTAAACCTATTATGATTAATCCCTTTTATAATAAAATCTTTAGATCGAGCCCAAATTTCAAAGCATGTTCCTTCATGATTTGTGCCATAGTCATGATAGCTATTTACAATACTTTTTTTGTTATCAATAAATATCTCTTGTTTGTTACAAACATGGCCCTTTATAGGCTTTAGAGGTATGCTAAAAAAATCTTGTATTTTTTGCATACCTCGACAAACACCCAGTAGAGGAATATTTCTCTCTATAGAAATATTAATTAGAAGTTCCTCTATTTTTTCTCTTTCAGCATCTAGTCCACCCAGGGAAGCAATATTACCTCCACCTGTTAGCAAAAATCCATCTAAAGCTTCTCGATCCAATAACATTTTTGTAAGTTCATAATCATTTGGCAAAAACAAAGGATAAATATTACATTTTTTAAAAAAGCTATACCATTGTCGATCTAGAGAGTCATAAGTTTCTTTTGTTTTTGAAGCATAAATTTGCCGTTGTGTTACAGCAATTTTTTTATACATATACACCTTACAACTCTACACTTTTAGTTAGGCAATCAATGCTTATTTGAGAATCATTTTTTATTTTATTATAGAGAGATCCTGCACCTATGATAGCAGGAATACCTAGTTCCCCACTTCGTATAGCCATGTGAGAATTCGCACCTCCATACTTTGTTATAAGAGCTAAAATATTATGGGAAAAAACCCAATCGTAACCAGGATCAGCATTTTCTATTAAAACTATTTTTCCGCAAATATCTTGTTTATTACTATCTGAAAGACGTACTGTTACACCTCTAGTTCTTTTTTGTGTTATATAATTGGGTTTTGCTTTTTCTTCGTAAAAAAAGAAAACATCTTTTTTTCTACTAATTAGAGGTGGTAAGCAAATCTTTTTTGTTAACTCAAAGCGTTTTTTTCGTCTTTTTATAGATGATTTCAAAATTTGTATAGGATCAGAAGCTACACTATTTAGTGACATAATAGATCCTATATGTGTGTATGCAGCGTCTTCTTCCTTGATACCCAACTTTTTTGCCTCTGCCTTAAAAAGAGTAAGCACTTTGTTAACACTTCTAGTAAAAATAAATTTTGAAAATTCTCTTGCTTCTATAGCTTCTTTTATAAAATTAATCAAACTTAAAGCATCTACAGAGAGTTTATGCTTTTTTATTTTCTCATTAATCAAGTTCATTTTATGCAGAGAAATTTTAAATTCAACTTTACTTTTTTTCTGTTTTTTTCTTTCTTCCCAGTTAAAATATGCATTAAAATCTTCCTCATAAGACCTTGAAAGAATATCATAAGTTCCTGGTCTTAAGTGGCCATATTTCTTTAAAAATCCTTCTTTATCAATGGTTTGAAAATCTAAAGATATAGAGCTGCTAACTGTATTTAAAGAAGCAAGAAATTCATCATATTCATTATTGGAAAATATCCCTTCTGTTACAAAAGATTTTAGAAACTCAACGGCAATAAAGCCAGCACGAGCTAAGCCTGCAAAAGGGAGCGTGCCATATCTTTTGCAATCCTCTATTAACCAGTAAATTTTAGAGTAACTTTCCATAGAGCTATCAACAATCTTTTTATAACGATTCTCTAGAATATAAATTTTTTCTAAGTCCTTTTTCCAAAGACCTTCTTTGTTACAAATAATTTTATTTGTAACATCTTTTATTTTTCTAGATATTTCCTGAATATCATTATCTGAAAATTTGTATTTTTTTAACTCTTCAAGACGTTTTTTAGTATTAAAAACATAGCAAGAAAATAAAATATCAAACTCCACCTTATCATGCAAACAAGCATTCTCTTTTAGTTTATCTAAATAATAGTTCACAAGCTTATTTGCAATTTTTTCGTCCAGAGCCTTTGGTATAAATGAATTAAAGCTTACTCTAATATCAACATATGGCATTCCCTCAAATTCAATTAACAAAGGAAAGCTTCTAAGATTTCTATAACCATAATTATCTCTTTGATATGCCCATACCGAATTAGTTATAAGCTCTCTATATAGAGATAAAGCCAGAGGTCTGGGTTTTATTCCTACAATCTCAGCTGGGTTCCAATCTGGCATAACACCATAGACACCTTCATCTCCACATAAATAGGGATGAGGCTTTATCCAGTTTTCTAACCTGTTAGATAGAGAAACTAAAGCTTCATAGTGTTCTTCATCTTTTTTCTGTAATATTTCCTCATTTATAATCAAAGGTCTTGCTTGAAAAAGATATAGGTTATCTTTTTTATCAATAGCAAACTCTATATCTAGTGCCTTTTGTTCTAATACGTCTTCAAGTTCAAAACACAGGCTTATGAGATTATCCCTGAAATCATTAAATTTTTTATTATAAAGCCTATGACAATAAAACGTTTCCGTCTCATTAGATCTTCCAGAAGTTATAGTGTCAGTCCTTCCTGTAGAATCATCATAGTTAATTTTTATATAAGGAGAATTATTATTAGGATCACGAGAAAAGAGGACACCTGAAATTTTTACATTTTCCAGCATAGGTTGTATAAAAATTTCGTTATTAATATTTTTAATATTAAAACTAGCATCAACCTTTGTGATAGCTTTACATATAGACTCTACACCTTTTACATTTAAAATTGATTCAAATTGACCTGCACAGGAATTATCTAAAGTATCTTCATTATATGCAGAGCTTCTTACAATTAATGTTGAATCTATCCATCCCTTTTCTTTTATAGAATTTATAACAGCTTCTTTATTATCTTTCCATTGTTGAGTCGTAAAGCACAACTGGTCCAAAACAATGGCATTTTTAATTTTATCCCCTAAAAAGCTTAAGGTCTTAGCTTTACTTCTCATTTGTTTTCCCCAACAATAGTTTTACTTTAGGGACGATATTATAAGAATCATCCCAAGTAAACAAAAAATCATAGTTCTCAAGTTAACTACTCCCCTGTTTTGTATTGTTAAACCTTTTTTAAACTAAAGTATTTTACTTAAAATAGAATCAAAATGATTAAAGTCTTTAAGATGAATTACTATCTTTTTATCTTCTCCATTTAAAAGAATATCCACTGTAGCATTCCATTTTTCAGACAATATATTTTCCAATGCTTTAATATCTTCGTTCTTTTCATACCTATTAGTTGGAGCTTTTTTCTCTTTTTTTATAGGTTGTTTGAATAATTTTTCTGTTTCACGAACACTGAGTCTGTTTTCAAGTATTTTTCCTAAACAAACCTCCGATTTTGAGTTTTCAAAACCTATCAAACATCGAGCATGTCCATAGCTTATTTTTTTCTCATTTAGCGCTTTTTTTATAACAGGAGAAAGCTTATTTAACCTGATAATATTAGCTATATAACTTCGACTTTTACCAAGAGTTTCGGCTAAAACACCTTGGGTAAAATTATAGAGTTCTATTAAATTTTCATATGCCATTGCTTCTTCAAGGGGAGACAGCTGTACTCTTTGAATATTTTCAACCAAAGAAATTTTCATTTGGTCGATAGTGTTCATTTTATGCTCAATAATAGGTATCGTTTTTTGCCCTGCTATTTGACTTGCACGCCATCTTCTTTCTCCCGCAATAATTTCATACCGATTATCATCTTTTTTTTGAACAATAATTGGCTGAAGCACACCATATTCTTTTATAGATAAAGCTAATTCTTGCAAAGAGTTTTCATGTATTGTTTTTCTTGGCTGATCTTTGTTTGGATAAATTTTATCCAGAAAAATTTCCTGTATACTATTGCTCTCTTTATTGTTTTTATCATTTTCTGAAAAAGCTACCCTTGGAAGGTCTTCTTGTGTCTCCCTTAAAAGAGCTGCTAACCCTTTTCCCAAAGCATGTTTCTTAGTCATCGTTACGCACCTTTTCTCTTTCTAAAAATTCTGAAGCCAGAGCCATATAGGCTTGAGACCCTCTACTTTTAATATCGTAAAACAAAATACTCATTCCATGAGAGGGAGCCTCCGCAATTTTAACATTTCTTGGAATGGTTGTATCAAAAACTAACTCTTGAAAATGCTTTTTAACATCCTGTTCAACTAAAGAACTTAAGGCATTTCTCTTGTCATACATTGTTAAAACAATTCCCTCAATTTCTAAAAAAGCATTAAACCTTTTTTTTACTTTTTTAACTGTACTAAGAAGATAGCTTAAGCCTTCAAGGGCATAATATTCACACTGCAAAGGAACAAGAATCGAATGAGATGCTGTCAGTGCATTAATTGTCAACATACTTAGAGAGGGGGGACAATCTATAAAAATATAATCATAAGTGCTAAAGTTATTTAATAGATATTTTTTTAAGTGATATTCTCTTTCTTCAATATGCAGAAGGTCCACTTCAGCACCAGCTAAATTTTGACTACTACTTAATAAATCTAAAAAGGGAATTGTTGTTTTCTGTATAATATTTTTTTTATTTTGAATAAGACCTTCATAAGTTCCAGGTTTTTTCTTGTTTCCAGATAATCCTGTTGTTGCATTTCCTTGGGGATCTAAATCAATAACTAATGTTTTTTTATTTAACACAGCCAAACAACTAGCTAAGCTTATGGCTGTTGTTGTCTTTCCCACCCCCCCTTTTTGATTGACTACAGAAATAATTTTCATTTATGCTTTATATTCCTTACTAACAGCCAAACCCTGTGATCATTATTATCTACTTTCTCCATAATATCTCCGATAAAAATAACGTCAACATCAAAAAACCAGTTTTTTCTAGCATCATCTATTTCTTCCTGAAATTTTTCACCCTTCCAAAAAATCCCTATGCCTTTCTTCCCTAACTTATTATTTGAATATTTAAGAAGTTTGTCTAACCTGCAAACACCTCTGGCAGTAATCAAATCCATTTTTTCAATTTTTTTATCTTCTACTCTTTTATTTACAACCTCCACATTTAGAGAAAGTTTTTCTTTAAAGTGTTGAAGAGCTCTACATTTTTTTTGTATAGATTCAAATAAAAAACCTTTTGAGTTTTGAAGAAGAAGACTCATAGGCACACCAGGCAAACCACCTCCTGAGCCTATGTCTAAAAAAGTTTTTACATCTGAAGTAAATACTTCACCTCTATAATATTTTAGAGCTATATAACCCAATACACTATCTAATATATGCCTATCCCATATATTTTCAATATCCCTTCGGCTAACTAGGTTGATACTTTTGTTAGCCTCTTTTAAAAGAGTTTCATATTTTTTCAATTTTTCAAATGTTTCACGTGAAACATTTTTTAAAATATCTCTATACATCTGATATTTGAAATCAAGAAGTCATAGAAGAAAAGAAATCTTCATTGTTCTTAGCATACTTTAGTTTTCCTGTCAGAAATTCCATTGCCTCAACAGGAGACATAGGATTTAAGACCCTACGCAAAACCCACATCTTTGAAAGAGTAGCTTTATCAACAAGAAGCTCTTCTTTCCTGGTACCTGTGCGAGAAATATCCATGGCTGGATAAACCCTTTTATCAGAAAGCTTTCTATCCAGCACTATTTCACTATTACCTGTACCTTTAAATTCCTCAAATATAACCTCATCCATTCGAGAGCCAGTCTCTATAAGCGCTGTAGAAACAATGGTCAAAGATCCTCCAAACTCAATATTACGAGCAGCTCCAAAAAATCTTTTTGGCCTTTGCAAAGCATTAGCATCAACACCACCTGTCAAAACTTTTCCCGAAGAAGGAATAACCGTATTATATGCTCTTGCTAAACGTGTAATGGAGTCCAATAAAATAACAACATCTATTTTTTGCTCAACCAATCTCTTGGCTTTTTCTATAACCATTTCAGCCACTTGAACATGGCGAGCAGCTGGCTCATCAAAAGTTGAACTAACAACTTCACCTTTAACTGTTCTAGACATATCTGTTACTTCTTCCGGACGCTCGTCTATTAAAAGGACTATTAGATAGACCTCCGGATGATTTGTCTCTATCGCATGAGCAATATTTTGCAACATAACAGTCTTTCCTGTACGAGGAGGAGCTGTAACAAGGGCTCTTTGGCCCTTTCCTATGGGTGCTACTAAGTCTATGACTCTTAAACTCATATCCTTAACAGCTGGGTCTTCTATTTCCAAATTTAATCGTTGATTTGGATACAACGGCGTAAGATTATCAAAATTAATTCTATGCTTCAGATCTTCAAGGTCATCAAAGTTTACCTTATTTAACTTAGTCATAGAAAAGTATTTTTCACCTTCCTTCGGGGCTCTAATTTCACCCTCTAGAGTATCACCCGTTCTCAAGCCATTCTTCCTAATAACATTTGGAGATATGTAAATATCATTAGGTCCAGGTAAGTAGTTTGATTCGACAGATCGCAAAAAGCCAAAACCATCTTGCATAACCTCAAGAACGCCCTGACCAAAAATAGCAGTACCTTTTTCTGCCATTTCCTTCAAAATAGAAAAAACCATTTCTTGCTTTCTTAAAGAGCTAGCATTTTCAATATTAAGATCTTCCGCAAAACTTAATAAATCTTGCGGAGATTTTTTATTTAGTTCTTGTAAATTCATTGATGTTTCCTACGCCTAGAATAAGGACTGATAGTTATGCGCCAAAATAACGGTGCTTGGAGTATACATCTATCAAAAATTAAAAAATAGAGCAATATAAAAATTCTTTACTCTGTATACCGTCTGGTTGGTTCCTTTAAAAGATCTTGTTTTTATAGTAATGAAAAAGGAAAAACCTCATCAAAAAAATTTTTTGATCTTGCAACCAAAAATAGCCTATTATTTCTTATATCTTGGTTTAAATCATTAATTAAGAGCTTATCAAAAAACTCACTTATTCTTGTTTGCAATGGAAGCAATTTTTCTATTTGTTTTTCTATATCTTCTGATAAATAAAATTCTTTTTCTAGTTCACCTAAAGAAAAAAACAGATCTTTTTCTTCTTTTTTCGAAAGAAAGTTTTTATTAAAAGTGCTTTTTCCTAAAATCTGTTTTTCTGCATCTATAATATTACTAATACGTCTGTAATTTTTTAAAAGGAATTCCCCTTCTTTTTTTCTCAAAAACTTTTCTATATAGGTTAAATTTTTTAATGTTTTAAAGAGAGACTCTTGAGGAAACCTAAACAATGAAGCCTCTATTACTTTATGGTCATGCCCTTTTTCTTTAAGATAGTATCTTAGTCTCTCTTTCAAAAAATCTTGTATTTTTTCCATGCAATGTTCTTTATTCTTTTTATCAGCCAATCCTTGAGCAATATATGCATTATATGACCTTTCAAGAAGGGTGGTCAGATCAAAGTCCAAATTGTTGGTAAAGATAAGACGAAGCAGACCCAGGGCACTTCTTCGCAAAGCGTAAGGATCTTTAGAACCTGTTGGTATAAGACCTTTGGAAAAAAACCCCACCAATGTATCTATTTTATCCAACAAGCTAAGAACAGCACTTAATGGTTTTTGAGGACAAAAGTCCTCAGGGCCCGCTGGATTATAATGTTCTTTTATAGCATCACAAACATGTTTGTTTTCATCCATTAAACCAGCATAGTATCCTCCCATTATCCCTTGCAGTTCAGGAAATTCAGCTACTATTCCTGTACACAGATCTGCTTTACAAAGTTTTGCTGCTTTTATAGCGTCTTTTTTTGATATTTGGTTCTTTTCGAGGTATTCAATGAGAAAAGATTGTTTTATCAGAGTCTCTAATCTTTCCTTTTTTTCCCACATTGTGCCAAGATTTTTATAAAAAAGACGTTCTTTTAATTTTAAAGAAAAATCCCTTAAGGTTTTTTTTTGGTCTAAGTTCCAATAGAAAGATGCATCTTCTAAGCGAGCCTTTAAAACTTTCTCATTCCCTTTGCGTATATTATTTTTTATCTGCTCCACATTTGTTGGCATATTACTAACAATTATAAAAAATGGAACAGGATTTTTTCCTTTATATAACAAAAAATATCTTTGATGAACTCTCATTGTTGTTTCTAAAATTTCCTTAGGTAATTTTAAGAATTTTTCATCAAAACTTCCTTTTATAAACCATGGATATTCAACAAGGCCTGCTACTTCTTTTATTAAGTCTTTAGATTCTTGAGGCGCAGCGTTTATCTTTTTAGATAAAAGAGAGATCCCTTCTTGTATTTTTTTTATTTTTCTCTCTCTCTTTAATAAAACAAATCGTTTCTCTAATTCTTGTTTATATTCAGACCAAGACTTCACCTCAAAAAACTCAGGATGCAATATATGGTGTCCTTGCGTTTTATTAGAAGATCTTATGCCATGCCATTCTATGTGTAACACCTTTCCTTTAAAGATAAGATTTATATGTCTAATGGGTCTAACCCAACGAGCTTCTTTCTCGCCCCACCGCATAGTTTTTGGCCAAAAAAAAGAATCCAATATATTTTTCGTAATATCTTTCAAGATATCAGAAGTAGCTTTTCCCTTTTTTAAAAATTCTGCTGTTAAAAACTCTCCTTTTGGTGTTTTTTCTATTAAACAGTCTGATTTTCTTATATTTAAACTTTTTAAGAATCCCTGAATAGCTTTTTCCGGAGCATCAATACGAGGTCCTTTTCTTTTTTCTGACTTATCTTCTTGTTTTTCTGGTAAATTTTCTATATATGCCACTAATCGACGTGGTGTCACATATGTTTTTATGTTACAAAAAGTAAGATTTTGTTCTTTTAAAAGGTTTTCAAATTTTTCCCTTAGCTGTTGTAAAGCCATGCTCTGAAATCGAGAAGGGATTTCTTCCATAAGTATTTCTAAGAAAAAGTTAGCCATTTACATACTTATCCTTATTTGTTCTTTCACATTTTTCAAGCCAAGATTTACAGCATTTTTTTGCTAGATCTCTAATGCGTTTAATATATGAAGCTCTTTCCAATACAGATATACCGCCCCTTGCATCCATAAGATTAAAAAGGTGGCTTGCTTTAATACAGTACTCATAGGCAGGCAAAGGGAGATCCCATCCTAAAAGACTCCTACATTCCTTCTCACAATCTTCAAATTGCTGACAAAGCGTTGCCACATCAGACTTTTCAAAATTAAATTCAGAAAACTCTTCTTCCGAAGGAAGGTAAACATCTCCATAGGTAAGAATTTTTTCTTCTTCTCCTTCCGAAGGAGAGTTCCATACAATATCAGAAAAATGCTTTTTACCTTGTAACAGTACAGCCAAGCGCTCCAAACCATAAGTTAATTCTAAAGAAACGGGATGACAAGCAATTCCCCCCATTTGTTGAAAATAAGTATACTGTACAACCTCCAAACCATTACACCAAACTTCCCAGCCAAGTCCTGAAGCGCCAAGTGTTGGGCTTTCCCAGTCATCCTCTACAAAACGTATATCATTTTTTTTTATATCTATTCCTATAGCGTCTAGACTTTGTAAGCAAAGTTCCTGGGCATTTTCTGGAGAAGGTTTCATTATAACTTGAAATTGGTGAAACTTTTGAAGACGATTGGGGTTTTTTCCATACCTTCCATCCGTGGGACGACGAGATGGTTGAACAAAAGCAACATTCCATGTCTTTGGTCCCAATGTATACAGTGTTGTTGCCGGGTGAAAAGTTCCAGCCCCCATTTCCATATCATATGGCTGCAAAATTGCACATCCCTGTTTAGACCAAAAGGTTTGCAGAGTAAAGATAAGATCTTGAAAAGATTTTGTCGGGTCCATTAGTTTCTTTTAAATCCAAATTTTATCAGATCGTATTATTACCCTTGCTTTTGGTCAAGGTCCTTGTATGATAAAATATCTAAAATTATTTTAATTATGAAAATATCACAAAAAATAAAAAAAATTTTAAAAAATTATTCTTACGCTCCACCAGTTGTCCAGCTGAACCTAGCTCGTCTTTTTATGCATGGAAAGCTTTCAGGAACAGGAAAACTTCTTATTTACCCTATAGATCAAGGGTTTGAGCACGGACCCAGCAGCAGTTTTTCAGAAAATATAAATAGTTTAGACCCTCTATATCACTTTAAACTAGCCTCAAAAGCAGGTCTTTCTGCTTTGGCAGCACCACTTGGTTTTTTGCAAACAGGCGCTATTCCGTATATGGGAGAAATACCTTTAATTTTGAAGTTAAACAATGGATCAAAGTTGTCTCCCGGTGGAAAAGAAGCAAACCAAGCTACAACAGCCTGTATAGATGAGGCTATTCGGCTTGGCTGTATAGGTATCGGTTTTACAATTTATCCTGGCGTAAATAAAACATATAGTCTCTATGAAGAGCTGGCAGAACTAATAAAAGAAGCTCAAGATAAAGGTCTTTTTGTTGTTGCATGGTCTTACCCTCGTGGCAATATGAAAAAAGAGGATGAAACGGCCTTAAATATAATAGATTATGGTGCTCACATAGCATGTTTATTGGGAGCTCACATAGTAAAGGTAAAAATACCAACAGATTATATAAGCCCTATTATAAATTCCAAAGCATATGATACCTCTTTAATAAAAAATCAATCTACTCGCATAGGACATGTTGTTAAAAGTTGTTTTAATGGAAAGAGAGTAGTTATTTTTTCAGGAGGAAAAAAACAACCTCTAGAAAAAATATATGATGAAGCTATATCTATACGTGATGGCGGTGGATACGGAGCTATAATAGGTAGAAACTGCTTTCAACGACCTTATGAAGAATCCCTAGAAATGTTAAAAAACCTTATACAAATTTATAAAACCCCTATTTAATAAAAAAACATGGTTGAGAAATGAAAATAAATGGTAACTCTATTAGAGTAGGTAACGTTATAGAGCATAAAGGAAATTTATGGGTAGCTGTGAAAACACAACATACTCAACCTGGCAAAGGAGGAGCTTATCTACAGGTTGAGCTTAAAAATTTGCGCGATGGAACAAAATTAAACGAGCGGTTTCGTTCAAGTGAATCTGTTGAACGTGCCCGACTTGATGAAGTACCTTATCAATTTCTTTTTTCAGATGGTGATCTTCATACTTTTATGCACCCTGAAACTTTTGAGCAGATAACATTAACATCAAATATTATAGGAGAAGAATCCTTAAAATACCTAAAAGAAGGAATTATTTTTATTTTAAGTATTTATGAGGAAGAGGTTGTTTCCGCTTCTCCGCCAGAAACAATTGTTTTACAAGTAGTAGAAGCAGACTCCGTTGTAAAAGGTCAAACAGCCTCTTCTTCTTACAAACCATCTGTATTGGAAAACAATATGCGTTTGATGGTTCCTCCTCACATTGCTCCAGGAACTAAAGTTATTGTCAGAACAGAAGATGATACATATCTTGAAAAATACAAAGAAAGCTAAATATTATGTATGAAAGACAATTTCAAACAAGGTCTCCTATTATAAATACAATGGCAAAAGCAGCCTTTTCTTCAGCAAAAAAACTGATTCGCGACTTTAATGAATTAGGTTTTTTACAAGTATCTAAAAAGGGGCCTGGTGATTTTGTTTCTGCAGCAGATAAGCGCTCTGAAAAAATAATATTTACTGAGCTAAAGAAAGCAAGACCTGATTTTGGGTTTCTCATGGAAGAATCGGGTGAAATAAAGGCAGAAAAGGGAGACTCTCGATGGATTATAGATCCTTTAGATGGAACAACAAACTTCCTCCATGGCATCCCTCATTTTTGTATATCCATAGCTCTTGAAACAAAAGGTATTATTACCTCTGGTATTGTTTATGACCCTATAAAGGATGAATTGTTTTGGGCAGAAAAGGGGTTAGGGGCTCACATGAACACACAAAGACTAAGAGTTTCTTCTAGAAAAAATATGAATGAATCTCTTGTAGCTACAGGCATACCTTTTTGCGGTCATGGAGCACATGATGTTTTTTTCAAAGAAATGAAAGAAGTTTCACCGAAAGTAGCAGGTATAAGAAGAATGGGCGCTGCCGCTTTAGATTTAGCTTATGTTGCAGCTGGAAGATATGAGGCCTACTGGGAAAAAGATATACATCCTTGGGATATATCAGCAGGACTAATACTTGTTCAAGAAGCAGGCGGTTTTTTAATGTCATTAACTGGTGAGAAAAAACTGCACTTATCCAATGGGATTTTAGCGGGAAATGATGCTATTTTTAAGGAAATGAAGAATATCTTGAAATAATACAAAACTATTGTTTTTAATAAAAGACTCTCAATGCTTGCTCCATAGATCACCTGGTAAAAATTCTAACATTTCTTCATGTTTCATTGTTTCTTCTTTCGTAGGAGAAATAACAGACCATGCTCCAAGCTTAAGTTTTTTGTTATCTATCAGATCCTTCTTTTTATAGGCATCTTTACTTACGGTTATTTTTTTGTCTTTCAAGCCTAACCCTAGTTGTCTACAACCTTTAAGGTCTAAGTACACATCTAACAAGAGTTCAGCATCTAATAAAGCTCCATGAAAAGTCCTTTGAGCTAAGCTTATTCCAAATCTTTTACATAAAGCATCTAGACTATTTTTTGCTCCTGGAAATTTTTTTCTAGCCATCTGTAGAGTATCTATAACTTTGTCTAAAGAAATAGGTTTTCTTTCAAGCCATTGAAGTTCTGCATTAATAAATTTCATATCAAATGGTGCATTGTGAATAACTAAATCTCCATCGCCTATAAACTCTAGAAAATCTTTAGCTATTTCTTTAAAAACGGGTTTATCTTTTAGAAAATATTCTGAAATACCATGAATCTTAAAAGCTTCTTCTGGCATATTCCGTTCGGGGTTTATGTAGGTATGAAAACTTTTCCCTGTTGGCATACGATTTATTATTTCTAACGCTCCTATTTCTACAATCCGGTGTCCTTCTTCTGGTGTTAATCCTGTAGTTTCTGTATCCAGTATAATTTCTCTCATTAGACTTCTTCCTATTATTTATCTTTTTTGCTTGTTTTTCATATAAACAATCTCAAGTTTTACTTTTTACATTGTCTTTTTCAGAAATATCTGTTGATAAAACTGTTAATAACAAAAAGTCTTATTTTTTATATGGTTATAATATACATTTATAAAAATTTAAACCTATAAGTTATACACTATTAGCTTTTTTTACTATTTTTTACTGTTTTTTTTTATTATCTTTTCTTTTCAAAAAGATAGTAAAAATTCTTATGTGGATAAACCTGTGTATATTTTTTTATACAACTTATACACGGCATAACATAAACAACTATAATTAATAAATATTTTATATTGTTAGAGTACTAATTAAAAAAAAGAAACTATTGCTTTTTATAATAAAACTTTATAGAGTCTATCTTGAAAAATAGAAGGATTTTTTATGGTTATGATCCACTCTCATTCTAAGACTTTTTTAAAAAAAACATCAGAAATATCTAAAAAAATAGATGATAAAATTTTAGAGAAACTCGTTGATGAACTTGCTTTGTTAAAAGACAGAAAGGGAAGGTTGTTTTTATTAGGTATAGGGGGCAGTGCTGCCAATTGTAGTCATGCTGTAAATGATTTTCGAAAAATATGTAATATTGAAACCTATTCACCTGTAGATAATGTTTCAGAGTTAACTGCAAGAGCTAACGATGAAGGGTGGGATACTATATTTTCTTCTTGGTTAAAAGTTAGTCGTATAAACAATAAAGATGCTGTTTTGATTTTCTCTGTGGGTGGTGGAGATATTGATAAAAATATTAGTCCCAATATTGTTAAAGCTATACAGCTTTGCAAAGAAATAGGAGCTAAAGTTTTTGGTATAGTAGGAAGAGATGGTGGTTATACAAAAAAGGAAGGAGATATAGTTATTAATATTCCTGTGGATGATTCTAGCATGATAACACCTCATTCTGAAGCCTTTCAAGGTGTTTTATGGCATTGTTTAGTATCACATCCTAAGCTAAAAGAGCACATTTGTAAGTGGGAAAGCACAGACAAGTAAGAATCTTATGAAAAAAAGAGCTCTTTTTCTAGATAGAGATGGTATTATAAATAAAGCGTATGTTGTTAATGGTAAATCATATCCTCCAAGAAAAATAGATAATTTTTATTTATTGCCAGGGGTTTCTAAGTCTCTAAAATTATCTAAGGAATTGGGTTTTTTGAATATTATAATTACAAATCAACCTGATATATCTAGTGGAAAAACCACCCAGGAATTTGTAGATACTTGTCATAGAAAGCTTTTAGACGCTCTTCCGATAGATGATATATATGTTTGTTCACATAGTGATGAAGAACTTTGTTCTTGTAGAAAACCTAAGCCAGGAATGATTTTAGATGCTCAGAAAAAATGGAATATTGATTTAGAAAAAAGTTTTTTAGTGGGAGACAGATGGAAAGATATAGAGGCTGGTCAAAGCGTAAAGTGTTGTTGCTTTTTTGTTAATTATAAGTACAATGAGCGGCAACCCAAGCAGCCTTTTGTAGAGGTTTCTGACTTAGAAGAAGCTGTTAAAAATATTTATGAGAGAGAAAAATGAAACAACATCTAGATGATTTGAAAGTTAAGATATTTGCTGATGGAGCTGATGTGGATTCCATGAAAGCTATGACAAAAAATCCTTATGTGAAAGGGTTTACAACAAATCCTACTTTGATGAAAAAAGCAGGTGTATCTGATTATGAAAAATTTGCTGAATTTGTAGCTAAAGAGTTTTCTAATTATCCTGTTTCTTTAGAAGTTTTTTCTGATGATTTGTCCATTATGGCAAAGCAAGCTGAAAAAATAGCTTCTTATGGTGATAATATATATGTAAAAATTCCTGTTTCTAATTCTAAAGGAGAATCTACTAAGGAGCTTATAAGAGATTTGACCTTGGAAGGGGTTAATCTTAATGTTACAGCTATAACTCTCTTGAATCAGGTTGAATCAGTTTTTGATGCTTCGCAGGGACAAGCTTCTGTTGTTGTTTCCGTTTTTGCTGGTCGCATAGCAGATACGGGTGTTGATCCTCTACCTATTATGAAGGAAAGTTCTAATATTTTAAAACCTAAGCCTAATCTTCAGCTACTTTGGGCAAGTCCTAGAGAAATATTTAATATATTTCAGGCTGATGAGGTAGGGTGTCATATTATTACTGTAGCGAACAGTATGTTATCTAAATTAAACCTGATAGGAAAAGATCTAAAGGAATATTCCCTTGAGACAGTACGGATGTTTTATGAAGATGCTCAATCAGCAGGGTATAATATTTAAAAAAGGAGAAATTTATGGCTAAAAAAGTATTAATAACGGGTGGTGCTGGTTATGTAGGGCATGTTTTAACCCCGCAATTGCTTGAAAAAGGGTATGATGTTGTTGTTTATGATACCTTGTTTTTTGGGAATAATCTTGGTTCTCATCCTAATCTAGAGGTTATACAAGAGGATGTAAGAGATACAGAAAAGTTTGAGAAAGCTTGTGAAGGCGTAGACACTGTTCTACATTTGGCATGTATATCCAATGATCCTAGTTTTGCTTTGGATGAAGGTTTGAGTGAGTCCATAAACTATACTTGTTTTGAGCCTATGGTTATAGCTGCTAAAAAAGCTGGTGTTAAAAGGTTTGTATACTGTTCTTCTAGCTCTGTTTATGGTGTTAGTGATAAACCTGATGTAAAAGAGGATCATCCTCTTGTTCCTCTTACTTTATATAATAAATTTAAAGGATTATGTGAACCTTTGTTGTTTAAACATATGTCAGACGATTTTACATGTGTTACTATTCGTCCTGCTACAGTTTGTGGTTATAGTCCTAAAACAAGGCTAGATCTTTCTGTTAATATTTTGACAAATCATGCTGTAAATAATAGGAAAATTTTAGTTTTTGGTGGTAATCAACTTCGTCCAAATTTACACATTCAGGATATGGCAGACTTGTATGAATTTTTGTTAGAAGTTCCTTCTGAAAAAATACAAGGAGAAACCTTTAATGCTGGGTATCAAAATATGTCAATTTTAGATATAGCCAAGACAGTTAAAAAGGTTGTAGAAGAAGAAATGCCAGGAAAAGAAATAGAACTTGAAGTAACAGAGTCAAATGATCCAAGGTCTTACCATATAAATTCGGATAAGATTGCAGAGAAGATAGGTTTTAAACCTAAACACTCTGTAGAAGATGCTGTTAGAAGTTTATGTAAAGCTTTTTCCGCGGGGCTTCTACCTGATAGCATGAATGCTGATAAATATTCTAATGTTAATATACTTAAGAATAAAAAAGCTGTTTAATATTGTAAGGGACAAGTATGAAGAAGAGAGCCGTTGTTACAGGAGGAGCTGGTTTTATAGGAAGCCATATGGTAGATCTCCTGATAGAGAGAGGATATAAAGTTAGGGCTATAGATAGTTTTTTAGGAGGAAACCCTTCTAACATAGAGCACTTAAAAAATAATTCAGACTTTGTTTTTGAAGAACGTGATATAAGAAACTATAAGCCGAAAGATCCTTTCTTTAAGGATGTAGACTACATATTTCATTTTGCAGGAATAGGAGATATTGTTCCCTCCATAGAAAAGCCCATAGACTACATGTCTATTAATGTTCAAGGCACGGTTAATATGTTAGAGTGTGCTAGAGCTGCAAGTGTTAAAAAGTTTGTTTATGCTGCATCTTCTTCTTGTTATGGAAAAGCAGATGTTCCCACAAAAGAAGATCATCCTATTTCTACTTTGTATCCATATGCTTTAAGTAAGTACCTAGGAGAGAAAGCGGTCTTTCATTGGAGCAAGGTTTATAAATTGCCCGTAAACTCCATAAGAATTTTTAACGCTTATGGAACAAGATCTAGAACAACAGGAGCATATGGAGCTGTTTTTGGTGTATTTTTAAAGCAAAAGATAGAAAAAAAGCCTTTTACAGTTGTTGGAGATGGAAACCAGTCTAGAGATTTTTTGTATGTGACAGATGTTGCCAGGGCTTTTCTTGCTGCAGCTGAAACTGATAGGACAGGAGAAATTTATAATCTTGGAGCAGGAAACCCTCAAACAGTTAATAAGCTTGTTGATCTTTTAGGGGGGAAGGTTGTTAATCTTCCAAAAAGACCTGGAGAACCTGACAGTACACACGCCGATATTTCAAAGATTACTTCGCAACTAAACTGGAAGCCAGAAGTTAGTTTTGAAGAAGGAGTGAATAGAATGTTGGAAGTTCTTGACTATTGGCAGGAAGCGCCTTTATGGGATGAAGCTTCTATAGAAAAAGCTACAAAAACTTGGTTTAAAGTTTTATCTTAATTTTTTTGAGTAAGAGGTATTTATGGATAATTTTAATAAATCTATGGTAAGCCATAAAATAAAAACACGAGAAAAACTTTTAGAGAAAATAGGTTCTTTTCCTAGAGAAAAAAAAGTTGTGATGTGTCATGGAACTTTCGATGTTGTTCATCCAGGTCACATAAGGCATTTAATGTATGCAAAAAGCAAAGGGGATGTACTAGTTGTTAGTATTACAGGTGATAAGCATATAAAAAAAGATGCTTACCGACCATATGTTCCTCAAGAATTGAGAGAAATTAATTTAGCAGCTTTGGAGGTTGTTGATTACGTTATTGTTGATGGAGATGAAACACCTATAAAAAACCTTCGAGCTATTAAACCAGATTATTTTGCAAAAGGATTTGAATATATCAAGGATGAGGTTCATCCTAAAACCCAAGAAGAAATAGAGGTTATAGAAAGTTATGGAGGAGAAGTTCTTTTTTCTCCTGGAGATTTTGTACGTTCGTCTTCAGCTTTGATAAATATAGAACCACCTGCTATAGAGGTTGAGCGTGTTATGATGCTCATGGGGGAAGAAAATATAACGTTTGATACTTTAAGAAAAACAGTAGAGAGTTTAAAAGATATAAAAGTCCATGTTGTAGGAGATACTATTGTGGATAGTTATACCTACTGTACACCCATAGGAGGCGGTACAAAAACCCCTACCATGAGTTTGCGCTATGATAAAAAAGATGATTATGTGGGAGGAGCAGCTATTGTAGCTAAGCACATAAAATCTGCTGGTGCAAAAGTTGTTTTTTCTACTGTTTTGGGACAAGATGATTTTGCTAAAATGGTGTTAGATGACTTAAGACAATCGAACATAGATACTTTGGATATTATAGATAAAACAAGGCCTACAACTAATAAAAATGCGATCATTGCTGGGGGATATCGCTTATTAAAAGTTGATACTGTTGATAACAGATCTATATCGGATAAGATTCTTCATTTAATAGAGAGCAATATAAAATCTACAGAATGTGATATTATTGTTTTTAGTGATTTTAGGCATGGAATTTTTAGTAAAAACTCTATAGAAACGCTGGTGAAAAGCATCCCAGAAAGTGTTTTTAAAGTAGCAGATAGCCAAGTTGCTAGTCGATGGGGAAACATAGTAGATTTTAAAAATTTCGACCTTATAACACCGAATGAGAGGGAGGCTAGGTTTTCCATGGGTGATCAGGACTCTGTTGTCCGAGATCTTGCTTTTAATATAAAAAATATGTCTAAATGTAAAAACCTTATATTAAAGCTTGGTGAACGAGGTCTTATAATGTGTCGAGATTTGCCTCCAGAAGATCATAGAAGTTTATTTTCTGTTGGTAATTTTACAGATCATGTCTCTGATGCCGTTGGTTCAGGGGATGCTTTATTATCGTATGCTTGTTTAGCTCTTTATGCTACAAAAAATGAGGCTATAGCTGCTATTTTAGGTTCTTTAGCTGCAGCTGTTGAGTGTGAATATGATGGAAATATTCCTGTAACACCTAAGGATATATTAAAAAAAATAGATTACCTCGAAGGTAAAGTAAGGTTTGATGCAAGAAAGTAAAATGCGGTTTATAACTATAGGATATGGAGTTCAAGGAAGGAAAAGAGCGGCTGTTGCTGGAGATTCTTCTGTAGGGATCGTAGATCCATATAGTAAAGAAGCAAATTACAAAGATATAAAAGAAGTTCCCTTAAATACTTTTGATGGAGCTTTTGTTTGTACACCTGATTCTGAAAAAAAAGAAATTCTAAAATATCTTTTAGAAAAGGGAAAACATGTATTAGTTGAAAAACCATTATTTTTAGAATCAAAAGAAGAACTTCTTTTTTTAAAAAATTTAGCTAAAAAAAATGGTGCTACTTGTTGTACAGCTTATAACCACAGATTTGAGCCTCATTTTATAAAAATGAGAGAAGTTCTACAGTCTGGTTTGCTAGGAAAGGTGTATAAGATTAGATTATTCTATGGTAATGGAACGGCTCGCTTGGTTAAAGAGTCCTTATGGAGAGATAAAGGGTATGGTGTTCTTCCTGATTTGGGATCTCATTTGTTAGATACCTTTCTCTTTTGGTTTTCTGATGAAAAAGTTCAAGATTTTAAAGTTTTGAGAAGTTCTAGTTTTGAAAATAAAGCGCCAGATTTTTTTTCATTTTCTAATAACCCAAAGAAAAATTCTGATATGTATGTTCAGTTTGATATGACACTTTTATCTTGGAGAAATCATTTTACAGCAGATATATTTGCAGAAAAAGGCAGCGCCCATATTTCATCTTTGTGTAAGTGGGGACCGTCAACTTTTACAGTTAGGCATAGGAAGTTTCCAAGCGGAAGGCCTACAGAAGAATCTCATACTTTAGTACAACCAGACCCAACCTGGGAAATAGAATATAAAATGTTCCTTGATAAGTGCGAAAAAAACTATACAAATATTGACAATGATATTTGGATCCAAGAAAAGCTTAACAGCCTTTATAATCAATGTGCTTAGGAATGACCTTCCCTCTTTCTTTAATTCTAATAAACTATAATCACTCAAAATATTTGGAAAAAGCTATAAAGCAACGTTTAAAGCAAAAAGATTTTTTTCTAGAGTTGATTATAGTTGATGATGGATCTACAGACAAAAGCCCTTCTATTATAAAAAAATATCAAGAGAAAAATAGCTTTATAAAAGCAATATTTCATGAGAGAAATCGAGGTATTTTTCAAGCAGTTTCTTCGGGTATTTCTATTTCAGAAGGAAAATATGTTCATATGGGAGCTGTTGACGATCTTTTGGATGATAATTTTTTTGAAAAATCTGTAAACATATTGGACAAGTATCCCAAGGCAAGTTTTGTCTTTTCTGATCCAGGAGAGTTTATAGAAAAAAAGGATATATATATTAATTTTCCTTTTCACTTCTCTTCCAAAAGCAGGTATTTTTCACCTAAGGATGTAAAAAGCTTACTAAGGAAAAGTTATTTTACATTTCCGTCTATGGCATGCATTTTTCATAAAAAAAAATTTTTGGAAGTGGGAGGTTTTAGAGAAGACCTAGAAAGAAATTGTGATTTATTCACGACGTTTTTACTAGCCTTTAAGCATGGAGTTTGTTATGTGCCAGAGGTGCTAAGTTGGTTTTGCATCAGGGGTGATTCTTATTCTGCTATTGGTTTAAGGGACAAAAAGAACAAAAGAGAAACTTTTTATAAAACTTTTGATATTCTTGAAAAAGAATACAAGGAAGAATACGTAAATTTTAGAGAAGCAGGTATTTCTTATGAACATTCATTTAGAGCTATTTATTGGCTTCTTATTTCAAAGAGGCATAGAAAGTATATAACATTTTTTCTTATAAAAAGAATGGTTAGCAGAGGTTTTTGGGGTTTTGTGAGAAAAATGCTGCCCTTGGTTTTGCGCAAGTTTATAAGAAAAATAAAAGGAAAATATAGTGTAAAACAGATAAAAGAGGATTCTTATGACGCTTAAAATTGGTTTTGTTGGTTTAACACATTTAGGACTTGTTTCTGGAGCTGCTGCTCTTGTAAAAAAAAGTAAAGTTATTTTTTTTGATCCTGATATTAAACTAACTCAGGCTTTGAATAAGGGAATTTACCATATAGAAGAACCAGGTTTCTCAGAGGCAATAGACGAAAATAAAAAAAATGCTACTTTTACATCAAACCCTGAAGATATAAAAGTTTGTGATGTGGTTTATATTGCTCCAGATATACCAACAGATGATAAGGGGAAAAGTGACTTAACAGGCATATCAAATCTTTTGGATGAAACTTGCTCTTACTGGCCTAAAAAAGGAAGTGTTGTTATTCTTAGTCAAGTTTACCCAGGTTTTACGAGAAAACTCTCTGAAAAACTAAAAAAGAGAGGTGTGGATGTATCTAGACTATTTTACCAGGTAGAAACTTTAGTTTTTGGTATTGCTATGCAAAGAGCTTTACACCCAGAGAGATACATATTGGGAAAAGCTGATGAAGATCAAGAAATTTGTAAAAGTCTAATGAAGTATCTTCAGTCATATAATTGTTCTATTTTGCCTATGAGATATGAAAGTGCAGAATTTTGTAAAATTTGTATAAATGCATTTTTAGCTTCAAGTGTTTCTACATCTAATATTTTAGAAGAAATATGCGAGAAAATTGGAGCAAAATGGAAAGAAATAATTCCAGCTTTAAAGCTAGATAAACGCATAGGAAAATATGCTTATTTAAATCCTGGTTTGGGTATATCAGGTGGAAATATTGAAAGGGATCTTAGCAGCATAATAACTCTTTCCAACAAAAATGGGACAGAATCTTCGGCTATAGGTGCTTTTATTTATAATAGTAGGTATAGAAAAAATTGGCCCCTTCATATTTTTTATGAGCATATAATACCTAATATGAGGGATATTAGAAAAATAGGATTTTTAGGTATATCTTACAAAGAAAATACACATTCTATAAAAAACTCTCCTTCTGTTCAGCTTATGAGGAAACTTAGAACTTTTGATTGTTTCGCTTATGATCCTAAAGTTGTTTCTTTGCCTACAGATCTTTCATCTATAAATATTGTTTGTACAGAATATGATGTAATAAATAATGTGGAAGTTTTGTTTGTTATGACTCCGTGGCCTCAGTTTAAAAAAATACCTAAGAAGGTTTTCTCTGAGTCTAAGGAGTTAAAATTTGTTGTTGACCCGTATAATGTTTTAGAGCATGTTGAGTTTCAGAAAGGTGTGCAGCATCTTTCTTTTTGTTAAAAATTCATAAGAAGAAGAGTGGCATGTTCAAAAATCACAAAAAACGAGAGCGTTCTGTTTCAGAGAAAATTCTGGTTATAGGTGCTGGAGGGTTTATAGGTTCTAACCTTGTTCCTTATTTGGAAGAAAAATCCTATACAGTCTATCCTTTAAAGTCAAAAGACGTAAATCTTTTTGAAGAAAAAAGTGTTGATTCTCTTTTACCTCTTGTTGACAAAGTAGATACTATTGTTGTTCTGGCGGCTCTAACACCAGACAAGGGAAAAGATATAGATACTTATATAAATAATATAACCATGGTTAAGCATATTTGTGCATCTCTTAAAAAGAGTGAAAATAAACCTAAAGTTATATATATAAGTTCAGATGCTGTTTACAATTTTGATACGACTTTGGTTAGTGAAGAAACGTTGGCTGCTCCTGTTGACTCCTATGGTTCTATGCATAGAGCCAGAGAGATAATGTTTCAAGAGACTGTGGGTAATGATAAATTAGCTATTATTAGGCCTACGCTTGTTTATGGTCCTGGAGATAGCCACAATTCCTATGGTCCCAATAGATTTCGCAGAGAAGCTTTTAACCAAGGCACTATTTCTATATTTGGAGAAGGTCGTGATATTAGAAGCCATATCTATATAAAGGATTTAGTGGCTCTAATAGAGGAAATTATAGCTAATGATGGTTCTGGTATATTAAATGCTGCATCTGATTTTTCCATTTCCTATGCTGATTTGGCAGATTTAGTCAAAAAACTTTTCGATAAAGAAGTGGAGATAAAAAAGAAACCTGGTTCTCCTAATCCTACCTATAGAAAATTTGATGCTCAGCTTTGTTATTCTTCTTTTCCAGGGTTTGTTTTTACTCCTTTGGAAGAAGGGTTGAAGGAAACGATAGATTTTATGAAAAAAGAGGGAGGTAATTCGTGAAACATGTTCGTTTTTTACCTATCCCCTATAAAACGCTTGATGATATAAAAAATAGGTTTAAAGATAAAGATCCTCGTATTGTAGAAGAATCTAAAAAATATGGATTTAGCTATTTTGATGGTGATAGAAAATATGGCTATGGTGGTTATTACTATGATGGACGGTGGGTATCTATTGCTAAAGCCATGGTAGAGCATTATGATTTAAAACCTGGTATGCGAATTTTAGACGTTGGTTGTGCAAAAGGCTTTCTGGTTAAGGATTTTATGATTGTTTGTCCGGGCCTAGAGGCTTTTGGTTTAGATACATCTTCTTATGCTTTATTACATTGTGAGGACGAAGTTATAGGGAGGTTACACTTAGGAAGTGCAGACAGTCTTCCTTTTCCCGATAATAGTTTTGATTTCGTTGTATCTTTAAACACACTGCATAACTTTAACCGAAAAAATGTGGTAAAAGCATTTTCTGAGATAGAGCGTGTTAGCAAGGGGTCTTCTTTTATTCAAGTAGACTCGTACGAAACCCCTGAGGAGAAAGAAATATTTGAAGAGTGGGTTTTGACAGCGGAGTATCATGGTTATCCTGAGGACTGGCTTGAAGTTTTCAAGGAATCAGGTTATACAGGGGACTATGATTGGACAATTATGAAATTAAAAAAATAGAAGGAGAAATAGATGTCTAAAAAATATGTGGTTTTAGGAGGAGGGGGTTCTTTTGGTATACAAACATCAGATTACCTTTTAAAGCATGCTAACCCAGAAAAAGTAATATCTATAGGTCGAAATCCAGCTAAGCCGGAACCTTTTACTTTAGGTGTGGGAAAGGGAGATCCCAGATATTCTTATCATGCTTACCACATGACATATGAATTAGACTCTATAATGGAGCTTTTGGACAAGGAGCAACCAGAAGTTATTGTTAGTTTTGCTGCACAGGGAGAAGGAGCTGTTTCTTGGAAGAAATCTTGGCGCTTTTATGAAACTAATAGTATGGCGCTTGCTAAGATGACAGAAGAGGTAGCCAAAAGAGATTATTTAGAACGATGGATACAGATAGGAACATCTGAGCTTTATGGTTCTGTTGATAAGCCTTCTACGGAGGATTCACCTATAAAACCTACAAGCCCATATGCAGCTAGTAAAGCGGCAGGTGATTTACATTTGATATCTATTTCTAATATTTTAGGTTTTCCTATGAATATTATACGTCCTTCTAATGCTTATTGTCCTGGGCAGCTTTTGCATCGTGTAATTCCAAGATCTGTTATTTGTGGTTTGACGGGGCACAAGCTACCTCTACAGGGGGGAGGACGAGCTAAAAAATCTTATATACATGCACGTGATTTAGCTCGTGCTATTCACATGGTTTCTGAAAAAGCACCTCTCGGAAAAGTGTATAATGCAGGCCCTAAAGATCCTATTAGTATTCGTTATTTAGTAGAAAAGACAGCTGAAGCTCTTGGCATGCCTTTTGAAGAGCTTTGTACTATTACGGATGATCGTTTAGGTCAGGATGGTCAGTATTGGTTAGATAGTTCAGCTATCAAAAAAGATATTGGTTGGGAGCCACAGATCTCTATAGAAGAAGGATTGAAAGAGATGGTAGAGTGGGGAAGAAAATACTTAGATTATTTGAAAGAATGGCCTCAGAACTACGTTTTAAGAGCTTAAAAATGAGTGAAAAATTATCATTACAACGGTGCTTAAGCTATAGAAAGAGAATACTAGATCTTTCTCAACGTGTTACAGCTATGCATATAGCACCGGCTTTTTCTTGCTTGGAAATTGTGGATACCATATATCATGATCTTATGAGAAAAGGAGAAAGTGCGAGCTCTTTTGAGGATATTTTTGTATTATCAAAAGGGCATGGTTGTATGGCACAATATGTGGTTCTTGAGAGTTTAGGCATATTGTCAACGGATGACTTGAACAAATATTGTACACCACAAGGTAGGATAGGAGGGCACCCAGATTATGGTGTCTCGGGGATAGAGGCGTCTACGGGATCTTTGGGACATGGTTTATCCATAGCTCTTGGTATGTGTTATGGGGAAAAGATAAAAGGTTCAGAGAAGGTCGTATATGTTGTGCTTGGTGATGGGGAAATGCAAGAAGGCTCTGTCTGGGAAGCTATGATGATGGCTCCGAATTTAGTTTCGAAAAATATGGTAGCTTTTATAGATTTAAATAATTACCAAGGTTTGGGAAAAACAAGTGTTACTCACCCTAATTTTTATCCTATTGTTGACAAATGTGAGGCTTTTGGCTGGGAGACCTATGAAATAAAGGGTCATAGTAATCAGGAGATAAAAAAAGCTGTTAATAATAGGTCTGGCAAAAAGCCTACAATGATTATATGTAACACAGTAAAAGGAAAAGGTGTTGATTTTATGATTGATCAGCCTATTTGGCATTATCGTTCACCAAGTGTAGATGAATATAATCATGCAATTAGCAACTTAAGAGAGGTAAGTTCATGAGGAATGCTTTTTCAGAAACTTTTTATGAACTGGCACAAAAAGACGACAAGTTATGTCTTGTTGTTGCTGATATCTCACCAGCTGGGAGTATAGAAAACTTTCGTCAACATTTTCCTCATCGCTTTGTAAACACTGGTGTTGCTGAGCAAGTTATGATTGGTATGGTTGCTGGTATGGCTCAGCGAGGACTTACGCCTTTTGCTTATACAATCGCGACTTTTGCCTTATACAGACCTTTTGAAATGATACGTGACGATTTGGCTTATCAGGGCCTTCCTGTAACGGTTGTTGGAATAGGAGGAGGTGTTTCTTATGCTTCTTTAGGTGGTACACACCATGCCCAAGAAGATATCTTCATAGCTTCTTCTATACCTACTATGCAGGTGTTAGCACCTTGTGACCCACTTGAGGTTGTAGAGGCTACTAAACATTGTGCTGTGCAGAAAACAGGTCCTCTTTATTTAAGGCTTGGTCGAGCTGGAGAGCCTGTTTTTACTCAGGAAGCCATAGAACCTTTTGTTTTTGGCAAAGCACGTTATATACACAAGGGGAAAAAGGTTTGTATTATTTCCTATGGTCCTATAATGGATCTGGCTATAAAACTTCACAAGAGATATAAGGATAAAAATATAGATGCTTCTTTAGTAAGCATGCATACTCTTAAACCTTTGGATAAAGAAGGTATAAAAAGATTTTTAAAAGAGTATGATGATATTGTTATTGTAGAGGAAGTTTCGCCGTATGGTTACTTGGCGGCACAAATCAAATTAATGGCATGGGATCTGAAGGTCACTTGTAACATACATAGTTTTTCACTGGAGGATAAATTTATACATGTTTATGGAAAACCAGAAGAATTACTTTCTGCCCATGGTTTATCTATAGAGAGTATTTCGGAGAAACTAGGAGTATAAATATGCAAAAATCTAAGGAAGATCAGTATACAAAGTATGTAAAAGAATCTCAGGAAATAGGTTTTGAAAGAATGGGAATCATGACTTCCCAAAGTTGGCGGAGGGATCCAAAACATCTTCTTTTTAGCCTATCTCGTTATAAATTTGTTGCTAAGATGTTTCAAGGATTTCATCATGTTCTGGAAGTGGGATGTGGAGATGGTTTTGCTACTCGTATTGTGCACCAGAGTGTAGATAAAGTAGACGTAACAGATTTTGATCCTATATTTATTGAAGATTTAAAAAAAAGATTAAAAGGCTCTGATTGGGATGTTAAAGCATTTGTACATGATATATTAAAGGAACCTATTCCTGGATCATATGACGGTATATATGCTCTTGATGTTCTGGAACATATATCAAGAACTTCAGAGAACCTTTTCTTAAAAAATATAATAAGGGCCCTGAAACCGGAAGGGGTTCTTATTATAGGTGTTCCTTCTCTAGAATCTGAGGAGTATGCTTCTGAAGATAGCAAGCAAGGACACATAAATCTAAAATCTCAAAAGGAGCTAAAGGAAACGCTTTCGCCTTATTTTAATAATATATTTATGTTTTCTATGAATGATGAGGTTGTACATACTGGTTTTTATGGTATGGCACACTATAATTTTGCCGTTTGTTGTTTTAAAAAATAGATAGGTGTTGCCAGGTGGACAAAAAAAAGATTGTTTCCTTTTCAGAGTTTTTGAGATTGCTTTCTAAAGGAGAAAAGTTAAAAGGAAAAGAGTTTTTTATTTACAATAAGGACCTGCCTGTAGATGATGAGATTTTTGTGTCTTTATTATCTGATTTCTCTCCAAAGCTAGCCTCTGACAAAGAGTGTGATTTTGTAAGTAAGTATTTAACACTAGCGCCATTATCAACTAGGATACATAAAAAATTCAAGATTTTTTGGTTATATCTAGGTTATGCGGGTATTCCTAATACTTGTCAGTCTATATGGAGCTTTATTAAGAGTCATGGTAAATATCTTTGGCAAGTAAATAAGATTATATCTAGGTTAAAGAAGTTGTGTACACTTTTAACTAGATATATCGAGCCACTAAAAAAAACTGATAAGCAGGTATATACATTAAAAATAAAAGATAAACCACCTTTTTATAAAAAAAGGATTTTGCATGATAAAAAGACAAAAGGTTTTGTGTTTTCTGTGGCTGCTTATGGGGAGGAATATTTAAATATTTTTCTCAACTACTCTTTAAAATCCCAGCTGTCACAGGGAAACATACCTTCTTTGAAAAACTTGGAACAGTGTGAATATAATATTTATACAACTTTCGAGGATAAAGATAAAATTCTTGGCCATCCATCCATTCAAAAATTAAAAACATATATGCCTGTGTATATTACCACTAGTAGTATGAAAAAAGGCAGAGCACATCATGCTTTAATGAATGCGGCATACTTGCAAGGTCTTGTGAAATCTCTTTTTACAAATAGATTGAATGCTTTTATTAATGCAGATGTTTTTTTTTCGGAAGGGTTTTTACCAAAGGCACAGAATATTCTTAAAAAACATGCTTCTGTTGAAGTAGTTGGGCCAAGATCAAACTTTGAAAAATTTTCCAAGCATGAAAAGATAGAAAAAGCTTTAGAAAGAGATGGTTCTGTAGACTCTAAGGATCTTTCTTTAGTAGCAGCCCAAACTCTTAATGATGTGATGGAAGCTCATTTTATTAAGGATGAGAATGGTCCATATCACCCTTCTCAACTTTATTGGAAAATAAAAGATAATGCCTATTTGGTTTTTTGTTTTCATATTTGTCCCATGTTTTTTAATCCTACAGGTTTGGAAATAAAGAAGAGTCCTAGCTCTACAATAGATGATGATCTTGTTGCCAGCTTTGATGTTCCTTTTTCTAAAAGATATTTTTTGGAAGATGCGAATGATATGTTCTGCTGTGAACTTTCTAAAAATAGAGCAGCGAGAGAGTTTTTTGTTTCTGAGACTCCTACTTTTAGAAAAATGATAAAATTTTATAAATCTCATAATTATAAGAATGTAGAAAACTTAAAGGTAGCGCATAAGTTTGGAGATATGAGCCTGACGGAAGAGGAGTGGTCTCTAGCATACAAAAAGATAGAACCAGTTATGAAAAAAATAAGGTCTAATATTATTTAAAGGTTTTTTAAGTATTTGATGGACAAATTATTTTTATATTAATTTACCTAATAACTTCTCGTGGAGGGATCGTTATTATATGTAATACTTGTCCTATTTTCTTAGCATGATTTTTTGTACACTTATAATTTGGCCTTTAGGGAGAGCTAAGTTTTAGCTATGAGGGTGTGTATGAGACAAACATTTTGGAATTTTTTGTGCTTAACCACTGTCACTATTTGTTTTAAAAGAAAAAAATCGGGTGGTTATAAGGCTAATAACAGCGCCCATTGCAAGGTAAACAGCAGGCATAAGGGGCTCTTTTGTAGTTTCAATAAGCATGTGGCAGAAAGCAGGGGCCGTTCCACCCAAAAGAGATGTTCCTATAGTATAACCAAAGGCAACGCCTGAAAACCTTATATTGGATGGGAAAATTTGACACATAAATATGTTGCAGCAAGCAGAAAAACTACCTGCAATAATACCCAGAAGTATTTCTCCCATGAGGACAAAAGTATAGCTTCCTTGAAGGAGACAGATATATATAATGGGAGCAGATAGGAAGGTAAAAATTGAGAAAAAAGACAAGCAAAAAGGGATGGAAAGCTGCCATTTATCTTTTGCAACACCAAAAGTCAGTGTGGACAATATAAAAAAGCAAACGGCTATGAAATTAATACTCAAAACAGGGGAAAAAGGTATGTTTGTGTACTTTAAGACAAATATATTTAAATAAACGACGAGGGTAAAGGTTAAGATACCATTAAAGCCTCCAATTGAGATGGTTGAAAAAAGCTGAGGAATGTATTTTTGAAGAACTTTTTTCAGGGGATATTTTATAATCTCTTTTTTTTCTAGGTTTTTTTTAAAGAGTTCTGTTTCTTTGAGCTGCTTTCTTACATACATTATAATTAGGCCAAAAATTGGGGCAACGAGAAAAGGAACTCGCCATCCCCATTGAGAGGGTAAATAAGAAGTGGAAAAATAACTAACTAGAATGGCAACAAGCATTCCTGTCATACCTGATCCTGCTGCGATAGCACCGGCCAGCCCGTGTTTTTTAGAGGAAAAATGCTCAAATAGATACACAACTGTTCCTATATACTCTCCACCACAGGAGATACCTTGAATAACTCTAAGAAGTAGTAAAATAAAAGGTGCAATAAACCCTATTTCATAGGGGGGTGGCAATATACCTATACCAAATGTGGCAAGAGACATAAGGGCTGTTGAAGCAATTAGAGCAGGCCGGCGTCCATATCTATCTCCGATATGTCCAAAAATAGCAGCGCCCAGAGGTCGAGCTAAAAAACCTGTACTGAGTATGATCAAGCTATAGAGTGTTCCGTAGACAGAATTACTAAAAAAAACTTTTGAAATGACACTTGCAAAAATTCCAAAAAGACTAAACTCGAACATTTCTATAAAGTTGCCGGATAGAGCGAATAAAATTGTTTTTTTTGAACGCAATTTTAAAATCCTTTTTTTAAGGTTATGTTACAAATCAGGAAAAAGGTTTATGAGCAATTAGACCAGCAGTTTCTCTGCCATCAAGCTGAAAGTCTTTTGGCCAATCTTTTCGGGCACAATAGCTACTTTTTTCGGGTATAAACCCATGTCTTTTAAAAGCGGAAGCTAATAAACTGGGTGTAAAAAAGTGAATAAATTTTGGCAAGTCTTCTAGTCTATCATTATTTTTAAAAATAGAAAAATCATCTGTATATCCTGGCCATTTATCGCCTTCTTTTATTCTTTTTTCAAAAATAGGGATAAATTCTTGCCATAGATATGCATAGGGAGACCCTGCTGTTATAAAGATTTTCCCCCCTGGTTTTAGCCACTTAAACATTTTTTGTATACCTTGATCTACGTCTTCTTTGTTTAGAAAATGAAACATATTGGAAGAAAAAATAGCTGTAAAGTATTCTGGTGGAAAATCAATTTCCTGGGGAAATCGGCCCGCCACAGTTGATATGAAAGGCCTTTGATCGGGTGTGACATTTTCTTTTATAGCTTCAAGGTGTCTGTTATCAAGATCATTTATCCATATTTTTTTTCGTTTACTTGCCACTTTTAGGGAGACGAAGCCATAAGCGGCTCCAACTTCTAAAACAGGGCCTGAAGAGGTAGTGCTAAAGTCAATGAAGTTTTTACAGTATTCTGTTAGATCCTTGAACATATATCCCATGTTATTAAGGGTGCGTTGCATTTTGGACGGGGGAGCATCTGCTGGCTTTTTAGGCGCTGATGACATTTTTTAAACTCTTTATACTTTAATAAAATAAATTTTTACTTATATATTATATAGATTTATTATCAAGGTGTAGATTTTCCCAATAGTATTCAATAATATTACTTTTGCAAGATAAATTTAGTTTTCTTTTTAGCGTTATGACATAACTTTCTATTGTTCGTGGAGAGATGTTCATTACTTTGGCTGTTTCTTTGTAGGTTTTGCCAATACTTAAAAATCGTAAGCACTCAAACTCTCGATGTGTTAAATTTAAATTTTTTGATTTAAAGAGTTTATTTTTCAGTTTTGGCTGCATCATACTATTTTGCTGCTTTACTGGGTGTATGGATACTTTATCCCCAAAGTGTGCAAGTTTAGATGTATCGGATATATTTATTATATTCTGGGCATTTTCATTAAAGTGATGAATAAAAGTTTTTAAGATATCTAGATTATTGATATAAAAGTTAGGAGCTAAGGTGTCTTCTATTTTAGCACCAAATGCCCAAGCTTCTACAGAGGTTCCATTTCGCTTGTAGGCTGTTATCCCATTGAAGATATCATGTTTTATTAATAAGTTGACAATATCATCTTTCTTATTTTTTTCCCATAAAAAGAAAGAGAAATCATCTTCTGTTGCTTCACATAGAGGTTTGTGAAAACTTGCGCCGTTATTGGGTATTTTGGTTAATCTCTCAAATAGCCATTCATGATTGGTACTGAGGTTCATATAAGAATTATCATCCAGTACTCTAAAGTATCTAAAAGAGCTAATACAGGAATTTTTGAAAAGAGGCTCACAGATGTTTTTTAATGCCTCTAAAGAATGTTCATTATATTTCAATGCAGCGTCATTTACCATAAGAAAAAGACCTTACTAGTTCACCACAACGAGTCATAATAAAGGTAACTTTGTTTTATATAAAAATCAATACGTTATAGTACAGTTTAGATAAAAGATAAAAAATATTCTATTTCAGATAAATAATAGTGGTATTTATGTATAAGAAATTTAATTATTTTAATATTGTATATAACTAAACTTAAAAAAAGTATTTATAACACTTTTATAAAAAAGTTATATTTAGTCTTCTTTGGGCAAATCTAAGCGTATGTGGAGTTCTTTTAGCCTTTTGGGGTCAAAAACAGGAGCTGGGGCTTGCATAAGCAAATCTTGAGCTTTTTGGTTCATCGGAAAGGCAACGACTTCTCTAATATTTGGTTCATCGGCCAGCAGCATAACTATACGGTCAATACCGGGCGCTGATCCACCATGGGGAGGTGCACCATACTTGAAGGCGCTTAGAAGTCCTCCAAACCGTTCTTCTACATCTTTTTTAGAATACCCTGCAATACTAAAAGCTTTATACATAACTTCAGGTAAATGGTTTCTAATAGCCCCACTGGAGAGCTCTATGCCATTACAAACAATATCATATTGGTAGGCTTTTATCTCCAGTGGATCTTTTGTTTTCAAGGCTTCTAGGCCTCCTTGAGGCATAGAGAAAGGGTTATGGCTAAAATCAATATCTCCTGTTTCTTCATCTTTTTCAAACATTGGATAGTCTGTAATCCAGCAAAAGCGGAAAGCGTCTTTTTCTATGACATCTAGGAGCTCGCCCAGGCGGTCTCTAACTTTTCCTGCTATTTTTGCAGCTAGTTCTTCTTTTTCACACGTAAAGAATAGGGCATCTCCTTTTTTCAAATTGAAGAGATTTTGTAGTTTTTCTATTTTTTCCGTCTCAAGAACTTTTGCTATGGGGCCTTTAGGTCCATCTTTGGAGAATATAATATACCCAAGGCCACCAGCGCCCTCTTCTCGTGCCCAATTATTTAATTTATCATAAAAGCTACTTCTTGGCTTTTCTGCAGCATTTGGAGCTGGAATGGCTCTTACAACATTATTTTTTTGCTCAATAGATTTTGAGAAAAGGTGAAAGTGAGAGTTTTTAAAAATATCTGTTACATCTTTAATAACTAAAGGATTGCGCAGATCGGGTTTATCAGACCCGTATTTTAAGAGGGCCTCTTCATAGGGAATCCTTGGAAAAGCAGGAGCTGTAATTTTTTTATTGGCGGAAAATTCTTTAAATACACCGTAAAGCACAGGTTCTATAGTTGAGAAAACGTCTTCTTGTGTGACAAAAGACATTTCGAAGTCCAGCTGATAGAATTCTCCGGGAGAGCGATCTGCTCTTGCATCTTCATCACGAAAGCAGGGTGCTATTTGGAAGTATTTGTCAAAACCTGAAACCATTAGTAATTGTTTGAACTGTTGGGGTGCTTGTGGAAGAGCATAAAATTGACCCGGATGGCATCTGCTGGGAACTAGATAATCGCGGGCACCTTCTGGTGAGGTAGCTGTTAGAATAGGTGTTTGAAATTCTGTAAACCCAGCATCCACCATTCGCTGGCGAATAGAGCTAATAACTTTAGACCGTAGTTTAATATTTTCATGGAGTTTTTTGCGTCGTAAATCTAAGTAGCGATATTTCAAACGCGTATCTTCAGGGAAGGGTTTATCACTATTAACCTGTAGAGGGAGTTGTTCTGCTTGAGATAAAACTTCTATTTCTTTTGCATCTACCTCTATATGACCTGTTGGTAGTTTATCATTTTCCGTTTCTTTACTACGTGCAACAACAAGGCCTGTTACTGAGATAACGGACTCATACTTTAAATTTTCTGCCAATTTAAAAATGTCTGTTTTAGCATCTACAAAAATTTGAGTTATGCCGTGTGTGTCTCGCAAATCTATAAATAATAAGTGACCATGATTTCTTTTGCGGTGAACCCACCCAGAAAGCTTTACTTTTTCACCAACATTGGCCGCACGTAACTCATTACATGTATGCGTTCTATATCTTGTCATATTATTCCTATAGATTGTAATTTCATTTTTCCAGGAAACAATCCCACAAGAAAGAGGTTCTTGTCAACAAAGGAGTCCATATATTTATGTTGCAATCCAAGGATCTACAATGGTTTTTTCTTTTTTTATTAAGGGGGTGTCTTTTTCAGGAGAAAAATTTTCTTTTTGCTTGTTGTTAACAATAGGTTTTGGAGATATGGGTGACAGGTGCGTAATCTGATCTTTTTCTATTTCTTGGGCTTCATCTTCTACTCCGATGGGTGTTTCTTGAAAGGTAACTTCTCCTTTTTCATTGGGTATTAACCCTTCCACAATTGAGGATTCTCCAGGCTTTGGTGGCAATCCTGTTTTGGGATTTACTTTCTTAAAAACAAGACCAGAAGGTGTTCTAAAAGGTACAGGGGGAGATGTTTTTAGAGCTTTGAGCATAAAACTTTTGAAGATAGGAGCTGCAGCCCTGGCACCTGTTTCAAAATTACCTAAACTTTTTGGATTATCAAATCCCACATATACGCCAACCACTAAATTGGGAGAATACCCTAAAAACCAAGCATCTCTAAAGTTATTTGTAGAGCCTGTTTTTCCTGCCAGGGCATAAGGTTTGATAGAGGCAGTTCTTCCTGTTCCTCGCTCCATTGTTCCTTTCAAAACAGATGTCATTTGGTAGGCATGTCTTGGGTCTATAAGCTGCTGGCGTTTATCTTTTAAAGTAGGTAGTCCTAAAGTTTTTTCTCGTTCAAGTTGGCATTCAGGGCAATCCATAAGGGTATTTTTCTCTATAGTTTTTCCTCTTCTATTTTGAACTCTATCAATGAAAATAGGTTTAATTTTTTTGCCACCATTGGCAATTTGAGCGAAACCTGTAACCATTTTTAGTAAAGTTGTTTCGTCTGTTCCCAAGGTTATAGACCATTGTGGTTTTATATTTTCCTCTACACCAAAGCGTTTTGCTAAGTTTATAATTTTATTCAGGCCTATTTTTCTTGCTAGCTGTACGGTGCTAATATTGTAGGATTTTTCTAAGGCTGTACGAAATGTAGTGATCCCATAAAATTTCATGGACATGTTATTGGGTTTCCAAGGTTCGAAATCTGGACCTAAATCAATTTCTATTGGCTCATCCAGGATGCGGGTAGAGGGGTTAAATCCCTCTTCAAGGCCTGCTAAAAAAACGAAAGTTTTAAAGGCAGATCCTGTTTGGCGGTTTGCTTGAATAGCGCGGTTATACTTACTTTGGCTGAAGCTGTAGCCACCGGATAGAGCCAGCACACGGCCTGTGTGTGGATCCATAACAATGATGGCCCCCTGAACCTGTGGAATTTGAGCTAATGCATATATTCTATGATCTTTTGTCTTTTCAACAGCTATAACGTCACCTGTTTTAAAAACTTCTTGGGGAGATTGGGGAGCTTTTCCCACTGTGGGATAGCCTTCCTTAGAGGTATATTGTTTTCGTGCCCATTTCATAAGCTTTAATGGTATAGACCCAAGTTCGCCATTTTCCAGGCCGATAATTGTTTTTTTTGCGGTGACTTCTAGAACAACAGCTAGCTCATATGGTTTTAGAGCTTTGGGTTTTTTAAAGTTTTTTAGGTTTTTTACCCAGACAGATTTTCCATCTTTTTCTAAGGCTATTTTTCCATAAAAGCCTTGGTAACCATGTCGGCGATCATAGTTTATAAGACCATCTTTTAGAGCTTTTTCTGCCCATTTTTGATATTGAGGGTTAAGGGTTGTTTTTACAACAAGCCCTCCTTGGTAGAGGGCTTTTTTGCCATATTTTTTTACAAGTTCTTGTCGAATATGTTCACTGAAATACTCAGCTTGGACAGATTCTGTTTGTTTATGCTTTTTTCCTTCTAAAGGTGACATTTTGGCTAAAGTATAGGCATTTTTTGTTATTACCTTATTAACCAACATTCGTTCCAAAACCCAGTCTCTTCTTTTTTTTGCTTTTTGGGGAAATCTATACAAGTTGTAAGAATTAGGTGCTTTTGGCAAACCTGCAAGGTAGGCCATTTCTCCCAGAGTCAGGGCTTGTAAGGGTTTATTAAAGTAGTGTAGAGCAGCAGCAGCTATGCCGTAGGCTCCGGCACCTAGATAAATTTCATTTAAGTACAGTTCTAAAATTTTTTCTTTAGAAAAAGCCTGTTCTAATTTTCTGGCTAAAATTGCTTCTTTAATTTTTCTTTTTATGGAAACCTCATTATTAAGTAAGAAGTTTTTAGCCACTTGTTGTGTTATGGAGGAAGCACCTATGGGACGTCTTTTATTTAGGTATTTTAAATTTCTCAGAGTAGCTTTTGCTATGCCTAAATAATCGATACCTTGATGGGAATAAAAATTCTTATCTTCGGCCGCAAGAAAGGCTTGTATTAAATCTGTGGGAATATATTCAATAGGTATAAAAGATCTGTGTTCCAAAGCATATTCTTCTAGCATTTGTCCATCTTCTGCATATAAACGCGTGACAAGAGGAGGGTCGTACTCTTTCAAGTGTGCGTAGCTAGGAAGTTCTTCATTTAAGTATAAATAGACAGACCAAAGAATAAAGGAACAAAGAAATATAGAAACAAAAAAAAGAATAGTAACATATTTAAGTAGTTTTTTTAGAATAGGCATAGGCAGTGATTTTATTTTTTGATTAAGAAAGCAGAGAGAAAACTTTGTAAGAAGGATAAAAATTTCTCTTAATTAAAATATAATAGGACTGTAACACAAAGAAAGATAATAAAAGAATTTTTTTTGCACCAACTACTGTGGAAAAAAAGAAAAGATCCTCAAAAAAAATCAGAGGTGGCTGTTTTAGTAAAAGGTTTTCTTTTAGATGGCGTCCCCTTGAGCAAAGCAGAAAAAAAATTGTTGCTCCTTTTTTTAATAAAACTCTTAGCCTTAAGGATTTAGATGAAGTATCTAAAAAAATTAACAGCGCTTTACAGGGAACGCGGACAGGTTCTCACAAGGGTTGTCATACCAGATCAAGAGTTTGAGGCTAATATAGTAAACTTTCATTTGGTGCCAGGGTATATAAATAAAGTTACTATGGAAGGAGATAAGACTTTATATAATGATAGAATTAAGAAAAATATAGAAAGGATTTTACAAAATAGACCTCTTACGTGGAGTGCTTATGCAAGAGAAATATTGCTTGTTAATGATTTGCTAGGAATAAAAGCGACACTTGTTAATTCAAAAGACAATCCAGCTTCTGCCGATCTTGTTTTAGAACTTGAGAAAACAAGTGTGAGGGTTTTTGCTGATATTAATAACTCAGGCACTAAAACACTAGGACCGTGGCAGTATAATGGTTTGATTCAAGTTAATGATCTTGTTGGTGTAAATGAGGCTATATATTTGGAGAGAGCGGCCTCTTCCAACATGAAAGATATGAGTGGGATATTTTGGTTACAAACAGCCCTGGGGGTCCAATGGTTGGTATTCTATTTTCTTAGCAGATAGGTCAAGCACACGACCAGAGGGAGATCTAAAGTATCTTGATGACTTGGGAAAATACAGTAGCCTATCCTTAGAGTTTAATTATCCGTTGATTCGGAAAAGGTTTAAAACACTGGAAATTGGTTTTGGTTCTATTCGGAAAAAAAGCAAGAATAGTATTCGCCTAACAGGGTCTATGACATCTGATCATTTGACTATTTTAACGGGAAAAATTAAGTACAATGTCTCTGGTACTTGGGGGGTAATTTGCTTATTTTAAATGAGCAGTAAATATTTTTATCGCCTAGACAGAGGTTATCTGGTTTTATTTGTTGTTGTTTTAGCTAAAGCAGTTTTGGCAGTTCTTGATCTGGTAGTAAATGGCAGTCTTCTCTATCAGATTCATTGGGAGTATTTTATGTTAAAAAAAGACGAGGCTTGCTACGGTAGGCAGGCTAGGTCCTGCTTTTAAGGGGCCTTTAAACCAGTATGGGAATAGCTGTATTTAGAGGGAGACTATAATATACTTTAGTAGATATATTATTTTTAAGAATTTAATAAGAGCTTTTTAACTTTCTTGTGGTAGATAGCAACGCACATCTAGTCCTTTGAGTTGAATGCTATCACCTAGCTCTATATGTCCACCCAGACCCAGAACAACATCTCTGGCAATTGTTAGTCCCAGGCCAGCGCCACCAGTTTCTACATTTCGTGATTTATCCATACGATAAAAGGGCTGAAATATGTTTTTCTTTTCTAAATCAGGGACACCAGGTCCGTTATCTTGCACGGATATAATGAGGTTTTTTTTATTTTGGCTAATGGTTATAAGAGTTTTTGTTCCATATTTTAAGGAATTTTGTACAAGATTAGTCAAAGCTCTTTTTAGGGAAAAAGGCTGTGTTTTTATAATAGGGGAGACATTTTTATCTTTTTTAATTTTTATTTTTGCCCCTGTTCTTAAGAAAGGTTGGAGCAGGTCTACAAAAAAGTCCTCTAATTTTATGGGTACAATTTTTTCTTCAGTTTTTCCTTGTACAAAATCTAAATAAGCCTTAATGAGCTGTTCCATTTGACGAATATCTTCTGTCAAAGCTTCTTTTTCAGGTTTATTGCCTGGCATGATTTCCAGCTGTAGTTTCATGCGTGTAATGGGCGTGCACAGGTCATGAGATATAGCTGCTAACATTTTTGTTCGTTGATGCATGTGTTTTGTTATACGCTTTTGCATGGTAATAAAAGCCGCCGCCGCTTTTCTAACCTCTGACGCTCCTTCGGGTTTAAATTTTTCTAAGGCTTGCCCTTTACCGAAGCTTTCTGCAGCAGTGGCAAGTCGTTGAATGGGGCGCATTTGGTTACGCATAAAGAGGAGGGCTAAAATCATGAAGAATAGTGTGGACCCAAGGGTTCCTAAAAAAACAATGGGTGTTGCTCTGCTAAAAAGGCGTTTATGGGGAAAGCTAATTTCTACAACACCACTGGGTAGTTCTACGGCAACTCGAACATTTTCATTTAGTGTTCGTATTTGAAAAGGATATGCAAGTCTCTCTTTTAAAGCTACGATTAAATAATTATCAATCCAAGGTAGAGAAAGCTTTGGCTGGAAAATAGGAAGTTTTCTTTTTGTATGGAATATATACTTAATATCTAAATTTTTTGCCAGTGATTTTGCAAGATTTGGATTTTCTTTTGCTGTTTTTACGGCAACATGTATTTCATTTGCCAGCACTGTGGAAAGGGTCTTTGTTACGGAGCCAAGGTGTCTGTCATAGACAACATAAGCTGTTACTAGCTGTAGTAAAACAATAGGTATTACAATAATTAGAAAAGTTCTCCAGTAGAGGCCTCGAGGGAGGGATTTTTTTATGAAGTGCTTTATCATTCTTCAGGTTCCGTTATTAAGGCATACCCTTTGTGTCTAATAGTTTTGATATAAAGAGGATTTCTGGGGTCTTCTTCTATTTTTCTTCGCAAGCGAGCTACTTGTACATCTATGGTTCTATCACTAATAGAACCAAAGTTTGTCTGTGCTAATTTTTCACGGGATAGGGGTGTATTAGCATATTTTGCCAGAGCAAATAATAAATGCTTTTCCAGATCTGTTAGTGATACGAGGTTGCCCTCTTTTCTAAGGGTGTTTTTCTTAAGGTTGAAAGTGAAAGCCCCAAAAGTTAGAGATATAGTTGTATTATGGGACGTTTTATTTGTGGTATGGTTTATAATATTTTTTAATCGCAGCAATAGTTCTTTGGGTTCAAAAGGTTTTGCAAGGTAGTCTTTGGCACCAAGCTCTAAGCCCTTTATACGGTCTTCACTGGATATAGCGGCTGTTAGAAAAATAATAGGTATCTCTTCACCTTGGAGAGATAATCTTTCAGCAACTTGAAACCCATCTTCTTTGGGCATCATGACATCTAAAACGATAACATCGAAGGTTTCTTTATTTAGCAGTTGCCGGGCTTTATATCCAGACTCAGCACATACAACTTCAAACCCATTGGAAGTTAAATAAGAAGCTAGCAAAGTACGTAATTTTTGATCATCATCTATAATGAGTATTTTATTTAACATCTCGCATCCTAAAAACTATAAAAAACTTGTATTTTTCCTTATTTAAGGTAACAAGAATATAAAATGAATCATATCAGAAGAGTTATCAGGATAAAACCCCATGCAAAAAAAGGTTGCTATTTTAGGTTTAGGATATGTGGGACTTCCCCTTGCGGTTGCTTTGGCTAAAAAAGGTCATGAAGTTTTTGGTTATGACATAAATAAAAAACGCATAGAAGAACTTCGTAAAGGTGAAGATAGGACGTTGGAGGTAGATGCGAAAGATTTGAAACAAGAAACGTTATGTTTTTTGGATGATATATCAGGCATTGCCTTAGCAGATATTTTTATTGTCACTGTTCCAACGCCTATCGATAGTAATAATGAACCAGATATTACAGCTTTAAAAGAAGCCTCTAAGGCTGTTGGTAGGCTGCTAAAGAATACAAAAGGGAAAATTATTATTTTTGAAAGCACTGTTTACCCTGGATTAACAGAGTCCATATGTGGCAAAATCATTGAAGAGTACTCTTGTCTAAAGGCTGGTGAAGATTTCTTTTTAGCTTATGCCCCAGAGCGAATGAATCCTGGAGATAAAAGCCATCACTTGGAGAACATAACCAAGGTAGTTGCAGCGCAGACAAAAGAGGTGGCTTTGGAAGTGGCAAACCTATATGGTCAGCTTAATAAAAATAATGTTTTTATTGCAAAGGATATTCCAACAGCAGAGGCCGCAAAAGTCATAGAGAATGCTCAGCGAGATATTAATATTGCATTCATGAATGAAGTTTCTATGATTTTTAGCAAAATGGATCTTAGTATTTATGATGTTTTGGATGCAGCTACAACAAAGTGGAACTTTCTTCCCTTTAAACCTGGCTTAGTTGGAGGACATTGCATAGGTGTTGATCCTTATTACTTAGCTCAATGTGCTAAAAACTTGGGTCATCATCCAGATGTTATTTTATCAGGACGTAATATGAACAATAGAATGAGCAGTTTTATAGCATCTTATGTTCACAAAAACCTTGAGGTTTTTGGTAGAAAAAAGGCAAAGATTCTTGTTTTGGGCGTTACTTTTAAGGAAAATGTGCCAGATATGCGCAACTCTAAAGTTAAGGATCTTATTTTTTCTTTAAAAGAAGAAGGTCATACTGTAACTGTTGTGGATCCTTTTGCTTGTGCTCGTTGGGTTGATGATACCATGGAAGCGTCATGCTTTGAGAAAATAGAAGATCTTGAGGAAGAATTTGATGCGATAATTATGGCTGTGGGACATGATGTATTTAAAGAAATATCGGTGAAGGATATAAAAAATATTCTTAAGAAAGATGGCCATATTTTTGATATAAAGGGATTTTGGCGGAAAGTGCCTTTTGAAAAAGAAGGTATGATCTATAAATGTTTGTAGGCTTGTATTTTTATAGAAATTTGAATATTGCCAAGGATTCACTTATTTATTGTTAATCTGGTGATTTTTGGCAATAAGATTCTATAGATTAAGATTGTCTTAAAGGCCAAATTTTTATAAAGATGAGAAATAGTTTAATTCTCTACCAAATAGTGGCTATATTTTGCAAGATGCTATATGTAATGTCCTTTATTAACTTATAGGATTAAGTAGAAATCCAGTTATCCAAGAGTGTATTTACCGCAGCCTGTGTGTTTATTTTTTTTGTTTTGTTCAATATCGTTTTTTTATCTTGCACATAAGCGCCTGGTTGTAGTTCATGTTCACAAGCTTCTACGATTTTTTGCACTGTTGCTTGGTTCATTTCTAAATGAAATTGCAGACCCAACACTTTATTTCGGTATAAAAATGCCTGATTGTCACATCCGTTACTGCTGAATAGGTGCAGTGAGCCACGGGGAATTTCAAAGCGATCACCATGCCAGTGAAAAGCAAGCATAGTTGTATTTAAATTTGTAACGATAGGGTGTTCCACTGCTTTGTCGCACAAAGTAATAGGAAACCAACCTATTTCTTTATGGTTATGTGGCTTTACTTGTGCCTGCAGCACACTTGCAATAAGTTGTGCACCAAGGCATACACCCAAAACGTGTTTTCCAGCATCAATGGCTGCTTTGATATGGATTTTTTCTTGCTCAAGCCATGGATATTGTATTTCGTCATAGATTCCCATTGGTCCACCCATTACAACCAGAGCATCATAATCATCTATACTGGGCAGGCGAAAATTTTGATCATAAAAAGCTGTGTCGGATATGTAATAACCACGGGCATTACACCAATCACGGATAAGTCCTAAACCCTCGAAAGATACATGCTGAAAATAATGGATGCGCTTCATATTACTTGTCTTATACAATTCCACAAAATGATACTTAACTAAGCAACTTAAAAGGATGTATGTTTTTCAAGCCTACTACACTTTTTAACCTAGTGATAGGGCATATGTTTTAGTATTTTCCATGGTAGTATAGCTGTATATCATTGTCGATAATTTTTTTGCTTGTGCTCATTATAGGCTAACTTTTCTTCGTAGTTCACACATTTTATTAAAAGAGATGGAAGGGTATATATATTTTTCAACAGGGCGAAAACTGTATAAGGAGATGCCCTGTTGAAGCTGACTATCCATAGAGATTTGGGTTAGCGTATACTTATGACCAAATAACGGCTAGATCTCCTGTAGCATAATACATCCTTATACGTATTAAGTATTCTAAACCTTCCTCTAAGGCGTGTGTTAAGCAGACCATTTCAGGGGAGAGCGTAGTTTGCTCAAGGCGTTGTAATCGCTTGTTTGTTTTTGCATCGAATAAGGTTAGGAGAAAAGTTGCTGGGTCTCCCAAAAATCTTACGTTACATTGTCTATTTTTAGATGGAGACATAGAAAAAGTTATTTGTTCTCCAGGTTCTAAGTTTATTCTTTTGCTTGCAAGATAGGACAGTGGGATCACTCTTTCTATTTTGTAGGTACGTTTGGCCCATTCTACGTCACGAAGAGCAAGTTTGTCCGCTATGGTTTTTCCTGCGAGGTCAGGAGAACTTTCTTCTGCCAAGAGCACTATAAAAGGTTTTGTCATAGGGTTACGGTATAGTCTAAATGCACCAGCTGGTCGAAAAACTGTAGTAGAAGGGCGAGGTGCAAGAGTGACGCCGTCAAAATCTACACAATCACCATCAGCTGCTGAGTAACAAGGAAAACCCAGTGTGTGGGTTACTTGTACCAATGCTGTGCGAAGGGCAGCATCCATTTCTTCCTCTGTTGCCTTGGGGCCTAGTATCCAACCAAGGTTCATTGTATTTCTTTTGGGATCTGCAATTTTAAGAACATCTGTTCCAACATATGACCAGCAACTTCCAGGCTCAAAACCTATGCGAACGCCAGCCTTGGTAGGATCGGTTGTTTCTTTAAATCTAATGGGAATGCCCAGCAGTGACCAAACACGAAAGGCACGAGTGGTTATTTCTCTGTCCCTTGGTGTGCCGTCTCTAAAATAAAAAGTTATTGTCTCTCCGGAGTGCCATTTGTCAAGCAGTTTACGATAAATGCCAGCTGCTTTGCCTTTATGAGAGGTAGGAGCAAGCTCGAGGGTATTTGGTTCTTCTATCTCAGGAAGGGGTTCGTAGGGCTTAGTACTCACGGCTTTCTCTAAAAGAGCAGCATCTTCTTCCTCAGTCGCGGTGGCTTTTTCAAGAGAATAAAAGTTTAAAATAGCAAAAAGTGCCACAAAAAATAATTTATATAGTTTCATTATAATGTCCTTAAAAATCTCACAAACCACCACTAACATTATGCTTTGTGGTTTGTCAATATACTATAACAAAGAGAAGTCTTGCGTGTGAGCTTGTTGAGAATTGCTAATAAGTTATAGATCAATAACTTATGGCGTAATTAGATGTGAAATACTATGGTTTGTAGGTTGCTTTGGTATTTTTGATAATTATGGTTAGTTCTGTAGGTTGCTTAATTATGTTCTATCCATGCTTGCTTTAGGTTTTAAATAATGTTTTAGAAAATTGCCTGTATAACTTTCTTTTATTTGGCTGATTTCTTCGGGTGTTCCTTGTCCCATAAGGTGTCCACCTTTATTTCCTCCCTTTGGTCCCAGATCAATAATCCAGTCTGCTGTTTTAATAACATCTAAATTATGCTCAATTATTAAGACTGTATTTCCTTGGTCAACTAGGTGATGCAAAACTTCCAAAAGTTTTTTTGTATCCTCAAAGTGAAGGCCTGTTGTGGGCTCATCCAGAATATAAAGAGTTTTGGATGTAGATTTCTTCCCCAACTCTTTGGAAAGCTTGATACGCTGTGCTTCTCCCCCGGAGAGGGTTGTTGCTGATTGTCCAATTTTAATATAACCAAGACCGACCTGTTGTAGAACAGAGAGTTTGTTGTATATAGAGGGCGTATGTTCAAAAAAATGAGTTGCTTCATCCACTGTTAAATCTAGAACATCTGCTATAGTTTTTCCTTTGTACTGCACAGATAAGGTTTCGTTATTATAGCGCTTTCCTTTACACTGGTCGCAAGTGACATATACGTCTGGCAAAAAGTGCATTTCTATTTTTAAAAGCCCATCTCCTTGACAGGCAGCGCATCTTCCTCCTTTTACGTTGAATGAAAAACGTCCAGGCGAAAAGCCTTTTGCTTTGGCTGCAGGTAGAGCTGCAAACCATTCGCGAATAGGGGTGAAAATACCTGTGTAGGTAGCAGGATTTGATCTGGGCGTTCTGCCTATAGGGTTTTGGTCGATTTTTATAACTTTATCAATGGAAGAGATACCTTCTATTCCTTTATAAGGGGCGGGGTTTTCCACAGATTTATAAATAAATTTTTTCAAAGCCCGATAGAGTGTTTCCATGATAAGTGTAGATTTTCCACTTCCAGAAACACCAGTGACACATGTTAAGGTTCCTTGGGGTATTTTAACGGTGATATCTTTTAGATTATTACCACAGGCTTTTTTTAGAATAATCCAGTTATCTTCAAAGGCTTTACGACGATTTTTAGGTATTATGATTTGTTTCCGTCCGCTTAGATAATCTCCGGTTAAGCTTTTTTTACAAAGTTCTATTTCTTTGGCTGTTCCTTGGGCAATAATTTCTCCACCTAAAACGCCTGCACCTGGTCCCATATCTATCACATGGTCTGCCTGACGTATAGCATCTTCATCATGTTCTACAACCACCACAGTATTATCAAGATTTCTTAGGTGTTTTAGGGTATCCAAAAGCATTTGATTATCTCTTTGATGAAGGCCTATGGAGGGTTCATCTAAGACGTAAAGGACGCCAGTTAGACCTGATCCAATTTGTGAAGCTAGTCGAATGCGTTGTGCTTCACCACCTGAAAGCGTGCCAGCTGTGCGGCTTAGTGTTAAATATCCAAGACCCACGCTTACTAAAAAATTGAGACGTTCTTGAATTTCTTTTAAAATGCGTTGGGCAATCGTTTTTTCTTGCTTTGATAAGAAGTTAGGTAACTCTTTAAACCATAATTGGCTTTCTTCAATGGATAGCTTTGTAATATCTCCAATATGTTTTTTATTTATTTTAACACAAAGAGCTTTCTCATTTAGCCTGTTTCCTTGGCAGACTTCACAGTCGTGAAAAGTTTGATATCTGGAAATATCTTCTCTGATTTTATCATTATCTGTCTCGAGGAATCGTCGCTTTAAGTTAGGGATAACACCTTCAAATTTTTTAAAGAGTGTATAGGGCTTTCGCCCATCATCATAGGTTATATGAAGTTTTTCTTTTCCAGAGCCGTAGAGTATGACATTTTGTACATGCTTTGGTAAATCTTCAAAGGCCGATGACATTTTAACACCAAAGTGACGTGCAATGCCCTCAAGGGTTTGTGAATAATAACGACTTTGTGATAATGCCCAGGGGGCAACAGCTCCCTCTAGCAGAGAGGCTCTTACATTTGGAATTACTAAGCTGGGGTCAATTTCATGGCGTGACCCAAGGCCATCACACTTGGGGCAAGCACCGTAGGGGCTATTAAAAGAAAAGAGCCTAGGTTCTATCTCTTCCAGGGTAAAACCTGTTTCTGGGCAGGCAAACTTTTCAGAGTAGAGATGTTGCTCTTTTGTTGAGGCATCCTCAACTATTAATAGTTCTTCTCCCAATTTTAGAGAGGTTTCAACGGAGTCAGCTAATCTATCTCTGAAGTCATCCGTATGTTTTATCACTAGGCGATCTACAACAACGGCAATATCGTGCTTAATATTTTTATCCAGTACGGGGAGTTCTTCTAGGGTATAAAAATTTCCATCTATTTTAAAGCGCTGATATCCTTGACGGCCAAGGTCTAAAATTTCTTTTTTATATTCTCCTTTTCGGCCTCGTACGATGGGAGCTAGCAGGTATATTTTTTTGTTTTCCTCAAAGTTGAAAATTTTTTCAATGATTTGGCTGGCTGATTGGCTTTCAATGGGTTTTTGTGTGGTCGGGGAGTAAGGTATACCAACACGGGCATACAAAAGCCTTAGATAGTCGTATATTTCTGTAATGGTACCAACTGTGGATCGTGGGTTTCTGGAGGTGGTTTTTTGTTCAATGGAAATGGCAGGAGAAAGGCCTTCTATAGCGTCCACATCTGGTTTTGGCATAAGTTCTAAAAACTGCCTGGCATATGCTGAAAGGCTTTCTACATAGCGACGTTGTCCTTCTGCATAAAGTGTATCAAAGGCAAGTGTAGATTTTCCTGATCCACTTAATCCTGTAATAACAATAAACTTTTCTTTGGGTATACCTACAGTGATATTTTTTAGATTATGTTCCCGGGCTCCTTGAATATGGATCATTTTTTTCATAAGGCATTCCTAAGCAGCATCTTCATTGTCATATAACTAACAGATAACTGTATCTAATATAAATTTGAAAAACAATTCTTTTTACAGAACAGAGTAGGATATAAAAAATGGAAGGTAGAAAGTTCCTAGCTATCTTCATTACTTTGTAATTAAATTACCAATATACAAAGAGTCATTATCCTGCTTTAGAAAGTCTAAAAAAATATTTTACACTTGTAGAGACTAAACAAGAATTTCTGTTTACATATGTAGAGCTTAATATATCCAGGGAGCCTTTATTAAGGGTTATTCTTGGTTTTTAGCAACACCAATATAATTAATACTTAGGTCCTTTGATAGTTCCCAGTGATTTTTAAGAATATTGAAACTAATGCCCTGTATGTCTGTAATTGTATAGTTTTTTTCCTCAAGGGAGTGTTGAATTTCTGAGGGTTTTAGGAATTTCTTATAACTATGTGCACCTTTGGGGGCCCACTTTAAAATTTTTTCTGCAACATGTATTCCAAGTAGGTGAGCTTTGAGTGTTCTGTTCAAGGTAGAGAAAAAAAGAAGCCCATTGGGGTTTAAACAGTCCAGAGTCGTATGAATTAAAGATTTAGGGTTTGGAACATGTTCTAATATTTCCAGCAAAAAAATAACATCCACTTTATGTCCTGTCTTCTTGAAATCTGGCAAGCTTTCATGCTGATAGTTTATGGAAAGCCCCATGTTTTTTGCATGTTCTTTTGCTGCGTCGATAGCTTGTAGAGAGGCATCTATACCTGCTATATTATACCCTTGCCGAGATAACGGTTCGCAAAGAAGGCCGCCGCCGCAGCCAACATCTAGAAGTTTTATATTTTTTTTCTTGCCTGAAAAACTGCTTGTTAAGTGTTTGGTAATAAACTGCAATCTGGGTATAGTTAATTTATGGAGAGCTTTAAAAGGGCCAGTTTCATCCCACCATTTGGAGGAAAGTTTAGAAAATTTTTCTATTTCTTTGGTGTCAGTATTTTGTTTAGTTTTCATAAAAACGTGCTTTTTTTTAATATCACAAGGTTAAGAGGATACTTCTCTTTTGTAAATAATTCTTTGCTTGGCTTAAAAAAGGATCTTCTATACTTTATAAAAATTTGGTACAAATATAGACTAGTTTTATAATATAATTTGGCAATATATCGTGCAAAAAAAAGAATATAGTTCCCTCGGTAGTCTTTGGCAACGTGGCAGAGAGTTTTTAGGTGTAGATTATGCAATTTTGGGTGGAGCTATGACCTGGGTTTCTGAGCCCCAGCTTGTATCTTCTATTTCTAACGCTGGTGGTTTTGGTGTTATTGCTTGCGGTGGCATGCCAGCAGAGTTGTTGTCTAAGTCTATAGACGAGACAAGAGAAAAAACAGATAAACCTTTTGGTGTTAACTTGATTACGTTACATCCAGATTTTGAAAATTTGGTTGATTTATGCTGTGAAAAAAAAGTGGAACATGTGGTTTTGGCTGGAGGGCTCCCCTCTGCTCAGTCCATTCAAAAACTAAAGGAAGCAGGTTTAAAGGTTATTTGTTTTGCGCCGGCTCTTTCTCTGGCAAAAAAGCTTTACAGGCAAGGTGTTGACGCTTTGATTCTTGAAGGTATGGAGGCTGGAGGTCATATAGGTCCTGTTTCTGTTAATGTTTTGGCCCAGGAAATTCTGCCTGAAATGTCTGAGAAGTTGCCTATTTTTATAGCAGGAGGCATAGGTCGTGGAGAGGTCATTGTTAACTTTCTTAAGATGGGTGCTGCAGGGTGTCAATTGGGAACACGGTTTGTTTGTGCTAAAGAGTGTACAGCCCATGATAATTTCAAGAAGGCTTTTATAAGGGGGCATGCACGTGATGCTATGCCTTCTGTTCAATTAGATTCACGTTTTCCTGTAATTCCTGTAAGGGCATTGAAAAACAAAGCTTCTGAAGATTTCATGAAATTACAACATGAAACTGTTAGAAAGTTTGATGAAGGTTTAGTGAATTTAAAAGAAGCGCAGATGGTGATAGAGCATTTTTGGGGAGGAGCTCTGAAGAAAGCTGTGGTGGAGGGTGATATAGAAAATGGTTCTCTTATGGCCGGTCAAAGTGTGGGGCTCGTAAAGGAAATTCAGACGGTTGAAGAAATAATAGATGAGCTGGTAGCTCAAGCTAAAGCCTATCTTGATAAAAAAAATTAAGATGGTGTTTTTAGCTTAAAGCTTTAAAAGACTAGGTTTATATAAACCAGAAGAGATAGTGTAAAATTCAGGGGAAAATGTTTGTGAATAGGTGTTTGCGGGTAAATTACGCATATCCGGAAATAAAAGGCTTGCTTTGAGGTGAAATAAGGAGCACATTATACGGGGTAAAAGTGGAGTTATAGGCAAAAGGCATGAATGTTTCGGATGGTTTGTTTAAGTTAGCTTACGAAAATCTTAAGCTTATAGGAGGAAAATCTTTTACACCAAGGGAGATAGATGTTGTTGCTTGTGTTCTTAGTGGTAAAGGTGAGAAAGCTGTAGCTTCTATTTTATCTATTTCTCCTCGTGGAGTTGAATCCCATACAAGAAATATTCGCCAGAAAATAGGATGTATAGGTAGAGATGGAATAATAGAGTTTGTTGAAAAACATCACAGAGTGGATGATTTCAGGCGACTGTATAAAGCTCTTCTTGAAAAATCAAATTTTATAAAGATTTTAAAAAAAATACGCAATATTTCCTCTAAAAAAAACACAAGCTGTAAGCTGTTTTATGAGAAAGGAAATGTGGGTGATGCAGCTTTTGCAAAACAGATAAAAGAGCAGCTGAAAGTTGTAGGCATAGAGGCTTCCCTTGCAAGAGGAGATTATATTAGCGAAACAGAGACAGCTATATTTGTTGGAGAATCTGAGAAATTTTTGCAACTTCAAAAAAAGGTGAAAACTCAGGATAGATGTATTTCTATATATACACAAACGTCACCTAAAGGTGTTTCTTCTGATAGATGTATTTTTTTTAAAAATAAAGGGCATGATTATTTGGCTTTTTTTTCATTGTTGGAAAAAATTATGCCGGATATTTCTCTGGAAGAGTTTACCCAGGAGTTTAATCTTTTTTATAAGCAGGATGATGAATTTATAAAAAAAGATGGTGATGACAAAAGAGTAGAACTGGATACGCTAAGAATAGGAGACAAAAAGAAACTTTTTGGTAGAATTAGTGCTATTGTTGCTATTGCTGTTTTATTGGGTGCTGTTTTTCTTTTTTTTGATGTTGGAAATAAGAAAATTACAGGTTTAAAAAACGAAGTAGCAAAGGAAAAAAAAGCGCTAACCTGGAACTCTCCTTTTTTGCCGGGTCACTATATAAAAAGAGAACAGCAGATAAAGGCTATATGGGAGAAATTTAAAAACCCATTAAACAAAATGGTTGGGATTTTTGGTCTTGGTGGTGTGGGTAAAACTTTCTTGGCAATAGATTATTTTCATGATCCTAAAAGACCGTATGATTTCAAAGCTTGGTTTCATGCAGAATCTCCTAGTTTAATAAAAGCTAGCTATATTGAGCTGGGAGAAAAGTATAATCTTTTTAGCCCTCGTATGTCAGATGAGCTAAAAATAAATGAAGTAAAGCAGTGGATAGAAAACAGAGGAAAGGTTCTTTTAGTTTATGATAATGCTCCTAATATGGAATCAATTGAAAAATTTATTCCACAAAATGTGCAGGTTATCATTACTTCTAGAAATTATAAGGTGCCTAATTCTGTAAAAATAGATGTCATGTCAAAAGAAGAGGCACTTCAGCTTCTTATAAAAAACGTTCCACAGTACCTGAAAAAGGAAAAAAACTTTAAAGAAGATGCTGAAAAGCTTGTGGAAATTCTGAATTATATACCCTTGGCAATTTCTCAGGCTGCGGGATATATTACCGAAAATATTATGCCGTTGTCTAAATATTTACGCTTGTATGCTACAGAAAGAGATAATTTACTATCAAGTGATATCATGCCGTTGGGCACCAAGCATGAACCAATATATGTTACGTGGGATCTTAGCTTAGATGCCATAAAAAAGGAGCCTGAAGGGAAAAAGATTACAGAACTTTTGAATTTTATATCATTTTGCTATAACAAGGACATACCTAAGCCTCTGTTAATTTACTTATTATTCAATAAGGTGGATAATAAAACAGAAGTGAAATTTAATAAATTAATAGGAGTCCTTCGACAATACTCTCTTGTGAATATTCAAGGGGAAACTTTAACAATTCATCAACTTGTATCTCATTGGATTAGAGACAAGGTAAAGAAAAACAGTAGATCTTACTATATTTCAAAACTTAAGGAAGCAGTAGAAAACATCTACCCTAAGGACCTTAAGAGGAGTTACTCTTCTTTTAATGAAATGCCCAAAGAAAAAATTCACAAACTTAGCTCGCTTGTCCCTCATATCGAAGAGTTATTGAAAAAAGAATACTACTTAAAATCAGAAAAAGAAAAAGCAGAGTTATATATTTTAGCAGCGGGCGCATATTATGCGGCAAGCTCTCTGGAAAAAAGTAAAAGTATTTTAAAAAAAATGCTTCACTTGAAAGCTAAAAAAAAGGAGGGGTCGGAATCAATAAAAGAAGAAAAAACTTTATATAATTTGGCCTTTATTTATCAAAGACAAGGAAACTATCTCAAGGCGCAAAATTTACTTGAAAAAGCGCTAATGATTTATGAAAAAAAATATGGAGATTACTCTTTAGAAAGTTTGCAGACTTTGGAGCTGCTAGCTACAGGCTACCATGTTCTGGGGCAATATAAGAAAAGATCTAATACTTTAGAAAAAGCTATTTTAATTAATGAAAAATTTCGTGGAAAAGATAGTCCAGATACACGTCGTTTTCAGCGTCTTATTTCCATGAATTTCCATCTTTTAGGAGAGCTTAAAAAGGCGAGAGATTTTCTCCAAAAATCTTTAGGAGATCCCAATGAAATCTCTGAAGAAAATAAAAATCAAATAGCGGTTAGGTTATCTACTTTGGGCTGGATCGATTTTTTCCTAGGGAACAGAAAATCAGGTAAGTCTACCATAGACAGGGGATTTTCCCTTTTTTCGAAGAAAAAAAATCAAGAAGATATTAGAATATCTATAAATAAAATATATTCAGGTCTTGCATATTACGAAATGGGCTGTCTTGAGAAAAGTATTCAAGAACTTAAAAGAGGCTTGCAAATTAGAGAAAAATACCATGGGGGCCAGCATATATGGACAGCTTTTGCCCAAGCTAATCTTGCTATGGCTTATGCCGCAGCTGGAGAAGAAAAAAAGGCACAGGCGTTAATAAATAAGATATTGGGGACTTTTGATAAAATAACAAAAAAAATGGTTCTATGGAGCTCTTTTCTTCTTAGTCGTGTGGGGATTGTTTATCATATGCTGGGGGATAATGAAATGGCGATTAATTTAATGAAAAGGGCCTTAAAGCATATTGAATACCAGTATGGAACGAGCCATCTCTTTTTTGCTATTGTTTCTGCAAACTTAGGAAGTGCTTATATTTCTGCGGGAGAACATGAAAAAGGTCGGAATTTTTTGCAAAACTCTGTAGGTATTATAAAAGAAGAGCTTGGTCCAGAACACCCTTTTGTAGGTAAAGTTTTGCTAAATATGAGTCTTTCTTACATCAATGATTTCAAAAAAAAGAAAAAAATGAAAGAAAAGGGTTTACAAATACTGAAAAGGTATTACCTTCCAGGGTGTAACGGGGGTTTGAAGAATTATAATTTAATTTTGCCTTTATAATTTAATTTTAATAGCTATGTTAGGTGAAAGTTATGAAAAAACTACTTTATTTACTATTTGCTGTTCTAGGAACTGCAGGTTTTACAACTTATGTCAAGGCTGGCATTACTTATGACAATCAAGACAGATCTGAAAAAAGATTTTCAGTACGTCCTGCTGGTAACCATGACGAAAGGGTGACTACTATATATCCTGCTGGTAACCACGATGAAAGAATGGCTACTATACGTCCTGCTGGTAACCACGACGAATAGAATGAATTAAGTGTTTGCGACCTTTCTCAACGTCTATTGTTCTTTTTGGTTACCAAGGGCTGTTATGCAAAGAGTAAGGTTGGGAGATATTTACTTTTGCACTATGGGTGATAATAGTGAGAAGAGTGGTATTTTTACTAGTGTTTGCTGTGGTGCTGGTGCTACTTGGCCTTCTGCTCTTTCCAAAGCTTATTCTGAGTTTGTGGAGAGGAAAGCTTTTGAGAAATCCGATTTTACCTCTACTACTGGTTTTGCAGCTTTTCCCTATATTTTTTCAAAGAAACTGGCTATAAAAAAAGCGAGAAGGCTTGCTTACTTAGAGATGCTGGAGCGTTATGCTTGGCAGGTTTGGTTTGCTAATATGAATGTTTCTTATAGACGGCCAAGTAGCATTCTTGAAGAAAATAGTATCTTCTTTGAAGAGTTTAAAAAAGACATAGAAATACTTAACATATACAAGCTGTTGCCTAGCCTTGCAGATGAGACTGTTTCTATGGTTATTCTGTATGCTGAAACACCAGATGGTTTGATTTGTGCTTCTTCTGCGAAAGAAACGGAGTTGGCAGCTGAAAGAAATGCTTTGAAAGAGCTTTATATGCATGCTGTTGGTCTGCATAGATTGAAAAAAGATAAGATCCTTCCAACGACTTATTATGAAAAACGGGTTTTTTGGATTTCTGGCCAGAAAAAAAGACTTGAAAGTCGGTTAAAATGTACAGGTTCTGAGAAAATAGTTGTCCCTTTTCCTATTAAATATGAAAATATTCCAACAGAGTATAGTGATGCTTATGTTGTGCAACGTTGTAGTTTTGAGGGGTATGACAGAGAATTTATTACCCAAGATAATGAAATGTATGTTTAAGCTGGGGTAGATCTTTTCATGTTTTGTAAATATATTTCTCTTGCGTCTTTTCTGCAAATTCGTTAGAAAGATTTTACTGCTAGTCCCCTTCGTCTAGAGGCCTAGGACTCCGCCTTCTCAAGGCGGCAACAGGGGTTCGAATCCCCTAGGGGATGCCAATCATGTTTATTTTTTAAGAAACGTTAGTTTTTCTCCAGGTTTAGGGGAGATATTTAAAGAGCTTTAAAAAGAACTTCTTGCACAATATTTTGATTTAGACGTTGGTTCATAAAACCAATATCTAAAGTAGATAGGTCTTGATCTTGAGAAGAACAAGAAAAAGTATAATTTCCCTTGATATCTTTCTGTAAACATTGCCCACAAACTCCTTGCATCATACATTGCATAGGTGATGTTACAGCCATAACCCACTTAGCTGAGGGGTTGAAAAGGTTTTTATAGGGGATATAAAAACTTTTTTGAAAGTTTGTGAGCAGTCTTGTTGATCCCATTATGATGATGCGATCAAACTCTTTTAAAAGAATAGGCTTTTTTTTCAAAGAGATATAGTAATGCAGAGCATCTAGTGTTTGACCTTTTATGTTGTGTACTTTCTTTTTATTTTTTAGAAAAGAGGGAATATCGTTTTCAGAGCAAGCAAGAATTGTATCTCCTGCTTGTAGAAAATCTTGCTGTGTTAGAGGGTAAGCAGGATTTCGAAAACTGGCTGTGTAAACAACCTGACAATTGGATGCGCGCATTTTTTTTCCAAGAGAGACACCCAGCTGTCCAGCTATTAAGAGAATTTTCTCATTTTTCTCAAAGTGAGTAGCACACCCTACAGGTCCCATCAGAGAAACAGGTTGGTTTGATTGCAAAAGAGATAAGTTTTTTGAAGAACACCCTTGTGTCCATAAAATAGTATGAAGAAGTCCTTTTTCTTTGTTTGCTTTAACACCGGTAAGGGCGATCCCCTCTGTTAAAGGAAGTGCGTTATTTTCTCTTTTTACACTTTGAAAATATGATTGTAGTCGGTATAGGTGTCCAGGTTCAAAATTTTTAGTGGCCCAGGGGGCATGAAAAATAACTTCATGGCACCCTGGGGCTATTGTTTTATTTTTATATACTTTAGCTAAGAAGCTAGGCATTGATTTTTTTTCAGGAAGAGTGCAAATTTTTATGTTTTGAGAAATTATGCTGTAGCCATTTTTTGCGCAGGCCATAGCCTTTACGACGCTTCCTTTATAAAAAGGGTGGTAGTCACCAAAGCAGCTTAAAGATTGGTTAATGGTATTTTTATATAAAATAAATTCTTTATCATTTTTTGGCCAATTTATGGGGATATCTTCTTCTAGTCCGAGGGATTTTTTCTTTTCTTTTGAAGAACTTACTTGATTGCCTGTAGCCCATAAAATTGATTTTACAGGGTGTTGAATGGAGGGTGCATCTTTGTGTTTAAAGAGGGCAGACGTGATAGTATGATTTTTATCTATATGTATTTTGCATATGGTCATTTCTTCCCAGAAATTTATGCCTTCTTCTAAAGCTTTTTGCAATTCGGGATGGTTTAAAATGTAAGCAGGTGATTCTTGTAGTTTTTTTCTATAAACAAGATGCACACCTCCCCATGTATTTATAAGTTTTAGAATATTGGGTTTTCTGTTTTCTTGTTGTGCTTGATGGTATTCTTCTTCTAGCTCTTTGGCATGTTGCAACCATCTAAAGAGTTGTTCCCTTTGAAAAATTGATAGCTTTTTCTTTAAGAAAGAGAATATTTCTTTTTCGCCCAGGTGTTTTTGGAGGTTTCTATAGTGTTTTTGTATTTTTTTTATTTGTAAAGGGTAGTATGCCTGTGCTTCTGTTGCTGCATCAACAGCTGTGAGTCCTCCTCCCACTACTATACAAGGAAGATCCAGTGTTACAGGCAGTAGTGTATCTTCTCTTTGGGCGCCACTTAATTGTAGGGCCATAAGAAAGTCGCTGGCGAGTTTTGCACCATTTGCCAGAACATTATCTAGTTTTGGCAAAGAAGGTTTGCCAGCACCAATGCAAAGAGCCACATGATGAAAACCATGCTCATATGCTTGGCCTAGTGTTATAGTACTTCCAAAACGGCAAGATCCAGTAAGTTGAAATTGTTCATTCCACCGCTCTAAAACAAGGCGAATAGGAAGAAGATAGTTTTTATTCCACCGAGAGGTAATACCATATTCTGCGACACCTCCAAAACCCTGTGGAAGACGGGAGCTTAAAGGGGAAAAATAGTCTAGTATATTTTTAATAGGTTTATCTAGGGGTACGGATAAAGGTTCTATTTTAAGGCCATCTATTCCCACAACAGTATGTCCTTCCATTAACAGATGGTATGCCAGAGAAAATCCAGCAGGTCCCATACCAGCTACAAGTACTTTTTTATTTGTGGGTTTACAAGGTAGGGGTCTTTTTATATTTAGGGGATTCCACCGTGTGAGAAGAAAGTAAATTTCAAAACCATAGGGGTATTTTAATACAGTATCAAAAAGAAAAGTTTCTATGGCTGGTATATCTACGGGTGTTTGCTTTTGAAAGATGCATGCTTTGGCACAATCTTGGCATATACGGTGCCCTGTTGCCGCAATTAAAGGATTATCTATCATGGCAACAGCAAGGGCTGCTAAGAAATGTCCATTAACGGCCAAAATATTCATTTCAGAAATTTTCTGTTTTAAGGGGCATCCTTTCAGTTCATACCCCAGAGGATTTTTTTCTAGCAGGTTATCTTTATATTTTCCTGTTGAACAAGAATCTTTATTTCTTTCATGGCAATAAAGACAGTAGGACGATTGATCTAAAGCATAGGTTTTTGAAGGTCCATTATCTGTTAGGTCAAAACCCTCTCTATACGTAAGATCTATATTTTTAGTAGAAACTAGGTGTTGAAAATCCAGAGGTTGAGGCAGGCTAAAGAGAGTCCAATTTTTTGTAAATGTTTTTCCTGGTTTAGTTGCCATTGCCCAAACACAAAATAGGAGAGCATCACTTAGGGCTTTTTTATTTTTTTCAGGGTTTTGTAGCCACTGCTTTATGGATACAGCCAGTGTCTCTTCACTTAAGTGTGAGGGTAGATGGAAATTTAAGGCTGTTACGATTGTTTTAGTTTCCTGTACTTTGGGAAGCATCTCTTTAATTTTTTGTTTTGCTTGTTTTTGAACAAAATGCTTTTTAACCCAAGAAATAGTTTTAATAAGTTTATTATCAGATGAAGGGATATTTAAGGAAAAAAGGTTTATGAGAAAACTTTCTAGCAGAAGTGCTAATTTTATAAGAGAATCTTTTGGGAGTTTTTGATTTTCTTTAAGGGTTTCTACATAGTTTTCATATAAAAGGAGATCATTCTTTCTTAAAAACTTGCAAAATTCACTATTAGTCTTGTTAAGTTCTTCAGGGCAGTTATACTGGTGGGCAGAGGTCCTAAAAGGGACACTGGATTTTGTCATTTAAATTCTTTCATATTTGCAGAAAAATAGAGAAAATATGCGTTACTTGACTATAGATGATATAGATTTAAAGGAAAAGACAGTACTTGTACGGGTAGATTTTAATGTGCCTATAAAAGACGGCATTGTCCAGGATACTGTTCGTATAGAAAGAGCTGTTGAAACTATAGAAGACCTTCGCAAAAAACAAGCTAAAATTATCTTAATTTCTCATTTGGGACGTCCCAAGGGGGGGGCAGATGGCACATACTCTCTACAGTCTGTAGCTGCTATTTTAAGTGATATTCTTTTGGGAGATCGTGTTTCTTTTTCACCGGATTACAGCGTGACCGAGTCTCTAAAAGAGCGCGTTGTTGAAATGGAGCCTGGAGATGTTCTGCTTTTAGAGAATTTGCGTTTTAATAAAGAAGAGTATCAAAACTGTGATAGTTTTGCGCAGTCACTTGCTCAGCTGGCAGATTATTATGTGAACGATGCATTTTCTGCAAGTCATAGAGAGCACACGAGTGTTAGTGCTATAACAAAATACCTTCCTGCTTTGATAGGAAGATCATTTTTAACAGAAATGAGAGCTTTGGATAAAATTCTTGAAAACCCAAAAAAGCCTATTATGGCGATTGTTGGGGGGAGCAAAGTTTCAACAAAAATGGATTTGCTAGAGGAGTTAATTTCTAAGGTTGATGTTTTGGTTGTGGCAGGAGGTATAGCTCATACGATGCTTTTAGCAAAAGGGTATAATTTGGGAAAGTCCATTTGTGAGCGGGAAAAAGTAACTTTAGCACAGCGGCTTATTGAAAGAGCAAAAGATAACAATTGTGAGCTTATTATACCCTCTGATTTTATAGTTGCTAAATCTATGGAACCTGAATCCGAGAGCTGCAGGGTTAACATAGAGAACATGGAAGACGATGATATAGCTTTGGATATAGGGTCTACAACTGTTAAGGATATTCAGTATCATATAAAAAATGCAAAGACTCTCTTATGGAATGGTCCTTTGGGCTTTTTTGAAGTAGATCCTTATGATAAGGGAACAGCAGAGGTTGCACAATGCGTAGCTTTACGCACAGAAGAGGGAGAGCTTGTTAGTATAGCAGGTGGTGGTGATACAGTGGCGGCTTTGACACAAGTGGGATATATTGAAAATTTTTCTTATATTTCTACGGCTGGAGGGGCTTTTTTACAGTTTGTGGAGGGAAAGCCGTTACCGGGTCTTGAAGGGCTTAAAAAATCAGGTGCCAGTGGTCGTTCCTGTACAATAAGAAAAAATAAAGATAATTCAGTCTAAAATCTTTAGAAGGACTTTTATAAAAGTTCTTTAAGGCGTATTTTTTTGTTCTCTTTTTGGATAAAATTGCATAAAGTTACCCGTAGTGAGTAATAAATGGTTATAAAACTATGCAATTTTGGCTTTTTAAATCTGAACCGGAAACTTGGTCTTGGCAAGATCACTGTGATGCTGGGGTAGAAATGTGGGACGGTGTGCGTAACTATCAAGCACGTAATTTTATGAAAGAGATGCAGCTGGGGGATCTGGGGTTTTTTTATCAGTCTGTGAAAAACCCTCAAATAAAGGGAATAGTAGAGGTTGTAAGAACTTACTATCCTGATCCTGATGACACTAGGTTTGGTCTTGTGGACTTAAAAGCTAGAGAGACTTTTCCCAATCCTGTGACATTAAAAGCTATAAAAGCTGATCCGTTTTTAGAGAATTTGCTGTTGTTGCGTCAATCGCGCTTATCAGTTATGCCAATTCCTGAGTCATGTTGGCATCATATTGTTAAAATGGGAAACATGGATTGTGATGTTAAAAAGTAGTTTTAAAGCATCAATAGTCTCTTTTTTTAGAAAAAAAACAGTATATTTGCGTAAAAAAATTTCTCGTCAGTCTATTATTTTATCCTTGGATACTATTATTGCTGTTTTTTGCTTTCCAGTAGCTTTGTTTCTCCGTGTTGGAAAAGATTTATTCAACTATTCTTTGGTATCACTAACTGTCCATATAGGTCTATTTACTTTGGTTGCTTGTGGATGGTACTTGATTTCTCATAGCTATACACGGATGTGGCGAACTTTAAGTTTTCGAGATATTACTGCCTATAAAAAGCTTTGTTTTTACACATTATTAACATATTTGCCTATATTTTTTACCGTTTCTAATGTGTATCCTATGCCCCGGTCTATGCCAGTTTTAGTTTTTTTTATACAGTTATTTAGTTTGGTGGCTATAAGGTATATTTATTATACATGGCATATTATGCGTTCAGATAATAGAGGTACTGAAACTAGTGCCAGGGAAAATTCTTTAATAATAGGTACCGGTCAGGGGTTGGAGGAAGTTTTACATCAGCAACAAGCTCCACAGCTGCACTCTTTTAATATTAAAGGTATTATTCATAAGAATAAAAATTTTACGGGGCGTTCGATGTATGGTGTGCCTGTTTTGGGCAACTATAGAGAGTTAAAACAAATTTTAAAGAAAAGCAGAGAAAGAAAAGACTACTTTAAGAATATACTTTTGGCAGATGCGGACTCGTTTACAGCCGAGGATTTTAAGAATCTTCTAGAAATGGCTTGTGAGTATAATATCTCTTTTCAAAAACTCTCACCTCAAAATAAGTTAAACGATAATATTGTTGTTGAAAAAATTTCTGTTGAAGATCTTTTGGGAAGAGATGAAGTGGATCTGGATTTAAAACCTGTTGAAACATGTTTTAAAGGAGAAACAGTTCTTGTTACAGGAGCTGGAGGAAGTATAGGATCTGAACTGGTGCGTCAAGTTTCTCAATTGTATCCTCGAAAAATTATTTTATTAGATAGCTCTGAATACAATCTTTATAAAATTGACTTAGAACAAAGAGAAAAGCATCCTCAACTGGAAATTGTGACAGTGCTGGCAGATGTTACTATGGAAAAACGGGTAGAGCAGATTTTTAGGAGATATAAGCCAACAATTGTTTGTCATGCAGCAGCATTAAAGCATGTACCTATGGTAGAAAATAATCCACTGGAGGGTATCAGAACAAATGTGATGGGAACTCGTATTATAGCAGATAGTTGTTATAAGTATGGAGTTAAAAGTATGGTGATGATTTCCACTGATAAAGCTATTAATCCAAGCAATATAATGGGTGCTTCTAAAAGGTTGGCAGAGATGTACTGCCAGTCCTTGGATATCATGAGTTCAGAGCAGAAGAAAGCTACACAATTTATTACTGTTCGGTTTGGCAATGTTCTGGGGTCAACAGGCTCTGTTGTTCCTCTGTTTCAAGAGCAGATAAAAAAGGGAGGTCCTATAACGTTAACACATCCAAACATGCTGCGATATTTTATGACTATTAAAGAAGCTGTTTCACTAGTTTTACAAGCTTCTTCTTTAGAAAGCTCAGATAGGGTGTCACAAGGCAGTATTTTTGTACTGGATATGGGACAACCTCTTCGCATTTCTGATTTGGCAAGACAAATGATTTTATTGGCCGGAAAAAAACCAGGGGAAGAAGTAAGGATACGTTACACAGGTATACGGCCTGGCGAGAAATTATATGAGGAGCTTTTTCATAAAAAAGAAAAAATGGAGGGGACATCCTGTCCTAAAATTTTCAAAGCATATCCTAGGTTTACAGATTATCAGTTATTAAGCAAACACTTAGATGAAGTGGTAGAAGCTTGCCTGGAGCAGGATGAAAAAAAGACTTTAGCATTATTAAATTTTCTAGTTCCAGAGTATCAGAAATACATTGTTAACTAATAAATAAAGTGTCTAGTTAGGGGTTAAAAAACTAACGGTAGGAAACGGTTATTAGTGTGTAATACTATCGTATTTTTTAGAAATGATAAGGAGCATGGGGGGTATGACTATATATGATGCGTCAATCAGATAAGTCTCCTTTAAATTATATAGGCGGGTAAGCTTAGGGCAAGCTCCAGTATTAATAAGAGGTATCTATTAATACTCTTGTCATAAGTGGTTTTATAGTGTTGTTAAAAGCTATATTATAGCTTCATTAGTACTATACATAAAAAGGTGCTTGATCAATTAATTGAATAATGTCGATAGAGGGTTTTTATCATGAAAAAATATAGAAATATTTTATTTCTATTTCTTCTTCAGTTTGCCTGCTCCATAGGTTTTTGTGGTGGACCGGGAGATTTTGAACAAACTTCTAGATGTGGCAGAACTTCTGTACCGGTTTTACCTAAGAGAGGGGAGGGTGTTCAAGAAGTAAAAGCAGGGGCTTTGGGTGGAGGCGTTTGCAGCCAAGAGTCTAGAGAGTTTTTTTTTGCAGCTGAAGTTCCGATGTATCTTCCTTTTGCTGGAGAGAGAGGTCTCCAAGTTTTGCTGGTGAAAGAGAGGGAGTTTTTTAGAGCAAAAGGAAAAAAAGTAGGAGATTTAGGGGAAAAGAAATACAGATTAAAGGATAAAAAAGGAAAGAAGTGGAGAGGGTTATTTAAGCCTTATACAAAAATAAAATGTAGTCCTGCAGCAGAAGGTTTAAGCGAAAATGCAGAAGAAGTTAGAAGATTAGTAAAAATGTTTCAGGAGGAGTCTTTTGGCAAAACTGCAGAAGAAGCTCAAAAAATGTCTGCTAAGCATTTACGCTTAGTTGTTTTAGTAAATAGGATGAAATCTATTTTTGCTGTTAGAAACCAATCTTTAAAGCATTCTTACGGATCAATGCCACAAAACACATTGATTTTACGAGGTAGCTGGGAACCTCAGTGGGAGGTAAAGAAGGGAGTTAAATATGAAGATGTTTCTCTTAAAGAAGTACGTCAATATATGCGTTTTTGCCTTGAAAGATATATAAAAGCAAACAGCCTGGAAGAAAAAGAAATTTGGTTAAGGCAAGTAACAGAACTTGCAGAAGAAGAAGGTAGCATAGAAGGGAATCATGTACCCTATCATGAACTTAGGGAGCATCTTCGTATATCACCAGAGAGGGAAGTGTTTATAGAAGATTTTATGCAAACAAACCCCAGAGGGAGACTTTATGAAGTGACACATGATAGTGATTTACTTAGTTTGCGCGTTCCTAATGACTCTAATCCAGGGGCTGCTCCTTTGGGGCTTTATTCACTTTTTATGCAAAAAACAGGTATTGTATTTCCAGACGTTTTTACTACAGGGTATAGAGCAGCTTACGATGAGCGTTATGGAGAATTTGGGTATGATCCTGAAGTTTACTATAGTTTTATGTATCAAGTAATAGAGTTAGATAGATATACGCGTTCAGAGCTTAGCAGGATTCATTTTATGGCTGCCTACGTTTCAGAGCCCAATGCCTTTTTTTTAGTGCCTCAGGGAGAACTTTGTATTCCATATAGTTTTTTACAGTTGCCAAACAGGGGTAGCATTAGTTGCACAAGTATTAATAAATATGATCCTTGTGAAAGTATGGCTATAATGCTTCAAATATTTGAAGCTAATCCCAGAGCGCGAGTTATGTTTTTGCCAGATTCTCCTGTTTGGATGAGGTTGCCAGATCGTATGCTAGTTCGTAAAACGGCAAAAACCCCCCATAACGTACCTAAAAAAGGATATGATCCCTCTCTAGATAGGTTTGAAGCAGTTCCTGAATCTATCCAACATATGGAAGCAGCTGTTTCTCAGACACCTTTTTCTACTAGAGATTATGCGGTACATCTTTATAGAAGTTTAGGTTTTTGTGGGAGAGATTATTATATTGTGGAGGATGGAATAGGTGTTAAGGTTGTCCATCCAGATTGGGTTTTTAAATCATTTGCTTGTCATTTACCAAAATTCTTTGATCCCCATCAAGACAAGGGATCTTTGGTAGGTAAATTTAAAGTTGGCGAAAATCCAGTGCTACGAGAAAGATTGGTAAAAATAGCTGCTATAAATGCTATAGATGATGGTTTGGGTTATTTAAGAAAACAAGCTAAACAACTAAAGGATCTCATAAATGAGATTTTTGGTCCTGGTGTGGGAGATGTGATAGAGAAAACAGCAAGGGTAATGGTGCAAACACGTCATGATCATTATGCAAGATTTTTTTCTGCAAAAAAGCTATTTTTGCAAAGAATATCACCCAAACAAGCCATGAAATTATCTCCTGTGGAAGGAAAAGGAAGCACAAGAGTTTTTCCAACACCGTGTGAAGATGAGGATGTTTTGGTAGATATAAAAAAAGAATTATGGCCTGCCGCGCATGCTCAGATAGCTGAGATTCTGGAGGTGGATACTCAAGAAATGGCAGCTAAGAGAGAACTACAGGAGGAAGATCTCATTGGTTTTGTGGGAAAAAAAGAGCATATTAGAATATTAATATACATGTCAAAAAATATTGATAGGAGTTATACAGTTGATGATATTCTAGAGTTTTTGAAAAGAGGAAGTCGTGAGAAAAGGAGAGTAAGAGACTGGATGAATGAGATTTGTAGTATAACTGTGCCTGGCTGTGATAAAAAAATCATTTTTAATAAAACGGCTGGAGATAGAGGGAAGCGTAATGAGTATGCTTTTACCCTTGGGGCATTAGAGCTTATTATTGTGTAATATAAAATTTTCTAAAAATCTTATAAAATCTGTATTTTTTTCCAAGGTTAACTTTACAGGAAAAGGCGTTATATATTTTTTATTTACAGGAGAGAGCTTAACGAAATCTTTTTCTGTAGTTATTAACTGGGCATTTAGGTTAGCCGCTTCACGGCGCAAGTTTTCTATATCACTGGAGGTATAGCTATGATGATCTGGGAAGGATTTTGTTTTTATAAGATGAAAACCATGTTTTTTTAGAGTATAAAAAAATTTTTCGGGAAAGCCTATACCTGCAAAAGCCATATAGGGCTTTTTATTGTTTAGTGTACAGGGTTGAGTACAATCAATTTTTCCTTTAAAAATGGGAAATGCAGGATTTGTTTTTTTTATTATATCTTCTAGGTGAGTACTATCTTTTCCCAGTAGCAGAGCACAATCTGCAATAGCCATTCCAGATTTTAAGGTTTCACGTAGAGGGCCTGCAGGAAATAAATATGTGTTGCCAAGGCCATTTCTTCCATCGAAGATCAGGCAAGAAAAATCCTTATGGATATAAGGGTTTTGAAAACCATCGTCCATAATAATGATATCCATGTTTAGCTTTTCTGCCAGCTTTGCCCCTTCTTTTCTATTCTTGCTAACAATAGTTGGGGCCTTGGCTGCAAGAAGAAGCGCTTCATCACCTACAAGAGTAGCATTATGTTTTTGTGGATTTACTAGCAGTGGGCCTTTTTCTTTTCCCCTCCAGCCTCGTGTGAGGTAGATAACTTTTTTCCCCTGTTTTTGTAAAGTTTCCCCGATCCACAGAGATGTGGGAGTTTTTCCTGTTCCTCCAAGGGTTATATTACCACAGCAGATAACAGAGATTTTTGCTTTATAAGGTTTGATAAATTTTCGTCGTGTTAGAGTAATAAGAAAAAGTAATAGACCCAAGGGAATAAGACAAAAATTTAGAAATGATTTTTTATAAAAAAAATTGGACATGCTAGTTTGCATAACAATTAATCCTTAGAATTTTTCAAAGTTTTTTCTATAAACGGAGAAAGGTATTTGATTGTTTTTTCTAAAACAGTTTGTTGTTCTTTTAAAATTTGTTTGCTGCGCAGGCTCAAGTTAGACTTCTTTTCTGCATTAGTAAGCAAATCTAACAAAGCAGCATTTAGTTTTTTAGGATTTAAAGTTCGCAGGGCAGCGTTATTTTTTAGGAAATTATTTTCTATTTCTAAGAAATTGAACATATGAGGTCCCCATATGATAGCATTATGAAAAAAAGCAGGTTCTAAGGGGTTATGGCCACCTATCGGCACAAAAGATCCTCCGATGACAACAATGGAGGTAAGGCGAAAAAAAAGCCCCAGTTCACCCAAAGTATCACAGAGATAAATGTCTGTTTTACTACTGGGATCATGATCGAGGGATCGAAGTGTGACAGTTAAGTTATTATTTTCTATTTCTGCAGAAATGGTTTTGCTACGTTCGGGATGTCGGGGAATTAGTATGGTTAGAAGGTCAGGTATATGTTTTTTTAGAAATTTATGTGCTTGTATAAATATCTTCTCTTCTCCTGGGTGTGTGCTGGCAGCTACCCAGGTAGGCCTATTTTTTAATAGGCGTTTCATGTGTAGAAGACTTTCTGTGTCTACAGGTAACGGACCTGCTGTATATTTTAAATTTCCTGGTGTTTTTATATTTTTATTCCCCAAGGCTTTTAATTTTTCTGCTACCTTTCTTGTGGAGGCAAGGGAGAGAGAAAAGCAATTAATAATAGGTTCAATAATACTTTTATAAGAGCTCCAAGTTTTGTATGTTTTTTTAGATAGCCGGGCATTGATAAGTATAATGGGTATTTTTCTTTTTTTTAAAGTTAGCAAATGATTTGGCCAAAACTCTGATTCTAGCCAAAAAACAAGATCTGGTTTCCAGTGATTTAAGAATCGTTTCACATAGAGAGAAATATCAAGAGGGATAAATTGGTGCATGATGCCTGGTGGCAGGCGTTTTTTTAAAATTTTAGAAGAGGAAACTGTGCCTGAGGTCATAAGAATATGTAGAGTTGGGTAGTTTTGTTGTATTTTTTCCAGGAGAGGAAGGGCTGAGAGGGATTCACCCACGCTGGCACCGTGCACCCAAAGAAGGGGGCCTTTTGGCCTTTTAAAGGAAGGCTTCCCATAGCGTTCTGGAAGTCTTTTTCCTACTTCCTTTTTTCTAAGGAGGCGAAACCAAAGAAACAGCCATAAAAAAGGAAGAAAGAGATAGCCTAAAAGAATATATAAAAAGTGTAGTAATTTGAACATTTAGAGTTGAACTTTCTCATCTGCTTCTTTGCAGATATCTTGCAAAGATTTTCTAATCAATTCTTTAAATTTTATAAGGTCACTATTTTTATGTTTTTCAGGTGGCATAATAGGTCTTCCCCACAAGAATATGCCTTTGCTAAAAGGTTTTGGAAGCAAGAGCAGGTCCCAAGATTTCATAGTTTTCTTTTTAGAAGTGGAAAAAGAAAGAGGAATGATAGGAACTTGAGCAAGGTAGGCAGCTTTTATAAGTCCTTCTTTTGGTTCGAAAGCAGGTCCTTTGGGTCCATCTGGTGTTATGCCGACATGCTTGCCATTTTTCAAGAGAGAAAGCATTTTTCTAAAAGCTTGGCTTCCTTTTTTTGAACTGGATCCTGCAAAGGATTTTATGCCCAGGGCTTGTACAGTTTTGGAGATAAGCTGTCCATCATTGTGGGAGGAAATGAGCATATGAAAAGGTGTTTTTTTTGTCCATTTCCAAGCAAAAGCTAGCATCGTTAGTCTTCCGTGCCAAAAGCAAGCTATAAAAGGTTTTTCTTTTTTTATCAATTCTTCAGGATATTGCTGACCTTCATAAGTCCATTTGCTTGTGAGGTAAATAAAGCGTAGATAAAGGGAGGCTAAAAAACTTATAAAAAGCAAGAAGCTTTTTTTTTTCATGCAAAATTTAAAAAGCTTTTTCATTTTCATTTTTACCATTTTTAAACTGCATAGCATGATATTTTGCGTAGGCGCCTTTTTTTTCTAGAAGATCTTCGTGAGATCCTTCTTCAATAATAGATCCATTTTCTAGAACAAATAATCGGTGGGCATTTTGTACTGTGGAAAGTCTATGGGCTATTACCAGGCAAGTTTTCCCTTTTTGTAATTTTTCCAAGGCTTTTTGAACCAAACGTTCAGACTCATTATCCAAAGCAGAGGTTGCTTCATCCAAAAGGAGAATAGGTGCATTTTTCAATATGGCTCGGGCAATGGCGATTCTTTGTCGTTGGCCTCCGGACAGACGAATGCCTTGCTCGCCAACCATGGTTTTATAGCCTTTGGGTAGATCTTTAACAAAATTGTGAGCATTGGCTATTTTTGCAGCATTAATAACCTCTTCTTTTGATGCTTTAGGGTTTCCATATAGAATGTTTTCCTCCACAGTGTCATCAAATAGGATGATATCTTGGCTTACGAGAGCTGTGCTTTTGCGCAGGCTGTCTAAAGTTATATCTTTAATTTCTTGGTTATCGAAGAAAATTTCACCGCTTGTTGTATCATAAAATCGCAGGAGCAGGTTGAGCAAAGTAGATTTCCCTGCACCACTTCCACCTATAAAGGCGTAAGTCTTTCCTTTTTTTAGAGTTAGGCTGAGGTTTTTTAAAGCTGGTTGATCAGTATTTTGATATTGAAAGGTAACATTTTTAAATGATATATGTTTGCTCATAGGTTTCATAACCTGTGAATTGGCTACATTTTTAATTGTGGGTTTTATGTCCATCATATGAAATACACGCTCTGCAGCTGCAAGGCCTTCTTGTAAGTTTGCATTTAAAGTTGCGATCTTTTTCATAGGTTCATAGGCAAGCAAAAGAGCCGTTAAAAATGAAAAAAGCTCACCGGGTGTTCTATCCCCACTCATTACTTGCAGGCCGCCATAAACTATAACAATAACAATTGCCACACCACCTAGTGTTTCCATCATAGGGGAGGCAAGAGATCTTATACGTGTTCCTTTATAGCTTAGGTTCATAATGGACTCAGCAAGGGCTGACAAACGTTTTAGCTCATATTTTTCCATTGTATAAGATTTGACAACTCGGGTGCCCAGGAAAATTTGAGATAAATAGCTCATGAGGGAGGCTACTTCTTTTTGTGTATTGCCAGATACTTTTCTCATACGCTTACCTATGCGAGAAATTGGCAATATGGCCAAGGGGAAAACAACAAATGAGATGCTGGCAAGCAGCCAATCTTGCCAAAACATAACGCCAACTAGGGCAATAATTGTAAAAATATATTTCCCTGCTGCTGTGATTATAAAGTGGACAAGTTGACGCATAATGCCCACATCATTTACACAGCGTGATATTAACTCGCCACTTGGTTGCTTATGATAGTAATCTAAATCTGCGTAAACTAGGGTATTAAATAGGTCTTTTTGTAGATCTGTTATTAAGCGTTGGCCCAGATAGCTCATGGAGATAGACTCTCCATAGATAGCAAAGCCTTTTAAAGAAAAAACAAGCAAGATTGTAAGGGCAATAGGAAAGAGGAGTTCTCGCTGTTTATTTAAAAAAATATCATTAACGATTGGCTCCATTAGCTTGGCTGTTGCACCTGTTGCCATGGCTGCTATTATCATGAAAGAAAAGGCAAGAAAGATTCTTTTTTTATAAGGGGAGATGTAGAATTTGAAGATACGTTTGCACAAAGCAAAGCTTGATCCTGGTAGAACTGATCCTTTGGACATAAAAAAGACTCTTCCATATTTATTATGAACAGGCTATAAATTAGATCTATACCTTGTTTTCTATTCGAATGTACAGTTTTTTCTAATTTTAATCGAGCATAAAAAAGAACATGACTAATATCTCAAAAATAATTTTCCCTCCCATGCACAAAGAAGGATATTTTTTTCTTGGTATTTTTGTGTTGGTTACTGTTGTTATTTTTTCTTTTTCCAATTTTTTAGGTTTTTTTAGTTTCGCACTAACAGTTTGGTGTTTTTATTTTTTTAGAAATCCTGTGCGTGTTATTCCTGATGTAAAGGATGCTATTGTTTCCCCTGCCGATGGTATTGTACAGCAGGTTCAGCAAGTTTCTTGGCCAAAGGAGCTAAAATTAAGGCCAGAAAATTTGAAAAAAAATGATAAAGTTTGGCGAGTCAGCATTTTTATGGATGTTTTTAATGTTCATGTGAACAGAGTTCCTGTAGAAGGCGTTGTAAAGGAGGTTGTTTATGTGCCGGGGAAGTTTTTGAATGCAAGCTTAGATAAAGCCAGTGAGCATAATGAGCGGCAGCTTTTTATTATGGAAGAAAAACATACAAAGAAACTGATTGCTTTTACGCAAATTGCAGGACTTGTAGCGCGGCGTATCACACGTTTTGTTAAAGAAGAAGATGAATTTTCAAAAGGAGAAACTTTTGGTATGATTCGGTTTGGAAGCAGAGTGGATATTTTTTTGCCACTGGGGGTTTGTCCACAGGTTTGCCAAGGGCAAATAAGTGTTGCGGGTGAAACTATTTTAGCGAGTTTATCAATGGATAGAAAAAAGCCTGTTCTTGGTATAGTACAGGGGTAGAAATGAAGCAAAGAAAAAGACGACTAAAAAAAACGACAAGGGAACGCTTTTCTATAGCAAAGCTAATGCCTAACATTGTGACGCTAGCGGCTCTTTGCTCTGGTCTTTCTTCCATTAAATTTGCCTTGGAAGATCAGTGGAGTTTAGCTGTTATTGCTATGCTAGGTGCTGGCATTCTTGATGCTTTGGATGGAAAAGTAGCGCGTTTGCTGGGTCAAAGTTCTCATTTTGGAGGGGAGCTAGATTCTTTATCAGACATGGTTTCTTTTGGTGTTGTTCCTGCCGTTGTTTTGTACCTTAGAGAGCTCTATGCTTTGGGAGAGGTAGGATGGATTGTATCTCTTTTTTATGCTGTTTGTATGGCCCTGAGGCTGGCAAGATTTAATACAGCAAGCTTTGGTGCTGCAGAAAAAGAGCCTGCCGTGTGGGAGAAAAAGTTTTTTATGGGTGTTCCTGCTCCAACGGGTGCTTTTCTATCTTTCTTGCCAATTTATTTTTCTATGTCTTTTCCTGGCGGTTTTTATTTTCATCCGCTGCTTGTATCTGTATATGTTACTTTTATATCCTTGCTGTGTATTAGCCGTATACCAACATTTTCCATAAAGGGGTATACAATTTCTATTAAAAAAGTTTTGCCGCTATTGCTTACTGTAGGTATTGTTGCTGCTAGCTTAGTATCTATGCCATGGATAACCTTATCTGTCATATGTGGTTTATATTTAGGATCTATCTTTTTTAGTTATAAAGCGCATGCTAGGCTTGCCAGGTTAGGGTCTTAATTTGCAAAGATAATACTTGAACCTCAGTTTTATAGAGGTAGATATGTTAGAAAGAGTAAAAAGTTTTCTTTTTCTGGAATGTTTTTGATTTATTTCTAATTTTCTGTAAAATTCACTTAAGGATTCGAAGTTTGTACTCTCTCTAAATTAGCTATATCAATGATAGAAATAAAAACTCATATTATTATTAATACAGAAAAAAAACAACTTTGGGATGTGTTTACACGTTTCCAGGAATACCCTTTGTGGAATACATTTTTTCAGTATATCTCGGGGGCTTTAGAAAAAAATTCTCGTCTCTTTGTTAAATTGGTACTTCCAGGCAAAAAGCCTATGATTGTTAAACCGAAGGTAGTTACTATTAAAAAAGAAAAGGAACTTCGATGGGTTGGAAAAGTTATTCATACCCGTTTGTTAAAAGCTGAACACTACTTTATTTTAGAGCCTATGAAAGAGGGTAAAATAAAATTTATTCATGGAGAGAAATTTACAGGCCTTCTTACCCCTTTTCTTAAAATTTTTAATATTCATAAAAAAACACAGGAAGCTTTTAATTCTTTTAATAAAGAACTAAAAAGAAGAGTTGAAGAGGCTGGTGAGAATTCTTTCAAATAAGCTCTAATGGCAAGGTTTAGCTTAGGAGATATTAATACGTACTAGCAACTAGTGTTGGAAACCTGGAAAAACCAAGAAGCCTAAGGTGTATATTTTTACACAAAAGAAAGAGGTTCTGAGATTTTAGTCATATATTTCAGGATATTTTTCTGGGCGTTCTAGACAATATTTTTCACTTGGAGACTTCTTGGAAAACTCTACAACTGAGATATATTTTCTATTGTAGAACCCGCCTCGTTCTAAAAATTTTTTTCTTTGGTCTGTTCAATACAAAGCTTGTCAATATTATGAAATTTACAGAGTGCATCTATTTCCTCTAAAACATCTGCTATCTCTTCTGACAAGTTTTCTTTGCAGGAAGCTTCCTTTACCTCTTGTGCTTCTTCTAACAACTTATCTCTAAGTGAAGCATCATACTCTTTATCAGACAGTTCTTTCACATGAATCTTTGAATGAGCATCTTCCATTAATTCTGGCATTTTATCTCGCCACAGCTTATTTTGAAGAAATCTTCTCATTAGAGTCTCCTGATATTAAACGTTCTACGTAGATCTTTCTATAAGATTGCTTAGAAGGACAAATTCTTTTAGAGAAAGAGATTCAGGTCGCCTGGTACTATCTATAGTGGCAGAATCTAAGATTTTTATAGGGTTGTCAACGAAGTTTTTAAGATTGGAGCGGAGCATTTTTCGTCGCTGCTGAAAAACATGGTGAAGAAGTTTTTGTAAAAAGTGAATATTGACGTTATAGAGAGGTTTGGTGTAGGGAGAAAAATGCAAAACTGTAGAATTTACTTTTGGCTGTGGGTGAAAAGCATTTGGGGCAACATCTGTAACATGTGATATTTTACACAGCAATTGACTAATAACAGAGAGTCTACCGTAGGCTTTTGTATTGGGTTGTGCAAGAATTCTAAGAGCAACTTCCTTTTGAAACATTAAAACCATGTTTTTAAAACAGGAAGCATTGAGAAGCATAAGCAAAAGAAGAGGTGTGGCTATATTGTAGGGCAGGTTTGATATTAAAGATCGAGGAGTATTGCCCAGTTCCCAGAAAGTTGTCTTCAGGGCATCTGAAAAATACAGATGAAGTCTTGAAGATTTTAGGTCTTCCAGGTGGTCCCTCATAGAGATATCTTTTTCAATGGCATAGATAGTTTTTGCAGCTGTTTTTAACAGACAATATGTTAGGCTTCCAGGTCCTGGGCCAATTTCAATCACGGAAGTTTCTTTATCTATATGGGCTGCTAATATTATTTTATCCAGGATATCTTCTCGAATTAAAAAATTTTGCCCCCATTTTTTTTTGGCAGTAATTTTTTTTATATGAGACAGAAAGTTTGCCATAGATGAAAAAAGGCTTAAAGGGCCTGTTTTAGATGGGATTTTCTGCGAAGCTGCCGCAGATAGGCATTTGCGGAATTTTCAAGTTTTTTGTTTAGCAGGGAGGTTTGTGCTTCTTGTTTTGTTTCTATACCTCTAAGCATTTTTTTCTTTTCACGTTTTTCAACTAAAAAAACATGGAGTCCTGTAGGGCTTCTATATACAGAACTTGGTGTTTTTATTGGTAAATTGGAGAGGCGTTCTTGTAGATCACTGGAAAGGTCTAGCATATTTTTTTCATTATATTTTTCGAAATTTGCTCCATATTCTTTGGCTACTTTCTCTAGGTCTTTTAGAGATCGAACTTGTTTGGATAAACTGCGAACTTCTTCTATCTTATCATGCAGGGCTTTTTCATTGGGGATAAAGAATAAAGGAACAAACATTTCTGCATAATCCAGGATGTAGGAAGTGTCATATTGAGGTTCTTTTTTGTCATTTAAGATTAGAAGATAAACACCTCCATTGGCAATAATTGGGTCGCTTACTTCTCCTACACGTAAAGAGGTTATGACTTCGTTTCGCAAGTCATCTAATTCACCTGCGCCGATCCATCCCAAAGAGCCTCCCTGAACAGCAGAAGTTGCGTCGGAAAACTGTTGAGCTAGTGCTCCAAAATCAGCGCCTGAGTTTATTTGTTTTTTTAGATTATTTGCAAAGAGTTTAGCTTGCTCTATGGGAGCTTGCTCGTTGGTGAGCAGGAAGATTTCCTGAACATGGTAGTGTGGTTTAGAGGCTTGTTTTTTTTGTTTTTCTATATAAGCATTTATTTCATGTTCTGTGATGTGAACGAGGGGTTTGAATTTATAGTTAACGAGTTCAAGCCAAAGAAGATTAGCATGTATTTGGTTTTCTAAAGTAGAGTAAGGAACATTAATTTTTTCTAATTTTTCTTTAATTTGCCCAGGGTACATTCCGCGTGATTTTTCAATGCGTTCTATAGCAGCAGAAACAGCCTTTTTATCTACAGTAACATTTGACTTCTGTGCTGCTTGAATTTGAAGCTGTTCATCGATCATTGAGCGAAGAATTTGTTTTTCAAAAAGTTTTTGAGTGGCTGGTGTCATAGGTCTGTTGAAAAGAGAGCTAATCATTTGAAGTCTATATTCTAGATCTGCGGATGTTATAATATTTTGGTTTACAACAGCTTTTATTGTTACAGTAGCGTTATTTTTTTGCAGGACATTATTTGCAAAGACCTCAGTAGCTGTAGAGATATAAGTAAAAAAGCAAAAACCAGAAATGATATATTTTATGAACTTGCACATTTTTTTAAAAAACCTTACATTGACTTTACGTCTATAGCATTCTTAGGCAAATTAATGAAGCTCTAAGTTAAAATATTAATGTTAATTTTTCAAAAGTATCTTTTGCGGCATCTTATTTCATCGTGTTTTTCTGTAACAGCGGTGTTGGTGAGTATTGTATGGATAACACAAACGCTTCGTTTCATAGAAACAGTATTTAGGAAGGTTGATACAGATGCTTTTTTTATATTGATGAAACTTTCTTTGTATATGTTACCGAACTTGGTAGTTGTTTTGTTGCCTGTAGGTTTTGGTATAGGATGTTTATTTACCCTGTACAAGCTTTTAGAAGATAGGGAAATTATAGCTTTTTGGGCAGGGGGTGTTCAGGGGAAAAGCATATTGAATCTTGTGGTTGGTATGGCTTCAGTTTTATGTATTTTTTCTTTTTTTCTGCAGGCTTATGTTTCTCCATTATTTATGAATAAGTTTAGACAGTTGGACCGTTCTGTTCGGCATAATGTGACATTATCTTTTATTGAAGAAAATGCTTTTCAGGATTTTGGAAACATTACGTTATATGTACGAAAAAAGAGGAAAAATAACCTTTTTAATATACTTGCTTATGTCACACCTGAAAAAAGCAATCCATATACAGTTATTGCTCAAAAAGGGGCAGTTTTAGCAGATGAAAATGTGCCAAAACTTGTTTTAGAAGATGGGGTTCGTCAGGAAAGAAAGCCGATAGATGGTGGAAAAGTTTCTGTCTTGAATTTTGACAGGTCAATTGTGGAAATAACATCATTATCCAAGGAGGATAATGATGGTCATAAGAAGCCTTCAGAATATTTTTTATGGGAGTTGTTTTTTATAGATAGCAAAATTTTAAAAAATAAAATGCTGGCAAAAAAGTTAAAGGCAGAAATTCATCTTCGATTTATTTCCCCATATTTGGCATTTTTACTTCCAATATTGGTTTCTTTCCTTTTGTTAAGAGGTGGTTTTCAACGCAGAGGGTATATAAAGCGGTCCATTTTTGCTATGACAAGTGTTCTAGCCGTTCAGGCATTTTCTTTAATTGCAGCTAATAGTCATGCCCTTTTTATACAGCTCTTGGTATATTTTATATTAGTAAGTATAACGATGTATATTTTTTTTAGAGTATACATCGTTAAAGAAGGTGCATGATTATGTATCCATGGATACTTTGGAAATATATAGCAAAAAATTATGTATCATGGTTTGCGGGTGTTTTTTCTGTCATAACTGTGATTATAGGAATTTTTGAAACAGTTGAGCTTTTTCGTCGAGGGTCGGGAAAGTCCTATGTGAATCTTATTATTATTTTGAAAATGGTAATTTTAAAATTGCCAATGGTTGTTGAGCAAGTTTTACCGTTGGTTGTATTTTTCTCTTGTTTTTTGTGTATTAGAGCACTGAATAAAAAATTAGAGATAATAGTTATTCGCTCCAGTGGTGTTTCTATGATACAAATAGTTATTCCTTTTCTAATGGTTATGTCTCTTTTTTCTGTTGCATATCTTTTTATTTTTAACCCTTTATCCAGTACAATGTTTAGCAGGTTCGAGCGTTTAGAGGCAAAACTTTTCAAGTCCCAGAGGGATACACTTTCTGTTTCCCAGTCGGGTCTTTGGTTTAAAAAATCTTACAGAGATGGGAAAGTTATTGTGCACAGCAGAAAAACCTCCAAGGAAGCTTTAAAGCTGGAAGGTGTAACGCTTTATTTTTTTGATAGGGATAATATTTTCGAAAAGCGTTTAGATACAGAAGAAGCACTTATAAAAAAGAGCGAATTGATTTTAAAAAATCCTTGGATAACAAAAACAAAAAATTGGTCAGAAAAAGTTAATGGCAGCAAGCGTGTTTTTGTTGACTTATCTTTTTCTTCTCTTGAAAAAAGTGTAGTTTCTCCCAAGTCTATTCCGTTTTACAAGTTGCAGGGCTTTATTCAATCAATGGAAGAGATGGGTTTTTCTGTAACAGCTCACAAAGGCCATAGATATAGATTGTTGGGGGCGCCATTTTTATATTTAGCAATGGTTTTATGGGCTGCTGCTCTATCTTTGAGATGGCAAAGACAAGAGAAAACAATAAAAATTATAGGATTTGCTTGCATAGCTGTTTTTTCTCTTTATATTTTCAACGAGGTGATACGTTCATTGGGTCTTTCTGGTGTTCTATCTCCTGGTTGGTCAGTGATTTTGTCAATAGGTGTAACATTTTTCTCTGGCTGTGGTTTGTTACTGCATTTACAAGAAAAATAAAATGAATAGTTTGAGAATAGTAATACTTGCTGTGGTTTTCTTTGGTTGTGCTGCCTATGGGGATAGTGCTGAAAAGCCTGGGAAGGCAAACCCTCTGTATTTAAGGGCAGACACTATACAGTATAATCAAGATAAGGACTTAACACATGCAAAGGGCAATGTTGAGGTATATCATGCCAATGGTTATGTTTTATTGGCAGATGAAGTAACGTATGTACCTCAAACAAATCAAATTGAGGCAATGGGTAATGTTATTATTTACAACGATAAAAAAGATATTATTTTTGCCCAAGCATTTAAGGGTTCTCCAAACTTTAAGGAAGCGCAGGTAAAGTCTCCTTCTGTATTAACAAGTGATGATCGTCGAGTAGCTGCTAAGGTTGGGTATAAGAATGGAGATATATCAAGATTTGAGAAAGGGGTGTATACGCGCTGCGAATCTTGCAGGGCAGAAGATGAGACACCTTTATGGCAAATAAAAGCAAGAGAAATAATTCATGAAGAGGAAGCTCAAGATATTATTTACAAAGATGCGTGGCTAGAGCTTTGGGGGTCACCTGTTTTTTATCTACCTTATCTTAGACAGCCAGATCCTTCTGTTAAGCGGCGTAGTGGACTTCTAGATATAAAGGTAGGAAGCAGAAAAAGGGAGGGTTTAACAGTTGTACCTACATATTATTACACATTTGCCCCCAATAGTGATTTTATTTTTAATCCAATAATTTATTCTAAAGAAGCACCTATTATTAGAGGAACGTATAGACATAGGTTTTTAAGGGCAAAAATGCAACTATCTGGCAGTATTACCCGTGCTGATTTAATAACTGGGACAACAGCCAATCCTATTAATAAGGGAAAATCTGTACGGTGGCACACAAAGTCAAATGCTCAAGTAGATTTAAGTGATACATGGCGTCTTTCTGCGCAGGTTCATAAAGCTTCTGATGAGACGTATATTAGGCGTTTTAAAATAGAAGAAAACCAAGCCTTCTTACCTAATAATTTAGAGAGCAATATAATAAGTGAAGGTTTCTATGATAAGAACTATGCGTCTATAAAAGGTTTTGCATTTGAAACCACACAAGAGTCTGTGGTCCAAAAAAATATTCCATATGTTTTACCACAGGCAAACTATTCTTTTGTGACTAACTCTGATGAGAGAGGGTCACATTTTTATGGAAATGCAGGGCTGTTAAGCTTACTTAGAGAATCTGGAGCGGACGTTCAACGTCTTAGCACTCGTGCAGGATGGGAAAAGCCTTTTTATACAGATCAGGGAGATATAGTAACTTTTACGACTCAAGCACGTTTTGATGCTTATAATTTTAGACATTTTATTCCTGTTGGTGAAGTAAAAGCTGAGAATAGTTATACAGGACGTTTTTTTCCACAAGCTATGGTGGAGTGGAGAAGACCTTTAATGATAGATGGCTTTGTTTTTCCTATGTCGGCTTCTCCGATTGTTAGCTTTATAGGAGCGCCTGTAATGGGTGTAAATAAAAAAATACCCAATGAAGATAGCCAGGCGGGAATAGAATTGAGTGAGGCTACTTTATTTTCTTTTAGTAGGTTTACAGGTCTGGATAAGATAGATTCTGGCAGCCGTTTTAATTATGGCCTTTCTTTTGATTTATATCCAAGAAACTGGCATTCTATAAAGCTATTTGTGGGTCAAAGCTATTCTTTGGCTCGAAATAAGGATATTATAGATGGAGAAGGAGTTGGCAAAGGGGCATCAGATATAGTGGGTGCTTTAGATATTTTATCTTCTCAATATCTGCACTTAAAGTATGCTTACCTCTTTAACCATAAAAATATGAGGGCACGTCGTAGCCAAGTTTCTTTTTCTGCAGGTGTTCCGGTTTTTAGAGTGTCAGGTAGTTATATTTATTCTGAGAAAAGTGCTAATAATGTAGCATTTAATGGAAAAGAACAGATTGACACAAGTATTAGCTCACGGTTATCTAAGTCCTGGCTTGCAGAGATGAAGTTAACACGAGATCTTGGAAAAAAAGGAAAAACGCTTGCAAGAGGTGCTGGTGTAACCTACGAAAATGAGTGTTTTAAGTCGAATATATCCCTTACCCAAACTTATTTTCACAACAGAGACATAAAGCCAGATACAGGTGTATTCTTAACCGTTATATTTAAAACTTTAGGTGGTTTAAATACAGGGCATACTATATCACAAAGGGAAAAATAAGTTTATAGAAGTTTAAATAAGGCACACAGGAATTAATGAAAAAGTTTCTCTAAGGTATAAACTTAATATTACTTTTTATATCCTTCTACTCTTCGTTATTCTTAGCTCTGTAGAAAGATAAATATTTGTTTGTAAACAAGCTAACGCTATAGTGATAGAATTAGCTTTTTCATATGATCCTCCATATTCTATTTTATTTTAACAAACTTTCTTATTAAAAAAATCCGTAAAAATACCTAGAGATACATACTCAACGACTTAACCTTTTTATCTAGACCTTTCTGTACATCTATTTACTTTTCTTCAAAAACAGTTTTTGAAATATCTTTTATACCTCTGTTTGATTTTCTGTTGGTACATGCCCATAGTGCTTCTCATGCGAAGCAAGTAAAGCTGCAGCCAGCTTTACTTGCTTTTTATCTATCATACTGTCCAAATGCAGTTTTTCTATTTTCTTCAGTTTCTTGTAAAGATCTATATCAAAAAATTTGTCCAGGGAAGATTTTTTCTAGGTTTGTTTTTTGGGGCCTATCTGGGTGTAGTTTTAATTTTTTTATGATACTTGGTGTTTTTGCCCAAATAAAAGACCCAAGGGCGCCAATAAGTGGCATTATATTTGAGGGGTCTTGCACAGAGGGGCCCACAACTTCGTAGGTTACATCATAGCCATTTTCTTTAAAAATACTATCAATTACTTCTTTTTGATATTTTACGCTTGGTTGGTTAGATATAAAAAGGAGCGACTTTACATCTTTGTGTTTTTTTAACCAGGCAATCAGTGTTTTTATCGTTGTTTTTGTGGTTGCACGGTGCAAGTTGCCCTTAGATGTTTCAAGGTGATATGTGGGGATTTTGTTATAAAAAGAAGAGGCTTTATAAACTTGGTTCATCATATCTCGTTCTTTTAAATCTTTATAAGATTTTTTACCTAGTTTTTGAGCAAGTGCTTTTAGCTCTTCTTCAGATGCATCTATATTTTTTGTTACGTAACGTTCTCCTGTTAACAGAATAAGTTTTTTTGTTTTGACACCTTTTTCAAAAAGAGAGGAGACGAAATTAACTCGTTTAAGCATGGAGTTTTTTGTGGATCCCAATATACATATAGCGTCTGGTTTTGTGTTTTTAGGGTATATTTCTGCTACAAACCCCAGGACTTTCAACCTGTTTATATTTTTGCTTTTGTTTTTTTCCATCCAGCATGGTGCCGTTATTTCCCAGCGTTCTTGCTTTTTATAGGTAGGTTTAAAATTTCTAATAGTAAACTTTTTTTGCGTTTCTTGTACAAATCTTATTATGTCAGACAGGATGGCCTGTTTTGTTTTTTTCTGTGAAAAGCCTTCCTTTATAAAAGAGCTATTTTCATTGGAGATATTGGCTTGTGCTAAAAGGTTTTCTAGTGCTTCTTTTTTTTCTTCTGTGGAAAACTCATAAAAATCTAGTATATCTGAAAAAGAAAAAGCTACATTTTTTTCTTTTTCTGCAGAGCTTGCTTTGCAGTAAGCCGTATGGATTGGAGATAAGATAAGGGAAGCTGCCAGAGAAAGGAAAAAGCTTCGGTTAACAGCTTTTGCATTTTTAAAAAATGTCGTTAAAGGATATTTAATCATAGCATTGTTTTTATAAAGTATGTTCCGTGCAAAGTGGCAAAAATTTGAATGATTATTTTTCAAAAGAAGAGGATGGAAAAATAATTATCTTGGAAAAATTGTCTTCTATTACTTGGGTATTGTCAAATACTAGATTTTTTGGCAGCGGGTTTTATATGTAAAAAAGGGGGAAGATATACTTTTTTATCAGCGCTTGATAGGGGAGTTTCTAAATTTTTAGAAGTAAAGAATTAAGAAAAAATTGAAGAAAATAATGGCTTGTTTTACTATTAAACCAGCCACTAAGCTATAGAAACTTACAGGAAGCAAAGAGTATACGCAAAGTTTTTTGATGAAGTTCACATGAATGATAAGAGCTGGAAAATGGCTGGGAGACCTGGATTCGAACCAGAGTTGCCCGGTCCAGAGCCGAGAGTTCTACCGCTAAACTATCTCCCAAGTTAGAGGACAATTTAACGGAAAGTAAAAATAGGGTCAATCATGAATTTGGGATTAGAGGAGAAAAATAAATTTTTCATTTCTTACACAAAAGGTGTATAATTAACCGTTGTGTAAATTTTTGTTCAGAGGTTGTTTTACTGTGAGTGCTAATTCATTTATTATTATACACACTTACGCTTGTGCTTTTTTATTTGTGGGTAAAAAAGAAGGTTCTCTTGATGTTATAACCAGTCAAGTTAAGAAAATTTTAGAAGCAGCTAGTAGTGATAAGAAGTTAACAATTATTTTGAACAATAAGACATTATCTCTGGAGGGTAAGGTTTCTTTTTTAGAAAAGAGACTATCACAGAACTTGCATCATATTATTGTAAACCTTATAAAAACTTTAAAAAAGAATAATCGTATGGGTTTATTTTTAGGGGTACTTCGTTCGTACTTAGTTCTTGAGTCTATAGAACGCGGTGAGAAACCTATAAAGTTTGTTACTAGTTGTGAATTGAGTCACAGTGAAAAAAAAGAGTTAGTAGATACTTTTTCAACGACTTTTGGCAAAAAAATTATACCAGAGTTTTTTGTTGATTCTTCGATACTTGGTGGACTTAAAGTATACTATGATGACAAATTAATTGATAAATCTTGGTTTTACCAATTTTTTATTTTGAAACAACACATGGAAGGGACACCTAAATGAAACTGAAAGCTTCTGAAGTTTCTGCCATATTAGAGCAGCAAATAAAAGACTTTACCTTTAAGACAGATCAAGAAGAAGTGGGGCAAGTGCTATCTGTCGGTGATGGTGTCGTTCGTGTTTATGGATTAGATAATGTTCAATCCGGAGAGCTTGTTAAGTTTGAATCGGGCGTTAAGGGTATGGCGCTGAATTTAGAAGAAGATAATGTTGGTATAGTTGTTCTTGGAAAAGATCGATCTATTGTGGAAGGGGAAGTTGTTCGTCGTACGGGACATATTGTGGATGTGCCTGTTGGAAAAGGTTTGTTGGGGCGTGTTGTGGATGCTTTAGGCAATCCTATAGATGGGAAAGGGGAGCTTGAAAATGTTGAAAGAGCACTTGTTGATATAAAAGCACCTGGCATTATAGCGCGAAAATCTGTCTCTGAGTCTGTATCTACGGGGATTAAAGCCATTGATGCTTTGGTTCCTATAGGTCGTGGACAGCGGGAGCTTCTTATTGGCGATAGGCAAACAGGGAAAACCGCTATTTTACTTGATACTATTTTGAATCAAAAAAAATTAAATGACCAACTGCCTGAGGAAGAAAGGCTTTTTTGTATATATGTTGCCATAGGTCAAAAGCGCTCTTCTGTGGCACAAATTGTGAAAACACTGGAAGATTTTGATGCTATGAAATACAGCATTGTTGTAGCAGCTACAGCATCTGAACCAGCGCCTTTACAGTTTTTAGCTCCATATTCTGGTTGTGCTATGGGAGAGTATTTTAGGGATAATGGCATGCATGCTCTTATAATGTATGATGATTTATCCAAGCAAGCTGTAGCTTACCGTCAAATGTCTTTATTATTGCGCAGGCCACCAGGGCGTGAGGCATATCCAGGGGATGTTTTTTATTTGCATTCTCGTCTTTTGGAGCGTGCAGCAAAGATGAGTGACGAAGAAGGTGGTGGCTCTTTAACAGCTATACCTGTTATTGAAACACAGGATGGAGATGTTTCTGCGTATATTCCAACCAATGTTATTTCTATTACAGACGGACAGATATTTTTAGAAACAGATATGTTTTACAAAGGTATTCGCCCTGCTATTAATGTAGGTTTATCTGTAAGTCGTGTTGGTTCTGCGGCGCAAACAAAAGCAATGAAGCAAGTAGCTGGTCGTATTAAACTAGATTTGGCACAATATAGAGAGATGGCAGCATTTTCTCAGTTTTCTTCTGATTTAGATGCTTCAACTAAGCATTTATTAGACAGGGGAGCTCGTTTAACAGAGGTTTTAAAGCAACCTCAGTATTCTCCTATGTCTTTAAGTGATGAGGTTGTTTCTATTTTTGCAGGAGTTAGAGGGTATTTAGATTCTATATCCCTGAAAGATGTTAAAGCTTTTGAGGAGAGATCTTTAAAAAAACTACATTTAGAGCATCCGAAGATTATGGCATCTATAGAGACGGAAAAAAGAATAACAGAAGAGACAGAGAAAAAATTAGAGGAATTTTTTGCTATTTTTGAGAAAGAGTTTATGGAATGCCGAACTTAAAAGAACTTAGGAAGCGCTTATCCACAACGAGAGATACAAAGAAAATAGCAACAGCTATGACACTTGTATCTTCCTCGAAGTTTAGGCGATCTCAGGAAGCTTACAATAATGCTGGTGCTTATGCAGATGGTTTGCTAGCTATTTTTCAGCGGTTTATTGCATTTGCAAAGCGCAACTCTATTTCTTTGCCTATTTTGGGATCTACATCACAAGTAAATCTTTATATTGTTATCACAAGTGATAAAGGTTTATGTGGTAGTTTTAATACTCAAGTTCAAAAAACAGTTTTGCATTTTGCTCAAAAAGATAAAGAGAAAGGCTTAGAGTCAAAATTTATTAGTATTGGCACTAAGGGCACTTTTTTTCTTGAAAGATTTTTTTCTGATAAAATTCTTATGGTTGAGAGTAGTAGGCCAGAAAGGTTAGAAAAATATATAGAGAAAGTTTTAAACTTTATAACCGAGGTAGGCGCTAGTAGCAGTTATATCATATATAATAAATTTACGTCTTCGGTGAAGCAAGAACCTGTTTGTGAGCCCCTGGTGCAGGAAGTAGATATGTCTGAGAATTCTGTACCATTATTTGATATATCTCCTTTTTCTATAGAGTATTTTCAGGAGCTTGTGAGAGATACAATACAAAGTTTTTTATACAGAAAGCTCTTGGAAAGCAGTGCGGGTGAAGAGGGGGCTCGTATGCTAGCCATGGACAATGCCACTAGAAATGCCAATAAAATGATAGATCAACTTACTACTCAGTGTAATAGAACTCGACAGTCTATCATAACAACAGAGTTGACAGAAATAATATCAGGAGCAGAGGCTTTAGAATGATTGAAGAAAAGAAAGAAAAGAAAAACTTAGGCTTTATAGTTCAGATTATAGGGGCTGTTGTAGATGTTCACTTTAAAGACAAGCTGCCAAAAATTCTTAATGCTTTGCATGTAAAATATGGAGAAAAGCATATTGTTTTGGAGGTTGCACAACATTTGGGAGAAAATACTGTACGTACTATAGCTATGGATGCGACAGAAGGTCTTACAAGAGGGCAAGAAGTTTTGGATACGGGGCATCCTATCACTATTCCTGTTGGGCGGTCAACTTTGGGAAGAATCATGAATGTGATAGGTGACGCTATAGATGGAAGGGGTCCAATATTAAAGAAGGAAGAAGCCTCTATTTACCAGGATGCCCCTCTTCTTATTGATCAGGCTACAGAGGCAAAAATGCTCACAACGGGCATTAAAGTTATAGATCTTTTGGCTCCGTATATGAAGGGAGGGAAGATTGGTTTGTTTGGTGGTGCCGGTGTTGGAAAAACCGTTATCATTATGGAGCTAATAAATAATATTGCAAAAGCCCATGGAGGGTTTTCTGTTTTTGCAGGTGTTGGAGAAAGAACAAGGGAAGGAAATGATCTTTATCATGAAATGATAGAGTCGGGTGTAATAGATATTAAAAGTCCTGAAAAATCTAAAGTTTCTTTGGTTTATGGTCAAATGAATGAACCTCCGGGAGCTCGAGCTCGAGTTGCTTTAACGGGACTAACAGTGGCAGAGTATTTTCGAGATACAGAGGGGCAAGATGTTCTTTTTTTCGTAGATAATATTTTTCGTTTTACGCAAGCAGGTTCGGAAATATCGGCATTATTGGGTCGCATTCCTTCTGCTGTAGGTTATCAGCCAACACTGGCCACAGAAATGGGACGTTTACAGGAAAGAATCACATCTACTAAAAAAGGTTCAATAACAAGCGTTCAGGCTATTTATGTACCGGCAGATGATTTAACAGATCCTGCTCCTGCAGCTTCCTTTACGCATTTAGATGCAACCTCTGTTCTTAGCCGTCAGATTGCAGAGCTGGGTATTTATCCAGCTGTGGACCCCCTTGACTCCACATCACGTATTCTTGATCCACGTATTGTTGGAAAAGAGCATTATAGGGTAGCAAGGCAAGTACAGGAGATTTTACAAAAATATAAGTCATTACAGGATATTATTGCTATTTTAGGAATGGATGAGCTATCTGATGAAGACAAGCTTTTAGTGGCACGTGCTCGTAAAATGCAGCGTTTCTTATCTCAGCCATTTCATGTTGCGGAAGTATTTACAGGTATACCTGGAAAATTTGTAAAGCTAGAGGATACTATTAAAGCATTTAAAGGGATAGCAGAAGGTCTCTATGATTATTTGCCAGAAGCTGCTTTTTATATGGTTGGGACCATAGAGGAAGTTATTGAAAAGGCAGAAACCTTAGAAAACAGGGATAGAAAGAAGAACTAATGTCTACATTTACCTTAAAAATTGTAGAAGAAGAAAGAGCTATTTATGAAGAGAGTGCTTCTTTAGTTACGTTACCTGGTATTTTGGGTGAGGTTGGATTTTTAGCACATCATGCACCTTATATAGTTGGTTTGAAAGAAGGTCTTATTAAAGTTTATGGCATACAGAAGAATTTTGAGAAGCCCTTTAAAACTTTTATTATTAAAAAGGGGCATGCATATTTTAGCAATAACCACTGTATTTTATGTGTAAAGATGAAAAAGGAGGCAGAGGTATTTTAAATTTATTTGGTGGTTGAAAAAATAAATAAGAGAGGAGAAGGAGAAAGGTTTTCCCAAGTTTTATTTTTTAGTGAGAACAGTTAAAAAATTGATTAATAAAACATACTTTTCTGGTGATATGCTTTTCAGCTTTCATAAAACGGCTCCCAATATCTTTTTTTCTTGAATAGATTAGATAGAGCGGGATGTAGAGCGGGATTAACCTTTACCCTTTTTGGGGAAAGGAAGCTTGAGCAAGCATCAAGAAAACCACTTCCAATATATCTCACCTCTGGCAGGTCAAGCTCTATATCTTTTATATTAATGCTAGCACAAAGACAACCATTCCCAATATGTTTAGCTTTTGGCATAGCAAGCTTTACATAGGGTAGATCATTGCAACCAGCAAGAAAGTGGTCTCCAATATTTTTTGCATTTGGCAGACCAAGTTCTAGCTCTTCTATAGAGGTACTACGAAGAAAATCGTTACCAATATTTTCTACATTTGGCAGATTAAGCTCTAGCTTTTTTATAGAGCTACCACGAAGAAAATCGTTTCTAATATCTTTCGCCTCTGGAAAAGCAAGACTTAGAAATTCTAGCTCAGAGCAATCACGAAGAAACCCGCTTCCAATATCTTTAGCCTTTGGCAGTTTAAAATTTACATAGGGTAACACAGGGCACTCAGCAAAAAAATCATTTCCAACGCACTCTAGATTCGGTAGCTTTAAAATTATACTTTTTAGTTCACAGCCCGAAAAAATACCATTCCCAACACGTCTCACATTTGGCAGATCAAGGCTTACAGCGTACTTAACACGACAACCAGAAAGAAAGAGGTCCCCAAGAGCTGTTATATTGTTTTTTGGGTTTATAAAATGTAGCCATAGAGGAGTTCTAAGAGCTGCCAAAACATTATCTGGCATTTCGCTTGTATTTAGTGAAAAAGTTGGGTCGTCTTGAGTAATGTTTATCAATAGTTCTACATCTTGGTTACCTGGGGTTGTAAAGTAATCTCTAATAGCTATTGGATCCTGATATAGTTCATCTTGATCAACTACAAGATATAGAGGATTGCCTGCTTCATACTCAGCGCTTTTTTTTGAACCAGCAGAATGTTGTTTAAGATCCGTTAGAGAGAGATATTTCTCTCGAATAAGGTGATGAAGCTCCTCCACCTTTGCTGCCACCAGTGTCCTTCTAAGAGTAGCGATATGTTTCTCTGTTCCAAAAATCTGCCAGTCGTCTGTACAAAAATGATGCACCATACCTGGAATAAAAGAGCTTGTAGTAACTGCTTCCTGAGGGATGTGCAGAAGAATATCATAAAGAGAGAATTTTCTCACTTTATGTTGATTTTTTAGTTTGCAGTCTTTTCGGCTATGTTCTTCAGCTATTTGGTTAAGTCTAGACCAAAGGATAACATTGCTTCTAGAAACAACAACTAGTTTTTCAAATATAGGTGATAAGTCTACATCGTTATATGTTTGTTGTGAAGCCATGCGTTGAAGGTGTAGGGTTTCTGCATCGTTGTAAAAAAATACATATGCTTTGGAAGGAATACCAAGAGACTTGGCGAGATCTGGAAAGTTGGAAGGAATACCAAGAGATTTGGCGAGATCTGGAAAACTTGCACCTAAGATACAGCTGTTCTTTCCCTGTTGGAAGAAATAATATGTCGCACACGTATCACTTTGTTGTACAAGCTTTTCTGCTTCTTTGCTTACGCAAGCGAGAGCTCTTTTATCCTTTAGCGGTAAGAAGTCTACTATTAGACTCCTTTCGAAAGGAAAATTATATGTACTGCCTTTTGCACCAGCAGAGCTTGCGCTGGCAGAATAAGTCTGATATAGGGCTGGAGATTCATCTGTTGGAATTCTGTCCCCCTCTTCAAATTCTGCAGCAGCATAAGCTTGAGAAAATGTGAGTAAAAAAGCAGAGAATATGTTCAATAGTTTTAAAGTTGTATAGTTTTTCATAAAATTTTCATCATAATTAAAAATGTAAAGTGTTATAAGTATATAGGTAATAATACTTTAAATACAAGTTATACATTTTTATTTGGACTTATAAGTAGTAAGATGCTCCAAAATATCTGGTGCTTTTAAGCTCCTATATTGCAAAAAATAAAATAGGATAAAAATAGAGTATTATATACCAGTTATCTCAAATTCTTTAAGGGTGGTAGCATAAGGTATTTTCATAGATTTAAAATCCAGGGTTGGCTTTATTAAACGTTTGATCTTACCGTGGTCTGACTCAAGAATATTATTAAGATATTTGATTTGGGCATGTTTTATATGTTCTGGATATTTCCTTTTTTTCTTTAATTTCTCTATAGCTATGCTATATGTTTGTGATTTATCTATGTTAATAGAAGAAAGATAATCATACTCTTAAGAGTTTTATCTAAGAAGCGATTGGCTGCTTTAGTGTTCTGTGCAGCAGATAGAAAGAAATCAACAGTATATCCTTAAAAGCTCTATAGAAAAATAGACGAGAACAGAGGTAGATTTTTCTGAGTCAGAACAAAGCTATATGAAAAAGAAGACCTGCATAGACAAACTATACAGGTCTTTTTTCGTACTACTAGAGCAAAGTAATTTTTATGATTATAACTCTAAGATAAGAGAGCTTGCACAGGAGTACGATCTAATGCTTCAATAGCGTCACACTTCCAAAGGAAAAAGTGTCCAATAGAAGTTACGTTTGACAAAGGACTCAGATCTAATGCCTTTAGACCGCTACACTCACTAAGGAAAAAACGTCCAATAGAAGTTACATTTGACAAAGGCCCCAGATCTAATGCCGTTAGACCTGTACAACGAGCAAGGAACCTATCTCCAACAGAGGTTACCTTTGACAAAGGACTCAGATCTAATGCCGTTAGACCGTCACAAGCAAAAAGGAAAAAAAGTTCAACAGAGGTTAAATTTGACAAAGGACTCAGATCTAATGCTGTTAGACCTCTACACTCACCAAGGAAACGAGATCCAATAGAGGTTACATTTGACAAAGGACTCAGATCTAATTCTGTTAGATCTCTACAACCCCGAAGGAAATGAGCTCCAATAGAAGTTACATTTGACAAAGGACTCAGATCTAATGCCGCTAGACCGCTGCAACCATCAAGGAAAGAATTTCCAATAGAGGTTATATTTGACAAAGGCCTCAGATCTAATGCCGCTAGACCGCTGCAACCATCAAGGAAAGCATTTCCAATAGAGGTTATATTTGACAAAGGCCTCAGATCTAATGCCGTTAGACCGCTGCAACCAACAAGGAAACGAGATCCAATAGAGGTTACATTTGACAAAGGACTCAGATCTAATTCTGTTAGATCTCTACAACCCCGAAGGAACATATCTCCAATAGCTGTGATATTTTGGTTTGGATCAACAAATGCAAGAGATTGAATGCCCTGCACATGTTCAGCATTCAATGATAAACTTGATCCGGCATGCGTAATCTCTACCAACAAGGTTTTATTGGCATTTGTTGGCTGTGCAAAGTACGCTCTGACCTGATCTAATCTATGCTCTAATTCATGTTGCCTAACTACAAGGTACGTATTTTTTGTAGAAGCAGATGGTCCTGCAACATCATCCAAAGTGACATATTGTCCTTGAATAAAGTGGTGTAGATCCTCTATTTTTGCTGCCATTGCTTCTCTTAGAGCACCAATCTGTCCATCTGTTCCAAAAATACGAAAGTTCGTGCCAAAATAATGCTGCATACCTGCCATAAATGCACCTGGATGGGCTCCTTCAAAAAGATCATAGAGAAAAACTTCTCTCACTCTTTTTTTCTTGTCAATGGTACAACCTTCTTGGCTATGTGCTTTAGCCATACTTTGAAGGTGAGAATAAAGAACTTTATTATCTCTAGAAACAACAGCTAGTTTATTAAATTCAGCAAAGTGTCTTTCTACTTCTGTTTTGTATACTGATTGAAAGACAAGTTTTTTAAGAAGTGCTTTTTCTGCATTTGGGCTAAATGTTGCATAGTTTCTCGGAGAAAAGCCAAGAAGGTTAGCCAATTCTGAAAAAGATCCAGGCGCTAGTTCTACAGGTATACCCCCTCCTAGGAATCTTTGTACTGTCACTGTGTCTACACTTTGTACACATTTATAACCTCCCTTGTTGGACCTAGACAGAAAAGCTCTAGTCTTACGGTCTAGTAATTCTGTTATACTCCCTTGTATAGCTTCAGGTAGATCGTCCCAGAGAATTTGTACTTGCTGTTTTTTTTCTCCAGCAGAAGATGCTGTCTCGGGAGAATTAGCTTCTAGCTTTCCACCGCTGCTTCTAGAGGCAGCACTTGCCACCTTATCAGCATCATCTTTCTCATGACCTGCAGAGGTTTCAGAACATATCAACAAACAAGATAATATGCTTAATATAATACTTTTATTCACAATAAACTCCGTAATAATTCTATAATATATATCTAAGCTTTATATAGGAGCTTTAATGCATAACTTCAAGAGTACTCTCTCCGAATAAAAACGATAAGTATTCAGAACCGCATATCATGAGATTCTTATATTTTTTGCAGCAGAGTAAAACTCTTACTATTGGAATGCTTGATGATAGTATTTGAAAAATAACAAATTATATGAACCTTTAGCTAAATTTCTTTTCAGCGCAGAAGAGAAACTTTTCTAGACAATTTCTGCTTTTTGTTATATTTTTTGCTTCTTTATATATTTTTATTTCTTAATAACGAGACATTATAAATTCTGATGAGAACACAAAAAGCTAGACATACTATTAAAGAGAATTTTTCTTTTTTTAAAAGCTGGGCAAGGAGCCCTCGGACAACAGGGTCTATTATACCTAGCACTTCCTCTATTGGTCATACTATGGGAGGTTATATTAACCTTGAGAGAGATGGATATATTGTAGAGATTGGTGCTGGAACGGGGGCTTTAACACAGGGTCTTTTAAAATCTGGCATTCATTATAAAAGAATTATTTTAGTAGAACTTAATAAAAACCTTGTTAAGCACTTAAATAGGAAATTTCCTGATGTTTTGGTTATTCATGGAGATGCGCAAAAGCTGGAAGAACTTTTACCAGAGCATATAAAAAAGGATGTACAGGCTATTGTTTCAGGTCTTCCTTTTGTATCACTGCCAAAGAAAATTAGTTATAATATATTACAGGCTATAGAGAAGTTGTTGCCAGAAAAAGGCATATTTTTACAATTTACCTACCGTCCTTGGAAAAGCCCTCTTAAAAGCGCCAATTTTATAGGAGAGCGTATTGGCCGAGAGTTTTTTAATTTTCCACCGGCAGCTATTTGGTCATATAGGAAAAAAGAAAATAGTTAGAAGTTTTTTTTATTTTTAAATAGCAGTAAAGAGGAAGCTGAAAAGATTCCGATACCGGCAGCTACATAAAAAGCTAAATAGTTATTATTAAAATAGCTATAAATAACACTAATTATTGTGGGGACTAAGCCTGCTAGCATAGCTGAAAAATTGTAAATAATTCCCATGCTCATGGATCTTATTTCTATGGGTATTTTAGCTAAAGCGTAGAGCATGCTCCAAACAATACAAGAAGTTTGTAACGTTTGCCAAACTATAAAAAATATACTCAAAGATAAATAGGTTCCTTCTATGGCTAAGTTTATAATAGAAAAAAGCACAATAGCGAAGGATAATGAAACACTAAGCAGGAGTTTCTCGAGAGAGAAAAATCTTGTTAGCCAACCTGCTAAAGGTGCAACAAAAATGGCCGCTATTAATCCCAGTGTTTGGGTGGAGTAGACGGTATTTAAAGAAACAGAAAAATATGTGGGTAAATAGAAGCTAAGATAAATGTTAAGCATTACCAGAGATAAGGGGAAGATTAGGATAGAGGAAGCAAACAAAAGGGTAGGTAGGTTCTTTTTTAGCAGAGGAATTTTTTTATGGGGTGTCTTTATTGTTTTGGTAAAACAGTCTGTTTCTTTTAGTGAGTTTCTTAGAAATAGAGTTAGAAAGCCGATTGTTCCTCCTAAAATAAAGGGAAGACGCCACCCCCAAGAAATCATTTGAGAGGTGGATAGGAAGAGGGTTAATAAAGATAGGGTTGCTGTTGCAAAAACAGCACCTACTGAGGCTCCAGAGAATATAAGTCCGATAAATGATCCTCTCTTTTTTTTAACCTCTGTTTCATAGGTAAAAGTGGAGGCACTGGGTATTTCACCACCAAAAGAGAGTGATTGGATAGCTCGTAGAGAAAAGAGAAGGAACAAGTTTATAAAAGAGTTAGTTGTGAAGGGGAGCATGCCTATGCAAAAAGTAGCGATAGACATAGAGATAGTTATGTATAGAAAAGTAGTTCGACGGCCAAAAAAGTCTCCTATGGTTCCAAAAATCGCCCCACCAAGCAGTCGAAAGACACCACCTAAAGAGAAAAACAAGAAATGCAGCAGAGCATTATTTTGTCCCAGCTGTGGAAAAAGTGACTCCATAATAGATTTAGCTAGCATAGAAAATATTACAAAATCGTAATACTCTAGTAGGGTGCCTAGATTAAGAGCAATATGAGATCTATTGAGCTTCACTGCAGGCCTCTTAATTTTTATCACGGGGAAGGAGGAAGAAGCAAAAAAAAAGGAGCGCTGCTCCCTTTTTTAAGTTTATTATCGAGAATAGTATTCCACAACCAGATTAGGTTCCATGCGAACAGGATAAGGTACGTCATCCAACTCGGGCACACGTTTATAAATACCTTTATAACCTTTATTCTCTAGTTCTATATAATCAGGTGTTTCTCTTTCTGATGATTGCATGGAGGCTACAACCATTGGTATTTCTTTTGATTTGTCTTTTATTTCTACTATATCACCCACTTTTAGCATGTAAGATGGGATGTTTACTTTTTTCCCATTTACGCGAACATGTCCATGGTTAACAAACTGGCGTGCTGCAAAGGGGGTTGGAACAAGTTTCATACGATAAACAACAGCGTCCAAGCGAGATTCTAAAAGTCCTATTAGGTGTTGACCTGTATCTCCCTTGCGTCTTGCAGCCTCTTTATAAAGGCGACGAAATTGCTTTTCAGATAGATTTGCATAGTAGCCTTTTAGTTTTTGTTTGGCCATTAGTTGCAAGCCATAGTCTGATAACTTGCGACGTCGTTGCCCATGCTGCCCTGGTCCATATTCACGATTATTAAAAGGACTTTTTGGTCGACCCCAAAGGTTGACACCTAATCGACGATTTATTTTATATTTTGCATTTAAGCGTTTTGTCATACAACTTGCCTAATTTTTACACGAGTATTAATAGAAACGTACATTACATTGGTAGATAGGTAACCATTTTTCTGGGAATTGTCAATTTTTTTTATCTCATTAAAAGGTCTTTTTCCACATTTCTTTAAAATCAACAGCTTTTGAAAGAAAAATTGTGCCAAAAAAGACAACCAGTCCTACACCAACTAGGAAGCAAAAAATAAGAAATTTCCAAAAAATGGATGTACAAAGGAAGGGTTCTACTAACAGGCTCGTATAAAAAACAGCTACTCCCATTATTATGGCGGCAAGGAGACAACGTGGGAAAAAATGGCGTATTTTTTTATCAAATTTTAAGAAGTTTTGTTTTTTTAGAATGACTCCCAGAACGATAGCATTTATCCAAGCAGAAGCTGCTGTTGCAAGGGCGATGCCCACATAGGCTAGTGGTTTTAGAAGAAGAATGCTTAAGATAATATCTACTATGACACAAAAGCTGGCCACTACAACAGGTGTTTTCATTTCTTTTCTGGCAAAAAAGGTTGTTGAGAATATCTTAATTAAGATATAGGCGGGTAGACCGAAAGAAAAAGCTTGTAGTGTTCTTGCTGTTTGCAGAGATTCATTAATACCAAATTTATCTCCTTCAAAAACAATGCGTACAAATGGAAGAGCTGCAATAAAAAGAGCGATAGAGGCGGGCAGGACTAGAAGGAGGGCATACTCCAAGGAACGATTTTGGTTGTGCAAGGCACCGGAAATGTTTCCTTCTTTAATCTGCCGAGACATTAAGGGAAGAAGAGCGGTACTTACAGCTGTACCTATAACACTAAGAGGCAATTGATTTAATCTATCTGCAAAATATAAATAAGAAATGCCTCCAACAGGGAGAAAAGAGGCAATTAACGTGCCAATAAACAGATTAATTTGAACAACGCCTGATCCAATAGCACCTGGTATCATTTTTTTAAAAAAGGTTTTTACCTGTGGAGTTATTCTGGGCAGTAGAGGCCTTAAAGATAGGCCTTCTTTGCTTGCTGGAATCAGAACCCATAGAAGTTGTATTGTGCCAGAAATGAGTATGATCCAAGCAATAGAGGCACCTTCAGCAATACTATGACGGCACGTGAATATAGCCAGCACTAAGAAAGTATTTCCAGCTGCTGGGGAAGAAGCGGCTGAAACGAATTTATCTAAAGAGTTTAGGATGCCGCCGTACAAGGCAGTAAGAGAAATTAAAAGCAGGTATGGCATAGTGATACGCGTTAAAGTAATAGCAAGTTCCATACGGTCGGGAGTGGAACGAAAGCCGTAAGCTAGGTATTGCATAATAGTTGGCATAAAGATTTCAAAAATAACTATAACAATTATAATTAAAGTGATTAACCAGGCCATTATTTCTTCAGCATAGGTGCGTGCTTCTTTTTTCCCACCGTTTGTTAATACACTGGAAAACAAAGGGATAAAAGCTGCATTAAAGGCACCTTCTGCAAACAGTCTCCTAAAAAAACTAGGTATCTTTATGGCGACAGATAGGGCATCCATTACGGGACCGGGGCCAATATACATAGCCATGAGTTTATCTCGAAAAAAACCGACTATACGGCTTAAAATAGTATAGTTTCCAACAGTGGCTATAGATTTTACAAGATTCATGATAGAGAGACCTCATTTAAAGGTAGGTGGTTTTTCTCTTCTTATAGTGGTTGTTACAAAATGTCGCAACTCTAAACTTGTTCTTAGAGGTTGATAATGCCATGTTGAATATATATCAGATAATTGAGAAAGTTATGAAAACACGAAAATTAAAAGCTATTGTTCTTGCAGGCGGAAATAGTTCTCGCATGAAAAGTGATATACCAAAACCGCTCATAGACTTGTGGGGACAGCCTATAATAGGATATGTGCTGGATGTCTTAAAAGAGCTAGGTATACAAGAAATAGCAACAGTTATAAATGCCTTACCGGAAGCTCAAAAAATAAAGGCTTATGTTGAGGAGAGAGGTTCTCGTACTTTTGTACAAAAGGAGTCACTTGGTACGGCACATGCTGTTCTTTCTGCAGAGCCATTTTTAAGAGATAAAGATGCTGATTTTCTAATTTTATATGCAGATGCACCACTAGTACAAAAATCAGATCTATATAATCTTATAAATGCCGGCGATAGATCTTGTAAAGCTTGGTGTGGTGCTTTTTTGGCTATGAATGTTAAAGCTGGAAGCCACAGCTTTGGTATTTTAAACTTAACACCAGGTAGGGAAATTATTTCTATTACAGAGGCTTCTGAGAGAGCGGAGAAAAAGAACTCTTTAGGGGATGATATATGTAATAGTGGTTTTTGTTTGTTAAGCGGAAAGCATGCGAGAAATATTTTAGATAAAATTAAGAATGACAATCTAAAAAAGGAATATTTTCTAACAGATTATCCTGTTGTTGCTAGGGAGTTTGGTCTTTCTTGCACAGTTGCTATGGCTAGTAATTTTAAATCATGCTTGGGTGTTAATACAGCTGAAGAATTTGCTCATGCCTGCGATATTCTGCAAGAGCAGAGGCGGTCCTATTTTATGGCACATGGAGTGAGGTTGATTGCACCACAAACTGTATTTTTTAGTTATGATACACAAATTGCCCCCGGTGTAATAGTAGAGCCAAATGTTATATTTGGTACAAAGGTTACTATAGAAAAGAGTGCGTGTATTAGGGGTTTTTCATACATAGAGGGAGCGTGTGTAGGAGAAAAAGCTACGATAGGTCCTTATGCCAGATTAAGGCCAGGAACTAGCATTGGTAATCAAGCTAAGGTTGGAAATTTTGTTGAGATAAAAAAAAGCTATTTGCAACAGGGTGTAAAAGTTTCACACCTGTCATATATAGGTGATACAACTATCGAGAAAAATGCGAATATTGGAGCAGGTACTATAACTTGCAACTATGATGGCATAAATAAGCACAAAACACATATAGGAGAAGATGCTTTTATAGGATCAAATACGGCGCTTGTGGCTCCTGTGAAAATAGGAAAAAATTCTTTAATAGGGGCTGGAAGCACTATTACCAAAAGTGTTCCTAGTAATGCTTTATCTCTTACAAGGAGTTCTCAAAAATTTATAGATGGTTTTAGAAAAAAAGGATCTAAGTAGATGTGTGGTATTATAGGTATTATTAGTGATAGGCCTGTGGCTGAAAACATTGGCTCAGCTCTAAAATGCTTAGAGTATAGAGGGTATGATTCAGCGGGTATAGCAACAGTATATAAGGGAAAGTTGCACTGCGTTAGAGCTGTAGGAAAACTTAAGAATTTAATAAAAAAAATGGATAGAGAGGATCTGCCTGGTAATATAGGTATTGGTCACACAAGGTGGGCAACCCATGGAGAGCCTTCGGAGGAGAATGCTCATCCTCACACGACAGATAAAGTAGCTGTTGTCCACAATGGTATTATTGAGAATTTTGAGAACTTGCGAGAAGATCTTATTCAGAAAGGGTATCCAACTTCTACAAAAACGGATACAGAAGTGGTAGCAAAGCTTTTGACTTTTTATTTAGATTCCACAGATACTATGAAAGAAGCTTTAAAAAAAGTTCTTTCCAAGATTAAGGGGTCTTTTTCTCTAACTATTGTTTCCCCTACAGAGCCTGATAAGATCTACTTTGCAAGAAAGGGAAGTCCTCTTGTTATTGGTATTTCAGAAAATGGAAATTATATAAGTTCGGATGCTATTGCTTTGGCACCTTATACGCAAGAAGTTATATACCCAGAGGATGGTGATTGGGGGTATATTACACAGAAAAATCATTTTATCTTTGATAAGGGTAATAGTCTTGCACAGCGTGTAATACATAGATTAAACCTTAACACGAATACTGCCAGTAAAGGGCATTATCGTCATTTTATGGAGAAGGAAATTTTTGAACAATCTTGTGTTTTGGAAGAGACTCTCGATTATTATTTAACACCTGATAAAAAGCAACTTTCTGTGCCAGATATTTCTTTTGATGCAGCGTCTTTAAACCGGCTTGCTATTATTGCTTGTGGCACTTCGTATTATGCAGCCTGTGTTGCAAAATACTGGATAGAGGCATATATAGGCATACCGGTGGAGGTTGATTTTGCATCGGAATTTCGATATAGAAGACCAGCTCTTTCTAAAGGTGAAAATATTGCCTGCCTTTTTATTTCGCAGTCAGGAGAAACGATAGATACTCTTGAAGCCTTGCGTTATGTTAAAGAGAGAAAAATACCTACAGTAGGAGTTGTTAACGTTTCCCATAGCGCTATTTCCAGAGAAGCAGATAGCGTATGGCCAACTTTTGCAGGACCTGAAATAGGTGTGGCTTCCACAAAAGCATTTACCTGCCAGTTAATGGTTTTAGCTGCTTTTACTTTATGGCTTATAAAAGAAAAAGAATGCTTTGAGGAAAAAGAGCTTATAAAGTTTATAGAAACATTGAAAAATATTCCCAAGTGGCTGTATAAGTTACAGAATATTCGCCAATCATGCTTAGAGGCAGCTCGAATTTTATCAAAAGCCAGTGACATATTATATTTGGGGCGCGGGACGAACTTTCCAATAGCACTGGAAGGTGCTTTAAAAATAAAAGAAATTTCTTATATTCATGCAGAGGCTTATGCTGCTGGAGAAATGAAACATGGTCCAATTGCTTTAATTGATGAAAGAACACCTATTGTGGCTCTTTGCTCTAGTGATACGTTATTAGAAAAAACTTTATCGAATTTGCAAGAAGCGGCAGCACGTGGTGGAAAAATTATCTCTATATGTGATGAAAATAGTTTAAAGAAGCTACAGTCTATATCTATGCATACTATAGAAGTTCCTTGCGTTCCACCTTTTGCACAGCCGTTTGTTAATGCTCTACCTATGCAACTTTTGGCGTATGAGACAGCTGTTTTAAAGGGAACAGATGTGGATCAGCCCAGGAATTTAGCAAAGTCAGTTACCGTTGAATAATTTCCAGCAATAATAGTTAATTAAATATCTTTCAGTGCTATAACGGGCGTCTAATCTCTGATATTATCCTGCCTCGATTCCAGGAACAATTATGTGAAATCATTAAGGAAGTACATAATGCAAGTATGGAGCACAGCAAGACTGTCAGTTGGTTCAATGAATGTGGGCATAGTACACCAAAGTCAGAGAAGATAGGTTTATCATCCTGACATCCATCAACACTATTGGAAAGGTGTTCTCTGGTCTCCCAGCTATTTTGCTGGAAGTTATGGTGGTGGCTCCCCTGTCTATTATTAAAATATATAGCAACAAAACACCCTTGGAGAGTTACATTTTATTAATGAAATTTTTGGTATTTATACCTAAAAATAACATTCTTTAAGGATCTTTCTTCATCCCTATTCATTTCTTGCAACAAAGCCCTCTCAAAAGACAGTGTGTATAGATATTTGCAGGAAGAAGAATAAAATACAGGAACGTAAGGACCAATAATTTTCCTTTTTATAGTGGAGATACTAAGATATCAATTTCCGAAGGAACAAAGATTATAGACTGGGCCAGTTTTAATTTAACAGCTTCTCTTGGGGCCGGGTACTATAAAAGATTACCTTCGGGAGCAGATAATGGACATTCAGAAGTGAGATTCTTAGAAAATATTAGGATGATTTGGCAAAAAAACTCTCAGGATGTTATAGACTTATTTACACCTTCGGCCACTAGTACGGGTGATATATACATGTCAGGCTTCAGATTCTTTAGTTCTTAGGATGTTTGTTCTGTTTGTCTTTCTAGGTTAGTGGCCTTTAGAAGGGAGCACCTGATAGGACAACAAAGTATATCACAAGGAGTAAGAGATAGTATAGGATACCGGTTTAAAGGAAGTGATGAAGACGGATTGGTTTTAATATTTCAGTCGAAAAGTCCCTATAAAGAAGGGACTTCGCCTATTTATGGTGTTTTTGATACAACTAAAGGAACTAGTGAAAGAAGCTGTATGTTTTGGGATTATAGTTTTGAATCTAAACATATGAGACTTGAAGTACGAGAAGATTTTCAAAGCTTACAGTTATCTAAATGACCTGAAGCTCTTGTTCTTCCGGATAGGATCTATAACTTTATTCATCAAATAGGAGCTAACAATTTGGAAAACTATTTCGAAAAAAGCCCCCCACAGGGAGGCTATGGGGGTGCTTTAGAAATAAAACTTTAAGCTTATAGTAGAATGTGCTAAAATGTCTTATAGATTAGGGAGAAGTATCGAAAAACAGGGAAACGATCTTCAAATATCCACAAGTATTTTAAATAAGCTACTACAATTACTCAAATATTTTACTTTAGCAATATCACAAGGAATGAATTCCTTCTAATAATTTAAATGTAGTTGTTTGCTTCTAAGAAAAGAACTCATAAAAATCACGTATGTGTAATATCTACACAGAGCACTTGATCTGAAATAAGGTCAAGAGCTTGCTTTTTTGCTGTATAATTCCAGCCAGGGTAATGTTCTCTAAACTGTACTTGTTGAAGTTTATATGAAACTTTGCTTCGTTTTATGCTAATTTTGGCTGCGGATAAAAATAGCATTCTCTATTTTGTCAAATGCGTTTTGATATAACTTAGCATCAAGAATTGGTGTATCTTGTCTGTCAGTTTGGCCCCACTTTGAAGAAACTCGTTTAACCTCAACGAAGCTTAGCCGTACTTTAGTTTTAGAGCCAATTTTTTCAATAAATGCAGTTGCTTTGGTTTGACTGACTTTTGTTACACCTAACCAGAATCTTGAAGAAAAATCACTGTCAGAGGAGCTCTCAGCAGAGATTAGGCCCGTCTGGAGATTTGCGTTACTTATTGTATAACCAATATCTTGAAATACAGAAATTACACTTGGAAAAACAACTTCCTTAGTTGCTTCATACTCACGAGATTGCAAACTTTGAATTTCCAGTGGTGTCATGTTTGGTTTATGCTTTGTCGTCAGGCAACCAGATAGGGAAATAGCTGTGAGGAGTGTAAGTAAGATATTTTTTATTTTCATTTGTATAGGTTCCTAAAAATTAGAGGTGCGACTGCTAAAAGCTGTAACAATATCATTACTGCCAAACTTTATGATTAGAGTGATCATTCTTGAAGAGGATTCAAAACCAGAGCGGTTGCTTGATTGTCCTGCTAAAAATATAGTCCAGTAACCAGATCTATATGATGATTGAGTGACTTGCCCACTGCGCTGATAAGTCCAAACTTCTTTGCCGTTACTATCTCTTGTAGTGATATTTGGAGCTCCAAATTTTTCAAGAACGTCTGCTTTAGTGGTCTTTCCAACTTGAATAGATAGTTGGACATTTCCCTGAGTTAGTTGTGAGTTTCTATCTGTCACAGGATGAGGGCTATCTACGCAACCTGTTAAAAACAAACTGGCAAAAACCAATAACATAAACGAGCTAGCTATAATTTTCATTATACTGTCCTTTTTCTACGAGAAAAGGGCAGTATAAAAGTTTATAATCACTAAGTAAATATTAAACTTAGGATAGTTGGCATATCTAGTAGTATTTTTTGTTAGTCTTTATTTAATACTTTCATGGGAGAAGGTACTATTTTAGGTTAGATACGTTTAGCTTGAGAGCTTTAGGAAGTTCTTTTGATCCTTTAAACATTACTTTGCCTCTGTATGTTTTTTTCGTATTTCTTCCCTCTTTTATTTTTTTTGTTAGAAAAGAAAACCATGCTAAGTATACTCTTTTTTTATAAGGGCTATAGAATTTCTTTTTATTGGAGTGATATAACCCTATAACATCATTCCAGGTATTTTTCTTTGTTTTTAGAAATTTAATGAGTTTTGCAGCATAGGTAACATTTTTATGAGGGTCAAAAGCATCTTTTAAATGTTTAAAGGCTTTGGGGTGAGCTTTTAGGTTAATTTGCATGCACCCGACATCTATATTTTTTATGCCTGTAGCTTGTAATTTTTTGGCAAGAGAAATAGCTGTTTCTTTAGAGGAGGGATAATGTGATTTTTTTGTAGTCCCAACAGACCAGGGCCATGGCTTGTGTGTGTTTTTTTTTCCCGACTCCACGATGCCAATAGCCTGTAAGAGACCTTGGGGTATTTGATACTTTTCTTCTGCTATTTTTATAGCTTTTTCACAGGAGTTTGGGGCGTAAAAAAAAGCAGCCTGCGCTTTAATTGACAACAGGCTGCAAGTTAAGGCTAACAAAAAAACTAAACGCATAAATCTCCTACTTCAGCAGTATTTTTTACTAAAATCAGCTTGTAGAAGTTAAGGCGCAGGCTTCTAAGTTGAATCCAGCAGATACAGAGCCAGTCTTTTGATTATCTGCTCCCATGCAACGATAATCAACTTCTATATTGGAGTAGCCAAAAGACCCAACAGTTCTATTTTCTGCAGAACTTAGTAAGGTGAAACGACAGTTTTTAAACACAATTTCTTGACGAACCTCATTTTGAGAAGATGCTTGGTTATAGAGAATTACGATAGTGATATCTCCTAAAAGAGTTCCTTTATCACAGGCATCTATTAAAAGTTCAACCGTGGGTCCATCAGGCATTACAAAAACAAGGTTTCCCATTTTTACTGGTGCACTGCTTTGTATATTGCCTGTAAAGCCAACAAGAACCTTATGCTCAGCTACAAGGCGAAAAGCCATCAGTTCTATGGCCTCTTCGTAATCTTTTATAGTTGTGACATTGCCTTTTATATTAGCAATCTTCATTAGTATGGTGGCTGTTCTATTATCCTGATTATCTGAAAGGCTAATACCCCACTGGATTAGTTCCTTTACGATTGTTTCTACCGGCTGACCGTTAATATCAACAAAGTTTTCAGTCATTCCCGCTACATTTCCACTCACAGCCTAGCCTCCTATCTTTTATACTTTATTATTATATACTTTCAGTATGGACTGTTTTTTAAGTAAAGGCAAACACTTAATTGTTTTTACTCTCTGGTGTACTTATTAGCAAACACTAAGCTTTAGTATGATTTAACTATTTTCTGATGAAAGAGCAGGGGGAGTTAAAATTTGCAGAAAGAAGTACAGAGGGGGATAGATATTAAAAAATGCTATTAATTGACCAATCAGGTGCTGATCCCTGTTTGGGCGTTTTCATAATCTTAGTTTTATTGCCTGTTACATCAACAAGCATGACATAACTTTTTCCCCCTGGGTTGCTCTTGTCTCCCTTAGTTTCTCTTGTATACATTAAAAGACGTCCGTTGGGAGACCAGCTAGGAGCTTCTACTACGTAACCTGATGATATCCATCGTTCAGCTGTTCCATCCGGTTTCATAACACCTATATAAAAAGTTCCTTTATGGGATTTGCTAAATGCAATTAAGTCACCTCTGGGAGACCAGACGGGTGTGGAATAGCGGCCTTCACCAAAGCTAATACGATGGATGTTTGATCCATCGCTATTCATAACATAAAGCTGTTTTGAACCGCTTCTATCAGAATTGAAGACTATCTGTTTTCCATCTGGCGAATAGGAAGGGGATGTATCGATGGAGGGTGAGCGCGTTAGTCTTTTCAGGTGGTTGTTTTTAAGGGTCATTTCATAGATAGAAGAAAGGCCATTAATCGATTGGCTAAATATAATTTTATCTCCCAGTGGAGAAAACCGGGGAGCAAAGGTCATGCCAGGAAAATCTCCCAGTTTTCTTCTTTTGTTTGTTTTAAAATTTAGGATATAAACTTGAGGTGTATTATTTTCATAGGACATAAAGACAAGCTCAGGTTTTGTGGGAGACAAGCGAGGGGTTAGAACAATAGTTTTATCGTTTGTCAGGTAGAAGTGATTGTGGCCATCAAAGTCCATGATAGCTAGACGTCTTTTATTTTTTTTTGTATTGGGGTAGGATTCGCTAACATAGGCAATTTTTGTATCAAAATGACCTGGTTCACCTATAAGTCTTTGGTAAACATAGTTTGATATCTTGTGCGCTATTTTGCGCCAGCTGTTTTGAGGGCCAACTAAGGCCTTTCCTTCTATTTGTCGTTCTCTGAAAGCATCCCAAAGTCTAAATTCTAGTCGAAGAGAACCATAGTTAGAGGGTATTATTTTTCCTGTAACAACTCCTTGAACTTCAAGAACACGCCAGTCCGAAAATCTGGGCACATCTCCCATTCTTTTAGGGTTTTCTAGGAAAGAGCTTTCTGGCAAAATTTTGAAAAGCCCAGTTTCTGATAGGTCTTTATGAACTTGCTCTACTATTTTTTTTGCATAAAGCTCTTTATCAGGATCTTGGCTCTGGAAAGGCAGCAAAGCGATGGGAATTGGCTTTATATTTCCTTGTGTTACCTCCACGGTGAGGGAGCTGGCCTCAAAGATAACAGCAAGGGCAAAAAGGAAGAGAAAAGTAGAAAACCGTAGAAGCATAGTTTAGCCTTTTAAAGGTATTGAAATAAGGATTATCTAATAATATTAGAACCTCTCTCTTTTTTTAGCAAGAAGTTGTTTAGCACCTTGAAAACACAGAAAGGTCTCCTAAATATAATTATATATATTATTTGTATGAATCATTTTAACAGGAAAATAAAAGTGACTATATCTTATATGAACAAAGATTTTTTAAAAAATTTTGATAGCGTTTTTAAGCCAATGAACAGGAATGGTTATAAAAAAAGAGAAAACAAGACGCCTAAATATAGCTTGGAGAAAACAGGAGAGGGGGTATATATGCTTTCTGTTCTCGTTCCGGGCATTGATGAGAAAAGTATAACCCTCAGAGCAACAGATGCAGCATTAACAATTGATGTGTCCCCACTGGAAGAGCAGAAAGAGTATATTCACAAAGGTTTTGAACCTAGGGGGTGGACATATACATTTGCTCTTAAGCATAATCTAATACCACATATTTCTTATTTGAAGAATGGCGTTTTGTATATTGAGTTATTTAATTCAGATTTGCCTTTGAAATCTGAGTGGAAAGCTATGCCATATTTTTTAGATAAAAAAACAAATCCCATTTCAATTGCAGCTGTAGCAAACCAGTTTTAAACAGATATTAAAGGGATGTGTATTGGATCTTTATTTCTTTTTATACTAACCGCTGCTTCAGTACAGACATGTGTTTAACACCCTCTAACCTTAAGTGAAATGAGCAAGGAGAACAGTTAACATTACCGTTTCAAGAGGCCTCTGAGAGAGTAGCTTAGAAAAATTTATATAGTATTAGGTTATTTATAGCTCTTCATCTCACAGGAGGAGAGTTTACTTTAGCGGAAAGATAACAGTATAAACTAGTAAAAGCAGCAGCAAATATATAAGTACCCAAACCGTAACTTGGGACTTCTAAACTTTCCGCAACTTTTGCAGGTTTTGAGTTTGTTTTTACAGAAGCCTTCTTACCATCTTTTTCAGGTCCCAAATGCCTCTTTGTATTGCCTCTTCTCTCTGTAAATTCGTCAAAAGTATAACTAATGGAAAAGGAAGGAGAACTAGCTGCGATTTCTCCCAGTAATATAAATAAACAAGCAACTACTCTCAGCATAAACTATACCCTCTCTTACTATGTGTTATTGTCGCCCTTGTACCACATATAGCCGGCTATTGGTAGAAAAATTTCATGATTAGTGCACATGTTTTACTCATTTGAATCAGAAGATAGATCCAGAAAGATATGTTGTTTTTTGCAATATCATCAGTTTTGTCGCTTTAACTTTGTTGTTTTTGACAGTTTAGCAGGGCTTTCCTACTCTTTTTTCGTAAAAATAGGACGTGTAATTTCATTCTCTTGTTGTTGTTACAATGCTTGAAAGAATAACTTCTAGAACCGTGTCTGGATATTTATAAATGTGCACAGAGCCTAAAATGCTTTGCAAAGTATATGAAGTATAATCTTCAGGGCCAAATCTTTGAAAAAATAATTTTACTTTTCTACTGCCTAGTTGAATAGCTTTAGAATAGTAGCGCGCTGCGAGCTCTAACGCTTGCTCTTCGTGACCGTCAAGATACATTTCCCAATAATAATTTCCAAATACTTCAAAAACAGTGGCTGGATGCTCCGATTCAGGAGGATCTTCAGAGACTACTGTTCTAGTTGTTGCTGTTTCGCTTAGAGGTGCTGTGGAGTTTAGATATTTAAGCCAGCAATCATTTAGTATAGAAGTATAGAGTGTGAATACAGGACCTTTATGCTCTGAAGAGACATCTTGTCCTTCTCCGTTATTTTTAATTAAAGAAGTACAGTATTTTTCCATTGCATCTGTTAAGCCCGAATCCACCTGAGATTGACAGTCCACAAGACTAGCTGGCCCTCCTTTAAGAAGAGAGGTATATCGTTTGGTTGCGTCTAGCACATCTATAGAGGCATCATGAATACTTTTAAAGTGTGCATGTTTTGCAGAAGGTGCCTCTTCTGGGTTGCCTGGATGAGAAAAAGATGCGGTAGTATAAAAAGCCAAGGCTAAAAAAATGCTTGGGATATTTAGTAGCTTCATAGAAGATACCTCCTTAAGATTTATCAGCTCTAAAGCTTATTATATCATGAACCGGGTTGAATAAGAAAAGTATATTTTTATATATTAAACGCTCAGGGTTGGCACAGGTAGGGGGCAGTAAAAGGTTTTTTGTATATTTATACAGAGGGAGTATATGCTGGTTGAGAAAAGATTTTAGGTTACTTTTTCTCTTGCTGATATCTACGACCAAAGTTTCCAAATACCTGCTCGAGGATACCAAGGTCATGTCCCCCGGCTTTCGTTTTTCTTTTATTTGGTGAAATATCTTCTTTTTCCTCATCTTTAAAAACGAACGTTTCTAGCAAAGTACCTTTGTCATCAAAAGTAAGGCGTAGGATTGTTTCTTTTTCTATATCTGGGTAGAAAAAGGCTAATTGTTCTCCAGATTTGCCGATATAATACCACAAATTTTTATCCACAAGCCCCACGGAGGAAGGGGGACCAAGTATTTCTAGAACATCTTCTTTGGTGTGGTAGTTTGTTTTAAGGTAAGCTATTTTTTCTTCTGATACCAAATTCCCATGTTGCATTATATTTGGTGAGCAAGCACCTACAGATAGGAGTACAACAAAGGCTATAATATTTTTTTTGAACATTTATCCTCACGGCTTCTTAGTGTAGTATATACAGTTACTAAATGTATATTGACAAGAATTTTTTATAAAAAGGTAAGAAGATGTCTAATTTTTTTAATTACTCTGTGTCATTGGGTGTGTTCAAAGAGGATAAAAAAAATTATGTGTTGCATGCAAGCAAAGAGGACTGCCTGGTTGTAACAAAAAGATTTTCAATGGGAGATTTTGAGAGCATAGAATTTTCTTACAGTTGTCAGAAGGTAAAAGAGGATTATTTAGACATCTTAGTTTTAGTTAAAAGCAAGGTTTTTCTAACTTGCTCTATAACTGGTCAGGAGTTTACACATTATTTAGATAAAACTTTTATTTTACGGTTTACAACAGAGAAAAATTTAAAAGAGAAAGAAGAAGATATGAAAGCTTGTCCGCCGGTTTACATAGAAAACGTGGAGACAATGAATGAAAAAGTTTGCTTGGGGGAGGTTTTTTTACAGTATTTGTCCTTATTCTTGCCGGATTATCCCAAATCTTCAAAATCTGAAGAAAATTTGGAAAGTAAGAATCAGAAAAGTCGTGGTAGGGAGAACCCATTTAATGTATTAAAAGGATTAAAGCGATAAAATTCTTGCCTTTTTTATGAAAAGCTATATAAGTATCCTACGCAGTAATTTTTATGAGAAAAGGTTAGGTGGTGTCATATGGCAGTTCCAAAAAAGAAAGTTTCTAAATCACGACGTAATAATCGCAGGGCCCACGATGGTCTTAGTTCTTTGGTCCACATGGAGTGCCCAAACTGTGGCGAGCTTAAATTGCCGCATCATGTTTGTGGAAGTTGTGGTATGTACAATGGTCGCACAGTTTCTTCTAAGGAAGAAGAAAAGTAATATTTAGTAAGCGAATTACTTGAAAAAGAGTATAACAATTAGCATAGATGCCATGGGTGGCGAGAACTCTCCTCAAAAAATTATTGAGGGAGCGCACTTGGCCTTGTCTTATTACCCTGCTATTAAGTTTATATTTTTTGGCAATGAGAAAAAAATAAAACCTTTCCTTGATAAATACTTAAATTTGGCGAAAGTTTCTCAGATCCATCATACAGAAGATGTGGTTTGTGATACGGACAAACCTTCTCATGCTTTGCGTACAGGACGTCAATCAAGTATGCGTTTAGCTATTAATGCCGTTAAAGAGGGAAAAGCGAACGCTGTTATTTCTTCTGGAAACACAGGTGCCTATATGGCTATGGCAAAGTTTGTTTTAAAAACATTTCCAGGTATTCACAGACCTGCTATTGCAACTCTTATACCTTCTGCAAGTAGTGAGTTTGTCGCTATGGATTTGGGAGCCAATGTTACTTGCGACGCTGAGAATCTGGAAGAATTTGCTATTTTAGGTTCTGCTTATGCAAAAAGTGTTTTGGGGATCTCAGACCCTCGTGTGGGTATTTTAAATATAGGGGAAGAAGAGCAGAAGGGCTTGCCTATACTTCATGAGGCTGCAGAAAAATTAAAAGGCAATAGGCATATTAACTTTACGGGTTTTGTGGAGGCAGATGCTTTATTTAAAGGAACAACAGATGTTGTTGTAACAGATGGGTTTACAGGGAATATTTTGCTAAAGACAATAGAGGGTACAGCAAAGCTATTGAAAAACTTTCTAACGAAAGCTTTCGCCTCATCACTACTTAGCAAAGTAGGTTATATTTTTTCCAGGCCTGCCTTGAAATATCTTTCCAATCGTATCAACCCTAGTCATTACAATGGAGCTATGTTTCTGGGGTTGAAAGGTATAGCTATTAAAAGTCATGGAAAAGCTGATTCTATAGGTTTTGCAAGTGCTATTAGTGTAGCAATTGATATGATGCAATATGATTTCAAGGACTCAGTTTTAAAAATGATGGACAGATCAGAAGAGACGCACTAGGTCGGGTATAAGTTTAAGAATATAAATAAAGGGGTATCTATGAGATCTAGGGTTATAGGATGTGGTCATTATTTACCCAAGAAAATAATTAAGAACGATGATTTTGATGCTTCTCTTGATACGTCTGATGAATGGATTAGGCAGCGAACGGGTATTGAGCAAAGATTTATAGCAGAGGAAGGTGAGGTAACTTCGGATTTAGGGGCAAAGGCTTCTTTAGAGGCTATAAAACAAGCTGGATTAAAGGCAGAAGATATAGATCTTATTATATGTGCAACATCAACGCCTGACGTCACTTTTCCCGCGACAGCTATTCACATTCAAAATAAGCTGGGCATTAAAAGTGCTGCGGCTTTTGATATACAGGCTGTGTGTAGTGGTTTTGTTTATGCTCTTGCTGTTGCAGATAATTTTTTATCTTTAGGACAGCATAGAAGAGCTTTGGTAGTGGGTGCAGAAACACTTTCTCGAATTATGGATTGGTCAGATAGAAGTACATGTGTGTTGTTTGGTGATGGAGCTGGGGCATTAGTTCTAGAGGCCTGTGAGGAAGAAGATACAGGTGTTTTAAAAACGAAAATTTATGCAGATGGATGTTCTTCCTCTCTTCTTTATGTAGATGGAGGCGTGTCTTCTACTGGAACAAGTGGCTATATTAAGATGAATGGCCGTGATGTTTTCAAACACGCGGTGGATAAAATGGGGCAAGTATTAGAAGAAGTTACAACAGAAGCTGGCTATAGTCTAAGTGATTTAGACTGGATAGTTCCACATCAGGCTAACAAGCGTATTATGAAAGCCATAGCAGATAGATATAATCTGGATTTTGATAAGGTGATTGTAGATATAGATAAGCATGCCAATACGTCAGCTGCAACAATTCCTTTAGCTATTTATGGAGCTATAAAAGCTGGTAAAATAAAAAAAGGTGATCTTGTGGGGATAACTGCTCTTGGAGCGGGTTTAACATGGGGAGGTGCTCTTCTTCGCTGGTGAACTCCCGTAGTTTGTACCACTTAAAATAGATAAAAAGAAACCTCTCCTGTTTAAAAGTGGTGCATTATCTCAAGTTTTTTAATAAAAAGAAACTTCGTTTCAAAAACGATTATTTTTCTTACATATCGATATCCTTACTTTTTATACTTTTATGAATTGTATTTTTTCTAGCTTACCTTAAGCTTATAAGTAGTATTTATATGACCAAAGGATTACAAATGGGAAGTATGCTACAATCTAAAATCATAAGTAAGGGGCAAGTGATAATACCGCTTTCTATAAAAGATAGTCTTGGGCTAGAGGTAGGCAGCAAGATAGAGTTTTTTAATAAAGGAGATCATTTTACTTTTATTCCTCTTAATAAATCTGTTATTAGTTTGAAAGGAATTCTTTCAAAACCTGAAAAAGCTCTTTCCTGTAATGAGATGGATGAGGTTATAAGGCAAAATTCATGATTGGACTGGATACAAATGTTTTTGCTAGATCTTAACGCAAGATGACAAAAGATAAGCAGAAATTGCTACCAGACTCATTGAAGAACAATCTGGAAAACCATAATCTATTTTCATAAATAATATTGTTATTTGTGAGCTCGTCAGGATTTATCACAGAGGCTATAAATACAAAAAAGAAAATATCATCTATGCTCTTCGATACATTTTTTCAACAAAAGAGTTTTCTTTTGAAGACCATAGCTTCCTCTGGGAAGCTCTAGAAAAATCAGAAAAAGAAACAATACAAAAACAAGCTTCTAATAAATTAAAAATAAAAGAGAAAATAAGAGATACTAGCCCTAACAAAGAGAATAACACCTTTGTTACTTGCGGTTCTAGAACGTCAAAAAAAGGCAGCCCTTTATCTCGGAAGAGGTCTTGTTGAACCATGCCGTTCATTCTTAAGTACTCTGAGATTGCTTTTTTTATGTGGAACATCTGGGTCTTTTGGGTTTTCTTGGCAAGACAGTCTAACTGCTTTTCCATCTTCTTGTTTAAATGAATATATATCATTCAAGCCTAGCTACTTAGATCCAATCTTTGGCTTAGTATATGATTTTATAGGTTTTGGTCAGACTTCTTCCCTATTTAAAAGTAGATACTTAATGAGAATTCGTTTTCTTATAGATCTCTTTTCTGTGTCCAATATTCAAAACCATAACAGTAAGTTCTTCATCTTCGAGGTTGCAGATCAATCGATAGTCTCCGACTCTATAGCTCCAAAACTCATGGTATCTACCAGACAGCATTTTGCCAAAGGCTCTTGGGTTATCTTTTTTAAGAAGTTTATTTTCTATAAAGTTCATAATGCGTTTTTGAGAAGTAAAGTCTATCTTTTTCAGGCTTTTCAAAGCTTGACCAGTAAATTTAATTTTCCACATAGGATTATTACTCTTGATTCAGTCCAAGCTCTTTTTGAACTTCTTCAAAAGTATAAGTTTTTTCGAGGCCTTTTTTTATTCGCTCTTTTATACTTAAAGCAACGAGTAATTCTTCATACTCGTCTAAGTATTCCTGTATGGCTTCCTTTATATAGAAAGATTTTGAACGATCTGTTGACTTTGAAAGAGCGGTTAGCCTATCTTCCAGGTTTTTTTCAAGGCGCACACTGGTCATATTATTTCTCCATAACTTTATTACACCGTAACATACTTTATCGTTTTTTATCAATACTTGTATTAAATGTAATACATTTTGAGGCAGATGCAAATGTGGAATTAGGACAAGTCTTTAAAATTAGGTCTTTCATTGAAGGAACAACACCATCTTGTAAGGCAGAACCTTTAAACGTTACTCCAACTAAACCTCAACAGCCATTAGTTTTGGTATTTGTAAGTTCTTCTGTGCCCTTGCAAACGCTTAGAAACCTACAACAGTCGGCCGATAAGATTGGCGGCGTTCTTGTTTTTAGAGGCCTTATCAACCTCTCGGCGTAAAACCTCTTTTTTCAGGTGGAGGATATAAGCCGTTAAGCAGGAGTATTTTGTTTTTGAATATATTCTTTAATAATAGATAGAGGGGCCCCTCCACAACTTCCAGCAAAATAGCTGGGAGACCAGAGAACACCTTTCCAATAGTGTTGATGGATGTCAGGATAGTATTGTCTTAGCCTGCGACTGGAAACACCTTTCAAACTATTAACAAGCTTAGAAATAGCTACTTTTGGTGGATAGTTAACAAGTAAATGTACATGGTCTGCTTTTCCCTCCATCTCAGTGAGATGTACCTCAAAGTCTTTGCATATTTTTTCAAAAACAGACCGCATGGTTTTCAAATGATCTTTCGTAAATATATTTCGTCTATATTTCGTAATAAAAACAAGATGTGCATGGAGAAAAAACCTACAATGTCGACCTGATCTAATATCACTTGAATGCATGAGGAAAGGTGGCTATCAGATACGGATCTTTAAAGCTCTCTTATATTTATAATATTTATAAGCTTTTTTCTTTAATGCAGGCTATATGGAAAATACTTCTGATTTTTGAGAGAGAAATAGGAAATTATGGATTTTAGAGGGTTTTAAAAAATTTATTTTATGGGATAATACCTTAAAACAATAATAAAATAAGGGTAAAAATGAAAAAAATAGCTTGTTTACTTTTTCTTCTTTTTTTTCTTGGTACAAACGTTTCTTTTTCTAGTGAAAGCAAGAATTTTTATGTAGGTATAAAGGGAGGGGCATCAAAATTCTTATCTAATAAATTTTTTCGTTTTTATGAAGATATACCTCCAACTATCTCCCAGAGTAATTACAAAAAAAGCACGGGTGTTTTTGGAGGGATTTTTGCTGGTTACACATTTAACTTATCTGATAGATTTTCCATATCTCCTGAGATATCAGCAACACTTGGAGGCGAAAAAGGGGCTTGGTTTTTGAATGTTAGCACGGCGGGTCCTACTGTTTTAGCAAAAGTAATATTGAAAAAGAAATTTTCTTTTGGAGCTGGAGGTTTGTTTTCTTATGGTATAACTAATAATTTTAATATTTTAGGGTATGTGGGTTTTGAAATGGCACGTTTTCAGGGAATTCTTGCCGATGCTATACGAGACAGTAGTGGAAATACCGTAGGTGATACAAGAGGCAATGATTATAGACATGGTGGTTCTCTGGGATTTGGGTTTGAAAGAAAGTTTGAAACTTTTTCCCTAAGGCTGATGGCAAAATATGTGCGTTATGATAAGGAAAAAGCTTACGATGATGGAACATTGGTAGCTTCTTCACAACCACATGACGGAAATATTTCTTTAGGCATTAAAATACCATTATAATTTTTTATTTTTATCTTCAGCAAACTCCAGAAAATCAATAAAGCTTAATACTCAGGTTATGGTATAACCTCTTAAATAATAATAAAATGGGGAGAAAAAATGAAAAAAGTGATGAAACCATTAAGAGAGAATATAAAAGCAAGGTATGGGGTTGGAGGTGTTTGTGGTAGAGAACAGTTTTTTGTTAAATGTAAAGCAAGTTGATTTATCTTTTTTAGAGTAGTAGAGTGTATTTCGAATGGTATAAAATGAGGACCATATTAGTGAGAAAAGTAGTTATTTTTGTATTTTTATCTTTGTTTTTTGTATCAACAGGGAGTTGCTGTCCCGGCTCTGTTATCAGTGAAAAATTTATTGCAGAAAATTTGGAAGAATACTCACCATATGACATTTCTTTAATAAAAAAAGATTTAGAAATTATAAAAGGACTCATATTTAGATCTGTAGTAAAAGAAAAACAACCTATATACCTAGCTACTGCTGGAGGTCCTGGTTCTGCAAAATCTACTATATTAGAGACATTTTTGATTGAAAATCAGCAAGGTAAAAATTACGTTTATATTGACCCTGACAGAATGGTAATGCGCTTTATGGTAAATACATATATTTCCTATCTGTCTGCTTACAATATTGCAAAAAAACGCCCATATAGTAACCTTTTGAAGGAAGCCTATCAAAAATGGAGAGGGGGGTCTAACTATATTTCTGGTACGTTGTTTAATAAAGCAACCCGAGGATTTTTTAATGTAGCACATGGTTCAACTTCTACATCTGCTCATATTGAAGGGTTATACAAAAGGTTAAAAAAGCGTGGATATAAAATAATACTTCTTTTATGTGGAGCAGATAAACGCACACGTCTTGATCTTATTAATCATAGGAGAAAAATCCAGGCAAATGTTCAAGCAAGTAAAGAAGATATAATTAATAAGGGCAAGCTTTTTCCTCAAAGATTAAAAACTTATTTTAAGTATGCCGATAGAATATATATTTACTGGACACAAACAAGTCCTATAAAGTCTATTCTGGCAGCTGAATACTCAAAGAAGAAAGGGTTAGTTATAAAGGACAAAAGAAGCTTTGATCTTTTTGTTCGAAACAATGGAAAACTACCAGTTTAATTTGTTAGGTTTTTTTTATGGCTAAAATAACTTTCAGGTAAGATAGCTGCTTTAGGAAGGTGTATTATAGACTTTAGACGTTTCTAAGTATTTTTTTACAATGCCAGGAAGTTTTAGGCGCATACTGTGAAAGTTTTTATTTTCTACCCAAGCATGTATCATAATGTCTATACCATTGCTGCGCAAAGTCCAGATAGCAGCGTTTGGAGATGGATTTGTGAGTATATTTTTTTCTTTTAGTAGTGCTTGTGATAAATCTTTGCAAGCTTTGTCTATGTCTCCGCCATTAAAGTTTAAAGGTACTAAGAGCTCGATACAAATATCTTCGCTTTGTGTTATATTTTTAAGGGTAGATGTCCATAATTTAGAGTTTTGAACCTGAAGGTTTATGCCTGTTTTCGTAAGGAGTGTCGTATAAAAAAGGTTTATGTTTTCCACCATTGATAATTCAATGGTGGGGGTTTCTATATAATCACCCACATTAAAAGGTCTTGTTGCTATTATAATAAAACCGCTGGCAATATTATTTAAAGAATCTCTTAGAGAGATAGCTATAGCTACTAATGCAGCCACCAGGACAGCTAGAAATGGTGCAAGCGGCACCTCAAAAAAGCTAAGAATAAGGAGAAACAGGATAAAAAGCAGGAAGCTATATACCAGCCGGAGGATAAAGATAACCAGCAAAGTAGAAGGAACCTTATTATCCATAAGTTGTTTTTTTACTCTACTAATTGAAAAATGAAGGATAATACCTCCTATAAGGAGCACAACAAAGGTAAATGTATCAAAAGTGATACTTTTTTCGACATCATTCACGAGAGTTATAAGTTGTGTTAGTGGATCGCTCATATCGGGTCATTTGCTGTTTTTTCTCTTAAGTATTATACTTCTGTATGGGGGAAGTAGGCAAGAAGGTTTTTTTTAAGGTATGTCCAAGTCAATTACATTTATTCGTTACAAGAAGTTAGAAAAAGGAAGGACATTCATTTTAGAGGGTGCTTGGGTTGTGAAGAATTTACCCAAAATAAAAGAAGTCGTGAAGGACTTATCTTTTGCATCATCGGAGGCTAAGTTACTATTTATTGATCTTACACAGATAGAAAAAATGGATATGGGAGGAAGTGTTGCCGTTTTAGACTTCCTGCAAGAGGCTAAGCGTCAGGGTATGCTTGTACAGGTGGAAACTTCAGCTTATGTCCAAGGGAGATTAGTCTTGGCGCAAAAGTTTTCGGGCAAGCTTCCACAAAATGTTCATAGAGATCCATTTTATATGAGAAAATTGAGTGCTCTGGGAGAATACTTTGTAGATACAAATAATTTTTTATGCAAAATGGTAAGTTTTCTTGGTGAATTTTTTATACGTTTTTTTTATATTTTTTTATCTTCTCGGAATTTTAGGTTTTTTGCTTTAGTAAAGCAGGTATATGTTGTTGGTGTTAGGGCACTTCCTATAGTGACACTCATTTCTTTCTTAATAGGTATTGTTTTGGCATATCAAGGAATTACACAATTGGCTCGTTTTGGAGCTCAAATATATACGGTGGATCTTTTAGGTTTGGGTACGTTGCGTGAAGTGGGTGTTTTGCTTACATCCATTGTTATTGCAGGGAGATCAGGCAGCGCTTTTACCGCACAAATAGGCATGATGGTTATTAATGAAGAGGTAAGTGCATTGAAAGTAATGGGGCTGAGTCCATTTTATCTCCTTGTTATGCCACGTATAATAGCACTCGTCATAGCTTTACCGCTTTTAACTTTTTGGTCTGATATTATTTCTTTGCTAGGAGGGGCTATAATGATGAATTGGTTGTTAGATTTAAGTTTTACACAGTATAAAAATCAGTTGGTTGGGGCTATTACACCCACTGCTTTTTGGGTGGGTATGATAAAGGCTCCTTTTTTTGGCTTTATTATCTCATTTGTTAGCTGTTTTGAGGGGTTGTGTGTTGGTGGAACATCTGAGAGTGTAGGATTTCATACAACAAAGTCAGTGGTAGAGAGTATTTTTCTTATTGTGGTACTGGATGCCTTTTTCTCTATTTTATTTGCGCACTTGGGTATTTAACATGAAGAAACCAGTTATTGTTATTAAAAATCTTGTTAATAAGTTTGGAAGCCAAGTGGTGCATGACAGGGTTAATTTAACTGTTCAGCCTGGAGAGGTGTTGGGTATTGTGGGAGGTTCGGGTTCAGGAAAAACAGTTTTGTTGAGATCTATTCTGGGAATACAACCATTTGCCGGTGGTTCTATAAGTTTGTTGGATCATAATATAAAGACTTTAGAAGGTCAAGAAAGGCGGCATCTTTTGCAAAAGATAGGTTTTCTTTTTCAAAAAGGTGCTTTGTTTAGTTCTTTAAATGTTTTAGAAAATATAAAAGCTCCCTTGAAAGAACAGGCTAATGTTCCAGAGCCCTATGTAACACAAATTGCTATACAAAAAATGATAATGGCAGGTTTAACTATAGAAGAGGCAGATAAATTGCCCTCTCAACTTTCAGGTGGGATGATTAAAAGGGTTGCATTGGCAAGGGCTTTGGCTTTAGATCCAGATATTTTATTTTTAGATGAGCCTACATCGGGGTTAGATCCTATTTCTGCTCGACGTTTTGATGATTTGATTAAGAAGCTGAAGGAAATTTTAAATTTAACGGTTGTAATGGTAACGCATGACTTGGAGTCTCTTTATAGAATTTGTGACAGGGTTGCTGTTTTATTGCACAAAAAATTAACAGTGGGGTCCTTAGAAGAAGTAGTCCAAATAAAAGATCCATGGATACAAGAGTATTTTAGTCAGCTAGATGATAGGTTAAATAAAGAAAAGAAGAAAGTTTAGAGATATATGGAAACAAGAGCGAATTTTATAACGGTGGGAATTTTTGTTTTATCGTTATTTTTAGGGGGTGTTTTTTTTCTTATTTGGGTTGGAAAATCTGAAATAAGCGGGACACCTCATACCTATGCGACGTATTTTACAGGGAGTGTTTCTGGTCTGAGAACAGGAGCACAGGTTTTTTATAATGGTGTTCCCGTGGGGTCAGTTTTAGATATTTCAATTGACGAACAGAATGTGGAAAAAGTGCAGGTGCTTTTGAGTATAAAGAAAAATACGCCTATAAAAAAAGATGCTGTAGCAAGTCTTGAAATGCAAGGTTTGACAGGGCTTGCTGTTGTTCAAATTACAGGTGGCACACAAGAGAGTCCTTTGTTGAAAAAGAAAGAAGGGCAGAGGTATTTTACTATTCAGTCAAAACCATCCAAACTGGAGTATATTTTCAGCGCGGTACCGGAGTTGCTTCGGGATTTGAAAAATTTGTTAGGGAAACAGAATCAAGAATATATAAGGAGCATTTTGCTAGATATAAAAAACATAACAGAAAATTTTTCGAATCAATCGGATATATTTCAAGATACTTTAGAAAACATGAATACATCTATAAAATCTTTTAATAATTTTACGGACCAGCTTTCGCTTTTTATAAAAAGAAATAATGCTCCTCTTAGTAATTTTCTCACCACAGGGCTTTTAGAATTTACACAATTAATCTCACAGATGCGGATAACCTTTGAGACAGTTAATAATTTGGCTTCCAGTATTGAAAGTATATCAGCTCCCTTACTAACAAATTCATCAAGAGAGGATTATTATGTTCACTAGGTATTTTTTAATTGTGCTTACTTTTTTGCTAGGAGGATGTATTAACTTACAACCAAGTGATCAGTTTGATCAGATAATGCTTACCAGTGGATATACTGAAAAGCAGCAACAAGAGATTAACTTGGTTAATCCTGTGGCTTGGCAGTTAGTTGTTGAGAGGCCATCTGCAACTGCTTTTTATAATTCCAGTCAAGTTGTTGTTGTTGCAAATGGATATGATTACTCATATGCAAAAGGTATTAGATGGACAGGCAGGCTTCCTGATTTATTGCAAAGCACTCTTATTAATTTCTTTGATAGGACTCATAAAATAGAAGGGGTAGGGGCGCCGTCTGTGGGGTTGCAAGCAAAATACAGATTAATAGTAGGCATTGATAAGTTTGATATTAGTATAAGTGAAGGGTATCAGAAACAACAGGTGGATTTAGTTTTATCTGTAAAGTTGCTTGATTTAAAAACCTTAAGCATTGTAGATAAGAAGTTTTTTTCTGCCACGTCTATTATTGTAAATAATAGACTCAAGAATGTTTCTCAGGCTTTTAATAGTGCTTTTTCAGAGCTGATGTTTTCAGTATTTAAGTGGATTATTTTGCATAAATAGAGATTCAGTTTGTAAAATTTTTTCTTTATATTCTATGCCCCATCTAAATCCTCCAATTGTTCCATTGGATGAAATGACTCTATGGCAGGGAATTAGGTAGCATATGGGGTTTTGTCCTATAGCATTTGCTGTAGCTCTAAACGAAGAAGGTTTTCCTATGGAAGCTGCTACATCTTTATATGTGACGGTTTTGCCAACAGGTATTTCCAGCAATGATTTCCATACAGATAACTGGAAAGAGGTACCTAGTAAAAGTATATTTGTGGGAACTTTTTGAGAGAATATATTATTTGCCCACTGCTGGACTATGGTGGACGATTTTACAAATTTTATATTTTTGAATTTTTTCTTAACAATATTAAGGTGTTCATGGATAGAAAGTTTTAGAATATGCAAACCACACAGTTCATTTTTTGTTGAGAAAAAAATAAGAGGACCAACATGGGAGGAATAAGTGCCGTAGTATATCGTGGAAATTTGAGCAGGAGAGGGGGTTATTTTCAGGTTATATTTATGGATATTATTATAAACTTGCACGGTTCAAGCGTTCTTTTGCTAGCAAATCAGCTGCTTGTGAGGTTGGTATATTTTCACTTTCTGAAATAGAAAATATTTCATTTAACGTTGATGAAATGCAGTCTAGATGATTGAGGGGGGCGCTTTTTTTATAAAAGGGACCTTCATAAGAAACATTTATAAGGCCTCCAGCATTTATAACAAAGTCTGGGGCATAAAGTATATTATACTTTTTTAAAAGCAGGCCATTGGCTTCTTTTTTTAACTGATTGTTAGCAGCTCCTGCGACAATTGAAACTTTTAGATTTGGTATTGTCAAATCAGAAAGAATACCACCCAGGGCACAGGGTGCAAATATATCGGCTTTTGTTGTCAAAACTTCACTTTGAGCTAAGGGTGTAGCACCGTATTCTTTTACAGCTTTATTCATTTGACTTTTTAGAGGGTCATATACTAGAAGGTGAGCTTTTTCTTTGTGCAGAAGGCTACAAAGGTTAGACCCTACGTGCCCAAGTCCTTGCACAATTACTTTTCTACCTTTTAAAGAGCTATCTCCAAATTTATATAGTGCAGCAGCTTTTATTCCTTTAAGTGTTCCCAAGGCAGTGAATATAGAAGGATCTCCACTACCTCCATGGGAAAGAGAGAGTCCAACAACATGTTTTGTTCTTTCTCGTATTATCTGCATATCATGTACAGAAGAACCAACATCTTCAGCAATAATATATTGACCTTTCATTTTTTCCACAAAATCACCCATGGCCAGAAGAAGGTCTCTAGATTTTTTTCTTTTAGGGTGCCCTATAATAACTGATTTTCCGCCACCAAGTTTTAAGTTAGCCAAGGCCGCTTTTTTTGTCATACCTGCAGATAACCTCAGGGCATCTTCCACAGCATCTTGTTCATTTTTATAGGGAAAAATACGACAGCCACCAAGTGAGGGGCCTAACTTTGTGCTATGTATAGCAATGATAGCTTTTAGCCCGCTGGTAGCATCTGATCCAAAAGCAACTAATTCATGTTTATATTCTTTTATTTGGAATATCACGCTATCTTCCTGATTTTTTTATATTATTGTAGCGAAACACCGAGAATAATAACCTTATTTCTTAGAAAAACCAATAGATAAAATAACAAAAGCAGGTTAAGGCAAAAAGAGGGATAGAGTGTTTTTTAGAAAGAAGCAATAAATTATAGGGTTTTAGCGTATTATAAGGGAGCGCTCTTTTTTTTAAAGAAATTCCAGCGATCTTTCAAAACAAGAGCACAAGGTGTTACAACAAGGGTTAAAGGGGAGGCAAATAGAACACCAAACACAATAGCCGTGGAGAGCATAGACCACCACTGGGTGGAGGGTGCTCCTATCTCTATATCAAAGTTTAAGTAGTCTATATTAATTCCGAGCATGATAGGTAAAAGACCAAGAACAGTTGTTAATTTTGTTAGAATAACAGGTCTAAGTCTTAGGGCTCCTGCTTGAAGGATAGCTTCTTTTATGGATAGCCCATTTTTAAGCAAGTGATTAAAGGTATCTATTAGAATTATATTATTACTAACAATAATACCAGACAAGGCAATAACACCTATGCCTCCCATGACAATGCCAAAAGGTAATCCTGTAATCAGGAGGCCAAGGAAAACACCAATTGTTGACATAACAATAGAGCTTAAAACAACAGCCATGCTATAAAAGCTATTAAACTGTGTTACTAGGATTAAAATAATAAGAAAAATAGCAGTGCCAAAGGCTTTTACAAGAAACTCTTGTGCTTCATTTTGATCTTCTGCCTCTCCTTTAAGGGTTATTTTAACATCTTTTTCTTTATGTTTTTCTATATATTTTTGTATGACATCCAGTTGGGGCTGCAGAAGTTTTCCAGGTGTTATATCAGCCTTGACTTTATAGGATTTTTTCCCGTTAGATCGATGTAAAAAGCTTGTTCTTTTTCCATAGGTCTTTTTGACAAAATTAGATAGGGGAACACGGCCAATGGGTGTTGGAACATATAGTTCTGATAAACTGGATAGGCTTCTATCGCTATCTGGGTAGCGCAGGATTATATCCATTTCATCTATGCTATCATCTGGTCGAAATTTACCCAAGTTAACACCATTTGTTATGACCTTTATGGTATCACCAATTTGTTGCCAGTTTACCTGATATTGCGAAGCTTTAAACTTGTCAACTTCAATGCGCCACTCTATACCCGGTGGTGAACGATTATCTTCAATTTGGCGGATATCATCTTGCTTTCGAAGAAAGGCTATAAATTTATTAATAGAATTATTTAATTTTTCAGTATTGTTGCTGGAAAAAGCAACATTTATTGGTTTATCTTGGCTTGGTCCGGATCTATCTAGTTCATCTTCAATGATAACACCGGGAATATCGGCCACGGATTCTTTTATAGATTTCATTATTTTGTTGACTTTATCACGTTTTTTCCAATGTTTGAATTCTATGAAAATTCGGCCAATTTCATCTTGACTACTTTCATCACTTTGAGATTTTCCTATTGCAGAGGTGACTGTTTTAAGGTCAGAGCGTATCAAAAGTTGTTTTTCAACTTTTGATACAATTCGGTCTTTTTCATTTAAAGATAAATTTCCTGGAGCTTTGATAGTAATAAAGCCACTTTCTGGTTCTATATCTGGAAAGAACTCTACTCCCTTTCCGTAAAGCGAGAAAAGAAGAATAACAAGCATTAAAATACCACCGGAGGCAGATAAAACAAGCCAAGGAGTTTCGATGGCTTTTTTTAAGAGCATTACGTAGGTTTTTGTATACTTTCCAGAAGAAACTTTTTGTTTTGGTGCTGTCTTGTTTGCCCAGTAGCTACCTAGTGTTGGGATAAAAACAAGAGCCATAATAATAGAAGCGAGAAGGGTTGCAATAAGGGTAATTGGTAGGTAGCGCATAAACTGACCAACTATACCTGGCCAAAATAATAGAGGCATGAAGGCAACAACAATGGTCGAGATGGATGTAATGACAGGCCAGAACATTCGAACAGCAGCATTTTTAAAGGCTTCTGATTTATCAATACCATTTTGTATTTCTCGGTCTGCATATTCAACAATAATAATGGAGCCGTCCACAAGCATACCAATTGATAGAATTAGGCTGAATAAAACAACAGTATTTAGGGTATGACCTTGGAAGCTAAGGATTAGGATCCCCATAAGGAAGGATCCTGGAATGGAGATACCAACAAGTAAAGAAGATCTAAGGCCCAGAGAAAATATAATAACCAACATGACGAGAAGAACGGCACTTATTAGCTCATTTTGCAGGTCGTGAATCATCTCCCAAATTTGCTCAGAATCATCAGCAGCATAACTAACGTGTAGGTTTTGGGGCCAATTTTCTTTATTTTTATCAATAATTTTCCTAACATTTTTTATTGTCTCTAGAATATTTTCACCTGTTCTCTTCGCAACTTTTATGGTCACTGAGCTTTTTCCATTATTTCTGGCCAGAGATGTGGGATCAACGAATGTGCGTTTTATTTCTGCCACATCTGAAATTTTTTGTCCGCCCAGCTTATCTGTGACTAGAGGTAGAGAAGCTATGTCTTCAACTGTTTTAAATGTGCTGGATGTTTTTATGGGGAAAGAGCCAGTTTCTGCCTCTATTTCTCCAGCTGATATAATAGTACTGGAGGCGGTAAGAGAAGAGAGGAAGTCTGGTGTTATTAAACCATATTGTTGCAAGATGGAGGGGTGGAGGGTTATTTCTAATACTTCATCTTGAGTTCCTGTTACAGAAGCACTAAGGACTCGGGGTAGGGTTTCAATTTCTTGTTTGAGGTGTTCTGCAATTTTAAAGAGAGTTCGTTTGGGTATTTCTCCAAAGATATTTATTAGAAGAACAGGAAACTGGCTAAAGCTAATTTCTTTTATTTCAGGGTCTTCTGTGTTCACTGGAAAATTTGGTTTTGCAGATTCTACTTTTTCTCGCACATCAGATAAAGCTTTTTTATCATCAAACCCTGCTATAAATTCTAAGGTAATATTTGCGCCGCCTTCATAGGCTGTGGCGCTCATTTCTTTGATGCCTTCTATGCTTTTTAGATCTTGTTCAAGAGGTTTTATTAGAAGGCTTTCAGCATCTTCTGGGGCTATTCCTTTGTGTTTTACTTCTATATTGATAAGGGGAATTTTAACATCTGGTGTGGATTCTTTAGGAATTGTGATATACCCAATAAAACCAGCTACGAAAATAAAAAACAAGAGTAGAAGTATGGTGCGTTTATAGTTTAAAGTTTTTTCTAAAAAGGACATTTTCTATGCTTATTTTTTGTTTTTTGCTATGACTTTTTGACCAGTTAGAACATATTCTTGACCATTAATAATTAGATTTACTTTTTCTTTAGGGAGTCCGGTTACCCAAACACAGGACTTTTCATCTTTAAGGATAGAAACGGGGACAAAAGCCACAGTATTTTTACTTGTTACTACTTTAACACCTAGTTGTCCTTGAGTATTTAGAGTAAGAGCTTGGTGTGATATTTTATTAGCCATTGATTTTTTAAGATAAATTTTTGCCTGAACGCTTTTTCCCTGTGGAATATGATTGTTTTCATTGGATACTAATAACTCTGCATCATAAGTATGTGTTGATTCATTGGCACTATAGCCCACATATGCAATGCTTGCTTTTTTTTCAGAGCCATTTGGGAGGATTAGGAATGCAGTGGTTGCTTGTTGAACATCTTCCCAAAGATTTTCAGGTATTTTAAGCATTACTTTTATACGGCTTAAATCTATGATATAGGCAACAGGATCCCCTTTTTGTACAAATGATCCTACTTCCACAAAGGTTTTTTCAAGATTTCCTTGAAAGGGCATAGAGATAGAAGATTTTTCTATCTCTACCTTGATTGTTGATAGGGCTGACTCTGCTTCAGCTAGCTGAACGTCGAGCAGGAGTTTTTTTGATAGAGAGCTCAGACCTTTTTCACTTAGCTTTTTCTCTGTTTTTTTCTGTAAGTGCAAATATTTAATTTTTTTTTCTAACTTTTTTTTATCATCGGGAAGAGATTCCAAATTTATTTTAGCTAGAACAAAGCCTTTTGGCAGTGTTTCCCCCTCTTTTTTAGTTATTTTTGTAATTTGCCCAGATCTTTTGGCACTTATTTTAAGTGAGCGGATGGCCTGGGTAGTAGCTGGAAGAACAATGAAGGATTGGTAGGGTTGAGGTGATGTTGTTTCTACCTCTACAGTAAAGGTTTTTTCCTGTATTTTCTCCTGCTCTACAGAGGTGGTAGAATCTTTTTTAAGAGAGAAAAAAAGGATGATAGCTAATACAAGAATGAGAATAAATATGAGAGGTAGCTGTTTATTTTTTTTCATTCCGTAATATTCCAGTCCAAGAGGTTCTAAGTCTTTTTGAAAGCCGCTTTTCAGTATAACTGATTTTATTTTTCTGATAAAGGTATCAAACTCTATTTTAGCGTTTATTATACTTTTATAAATGATAAAAATGGTTGTTTAGGACAAATTAGAAACCAAAGGTTTGTGTGCTTCCTATAATCTTTTATGCAACACAAGAAATTTATTTTGCGCAGAACTTTCAGAAAAACAGGTGGATACTTACTATAATTGTAGTCACACAAATATTTTTGCACGTCCTCGTGATGCTTGTGTGTATTCAGTAAAAGCTTTTTTATATAAAACAAGTCCATCTTATCTGTTTATCTGCCTTATTGGCGATTTTAGAGTTGAAAAAAGTTTGCCGAAAGGTATAAAAATTTGCTATACCTACTTTCAGGTAGCCCTGGGCAATAAATCTTTGGAATCCGGTCAGGTCTGGAAAGAAGCAGCCGTACTTTGATTTTATTGGGTTAGGTGCTACCCTTAAGAAATTACAAGGATTGAGACTTGGTTGTATCTTATAAGGTTTTAGCGCGTGCATATCGTCCTGCAAGTTTTGAAGATAATTTTATGGGGCAAGATACAACTGTTAAGATTTTATCCAATGCTATTGAGGCGGGTAAGTTGCCTCATGCTATTATTTTGTCAGGTGTTCGAGGTGTTGGGAAAACGACCACAGCACGGATATTAGCACGAACAATTAATTGCTCAAACTTGACATTTCCTCATGGAAAGCCAAAACCATGTGGTGTTTGTGATAGTTGTAAAGCTATTTCAGAAGGCAGTTGTTTAGATGTGATAGAAATGGATGCAGCTAGCCGAACAAGTGTTGAAGATATAAGAGATTTGATAGAGTCTCTTCCTTATAAGCCTGCTCTATGTAAGTACAAAGTTTATATCATAGATGAAGTACATATGTTGTCAAAAAGTGCTTTTAACGCTCTGCTAAAAACACTTGAAGAGCCACCGTCACATATTAAGTTTATTTTTGCTACCACAGAGCTTCAAAAAGTTCCCTCTACTATTTTATCCAGGTGTATGCGTTTTGATTTAAGAGGTTTTTCCACGGAAGAATTGATTAGTCATATACAGGGTATCGTGGAGAAAGAAGAAATAAATATTGAAAAAGAGGCGTTAGAGCTTCTTGTAGATGCCTCTGGTGGTTCTGCAAGAGATGCGCTGTCTTTGTTGGATCAAGCACGCCATTTAGATGACAAAATGGTAACGATTGATCAGGTAAGTCAGATGTTGGGCAAAGCAGACTTTTCCAAGTTTCTTTCTTTTTTTGAAAATACTTTGGAGGGTAGAGTTGATAGAGCTTTTTCTGCTCTACAGCAGTTATATAAAGATGGGTCTAATCCTCAGGAGCTTGCTAAAAATTTTCTAGATTTCATTTATCAACTTAGTAAGCTAAGAGTTTCCAATTTCTCTATTGTTCCTTCTGGTTTTTCTAAATCAGAACAAGAGCATTTAAGCACTATGGCAAAGGCTTTAACAACACCCTTGCTACAAAGTTTGTGGCAAATAGCTTCAAAGGGGTATGATGATGTGAGGCAATCACCTATTCCGGAGCCTGCTTTTGAAATGCTGCTTATTAAGTTAATGCATGTGAAAGACTTCCTTGTTGGGCCTGCAGGAAGTGGAGAGGATGAAAGTTCTGCTCCCTCAAAATCCAGTGACTATAATGGGGTAAATTCATCACAAAAGACAGCAATGAACAAATCAACAGAAATAGAAGAAAATTCGGGTGTTCCTAATACTTTTGATGCTTTTGTCTCTCTTTTTAAGAAAAAAAAGGAATTGTTACTGGCTTCCCATATAATGCAGGATGTATATCTTGTTGCTTATGAGCCATTTAAGTTGAAGATTAAACTAACAGATCATGCACCAAAAGACTTGTGCAAGCAGTTGAAAGAAAAGATACAAAAATGGACAGGGGCAGAATGGAAAATAGAGCAAGTAGAGCAGGGGGGCGTTGATAAAACTTTGTATCAAAAAAAGCAGGAAAAAATAGAAGAGTTGAAAAAAGAGGCTATGGAAGCGCCTCTTTTAAAAGAGGTGGAGAAAACCTTCCCGGGTGCAAAGGTTACTAAAATTGATCCTATATTCCATAGTTCATAGTATATTTTATAAAAAAGGAGAAAAGGCAAAAACATGATGAATATTGCAAAAATGATGAAGAAAGCTCAAGAGCTACAGGCAAAGATGGAAGAAGCTCAGTCAGAATTGGACAAACTGGACGTTGAAGGTTCATCTGGTGCAGGTCTTGTTAAAGTTGTATTAAGTGGAAAAAATGAAATGCGCTCTCTTTCTATAGATCCTTCTCTTTTAAAAGAGGAAGAAGTTGATATGCTGGAAGATTTAATAAAAGCAGCGTACAATGACGCATTATCAAAGGTGCAAGCCTCTACTCAAGAAAAAATGTCTGCAGCTTCAGGTGGTCTTGAACTTCCGGGTGGCATGAAGCTTCCTTTTTAGGTAAATAATTTGTAGTTGAAGAGTTCCTATGTCTTTAAATACGCTAGAAGATTTGATTGGTATGCTAGCAAAGCTTCCTGGCTTGGGTCCAAGATCAGCCAGGAGAGCAGTTTTACATTTGCTAAAAGATAAGCATAGAAATTTGATGCCACTTTTGGATGGGCTGAGTAAGGTGGCAATATCTATTAAAACTTGTCAGGTATGTGGTAATGTAGATACCATGGATCCGTGTCATATTTGTACGGATTCAAATCGTGATAAGGGGACGTTATGTATTGTTGAGGAAGTGGCAGATCTCTGGGCACTTGAAAGAAGTGGTTCTTATAGGGGGGAATATCATGTTTTAGGGGGAACATTATCTGCTCTGGATGCTAGAGGTCCTGAGGAAATTCGTCTTCCGCAGTTGCTGGAGCGTTGTGAAAAAGCTGGAGATCAACTGACCGAAGTGATTTTAGCTCTAAATGCTACAGTGGATGGTCAAACAACAGCTCATTATATAGCAGCAAGTCTTCAGGAGAGGGGTATATCTGTTAAAATATCCCGTCCATCTGTCGGCCTTCCTCTTGGAGGGGAATATGACTATATGGATGATGGTACTATTATGTCAGCTTTTCAAGCACGCCAAACCTTTACAACGTAAACTATTTGTCAAAAAATTCTCTAATAAAATGCCTTCTAGAAAGGTGGTACAACAAAACAGGAGTGAAGAAAATGATTTTTGTTTTTAGTTTATTTGTGGTGTGTTTCTCTTGCTTTTTAGCAGCATAAAGTCCTCATTGTTTTCCAGGGTGTAAGTTAGCACCGCTCTGATAGAAGAGCCAGCAGATAGAAATTATGGAGAATAAAGTTAAGCTTTAAGTTCTTTTATTTTTTAATTATCTCCCAACTCAATATGAGTATTCTTACCAAGAGTTGTTGCAACTTTATCTAATGTTAGAAGAGTCATACTAGGATTATAGGAGTCGAGTATTTTATCAACAGATGATCTGCCTGTGTGAGTTAGTTTTGCAAGCGTAGATTAAATGTTTCATTAGTTCTAATAGCTCTAAAGATAAAGTTTTTTTTGAGCTAAAGCTGTTATTTTTGAGAATGTTTTTTCATCTTTTAAAAAAGAGTCAAGGGTTGATCCTATGTGTTCATTTTCGTTGCGTACCATTTTTTAGCTCCTTTAGTCTAGATCTTGCTAATTCAATTTCTTTATCAGGTCTTTTTAGGGCACATCAAGAAGCGGTGGTCCAATTTTTATAAGGGTTTTTAAAAAGATTAATATTATAATACTTAGGATTATTTGTGACTTCTAAACCAATCCAAGATGGTTTTTTTATTTCATGGTTTTCATTTTTTAACTCTATTTCCGCAATAATAAGACCTTTGTTTTCTGCTTCGAAAAAATCTATTTCCCAGACAGAGTTCTCTATATGGCAGGTGTAGCGTGTTTTTTTTATGGAAGGTTGTAGAGCAGCAGCTTTCAGTAATTTTTTCCCATCTGAGATCGGTATGTTATATTCAAATTCTTCTCTGGATAGGTTTGGTCCCCCCAGCTTTATTGTCATGGTGCATTTGTTATTTTCTAACCTAAGCCTTATTTCTTTATGGGCAGTATAGTATAGGTAAGTTTGCTCAATATAAGATCCATTTTCAAAATTGGGATAGTCTTTTTTGAGAAGAAATTTCCGTTCTATTTCAAATTTATGGTTAATACGATGAATCATTTTATGCTCCGAGATGCTAATAGATTACTATCTATAATATATTTTTAATAGCATAAACTTAATTATTAATACCCGAACATTTTTTAAACAGAGCATAAAAGACTTCAAGGGTTATTTTTCTAAAACAACGAATAACATGATATTTTTTCTTATAAAAAGGAAACCTCAAAATACTACAAAGAATTACCTTAGTAAAGCAGGGGTGTTTTTGCGAATTTCAGATATAAGATTTAGGTGATTATTATTTTTTTTCTTTTCTAGCATAAGAATTTTAGCATGTCTGTCCAGAAGAACTAGGTAAATACTATTTTTATTCATATCCATCATTTTCAAAAAGTTTTCTTGATTTATGTAGGTGATAATAAAAGTATTTCTAGCTGTTAGTTTAGGCACTTCATATCGTATAGAATGATTTATCCAAATACGGGTAAGAGGGTCATCTTCTCCAAATATACAGATATTATAGAATTTTAGATCTTGAATGGAGGAAAGGTTTTTTTGAAAAAGTTGTCTCCATGCAAGAGCTTTAGTTGATAAATCTTTTTTAAAGTTTAGGATTATTAAGCTGTATTTTCCAGTTAAAGACTGAGGAAGTTTTTTAGGTTCTCCCATAAGTGTTATGCCTGACATGAAGGGGAAAAATCCTTCTTTATTCTTTTTTATATATGAAATGTTGCTTGAGCCAATACACCCTTGTAGAAAGAGTAGAGCAAGAAAAAGGATTCGTTTTTTCACAGGGCATCTCCATTTATAGTGCTCATAGTATAGCACAGAATAAGAGATATTTGGGAACTAGAAGAATATATCTTAATATGAAGATAATCAGAGATTAAGAGTATAGTAAAAGATAATTTTTATAAGATATCAAAAGGTGGAGATGTACTTTTTTATAAGACAAAGCAGATATTTATTTTTAGTTTGTTTTGTGTGTTAAAGAGTGTATTGCTCTCTTGTAATTTATGTAATATATAGGATGGAGTAAGGGGTATGGCCCTTCGTTGTTGGAAAAAAATGTTTTATGAATTTTGGGTGAAATTCATATGAAGTGTTTTCTAATAGCAGGTTCCAGAGAGATCATTAAAATTAAAAATAAAGGAGATAAAGGATGCTAGGTGTAGGTGATAAGTTGCCACAGTTTAACTTAAAGGCAACGTCGGATAAGAAGCTTTCAGATATAAATATTGATAATGTTTTTATAGATGTTGATAATAAGACTTATGCGGGAAAATGGCTGGTTTTATTTTTCTACCCAAAGGATTTTACTTTTGTTTGTCCAACTGAAATTGCAGCATTTGGAGAAATGGTTGATGAGTTTAAAGCTCGGGATACTCAAGTTTTAGGTGGAAGTACTGATAGTGAGTTTGTTCATTGGGCATGGCGCAAGCATCAAAAAGAAATAAAAGATTTACCTTTTCCATTATTGGCTGATGTAAAAAGAGAGCTAACATCTGATCTTGGAATTTTAGATAGGAAAGAAGGTGTTGCTCAGCGTGCAACTTTCATTATTGATCCTCATGGGGTGATTCGTCATGTGAGTGTAAATGATTTAAGTGTGGGGAGGAATCCTAAAGAGATTTTACGTATATTAGATGCATTGCAAACAGAAGAGCTGTGTCCATGTAATTGGTCCAAGGGTGAAGAAACAATAGATTTGTATATTGTTTCTTCATAAAAAAAGATAAAAAAGGGGGAGAAGATCTCCCTTTTTTTTACAAATTCCAGAGAGAGCAGATAGAAAAAAGAGCAATAGTTTTTTCTACCTGCTCTATTTTTATTTATGAATCCGTATAATTGTAGAATAAAACACACCGAGCTATGGTAAGAATAGCTGACAAGTCTTGTTTATGAATTTTTCATAAGAGGAAAGGGGGAGTGTACTTGTTTTTTATTTGACAGAATTTTTTTTATACTTGAAAATATATATATAAAACAAGGAGGAAGTAGTGTTGCATATTCGTAAATTATTATTAACAAGTGCTGCATTGTTGGTCGGCTATTCTGCTACAGCGCAAGTTTCAGAAAGTAAGGTAAGACAGTCGTGGCATCCGATATCTTCAATACTTAGAGATATCAAGCATGATAATGGGGAGTTCGTATCTTCTCGAGAAAAAACAGGATATTTTTCTCGCTTTCAACATTCGCAGCATCCTAAAATGGCTTTGGTGGGTTGTGGAGATTCAAGAGTTCACATGCATGCTATTTCTGACAATCCTGATGATAAGGTTTTTGCTCTTCGCAACCTTTCAGGTCAGTTAAAGTCAAGTGAGGCGGGTATAATATTTGCTGTAAATCATGCTCATGCACCTATTCTTGTTTTTATGGGGCACGGGAACTGTGGAGCAGTAGCGACAAAAACTCAGTTAGAATGGATAGCACAAGTAACAAAGCTTCCTATTCCTAAAAAAGCACAAGATCTTGAGGCTTGGGTTTCAAAAGTATCAGCTGCCTTGAAGAAGACGAAGTATAGTTATTTGTTAGATTGGTTCCAGGGACTCATGGCAGGGGGTAAAGATTCTTTCCCACTTATTCAAGAATTGGGCAATGTAAAAATTGCAAGAGCTGCAGTTTTTCCAGCACCTGGAAGCTCTCAGGAAAAAGAGGATAGGTTTCATAAAATAGTTCATGAGAACACAAAATATAACACACATTATCAGGTGCAGCAGGCATATAATAAGTTCAAAGATAAAATAAAAGCCGGAGAATTAATTGTAGCTGGTGCGTTATATGATTTCCAAGATAGAGAGCATCAAGGAAAGGGAAGATTTATTTGGATTGATGCAAGAGATGAAAAAACAGATCCTAGAAAAGCTTTTGTTAAGAGAGTGGGAGGCATGTCTTCTGGTGACAGTGATTTGGCTCCTCGAGATATTCCTTCAGAAAAGGGAGTTATTTATGAGCTTGGAGAAGAGATTTACAAGGGTGTGGGTCGCTTGAAGAAGCTTGAACAGTACATGCCTTATGCAGGGCCACATAAAATGCCAAAAGCAAAAGTAGAGGCTCCTTTTTAAGGGGAAGTAGGTTTGTAGGCTTTCTAGTGTTGGTCTATAAATCTTAGAAATTTATTTAGGAAAGCTCGTGTGGATTTTTCATGCGGGCTTTTTCCTAAACTACAAGTAGTAGGTTAAAGCCTAAAAGGCGTTTATTGTAAGTATATCTATTTTTTAACAACTCTAAAGGGGAGAGTTTTATGTTTAAAAAGGATCTTCTGAGTATAGCTGTTTCTGTCATGATTTCTTTTTCTACTCATGCAGGAAGATACAATAGTGAATTTAATACGGGCACTCTTCTTACAGAAGGTAAGTTGCCAACTTCACCTGTTGATCGTTCCAGAAGCAGACAAGAAAGAGCGGATGATGCTTATCATCTGGCAAGTAATTTTTTGCAAAGGGCAGGAGAGGAAGAAAAGGAAATGCTAAATCTGCTTAGACATGTGAAGTTTCCAGTTGAACCATTTGTTTTTGGGCCATCAAAGGGTCTTTGGGTAACTCCTGAAGGAGATTTTTCTCCAAAGGTTGTAGATGATGTTTTGTCTGTTCGATTTTTTACACATCAATTGCTTATTTCTCCAATATTTGGTGAGTTAGGACGCCTGATAGAAAAAAAAATAAGAGAAGAACCTAGTTTGGTAGATTTTGTAATTGTTAGGCTTTCACAGGTTAGGCTTGGTTTGGGTAAAGTTGTAGCGACAGTCTATCCATTATTAGAGGGTTTTTGTATTATAGCCAAGAGATCCATGATCAATAAAATTTTTCCAGCTGCAGAATATACGATTCCTAGTGCAATGTGTGCAGCATTAGCACCCAAAAGAATTTATACAGGCGGAGATCTTATTAATATATCAGCTGCTTTGAACAATCTAAGATGTAGAGGTAATGATTTAACAGGAAAAACTGTGGATCAGATGGTGACAGCTATTTTACCTATATTGGATAGTACTCTACGACGTGATTCTACACCTGCAGGGGAGGAACAGTTAGTCCGTTATAAAGAAGACCCTCAAATAGTTAGACGGGTGATAGAAGATATTTTCTTTAATGATGTTTAGCAGGTAAGCATAAAAAATGGGGGTGTTACAAATATATATTTTGTAAAAAACATTTCATATTTTCAACAGCTGCTTTTTAGGAGAAATACTTCCTTCTATTCTTGCATATGATTTGATTTATAGCTATCCTGTAACAATGAGTTTTAAAATAGAATCCATATCATCAGAAAGACAAAAATCCATGGAAAAGACAGGTGCTTGGTCGTCGTCTGCGCCTGTTGGTATAGAAAAATTAAGATCTGTTTTTGTATCATATATAGATTTTGAAGGCATTTTAAAGCATGATGGAGAAATTATTGTTTTAGAAAGTGTTGCTCAAGCTACTCTTAATATTTTTAGGGAATTGCTAAAATGTAATTTTCCTCTTCATTCTGTTAGGCCCATAGATGAGTATGATGCTGATGATGATATATCTGTTTTAGAAAACAACACCAGTGCTTACTGTTTTCGTCCCATAGAAGGTTCCAGTGTTATATCGGTTCATAGCTATGGTGTAGCTATAGATGTTAATCCTTATTTTAATCCTTATATTGCACCAGTGCGCAATCCGGGTGGCATGGTGGAAATTGCAGATTATAAAATGGATTATTTGCAGCGCTTTCCATCTAAGAGAGGTATGGTAGAGCCTATAGTAGATGTTTTTATAAAGAATGGTTTTACTATTTGGGGCGGACGTTGGAGCTGGCCCATTGATTATCATCATTTTCAAACAACACGAACACAAGCAAAGCTTTTAGCTGAGTTGCCGTCAGAAGTGGCTGGTCAATTTTTTGCTAAATGTGTGGAGTATCCAGCATTAGTGCAAGCATTGGAAAGGCGAGAAAAAGAGGTGCCCGGCAGGTTAATTCATCAATTGATAAAAGATGCTCAAAGCAGTTCAGAAGAATTTTTTCGAGCGCTGGATGTTTTGCTAGCCTTAGCTGATAGAGTTTAAGTGATTTTTTTGTTTAAAGTATGAAGGAAACTTTGAATACTAGATAGCTAACAAGTTTATTATTTAGGTGCTGTGTGCATATAGAGTAAAAGACTTTCCAGAGAAAAATAGTGGTAACTTTTTCATATTTAATCTTCATAATAGCACTAAGTAATAAATCTTTAGAGTGGCTTTACTTTTTTCTATAAACTATAGTTGGATGTTATTTTAGCTAAAAAGGCTCAAAAATTCATACAGCGATATTTTTTTAGTATATATGCCAAAGAGCAACATTTTTCAAAAAACTTTTCTTTTTTTATTGTTAATTTTTGGCAATAGGGCCATTAAACTAACTAACTATTGCTATTTTTTCTTTATCATAATATCATCTGTTTAAAGGAAGAAGGTCCCCCCCGGCCCTCTTTCTTTTTTTATTAAGGAAAAAGGGGTATTTTTTTTACCTGTAAAATTACCTTTTAGTGGCCCGATACCTTTTATAATTTTAAAGTGTGTTGGTATTATTTGTTAATTTTTCTTTGTAAAAAAGTTATAATAGGGAACTTTTTTTTCATAACCAGAACATTTCCAAACATGATAAGGCTTATACCGGTAAAATCAAGAAGAGACCATTCATAGCCTTCAAAGAAAGAAGAAATAACAAGCGCAACTACTGGAATTACAACTGTGGCATATCCTGCAAGTTCTTGTCCCATATTTTTAACCAGTTGCAGGTAGGAAAGAGTTCCTATAATTGAAGAGGCGATAGATAAATAAAAACCAGCTACCCAATACATAGTATTTTTAGGAAATACGAGAGCTTGAGAGGTCATTATTAGATAAGCGGCCATAATAATGGCTCCGTATACCATGCCTATAGTTATGGAAGGGACAAAGGGCAGTTTATTATTACTATTTCTTTGGCCTATGCTGCCACCCAAGGAAAAAATAAATGTTCCGATACCTGCGATGGATAACCCATAAAGCATGTTTTCTTGTCCTCCCAGGTCTGTTACTTGAGGCCAGAAAAATAGACACAAACCACTAACCCCGACTAGGGCGCCTAATATGATAGAGAGCGTGGGCTTTTTTTTAAAAAAAACAAAGTTATTAAGTATATTAAAAAAGCTTGTGCATGAAATAATAACAGCTGCGATACCAGATATTATATAATACATTGAGTAATATATGATGAGGTAGTTAACTGAGAACATAGTAACACCTAGCAAGAAGAGAAAGAGGTGATCTTTGAGGGAAAATTTTAAGGACATTCCTTTTATTTTACACCAAACAACTAAGAAAAAGGCAGCAATGATACAGCGATAAAGCAGGGAAGAGGTAACAGGAGCTAGATCAATTTGAAATTTTGCAGCGTACCAGGCTGAACCCCAAAATAAAATTGTTGATATGTAGAGCAGTGCATTTTTCATGGCGTATGTATAGTATAACTTACTATAGTTTGTCCAGGTAAGAGATCTGTATTTTTTTAAGCTTTTTCGGCAGCTATCAAACTTCTAACAAGGCTTGCGTTCCTACCAAGGTATAAGACAGGTGTAGAGAAGAAAGAGTCGATGTTAAATTGGTGGAGACGGACGGGATCGAACCGACGACCTCCTGCTTGCAAAGCAGGCGCTCTCCCAACTGAGCTACGCCCCCCACACCTAATAAAGGGTAATAATTTTCTAGCTGAAAAGTGGTTGTTTGGCAAGAAAAAAGTTTCAAGAGAAAAAGAATCATTGACGAGAGGGGCTATTTTTTTGTATGACTGTGTTCTATAAAGCAATTCGTAAAAAGTTAAGGTGAAACCATGTCAAAGAAATGTGCTGTAACAGGTAAGACCGTTATGACAGGCAACAATGTAAGTCATGCAAATAATAGGACGCGACGTCGATTTTTACCAAACTTACAAAATGTTTCTATCATGAGTGAATCACTGGGAAAAATGGTTCGTCTTCGTCTATCTACAAGCGGAATTCGTACGCTTACCCACAAAGGTGGTTTAGATGCTTTTTTAATGGCAACACCCATTTCTAAGCTTGATAAAAAACTGAAGGATTTGAAGCGACAGGTGGAAAAAGCAAAATCTAAAAAAGATTAATACCTTTGTTGTCTGAGAATTTTTTTGGGGGACTGAGTTGCTTGCAGCTCGGTTTTTTTATTGATGACTGATTTTTATCCTAATTTTTCTTTTAATATAAAAAAAACAGATACTTCTTCTCGTGCTCGTTTGGGTGAGATAAATACGCCTCATGGAAAAGTAGAAACGCCAGCTTTTATTTTTTGTGCAACGAAGGGTGCAATAAAGGGAGCGATAATACGTGATGTTGAAGAAGAAGGCACACAGATTATACTTTCTAACACATACCATATGATGTTACAGCCAGGGGCAGATATTATTCGTTCTTTGGGGGGGTTGCATAAATTTTTGGGTTGGGATAAGCCAATGCTCACAGACTCAGGCGGTTTCCAGATTTTTAGTTTGGGTCATGGTTCTGTTGCTGCAGAGGTAAAGGGGAGGCGCCATAATACTAGACCTAAAACGTTATTATCTATTTCAGAAGAAGGTGCTGAGTTTAAATCATATTTGGATGGAAAAAAGCATTTGTTAACACCAGAGCTATCCATAGAGGTACAGAGTGCTTTGGGTCCTGATCTTGTTGTTGTACTGGATGAGTGTACGCCTTTTCATGTGGACAAATCATATACACGTTCTTCTTTAGATTTAAGTCATAGATGGGCCTTGAGGTCTTTTGATGCTTTTAAAAAAATAAATGATGGAAGACAAGCTTTATATGGCATTAGTCAGGGCGGTATTTATCCAGATTTGCGACAGGCAGCAGCAGAGTTTCTGAACAACCAACCTTTTTTTGGTTATGCTGTTGGTGGATCACTTGGGGCTACTCCTGAACAGATGCGAGAGGTTATATCGATGGCTATGGAGCCTTTAAGCAGGGACAGACCGGTGCATCTTTTGGGAATAGGGTCATATAGAGATATTTTTGAAGGGGTAGCACAAGGAATTGATACTTTTGATTGTGTTCATCCCACTCGGTTAGCTCGCCATGGAGGGGCCTTGATACCGCCCTATGTTGAGGGGAAAGGTTCTATTAATCTTAAAAACACATGTTATAAGTTAGACACGATGCCCGTATTAGAGGGTTGCTCTTGCTATACTTGCAAGAATCATACCCGTGCCTATATTCACCATATGTTAAAAGCAAGAGAATTAGTTGCTATACAATTACTCACAATTCACAATATTGCACTTATGAATAAACTAATGTTTTTGATACGCGAGGCTATTGCTGCCAATGAACTGGAGCAAGTAAGAAAAAAATGGTTGTGTTGATAAGAAAGTAGATCATATAGATTTTTTATTTAGTAGAGAAAGCCTTTACTGCATAGAGAATGAAAAATACAAAAAAATGTGACAGGAAGAGGAATGATAATAGAATCTTTGCAAAATCCTGATAAAAAACTTCGTATGCTAAAGCATATACGTCGCTTAATTGTTAGCGAATATGATGATTATTTTAAATTGGATCAAGTTACTCAACTGCTATGCCAAGTAATGAAAGTGGATAGCTGTTCTATATACGCTACGAATGATGAATCAATTTTTTTACTGGCAGCTTATGGAAATGCGGGTAAATTTTCTTGTACCAAGAAGAAGTGGCATGTTTCAGAAGGTCTTGTTAGTGATGTGATACGTTCAAGGGTTTTAAAGCAGATATTTTTAGATAAAGACCAAACGGGTATTTTTCTAAAAAGTATTTTTCCCGAAAGAGCATTCAAAACTTTTTTAGGTATTCCTATTATTCGACAAGGTAAGGTAATGGGTGTTTTGGTTCTTAAAACAAGAGAGAAGCGTTTATTCCCAGAGTCTGAGATTGAGTTTTTAGAATTGGTTTCTTTTGTTACCAATAGTATTGTTAAAGGGGTCATAAAAAAGAGAATAGAAAAACCTTTAAATATGAAGTCTGCAGATGGAGAAAAGCAGGCTTTGAATTTTTTCAAGGGAGAGGTTTTTGCGGGGGGGAGGTCTGCTTATGGCAGGGCAGTTCTTTATGGGGCTGGCACACCTTCCTTTAAGCCTTTGAGCTCTGTTACACAAAAAGAGGGGCTTAAGGAGTTTTATCAAGTAGTAGAGGAGCTGCAAGAGTCTATAAAAGAGTTAAAAGAAGGCTGGATACATAAAAATAAAAGTGTTGTATCGAGTGGTCAAGTAAGAGATTCAGAAGATATATTTAATACCTATGGTATGCTTCTTAAAGACCCTGGTTGGATAAAACGTGTAGAGGGTTATATTAAAAAGGGTTTTAGCAGTTCTGCTGCTGTTTTAAATGTACAGCAAGATATGGATCTTCAATTTTCTAAAAACAGCAATAAATCCTCGGCTTGGGTTATAGAAGATCTTGCTGATATTACACAAAAGCTTGTTTTTCTTTTACAAAACATGGAGCTAACGGGAAAAAAGATACAACGAGGAGAAGATGTAATTATTGTAGCAAAGACTCTTGGTCCGGGTGATATTTTAGCTTTGAAAGATTATAATATTAAGGGGTTTGTCTTAGAAGAAGGTGGACCGAGCTCTCACGTTGTTTTATTGGCACAATCTTTGGGGATACCTGCCCTTTGCTGGGTGGAAAAAGTAACAAAAGAGATAAAAGATATAGATTATATTTTGCTTGATATTGATAAAAAAGCAGCAATATTAAACCCTACAGAAAAATATATTTTGGAGGTAGAAAAGCAAGCTAATAGTAGTGAAGAAAAAACGATACATCCGACCCGGGAGTTGCAAGTAAAATGCCAGGAAAAAGGCTATGATGTTTTGGTCAATATAGGTCTTTTGGAAGAAATGGAGCAAATACAATCTTTGCATATAGATGGTGTGGGCTTGATGCGCACAGAGATTCTTTTTATGCAAGCTCCTGATTTTCCTTCTGTATCAGAGCAGGAGAGAGATTATGGCAATATTATTCAAGCTTTAAAAGGGCGTCGTTGTTGCATTAGAACTCTTGATATAGGCAGTGATAAGAAATTACCGTATGTTACTTTTGCTTTTGAAGAAAACCCTGCTTTGGGTTGGCGTTCGATACGTAGGAGTTTGGACAAAACAACTGTTTTAAAACATCAGTTGCGTGCTTTAATTAGAGCGGCTGCACGTCAGGGGGCCGTGGATATTATTTTTCCTTTTATTTCTACGCCCGAGGAATTCTTTGCGTGCAAACGTGTTTATGAAAAAGAGCTTGACCGGGCAAATTTAGCCTGTGAACCACCCATCAGATTGGGTGTTATGATAGAAGTTCCCTCTATTGTGGAAGATTTAGAAAGGCTAGAGGGGGTTGTGGATTTTTTATCTATTGGAACAAATGATCTTTATCAGTTTTTCTTTGCATGTGATCGTAATAATCCAAATACTTCTTTTAGGTATAGTTCATTAAATTATAGCTTTTTAAAAATGCTTAAGAATATTTATGAGAAAGCAAAATTAATGAATGTGGATATAAGTATTTGTGGAGATATGGCAAGTCAAGACCAGGGTATAGAGGCTCTGGTAGCGTTGGGGTATAAAAAGTTTTCTGTTGTACCATTTAGAGCCGGTTTAATACAGAAGAAGTTGTCAGAGATGGATATAGATGATTTAAAAAAGAAAATGGATCTGTTTTTAGAGCAAAGAAAAAACTCTTCCTTTAGTGAAAATCTACTCTAGCTTTGAGGGAATTTTAATAGAGGGATTGTCAACATTAAAAATAAGTGGAATAATATAGGAAAAAATAGGGAACACAGTATCTTGCAAGAAAAAGAAAATGACTTTTCTATTGAGGAGAAAATAGGAAAAGAGTTTGCCAAGGCAAGGCAAAAAAAATCTCTTTCCATAAGAGATATTGAACAGGCTTTAAAAATACGTTCTATGTATATAGAGCATATAGAAAAAGGTCAATTTCATAATATAGTACCCGAGGTTTATCTTTCTGGTTTTATTAAGAGCTATGAAAGGTTTTTGGGTCTAGAAGACGATTTCTGGCAGCAATATACAGCGGAAAAAGAAAAAAGGAAAAAAGAGCTGGGGAAAAAGAAATTGGAAGATTCTGCCAAAGAGCAGGAGATTCCAGCTGAAGTATCAAAAGGTACAAGGATTCAAGATGCTGTTCCTAGTAACTTTTTGATTTTGCTAGGTGTTATTTTGTTAACAGGGGCTATTTATGTATGGTACAGCTATATAAAGGATAGAAATATTCCCAAAAATGAGGATGGTTCACTACGGGCTGTGGTAGTAGATGCACCAGGAAAAGAAGGAAAAAAAGGAGAGTCGCCTGTTGGTAAGAAGGCTAGTGATCGTACATCTTTCGTTCCATCTTCACAACAATTGCCTGCCGGTGGGGCTGGTGCCTTACCAGATGCAGCCAGGGTATCACAAGAAATAATAAGCTTAAAAAAGCCCTATATGAAGGCATCTGAGGAAGCTTGGGTTGCTTTTGAAGATCAAGATAGCAAACGGATACTTTCTAGAAACATGAAGGAAAACGATACTTTGGTTATTCCAGATAAGGCGGCCTTTATAGTTATAGGTAATGCTGGTGGTGCCAATATCTTGATGGGAGATCAAGTGATTAAACTTGGTCGTCGTGGAGAGGTTAGGCGACATAATATAAAGAAATTGTTTGCACAATCCAGCTCATAGAAATATACATAACTATATTAAGAGATGACAAAGGATAGAGGTTTATGAAGCAACTTCGCACGGTTCGTGGTGTGCATGATATTTTACCTGGACAGTATAGATATTTTAAAGAAATTGTTAGAAAAGCATCCCTATGGGCAGAGCGCTATGGTTTTGATCCCATAGCATTGCCAATTATAGAAAATGAAGAGGTTTTCAGGCGTCCTTTGGGAGAGACATCAGATATAATATCTAAAGAAATGTTTGTGCTTCAGCAGCGCGATAAATCTGAAAAAATTGTTTTAAGGCCTGAGGCAACGGCCAGTGTTGTACGTTCTTTTCTTCAACATGGTTTGCAAAATCTTTTGCCCCAAAAACTTTATTATTGGGGGCCCATGTTTCGTTATGAGCGACCACAAAAAGGCAGATTAAGGCAGTTTAATCAATTTGGTGTTGAGTTCATTGGTATAGATGATCCCTATCAGGATGTGGAGGTAATAACTTTAGGGTACCATCTTTTAAAAGACTTGGGTCTTATAGATGATGTGACGTTGCATATTAATACTTTAGGCGATACGCACTCCAGGGCAGCTTATAGAGAGGCTTTAGTTGATTATTTTACTAGTGAAAAGAAAAAATTATCGGAAGAGAGCTTAAAACGTCTGGCATTGAATCCTATGCGTATTTTAGACTCTAAAGATTCAGGAGATCAGGAGCTTTGCCGTCAAGGGCCTCAGTTTTCTGCTTATCTTTCCAAAGAGAGCAAAGATCATTTTAAGCGTGTGTGTGATGGATTAGAAGTGCAAGGAATACAGTATAAGCACAATACATATCTTGTACGAGGATTGGATTATTATTGTCATACAGCTTTTGAGTTTATTACAGATAGACTGGGTGCGCAGAGCGCTGTTTTAGCTGGCGGTCGTTATGATAGTTTAACTGCTTATATGGGGGGAGCTCCTGTAGATTCCATGGGCTGGGCGGCTGGTATTGAAAGATTAATATTGCTAATGGAAGGTAAAGAGACTTATCAATTGCCAGAGAAATATCGTATAAGTTTTGTACCATTGGATAGAGAAAGTGAAGTTCCTTGCTGGCAGTTAGTTCAACTTTTGAGGGAAAATGGATTTTCTGTGGATATTTTATGGAAAGGAAATGTGGGGAAGCGTCTTAAAAAACTAGATAAAGCTGGTGTAGATGTTGCAATCTTGATGGGAGAAGATGAAAGAAGGGCAGAAAATATAGTTGTGAAGTTTTTAAAGGAAAGCAAGCAAGAGACTGTTTCTGTTGATAGTTTATTATCATTTTTACAAGCTATAGATAGGTAAAACAGGTAGGATAACAGTTGTCTTATGATTAAAAAGTTTATGTACGCAAGTATAGTTTTCCTTTTTTTATTTATAAATTCGTTTGCCTCTAAGGGGGAAGTTATTCGTATAACTACCTTTCAAGATTTAAAAGAAATAATATTAGCGCATGCCGATAAAGATACATTGGTTTTGTTAGATGTGGATGATGTTATATTGCAAATGACAGATGATTTTATGCTAACTGCACCTGAAAGGGAACCATTATATAATAAGTTAGTTTCGAAATACACCAGAAGAGAAATTCATATAATATTTAGTGATTATTTCAGAAAAACGCAGGTGGAGTTAATAGATGAGGGGATAAGAGACCTTTTAGATATTTTGGAACACAGAGGCGTTGCTGTTACTGTTTTAACTGGATGTTGGACAGGTAAATATGGAACAATTAACCAGATGTATAAGACACGTTTTAGGCATTTAAAAGATGTTAATATTTCCTTTGATGCCACTACACCTTTTAAAAAAGACAGGCAATTTCCCTCTCTTGTGCAAAACAGAGATGATCCCAATGAAGAGGGGAAGGTGCCGATGATTATATCTGGCCTTATTTTTTCAGCAAGAGGTGACAAGGGAAAAGTTTTAGAGAAAATTTATTGTGTTGAAAAGCTGCAGTATAAGAAAATTATTTTTGCAGATGATCGTTTGGAAAATGTTCAGCGAGTCATGGATGCTTGCAAGCGGCTTAATGTCCAATGTGTAGGAATTCTTTACAGAGTAAAAGATATGAGAAAACCCCCAAAGCTTAAAGAAAGCAGAGAAAGGAAGAGATTTTCTGTTCTTGAAAAGGAGCATCGCTGGTTAGTAGATGGGGAGTTGGACAAGAGATCGGCTGGCCACTATGAAGAATAGAATAGCTTTGTTTATGGGGTTCAGCTATCTCGTATAATGTGCTCTAATTTGTGTAGCATCCAGATGTGAGTTTTTTTATAGTTTTTCTTCATTGTTTCTTAGATGGATGGCATTTTTATACTGATGTTTAAACCAAGTAATTTGCCGTTTGGCAAAATTTCTTGTGTATTGTTGCAGTTTTGATAGTGTTATTTCATACGTATATTCTCCTTTTATAAAAGAGGTTATTTCTTGAACGCCAAGAGCTTTCATTACTGGATGGTGAGAAGGGATGCTTGTTTTTAAGAGTTTCTCGACTTCCTCAATGGCGCCATTTTTTAAGATTTTTTCTGCACGATAGTTTATACGCTCATACAGTTTATCTCTGGGGGGGAGTATTAAATAAGGTTTCCATACTGCCGATGGTAAAAATTTTGTTATTTTTTCATTTTTATGCCACCAAGAGGTGTTTTTTCCTGTGCCATGAAAGACTTCCCAGAGCCGTAGAAGTCTATGTTTGTCTTGAGGGGTAATTTTTATTGTTGCTTCGTAATCTATTGTTAGGCACTCTTGATAAAACTTTTCTATACCTATTTTCTCTAATCTTTCTATGGCCTGTTCTCTGTAGCAATGCTTTATATCTGGGATGGCTTTAAGACCATTTTGAAGTGCCATTATATAAAATCCAGTTCCTCCACAGAGAATAGGTATAATGTTTTTATTCCAGGATTCTTTTATTGTATCTGCTGCTTTTTGTGCCCAAATTCCTGCATTACAAATTGTTGGTGCACTTAAGTAGCCATAAAGAGCGTGGGGTATATCTTTTTGGACTTGCAAAGTTGGGTGTGCAGATAAGATAGGTATCTCTTTATAAACCTGCTGGCTATCTGCATTTATAATAATTGTTTTTTGCCCTGAAGCTATATATTTTTTTGCAACTGTCGTTGCCATATCAGATTTTCCAGAGGCTGTTGGGCCTGCAATAACTATAACTTTGGGTTGTGTCATTTATAAAGTATTTCTAGAATTGCGGGGTAGGTTAAGACCTTTAAATGCTTTTTTACCTTGGCGATTTATTTTTATTAGTATAGCTTTTTTACCAGAATTTTGAGCAGTCTTAATAATGTTTTGAAAACGATAAATGCTTGATATTTTTTTTCCTTCAACTTCTAGCAAAATATCTTTTGGTCTAAAGTCAGATTTTTCACCGGTAGAAAAAGGAAGCACTTCTTTTACAACAAGACCTTCTGTATCTTCTGGGAGTTGTAAGGTTAGCTTATTAATAGCTTGTAGCGGCTCAAGATACATACCAAGAGTAAGCTCTTCTTTTTCTTTTTCAATAGCAAAGCGTGGATCTATTTTTGGGGAATTGTCTTCTCTTTTATCTTTAGGTACTGCTTCTATAAAAACAGGAATTTTTCTTATTTTTTCGTTTCTCCATATTGTGAAGGTAGTCGTTTTCTTCACAGGAAGGTTGCTGGAAATGCGAGGAAATTTTTCATAACTATCAATCGGTGTTTTTCCAGCTTTTAGAATAATATCTCCTTCTTGCAGGCCGGCTTTTTTGCCGGGTCCATGACTGGCAAGAGAAATTATTATAGCCCCTTTTTTTTCTTTAAGGCCCACGCTTTGGGCTATTTCATTTGTAATTTCCTGTACTTGAATACCTACCCACCCGTAGGTCATATGGCCATATTTTTTTAATTGGGAAATAACTTTTTGAACAACGGATGAGGGTATAGCAAAACCAACACCGATACTTTTTCCCGATGGTGAGAGTATAGCAAAATTCATACCCACAATTTTCCCTGAAGTGTTTAGCATCGGTCCTCCGGAGTTGCCAACATTGATGGAAGCATCTGTTTGAATTAAATTGGCCACATAACTTGCCACTTCCAGGTCGAATTGTGATGCAATATCTCTTGAGCGTGAAGAGACGATACCAGCCGTGACAGAACCTCCCAACCCAAAGGGGTTACCGATGGCTAGAATCCATTCTCCCACACAAAGATCAGTTTTTGGGTTGGAAAATAGAAGATAGGGGTAAGTTTCTTTTTTTTGTTTTCCTACTATTTTTAAAAGAGCTATATCTGTGCGTTCATCTTTTCCTATAATCTTTGCATCGTACTCCTTGCCATTATTGGTGGTGATAATAATTTTTTTTACTCTATTAACCACGTGGCAATTGGTAACAACATACCCATCTTTTGAGATAATAAATCCAGACCCAAGAGACTTAATGCGAGAGGGGGTACTGTCTGTATAGGAGCTATGAGAAGAAAAAATACTTTTTTTGTTTGTATCTCTGGAAAAATGCGTAGTGGATATATTTACAACAGCAGGAAGACTTTTTTTTGCTGTTACAACAAAGTTGGGTGGTGTGATAGCATATGATACAGATGCATAGCATTGTAAAAAGACTAAAAATTTTAATAAAAAGCTATATATCCGCATAACAAACTACTTGGGTAGATTATTTACTAGAAGGTGCGTTAAAATATTTGAAAAACTCTTTATTATTTCCCTCTGGAACCATAACATACATTGTATCTTCTTCTCCAAAAGAGTTTTTGTAGGCTTCTAAAGATCGTGCAAAGAGGAAGAAATTAGGGTTTTTCTTTTGAAGCTCTGCATAGGTCTGTGCAGCTTTTCTCTCTCCTTCACCTTTCACCTCTTGGGCAAGTTTCATAGCAGTTGCTATGATAACGGCTTTTTGTTTATTGGCTTCAGATTCTATTTTTTGTGCTAACTCTCGGCCAGTGGAGCGAATTTCTTGTGCTTCTCTTTGTCGTTCGGACGTCATTCTTTTGTAGATAGCTTCACTATTTGCTTTTGGAAGATCTGTACGGGTTATACGGACGTCTTGCACTTGAATGCCAAGCTCACTTGCAGCTTTATTGATTCCCTCTTGTATTTTATCCATAATTTCTAGACGTTTTGGTGATAGAACTGTTGCCATGGGAACGCGCCCCAAAATACGGCTTAAAGAGGCGACAAGGTAGGCTTTTAGTCGTGAGTTTGCAAAGTTCTCTGTGCGAACCGCTTGGTAGAATTTTAGAGGATTGTCTATTTTATAGCGCAAAAAAGTATCAACGACTAAACGTTTTTGGTCTGAAGCTATAACCTCTTCTGGGGGAAGTTCTAGAGATAAAAGGCGTGCTTCCATTTCTATAACATTTTGTATAAGGGGGATTTTAAGTTTTAGACCGGGTTCTTTGATAGTTTTTATATATTTACCAAACTGAAGAATAATGGCTTGCTTGCCTTCTGGCACTATAAAAAGTGAGCTCCAAAGAACAAATAAAAGGAAAAGAGTGGCACCAATAAGCGGATAGTATGTTTTTTTTATCATTGGAATACCTTATTTTTTTAGTTTATCTAAAGGTAGGTAGGGAACAAGTCCTGCACCGCCTTTTTTTGCAATTGCTGGATCAACAAGTACTTTTGAGCGTCCTTTTAGAATAGCTTCCATTGTCTCTAAGTACTTGCGCTTTTTATAAAAATCAGGGTTCAGGTTATACGCTTTAAGAATTTGTTCATAGCGCATGGCATCACCTTGTGCTTTTGCTAATGTTTGTTCTCTGAAAGATATGGCTTTTTGCTCAATTTTTGCAGCTTCTCCACGTGCTTCAGGGACAATCTTATTGCGATAACGTTCGGCTTCATTCTTTATACGTTCTTGGTCAGCTTTGGCTGCTTGAACGTCACGATAGGCAGAAATAACTTGCTCAGGTGGGTTTGCTGCTTGAAGTTGAACTTGTGTAATTAAAACGCCAGTTTTATAGTCAACCATGAGAGCCTGGAGCTTTTCTTTTATATCTTGCTCTATTTTTCCTCGGCCATCTGTGAGGATAACAGAGATGGGTGTTTGACCTATAACATCACGAATGACACTTTCTGCTGCGGCTTTTATACTACCTTGTGGGTTGCGAACTTTAAAAAGGAAGTCTTTACTATTTTCGATGAGCCAAAAGACAGAGAAGCTTGCTTCAACGATGTTTTCATCACCTGTAAGCATAAGATTATCTTCTGATAGGCGGTCTGAGAGCGAAGATCCTTTGGAAATTTTTGCAATACCTATGTCTATACGATGAACACGTGTTACTGGTAGTTTTGTGAGGGTCTCAATGGGCCAAGGCAAATGATAATGAAACCCAGCGCCTTCTGTTCGGTCATATTTACCGAAATATTGTATGATACCTTCTTCTTCAGGATTTAGGGTATAAAACCCAGAAGAAATCCATAAAACCAGTGCAATGATTATGCCAAAAAACACTGCTTTTTTGCTGTTTTGAGGGTTAAAGGAAAAATTATCACCGCCGCCGCCAGAGAGGCGTCTATAGGAAAAGGGGTTGTCAGTTTTTTTATTGGGAGAAATATCTGGCTTTGGGGAGGTTGTATTCTCTTCATTTCCCCAAGGCCCCCAGTCGTCTTTTAATAAAATAGAAGGATCGTTGGAGGGATGTTTTCTAGTCATGAAAAAACCTTGATATTTTTATTACAAACTATATTGTCTACTTTATAAGCTACATCATCAAAAGAGGCAATCATTCATATGGAATTATTATGAAAAAAGTTAGCATAGACTCTTTGAAGGAAGCTTTAAAAAGGATAGTCTTCCCGGAATTGGGAAATCAAAATCTCATACAACTGGATATAGTGACATCATTAACCTGTGATGAAAAAGGGAAAGTAATATGTGTCATTGAGGTGCCTCCCATGAATCATCATGCCTTTTCCAGCGCCCAGCAGGCGGCTGAAAAGATGCTTCGTGGTGTTAAGGGTGTTAGGGAGGCAACTGTTGTTTTAACAGGTTCAAAAAAGAAGGCTAAAGATTCTAATATTATGTCTGGGAAGGGGCAACTTAAAGACAGGATTGTTTTGGAGAATGTTAAACATATAATCGCGATAGGCTCTGGAAAAGGGGGGGTAGGGAAGTCTACAGTGGCCGTAAATCTTGCAGCAACTCTTAAAAACATGGGGTATAGTGTGGGGTTGCTGGATGCAGATATTCAAGGCCCATCTTTGCCAACAATGTTAGGCTCTGACGAAAAGCCTAAGAGTATTAAGGGCAAGAAAATTACCCCTCTGGATAGGCATGGTATAAAATATATTTCCATGGGACTTTTTGTTGATAGAGATCAGCCCTTAATTTGGCGGGGCCCCATGGTACAAAGCGCTGTTTTTCAAATGGCTCGGGACGTTGAGTGGGCAAAAGAAAAAGAGCCTATGGACTATTTGCTTATAGATTTACCGCCCGGAACAGGTGATGTACATATGACTGTTTGTCAATCTATTTCTCTCTCTGGAGCAATTGTTGTTTCAACGCCTCAAGATTTGGCCCTCATAGATGCAAGGCGTGCGCACAAGATGTTTAAACAATTAAAGATAAAAGTACTTGGCTTGATTGAAAATATGTCCGTGTTCCATTGTCCCTATTGCCAAAAAGAAAGTCATATATTTTCCAGTCAAGGGGTGGCAAAAGAGGCAAGAGAAGAGGAATTACCATTGCTGGGGAGCTTGCCCTTAGATATTGACTTGAGAAAGAGTGCAGATGTAGGTGTGCCAGATGTTTTAAAAAATTCTAAAGGTTTTGTAGCAGATGCTTTTAAAGCATTGGTGGAGAAGATCAATGATCAACTTTTTGCAGAGAAGATATAAAAGTGATACTATTTTTCTAGATAAAACCTTATCTAGTTTTTTATGCAAAATTGAAATTTAAAAGATTCAAACTTACTATCTGGAAATAAGAACTTTTTTTAGTAGAAAGAATATTATTTTTTTACTTGGTTTTTTATAAAGAATTACTGATCAAAATATTTAAAGTAAAAAATTTTTACATTAAAAATAAAATATTTCTTTGTTTTTTTTTAGTTTTTTTCTTTTTTTTAAGGGTTTTATAAAAGGAGTAAAATAACTTTACAAACGTATAAAATATATCTATATGTGTGCACTATTCTTTATCAAAAATTTATAATTTTTTTACAAATAAAAGGGTTTTTTAATGCTTAAAAATTTTATCCTGTTGATGTTTATCTCACTTTTTTCTTGTTATCATGGTCATGCAGGGCAGTGCCCTTCAAAAGAGCCTGCTTCAGAAGAGACTTCATCAAAACGAAGGGCAACACCAGACCCTGCTGTGGAGGAAAAGGACGTTGCTCTTGAACTGCCTAAAAGAGTTTCTATTATGCAAGCTCCCGGTTGGGAGGATGTTCAAAATATAGTAGGAAAGCGTGATAAAGATAGGCCTTGTGTAGTAATTTTTGATATAAATGGCACACTTATAGATACAGATATGCGATTAATACAGTCAGATACATTAAAAATTTTTCTTGATGTTCTACATAGGCAAAAGGTGGTGACTTGTTGTGTGTCAAGCTGTGGAGAAACACAGGTTTTAGATGTCTTGAAAATTTTAGCAAAAGTTCCATCTTTGGGACAACATTTCCCAAGAGGGTTTATAATAGATAGAACCCACGATGATGATGAGTCTGCCTATTTTGACAAATTTGTTTTTGGTGTTGGTAATAGCTTAACAAAAATTGATGGCGTGGGGATGATTCTTGAGTTTTTAAACTTACCTAACCCTGAAGTTTTTGTAATTGATGATGAAAAAATCACATTAATGTTGCAGGGAAAAAGACATAATAACCTGGGGTTCTGTTCTATTATTCCCATAAATTTTAAGCCATTAGCAAAGACCTTAAGTGATAGAGGTGAAGGAGGAGCGTTTAACTTTGCCAAGGAGTAAAGGTTTTAAATATGTTTATTTTTCTTAACAAAGTCGTTCCATTTTTTATACTTATTCTTAATATATAAGAGTGATATGCCTAGGTACAGATATGTTTTTTTCCCAGAAAATAAAGAAACATTATAAAGCTGCAAAAAACACCTACAACCAGTCCATCAAAACCTGTATTTTTCAAAAGTACATTCCAACTAACAACGCTCAAACAGCTACAAAGAGACGTCCAGAATAGGTCCTTGAGAGAGATAGTATGCCCAAAAATCCCAAATATAAAAGGCACTAAAATTATGGGTGCCCAGAACATATAGCTATACAAGAGAATATCCAGGACACTTTGTATGCAAAGCGCAAATACTATGGCACCCGACCCAATGAGCAAGGTTGCTATACGTGTTAAGTTTAGTTCATTGTGAGTGGAAAGAACATCTTTTTTAAGAGGTTTTATTATATCGTGTACAATTGAAATAGCAGAAGCATTGAGAAAAGAATCTGCAGAGGACATGATAACACAAATAATGCCCGCCACAGCGAATCCCCTAAGGCCAGTGGGAAGAACGGTATCTATGACAAAAGGCAGGGACATGTGGGGATTTAGCTGGGGATTGATGGAAAGAGATAAAAGCCCAAGGCCACCTGCAATAAGAAAAAAGGGAATGGACATAAGGCCACTTGATAGAATGCTAAGGCGAGTTATACGTGTATTTTTTCCGATGAAGAGACGTTGTATGTACGGTGGGACAAGGGCTTCACCCAGCAGCAGGCTAAGGGAGAGACTGATTATTTCAGTCCAAGAGAGAGAGCCGGGAAAAGAAAGGTGATTTTTGGGAAGTGTTGCCATGAGGGTGTCAAGGCTACCTATGTGTGAAAGTCCATATAAAAAAGCAAGAGGAATGGCAATAATAAGGATACAAAATTGGAGAACATCTGTGGCCACAACAGCTTTTATGCCGCCAAAAACAGAGTATATTAAAACAATACTGCAGCCTATTAAAATGCCAATAGATTGGTCGATTCCAAGAAAAAGTTGAAATACGTAACCTGTGGCACTTACTTGAGCACCTGTTATTCCCATGCAGACTAAAGCGCCTGTGGCACCTGTTAGGATGCGCCCCCATTTTCCATAAAATTTTTCCATGATATCTCCTGCAGATATACAGTGACGGTGGGGAGATATACGAGGAACAATAAACTGGGAGACAAGAATTTGTTGAAAGCTAAAGCCAAATAAACAAAAGGCACTTACAATACCAAACTGAAATACTTTTTCACTAATGCCAAATGTATATCCGCCACCAATATAAGAAGCTGAAAGGGTCGCAAAAACTGTGAAAAAACCATATTTTTGAGCTCCTACAGCAAAAGATCTAATATTTTTTATATTGCGTCCTGCATAGAGCCCTATACAGAGTGTAATAAAGAGAATTATGGATAAAATGACATAATCTATAGAGTGCATTATTTCTCCTACCTGTAAACAATGGTTCTGCTTGCTTATTTAAAAGCTACTATTTTGTGGAGACAGTAAATCTATAGATTATTTTAGTCAACACTTAGAGCTCTTTGTAAAATTTATGTGGGAACCTTTATGTTTTCCAACTTTTATACTTTTGAATAGAGATGTAATAGAGCTAAGATGCTTCTTTTTTAGGGGCGTATATTTTTAGCTTTGTAAGTTGATTTCGCTGACGTTCTATAACCTTAATTTTGAACCCGTAGAGAGATACTTCTTGTCCGGTTTTGGGGATTAAGCGACAGGTATAAATTACAAGGCCTGCTATTGTTATGGCATGATGAACAGGAAGATCCCAATCCATTTGTCTATTCAGGTCCCTTATAGTAACGTGTCCTTTTACAACTATGCTACCATCTTTTTGCTTGTGAGCAATTTGGTTTTTGGGGTCGTGTTCATCACTAATTTCTCCTACAATTTCCTCAAGGATATCTTCCAAAGTTATAATGCCTTGCAGTGTTCCGTATTCGTCAATAACAAAAGCGAAGTGTTCTCTTCTTTGGCGAAAAGCTTGCAATTGGTCAAAAACAGAAGTTGATTTTGGCACATACCAGGGCTTTGATATAAGAGGCCGCAAATTAATAGGTTCTTTTTTAGTGGTGTAGCTATTACGGAGTGTGTTTAGCAAGTCTCGTGCATGTAAAATACCTATAATATTTTCAGGATTTTTTTCCCATATAGGGTAGCGTGTATAAGGGTTTTCAAGCACTCGCGTAACAATAGCATCTGTTGATTGATCAATATTGATTGAAACTATATCTTTTCTGTGAATTAGGATTTCGTTGACTGTCATATCATTAAGATCCAAGATGCTTTTGAGCATATGGGTCTTTTCTGCGGTGAGGTTTTCTGTTCCTCGGTGTAATTCAATAGCGCCCCTTAGGTCATCTTCATAGTTTTTTTTCTCAGGCACTGAAAGATCAACCCCAAGAAGTTTCCAAGAAAAATATGCTAGAAATTCGGCAAGTTTCGTAAATGGTTTTAAAATAATAATCAATTTTGATATAAAAAAACTTAAAAATAAGGCAGAAGTTTCTGGATGTCGTACGGCATATAATTTTGGCATAACTTCGGCAAAAAGAAGTATAATAAAGACCATAAGGAAAGTGGCGTACAAAACACCAGAGGTGCCAAATACTTTTATCATAGCCCCAGTCATAAGAGTGGAGGCAAGAATATTTAAAAGTGTGTTGCCCAGCAAAATAGTACTAATAACAGATTCTAACCTATTTATCAGGCTTTCCACCACTGTGGCTTTGGCGTTTCCTTTTTTTGCAAGGTGATGAATGCGTGGTTTGGAACTTCCTGTTAAAGATGTTTCTGATGCAGAAAGAAGGGCTGACAAGAATATCAGCACAAGAATGATAGCAAAAAGAAGCCAAAGTTCCAAAAAAAACCTTATTTTTATTAGTACTTAGAGGGAATGGTAAATCAAAAAAACAAGAATGAAAAGAGTAAATAACAGTATTTTTACTTCATTTTTGATTCACGGAATAAAACATGTTTACGAACTTTTGGATCGTATTTTTTAAATTCCATTTTTTCTGGTTTTGTACGGGGATTTTTTTTCTTAACATAAAAAACCCCTGTATCGGCAGTACTAACAAGCTTAATAAGGGTAATATGTGATTTTTTTGCCATAATAAGATCCCACTTAACTAAAATTCAATAAGCTCTTTGATACACGATTTTTGTAACAGCCGTCAACTGCTTTATTAAAATTAAGAATAAGTTAGACTAATTTGATTCACGGTATTTATCAACCTTACGGCGTAAAATCTCTTCCTTGATGGAGAGGATGTCAATTGTAAGCTTTTTGAGTAAATAGAAAATACCAGTAGCTAATGAGAAATATTTTTTTAAGTAGAGTGTTCTACAGGTGGTTTTCCTGCAAGTTTACCTTTTAATCTTTTTTGGCAGATACGAAAAAAGCGTACTACCTTATCAAAGGGTAGATAATCTTGCGAGGCATCTAGCACCTTTCTCTCACTTAGATGGTTTCTTAGAAAGTGTTTCATTTTTACAGCTGTTGCTTCAGTTTCTTCAACAGCTTTTACAAGATTCTCAGAAAACGATGTTGGCACCCCTGATTGTATACACCAGCCCTCCTGGGAAAACTGATGTTCAAGTAAGCGTCGTTGTTCTTTTTCTGTTTTTAAGCGTTCAATAGATAGTGTCATTTTTTGAATTTGTTTCTGTAAAGTTTTTAACAGAGCTTGCAAATTATCCCTTATATCTGCAAAAGCGGTGATTTCGTCTCTAGATTGTGTAAGTAGTTTGCTCAAATTTTCTTGTTCTTGGGTTTTTTGTAGAATATCTACCAGTAGCTTTTTTTCTTTTTCTCCTGGGTCTTCATGCAGAACATAGGATTTTCCTTGTTCACTGGGCACCTTTCGTACTTCTGCTAAAAGGGAATCTTGTTCTTTTTGCAGCAAGAGAATTTTTGCATTAAGAGTGTCATACCTTTTTCTCCATGAGATTCTTTGTTCTGTTATACGCTTTTTTGTTTTCTCTAGGTTGTCTGTATAAACTTGTAATAAAATGGCATAATACTGTGCTTCTAGTAAGGCAATTTTTAGATTTATTGCTTTTAGTGCAAAAAGTTCCCTTTCTTCGTTGATAGCTGAAAAGCTTGATAGTGCTTGGCTATAGAGGATAAAAATAGCATCGCGGAAATTTTTTAGGAGGATTGTTTGTTGTTTGCTTGCCAGGGTTGCTTTTACCATCGCAGTAACCTCAAAATCTGAGAGAGAGAAAATATCTGCTAGTGTTTCTATATCGATGCTTCTCAGAGCTGCTATTACTTCAGGCCTAGTTATATCTGCTTGCTCAACTACTCTTGATACTGTTTGGGCTTTTGTACAGATTAAGCAGTGTTGAGCTTGAGAAGGTGGGTTGCTTGTTTTTTCAAAAGGAAAAGCTTGTGCCAAGATTGTCTGTAATAGCTCTCTCACATCTGCTTCAGGTTCAAGAGAGAGTAGTTCCCTAAAATAGGTTTGTATGTCTATCAAGGTAGATCTAACCGTTTCCTCTTCTTGTTGAATTCTTTTCATAAAATCCATATGGGCTTTATATGTTTTCTGCATATCAAGAAGTCTTGTACCTTGTTTTTCTCTATCGATGAGTTCCTGAGTTTTTCCAAAGGGAACAGATCTTTGTTTTTCTATAGCGATCTGAGCGGCAACGATGAGATCCAAGGCTTCTTTAATTTCTGGGGATTGTGGAGATTTTGGCCCACCATCTTCTTCTGACTCTTTTGGTGCTATGTCGCGTGATGGTTTAATAGAGGGTCCTATTTGTACCATAAACATATGAATTAAACCTGCCGCGTCAAGAATACTACTTGATGCTCTCATCTCAAGAGCTCGTGCTTCTTGTAAAAAATCTCGCGTTTCGTGCTTTTTTACTTGTTCTCTTGTTTTTTTTGCAATACTCACAATGGAGAGAGTTACTTCTGTACAGTGTTTGAAGGTTTGTGCAAAAGTAGCAGCTGTTGATTCAGAGCTTTCGTCTGTTGCAGGTGTTACACAGCCTCTGCCTGTTGAGGTCTCTATTTGAAATCCAGCCTCTGCAAATAGAGCTGTTATTTCTGCTTGCGTCAAGGTTGTCAAAAAAGCGGCCATTATATCATTGTCTTTTGGAAACCCTACACTGGAAGGAACTTCAGGTCTTTGCAGCTTTATATAAAATACTTTTTCCCCAGCTTCTCTTTCTTCACCAGGCATAGAAAAACTGTTTTTCCCAAGAGAAAGGAACAGTACAAGTCCGAGGTACAAGCTTCTAAGCAAAGATAGTTTGAAGAAAGATCTCATATATCTATTTTTTTAATATATTATGGAACGAAACTACCAAAAACACAAAATTAATTTCGGGATTCTTTAAGTTCTTTCTGGATCTGAACAAATAATGCCCGATGGGTTCCACTGTTCTGTCTCTACGTACTGTAGGACATCTTCTCTTACTAGATCTGCATTTATTGCTATGCCATCAAGAAGAAAATGTAGAAAAGCAAACCTTGGTACGACCCTTTCTGAGAGGCGTCTTGCATAAGCGGCAAATTTTATAACTTGCTTTCTTGAAAAATTACCTTTCAGAGAAAAAGTTAGATGGTTCACACATTCTGGCAGTTCTGGAAGAAGGTCTGCAACGCCTTCACCTGTAACACCATGAAGCCTTAGAAGAGCTATGCTGCCTTGCTCTATAACTGGTAAGAGTAATTGTGAAAATGCGGCCATTTGTTTTTGTGTAGGGGGGACCCAAACACGAATCCCTCCAATTGTACCTTTTGGAAATTTTCCACAGAAAGTTAAACAGTCTTCAGAGGTTACATCAACAGTGGAACTTTCAAGACCAAGATGTCTTCCATACTCTCTGAAAAAGGTAGGGTCGAGCTGCATGCATACTCTCTTGAAGGCATCCTGTAGCATTATACTTGTATTTTCTGCTAGAATTTGCTCCATTTTTTTATATATTCGCTTATGCTCTTGCTCCATGGATTGAATTTGTTGTTCAACGTTTTGGAGGTCTTTCTGTACCTGTGCTAGTGCTTTCTTTAAGATTGCCGATGAGTCAAAATGTAGTTTTTCTGCTTGTGTGGCGCTTTTCAATACAGATCTTTGTATTTCGCCCGCTTGTCTTAAGCACCTGCTTAATTCTCTTTCTTCAGCATCCATGCGCCTGATTAAAACAGCAAAAGCACTTGATAGTTCAGGAACCTTATTTATTGTAAGCATTTTCCACTTTTCAATATCAAAATCAGCAGCTGTTAACCCTTTAACCAATTGTACAGAGCTTCGAGATGTCAAGTCCCAGTAGCAAGTGCTTTCCTCGCCATCTGTGCGTTCAAAGGTTCCCCACACTCTTAAAACCTTAGCTTCTATATCCGGATCAAACATATGAACACCATCCAGTACGGCTGTCAAAGCTGGTGCTTTTCCTCTTACTAAATGAACAACAACACCTGTCATAAACGAAGGAGCTGCCGTATGAAGTCTTCTTGCCCTTTCTAAATGTTCATCAAGGGAGTATTGAGAAGTTCTTTCAAGTTCTTTTGCTATGACTTGACAAACACCAGGTCTATGGTTTTTAAAGGTTGGATATAATAGAAGCTTACATGCCCAAGAAAAGCAGGTTTCATCTATCATAGCACTATATTCACCTGCAAAGTATCGTTGTATAAAATCAATGATGGCAGTTTGTTCCTCAGCTTTAAATACTTTTTGTGAGGCGACCATAAATCTAGTTACTTTTTTTTGTAGGTTCTGTCTATGAGCTATAAGTTCTTGTTGTGACATAGCAGTAGGCGTGTTCATTTTCTGAGAGGCAGATGGGGGACTTGCCTGTTCATCAGCTTCCACAACTTTTTTTCCTGATGCCATTGCAGAGGTGAAATATGTGGTAGAAAGTAAGGAGAGTAAAAGATAAAAAACGGATTTTTTTATAAAATATCTCAACAGATTCATGCTCGCCATCCTTTTTATTGGCATTATACCCTGTGTTTAAAAAAAACGTCAAAAGTTTAATTATAATATATTGGGGAATTCATGTTGTAGGAGAAAAATAGAGTTTTTTTAACAAGTAATTTGAAAGCTTTTTGTCTAAAATTGAAAAGAAGAATTTAAAGCTTACAGGATATTTTTAAGAGAGTATTGATTGAGTTTTTATCTTGTTTGTATAGTTATATACTATGCGCTGCCCGGCAAGTTTTTGTAATATTTACTTTTTTATTGCTATTTTTGCAAGTTGCTATTATACGTACATGTTTCAATAATTATAATTTTTCTATTTAGGCATATCTGATGATTAAAATATTAAGCTTGCTGTTATTTCTTTTCTCTCCATTATTTTCTTATGGCGGAGGACAACTATCTAGAATGGATAGTAGAGAAAGCTTTTCTAGAAAAGAGACTGTAAGGAAAAATAGGAGACAGAGGATACAGTGGACGGGCTATCAGAAGCGGATTATACAAGAGTGTTATGACGAAGAAATGCAAGCATGGCTATTAGGCGGAATAGAACCTGAGCGAATAAGAAAAGAACGAGAAAAGTTGGAAGAAGAGGAGTTTGAAAAGGAACTGCAACAAGGCATTCAAGATCTTGTCCAAGAAAGATGGAAAAGAGAGAGAGCTAAGTTTAAAAAAAGGCCGTGGGAGAGGTAATTTTTTATTATTTTTGGAGCTAACAGTCATTTTTTTTTATTAATTAGAACCTGAGATTCTGACAATTGCAGATAAGAAATCTTTTTATATATTACTTGAAAAAGAGGACAAGCACTTTTCTTAAAATACTACGCAAAACACCGTCTCCTTTAGAAAAAGTAGCACCTTGGGGTCACTTATCATTATTCAGATAGTGCACGCATAAAATCATCCCTTGCTTGATTTGGGTCTATAGCCTCTCCCTCAAGTGAAAATTCTCTAACAAAAACAGCAACTGATACTACTGTGAAGCTTTTAGCATATTTTGTAAATGTTTCACATTGTGCTCTAGTGAAATCACCACGCAAAGTAAAATTTAAAAACTGGACACATTTTGGCAGTTGAGTCATTAGTTCAGAAACACCAATTCCCGTAACACCCCAAAGGTGAAGCAGAGGGATACGAACTTGCTCCACAACAGTGAGCAACATTCTTGAAAATGCTCGCATTTTTTTTTCTGTAGCAGGCACCCGGAGACGAATTCCTCCTACTGAATCTGGAGGGAATTTACTGCAGTAAGTTAGGCAGCCTTCTGTTTCTATATCAAGAACTGATCCCTCAATACCAAAGGGCCGCACATAATCTCGAAAGAATATAGGGTTACTCCTTGCAATACAAACGCGTTTAAAGGGATAAGAGGCCATAACAGCTGTATGAGATTGTACTATTTGTTGCATATTTTTATATATCTGTACACGGAGGGCTTTTAATTTTTTCATTTCTTTTGCAATTTTTTCAGCCTCTGCAATCGCTGTCTGAAGCGGACCTATTAGAGGCTGGGCAGGTACAAGACTTAAATCTTTCGCAGACTCTAAAGATTGCGGTAATAGTTCTCGTATAAGAGATAGTTTACGCTCTTCTTCCGCAGCACGTTTTTCTTCATTGTCCATAGTCATGATTAAAGCGGCTATAGCATTAGCCAGCTCAGTATATCGATCTGTTGGAAAGTCTTTCCAGTCAGCTATGTCAAAAGGTTGAGTTGCTATTTTTTTCACAAGTGGCTTAGCACTTCGAGTTGCTAAAACCCAGTAAGGACCATCCATACTTTCTGTTGTGGCAAAATTTCCCCATATTCTTAAAACTCTCGTTTCTATCATTTCATCAAGTTCATGTGCTTTATTAAGTATTCCTTTTAATCGAGGTGAGCTTTTGTCTGCTAACAAAGAAAGAGTAATTGCCAAGACTGATGGGGCCACATTATGCACTACACGTACTCTTTGAAAGAAAGTAGCCATGCGCTCTTCATCTACGGTTTCTTCAAGAAATCTTTCCATTTTCTGGCACGTTTTAGTTTTTACATCTTCAAAACCAGGTTCTTCTAATCTACATGCTGACCAGGTTACGTAGGGTTTTTTTTCTCCAGAGCGATATTTACCTTTAAGGTATAGTTTCATATAGGTAGCTATAGTGTCTTTTTCCTGGGTTGAAAAAGATTTTTTATCTGCAGTAACAAAGGCGCTGACAGTCTCTTCCACTTGTGTTCTATAAGCTTTGGCTACTTGACGGACATCGCGGTATACCCGTCGTCTGACAGGTTTTTTCTTACCAGCAGGAGAAAAATCTTGATCCCCAGTTTCTATTTTTGCAGGTGCTCTCCCTGAAGGAAGGGAATGAACGGAATATGGGGTGGTTAAGAGAATATATAACAAAAAATAATTAAGAAAAATTTTTATAAGTTTCACAGGTGGATACATTATTTCTTTCTTATTTGTTCTGTTGGCAGGATACCGCTCTTTTTTAAAAAAGGTCAAATATTTATTGTTCTTTATGATTTAAGGAAAATTAGTTGTTCCTTAAATGATGAGTATAAAGCAAGGATAGTCGTATTTAGAGGAAAACAAACGATCATTCTCTCGCGGGAGAGGTTGTTATCGATATTGGTATTAGTATTTGAAAGGGTTTTCTTTAAGTTTAAAAAATGTCTTGTAGAAGATGTAAGTATTTTTTCATATGCGGCAGATATGTGACTGTGAACTAAGTTTGAATATATTTTTTTATTGAAAAATTACTGTGTAAACTGTTTATTACAAATAAGCGATCTTTTAGATTTGGATACTAGTTAAATACTTGTAAATAATATTTCCTGGGAAAAGATAAATGATGGTAGATTTAAGCACTAAAGCAATGAATTTTAAACAGCCACCTGAGAAGACACGTGTTGTTGTTGCTATGTCTGGCGGCGTGGACAGCTCGGTTGTTGCAGCGTTATTCAAAGAAGCTGGTTATGATGTTGTAGGTGTTACATTGCAATTGTATGACCAAGGAAGTCAAGCTAAAAGGAAAGGTGCTTGTTGTGCAGGGCAAGATATCTATGATGCAAAAAATGTTGCAGAAAAATTAGGTTTTCCCCACTATGTCTTGGATTATGAAAGTATTTTCAAACAGTCTGTTATTGATGATTTTGCAGATAGTTACCTTAGGGGAGAAACGCCGGTTCCGTGTATTCGTTGTAATCAAAGGGTTAAATTTAAAGATTTGCTGCGTACCGCAAAAGATTTAGGAGGGCATGCTCTTGCCACAGGACATTATGTTCAAAGAGCTGTAGGTCAAGACGGTGGGGCAAATCTATTATCTGGTGTGGATCCTAAGAAAGATCAAAGCTATTTTATGTTTTCTACTACGCAAGAACAGCTAGAATTTCTTAGGTTTCCTTTGGGAGGGGTGGAGAAGGCAACCACGCGGGAGATGGCTAAAAAATTTAATCTTCCTGTGCATGAGAAACCAGATAGTCAAGATATATGCTTTGTGCCAAATGGTAGTTATGCAGATCTTGTGAAAAAAATGAGACCAGAAAGTCTGCAGCCTGGTAAAATAGTGACAGAAGAAGGACTGGAGGTTGGTGAGCATAGTGGTATAATTGGGTTTACAGTGGGACAGCGAAAAGGTTTAAATATAAATGCTCAAACTTCCAGTAGTTCTCCTTGGTATGTTATTGCTTTAGATGCTAGGGAAAAGAAGGTTATAGTGGGGCCAAAAGAGTCCCTTTCAACAAGAACTTTTTCATTGCAAGAACTTAATTGGATAGGCGGTTCAACAGGTGAAGATCTACAGTTGGGTGAGATTAAGTGTGATATAAAAATTCGATCAACAACACCGCCTGTTCCTGGGAAGGCTTATTTAAATTTTAGAAATAAAACAGGCACGATAGAGCTGGATGTACCAGAGTATGGTGTTTCAGCTGGTCAAGCTTGTGTTTTATATAAAGGGGTTCAGGTTTTGGGTGGGGGTTGGATTTCTAAGTAGAAAATTCTTTTCTTTCTAGGGAGCCTTCTATATAGTGCAGATAGAAAGATTATATGTAAAGGAGATTTCAAATGGTGCAACCTTTAATGCCAAGAGCAACAGCTATATGGTTGGTTGATAATACAGCTTTAAGTTTTGAACAAATAGCTGATTTTTGCAACATGCACCCATTAGAAGTACAAGCCCTTGCCGATGGAGATGCCCATATTGTGGGGGTAAATCCTGTATTGAATGGTCAAGTGATGGAAGAGGATATAGCAGCTTGTGAGAAAGATCCTAGTGCTCGTCTGGGCTTGATCGAAACATCAACAATGAAAAAAGCCAAAGAGAAAAGATATACCCCTCTTGCACGTCGTCATGATAGGCCAAATGCTATTGCTTGGATTGCTAAATATTGTCCTGATTTGCCAGATGCTAAGATTATAAAAATGTTGCGTACAACGAAGAAAACTATAGAGGCAATTAAGAATCGCAGCCATTGGAATATAGCCAATATAACGCCTGAGAATCCTGTTAGTCTGGGCTTTTGTACACAAGAAGAGGTGGATGAGCTTCTAAAAAAATACGGAAAAGAGGCTGAATAAATTTTTAAGTGCATTTGCTGCTTGGTAGAAAGTATAATTGCTAAGGCTTTTCATTGTTGGATTTTAGAGATTTGTATCGAGTGATGAAGTTTTTGAAGAGGGCCGTAAAGCTACAGAGCACTTCTTCTATATTTACCTTTTTGAGGTTAAGTTTTAAGCATACGGAAGATGCTTCTGTACAGTCCTCAAATAAGGGTGCTATACGGTACGGTTGACAATTTTATTTATATGTGACAAGTCTGATTTTAGAATTTTAAATTATGAGGTATATTATGTTGAAGAATTTTATAATGGTTTTATGTGGAGTTATGTTTACTTTACAAGCAGCCTACTCTATGGATCCTGTTCCTGATGAGGCTGCCCCTCCTAGTCCAGGTCATTCTGCTGCTGCGGGGAGCTACTTAGAACCACTTGATGCAGATATTCCAGACTTTCAGCAGAGACTTTTGGATGTTAAAGATGGGAAAGACCGGTTTTTAGATCCTGTGGTAGCTCTTTTAAGGAAGGCTGCTGCAGAGGGACTGACACAAGAGTTAAGGCAGGCTGCTGAGGCTATTATGACTTCTGCAAGAATTTTGGGAAAAGGACCGCTACCTATAGATGCTATTGACCTTAAGGAAGTATCACTTCCTAGTGTTTGGTACGTTTTTGTATATGTATTGAGTGAAGGTGATTTTTCTTACTTTCGACAGAAGAAAGGAAAAATTGTTCCTTGGGAAAAATTAGATCCTATAGTTGGCAATGTAAGGGAAGTATACTTTAGAAGTAGCACAGGAGACTATCCAGCTTTTCACATTGTAGACTTTCTCGTTAGAAACACTCTAGGTTTAGCAGAAAAATATAACGATTCTGAGCACAGACGTCGTGATTTTTGGTATGCATTGCACTATAATGATACTACTCCTATGCATTGGGCGCATCTACTGCAAATGCCTTATGATCCTGGGACCCATGTTCCTTTTTCAGTATTAGCAGAAATTTCAGGAATTGCAGCAGGACAGACACCTGCAGCAGCTGCTGAATAAGAAGAAATGCTGCTAGCAGCAGAAGTAGAGCAATTACAGACCAGTTCTTTCTTTTGAAAAAGAGAGAACTGGGAAATATGAAAGCTATCTAAAAAATAAGAAAAATTAACTCCCAGTATAACAGGATATTTTTCTTGTCATATAGAGACAGGTAAAAAGAAGCTAGAAAATAATAGAAGGTATTTTAATTGCCTGTAAGGATACGCTCTATTAGCTCTTTTGTAGAGGGGATAAAGCCATTTTTGTAGAAAGGGTCTTCAGAAAATCTATAGGCATTGTGGCCTGCAAAGAGAAGATTTTTATCAGGGTTTCCTTTGTGGCTTACATCTTGAAGGGTTTTTTGAATGCAAAAAGACCGTGGATCAGCTTTTAATCCAGTTGTTCCTTTTTCATTTTGTGCCCAGTTGCTAAATTTGCAAGCACTTAGGCAGCCCATGCAGTCTACTTGGTCTTTATGGATAGTTGCAGCTACTTCGGGTGTTTCGAAAACGACTGTTGCATCGGGGGTTCTTAGCAGCTCTGTATAGCCATTTTTCACCCATTTTTCTGCTAATTTTTTGTCTGAAGAGGTAAGATAGATAGTGCGTCCTCTTTGGCCAAAAGAAAAAGCTTCTGTCTTTTCCTCTGATGGTTGCCTAGTATAGGAGACTTGGCGTTTTGAACGATTCATTAGCTCCTTTAGAAAAGTATTCTCAATAGCTGAAGAGTAAAAGCCAGTGGGGCTAAAACGATTTAGATAGATATCCCCTTTTTTAAGCGTAAGCAGCTTTTTTTTCCAAGCATTTGAAATGGGGCTTTCTTTTGTAAGAAGTGGTCGAGTTCCAAATTGAAAGGCTATAGGGCCGAGGTCTGGATTGTTAATCCAGTCTTTCCACTCTTTTAAAAACCAAACACCGCCAGCCATAATAATGGGAATTGTTTGTAGTCCCATTTCGTTCATTACTTGGCGCAATTGTAAAACTCGTGAAAAAGGGGCCACAGCTTTTTGTGGGTCTTCACTATTGCTCAAACCATTGTGTCCACCTGCTAGCCAAGGATCTTCATATACAACACCACCTAGCCACTCATGTACGCGCTTATAAGCGCGTTTCCAAAGCGCATTGAAGGCTCTTCCTGAGGAAACAATAGGGTAGTAATAAACATTATATTTAGCAGCTATTTCACCCAGTTTATAAGGCATGCCAGCACCACACGTGATGCCATGTATAAGACCTTTTGCTTTGTCCAAAACATTATGCAGGATATGTTCTGCACCGGCCATTTCCCATAATATATTCATGTGGATTCTGCCATGATTTCCTGCCATATCAAAAGCTCTTTGTGCTTGTGTGATAGCTCCCTGAATAGCGTAGTTAAGAAGTTCTATATGTCGCTCTTTTCGGGTTGTTCCGTGGTAGATTTGAGGGATGATTTCTCCATTTTCATCATAGGAATCAGCATTTACTCCAGAAAAAGTACCAACACCTCCAGCGGCGGCCCAAGCACCTGTACTGGAAGCATTGGATACAGAAATCCCTTTTCCCCCTTCAATAAGTGGCCATACTTCTTTTCCTGAAATCATAAATGGTTTGACGATACTCACGGGGATACCCTTTTATAATTGCGTTATAGACATGCTTTGCGGCTAAGGCGCAGTTTTCCTCTATCATCGATGCCAGTAACTTTAAACGTTACATCGTCTCCCACATTTAGATAGTCCGTAACTTTATCAATGCGAGTTGGTTCTATTTCGCTAATATGAATAAGGCCGCTGGTATTGCCAAGGAAAGATACAAAAGCTCCAAAGTCTGTTGTTTTAGTTACTTTTCCTGTGTATGTTTTTCCAACTTCAGGAACTTCCACCAAACTTTTAACCCAGCGAACAGCTTCATTAACAGCATCTTTGTCTGTGCCGGCAACTTTTACAACACCATCTTCTTCTATATCAATTTTGGTATTTGTTTTTTCAATAATTTCTCGAATAACTTTTCCACCAGGCCCTATTACCTCTCCAATACGGTCTTTTGGAATATGGAATAACTCTATTTTAGGAGCGTAGGCATTTAAGCTGTCACGGGAGCTCTGTAGGGTCTTTTGCATTTCACCTAAAATATGCAGTCGTCCTTTATTGGCTTGTTTTAGAGCTTTTTCCATAATAGGTTTATCAATACTGGTTATTTTCAAGTCCATTTGCAGGGCTGTGACACCATCTTTTGTGCCTGCAACTTTGAAGTCCATATCGCCCAGGTGGTCTTCATCGCCAAGTATATCAGAAAGGACGGCATGCTTGTCTTTTTCTTTTATAAGTCCCATAGCTATACCTGCAACAGGATTTTTAATAGGAATGCCAGCATCCATCATAGCCAAAGAGCAGCCACACACGGTTGCCATTGATGAGGACCCATTGGATTCTGTTATATCAGAAACCATACGAATTGTATAAGGAAAGACAGCTTTGCTAGGCAGGGTGGATTTTAAGGCACGCCAGGCAAGCTTTCCATGGCCAATTTCTCTTCGTCCAGGGGCACCCATTCTACCTGTTTCTCCCACAGAAAAAGGAGGAAAATTGTAATGAAGCATAAATGATTCACGGTAGTCACCTTGTATATCATCAATGATTTGTTCATCTTGACCTGTTCCCAGAGTTGTAACAACAAGCGCTTGCGTTTCACCTCTTGTAAAAAGTGCAGAACCATGTGTGTAAGGCAGAAGGTTTACTTCACAGGAAATAGGTCGAACTTCATCCAGGCTGCGTCCGTCTATTCTTTTGTTTGTATTTAGGACCATGTTCCTAACAAAGTCTTCTTCTAAGGATTTGAAAACACCACAGGCAGCAGAAAATTCTTCTTCTCTGTCTACAAATACTTCTTTTAAAGAATCTTTAAGGAGACCAAGAGTTTCAGATCTTTTAGACTTATCTTTGTGTGCATAAGCAGCTTCTATATCTTTTTTGAATTTTTCTGTTAATTCTTTCTTTAGCTCTTCAAGTCCATCTTGTTCAGTTGGTAATTCCCAAGATGGCTTTTTAACTTTTTGCACAAGGCGTTTAATCATTTCAATAACAGGTTGAAATTCCTCATGCCCAAAAGTAATAGCTTCTAATAATTTTTCTTCAGATAGTTCTTTGGCTTCTGACTCCACCATAAGAACACCATCCTTTGTACCAGCCACAACAAGGTCAAGATCTGTTTGATCCAATTCTTGGAGTGTGGGGTTAAGGATAAACGCGCCTTGTTTGTAGGCGATTCTAGCACCAGCCATAGGGCCTTCAAAGGGAACACCAGAAATGCAAGCAGCAGCTGAAGCACCAATCATGGCGGGTATATCACCGCTGTTTTTGCCATCAAAACTTAAAACAGTACAAATAACTTGCGTATCATTTTTAAAGTTTTTATGAAATAGAGGGCGCATTGGTCTGTCAATTAAACGGGAAGTGAGTGTTTCACGCTCGGAGGGCTTTGTTTCTCTTTTAAAAAAACCACCTGGTATTTTTCCTGCTGCAAACCCTTTTTCTTGGTAGAAGACACCGAGAGGGAAAAAGCCAGCATCTGGTGCAGCTTTTTTTGAAGAAACAAGGGTGCACAGTACAGTTGTGTCGCCATAGCGAACGGTAACTGAACCATCTGCTTGACGAGCTATTTTTCCAGTTTCTATGCTAAGAGTGCTGCCACCCCATTCAATTTCTTCACGTTCAATTTTAAACATATATATATCTTCTCTTTTTATATTTTTGTATAGAGGTTGCTACGCCCCAAGACATTGCTGTTAACGACGCAGACCAAGTTTTTTAATGATATTGGTATAACGTTCTTTTTTTGTTTTAGATAAATAGTCCAGCAAGCGACGGCGGCGGCTAACCATTTTTATAAGACCCAGACGAGAGTGAAAATCTTTTTTATGGGTTTTCATGTGTTCTGTAAGATTAGAAATTCTCTCTGAGAGAACAGCAATCTGCACCTCTGGAGAGCCAGTATCTCCTTCATGTTGTGCATTTTCTAGTATAACTTTTTGTTTTTTCTCGGCAGTAATCGACATCATATCTCCTTAAATTTAAAAATTAAAGCCACGGGCAACTTTTATAACTCCATCTTCTATTTTAGCCAGAGCTACAAGAGCGTGGCTATTTGTTAAGCATTGAAAAACCGGAGTTTTAAACATTACCTCTGGTAAGGCCAATCCATTGTCATATTCTTTCTCAAGAGAAATTTTTTGACCACATCTTAGCCTAGTTGCTATATGATCCTCCACTATTAATGCTGGGATGTCGGCCAGCACGGATAAAGGAGAAAGCACAATAGCTTCTCTCTTATGCACCATTTTTTCAATAGATTCCAGTAAAATCGCATTGTTTATAAAAAAAGGCCCCACTTGTGTGCGATGAAGTTTAGATACGTGACCAACGCTATTGCAAGATTTTGCTATATCTCTGGCAAGTGAGCGTATATAAGTTCCCTTTGAGCAGATAACGTTAAAAGTGCTTTCTTTCTTATCTTTTTGATGGTCCAGTAGTTGTAGGTCGTATATGTGGATACAGCGGCTATTTAAAGAAAAATTTTTATTCTGCCGGGCTAGTGTATAGGCTCTATTTCCGTTAATTTTAAGAGCACTATAGCGTGGTGGCACTTGACTTATGTCACCCAAAAATTGAGAGAGTGCGTTTGAGAGAATTTCTTTACTTGGCACAAAAGAAGATGTATCTAAAATATCTCCCTCCAAGTCATCTGTGGAAGTGGACGCACCCCATTTCAGTGTAAATTGGTAAGTTTTTGAGGTATTCATGGCATAAGAAACTAACTTTGTTGCTTCACCTAAAGCCAAAGGCAAAACACCTGTGGCCAGAGGGTCTAAAGTACCTGCATGGCCAACTTTTTTTATCTTAAGGGCGCGTTTTACAACTGTAACAACTTGTCGAGAGGTTAAACCAAGAGGTTTATTAATGGAGAGCCAGCCATTTAAAGGATTATTTTCTTTTTTTTTCATTCAAATCTTTTTGAACTTTAGGGTCATTAAAAAGAGCTTCGGTTTGATTTGATTCTTGCAAAAATGTATCAATATGGAAAGTGAGGGTTGGTAAATACTTAAGAGATATTTTTTTTGCTAAAACTTGGGACAAAGCGTGCACATTTTGCTGGAAGGCATTAAGCACAGATGTTGCATCATAGGAAGACGGGATAGATAAAAATACTTTGGCATGACGAAGGTCTGCGCTGGGCTGTACGTGGGAGATATTGATAAAAAGTTTATCAATATCTTGTAGAAAAAAATCATCGGAAAAAAGATAGGCAGCAAGGGCACGTTGAATTTGTTCTCCAACACGTTTTTGTCGAACATTTTTCGGCTGATTTTTGTAAAGGGACATAGTAAAAATATCCTTTATTAATCTAGTTTTCGAGCGATTTCTTCTATCTCAAAGCATTCAATAACATCGCCTTCTTTGATATCATTATAATCTTCTAGAGCAAGGCCACATTCAAAACCTTCTCGTGCTTCTTTCACTTCGTCTTTAAAGCGTTTGAGAGATTTTAAGAAGCCTTCATGAATAACAATATTATCTCTTAGAAGACGCACTTTACAGCCTCTTTTAACGACTCCTTGGGTTACTTTACATCCAGCTATTTTGCCAACTTTTGTTACAGAAAACACTTGTAGAATTTCTGCATATCCTAGGAATTTTTCTCTATCTATAGGAGCAAGCAGGCCGCTTAGTAGATCTTTAACATCATTAATAGCATCATAGATAACAGCATAATGACGAATATCTACACCATCTTTTTGTGCTGCATTTTTTGCTTGCGTGTCTGCACGAACATTAAAGGCAAGAATAAAGGCTCCTGACATATGAGCTAAGGATATGTCAGATGTATTAATGCCACCCACTGCACTATGTACGATATTAACAGCCACTTCATCAGTGGATAATTTTTCTAAGCTTAGCTTTAGTGCTTCTAGGGAGCCGTGTACATTTGTTTTTATAATAAGGGGAAGTTCTTTCAAAGATCCTTGAGAGGCTTGAGCAAACAAGTCGTCCAGGGAAGAACTTTTTTTATTGGCGATTTCATCTTTTTTTATCTTTTCACTGTAGGCAAGAGAGAGGTCTTTTGCCTGGGTTTCTGTTTGTGTTGTTATAAAGATATCCCCAGCTTGAGGAGCTGCATCAAAGCCAGTTATTTCAATTGGCATAGAAGGGAGGGCAGCTGAAAGCGTTTTATTATGGTCATTTAGCAAAGATCTAACACGGCCGAAGGTACCACCTGCAGTGAAGATATCGCCCTTTTTCAAAGTTCCTTGTTGTATAAGAACTGTAGCAACAATACCCATGCCTTTTTCAAGGCGGGACTCAACAACCACACCTTGTGCGGGAGCTGTTGGGCTTGCTTTAAGATCGAGTAGTTCTGCTTGTAAAAGTATAGCTTCTTCCAGTTTATCTAGATTTGTTCCATTAAGGGCAGAAACTTCCACTTCTAGCACATCTCCACCAAGGGATTCCACAACTAGTTCTTGTCCTAAAAGGTCTTGTCTTATACGATCTGGTTTTGCATTTGGCTTATCAATTTTATTAATGGCAACAATAATGGGTACTTTTGCTGCTTTTGCATGGTTTAAAGCTTCGATAGTTTGTTCTTTTATACTGTCATCGGCTGCTACAACGAGCACAACAATATCTGTAACATTAGCCCCGCGGGAGCGCATTTCGCTAAAAGCGGCATGCCCAGGTGTATCGATAAAAGTTATTTTCTTTTTTGATGGGAGTGTTACTTGGTAGGCACCAATGTTTTGTGTTATGCCTCCAGCTTCTCCACCGACCACATCTGTTTTGCGCAAAGCATCTAAAAGGGAAGTTTTTCCATGGTCAACGTGTCCCATGATAGTAACGACAGGTGGACGTTCTTGCAAATCAACGAAATTTTTCTTAGATGTTTCAATAAGAGACTCTATAGTTACTGTTTCGCTATTTTTTATGCCGTGACCCAGCTCTGTTATAACTAATTCTGCAATATCTTTCTCTATAACTTGATTCATTGTTGCCATGGTTCCCATCTCCATGAGTTTTTTTATGACTACATTTACTTTTACGGCAAGCCGATTAGCTAAGTCATTGACAGTAATGCTTTCGGGTAAAGCAATTTCTCGGGGGATAAAAACGCCTGGTTTTTTAGCTGCGCCTTTCTTTTTTGGCGGGGATTTTTTAACAAGAGATGGTTGTGGTGTTTTTCCTCTTTGGTTCATAAAGATAGAAGAGAGAGAGGTTTCCTCTTCTTCTTGAAGAACTGTTTCTACATTTACTTTTTTAGATTGACGTCGTTGGTTTTCTGTTTTTGTTTTCTTATCCTCTTTTCTACTTGAGTCATCTTCTTCGTTGCTTCTAAGACTCTTTTTTTGAGAATCCATGCGAGGTGACTTTGTTTCAAATGTAACTGTAGGCTCTTCAGAGACATGTTTTTTCTCTTCCAAAGCTAATTTTTTTCTCTCTTGATCTTCTTTTTCTTTTCTCAAAAGTTCAGATTCTTTTTCTTGCTGCAAGTCAAAGCGCTCTTTTTGCAGCTTTTTTCTTTGATCTTCTTCTGTTGATTGGCGTTGGGCCATTTTCTTTTCAACGTCCTCTGCCTGTCGCAGTACACGCATGCGAGCTTCCCATTCGCTGGCTGTAAAATTGCTACCTTTATTCAGAGGGCTAGATTTTTTTTCTGGCTCTTTAGAGGGGGATTCTACTTTTTGGTCAATGGGCTGGGGAGGGGAGGTTTCTGTCTTTTCTATAGCGACACGCTTGCGTTTTACCTGAACGGTAAAATGACCACGTCCCTTGCTGTCAGATTCCTTCAAATCCGATAGGTTTTTATTAATTGTAAGCTTACCTTTTAACCCCAAGGTTTTTTTTCCGTCTGACATGAATCGCCCTCATATAGTTTGTTTTTTATTGATGCTTGGTGTCAGATTCTTCATCAAACCAACCAGCCTTTTCTCGTGCTTTTAGAATTAGATTTTGAATGGCGTTTATCTCCAGTGATTTAAGTTTTGCTGGCTTTAGAATATCCTGAAGTTCATCGGTTGATAGATCTGATAGACCTTCAAGAGTGATCACATCGTTTTTAGCAAGCAAGAGGAGCAATTCATTGCTAAGCTCAGGGAAAGATAGAAGAGTATCTTCAATTTTAAACTTTTTAAGTTCTTTCTCGCTTTCTTGCTCAAGAGAATCTATGAAGTTTTTTGCTCTGTTTTGTATTTCAAGGGCTATCTCTTCATCAAATCCATCAATGGAGGAAAGTTCAGCTGTCTCAGTAAAAGCAAGTTCATTCAAAGAAGAGAAGCCTTCAGAAACAAGCAAATGGGCAATAACATCATCTACGTCTAGGCTTTCTTGGAAAGTTTTTGTTAAGGTTAGCATTTCTGCTTGCCTTCTTTCCGTCTCTTGTTTTTCTGTTAAGATATTAATATGCCAGTTCAGGAGATTTGAGGCAAGGCGAACATTTTGTCCTCTGCGGCCAATAGCTATACTTAGCTGATCATCTGGGACAACAACATCCAAAGTTTTTTCAACCTCGTCTACAATTACTTTAATAACTTCAACAGGCTTTAATGCTTTTACTGCTAAGGTGCCAATATCATGAGACCAAGGAACAATGTCTATTTTTTCACCTTGCAGCTCATTGACAATAGCTTGTACGCGGCTACCACGCATACCCACACATGAACCCACAGGGTCAATGGATGGATCTGCTGAATAAACGCCTAGCTTAGCTCTGCTGCCAGGGTCTCTTGCCACACCTTTTATTTCAATAAGTCCATCATAGATCTCAGGAACTTCTTGCTCAAATAGTTTTGCCATGAATTGGGGGTGTACTCTGGAGAGAAATATTTGTGGTCCTCTTGGCTCACTTTTTACATCACGAATATAAGCACGAACACGATCGCCCAGGCGAAAGTTCTCCTTGGGAAGGCATTCATCTCTACGCAAGCAAGCTTCAGCTTTTCCAAGGTCTATAGTGACTGAATTAAAGTCAGATCGTTTTACTGTGCCGCTGGCAATTGTATCAACACGGTCTTTGAACTCGTTAAACTGCCTTTCTCTTTCAGCTTCCCGTACACGTTGTATAATAACCTGCTTTGCTGCTTGTGCTGAGATGCGCCCCATATCCACGGGTGGCAGAGGTTCTTTGAAATGCTCTCCAATAGGCATGTCACTATTTTTGTTTTTAAGGTCATCTAAAGATATTTCGGTAGCATCATGATCAACTTTCTCTACAACTTCTCTGTAACGGTGCAAGGAAACTTCACCTGTTTTTCTGTTAATGGATGCTCTTATATCGAGGTCTTGGCCATATCGAGAGAGAGCGGCTTTTTGGATGGCCATCTCCATAGCTTCAAAAATATCTTCTTGATCAATGCCTTTTTCGCGGGAGACAACGTCAGCTACTTTTAAAAGTTCTGGACGGGGCATAGATGGTGATGTTGCATTCATAGTTTTAACCTTAATTTTCTTTAGTTTTTTCTATTAAATTCTTTATATCTTCTTCTATCAAAAGATGGGCATTTTTAATGTTTTGATACTCAAAAGAAAGAAGTTTTTTTGCCGGAAGTATTTCAATAGTTATTTTTTCACACACTTCCTTTATACTACCCTGAAAATGTCTGTTGCCATCAACTTTTTCCTTAAGTGTGATTTTGGCCAGACGGCCTTGGAAACGCTTGAAATCTTCCCGTTTTACAAGAGGGCGTTCTAGGCCTGTAGAGCTAATTTCTATTGTATAGTTGCCACCTATGGGATCTTGCACATCCAGCAACTCAAGTATTTTTTTTGTTACAATTTGGCAGTCTTGAAAAGTGAGCTTCTTTTCATTTGTGCGTTCTATCATAACTTGCACTACGGGCTGCCCATGGTTTTGATAAGTAGTTGCTTGCACAAAGGCAAAGCCTAGACTTTCTAAAGCTGGTGAAATGAGTTTTTCAAATTTCAGTAGTTTGTCCATTTAAAGCATCTTCTTAATAAAAAAGGCGGGTCCTTGATCAGGCCCACCTATCGGTGTCTAGCAATCATTCTTACAGAGGGTTGCGGCCTTGGGCACAGACTCTCTAGCTATTAGTAACTACTGCAGTTTTAATGGCATTGTCAAGAGAAAAGTCATTTTTACAAAGACAGCAAACCAGTATATAAAATATGATAGTATTTTAGAATATATTTCATGGTGGTTATAGGAGCATTTTCTACAAAAAACATGGTTTTTTAGTAGAGAAAAGTTCTAAGGGGTGAATTTTTTCACAGGATGTTTTTTTAGGCAGGAAAATAGTATGCCAAGGGTCAAATAGCGCACGCCGCGTCTCATTGCTTATAGTGTTTTTTTGAGGTAATATAGGGAGCAAACCAACCAAAGCAGGAATTCTGAATGCAAAAAACTTGGCCAGATTATAATTTACATATAAAAACGTTTTTAGATTTGGATGTTAATGAAAAAATTATCCCCATCAATATTTTTGATGAAAAAGATTTAGAAGGTTGGTTAAAGAAGCAACCTGAAGAAGTTAGGTGTTATGTAAGTAGTTCCAGATTTTCAGCAAAAAAAGGAGAAGTTCTGTTAACTCATAGTAAGACGGGTCAAATAAAGGAGGTGCTTTTTGGTGTAGAAAGTGTTGGTGAGGATGAGGTGTTTTGGCTTTGTGGTAGTTTGCCTAAGTTACTTCCAGAAAACTATTACTACACTATAGAAAATAGTGGCTGTTTAGATATTGCTGAAATAGCGTATGTCTGGTCCCTTGGTTGTTATTCTTTTATGGAACATAAAATTCAGTCTTATAAAGCAGATGAGCTTCTTCCATGTTTGGTGATTGATACAGTTATTTTGGATAAAGTAAGGCCATTTTTACATACTACGTATTGGGTGCGTAACATGATAAACTGTTCACCTAATAAGCTAACACCCAAGGCTCTTAGCTATGAGGCAAACAAGTTGCGTCTAGCTTATGGTGCTTCTTTAGATACAATAGTTGGCGAAGATCTTGTTGCTTGCAATTATCCATCTGTATATGCGGTGGGAAAAGCCAGCGAAAATGCCCCACGCATTATAGACTTAAATTGGGGGGATAGTAATAATCCAAGGATAACTCTTGTGGGAAAAGGAGTTACATTTGATAGTGGTGGCTTAAATATTAAAACTCCTTCAGGCATGAAAGATATGCGCAAAGATATGGGGGGAGCAGCCCATGTTTTGGGGCTTGCTTCTATCATTATGGAGATGCAACTGCCGCTGCAGGTGCGTGTTCTTATCGGTGCTGTGGAAAATGCTGTTTCAGGGAATTCTTTCAGGCCATCAGATAGTATAGAAACACGCAAGGGGATTTCAATTGAGATTGGTGATACTGATGCTGAAGGACGTGTTTTATTGTGTGACCTTCTCCATGAAGCAAGTGAGGGAAAACCAGATTTAATAATAGATTTTGCAACGCTAACAGGATCGGCTCGTGTGGCCTTGGGGCCGGATTTGCCTGCTATATTTTCCAACAATGATCAGTTGGCTCGAGAGTTACAAGATATTAGTTTAGAGTGTCATGACCCCATGTGGCACATGCCATTATGGAAACCATACAAAAAAGACATGGAGAGCAGTATGGCAGATGTTTGCACGATTAGTAAATCACCATATGGTGATGCTATAAATGCTTCTCTTTTTTTAGATATGTTTATTCCAAAAAATATCCCGTGGTTGCATATAGATTTTATGGGGTGGAATGTATCTCCTAGACCAGGACGTCCTGAGGGTGGAGAAGTTTTAGGGTTAAGAGCTATTATGCGATTAATAGGGGAGGAGTTTAATCTTGATACAGATCTTTTATAAATTTAGGCTTTAATTGCAGAAAAACTGAAAAGATATGGAAAGGTGTCTTTTCTCTAAGTCTTTCACGAGACATACAATCAATAGCTAGAAGAAAAATACGTGTGTTAAACAACTCTAACGTTTTGAGTGATTTAAAAAGTCCTCCGGGTAATAAACTGGAGCCTCTCAAAGGAAATATGAAGGATTTTTATAGTATTCGCATTAACAATCAATGGTGTATTTGTTTCATTTGGAATAAAGGGAACGTATATAAAGTTAAAAGTGTAGATTATCATTAAGGAGATATTAATGACTGAAAAACTTCCAAATACTCATCCTGGAAAAATTCTTTTTGAAGAATTTATGTTGCCTTACAATCTTTCTCAGAATCATATAGCAAAAGATTTAGGCATCTCTCCTCGCTGTGTAAATGAAATTAGCCATGGAAAAAGGTCTATTACTGCAGACACAACTATAAGACTTTCTCAGTATTTTGGAACATCTTCTCAGTTTTGGATGGGCTTGCAGGATGATTATAAACTTGAGGAAGCGGCAGCTAAGCATACTATTAAAGTGGAGCAATTTAATAGAAAAAATGTAGAAGGAAATTTTTAACTTTAAACTCGATATATTAAGCAAAAGCTTAGTATTATTGTTATACTTCCCCTCGTTTCAGGAAATTCTTCGAAAGAGTTTCATTGACATCCATCCTTTTCTACAAAAGGAGCAGCTATCTCTTTTATAAGTTTCTTAATAGTACCTGTTGAATGTGGAGAAGATGATAAGAAGATGCTAATTTTTTTGTGATTTTTCTATTTTATGTTTTCGAAGTTCTTCCCGTACAAGCTTTGCAAATTGGTCCTTGCTAATCATACCAGGAAAGACGTTGTTTTTACTTATAAACCCGGGTGTTCCTTGTATCCCAAGGGAAAGAGCTAGCTCCACATTTTCTTGTAATATTTTTTCCAAAGAGGGATCATTCATATCTGCAAGTAGCTGATCAACATTGAGCTCTAATGAGTGTGCAAAAGTTTTAACATCTTGGATGGTTCTTAGGGGGCGTTGGTTCAATATAAGTGCTTTGTGAACTTCTTTATATTTCCCTTGTTTTGCTGATGCTAGAGCTACTTTAGCAGAAAGCTCTGAGCTTTCTCCAAGAATAGGGAATTCTTTTAAAAGGATTTTTACCTCAGGGTGGTTCTTGATAACTTCTTTTGCTATTTCATGGGCTCGTTTACAAAATCCGCAATTATAATCTAAGAATTCTATAAAAATAACGGACCCTTTGGGGTTCCCTATAAAATATGGGGTAGTGCTATTAAATATGGAGTCTTTTTTATTGAGAAGCTTGCTCAGTGCAGCTTTTCTTTTTTCTTGCTCTTTCTTTTCCATACCAAGCTTAATAGCTTCCATGAGCTTTTCTGGTTGTTGAGCTGCTACATGTAAAATACTTTCATGAAGATTTTTTGTATGAGATGTCTTTATTATTTGAAGGGCAAAAAGCAGAGAAGATAAAGATATAATGAGGGCAAAAATTGAGATCCAGAGAGAAGCTTTATGTTTCATATTTTTTACTATAAGGTTAAGGGAGAGAGACGTCTGCTAAAGTTATTGCTAGTTATTTATTGGTTATATTGAGAAGATTTTTCAGGGCTTGTGAGGAGCGAAACGTAATTACTTTACGCTTTGATATTTGCGCTTCGACGCCTGTTTTTGGGTTGCGCCCGACACGTGGGTTCTTTTCACGGACAATAAAAGAGCCGAAAGAAGTTATTTTAATTTCTTCTCCTCTACTTAGCGTTTTTTCCATCTTATTGAACAGAGCTTCTACAAAACGCAGTGAAGTAGCTTTGGAAAGGTGGCGTTTGTAGCCATGCTTATCATGTATATGTTCAGCCAAGGTTGCTTTAGTTACTGTTTTTGAGGATTTTTTTTGTTTTGTCATTTTTTTATGTATAATTTTAATCCTACCTGTAGTCTATTCTCTATTCATATATTCGTCAATAGATCCTTTGGCATATGAGATATAAAGATTTTTTAACTATCATACCTTAAAAGAGCATTGAGATATACTCCCTAGAAAAGGTGGTTGATTGTACAGATGTCGTAGTCGTGCGATTCACATACGTATATAAGGGAGATATATTAAGAAGGGTCACTACACCCTTTCTGACAAAGAAATAGGAGGCATAGAAAAAGGATAAAGAAGATTGGTTAAAAAGAGTGTTTTTTCTTTGCTCAATTGCATGATTAGTTGCTTTATAAAGAAAAAATTTAGCAAGGGAGGTGAAGTAGATTGCACAGAGGGTATAATGACGAGATAATTCGTACAGTATATTTTTTGGCTAGGGGATAAAGCGCTATAAAGAAAAATATTTTAAAACGGCGTATTTTATTTTAAAGTATTTACTCGTATTTTTGCTGTCAGAATTTGTAAAGGTGGGCTTAAAAGTTTTGCTATATAATTTCTGCTCTTGAATAGAAAATAGCAGGAAGGCTTGTTAAATTAAATGGGTAAGGTCTATGCGTTTTAAAAACTATTTTTGGGTGACTTTTTTGGTAGCGGTGGCCATATGTTTATATTTTATTACAGAGGTTTTTGAAGAAGAGGTAGCACAGGATTGTTCTGCTAAAAACCAGATGGTGTTTCTTCCATATCAGTGTTATGAGGTTTTGCAGACAACAGATCCAAAAGTTTATGAAGGATCTCCTCCCATACGCATAAAGACAGGTGAAGAAAATTCAGAAAGCTCGTCTGGTTATTTCATTGGAGGAAGAGGTGCTCCCATGACAATTATTGGAAGTTGGGGTCCTGGAAATTTTTATCTTTGGCAGGATTATATAAAGCTTGGGAAAAAGGCAAAAGTTAATTCTATAGCCTACAATACAATGGCCTTGCCAAATGGAATTGCTATGATTCATTGGAAGCAAAACAATTTGAAAGAGTCTTTGGGTGAAACTTACACTATTGAAATGATAACTGGGTGGGGGAGTTATTCTAAAAAAGTAATTCCCAACGATTTTGGCTGGATTAATGGGGTTATTATTAACTTGTTGGATCGTAATAAAGCCCCATTTATACATATTTATTATAGAAAAGAAAATGGAAAAAATGCCCAAGGTGCCCCCCAAGGCACCTTATATTTTTGGGAAATGCTTATTAAAAAAGAAGATTTAGGGAAAGTGACTCTTTTATACAAGCAGCTTAGAGAGCATGTGGAAAAATATTGGGCTGTTATAGAGAAGGGTAAGATTTATACAGATTATTCTAATATATCTGTTCCAGAGCCTTTGGCTAGTCTTATGAAGGATGTTTATTTTACTGCTCTACCAAGCAATCAGCAGATGGCAACTATCCCACCGGAATACTGGGTAAAAAACGTAGCATTTCCTGAAAACAATATAAAATAAGTGAGGGCTGAAAATTGTGGGGTAGGGAAATTTTTTAACTTTGCCGTTTTAAATTTTTCACTCCAGGAGGGGGCTTTTTGATAAAAAGGTGTTTTTAGAAAATAGATGTTTTTAAAGATATTGCTCTTGGAGGGACAGGAGAGAGTTAAGATATGTGTTTCTTTTTTTTTATCAGGGCGCTTAAAAATATTCTTTTTATATCAGCTGGGGTGCGCAGAAAGAGTTTAGGGTTTAGAAAAAACGATTTTATAAGGTAATAAATCATCCATTTTACTTTTCTGCTACGTTTGTAGGCTGCGGCAAGTTCGAAAGAAAGGGCTGCAGAAAAATGTCTTTTTTCATTTATTCCCAAGAGGATTTGGTTGTTTTTTAAATAAATTTTTAGGTTTGTTAGAGATAGGGAGATATTTTCAAAGGCAGGAAAAGATATGGTATAGATATCTGATAATATTTCTGGGCAAACAGAGAATTTTTCTTTCTTATAAAGAATTGTAATTAACCATGCCCAATCTTCAAGGCGTGATAGCTGTGTTGGAAATAATCCACAGGCTGTAAAAGTTTTTCTTTTAGCTATGAGTGTTGATCCAGGGCTTACACGACATCCATCTAGCATAGACAGTAGAGAGGTATTTTTTTTGTTTAATATATGGGTGGTAGATATACCATTACGGTGGAGCATAAAAGAAGAGCAGCTTATATCAGCATTTGTTCGTTTTATAAAGTTTAGATGATATTCAAGCTTATTAGGTCTCCACGTATCATCAGCATCTAAAAAGGCAAGGAAGTTGCCTTTTGATTGTTTAATACCTGTATTACGTGCTGCTGCTGCACCCATATTCTTTTTATGTTCTACCAAGGTAATATCTTTTTTATAAGGTATCAGCGTTGCTTTGATATTATCCAAGGAGGCATCATCCACAACAATAATTTCTTTAGGCTTGAGTGTTTGGCTTAAAATGCTTTCAAGTGTTCTCCCAATTGTTTGGGCGCTATTATAGCATGGAATAATTACAGAAATATCTTTATAATTATACAAAGGAAGTCCCACTTTTTGTGTATGCAAAATAAACTTTGTCAGTCTATAGGAAATTTGCTAAAAAACAATTGATTAAAAGATAAAGGAAGATCTTTACTAAGAGGGCCCTTTGATAAAGAAGAGTAAAAGGTGTTTTTTATGAAGGAAGAAATGGAAGTTAAGGATAGCACCCGTGAAAATATGGATCTGCAGTCCAAAGAAAATGACGAAATAACGCTACCACATAATACAGCAGTTGAGAGGTCCCTTTTGGCTAACTTGCTGCATGATAATAGGGCTTTTGAGTATGTGGGGGAGTTTTTGCAGGCTTCTCATTTTTATCACAAGGCACATGGTGAGATCTATGGGGCTATGAAGAGCCTTATAGAGCAAGGAAATATGGTGGATCCTCTTATTCTAAAGGATTATTTAGAAAGCAAGAAAATTTTAGAAGAAGTAGGAGGATGGAGTTATTTAGTAGATTTAGCAAAGGAAGCAAGGACATCTATATCATCGTATGATTATGGAAAAAAAATATATGATCTGTACTTAAGGCGGTCTTTGATATTCTTTAGTCAAGATGTTAGGGTGGATGCTTCTGATTTTTCCCTGGAAGACAGTGCTTCTAATCAAATTGAGCGTGCTGAACAAAAATTGTTTGATCTTTCTACTGCTGGTGATTTAGAGAGGGGCTTTCAGGACTTCAGTGGCGCTTTAGGCAGCGCTATTACATCCGCTAGTAGGGCTTTTAAGAGTGAGAGTCATATAGTGGGCGTTTCCACGGGGTTTGTTGATTTGGATAAATCTTTAGGCGGTTTGAATCCTTCGGATTTAGTTATTGTTGCGGGAAGACCATCTATGGGAAAAACAGGTTTTGCTACTAATATTGCCTTCAATGCTGCTCGCCAACAGTTAAAAGAGGGCGATGGTGCTGTTGTTGCGTTTTTCTCCTTGGAAATGTCAGCTGAACAACTTGCTTTGCGGTTACTGTCTCAAGAGACAGGTATAAGTTCTAGCAATATAAGGAGAGGGGATTTGCGTCCGGAGGACTTTGAATCTTTTACATCACTAAGTAGAGAGCTTTCATCATTACCTTTGTTTATTGATGACACCCCAGCATTGACTATAAGTGCGCTTCGCACAAGAGCTAGACGGTTGAAACGACAGCATAATCTAGGTCTTATTGTTGTTGACTATCTCCAGCTTTTATCATTGCCGAAAGATTTACGGCGAAGCAGTGATGGACGTGTACAAGAAATATCAGCAATTACACGTTCTTTAAAAGCTATAGCAAAAGAGTTAAATGTTCCTGTGATGGCTCTATCTCAGTTATCAAGAGCAGTGGAACAACGTGATGATAAAAGACCGCAGTTATCAGATTTAAGAGAGTCTGGTTCTATTGAGCAAGATGCAGATGTAGTAATGTTTATTTATAGAGATGAATATTATGAAGCTCGTCGTGAGCCAAAAGATATAAATTCAGAAGCACATACTCAGTGGCAAGCAACTATGGAGCGGGTTCATAATCATGCGGATATTATAGTTGCTAAACAGCGCAACGGACCCATTGGCACAGTGAAGTTATACTTTGATGCCTCTTTAACAAAATTTGCTAATTTAGCGCCACAATATTGAGGCAGAAATACTGCTAAGTATTTTTTATTAATTATGCACAAAGGACCTAGTTTATGGTTTCGTCTAATTTTTTTTCTAGCAAGCTAACAATAAATCTAGATGTTATTCAGAGTAATTATAAATTATTAAAAAAGGCTATCTTTCCAGCAGAAGCAATGTGTGTTGTTAAAGCAAATGCTTATGGATTAGGGGCAGTAGAGGTTACGAAGACACTTTTAAAAGCTGGGGCTAAAATTTTTTTTGTTGCAACTCTTAAGGAGGCTTTGGAACTGCGAAAGCATATACGGGAAGACTTTTCTTTATATGTTTTGGAGGGGCTTTGTGAGCAGACATTACCTTTTATGTTAGAGAGGAAAATCTTTCCCGTTATCAATACTGTTAAGCAGTTAAAGATTGCGCATAGGTTTTTCCAGGCTGAGAGAGTTCCTATAAAAGCTATGTTGTACTATGAAACGGGCATGTCTCGTTTGGGGTTGGATGATAGGGATATTGATTTTTTAGATAAGAACAAACAATATTTTGAAGGTATATCTATACAATATGTCATTAGTCACTTGGCTTGCGCTGATAAGGACCATCCCTTAAATGAGAGGCAAGGGGAGAAAATGAGAACTTTACAGAAAAGGTGGCCTGATTTTAAATACAGCTTAATTGCTTCAAAAGGTATATGGCTAAGGGATAAGTATCTATTTGATGGGGGAAGATTTGGTTTTTCTCTATATATGCCTGAAAAGCTCAAGAGTGATATTAACCTTCAGCAGTCGGTTACCTTGGAGGGTAGGGTTTTGCAAATTCGTGAAGTTCCAGCTGGAGCAATAGTGGGGTATGGTGGGACCTTTATAACAAAAAGACCTAGTAGAATTGCTGTGCTGGGTATAGGATTTGCGGATGGGTATATGCGCAGTTGCTCTAATGCAACGAAAGTTGCTTTTAAAGGAGAGCTTTTTCCTGTTGTGGGAAGAATATGTATGGATTTATCTATGGTTGATGTAACATTATCTGTTGAAGGAGATTTGAAAGAAGGAGACTGGATGGAGATCATAGGACCTAATATTTCGGTACATAGTTTTCCCGTATCACCATATGAGTTGTTGGTACGTTTTTCTTCCAGGCCAGAGAGAGTATATATAGAAAATAATAAGCAAAAGCCGAAGACGTATTGTGCGGAGATTTATAGATGAGTTTTTTAGCACATCTTGGAAGAAATTTTTTCCTTTTTTTAAAACTAACCAGTGAAGTTACTTGGTTTGGTTTGCAGGTTTTTCTTCACTGTTTTAGGCCGCCGTTTTATATGAAGCAAGTGTTGCATCAATTTTTCCAAATAGGTTTTTTGTCACTACCAGTTGTTGGTTTAACGGCAATATTTTCTGGCATGGTTCTGGCATTACAGAGTTACACAGGTTTTTCTCGTTTCTCTGCTGATGGTGCTGTTGCCAGTGTGGTAGTGCTGTCTATGACACGAGAGCTGGGGCCTGTGTTGGCAGGTCTTATGGTTGCTGGGCGTGTAGGAGCTGCTATAGCTGCAGAAGTTGGAACGATGAAGGTTACAGAGCAGATAGATGCCCTGAGGACATTATCTATAGATCCGTATAAGTATTTAGTAATTCCACGTGTGATGGCTGGTGTTTTGATGTTGCCTATTTTAGTTCTTATAGCGGATGCTATAGGTATTTTAGGTGGGTACTTAGTTAGTACATATAAACTGGGATTTAATCCTGCAAATTATATTGATCAAACGTTTAAAATCTTGGAAGCTCAGGATGTTATTTCAGGCCTTATTAAGGCAAGTGTATTTGGTTATATCATTACATTGTTTGGGGCTTATTTTGGGTATACATCCAAAGGAGGTGCTCAGGGTGTTGGAAGCGCAACTACAAACGCTGTGGTGGTTTCTTCTATTATGATTTTATGTGCGAACTATATATTAACAGCTATTTTGTTTACATAATGCAAGAGAAAAAAGTAAAAATAAAGATACGAGGCCTTTGCAAATCTTTTGGATCTAAAAGAGTTTTAGAGAATCTAGATCTGGATATATATGATGAAGAATCTTTGGTAATCATAGGGGGTTCGGGAAGTGGAAAATCTGTATTGGTTAAATGTATTATAGGTTTAATACGTCCAGAAAAAGGTGAGATTTTTATTAATGATGTGGATGTTTTGAAGTTAGGTGACGAAGAAAGAGTTGCTTTTATGGATAACTTTGGCCTTTTATTTCAGGCAGGTGCATTATTTGATAGTTTGCCAGTTTGGGAAAATGTGGCTTTTGGTCTGATTCATCGTTATAAGATGTCGAAAAAAGAAGCGAGAAAAATTTCTCAAGAAAAACTTAGGTCTGTTGGTTTAGGTCGAGATATTCTAGATGCTTTTCCTTCTGATCTTTCTGGTGGTATGCAAAAGCGTGTTGCGCTTGCAAGAGCTATTGCCACAGGTCCTGAAATTCTTTTTTTTGATGAACCCACAGCTGGTTTAGATCCAATAATGTGCCATATTATTGATGAGCTCATTAAGAAAAGTGTCAAAGAGCTTGGTGCTGTGGGTGTGTCGATTACTCATGACCTTGAAAGTGCCCGTCGCATTGCAGATAGAATAGCCATGATTTATGATGGAAGGATAGTATGGCAAGGTTCGCCAGAAGAGATGAATCAATCTGAAAATCCATATGTATATCAGTTTATAAGAGGTCTGCAAAAGGGGCCTATTCCTGTTATTGTTTAACAATAGTTATATTTTCTATGCCAAAATCTCATAAAATGTATGCCTGTCAGTCATGTGGTATGACTTATTCTAAGTGGAAAGGTAAATGTGATGGATGTGGTGAGTGGAATACATTAGAAGAAGAGTTGTTAGAAACAAGTCATCTGAAGGGTGTACAAGGGCATACTAGGGAGAGGGTAAAACTCTTTGATTTATCGGGTGCAGTTTCTGCTGATTCTGTAAAGCGTTTATGTTCTGGAATTGGAGAGTTTGATAGAGTGCTGGGAGGAGGTATTGTTCCAGGTTCTCTGATTTTAATGGGTGGAGAGCCGGGAATTGGAAAATCTACACTATTGCTGCAAATAGTAGCCGCTTTGGGTAGGGAAATTGTTTGTGGGTATTTTTCAGGAGAAGAAGGTGTAGGGCAGATACAGCAGAGATCTCATAGGCTGGGTGCTATAGAAAATAAGGTTAAAGTTGCCTCTGTTTGTCAGTTGGAAGTAGTTGTTGAGCTTGTAAAATCCACGCCGGAGCTAAAGGTTATCATTATTGACTCTATACAGACTCTTTATACACAAGTTTTAGGTTCAGCACCGGGTACAGTAGCACAAATCAGACAGTGTACAGCTGAACTTATGCGACTTGCAAAAAACAATAATATTGCTGTTATATTAGTTGGTCATGTAACCAAAGATGGCAATATAGCGGGTCCCCGATTGCTGGAGCATATGGTGGATACGGTTCTGTATTTTGAAGGAGATAGAAGTCATACATTTCGTTTATTAAGGGGAATTAAAAACCGTTTTGGACCAACCCATGAATTGGGTGTTTTTCAGATGACAGGTTTTGGTCTTGAGGCTGTTGATAATCCTTCACACTTATTTCTCCCCGATAGGGAAAACGCAGTTACTGGTGCTGCTATTTTTGCAGGTCTTGAGGGAACAAGACCGTTACTAGTTGAAATAGAGGCTTTAGTTGCTCAGTCCTCATCACCCAACCCCAGGCGATCTGTAGTTGGATGGGATCAAGGACGTTTATCTATGATTTTGGCTGTTTTGGAGGCTCGCTGTGGCTTAAATCTTTCAGCGAAGGATATTTATTTAAATGTTGTTGGTGGGTTAAAGCTTTCTGATACAGCAGCTGATTTTGCTGTTGCTATGGCTTTAGCTTCCTCCTTTTATCAAAAACCGCTAGATATGGAAGCAGTTTTTTTAGGAGAAGTTGCTTTGTCGGGGGAACTAAGGTCTGTTAGGCATGATAAGATTAGGTGTAACGAGGCTGTACGCTTAGGATTCCCCAAGGTGTTTGGAGCTATAAAAGATATGCATCCCATGTCAAAAGACTGTTTTATAAAGAGCTTTAAAAATTTAAAAGAAGCTTTTTTATTTTTTTTCTCTGATTGAGCTTTTTACAACAGGACCTCTTTGTCCCATTTTATTTTTTGCAACAGCAGCAAAAAAAGTATATATGCTAACTGTATGAGTGTTATTCTTATATCAGGTAAGAGTAAGAAAAGTAATTTTTAAGAAGTTTTTTATTTGTGGAGAAGCTACTTTAAAAGACAGCAAGTACTTATCCCCTTACTATTAAGGGATAGAGTTTATACTGGGAGATATAAGCTCTATTTAACAAATAAATAATTAGCTATGGTTGTTTATCAGAGGAGTAGATAGATGAAGTTTTTAGAATACTTAGATGAAACAATAAGTACTTTAAAGAAAATGAATAATGCAACCACAGAGGAGAAGATAGAGCAAGCTATTCGGGTAATTGTGAAGTCTTTAAAAAGTGGACAGCCACTTCTTGTTTGTGGAAATGGAGGGTCAGCTGCTGATTCTATGCACATAGTGGGTGAGCTGGTGGGACGTTTTTTTAAAGAAAGGCCGGGACTTAATGTTATTTGTCTTTCTTCCAATGCTGCATTTTTAACGGCATGGGCTAATGATTATGAGTATGATTCTGTTTTTGAACGCCAGGTGGAAAGCTATGGAAAAAAAGGAGGTTGCATAATAGGGTTGTCTACTTCTGGCAACTCTGAAAATGTTGTTAGAGCTTTTGAAAAAGCAAAGAAAATGGGGATGCATACAATAGGATTAACGGGATATGGTGGCGGTAAGATGGCTTTTGTTTCAGATATATTAATTGAAGCACAGTCTAAGGTAACGCCTCATATACAAGAGGCTCATATTTGCTTGTATCACTTTATTTGTCAGGAAATAGAGAGGCATATGAGTCATTTTTTAGAGAAAAGATAGTTTGAATTAATTTTTAAGATGAAGTTACAGGGTATCTCCCCAGTGTTTTTTTATAAAAAGTTTATAGAGCTTTTCTTTTTTTGAGATAGAAAATTTTTCCAGGCCTTGTTGTGTGCAAAGAAGGGTGCTTGCTTCTATTTTTGTTTTTCTTACTGCACTAATAATTCTTTTTTTTACTGATGTTGTTGAGATGCTTTTATTTTTTTTAGCAATTAGATAAAAATATGGCTCTTCTTCAAAGGGTAATTTTGCAGATTTTATATAAATATGATTTTTATGTCTGGGAAGTTTTGTGCGAAAGTGGCACCAAGTATCCTTAACCTTCTCCAGGGGGCATTGTATGTTTCCAGGGCATGGAGCTACAATGGTAGCACCGTGGCTAATAAAGAAGTTTCTAATGGATAGCATTTTTTGAAAGTTTTCAGGTGTTCCAGGCTCAATAAGAACTATATATTGTTTGGCAGCCTGCCAAATATTTTTTATTTTATTTTTTTTATCTGGCAATTCGTTTAAGCAGTAAGATGCTAAAACAATGTCAGCAGAAGGTATAGAATCTGTAGATATATCACCTTGTAAATATTTGACTTTGAAGTGGCTGGACTGAACGTAATTGTTTGCCGTGGCTAGTTGCTTGCTTAAGTCAATGAAAGGAGTGCTTTTTTCCATAAGGGTTATTTTTTTTACCCAGTTTTTTTTTGCTAAAGCCCACAGGCTAGTGCCGGGTCCTGATCCAAGGTCTACCAGAGAAAAGGAAGTATCCTGATTAGAAATTTCTTTTTCAAATTCTTTCCAAACTTTGATCTGAGCATATAAGGTTGCTGGCATGCGTGCCATTGCATAGCTAAGGCATAAAGATGGGGAAAAAGGGAGAGAGAAGTTACTATGCTTGTAAGACTGAGATATTTTTTGATAGTCTTGCTGAAGTTTCTTTAGGGGAGTGCCTTCAGATAGCTTACATAAAGCACTATGGAGGAAAGAAATAGGATTATCCATATAAAGTATCAGCTAGCTTATTATAGAAATATTTTTTTATTCTCGTTCTTGCAGCCAAGCCATTTGTATGGCTTCAAGAATTTTTTCTGAGCTCTCGTCTGGTTTTCCCACAAAGTTTGGAAGAGAAAGAATCCACTTGTGCAAGTCAGTAAATCGCAAATTTATTATGTCAGCTTCAGGGTAGCGTTCTTCCAGTTCTATGGCGATAGTATGTATATCAGTCCACCTAATATCCATGATTAAAGCTGCATATTACGTGTTGCATCTGGTAGTTTAACCACAATGCCATCGAGTTCATCTGATACAATGATTTGACAGCCAAGTCGAGAAGTATGGGTTAGGCCGAAAGCTAAATCTAGCATATCTTCTTCATCCTCAGTGGGGGTGTCTAACTTTTCAAACCATTTTGAGTCAACAATAACATGGCAAGTGGAGCAGGCAAGAGATCCCTCACATGCGCCGTCTATGGGAATATCATTTTTATGTGCAACTTCAAGTAGAGATAAGCCTGAAGGAGATTCTACCTCTTTACGAGTTCCATTGGGATATTCAAAAATAACTTTTGGCATTTTTTCCTCTTTGTTCTGGCTTTTAACATAGTTTGGACTTCTATAATTCTAGAACTGGAGGGTAATAACCTTGCATCGTTAAGTCAAGCATCTCTCATGCATAAAAATATACAATACCCAGAAGAGAGTACCTTTCTCCAGGCATTTTTTATCATTTTACGGCACAAAACTTTTTTCTTGAAAGAGGGGATATCAATAAAATAGGAGTATAGTGGTAAAAGGTATGTTAGTATAGTACAACAATATTCAGTTATTATTTTTTATAAAAATTATTGAAAAAGTAATATAATATGACAGTTTCTTTATGTGTTATAGAAAAGTAGAGGAGAATTTATGTCAATTTTATCGGATAAATGGATACGTCAGGCTGCTCAAAAAGAGAAAATGATTGAACCGTTTGTAGAAAGGCAAAAGGCAAAAGGGGAAATTTCTTATGGGCTTTCTTCCTATGGTTATGATGCTCGGGTGGCAGAAGATTTTAAGATTTTTACTAATGTTAACAATGATGTAGTTGATCCAAAAAATTTTTCAGAAACTAGCTTTGTGGATAAGAAAACTGATGTTTGTATTATTCCACCAAATAGTTTTGTTTTAGCAAGAACAGTGGAATATTTTAAAATACCGAGAGATGTTCTGGTTATATGTTTGGGGAAATCTACTTATGCGCGCTGTGGTATTATTGTAAATGTTACGCCACTGGAACCAGAGTGGGAAGGGCATGTTACGTTAGAGTTTTCCAATACAACACCGTTGCCTGCGAAAATTTATGCCAATGAAGGGGCATGTCAATTTCTTTTCTTTAAAGGTGATCAACCTTGTGAAGTATCTTATGCGGACAGATCTGGCAAGTATATGGGGCAGCAAGGTGTTACTTTGCCAAAGTTAAAAGTTTAATGATAAGGTTTTCTATACTGTATCAGGAGGAAGTAAGATTCCGGGCAGAAGAGAAAATTAGATATTTAGTTGTTGTGGGATAAAAAAGGTTTGTGGCTGGTAAGAAGCTATAAATGATAGTCATTTTTTTTCTGGTCACTCTAGAAGTAGAGACTGTAGAGGTCTTGTACAAGAGGAAGAAGAGGTTTCTAAATTTTTGAAACAGATTCGATATTTTCAGGCTGTAATGTAAAAGGGTTATTTTTTGAGAAAATGTGTATATTTTCTATATCGTCCTTTTTCTCTTGTAGAGCTTTTTGTAAATCATAGTGCAATTGCATGTTCATCCAAAACTGAGGGGTTGTCCCAAAAAATTTTGAAAGTCTTATAGCCGTATTTGTTGAAATACTTCTCTTTTCATTCACTATATCGTTAATGCGAATTTGGAGGCACATGAATTTCTTTGGCAACGCGGTAAACACTTAATTTTAGAGGTGTTAAGAATTCTTCTCTCAATATTTCTCCTGGGTGTATATTCCAATTTTTTTTAGGAATCTTTTTTCTCTAAAAAGACTTTTTCTAACCAATGGATATCATAACGACCTTTTTGTATATCTTCATTGGTTGTGAGCTGGCTGTGAAGAGGAATGATTGTCTTGATACCGGTTATAACGTACTCTTTTAGGGCTCGGTTAGTGCGAGAAATAGCATCCTCTCTGTTGTCACCATGTATAATTAATTTTGCAGCTAAGCTATCGTAGTAGGGAGAAATAGAGTCACCGCTATAAAGGTGGCTATCAACGCGTACACCATATCCACCAGGGGGATGATATTTTTCAATTTTTCCTGGTGAAGGAAGAAAAGTTTTTGGATCTTCTGCATTGATACGACACTCAATAGCATGGCCTTTTATTTTAATATCTTTTTGTTGGAAGCTTAAAGCTTGTCCTGAGGCAACGCGTATTTGCTCTTTAACAAGATCTATGCCTGTTACCATTTCCGTTATAGGGTGCTCAACTTGTAAGCGTGTATTCATTTCAATGAAGTAAAAATTATCATCTTCATAGAGGAATTCTATTGTGCCAACACCTCTATACCCAAGATGTTTCATTGCTTTAACAACAATATCACCAAGCATAGAACGCTTTGACTCAGTTACAGCTGGAGAGGGGGCTTCTTCCCAAATTTTTTGATGTCGACGTTGGATGCTGCAATCACGCTCAGCAAGATGAACAGCATTTCCATGTGTATCACAGATGACTTGCATTTCTATATGACGTGGTTTTTTAAGATATTTTTCCATAAAAACATCAGGATTTCCAAAGTTAGCTTTCGCTTCTTTTTGTGCTATTTCTATAGCTTCTTTTAAGGATTCAGGTTTTTCTACAACTTGCATTCCTTTTCCACCACCACCAGCTGTCGCTTTTATAATAACAGGATAGCCAATAGAACTGGCCATATTTTCCGCTTCTTCTATATTTGTTATAGCACTTTTAGAACCAGGCACTATAGGTATTCCAAGTTTTACAGCTGTATCTTTTGCTGTTATTTTATCGCCCATCACAGCAATATGTTCAGGCGTAGGTCCTACGAAAATAATACCATGTTCTTCTACCATGCGAGCAAACTCTTCACTTTCTGCTAAAAAGCCAACACCTGGATGAATTGCATCTGCTCCTGTAATTTCTGCTGCAGAAATAATAGCGGCAATATTTAAGTAGCTATCTTTTGCAGGTGCAGGGCCAATACAAACACTTTCATCGGCTAGTCGCACGGGCATACTATCACTATCGGCAGCAGAATGAACCACAACGGTTTTTATATTCATGTCTTTGCATGCACGCAAAATACGAAGAGCAATTTCTCCTCGGTTTGCAATTAATAGTTTTTTAATCATAAAAATTCTCTCAAAAGTTTGAAGCTTGATGTTATTCAATAATCACTAAAGGTTGAGAAAACTCAACAGGAGATAGGTCATCTACTAAAATCTTTACTATTTTTCCACTTTTAGGGGCTTTAAGAGGGTTCATAACCTTCATAGCTTCTAAAATCATTAATGTTTGCCCTTCTTCAACGGTGCTCCCTTCCTTTATGAAGGTATCTGCGCCAGGTTGAGGAGAGAGATAGGCTGTGGCGACCATGGGAGATTTTATAACACCAGGATGTTTTTCCCAGTCAGTTTCTTTTACGTCTTCTATAGTAGTATTACTGCCTGTTGATTGTTGAGGGGCCATTGGGGGCACTTGGGCGGGCAAAACGGCAGAAGTTACAGGGGTCATATTTCTTGCAACGCGTACATGCCCTGCTTCACATTTATATTCAATTTCTTGGAGATCTGTTTCGCATAGTACTTTTGCTAAAAGGCGAACTGCTTTTTCATCGATTTTGAAACTGGATTTTGTCATATGGTATATTCTCTCTTTATTTATCGACTGTAAGATATACTATTAACCTCATTGAAAGCAACAGAAATGATTTTATTGCCACTACATATATGAAAAAATAGTTCTTTTAATCGTCCAATGATTTTACTATTTGCTCACAAACTTTTTTGGCATCACCAAAGAGCATTAATGTATTATCATTGAAGAAAACTTCATTTTGGACGCCTGCATAGCCGGGTGCCATGGATCTCTTTACAACCATAACTGTTCCTGCTTTTTGAACATCCAAAATAGGCATGCCATAAATAGGGCTTGTTGGGTCTGTTTTTGCTGCAGGATTAGTTATGTCATTTGCGCCAATGATAAAGGCAACGTCAGTGCTGGAAAAATCACGGTTAATATCTTCTAATTCAAAAACCTCATTGTAAGGAACGTTAGATTCAGCTAGCAATACATTCATATGTCCAGGCATACGGCCTGCCACAGGATGAATAGCATAGCGAACATTGACGCCTTTTTCTTTTAACATATCACCCATCTCACGCAAGGCATGTTGAGCCTGGGCAACAGCCATACCATATCCAGGAACAATTATAACATTTTTTGCATTCTCTAAAATAAAAGCTGCATCTTCTGGGCTACCAGATTTGACAGGCTTTTCTTCTTGTTGGTTTGTATTTTTTCCGTCAGCACTTGATTTTTCACCACCAAAACCACCAACAAGAACATTAAGCAATGAGCGATTCATTCCTTTGCACATAATGTAGCTTAATATTGCACCTGCTGATCCAACAAGTGCTCCGGTTATAATAAGCAGGTGGTTGTTTAAGGTAAATCCGATGCCTGCAGCTGCCCATCCAGAGTAAGAGTTGAGCATAGAAACAATTACAGGCATATCAGCACCCCCAATAGGCAGTACAATTAAAAATCCTATGATGAAAGAAAGTGCGGCTAATGTAAGAAACAAAGTTTTGCTTTGTTCAAAAACAAGAAATATTACTAGCAGAAGAAGCATCAAAGCAATGAGTGCATTTAGAGCATGTTGACCTTTAAAAACAAGAGGTTTTCCTGAAATAAACCCTTGCAGTTTTCCAAAAGCTACGACTGACCCTGAGAAGGTGATAGCACCAATCATGAGACCCAGAGACATTTCGATAATACTGCTTGTATGTATTATACCATTGGTAGCTATGCTAAAAGCATCTGGATTATAGAAAGCTGCTACAGCTATTAAAACAGCAGCGAGTCCTACTAAAGAGTGGAAGGCTGCAATTAATTGAGGTAGAGCTGTCATATTAGTTTTGTTTGCAATAATGGCACCAACAAACAAGCTAGCCACAAGGATTGCAATTAAGTAAGATTCATCAACGATAGAAGGGCTGCAAATAGTTGTTCCAATTGCTAGAATCATACCTAAAAGTCCCAACATTACACCATTGGAGGCAGATTTGGGAGAGGAAAGACCACGAAGAGATAGTATAAAAAATACGGAAGAGAGAAGGTAGCTAAGTGCTGTTAAATTGTCTGACATAATGTAGTGTTCCTACTTGTTTTTTTTCTTTCTAAACATTTTCACCATTCTATTAGCTATCAGAAAGCCTCCAAAGGCATTTACTCCTGCTAAAAAGAGAGCAACAGTTCCCATAAAACGAGAAAAATCAAACTCTATATTTTGACCAGCTGCAATGAGTGAGCCAACAATAATTACTGAAGAAATACCGTTGGTTACAGCCATTAATGGTGCATGTAACGCTGGTGTTACTTTCCAAACAACATAGTAGCCAACAAATAAAGCTAAAACAAAAACAGTTAAACCGATAATAAGAGAGTCTGGGGTCATTTTAGTTCTCCTTTGTTGATTTTTGGCAGTTGCTTACACAAGTAGATTGTACAATTTCATCATCCCAGTTTGGCTGAATTTTTTTCTCTTCCTTATTCCAAAGCAGGTCAAAAAAATTATAGACATTACGAGAGTATAAAGCACTTGCATCGAAAGCCAAGCGAGAAGGTAAGTTAGGATAGCCAACTAGGGTTACGCCATGTTTTACTTCAGTCTTATTTATTTTTGTTAGCGGGCAATTTCCTCCAAATTCCACAGCCATATCTACGATAACAGAGCCTACTTTCATCTGTTTTACAGTTTTCTCAGAAACAAGAACAGGGGCAGGTTTTCCTGGTATTAGAGCTGTGGTCACGACAAGATCAGCATCTTTTAGGGTATCTGTTATTTTTTCTTGTTGCCGTTTTTTGTACTCATCAGAGGTTTCTTGTGCGTAGCCACCCTTTGTTTCAGCATTGGTGTTTTGTGCCTCAACTTCTATGAATGTTGCACCTAGGCTTTCAACTTGTTCTTTTGCGGCAGCTCTTACATCAAAAGCAAAAACTTGTGCGCCCATACGCTTGGCTGTTGCAATAGCTTGCAGACCAGCTACACCAGCTCCTAAGATAACAACTTTTGCAGGTCTAATAGAGCCTGCTGCAGTCATCATCATAGGCATTACACGCCCCAAAGCATGGAGTCCCTCAATAACAGCTCTGTATCCCGATAAGTTTGTTTGGGATGAAAGAACATCCATGCTCTGGGCGCGGGTGATTCTTGGTATAAGTTCCATGGAAAAAGCTGTTATGTTCTTTTTATTAAGCTCGTTGAAAAGGTTGGCATTTTTAAAAGGGCTGAACATACCCAGTGCGTATGACTCAGGAGGAAGTTCTGTTAGATGTTGAGATGCTTGAACAGCTAGCAATATTTTTGACTTTTTTATAATATCTGCAGCTTTTTTTTCTACGGAAGCTCCCGCTTTTTTGTAAGCATCATCTGTATAAAAGCTGTTGGATCCTGCCCCTGATTCTATAAGGACATGACAGCCAAGGTTAATATATTTTGCAACAGTTTCGGGTGTTGCTGCTACACGTTTTTCATAGTTTTCTTGTTCTTTTAGAATGCCTATTTGCATATGAAGCCCTATTATTACGGTATTTTATTATTATGAAAATATACTATAGTGGTAATAGCAGATTAAAGAAAAAGCAAGACCTTAACGTTTGGGGCTTTGTTTTTCTTTTTGTAGGTTTGCAGAGTTGTCTTTCTGGGGCTGTATAAGAAGTATTTTTTAACCTTAATAAGTGGTATATTATTTTGGAAAAATATGACCCTTGAAAAATTTTATATACAAGGATTAAGGAATGAAGATATCTATTTTATCTCTTCGTCAAAAGAAAAAAGATCCTTTTATGGATATTCAAAATGATTATTTAAATAAAATATCAAATTGGAAGGTGTGTAATAGGGAGATATTTAATAAAAAAAAATTGGATAAAAGGGCGAGCTCTGAAATTTTGGAGAGCAAATTAGAGTTGGGTGCTTATGCTATTTTACTGGATGAAAAAGGTGTTAACTTCAGTAGTTGTAATTTTGCTCAAATGTTGGAAGAGAAAGCAATCCACGGAGAAAAAGAGTTAGTTTTTATCATTGGGGGTGCTGAGGGTGTAACAGAATCTTTGAAGAGAAAAGCTAAAAAAATTATTAGTTTTGGCAAGGCAACTTGGCCCCATAAAATGGTACGTTTAATGTTGATAGAACAGATTTATAGAGCGCAACAGATACTAAGGGGGCACCCTTACCATAAGGTATAAGGATAGAGGATGGACAATAGAAAGGTATGTTTGGTTATTTTGGACGGTTGGGGTATTGCAGAAAATAGTAAAAATAATGCAATTTCTCAGGCAAAGACGCCAATGTGGGATTACTTGCTAAGTAAATATCCGTACTCGTTGTTACACGCTTCAGGGGAGCATGTTGGTTTACCCGAGGCACAAATGGGTAATTCTGAGGTGGGGCATATGACGATTGGTGGTGGCAGGCTTATATATCAAGATTTGGGTCGGATAGGTAATTATATAAAAAACCCTAGCTTTTATGGGAACAAGGATCTTCTGGAGGTATGTTCATTTTTGAGGAAGTCTGGAAAAACTTTTCATCTAATGGGGTTAGCTTCTCCCGGCGGAGTTCACTCACATAGTGACCACTTACTTGCTTTGTGTAAAGTTATAGATTCTTTTTCTATAAAAACATGTCTGCACCTTTTCTTGGATGGTAGAGATGTTCCTCCACAAAGTGCCTTGCAGGAAATAGATAAACTAGAAAAACAGCTTCCCAAGTCTGCCAGCATAGCCACAATTGGTGGCCGTTTTTATGCTATGGATCGTGACAGAAGGTGGGATCGTACCGAAAAAGCTTATAATGCTATGGCAAATGCAGATGCTCCTATTGTGCATAGTGCTCTGGATTATATCAAGGAGAATTATAATAAAAACATTACAGATGAATTTATTCCACCTGCTTGTATGCATGGATATGATGGAGTGGAAGATGGAGATGCTCTTTTGTGTTTTAATTTTAGGGCAGATCGTTCTTTGCAAATACTGGAGGCATTTGTCGATAGAGATTTCAAACAATTTTCCAGGAATCGTAAGATTGAGTTTTCTTTTGTTTACGGTATGAAGCCATATAGTGATTTTTTAAATCGTTATATGGGGAGTTTATTTGATTCTTTAGATGTGAAAAACGGCTTGGGAGAGATTGTTGCAGAAAATAGGAAAAGACAACTACGCTTGGCAGAAACAGAAAAGTATCCACATGTGACTTTTTTCTTCAATGGAGGAAGAAACGAGCCCTTTGAAGGAGAAGATAGGATTCTTATTCCATCTCCAAAAGTTGATACGTATGATTTGCAACCTGACATGTCGGCTGTGGAGGTTACAGATGTCCTTATAGAAAAAGCAAAGAAAAATATATATGACTTCATAGTTGTAAACTATGCCAACACAGATATGGTTGGGCATACAGGAAATTTTCAGGCAGCGTGCGAAGCGGTGGAGACTATAGATAGATGTCTAAGTCGTATTTACAAGTGTTTTAAAAATTTGGATATAGATCTAATAATAACGGCGGATCATGGAAATGTTGAGAAAATGGTAGATTATAAAACAGGAGAATTTCATACAGCTCATACCTCTAACTTGGTACCTTTTATTTTTATTTCACCAAGAAAAAAAGAGTATATTTTGAGAAAAAAAGGTTCTCTGTCTGACGTTGCTCCAACTGTACTATATTGTTTGGGACTTTTTCAGCCAGCTCAAATGACAGGTCACTCATTGTTTGAAAATACACCATAAAATCTATCTTTGTATAGGTGTCATTTATTTTTTGTTAGAAAGTTTAATGCTTAGTGGGGAAGGTTCTTATAACTTTTAATTATAGTTTTATGTTTTGTCTTGCTATCTAATATCCATATTTTGCTTTTACGATTAAAAAGTACAGATATTTTAAGCGCTTTGAAAACGCCTATATATTCAGGACAGTTGTTGGGCAGCTCATCTCTAGATCCAATTGGGTTTTTTAGAAATCTTAAGAGTATATTGAGAATACAACGATATGTGGGAATATCCAGAAAGTAAGTAATGTCTGATTGTTGTAGGGCTAGTTTAGAAACACCTTCTATGACCCATGTATCTTTTTTTAGAATTTCTTTTATACGTTTTTCTTTTTCTTCTTTTGGGGTTTGTTTCCAGTTTGATGACCATACAATGGCATCTAGGCTATACAGAGATATAGACAGCTCTTTACTAAGTTTTTTTGCCAATGTGCTTTTGCCGCTACCTGCATTTCCTGTTACTAAAATTTTCATATTAAAGAGTATTTCTCAATAATTGGTACTAAGTTTCTTGATTAAACATAAAAAATATATCTACTTTTTGAAAATTTAAAGGAAAAATTTTTCTGAATCACAAAAAGCGAGAGACGTTAATGTTTTATAAGAAAATTTTTAGGGTTTTTGTCTTTATATTTTTTATTTTAGCTATGGATAGAAAATCTAACTTATTCTCCCGTAAGTCGAGATGCTTAAGTTTTGGTAGTATATTTAGAACCTCATGGATGTTTATATGTTTTATCCGATTGCCTGCTAAATTTAAGTGTATAAGGTTTGGAAAGTTTCTTATGGTAGTATTTAGAAAAGAAGAGTCTAGTTTGTTCCAGCTTAAGTCTAAAAACAAAAGATTTTCTGATTCTTTAAACTTAGAGTTAGGGTAATTATTATCTATTTTATTCCACCCCAAGTTAAGGCTTTTTAGTTTATTAAAATAACGAGTGATAGAGATAAAACCAGATGTGCTTATATTATTATTTCGCAAATCTAACTGTTCTAGATTTACAGAAGGTTTTTCTACGGACTCAAAGGAAATATCACTTATTTTATTCATTCTTAAGAAGAGGTAAGAAATACTTCCCAGGTCTTTAAATAGCTTTTTAGCGGTTTTATCTTTTATTCTACACCACCCTAGACTTAGTGAACGCATATGGGAAGAACATTTTGTTATGGAGATAAGATTTTTTTCTGTGAGATTACAGCCATTTAGATTAAGTGATGATAAATTTGATAAGTATGTGTTGATACATTTTATGCCTTTAAAAGTGATAGGGTTCCAGCTTAGGTCTAAAGAATATAAAAAGGGCAGTTTTGTAACTATAGATAAAAATCCCTTATTCGTTACTTTGTTTTTACTTAAATTGAGGGCAGAGATGTTTTTAAAATTTTCACAAATGAACTCTACTCCAGTGTCTCCAATATTATTATCTCGGAGATATAAAGTTTGAGAATTTTTTTGGTGATAATTTATGACAGAGGAGATATTAGTATCATTTAGAGCTCCATTTATTTTTTTTATAATAAGTTGCCTGCCTGCATGGATAACTTCTATATTTTTTCCATAACATGATAAAAAAGTATCTAGAACAGGCTTAATTTCTGTCATACCATATCCATCACAAATCAAAATACCATAATTATCAAGAAGTTTCCAAGAGAGCATTATATCTTCTAGAATATGTTGGGGTGTATGCAGTCCATCTATATGGATAAGATTAAAGGTTGTTTTCTTTTGAGTATTTAAATAGTTAAGAAATTCAAAAGATGGGCGCTTCACTGTGGTAATCTTTTCAAAAGATCCTGATTTTTTTATATTTTTAAGGAAGCACTTTTCTGTTCCAAAGGTAAAGGGATCTACTATAGTGATTTGTGATTCTGGGTGATGCATAAATTTTTCTACCATCCAAATGGTAGATTTTCCTTCAAAAGCTCCTATTTCTAAAATTTTTACAATTTCTTGACTATTTATATGTGGGAATATTTTTTTCAACTCTGGAATTTTTGAACTAAACCAGTCAGCAGTGAAAAAGTATTTTTGACTTTTTATATTTTTTTTCATTTTTATTCTCTTATTTTGAAGGAGAATGGAAGTCTAGAAAATTTGTAAGATAATTAAAAATACAAATGCAACATAATATGGCAAAGAAGATTATTTTTGTGCTATTTATAAAAGATATTTCTAACTTTATAAATATAGAAACTAATGAAAAAAAATAAAACTAAAATAAGTGTTTACTATCTTATATGGAAAGTAGGAAAATATTTTCCTAAAACTATGTGGACTATGGTCATAACAGCCTGCATTTTGGCGCTGGATACTTCTTTAAGACCTTATTTATTGAAAGTCTTACTAAATAATTTAGTGGATACTCATAAAAACGATCTTATTTTTTCTATTTCTTATCCAATTTTCTTTTACGTAGGAGCTTCTTTTATCTTTACTACTATATATAGATTTAATGAATATTTAACAGAGGTAAAAATGTACCCTGCTTTGCGAAAAAAAATAATTAGCATGGGGTTTGCAGATTTGCTAGGTCGAAGCTATTTATATCATAAAGAGAATTTCTCTGGGAGCTTATCTAAAAAAATTCATGATATAGCAGAGTATATACCAGATATTATACAAGTTATTTTTGATAGACTTTTAACACATGTTTTGACGCTAATAGTTGCAACTATTTTTTTGTGGCAAGTTAGTTATGTTTTTTCTTTTATAATGATTTTTTGGTGTTCTGCTTTTATGTTGGTAAACTTTTTTTTGGGAAGGAGATTAACCCATTTATCAGATAAGTGGGTTTGTAGCATCTCCAAGTTGAACCGTACAATAAACGATATTTTTGCAAATATATTGTCTGTAAGGTTGTTTTGCAGAGAAAAAAAAGAGGTAAAGTTTATAAATACTCAAATTGCACATGTTTTAAAAGATGATAGAAAGGTAGCTTGGTCTTCTTTTTGGTTGTGGAGTTTTTATGGTTACTCTTTTCTACTGGTGTTAGTTTTCAATTTTTATTTTTTGATATATGGCAGGCAAAATGGGTGGGTTACTGTTGGAGATTTTGCACTTGTTATTACTATTATGCTAAGTACATTGGATCTTTTGTGGAAGATAACCAAAGACTTTTCTTGTTTTTCTAAGCTTATGGGAAAAACTTCTTATTCTCTAAAGTTTTTTACTTTTTTTTCAAAGGAAGAGGAAAAAAAGCCAAAGTTACAAGTTCATGAAGGAAAGATTGAATTTAGAAATGTTTTTTTTAACTATGCGGGAAAAGACTATTTGTTTGCAGATAAAAGCTTATCTATTTTTCCAAAAGAGACGATAGGGTTAGTTGGATATTCTGGAAGCGGGAAGTCTACTTTTTCAAAACTTCTTTTGGGCATTCTAAAAGCAAAAAAGGGGTCAATATTTATTGATGGACAAGATATCCAGAAAGTTTCAATAGATTCATTGCACAGGTCTATTGGTAGCATATCACAAGAGCCTTTATTATTTCATCGAAGCTTATATGAGAACATAGTATACGGAACAGAAAATAGCTCTTATAGGGAAGTTCTTGAAGCTTCTAAAAAAGCTTGTGCGCATGATTTTATAAAAGATTTGCCGAAAGGTTACGATTCTGTGGTGGGAGAGAGGGGATTTTTTTTATCTGGAGGTGAAAGGCAGCTAATAATTCTTGCTCGCTTAATTCTTAATCCCCCACCAATTATAATTTTAGATGAAGCTACATCAGAAATAGATGTTATAACGGAAAAGCGTATACAATCAGCTATTGAAGACTTGATAAAAAATAGAACAGCAATTATTATAGCTCACAGAATTTATACACTTAAAAATGTTGATCGTATCTTTGTGTTTGAAAAAGGGAAAATAGTAGAGGAGGGTAACCATAATTCTCTTATAAAAAAGGGTGTTCTTTATAGAGAGTTTTGGAACGCTCAGAATTTATTAGAGTAGAGGTATTTTTGAAAAATTAGCTATCACTTTTTATTTTTACGAGCCCTTTTTCTGCTAGTTCTAGAAGGATTTTATCCAGCTTTTCTCCTTTCTTTGTTTTTATATTTTCAAGAGAGGAGTAGGTATGGTCTTTTCTATCTAAAAGTCTACGGATGACGTTATCGTATGATATAGGAAAGGTCCATGACTTTCCATTTGTATAGAACCGTATTTTTTTATCAAAAACTTTTTGGTAGTCTGTTACTAGGTTAGAAGACCATTTATAGCAATATTTAGTTTTCGAGAAATTTTCTTTTTTTATGCTCCACGGAAGAGAAGCGGAAGGACGAGCAGGTGTTTTTTTTTCAAACTCTTTTAAATATTCTTCAAGAAGAGGTTTCTTTTGTAAGAAATAGTCCAGATATTCCTTTATGTTTGCATAGTATTCCTTTAAAGCTTTTGAGTTTGCAGCTCTGGGAATATCTTGTCTAAAAAGCTCACTTTCATTTTGAAGTCTTTTTTTCATCCAATCAAGAAAATGCAGCCCTGTATTGCTTGATACCCCAAAAGTGATATGAAGAGAGGGGTCTCCAAGGGCAGAGGCATAATGCCAGTAGCCTCTTGGAATATAAAGAAAGTCTCCAGGTTGTAGAAGTTTCTCCCATTCAAAGTTTTCTGGCGGGTTAAAGGTGGTACTTAAGTCTCCTGGCATAGGGTATTTAAAGTTCGTATTTGGTGAGATCCACCACTTTTTTTTTCCATGAACTTGGAAAATTAAAACATCATGATCATCCCAATGAGGTTTAAAAGCAGGAGAGTGTTCCAGAGATAGATAAGCATTTGCAATGACATTTGTTTTAAAGAAACCTTCTAAAGCTTGAGCAACATCTCTTACGGGAGGGAAAACTTCATCAACAGAGCTAATAACTAAACTTGCACCCTCTCTTAAAGCTTGATTAAGTTTGAGGGTGTCTAATCGATGAGTATGATACAAGTTTTTCGTTAATTTATCAGTGGATTCTCTTAGTTTTTCTTTCTTCATAAAAGAAGAAGCATCTAGCATTTTACCATTTTTCCATAATCGTATTCTTGGAAACTCAAGTCTGTGGCTCTCTAAGAGCTGATTCAAATTTTCCCAGGGAGCTAAATAAGAAAAAGAGGTGCTACTGTCGCTTTTTAAACTAAAAAAAGTTTTTGTATCAAAGTGTTGTTTAAATATATCTGATTTTATAATATCTTCAATTGAGCTATTTTTCATAGTTTGTGCCTATTTAACTTGAAGATTTTTTGAAGATGTTTTTTGCAAAAGAAGCTGATTTTTCAATAAATTCCACAATATTCAGAGCCACAGATCTCCATCCTGTAGGGATAACATCATATATATATTCGCCAAATTCTTCATGATAGAGTCTTTGAGTTTCTGCAAATATATCTTGAAGAGAGGACAAGTCAGTGTCTTTGTCTAGCCCCAGATAGGGGTAGTGATGCCAATATTTTCCAAATATCTGATTGCAATCTTTTATGTATTTTTTTGTATCCAGAATATGATTATGCCAAAATTCATCTATCTCTTTTGAGGGAACAATTAACTTAGAGTTTTTGACACTTAAAATTAAAAAATTTCTATATAGACGACATATTTTATCAAGGTGTTCTTTAGACCAACCATAGGTATGATGCATTTTATCGATGATCATACTAAAGTCTATAGTTTCTATTGCCTGCAGGGATTTTTCTATGGAAAAATTTTTTTTAGTCATGAATTATTAAAAAAGGGGAGTTTTCTCCCCTTTTTTATCCTAGTAGTCAGCACCACAGGTGACACCGCGTGATTTTTTTCTTAGCCAATTTTTTATTTTTTTCATTTTTTCTCCTATTGTAAGCTTTATCCTTAGTAAAACTGTAATAAAAATTATTAACAAGTCAACCTAAAAACTATTAGTTTTTTTTCAAATCTTTTAGCACACTGGAATGGAAATTTTTTAAACCACATATGTTAATATTGTGAGCTTTTTTCTTTTTAAAAAGGTTTAAATTTTTTTGTAAACAAGTGTCTAAAAATTTAGGAGATTCTACGAAGTCTACTTGAGAGAACTTTTTTATTCTATTGGCGTGTATATATTGCTCATCTCCTTTTTTTGTTTGTACAGGACTTACGATAATAGGTGTGTTACCTTGGAGGCATTCTACGATAGAATTATATCCACCAGGGCATAGTACAATATCTGCTGCTGCATGTAATAAGGGCAAATCATATGAGCCATGGTGTACCTCTACGAGTGGAGAAAGCCTCAAGTGTTCTTCTTCAAAATTTAAGGAATTTTTGGGACCTATGATAATATCGAAATAAAATTTTGGATATTTCTTTGGGAGTTTCGTATATTCTTTTATGAGCTTTTCAGCAAGTGCTCCGCCACCTGATGAACAAACAATCCATTTATTTAAATTAGTTATACCTCTTTTTTTTCTTACACTAGATATTAATTTCTCTGAGATTTCTTCTCCAATATATCCGATATACTCTAGTTTTTTTTCTAGTTCTTTACTAATGCTGTACTCGTTTGACCAGTCACAAATCCTCTTGTCACATGCTATAAATATTTTATGAAATTTTTCTTCTAAAGCAACTTTAGAATATCCGGAAAGCACACCTTTTTTGAAACTTTCAGGGGCATCCATAACGCCTCTGGCAATGTAGTATAGTCTGCCTGTAAAAGAGTTAATTATCTCTTTAAGTTCATCTTGTTTTCCCAAGGGTAGGTAATCGACAACTAAGGCGTCTGGCTTGAATTTTTTTATAGATTCTTTAATTATTTTATTTCTTAAAGGCATGAGTTCAGGTTTTTCTAAACTTAAGTATGGGAGACGAACAAACTCACATTTTTCAGAAATAATTTCTCCCACTTGTTTGTGACCTGTTACTAAAAGGCAAGAAAAGTCATCCTCTAGTGATTTAGCTAAAAGAGACAATCTTTTTAGGTGTCCAAGGCCTGTTCCATCATGGGCAAAAAACAAAATACGTTTTTTATTTTTTTTGCTTTTAGCTCCATGCTCAATTAGGGTGTTGAAGATAACTTTTTCCCATCTGAACTTCTCCCTTTTGGGGTTTAGAGTATGTCTAATAGTCGTTATTGTATTTTCTGCTTCGGGCTGGATGTTGTTTTCTAATAGCTGTAAGCAGGCTTGTTTGAGACATTTTTCGTAGGATGTTTTAGAGGCAGGTTCGCACCACCATATATTTCTATATCCCTTACTAATTTCTTCTATTGCACCAGTGCGGGTTATACACATAGGAATTCCCAGGCTTAGTGCTGTCATTCTACTATTGGAGCATCCTTCTCCCAGGCTGGGAGAGCAGTATAAATGGGAGTTTTTTAGATGATTGAATAGTTTATTTTTGGGCGTATGTTTGAAAAGATTTATCTCTTGTTTTTTTCTATAGGGTTCGATTGCTTCTAAAAAATTCTTATCAATGAGTTTTTCCTCAATGCCAAAAATTTTTAGATTTATGGGAAGGCCTTTTTTTATTAAATTTATGACACTTTCAATGAGAAGGAGAGAGGCTTTTTTATAGGAGAAACCTATGTCAGAAAATAATAGTAGAGGTTGTTTTATTTTAGTAGGTGTCCATATTGGCGTGTTTTCAGGAAGAGTAACACTGTTATGAATAAGTTTTATATTATTCTTTTTTGGTAGAATTTTATTTAAAGTTTTAATTTGTGTGTTATTGGTTGCCACTAGGTAATTTGCTCTCTTATAAACCCATAAAAGTCCCTCCAACTTCATTGGATTTCGTAAATCTCTGTTAAAATCTGTTCCTCGTATGGAAGCTATATGAGGAATATCTAAGCTATCTGCAACCTGTTGAGCTATGTAACCTAAAGAAGACGTATAAAAAGAGATAATTAAGTGTTTTTTTTGGGGGAAGTTATATATTTTTTGGGAGATATGAGATTTTAATATTTCGTATGAAAGTCTATATATTTCTCCCCTGTTTTCTTCACCAGTCTTCAAAAAATAGTCAACGTCTTCTTTTAAAGAAAAAACCTCTAAGTTATTTGTCTTATTTAGTGTGGGTTTGTCGTGTAATTCTGTGTACACAGACACCTGGTTTTTTCCCATACATAAGAGATTATCCACAAGCTTTTTACTTGATTCTTCCATTCCTCCCACGCGACAGTTGAGGGAGTGTGTTAGAAAGTGAAAGTGTACATTATTCATATATCTAAATTAATCCTATTAAAGGTGTTTAACCCCACTTGTCCTGGAAACAGGGTATCTGTGAGCATAAGCCAATATCTTATATAATCTGGAAACTCTGTGGTATAAGGTAGTGCATCTCCAAAAGGAACGGCAAAAAACAAAGCTTCTTTACCTATATTTTTTTTTATATCATCAAACCCTTCTTTGATATTTTTACAAGTATCTGACCAGGTTCTTAGTCCTGGGTGTGTGTGCCACGCTCCGTGGTTTTGTATATCAACACCAAGCTCTGATAACTCTCTTATATGAGTCCATGTGAGGGTTTGGTAAAAATGGGGTAGATTTCTGGGGAAAATCATAGAATTTTGATTATATAAATTTTCTAAAACTTCAAGTTGTTGTTGATAACTATAGGGTAGAAGTTGGTACTTTATTCTTATACGCACCTTCTTTTTTTCAAAGAGATTTTTTGCTGGAAGCTCTTGGTCAATAAATCTTACAGTCTCTGTTTTAAGAGTATCTATGAAGTAATCAACAAGAGAAGGTGTATATAATAGTTCTTCTTTTAGAAAAGCTGTATTAATAAAAAAAGTTACTTCATGTCCATATTTTCTAGCTAATAAAGCAGCTTCATAACAAGCAATTGTTGAATCATCTAAAGTTAAAGCATCACCATGGCCTGTTAGAGCTTTTTTTAAGCTAACATATGGGAAAGTTTTTTCTTTTAAATGGCTAGAAAAAACATCGAAGTCTATCATGTTTCTTTGAGATATACTTTCTGGATTTTTATTTTTTATGACGCCATGGGTCGTTAAAACTGCCATTTTATAACCTTTTATATTTTTTTTATTTGTATAATATAGGCCTATTACTTTTTTTATAAGAAAGCAAGCAGATCAGTGCGTAAAGGTTGAATGAAAACAATAAAGATAGTTCATATTATTGATAATTTAAATAACTTGGGAGCTTCTTTAGGAACTCTTATTGCTGCTGGATATTCTCAAAAAAACAGCATTTTCAAACATTCCATTCTTTCTCTTTCACCACCCTCTATGGAAGCATTGACTAAGGCTCACAACTATAAAATAGAAGTTGTATATTTTTCCTCGAATAAGGACCAAAATAACTATTTGCAGCATGCGGATATTGTACAAGTTGAGTGGTGGAATAATCCTTTGATTAATAAATTTTTATGTTCGGATTTTCCCCCTGTACGGCTCATTATTTGGGTTCGTGTTAACAGCTTTTCGTCAGGGCACTATTTTCCTTCGGCTTTTATAGAGATAGCGGACCATGTAATGATTACCACGGAAAGAACGCTTTATGATGGTTTGTTTAAAACATTACCTTTTGATACGAGAAAGAAGGTATCTGTTATGTTAGCTGGAGCAGATTTCAAAAAATTAAAACCTATTCAAAAAAAAGATAACTCAACTTTTACAGTAGGGTACATAGGCTCTTTGTCTTTTGTAAAAATGCATAGAAATTATGTTTCTATGAGTGCTGCAGCTGATATTAAAAGCGTGAAATTTTTGGTTTTTGGAACAGGGAGAAAAACAGATATAGAGAAAAGAAAGCAACAAGCTATTGATCATGGCCTATCTCACAAGTTTACTTTTTCGGGCTATATAGAAGCTATAAATGTGCAACTTCAAAAATTTGATGTTTTTGGCTATCCTCTGGAGAAGGATACTTATGCGGCTTCAGAAAAAAGCCTTCAAGAAGCTATGTACATGGGAATACCTCCTATTGTTTTTCCTCATGGCGGAATTCCTTATCTTGTAAAAAACAATGAAACAGGCTTGATTGTTCATACGGAAAGGGAGTATTCAGAAGCTTTAGAATTTCTTTTTCATAACAACAGTATTAGAAAAAAACTTGGATATAATGCTCATATCTATGCAAAAAATAATTTGGGTATTAAAAATCAGATTAAAAAATTACATGAAGTTTACTTTAAAGTAATAAAGGTTTCTAAAAACAAGAAACAGCTTTTTTTTCATAGTATAGTAAAAAGTAAAAAAGAATCATTGAAGGGAAGCGATTTTTTTCTTCTTTCTATCCAACCTCAGGAAGCTGCTGTATTTAGAGAATCCGTAGAAGAAACCCTACTAGAAAAACAAGTGGCGGCTGATATAGAAATTTTACAAGCCCAACCTCAGCTTGTTTTTGTTTTAGAAAAGTACAAAACATATTATCCAGAAGATCCTTATATAAACTTTTGGCTTGGAATTATTTACATGCGTGATTATGCTTATAAAAAAGCTGTTGAATGTTTTCTTTTTCCTTGCAAGAGAGGACCTTTTTTTTGGAGAAAACAACTTTATTTGTTTATTGCTCTAAAAAATATAGGAGGAGAATATTATGATAATTATTTTAAAACTTCTTTTTTTCCAACCATACAGTCGGTTATAGAGTTTGTTGAAAACTCAGGCGCAGATTTTAAACAAATTCTTGAAAACCTATTAAACAGATTAAACAGAAAACTCTGAGGAAAAACGTCTGAATAAGGGGAAGTAAAATAATAATAAGCAGTATTTTATAAATACAGTAATAAAGGTAAAATTATAAGTTTTTTCTCAGTTTAGAAAATTCTGCACTAACGCTATATTATGTCTTGCAAAAACCAAGGGCAAGTTAAGGGTCATAGTTTCTCTACTTTTTTGTTTTCAAACCACTTTTTTCCAAAGAGTTGTAAAATATTGTAAATATAAAAATAAAACTATTGAAGTAAAGAGAAATAAAGATGTATGATTCTCTTAAAAATATAATGCATTAGAAAAACATTGGATATTTCTTTTAAAGTAATTAGTGAAATTTACAGAAGCTTCCAATCTCTTGACAATAAATACTTCACCTCAAGAGAAGTGGAAGTTATTGCATGTATTTTAACGGGAAAAAGCGAAAAAAAAATCGCAGATATTTTAGGTGTTTCTCAAAGGGGAATCTCTGCTCATACCAGGAACATTAGGCAAAAAATAGGAGCAACAAGTAAAGATGGAATAATAGAGTTCGTTGAAAAATTTTCCAGTATAAACAATTTAAAAGTCCTTTATAGAGAATTGTTGTATCAATCAGAGTTTAGAAAGACTTTAAAAAAAATAAACTTTAAAATAAAAAATAAGAAAATAAAGTGCAGCATTTTTTTGGAGAAAAAAACGCCCTTCTCTGAGAGGTTAGGAAAAAATTTGCAAGAAGCAGGGATTAAAATAACAGAAGGAAAAGATTTAGAGGCTTTAGATAGTCTTGTTATTTTTCTTGATGCTACAGAGCAGTTTTTTGCTTTTAGTAAAAAGCATTCAAAAAGCACAAAAAACTCTATACTTGTATTGTCTTCACTCGAAAAATCGGCTGGTGTAAAATCAGCCATTTGCTTTCAGGAAGAGGACGATTACTATCTTTTGTTTATGAAACTTTTGAAAAAAATACTTCCTCCGGCTATTTTAGAAGAATCCTTCGTTTTTTTTCAAAATATTCAAAACGAGCACAATAAAACTTCTCCATATTTTGGAAGATTTAGTCAAAAGAAAAAGGGAGCTTTTATAAATGTTCTTACATTAAATTGGAAAATTTTATTTTCATTTTTTGCTAGTTTTATCATTCTTTTTTTCAGTATAACTTTTTTATTTTTTCCAGCTTTTTTTGCAAAGATAGAAGATTCTTTGTTGCCTAAAAAATACCAAGTATTTTATTCACATACCTGGAATGAGCCTGAGCTGCCTTTAAACTATGTGAGAAGAGAAAAATACATAAATACTATATATGAGAAGATGAAGCGTTATCCGGGCGCAAGAATTGGAATTTTTGGGCTTGGTGGCATGGGAAAAACATTTTTGGCTATGGATTTTTTTCATAGTTGTAAAAATTCGTATAAGTTTAAAGCTTGGTTCAATGCTGAGTCTCGTTCTTTAATAAAGTCAAGTTACATAAAAGTGGGAGAAAAGTATGGTCTTTTTCCTTCCAATATATCTACAGAGTTAAAAATTGATATTGTGAAAAACTGGATCGAAGATAAGGGAAATTCACTACTTGTTTATGATAATGTTTCAGATACTGCAGTCCTAAATGGTCTTATTCCGAGAGGAAGCTCTGTAATTATAACATCCAGAAACCATAAGCTCCCTAATGCTATAGAGATAAATGTTATGGGGAAGAGAGAAGCAGTGGAGCTTGTTTTAAATACGCTTTCGAAAAATAACAATACATACATGGCTAATTTAAAGCATGTGGAAAAATTTGTTAAAATGCTGAACTATATTCCTTTAGCTATTAGCCAAGGGGTAGCATACATCAATGAAAATGTGATCTCTATACCTAAGTACATTGATCTATATACAACTGAAAGGAAAACCCTTTTATCAAAGAAAGTAACAACTCTAGCAAATAGGCATGAAGCACCGTATGTTACCTGGGATATAAATTTGGAGTCAATCAAGAAAGATAAGTTGGGAAAAGAAGCGGTTAAACTTCTTGAGTTTATATCTTTTTTGTACCCTAAAGATATTCCTAAAGTTTTGCTTATGCAAATAATGTTTGGGCGAGTGGGCAACAAAGCAGAAGTGAGTTTTAATGAGATAGCCATGTTGCTAAGGAAGTATTCTCTTATTAGTATGCGAGAAAATACTATTAATATACACTATTTGGTGTCTCTTTGGATAAATGATAAAATAAAAAAAGACAGGCATGCTTTATACCTTAGAAAAATTAAAAAATCTATACAAGAGCTTTATCCAAAAAAAATAGATGACATAGAATCGAACTTTTTTTCTGTTTCTCCAGGAGAAAAAGCGATAATTAGTTCTTTGGTTTTTCATATTGATAAACTTTTACTTAAGGTTGACTTATTTTCTACAGATAAGGAAAAAATGGAATTATATGCTATGGGTGCAGATGCTTACCATGCTATAGGAGATATAGAGAAAAGCAAAAAAAATTTGGAAGTATTGATCGATTTAAAAAAGAAACACTATGGGAATAGGCATAAAGAAACTAAAAAAACCCTGAAGAACTTACAGTTAATATCTCGGGGATAAAATTCAATCATATAGATCTTATGAATTGATAGAAGGTGCTGTGTGGTGAAAGCCATTCATAAGGGAGCTTTTTTTTCTATGATTGTGGTATGCATAGCTTCGAGTTTTTAGAAAAGTTTACATAATAGCCCAAGAGCTTTCTTTTCTATAAAATGATGGTTGTCGATATTTAATCAGAATAAACAATAGTATTTTACGAATTCTATGGTATTTAATACCTTTTATTTTACTATAATCTTTACTTATAGACATACCTAACCTCCTTTTTATAGTGAGATATTTCGGTACAAAAAAGAAAAATATAAAAGTGTAAAAATGTACGTACGTACCTTTTATTTATACGTACGTATTTATTGCAGGTGTTATTTAGGGTATTATTGTTTTGTGGAAAAAACTTGGTTTTTTATTTGCCATGCAGGATTTGGCTTTTTTATATTGATGAAATCGCGAGTTGTGGTGTTTTGTATAGGGTGATCTCAATATATAGTGGTTTTATCAACTTCACGGCGTAAACCCTCTTCCTTGAGGAAGAGAATATAAGCCTCTAATTTGGTGTATTTTGTTTTTAAATATATTCTTTAATAAAAGATAGAGGGAATTGTTAAGACTATAAGCCTTAGTCAAAGAAGCGGTCATTGGTATATGGCTGTGCAGGTGGAACAGGCTATAGCAGAAAAGAAGCACAAAAGTCAAAGTATTGTAGGTTTATATTTAGGTATTGCTAAGTTCGTGACAACAGTCACCGAAAAAACAGCAAAGCAATATGATCCTAAAAATGCCTATCGAGATCTTGAGCAGAAGCTCGTAAAAGAACAGAAGAAACTAAAAAATAAGGAGAAATACTCAGAGAATTGGAAGAGACAAATAAGAAAGGTACAAAAGGTTCATCAAAAGATAGCCAATAGCCGAAATGATTTTTTACATAAACTAAGCACAGAGATTAGCAAGAACCACGCAATCAATGTGATGGAAGACTTAAAAGTTAGCAATATGAGCAAATCATCAAAAGGCACTGTCATGCAACCAGGAAGAAATGCACGGGCAAAAAGTAGTCTGAACAAATCTATCTTGGATCAGGGGTGGCATCAATTTAAGCAACAGCTTAAGTATAAGAGCCAGTGGCAGGGAGGAAACCTAATACTTGTAGAGGCAAAGTATACGAGCCAAAAGTGCTGTATTTGTGGAAGCACGCGTAAGGACAATAGAAAGAGTCAAACTGCATTTAGGTGCATACAGTGTGGCATGGAAGAAAATGCAGATATAAACGCTGCAAGAAACATATTGGCGGCAGGACATGCCGCAACGGTCTGTGAAGCGAACCGCATAAGTGGTCAGCAACAGAAACCTGTAGAGACGTGTGAGCTATCTCTACCCTAACCTTAAGAATCTCCTTCCTTTAGGAAGGGAGAGGATGTCAAATTTTTGCTATTTAGAAAAATGGGATTGCTATTCCCCTAGAAGTATGGCTTGATAATAGGTTAAAACAATGTGGACTTTAAGAAGTGAAGAGATTTTTTAGAAAATTTAGAGAGTTTAAGGTTATAGCTATTTCTATAATACTTGCTAGCAGTGTTGCTCAGGGTATAGTCTCTTCTGCAGGGGATTTGTCTAGTGAGAAGTCTACGCTGGAAACATATAGACTCTTAAACTTATTTGGAGATATTTTTGCAAGAACGCGCAGTGAATATATTGATCCAGTTTCTGATCAGGAACTAATAGAAAAAGCTTTAAATGGTATGCTATCGTCACTAGATCCGCACTCGCTTTATATGACAGAGGAGAGTTATAGAAATCTTAAAAATGGTATGCAAGGTGTCTTTGGGGGGCTGGGCATAGAGGTTACAAGCGAACATGGAGTTGTGAAAGTTATTTCTCCAATAGATGATACTCCAGCTTTTCGTGCAGGTCTTATGCCAGGAGATTTTATTGTGGAAGTCGATGGTCAGCCTGTTCTTGGTATGACACTGAATGAAACTGTGGATAAAATGCGAGGAAAGCCGGGTACAAAAGTAACTCTTAAAATTGTTCGTGAAGGGGGTAAGCCATTCTCTGTTGAAGTCAAAAGGGAGTTTATCAATGTTAATCCTGTGCGTTGGAAAATTATGGATGGTGTTGGTTATATCCGAGTTTCTACTTTTGTAGATACTAAAACAGGGAAAAAAGTTTTAGATGCTCTGAAAGAAATTAAAAAGAAACAAGGTAATCGTCTTAAGGGTATTATTTTAGACTTGCGTAATAATGCAGGAGGATTGATAGATCAAGCGGTTGAGGTCGCAGGCATTTTTCTTGGCAGCAAAGAGATAACTTCCATAAGAGGGAAAGTAAATGCAACTCCTAAAAAATATTTCTCTGCACGTAAAGAGGATTTTTGTAAAGGTTTACCGCTTGTTGTTCTTATTAATAGTGGTTCTGCATCTTGCCCTGAGATTGTAGCAGGTGCTTTGAAAGACCATAAGCGGGCTGTTATTATGGGTGTTAGGTCTTTTGGAAAAGGCTCTGTTCAGACAATTTTTCCTGTGCAAGGAAGGGGAGCGATGGTTCTAACGACAGATTTGTACTACACGCCCAAGGGTCATGTTATACAAGCAAGAGGTGTAGAGCCTCATATTGTTGTGAAGCCAGCTAAAATAGAGTTAATAGAGTATAGCAATTTTCGTGAGGAAGATATTCCAAGAGCTTTACTAAGTGAGTTAAAGAGTTCTAAAGGCAAAGAAAAAACGCAAGATAAAAAAACGCAGAAACTGAATGGAAAGAGTGGAAAAAAAGAAGCTTTGACGCCTTTTGACTTGAGACAGAATGAGGAAAAAGATTTTCAAATTCAAAGAGCTGTAGACTTGATAAAGGGTCTTTCTGTTTGCAACGAGCAAGAGAGTATAAAAGAGGACTGCAGGGTCCAAAAAGCTCAAAGTTAATCCTTTTTTTGAACAGCTTTGTTTAGAAGTTTAAAAAACAACATAATTCATATGTGTGATAAAGTATAGTAGTGTCCATGGTGTCTGTAAAAAATAAAAATAGCTCTTTTCAACGTCCCACGTTGTATCGTCGTGGTGTGGGCGTTTTTCTTGTGAATAAAGATAAAAAGGTTTTTCTAGGTCAGAGACGTGATGCAACACAGGCTTGGCAATTGCCTCAGGGAGGCGTTGATTTTGGTGAGTCAATGTCGATAGCAGCATACAGAGAACTTTTTGAAGAGACAGGTATTAGAAAAGCAGATTTAATTTATAAAAGTAAAAAATGGTATAGGTATGATTTGCCAGAGCATCTCTTGGGAAAAGTATGGAGGGGCCGTTTTTGTGGGCAAAAACAGAAATGGTTTTTAATGCTTTTTACAGGTGATGAAGAAAGGGATATAAACTTAGAAGCTTTTAACTATCAAGAATTTCAAAAATGGAAATGGGTATCGCCAGATAGTATAGTAGAGTATGCTTCTTCCTTTAAAAAACACGTTTACGAGGGCCTTCAAGAGGAGATGATACCTATTATAGATAAGCTGCAAATAAGAGATTAAATAGCTATAATTTTATGCTTTTTTCCTTGTGTTTTACCTTAAAAAAGTTATGTTGGATCGTGTAATAGAAGAGGAGTTTTATGCATTTTTTCAATAGGGTTGGACTGACAACACTTGGTTTATTTATATTTTTAAACGGTTGTTCAGATGTGCCAATTTCTCATGATAAGTTAGTTAGTGCTAGGCGCCAACGTAACAAGGGAGAAGGCAAATTTTTTGGGGATGCTCTGACGTTTGGTGGTAAAAAAAGCAGCAGTTCAGAGGCCGGAAAGATAGGTGTTAATAGTTTTCTATGGCATGCTGTTTTAGATGTTTTTTCATACATGCCTTTGAAAGCAGTAGATCCTTTTGGTGGTGTAATAATTACTGATTGGTATACTGTATCAAAGTCTGAGAAAGAGAGATTTAAGGTTGATATTGTTATTTTGGGTCGTCAGTTAAGATCTGATGGGTTGCGTATAAGTGTTTTCAAGCAAATTAAAAATGAACAGGGTGTCTGGTTTGATGCGTGTGTAGATCCTGAAGTGGCAAAGGAGCTAGAAGATATTGTTTTAGTTAGAGCACGGCAGTTGCGAGTAGATTCATAGGGTTTTTGTACAATGGAAAAGTATAACTTTCGTGTTGTTGAGAAAAAGTGGCAGAAGCATTGGAAAGAAGATAAGGTATATGAGGTCTCTCAGGATGTTGAGGGAGGTAAAGATCCATACTATGTTTTGGAGATGTTTCCATACCCATCGGGTAGGCTACACATGGGGCATGTACGAAATTATACAATAGGAGATGTTATTGCTCGCTATAATAGGGCAAAAGGGAAAAGAGTCCTTCATCCAATAGGATGGGATTCTTTTGGTTTGCCAGCTGAGAATGCTGCTATAGAAAAGGGTGTACAACCTAAAGAATGGACCTACAAAAATATTAAGGCAATGAGAGAACAGCTTCAAGAGCTGGGTTTTTCTTATGATTGGTCTAGAGAATTTGCTTCGTGTGATACAGAATACTATAAGCAGCAGCAGACGATTTTTCTTGATTTTTTAGACAGAGGATTGGCTTACCAAAAAGAATCTTTAGTTAACTGGGATCCTGTGGAGCACACTGTTCTTGCAAATGAACAAGTAATTGATGGGAAAGGGTGGCGTTCTGGAGCGGCTATTGAAACAAAGAGTTTAAAGCAGTGGTTTTTAAAGATCACATATTTTGCTAATGAGCTACTGCTCGATTTGCAAAAATTAAATGAGTGGCCTAATAAGGTGCGTCTTATGCAGGAGAAGTGGATTGGAAAATCTGAGGGAGTAGAAATTAAGTTTCCAATCATAAATGAGGAAAAAGAGGGAGTTCTTACAGCTTTTTCAACCCGTGCAGATTGTTTATATGGTGCTTCTTTTTTAGCTATTTCTCCCAAACATCCAATAGCAGAAAATTTAGCAAAATCTGATAGAAAAGTAGCAGACTTTATCCAGAAATGTATACAGGGTGGTGTGAGTGAAGAAGCACTAGAAAAAGCAGAGAAGATAGGTTTTTACACAGGCATTGAAGTAAGCCATCCTTTTGATGAAAACTGGATTTTGCCAGTATATATAGCTAACTATGTTTTAGCGGACTATGGAAAAGGTGTTGTTTTTGGGTGTCCTGCTCATGATCAAAGGGACTGGGAATTTGCTCAAAAATATGATTTGCCTATTAGGCCAATTTTACAAGGGAAAGATGGAGCGACCTGGAAGCCTGGAGATAAAGGTGCATATACGGAAGGTATACGTTTGTTTAACGCTGATTTCTTGAATGGACTAACGGTAGAAGAAGGTAAAAAAAAGGCTATAGAAGTTTTATGTGAGAGAGGTCTAGCTAGAGTAGATACTTTTTATAGACTAAGAGACTGGGGTGTTTCTAGGCAAAGGTACTGGGGATGCCCAATTCCTATTATATATTGTAAGGCTTGCGGTACTGTTCCTGTCCCTAAAAAAGATCTCCCTGTTCAGTTGCCAGATAATGTAGATTTTTCTGAGCCTGGTAATCCGTTGGAGAGAGGTTTTTGGAAAAATACTAGTTGTCCAAAATGTAAACAACCTGCTCTAAGAGAAACGGATACCTTTGATACTTTTTTTGATTCTTCTTGGTATTTTGCTCGTTTTTGTGATCCAAAAAACACTGAAAAACCTTTTGACTTTGAAAAGTCAGAATATTGGTTGCCTGTGGATGCCTATATTGGAGGGGTGGAGCATGCTATTTTGCATTTGTTGTACTCAAGATTTTTTTCACGAGCAATGGCAATGTGTGGATATACAAGTGTAAAAGAGCCGTTTAAACATCTTCTAACCCAAGGTATGGTGTGTCATAAAACATATAAAAGTAATGAAGAAAAATGGTTGCATCCCGATGAAGTTAAACGTCTTAAGGATGGTAGCTACGTAAAAATAGATGATGAAACACCGGTAAAAGTTGGACGCTCAGAAAAAATGAGTAAGTCCAAGAAGAACACTGTAGATTCAAATGAGATTTTGAGGGTGTATGGAGCTGATACAGCAAGACTTTTTGTTATGTCTGATAGCCCTTCTGATAGAAACTTTGACTGGTCAGAAGAGGGTTTGCAAGGTTCTTGGCGTTTTGTTAACAGAGTTTGGCGTTTAAGTTTAGAAGTTCTAGAGAGGTTGAGTGAGAAAGCAGGGGAAGAAAAAGGAAGTAGGCCTGTTTCTATAGAGCGGAAAATAAATAAAATACTGTATGAAATTACAAAATCTTTTGATGAATGGCATTTTAATAAAGCTGTATCTGGCTTGTATAGTATGGCAAATACGATACAGGCTTGCTTGCAGAAAAATTGTGTGCCTGAAATGGAAATGAAGAAGGCTTTAAAAATATTTTTACAGGCTTGTGCCCCTTTTATGCCACATATTTCTGCAGAACTTTGGAAAAAGTGTGGTTTTGAAGGGGATATTGACTGGGAGAAGTGGCCCCAGTACAATGAGGGGCTTTTGCAATCAGAGACTTGTAAGATTATTATTCAGGTTAACGGGAAGCTAAGAGGCAGTGTGGAAGTATTGCAAGATGCTAGTGAGGGGGAGATTCAAAAACTAGCACTTGGTTTAGAAAGTGTGCAACGCTTGGTAGAGGATAAGTTGGTAAAAAAAATAATCTATGTTCCAAGTAAAATTATGAATATTGTGGTATAAATTTGATTATGAAGATAAAAATAATGTTGTGTTATGTTATGATTTGTGGGCTGACATCTTGTAGCATTGATGCTTTGTACAGTAAAAAAGATGGGGATGTAGAGAAAGAACTGAGTAGTATTTATGTAGCTACTATTGCTGATAGACAAGGCCAGATCTTGAGAAACAAGCTAGTGCAACTGCTATCGCCGTATGGTGGGCCAAAAGAGAGAAAGTATATTTTAAAGATAAAGTTTAGAAATAATTTTAATCAGCTGGGAATATTGAAAGATGCTACATCTTCTTTAACTCAGAATAATTACTATGCAAGTTTTGAATTAATGGAAAGATGTACGAGAAAAGTTGTTTTTTCTAGCCAAGTGGAGATGACTAGTTACTATCATACAATACCTGGATCACCGTTTTCTACGTTAACGGAGGCAGATTTTTCAAAAAGAGGTATTGCTGAAAGAATAGCCTATGATATTAGAAGAAAACTAGCAGCGTATTTTTTTCTGCAGTTTTCTAAGAAAGAAAAAATTTTAAGAGACAGAAAGGTCGATAGTTATGGAGAAAAGGCAACTGGCATATTTAGGGGCACCAAGTGAAGTTGGCGCCTGCTTAAAGGGAGCTGGCCTTGCTCCACAGGCTCTTAGGGACGATGGTTTTCTTGAAGATTTGGAAAAAGCGGGTGTTAGTATAGAGGATAAGGGAGATATAGAAGGCCCTCTTTTTTTTAAGAAAGAACAAAATACAGATCTCCATTTTCTGCAAGAGAATATTGTGTGGAGCAAACTTATTCTGAAGGCTCTGAGAAAATGTTATAAGGAGGACAAAGTACCTCTTCTAATAGGTGGAGATCATGCTGTTTCCATGGGGTCTATAGCTGCAGCGAAAGAAGAGGCAAATAAGAATGGGCGACCATTACATATTTTATGGTTTGATGCACATGGAGATTTTAATATACCAGAAACCTCTCCGACAGGTCATATTCATGGCATGCCTTTGGCTGTTGTTTGTGGAAAAGGCCGAAAAGAGTTATTAGAAACTCTTTCTTTTAATAACTCTCCAGTTTTGGGAAAAAATATTATGCTTGTGGGAGCTCGGGATATAGATGAAGGAGAATCTATCTTGCTGAAAAATTCTGATATACAACAAATATCTATGGAGAAAATTAAAAAGAAGGGTCTGATTTTTTATGTAGATGCTGCGTTAAAGAAAGCACAAGCAGATGGGGCGCATTTACATGTAAGTTTTGATGTAGATGTTTTAGATTCTAGAGAATTGCCAGCAACAGGAACACCTGTTGAAGAAGGTATTAGCATTAAAGAAATGGCTCAAGCATTTAAAGTGATTAAAGATAGTAAAAAAATGGATTCTTTAGATGTTGTGGAGTTGAACCCTTTATTGGATCATAAAAATGAAGCTGTAAAAAAAATAAAAAAATTGGTTGAGATGCTGTTTATATAAAAAGAGGCTATACCAGTTTTTTATATTTATTTATTGTTTTTATTTATCTTTCCTTTTTTCATTAGAGCTTAGGGAGATCTTAATATTTTTTTGCAAAAGAAGTGTTTTTTTAGCTATTGGATGATCTGTTCCGTAGTGCTTCTTTTGTGCATTCAGAGCAGAGTTTACGAGTAATGCTGCTTTTTCTAAGTTTCCTGTATGGAGATAAGCTTGTGCTAAGCTAGCTTTGGTTCGCGCTGTTGAGAAGTGATTTTTTCCATAAGATCCTACCTTTATTTTTAGTGTGTATTTCAAGGTTTTTATAGCTTTTTTATATTCTTTCAGAGCAATATGGGCATCCCCCAAATAATTAAGAGTTCTTGCAAAGTACATATGTTCATCTCCGTAGTATTTTTTTAAAATCATAAGAGATCTTTTTAATAATTTCTTAGCTACTAATGGTTCATTGAGAGCTAAGTATGTATTGCTAAGGTTTGCTAGAGTTTCTCCAACTTCAACATGATTTTTTCCATAGTAGCGTTCTTGAAGTAGCAGTGCTTTAGATAGTAATTTTTTACTTTTTTTTGCTTTTCCTAGATAGTTATAAGCCATACCTAAATTTTCTAAAATAAAAGAGATACGAATATGACTTTTCCCATAGTTTTGTTCATTTATTTTTAAAGCTCTTTCTAGCATTTTTATTTCATTGTACCATTCGCCCAGGTCTCCATAGACATTACCTAAATAATAAAGAATTTTGGCTATTTTAATGCTATTAACTCCATAAGTTTTCTCCCCTAATGTCAGCCCTTTTATAAGAATATCTCGACTTTTTCTAGAGTTGCCAAGGGCCCAGTGCGCAGCTCCCAAGCTTTCTAAAATTGGTATTAATTCCTTATGATTTTTCCCGCATTCTTTTTCTGCAATGTGCAAAGCTTTTTCTAGGAAGTCTTTTTGTTTATTTGGGTTACCCAAAGCGCCATATGCATCTCCAAAATCTCTTAAGGTTTTGGCAATATCTATATGATGTTCTCCATAGTATTTTTTCTTTATAGAAAGTGATCTTTGATAATATGGTTTCGCTCTATGTGGTTCGCCAATATAGAAATGAAAAACCCCACCTATATTTTTTAATATATGACTTAGTGCTAATAGGAGAGATTTATTTTTCCAATTTTGTGAATCATAGTGCTGCACTAAAGATTGCAGATGTGGAAGGATAAACTTCCTGGCTTGTTCTTTTTTTAAGGTTGTTCTCTTTTTATGAAAAAAAGCATCCATTGATTTAAGAAGGGCTGTATACCAATCTTGGATACCTATCAAACGTGGGGATGTGTTACTTTTATTCAAAGCACTGTACTGTTTTCGAAGTACAGATTGAACTAGTCTATGAATGAATATAAAACCATTTTCATCATACGTGATAATAGAATATTTCCATAGCCTGCGAAGTAGTCTATTTAAAGTTATTTCAGGAGAGGGTAACGAAGTCTCTATTGTTTTTAGGAAAAGAACTAACATTTCTCGAGATATTTTTTCAGGTGCTAGATAGGCAAAGGCAATAAGAAGGTTTTTAGTTAAAGCTTTTTCCAGATTAGAGCGGCTTTCTTTTATTATAGCATTGAGGCTAATATTCCAGGTTGTAGCAACATTAGCGTTTTTTTTTTCTTTTGTATGGTTTAAGTCAGAGAGCAAATCCTGTTCATATTTTTTATAAATATCTAAATATTCAGAAATTTTTATTTTATTTTGATAGATATAGGTGCCTGCCTGTGCTATGGCAAGTGGTAGATAGCCTATAGCTTTCAGTAGTTTTTTTGCTTCTAAGACTTCCTTTTTCTTTATATCTTTCTTGGTTAAAACACTCATTAAATCAAAAGCTTCTTGCTCTGTCATAACAGTAACTGGAAGAATTTTAAATTTATCTGGCCATTGTTGTTGACGGGTAGTTATAATAATGTGCCCGCCCTTTTTGGGTAAAAATGGAGATATTTTTTCATAGTTACTTACATTATCATAGACAAGAAGCCAACCAGGGTTGTTTTCTAGCCAGTTTTTTACATAGGAAATTACTTTGGTTATATTGGGCTGCTCATCTTTATAGCCTAAAAATTTTGCAAATTCTATATAGTTTTGATACAGATGATCTGTGTTTTCTGCAAAGAACCATCCACAGAGTGTGTAGCTATTTTCGTTTTTGTGCACGTATTGCAGAGCTAGTTGTGTTTTTCCAATGCCTCCTAGTCCAACAAGACAAGTAACATTAAGATTATTGTTAATATGCTTCTCTTTTGAAAAGAATCTGTAAAAAAAAGATGATGCAAATTTTTCACTGAGCAGTCCTAAGATTTTTTTTCTGCCGATAAAAGTGTAATCTTGTCTTGGGACGTTCCATAAAGTGGAACTTTTTTTAGAAATAACAGTATCTAGCTTTTTGATTGAAAAAGGAGAGATATTAAAAAAAATAGGAATAACAACTGGTGGTACTACTAATAGAAACACTAAGAAGACAAGGGATTTTTTATAGGTAGTACCACAAATAAGATAAATTATTTTATTCTGTAGAATGGAGAATTTTTTTTCTATGAAGTTTTTTGTACTTTTTGCGGCTATATAAAGGTTTAAGGGGAGAGAGATAGAAGCATTATTATGTTGTTTTTTATAAGTTTTTAGCTGTTTCTCACAGTATAAAAGGAAGTTATTTATAAGTTCGTCCAGATTCTCTGTGGGAAATGATATTTTTAAAATTTTAAAGAACAGAGAATAGTAATTCTCTGTCTCATTGAGTGTTAATAGATTAATATTACCTGCTAAAGTATGGCAGTCAAAAGTTAGAATATTTTTTAGAAGAATTAAATTTTTGCTTTTAGAAAATTTAATAGTATTTAAAAGTTTAATAGTGTCATTATTATTTTTTTCTATCAAAAATATAAAGTTTTTTATAGGTGATTTATTTACTATATCTTCATAAGCGCTAGAGGAGGTGGCAGTACTTATAGGAAAGCTTGTTGCTTTTTTAGCGTGCGAAAAAAAGGGAGGCTTTTTATTGAAAAATTTATGTAGAATATTGGGTAAATCGAGGGAATCTTTCAAAAAAAAACAAGAGGATTTTTTTCTTCGTCTACTTTTCTATAAATGAGGCCAAAGCTTTGAAAGCAGATATTTTTATTGCTTAGTAAATTTTTATAAAAAGTAGCTAACTGTTTTTCAAAAAAAATTCGAATCTTCAAATTTAGAAAATAGTCTTCCTTTAGTATGAAAAAGCGCTTGTCTGTTTTTATTAATTTTATAAGCTCTTCTTTATTTTTTAGGTTTCCTAGTTTTTTTCTAATATTTCTGCTATGACTTTCAAGGCCTCGAGGATTAATAAGCAAAAAAGCTGGTATGTGAGAAAATTTCATATTGAGCATGCAAGATATAATATCAACTTCTCTGTAGGTAAGCTTTATGCCTTTTAAAGAGGTTAGGTATTCTTTATATATTTTGAAAGGAAAAAAAATTTTATTAGTCATATCATTTATTCATTCTTTCAATTGAATGCTAGTAAAAGACTTGTGAATAGTAACAAGTATAAAATAATAATCAACAGGTTTATTGATTCCCATATGTATATTTATATAACCCATATGTATATATTGGGTATAGAACTTCTTTTTGTTTTTCCTACTATGTAAGAAAAAATAAAAAGGAGTTAAAAATGAAAATTATACAGGAACTGCATGGTGGAGGTAGTAGCGCGGGAAATTTCTTAGTGGAAGATGGTCAAGGCAGAGTAGTAGTTATGAAGTTTGCAAACTGGTCTGGTATAGGGTCAAATGGGATACCATGGTTAAAATCACAATTTGATAGGCTAAAAGAGTTAAAAGGTAGTTTAGATTATACGGATAAAAAGCTGGTTCCAGAGGTTTATGAATACGTAGAAGACGAGAATAGTGCTTACTATACTTTGCAATACTATGATAAGGGAGTACCTTTATCAACGTATCACCTGCATAATTTAGATAAAAATGAAGAAGATTTTTTAAATGATTTGTATGACTTGTTGTCACTTCTTTCAGAAAAATTTTACTCTCAGGAAAAGCTCTCTGTTCCAGATGGATATCTAGAAAGAGTGCATAAAGAAAGGCTAAATTATAGGTTGGGGCTTTTATATAAAAAAGAGGGAGAGGTTTATGAGAAACTGATTAAAAATAGGTCTATAAAGATAACAGGAAAAAACTATGAATTAGAAAGTTTGTTTTCTAGAATGTGGGCCTTGGAAAAAATTGTTATTAATGGTAAAGAGTATCAAAATACTAGAATTTTGTGGGATAAATTTAATAATATGGATTTGTTGAATCAGGTTAAACCAGCTTTTTTGCCAAGACTTGCTCATGGCGATGCTTTGCTTCGCAATTTTATGAAGCTGCCAAACGAGGAGTTAATTATTTTTGATGTCCGAGGTGTCAATCTGCCAGATAACTCTCCTGCACGAATAGATATTCCGTATGAGCTGGGAAAGCTGCTTCATGGTATTCTTCTTGAGGTCATTCGAAATGATTTATTCTCTTTAGAGATGGAAGAGGAGACAATGAACTTTCATTTAAACTATGATGCTGTACATAAAGGTGTGGCTAAGTTTATTCAGGTAAGAGAAAAAATGCCAGATTTATTTAAAAACCATCCTTCTATAAATAAAGTATTAAAAAATGAAGAAAATTGGTTTGGTAAAGCTATCTTTGCAGAAGCGACACATTTTTTGGCAGATGCCATAAATCGCTTGGAGAATGATCCAACGGGAAGACACACAATGGCCTATTACCTAATAGGAACTATTTTACTGAATGAGTATATGCAAAATTATAGCCAGAGAAAGCAGGGAGTATAGAAAATGGAGAAACACTGTAGAGATAAATTTTTATACTGGCGTCAAAGGGTATTTTTTTCAATTTTTATTAGTTGGGCGACTTTTCATTTTGTTAGAAAGTCTTTTTCAGCTGTCATACCATGGATGAAAGCAGACTTAGGTTTTTCTGTCGTGGAAATTGGTTTTTTAAGTACGGCTTTTTATGCTTTTTATTCTTTTAGCAAGCTGTTTTGTGGTTATATCTCTGATTCATCAAATGCCAGGTATATTCTTTCTGGTAATTTAATTGTCACAGGATTAATGAATATTGTCTTTGGTGCTTCTAGTTCTTTACCTATCATGATGATCTGCTTGGTTGTTAGTTCTATTGCTCAAGCTTTTTCTTGGCCAGCTTGTACAAAATTGCTCACTTTTTGGTGTTCTAATAAAGAAAGAGGCAAATGGTGGGGCTTGTGTGGTGTTGGTCAAAATCTAGGTGCAGGGCTAATTCCTGTTTTTGCGGGCGTTGTGGCAGTTTACTTAAGCTGGCGTTGGGCTATGTATTTATCAGGGGTCATTAGCCTTGTTATAGCAGGTGTTTTGGTATTTACAGTTCGCGACAAACCTTCTTCTGTAGGACTAGATCCTATTTTGCGCTCTCCCTCTGAAAAAGCTAATGAAAAGACTTGTGATAAAAAAAACTCTTTTCTAAGTGTTATGAAAAAGTATATTTTTACCAATGTTCCTTTTCTTATATTTTCTGCATCTGGTTTATTTCTTTATATTGTTCGGAGTGCTGTTAATGATTGGATGCCGTTATTTTTAATAGAATCACGAGGCTATGAAAATATGATTGTGGCAAACAGCACAATTTCGTGGTTTGAGATTGGAGGATTATTAGGAGGAGTGGTATCTTGTTGGGCCTCTGATGTGATTTTTAAGGCAGATAGGATAAGGACAAATATTTTCTTAGCTTCATTTTTATTTATCTGTGTGGGTGTTTTTTATTTTGTTCCCCCTAATCATATCATTATGGATAGCTTTTTTATGGGGGTTATAGGTTTTTTATTGTTTGGTTTTCAGGGAGTCTTTGGTTTAACAACTGCAGAAATGGTAAGCCACTCCTACGCGGGTACAGCAAATAGTTTTGGAGGTTTTGTTTGCAATATAGGCGCAGCTATATCAGGTCTTCCTCTTGCTGTTATAATAAAAGATTATGGGTGGGATACCTTTTTTGAGAGCATTATATTATGTAGCTTTCTGACATTAGTACTAGTAGTTCTGGCTCAGAAATTACTCTTTAGAGGAAAAAAGGTGCCTTATGCATAAGAGAGAGGGTGTTTAATAGGATATTAACTTATTTAGGGCGTAGTTTAAGTATTAATCGAACAAAAATTAAGTATATAGAGATTTTTTATAATAATATTTTGCTTTTTTATGTGCATTTTTCAAATATATTCAAAAAACTTTCTCATATTAAGGAAAGTTTTTATTAAGGATTGTAATATAATGCTTTACTATATTGAAAAAAGCAGTAAGAATAACAATCGCGTGGTACCTAGGTTGGTGCTATGCATTTAGAAAGGCAAAGCTCTTGACCTGAATAAGGTCAAGAGCGTCTTAATCTTCCCTTAGCTTAAAAATTCTTTTGATATAGAACATCAAAGAAGTAAATTATTTAGTCAAAAATTTGGTTTTATGCACCCAGGTAGTGCACAATTTTTTGCATTATTTTCTGAGTAGAAATAGCTTTTAAAAACGTAATGGTAGCATTGCATTTTTTGTATATATTTCTTCAAGAAAAAAAATATAAAAATAGTGTGAAAAATAGTTTGACAAAATAGGCCGCTATACTGTATACCCATGTTTGTCATCGCAACTTGTCGATGCAGCTCTTTGAAAAAGTAAAAGAAAAGTTCAACGTAAATAACCCAAGAAATTGTAAGATTTCACAGCGGACAAGAGTTTTTCTCTTGTGCGTGATTTATGAGAATCAAGCATTTTAAGGGCATTTGGTGGATGCCTTGGCACTAAGAGGCGATGAAGGACGTGGTAGACTGCGATAAGCTACGGGGAAATGTCAACATTTTTTGATCCGTAGATCTCCGAATGGGGAAACCCACCGCATTAGCGGTATCTTAATCTGAATACATAGGATTAAGAAGCGAACCTAGGGAACTGAAACATCTAAGTACCTAGAGGAAAAGAAATCAACCGAGATTCTGTTAGTAGTGGCGAGCGAACGCGGAATAGGCCAGTGATCATTTAATAATAACCGGAAGCATTTGGAAAAATGCACCATAGAGGGTGATAGTCCCGTATGGGTAAAAAGTTAGATGATCCTTGAGTAGGACGGGACACGTGATATCTTGTCTGAATATGGGGGGACCACCCTCCAAGCCTAAATACTACTTAGTGACCGATAGTGAACAAGTACCGTGAGGGAAAGGTGAAAAGAACCCCGATAAGGGGAGTGAAAGAGACCTGAAACCGAATGCCTACAATCAGTAGGAGCAGACAAGATCTGTGACTGCGTACCTTTTGTATAATGGGTCAGCGACTTTGTCTATGTAGCAAGCTTAAGCCGTTAGGTGTAGGCGCAGCGAAAGCGAGTCTTAATAGGGCGAGAAGTTACATGGATAAGACCCGAAACCGAGTGATCTAATCATGGGCAGGTTGAAGGTGCAGTAACATGCATTGGAGGACCGAACCCACGTCTGTTGCAATAGACGGGGATGACCTGTGGTTAGGGGTGAAAGGCTAATCAAACTCGGATATAGCTGGTTCTCCGCGAAAACTATTTAAGTAGTGCGTTTAGTGTCACCATCGGGGGTAGAGCACTGAATGGGCTAGGGGGGCGCGAGCCTTACCAAACCCAATCAAACTCCGAATACCGATGAGTGTAAGCTAAGCAGACAGACTATGGGTGCTAAGGTCCATAGTCGAGAGGGAAACAGCCCAGACCACCAATTAAGGTCCCCAAGTTATAGCTAAGTGGGAAAGGAGGTGAGAAGGCCAAGACAGCCAGGAGGTTGGCTTAGAAGCAGCCATCCTTTAAAGAAAGCGTAATAGCTCACTGGTCTAGTTAAGTCTTCTTGCGCCGAAAATGTATCGGGGCTAAAGCTATACACCGAAATTGTGGGCACTGTGTTTAGCACAGTGCGGTAGCGGAGCGTTCCGTAGGCCTGTGAAGGTGTTTCGTGAGAAATGCTGGAGGTATCGGAAGTGAGAATGCTGACATGAGTAACGTTAAACAGGGTGAGAAACCCTGTCGTCGAAAGTCCAAGGTTTCCTGCGCTAGGTTAATCCGCGCAGGGTTAGTCGGCCCCTAAGGCGAGGGCGAAAGCCGTAGTCGATGGGAATCAGGTTAATATTCCTGAACCTGTTGGAAGTGACGAAGGCCGTAAGTTGTATACAGTTATTGGATTCTGTATGCAGCGAAGGACTTCCAGGAAATAACTCCAACATAAGACCGTACCCCAAACCGCCACTGGTGGACGAGATGAATATTCTAAGACGCTTGAGAGAACTATGCTGAAGGAACTCGGCAAAATGCCTCTGTAACTTCGGAAGAAGGAGGACCTTTTTTTGGGCAACCAGAAAAAGGTGGCACAGAATAGGGGGTGGCGACTGTTTATCAAAAACACAGGACTCTGCTAAGTTGTAAGACGAAGTATAGGGTCTGACGCCTGCCCGGTGCCGGAAGGTTAAGAGGAGAAGTGCAAGCTTTGAATTGAAGCCCCGGTAAACGGCGGCCGTAACTATAACGGTCCTAAGGTAGCGAAATTCCTTGTCGGGTAAGTTCCGACCTGCACGAATGGCGTAACGACTGCCCCGCTGTCTCCAGCATAGACTCAGTGAAATTGAACTCTCCGTGAAGATGCGGAGTACCCGCGGTTAGACGGAAAGACCCCGTGCACCTTTACTATAGCTTTACAGTGGTGCTAGGGAGTAACTGTGTAGGATAGGTGGGAGCCTTTGAAGCATTGACGCTAGTTGGTGTGGAGGCATCCTTGAAATACCACCCTGTTGCTTCTTGGTATCTAACCACGAACCGTTATCCGGTTCTGGGACCCTGTATGGTGGGTAGTTTGACTGGGGCGGTCGCCTCCTAAAGAGTAACGGAGGCGTGCGAAGGTAGGCTCAAGTTGGTCGGAAATCAACTGTCGAGTGCAATGGCATAAGCCTGCCTGACTGCGAGACTGACAAGTCGAGCAGAGACGAAAGTCGGTCATAGTGATCCGGTGGTTCTGTGTGGAAGGGCCATCGCTCAACGGATAAAAGGTACGCCGGGGATAACAGGCTAATTCCCCCCAAGAGTTCAAATCGACGGGGGCGTTTGGCACCTCGATGTCGGCTCATCACATCCTGGGGCTGAAGCAGGTCCCAAGGGTATGGCTGTTCGCCATTTAAAGTGGTACGCGAGCTGGGTTCAGAACGTCGTGAGACAGTTCGGTCCCTATCTGCCGTGGGTGTTGAAGAATTGAGAGGACTTGTCCCTAGTACGAGAGGACCGGGATGAACGTACCTATGGTGTACCAGTTGTATCGCCAGATGCATCGCTGGGTAGCTAAGTGCGGAAGAGATAACCGCTGAAAGCATATAAGCGGGAAGCTTGCCTCAAAACTAATTCTTCCTACGAGAGTCGTGGAAGACCACCACGTTGATAGGCTGGGTGTGGAAGTGTGGTAACACATGAAGCTAACCAGTACTAATAACTCCATTGGCTTGATTCTCATAAATTGCGCATAAGAGAAAAACTCTATGTGAGAAAACGTTAACTTTTCTTTTAAGTAAAGAACCTGATGACTTGGTGATTATGGCAAAGATGAAACACCTGATCCCATCTCGAACTCAGAAGTGAAAAACTTTTGCGCCGATGGTACTATGTCTTAAGGCATGGGAGAGTAGGTCGTTGCCAAGTCTTTAGGTTCTTTATTTTTCTTTTTCATTCAAAGCCACTCTTTTTTTAAAGGGTGGCTTTTTTTATGAAATAAAACGTACAATAGAACATTTATTGCAAGCTAGTAAAAAATTGTATATAAGTTTTATTAATTTTACAAAATGGTTTTATAGATATTAATTTTAAACAAAAAAGGTTTTTTTTATGTCTAGCGCACTTTTTCCAGAAATAGCCCCTTATAATACAGGTTTTATAAAAGTAGATGATTTGCATACAATTTACTATGAAGAGTCAGGTAACCCGCAAGGTATACCTGTGCTTTTTGTTCATGGTGGTCCAGGTATACCACCATCCGGATCTGCTCGGCAATTTTTTGACCCAAAAACATATCGTATTATTGTTTTTCATCAAAGGGGGTGTGGAAAATCAACACCTCATGCAGAAATAAGAAAAAACACAACACCGTTACTTATATCAGATATTGAAAAAATAAGAAAAACCTTACAAGTTGAAAGATGGCATTTATTTGGTGGATCTTGGGGGTCTACTTTATCTCTGGCTTATGCTGAAGAATTTCCAGAGCAGTGTTTAAGTCTTGTGTTAAGAGGTATATTTCTCTGTAGAGAAGAAGAAATAAAGTGGTTTTATGAAGAATCTTATATTATTTACCCAGATTACTTTTCAGACTACGAAGCTGTTCTAACAGAGGCAGAGAGAAAAAATCGTGTGCAGGCATTTGGGAAACTTTTAAATAATCCAGATCCTTCTATTCATATGCCCGCTGCTATTTCCTGGGTGACATATGAAGCTAGATGTTCAAATCTACTTTATGATGAGAGTTCTGTTAAACATGTTCAACAAGAATCTATAGCACTACCTATGGCCCGTATAGAGAATCATTATTTTCAAAATAATATTTTTCTACCAACCAACTACTTATTAGAGAATGCTAGTCGTTTGAAAAATATACCTATTTTTATAGTTCATGGTCGCTACGACATAGTTTGTCCATTGAAAAATGCTTTTGATTTGAAAGCTGTAGCACCTCATGCGCATTTAAATGTAGTTCCAGATGGAGCTCATTCACCATTTGAAAATAGCATGGCAAAAACTTTAGTAGGATGTACTGAGAAGGTAAAGAATATCTCTCAATAGTAAATATTTAGAGCAGAAAACGTTTTGATAACGAGAAGGTTTAGTTGTCCGAGTTTTCTGGATCTATCCACCCTATATTATTATCCTCTCGGCGGTAAACAGTATTAATTTTTCCATGCTTAGCATTTTTAAAAATAATAACTGGCATATTAGATAAGTCCAAACGCATAACAGCTTCACTTACCGATAGGGTTGGAATTTCTGTCTCCATTTCTGCTACAATAGTGGGAGCAGCTTTTTGATTTACTTCATCGGTGTTGCTGGGCTTTAGGACGTACATAGAAGCTTTTAAATGTTCTATTTTTTCTGAACGGGAATGATGATCTTTTAATCTATTTTTATAGCGTCTTAATTGGTTTGTGAGTTTCTCTAGAGCTTTATTAAAAGCTGCGTAGGGTTCTGATGCTTGTGCAGAGCCACAAAGATCAATTCCCCTGCCGGCATGTACATGTATGTCTGCAATAAGTACATGGTGTCCATTTTTTGTTAAAGTGACATGTCCCTCTAGAGCATGGGGGAAAAGCTTATCTACACTATGGGAGAGATGTTCTTCTATATAAGAAATAAAAACTTGGCCAATTTCTATTTTTTTTCCTGTTACAGAAATTCTCATATCTTTCTCCTATATTTTTTATCACCACAGAGGTATAAGAAAAGCATCATATATACCCAAAATTAATGATAACACCTAGGGTGTTTTTTATCAAAAAATATTATCAATATTTTTAGACTATTGGCTTTTTAAAATAGAAATAGATGAATGAGTAGTTGCTTATAACTTAAAATCATCCCCTAGATAAACTCGGCGGACTTCTGGAGTGTTAATTATATGGCTAGGTGTTCCATGAGCAAGTATAGAACCATCATTTAAAATATAAGCGCGATCAACTATATCCAGAGTTTCTCTTACGTTATGATCTGTAATAAGAACGCCAATATTTCTATCTTTTAGGCTAAAAATGAGATTTCTTATATCTTGTATAGCAACGGGATCAATACCAGCCAGAGGTTCATCCAAAAGAATAAAATGTGGTTGAGCTGCCAATGCTCGCGCTATTTCTACACGACGTCTCTCGCCTCCAGAGAGCGTTATACCCAAGGCATGTCTTAAGTGGCTTATAGAAAAATCGCATAATAATTTTTCCAGGTGTTCTTGCCGATCTTCTACATCACCGAAAGTTATTTCTAAAATAGAATTAATATTTTGCTCAACTGTTAAGCCTCTAAAGATAGAGGCTTCTTGTGGTAGGTAACCAATACCCAGTCGTGCTCTGGCAAACATGGGAAACGTAGTTATATTAGTACTATCAAGCTCTATAGTACCATAATCAGGGCTAATCAAACCCGTCATTATATAAAAACTGGTTGTTTTTCCTGCACCATTTGGGCCCAATAGCCCAACAATTTCACCACATTGTAGTTCAAATGATACATTTCGTACAACAGGACGGTTATTATAGGACTTTCCAATATTACAAGCCTTTAGGACAGAGGAAGAGAGCATTATTAGTTTTCTTTCATTATTTTCAATATTTATATAAAATATGTACTTAATCAAGATGCAGGTGTTGATAGAAGCATATGTACTTTCTTTTTTTGTTGTGTTTTTATTTGATTTTTTTTGTTTGCAAAAACTTTAGAAATACCTGTTTCTAGATCCATATGAGCATAACTACCTGTTAATTTTTTTCCATTATCTAGCAAAATAACATCATCAAATAGCTCTATTGACTGGTCTTGAGATTTATAAATAGCTGTTCTTCCTAGGGCTTTTTGTGATCCCCTAATAATAGTAACTCCACCGAAGCTTTGCATTTTCTTTATTTTTTGTGTTTCTTCAAAAAAATAGGTGACGATTTTAGGCGCGAGCATTACGTAGTTATCTTTTATATTTTTTAGATGAACATTGCCCAAAGCTGTAGATTTTTTTGCTTGCACATCATAGGTTAGAGATGTGTAGCACTTCAAATTAATCTGAGGTGTTGTTAATAAAATAGGTTTGTTTTTCTCAAGTGTAGTGGCAACAAGTCTTTTTAGATTTGATGTTTTGGAAGGTAAAGGAGTAGCAGTGCTGTCGTGCTGTGGAGCTTCTTGTTTTTCAAAAAAGGCGATAAGTTTATCTGAAAGCAGTTTTTGATCATCTTGTGTAGATATAACATCACCTTCTGCTATTGCCTTATTTTCTCTTTGCATGAGGGTCATCTGGTTGGCTACAATTTTTGCAGGAGATGCAAAAGAAACAACGGCTTCTATATTTATTATTAGTGAAAAAATGATGAAACTAAATTTACTACCGGTCATTATGTGCTTCTTTTTCGTATAAGATGAGCGTAGGTCTGTCTATCTGTTCGCCTTGCTGGAAGCAAAAAATATTTCCTTCATCATTTATTTGGAATTCTCCTGCAGTTATTTGTTTGTCAGGTGATATCCCTATTATTGGTTCTTTTCCATAGCCCTCTTTTATTTTTGTATCAAAGTGTAGAGAGTTTGTTATAAAAGTTAGGTCTTCTTTTTTTAAAGTTACATCTCCTTGCAGATAAAGCTCTTTTGTAGAGTCCTGTAATTTCCCTTCTTGAGAGTCTATTATTACAGGAGAGGTTGCATCTTTGAAAGACTTGCAGTGAGGCTTTTTTAGAAAGAAATGGTCGCTGTCTAACTTGTATGAGGTTGCAGCTTGAATGATAAAGGGTTTTTTGTCTTTATCATAGCTAAAGTACTCGGGGTTTATAATGCGTTTTTCTAATACTTCACGTTTTGTAGGTATAGAGATAAAAGAGTCATTTGTCTCTTTTTTTATGAATACATCTTTGAGCCATATGAAATATAAGAAAAATAAGAAACCTAAAAGAAAGAGACAAAGCAGTGTATATTTTAGATAGGAGAAATACTTACTATGCGTTTGAATTTTTTTCAAACGTTCTTTGGAAGATAGGTATTTTTTTCCTTGATCCATTAACGAAATCCTGCACGTAGACAGTCATGAATATGTAGAAGCCCTATAGGCTTATTATTTTTAGTAACAAATAAACTAGTAATACTAAGATTATTCATTGTTCCAACAGCTTCTGCTAAAAGGGCATTTGAGCCTATGACCTTTGGCTCAGTGGTCATTAATTCTTTAGCGTTAGTAGATGGTTGAATTTCATCGGTTAGCATTTTTCTGCGAAGGTCTCCGTCTGTTATAATGCCTAGTATTTCTTTGTTTTTATTAACAACACCGGTGCACCCAAAATTTTTTTCGGAAATCTCTTCTATTATCTCTTTTAGGGTTGCCGTCTCTAGGACTACAGGAACAGAGGGAAGAGCGTGCATAAAATCGCATACACGAAGCAAGTCTCTGCCTAAATTACCACCAGGGTGTAATTTTTGAAAGTTTTCAGCTGAGAATTGTTTCTTTTTTAGCAAACAAACAGCAAGTGCATCGCCAAGAGCCATCATCATTGTTGTCGAAGTTGTTGGAGCTAAGCCATTGGGGCATGCTTCGGGGGTATTGGGAAGAATAATTTCCTCTGTTGCAATTTCCGTTAGTATCGATCCTGCTTGTCGAGTTAGAGCAATTAAAGGGATGCTCAAACGACGAGTATACTCTAACAAGTCGTGTAGTTCCTTAGTGTTGCCGGAGTTTGATAGAGCGACAACCGCATCATTTTTGGTAATTAAACCAAGGTCTCCGTGGCTTGCCTCTCCCGGGTGTATAAAGATAGCAGGTGCTCCTGTAGAGGAAAGAGTAGAGGCAATTTTTCTTGCTATAATACCGCTTTTCCCCATGCCTGTTAAAATGATATGGCCAGTGATGGAGCTGAGAATTTCCACAGATTTTATAAAAGGAGTACCAAGGCTTTTTTCCAAAGCTTTTAGCCCACTTGCTTCTTGTGAGAGCACTAGGCGAGCAAGGGATAATGTATCCGTTGATTCAGTTGTTGTATTGTGTTTTTTGTACATAGGGTCTGCATAGTTAGTGTTGAAAAATAAAGTCATCGGTCCATCCTAGTAAGTGCATGTGAGCTTTTGTAGGAAGAAATTGGAAACAAGAGGTTGCTATATCTTCACGCTGGGTTTCTCTCAGGAGGCTTACTAAGATGCTTTTTAAAGCATGCAGGTGTATAACATCTTGTGCTGCATAATTTTTTTGAGAATCGGAAAGTACAGGAGCTCCCCAATTGGATGTTTGCTCTTGTTTTGCTAAACGAATGGACAAGAGGTTCTCACACAGGTCTTTCAACCCATGTTTTTGTGTATATGTTCGAGCTATTTTAGAGGCTATTTTTGTACAAAAAACATTTTTTATAAGAGCGCCTGTATAGTGCTTTAGAACGGCTATATCAAAGAGTCCAAAATGAAATATTTTTTCAATAGACGGATTTTCTAAAAGTTTCTTTAGATTAGTCGCTTTTTTATAGTTAGCACTATTTTTAAAGTGTATAAGATACACCCTACCCTGACTATCTGCTATTTGTACTAAGCAGAGTCTATCGCGTATAGGATTCAAACCTAGTGTTTCTGTATCAATTGCAACTGAGTTATCGAATTTCAGGTTATCAGGCAGATCATTTTCATAAAAGTGTACAGAGGACATTTATTTGTAACCAATATGTATAATTGTATAATATTTTTAGGCAATAAGATGTGTACAACTATATACAAAAACTACTAAAAATCCTAGAAAAAAAGTAAGAGGTAGATATCTATTCTATGGCTTAAATTTGGTGAACAATATTTGTGACAATGCCCAAGATGCAGAATTTTACATTTTCAGTTATTTCAAGGGGAGGGATACCTTTATTATTGGTTAGAAGATATTCTTTTTTTTCCTTTTTTATATAATGCCGTATGGCTATTTCTTCATCAATCAATACTGCAACAATACTATCAGGTTTAGCTGCATTATTTCTATAAACTATAGCAAGATCACCGGTTTTTATTCCTGCATCAAGCATTAAATCATCTGTTATTTTTACAAAAAAAGTAGAGGAAGGCTCTTTTATCAAAAACGTATTGAGGTTCATTTTTTTTTTATTTTCAATAATGTTTTTTGAATAAATCGGAATATCAAAGGGGGTTTCTGGATTTTTTATGAAGTGAAGAATTTGTGGGATCATGCGTTCAGGTACCCGCAAGGGTTTTGTTTTTTCTCCAAACTTGCCAAGTCCTTTAGGTCTGCCAGCGCCGCGCCTTACACCACCACGAGTCATAGTCACCTCTAATTGATTATTTTTAAAATATCAGATAAAAACATAAAGGCAAAATAGTATATTCTAGTATTTATGTCAATTGTTTAAATAAAAAGAGAGATTTTACTTTAATGTATACTATAAAATGCTAATTTAATACTTTTTGTATCTTTAGTGCGAGGTATGTAGAGTAAAGACTGTTATACAAGGAGTTTAAATATAACAATAGAATATGGCGTGTATAACTATCTACTTATATTTGTAAATGTTTTATAGTGAGTAATAAACTTTTTAGTAGTGTTTGTTTATTATTTAAATTTATAAATAAAGATTTTTTTTTCAGCGCATGCAGTTTTTAAGTTGCTTGCCGGGATAGACAAAGGATTAAAAGGAGGGAAAGCTATCTTGGAAATAGGAAGTATTAGTGAAAATAGCTGTTGAAAGAGCAGCAGGATAAAAAGATATACAAAATCAATTTCTAATAAACTAATTACCTTGTAAGGAGTTGGGTGTTCAAGATTGAAAAGTTTTGAGCTAAGTTAAAGTGTAAAAGAATAGCTATTCTATCTTAATAATAGGCGAAGAGGGAATCTAATTTTTTCCAGGTTTTTCACTAAAAAATTTAAGTTTATTAGTTTCTGCTTTCCATTTCTCTGCATCTGGAGGAGGTGTTATCATGACTGTTAAACGGGGCCAAAGGTTTGCATATTTTTGATTGAATTCGACCCAAAATTCCATGTTATCTTCACTATCTGATTGTATAGCTTTAGCTGGGCACTCTGGCTCACAAACACCACAGTCTATACATTCTTCAGGGTTTATAACGAGCATGTTCTCGCCCTCATAAAAGCAATCTACAGGACAAACCTCGACACAGTCTGTATATTTACACTTAATGCAGGAATCCGTTACAATGTAGGTCATATATAAGATTTGTAATATTGTTTAATAAAAGAGAGGTATTTTTCCAGTTTACTGTGGCAGCAGTAACTTTTCTTTCAGCAGGTTTTGTAGTTCTCCCGATTGGAACATTTCTCGTACAATATCACAGCCACCAATAAACTCTCCTTTAATGTAGAGCTGAGGAATTGTGGGCCATTTTGAATATTCTTTTATCCCTTCACGAAGTTCAGGTGTCATCATAACATTTATATCAGAAAATTCTACGTTTAGGTGCTCTAAGATATTGACTACAAGTTGAGAGAAGCCACATGCGGGAAACTTTGCAGATCCTTTCATAAACAAGACAATATCATTGTCTTTTATAGATTTTTCTATTTCTTTAAAAAGAGGAGTGTCGTGCATAATTTTTTCCATTTAGTTTGATGGTTGTTACGGGGATATCAGTTCTAAGTATTTTTCATGCCTTTATGAATATTAAGTCTTTTAACAATTATTTCGTGTAATTTAAGCAGGTTTTGGTTAGATGGTTTTTTTCGAAACTCAGACTTATAGTAGTCGTTTATAGGGTATGTCATGTCATTTTCTATATCAATTACAGAAAATGTTTCAGGAGAAAACTGACAAGAAACTAAAAGTTCTGAATCTTCATCGTAGTCTTTATAGATTCGCCCGAAACTTATTTTAAAGTCAACTAGCTGAAAGTTGGTAGCGTGGAACAGTCCATTTAAATAGTCATTTGTTCTTAAACTTATTTTTTTTATATTTTTTAGCTCTTCATTGTTTGCCCAGTTAAGGCTTTTTATAGTTTCAGAGCCAATAAATGATGAGCCATCGTTCAGAGTAGAGAACTCAACTATGGGCGCAGATAGAGGAAAGCTTGTATCTATATTTAAGCTTTTAGCTCGCAAAGGGTTTATTATGTTGCGAACTATTACGGAGAAGGGGAGTGAGAGAGAATCCAGCATGAGTTGCTCACGCATATTGATTGTTGAGAGGTAAGAAGTAGGCAGTCCAATATTTGCTATACCCTCGTGGATAAAGCTAGAGATGAGGTTACTTAGAACTCCTTTTCCAGGGATTGTGCGTGTTTTTTTGGAAAGAATAATATCATCTTTGAAATAATGTAAGATAGTACCAGGTTCTGGTCCTTCATATAGGGTGGTATGCGTATTTGTGAACAAGGCTTTTCTCTTCGGTTTTACAACCATAAGTTTCTCCATTTAATAGCAGTTTTTTTCCATATAAAGAGCAAGTTATTTGCCTGTTGATCCAAATCCACCAGCACTTCGAGAGGTGTCTGGCAGTGTCTCTACAATTGAGAGTTTTGTTGACATAGGCACTTGGGCAATAATCATTTGTGCTGCACGCATTCCGCGTGTAACAAGAAAATCTTCATTTCCAAGGTTGATAAGTAGAATACAAATTTCTCCACGGTAATCAGCATCTATTGTTCCGGGGGTATTGAGAACGGTGACACCATGCCTATATGCCAGACCAGATCTAGGTCTAATTTGGGCTTCATAGCCTTCGGGGATTAATAGAGAAAAACCACAAGGGATAAGAGCTCTTTCACCAGGTTTTATAAGGATATCATCTTTTATGGCTGCATAAAGGTCAAAGCCAGAACTATAAGGTGTTTGTCGTTTTGGTATAGGAAGGTCCGTACCATTTTCTAGTTTTTTTACCAGGATATTTACCATGACTAAATCCTTTAATCGTTATGGTTTAGAGTGTGGAATAAAAACTTCTATTAAACCTATGTTGAAGGGCAAAATCTAAAGGGGCATAGGTATCTAAAGGTTTTTTAAGATCTAAAAGAGAAGTTACAGCAAAGTTTTCTAGACCGCAAGGAATAATAGAGTCAAATGCGTTCAAGTCTGGAGAGACATTTATTGCTATGCCATGGTAGCTAATACCTTGACGTACGCGAAGTCCAATGGCTGCTATTTTTTTTTCTGGTGATGTTGGGTCATAATCTTTATTTTTATCTTTTACATAAGGTCGGTTGCTTTCTACCCACAGCCCTACTCTGCCTTTTCTTTGTTGTGCCCAGATGCCCAGGTCCGCTAAAGATTCTATTATCCAACATTCTACCTTATGGACAAAATTACTTATATCAATTTTTCCTGTTTGCCTGAAATATTCCTTAAGGTTTAACATAATGTATACTACACGTTGACCGGGGCCATGATATGTTGTTTTACCACCACGATTCGTCTTATAAATAGGAATGTGAGAGGACTTAATAATATCTGCTCTGGAGCCGGTTGTGCCCAGCGTGTAAACAGGCGTATGTTCTAGCAGCCAAACTAGTTCTTTTGCTTTTTTTCCAGCAATGGCATCAACGCGCTTCTCCATTTCCTGCAAAGCTAGCTCATAGGTTACAGGTTTATGAGAGGTTTTCCATTCGACAAACTGAGACATAGCTGCATCATATATAAGCGCAAGGGAAGAAGTCAAGCTTCATGTAAATGTAAAAGGAGGCTATGCTGGTTTTTTATCTGTGTTCTTTTTGTTATAACAAGAGCCTATATTTTGTTTCATTACTTTTAGGAGTCCCTGTATTGTTCCGCCATTTTTTTGTATAATAGCCGCATACTCACTTCTTTGTGCCACACTTAAGCTAACACCTTCAACAATGACATCATATATTTTATAGGTTGTGGGAGAAGTGGCAGGTTTGCTTTTGAAAACTAGCCACTTAATGTTAATTGGCGGTGCTTTTTCTCGAACAACTTGAGAAACAACCCATATACCACCTCGTTTGTTTTCAATCGTTCGTAGAGTTTGAAAGGCTTTCTCATTATATTGATTTAGGTAGCCAGAGTAAATTTTTGAAACGTGTTCTATAAAGAGTTTTTGATACTCTTTTCGCTCTTCTGGCGTAGCACGCTTGTTGTAGCGTCCCAGCACAAATTTAGAGACAGCTGCCACATCAAAGTTTTGTTTAAATAATGCTTTGAATTTTTCATGTTTTTCTGCATCTGTTGAGTTTGGTGAAGTTAGGGAGATAATGGCTATTTTTGCTAGTTGGTTGATAAAATCTTTTTCTGACTTTGCCAGTACTATATTTTTGTGTGTTGTTTGAGTAAGGGTTGTTTCAGATTTTCCCACCAAGGGATATATTCCAGAAAATAGAAATAAAGTAAAAAAAAATAAGTTTTGTTTTTTCATTTTTAATCCTTAAATATTATAAATTATAACAAAGCATTAGTTATTCTGGCAAAGGTGTATCATCAAAATTTTCAATATCTTGATCTTGCATTTTTGTTAATTGATTTTGGAGGTAGAGGCTGCGCACAGAAGAGTAGTAGTCCATAGAACTGTCTTCTAAGTGTACAATTTCATGATAGTTTCTTGCATAGGCGTCGATGGAGTCAACCGCCCAAATATAATAGGAAGTTGTTGGATCTTGATATTGGGCTGTTGCTATGGTCATGGGGTCCAAAAAGTAGTCAGCTGATAGGCCCAGGACACCACGAAAGGATGATGGTCCTAAAACAGGTAAGACCAGATAAGGGCCTGTTTCTATACCCCATGAACGAAGGGCGTCGCTAAAACCCCTACTATTTGCTTTAAAGCCTAGTTCTGCAGCTATGTCAAAAAGACCAAGAAGTCCGAAAATGCTGTTGATGACAAAGCGGGCAGTGTCAGTTCCAAGCTGGTCCATATCAAATTGGAGGATATCTGACAAAATTGTCAAAGGGGTTGTTAGATTGAACAAGAAGTCATGAATACGGTCTTGTAAATAACCTGGCACAACATTTTTGTATATGTAAGCAGTAGGACGAAAAAACACAGCATCTAAAAACATGTTAAATTCAAACATGATTTTATTAAAGCCTTCCAGTGGATCTAGTTTAGAGTAAAGGTCTTCAGGTATTTGCTCTGTTGTTTGTGTGGCAGGAATGTTCGCATAAAAGTCAGATGGATGCTGGGTGGCCACGACAGGTGATAAAAACCATAGAAAAAAAAATTGCAAGAAGAAGAGTGTATACAGATTTTTTTTTGTTAACATTATATTCTTTCCTAGTAACTGATTGTATAATAGTAAATATTTTATAGTCATACAATATCCTATTGGAGACAAATTTTTTTGTTGATAAAATTGATAAAATTGTCAACTGTATACTGTATATACAAAATGGAGAGATTATGACTCAAATTTTAGAGTTTGAAAAACCTATTGTGGAGCTTGAAAATAAAATAGAAGAGTTGCGCAGCTTGTCAAGTACTGGCGATATAAATATTGCAGAGGAAATACAGCGCCTGGAGAAAAAATTAGCAAAACTTTTAGCAAGTATTTACTCTAAGCTGACACCTTGGCAGAAGGTTCTTGTTGCTCGCCATGTAGATCGTCCCCATTGTCTAAATTATATAGATGCTTTGTTTGAAGATTTTATGCCCTTAGCAGGAGACAGGAATTTTGGTGAAGATAGGGCAATAGTAGGTGGAATAGGACGATTTAGAGGGACTTCTGTGATGGTTGTTGGTCAAGAAAAAGGCCACGATATGGAAACGCGTTTAAAGCATAATTTTGGCATGCCTAAACCCGAAGGCTATAGAAAAGCATGTCGACTCATGCAGTTAGCAGAAAAATATGCTATGCCTGTTATAACGTTTATTGATACTTCTGGTGCTTATGCTGGGCTAGAAGCAGAGGAAAGGGGGCAAGCAGAAGCAATAGCTCGTTCTATAAATACCAGTTTGAACCTAACGGTGCCTATTATTTCTGTTGTGATAGGGGAAGGTGGTTCTGGCGGTGCTATTGCTTTGGCCACAGCCAATGAAGTATATATGTTGGAGCATTCAATTTATTCGGTAATCTCTCCTGAGGGCTGTGCAGCTATTTTATGGAGGAGTTCCGATAAGAAAGAGATTGCAGCGCAGGCTCAAAAACTTACGGCGCAGGATCTTTATAAATTAGGGGTTATAGAAGGTGTGATTCTGGAGCCTCTAGGTGGTGCTCACCGTCAATCGGAATTTGTTTTTGATGGTGTGGGTAAAACGATAGAGAAAAGTTTAAGAAAGTTTGGAAAAATGGTACCTGAAAAAATAAAGGAACAACGGGAAGAGAGGTTTTTAAATATAGGGAGTAGACAGCTTTAGAACTTTCGCTTGCAAAACTAGTGAAAGTTGTGTAAACCTGCCAGGTATAAATATGAATATGTGTAGTTGTCGGTTGTGGAGATGACATGGAAAATCCAATTAAATTCGGACAAGAAGTTCTTAAAGAGCTAAGAAAAGTGACTTGGCCAACCCGTAAAGAAACAAAAGTAACAACAATTATGGTATTAGTTATGGTTGCTGTTGCTTCAATTTTCTTCTTATTGGTTGATCGTATTGTTGCTAGTATTGTGAAAGTTCTTTTGGGGTGGGTTTAAGATAATGAATGAGAATAAGACATCTGCAAAAAATAAACATCGCTGGTATATTATCCATGCTCATTCTGGATCAGAGAAAAGAGTGGCAAGCACTATATCTGAAAAGGCAGAGAAGAAAGATTTCTCAGAACAGATATCTGAGATAGTTGTTCCTTCTGAGAGTGTGTTGGAAGTGCGTCGTGGAGCTAAAGTCCAAGTGGAGCGCAATCTTTTCCCGGGTTACGTTCTTATTTGCATGGATTTAGATGACGACCTTTGGCATTTGATTCGCCAGATTCCCAAAGTGAGTGGCTTCTTGGGGGCAAAAAGAGGTCGGCCAACGCCTCTGCCAAAAATGGAAGCTGATCGTATATTACAGCAGCTCCAGGAAGGTTTTGAAAAACCTAAATCTCAACTTAGTTTTGAAACAGGGGAGCATGTTCGTGTATGTGATGGTCCTTTTGCTTCTTTTTCTGGTGTTGTTGAAGAGGTGGATGAAGAAAAGGCTCGTTTGAAAGTTTTGGTGACTATCTTTGGAAGGGCTACACCTGTGGATTTGGACTTTGTTCAGGTGGAAAAGATAGATTAATTAAGAGCCCCAAACAATTTGTGGAAAACCAAGCCATGGTTGCACCACATCTCCATTGAATTAAAATTAGGAGTTTATTATGGCAAAAAAAATTGCTGGTTATATAAAACTACAAATTCCGGCTGGAAAAGCAAATCCTTCTCCTCCTGTTGGTCCTGCCTTGGGTCAAAGAGGTTTGAATATTATGGAGTTTTGCAAAGCTTTTAATGCAGCTACCCAGGGTATGGAGGCCGGAATGCCTGTGCCTGTAATTATTACAGCTTTTCAGGATCGTACTTTTGCTTTTGAAACAAAGACTCCTCCTGCTTCTTTTCTTCTTCTTAAGGCCGCAAAGTTAAAAAAAGGTTCTCAAACACCAGGCGATGCAAGGCCGGTTGGGAAGGTAACAATGGAACAGGTACGTGAAATAGCTGAGATGAAGATGAAAGATCTGAGTGCTCATGATATAGATGCAGCATGTGAGATTATAAAGGGTTCAGCTCGTTCTATAAATATAGAAGTTGTGGAGTAGTAGAATGGCAAAATATGGAAAAAGACTTAGAAACGTTTACGAGAAAATAGAGGCTGGAAAAGAGTACTCTGTTCAAGAAGCTTTGAATATTATAAAAGAAAATTCTAGCAAAACTTTTGATGAAACTCTCGATATCGCTGTTAACTTGAATATTGATGTTAGGAAAGCGGAGCAAAATGTGCGTGGCATGGTTCAGTTGCCAAATGGAACAGGGAAGAAGATGTCTGTTGCCGTTTTTGCCCGTGGTCCTAAAGCTCAAGAGGCTAAAGATGCTGGTGCTGATATTGTGGGAGCGGAAGATTTAATGGAAGCTATTCAGGGTGGTGATATTAATTTTGATCGTTGTATAGCTACGCCTGATATGATGGGTATAGTTGGCAGACTGGGAAAAGTTTTGGGGCCGAAAGGTTTAATGCCTAATCCAAAACTGGGAACAGTTACGATGGATGTAGCAAAGGCGGTTGCTGCTGCTAAAGGTGGAGAGGTCGAGTTTCGTGCTGAAAAAGCTGGCGTTGTGCACGGAGGGGTAGGAAAGTTGAGTTTTTCCGTAGAAAAATTAGCAGAAAACGTTCAAGCATTTGTTGGTGCTCTAGAAAAGGTGCGTCCTTCTGGTGTAAAAGGGGCTTATATTAAAAAAGTTTCTTTGAGCTCCACGATGGGGGTTGGCCTGACTTTAGATATGAAGAGTTAAAATTAACTATTGCAAGTATCTATAATACCTGGTACAGGTTTTATATCTTTCAAATCAAAGACCTCAGGAGGGTTGCCTTAATAAACCTGAGTAGATAGGTAGATTCTTTAAAGTAATGTCTGCTTCTGGTCTTGGGTTTAAAAAAATATAGGAGAAGCGGCGTGAAGCGTTCTGAAAAAGAAGTATATGTAGCCCAATTAAGAGAAAGCCTTGATGATAAAGAAATAGTTGTTGTGGCCCGTCAGGGCGGTCTGGCCGTTTCGGATATCACTAGTTTACGTGTTAAGATGCGTCAGGGCGGTGGTGCGGTAAAAGTTTTAAAAAATAAACTGGCGAAAAGAGCTTTTGCTGGATCAAAATTTGAGACCATCTCTGAGCATTTTACAGGTCCTGTTATTATAGGGAGTTCTAGTGATACTATAGCAGCAGCAAAGGTGTTTGTTGATTTTGCGGAAGAGAATGAAAAATTAGAGGTTATAGCAGGGAATTTAGATGGTAAGACTCTAACAAAACAAAATGTAGAGTCGTTAGCTAAATTGCCATCTATGGACGAGCTGCGTGGTAAAATCGTTGGTGTTCTTGTGGCGCCTGCATCAAGGATTGCTCGAGTTCTGCAAGCACCTGGGACGCAAGTTGCTCGTGTCTTGGGGGCGCATGTGGAAAAATCAAAAAATTAATTGAGTTAAGTAAGGAGTATATTTATTATGGCTGATCTTGAAAAAATCGTTAAAGAGTTGTCAAATCTAACAGTTTTAGAGGCTGCAGAGCTTAGCAAGCTGCTAGAGGAGAAGTGGGGTGTTACTGCTGCTGCTCCTGTTGCTGTTGCAGCTGCAACAGCAGATGCGGGTGCTTCTGCTGAGGCAAAGTCAGAATTTGATGTGGTGTTGTCTGATGTTGGTGCCAATAAGATTAATGTTATTAAGGAAGTGCGTGGAATTACAGGGCTTGGGCTAAAAGAAGCGAAAGACCTTGTTGAGTCTGCTCCAAAACCTGTTAAAGAAGGTGTGGCAAAAGAGGAAGCTGAGGAAATAAAGTCTAAGCTGGAAGCTGCAGGTGCAAAAGTAGAAGTTAAATAGCTTTGAGCATGAATGGATGAGGTATAGATTTAAAAGACGTACATGGTTGTAGGCGCTTTTCTTAAGGGGCGGGAGTGGTTTAGTGCTCCTACCCCTTCTGGTTATCTTGTCCGATTTTTTTTTGCTGGTTGAACTCAATATATAAAGGGACTCCATAGTATGTCTAAGTCTTTTACAGAGCGTAAGCGTATTCGTCGTAATTTTGGTGTTATAGAAGCGGCTGCAGCTATGCCAAACTTAATTGCTGTGCAGCGCCGATCTTATGATAATTTTTTGCAGAAAAATGTCGATCAGAAGGAGCGTAAAAACATAGGACTGCAGTCGGTGTTGCAGTTTGTTTTTCCTATTGAGGATTTCTCTGGAAGCAGATGTTGTTTGGAGTTTGTTAGCTATGACTTGGGGGACCCTAAGTACAGTATAGAAGAGTGTCAACAAAGAGATATGACATATGCTGCGCCCTTAAAAGCTACGTTGCGTTTGATTGTGTGGGATGTTGATGAAGAGGCGGAAACTCGATCTATAAGAGACATCAGGGAACAGGATGTATATCTGGGGGATATTCCTCTTATGACGCCGAATGGTACGTTTGTAATTAATGGTACAGAACGCGTTGTTGTTTCTCAAATGCACAGATCTCCGGGTGTGTTTTTTGATCATGATAATGGAAAAACACACTCTTCTGGAAAATATCTGTTTAATGTACGCGTTATACCATATAGAGGCTCATGGCTGGATTTTGAGTTTGATGGTAAAGATTTTGTTAATGTTCGTATTGATAGGCGGCGTAAGCTTTTAGCTACAACATTTTTGAAGGCCTTGGATAGCAAAGAAGCGGAAAAGCAGAGAGAAAAAGCTGAAAAAGAGGGTGTAAACTTTATGCCTGAAGAAGCCTCAGGTATGAGCAATCAAGAAATTTTGAGTACTTTTTATAGCTCAATAACTTGTTCTTTAGTAAAAAAAGGTTGGAAGATTCCTTTTTCTTTAGATATATGGAAAGGTATCAAGCCTACCAAGGGGCTTGTTGATGCTAGCACAGGAGAGGAGGTGTCGGCTGCTGGAAGGAGTTTAACGCCGAGGGCAATTAAACGTTTGCAAGAGAAGGGCGTTGAGTCTATTTTGGTAGGAGATGAGTGGATTTCTGGTAAATATCTAGCTCAAGATCTTATTGATAGTTCTACAGGCGAAGTGCTTGCTGAGGCAGGAGGTGAGATTAATGAGGCGCTGTTGTCAGATATTCGTGAAAAAGCGTTTAAAAATATAGATATCCTTCATATTGGTGCTAATACTGTGGGGCCGTATATTAGAAACACCCTAGCTGCTGATAAAAATTCAACCCGTGAAGAGGCTCTTATTGATATATTTCGTGTTATGCGACCGGGTGAACCCCCTACTGTTGAAAGTGCTACAGCTTTATTCAAGGGATTATTTTTTGATGAAGATCGTTATGATCTTTCGGGGGTTGGTCGTGTGAAGATGAATTCTCGTCTTGGTTTTGAGTCAGATGACAAACCAGGTACTCTTCGCAAAAAAGATATTATTGAGATAATAAGAATATTGGTTGGCTTGAAAGATGGTGTGGGGAGCGTTGATGATATAGACAATCTTGGTAACAGGCGCGTTCGTTCAGTTGGTGAGTTGCTGGAAAATCAATTAAGAGTGGGCTTTGTTCGTTTGGAGCGCTCAGTTAAGGAAAGAATGTCTTCTTTAGAGTCAGAAACGGTCATGCCTCATGACTTAATTAATGCTAAACCTTTGGTTTCTATATTAAGAGAGTTTTTTGGAACCTCTCAGCTGTCTCAATTTATGGATCAAACGAACCCTCTCTCTGAAATTACGCATAAAAGACGTTTGTCTGCACTGGGTCCTGGAGGTTTAAGTAGGGATAGAGCAGGTTTTGAAGTCCGAGATGTTCATTTGACGCACTATGGTCGTATTTGTCCTATTGAGACACCGGAAGGGCCAAATATTGGTTTGATAAACTCTTTGAGTACTTTTGCCCGTATTAATAAATATGGTTTTATAGAGGCTCCATATAGAAAAGTGAGAGATAGAAAAATTACAGATGAAGTTGTATATCTTTCTGCGATGGAAGAGAAAAACCATACGATTGCTCAGGCAAACGCTGAGCTTGATAAGAATGGATGCTTTAAAAATGATATTGTAAGTGCACGACGGGATGGGGAGTTTATGAAAGTGCCTGTGGGAGAGGTAGACATGATGGATGTTTCTCCGAAGCAGGTGGTGTCTGTGGCAGCTTCTTTGATTCCTTTTTTGGAAAATGACGATGCAAACCGTGCTTTGATGGGATCAAACATGCAACGTCAGGCTGTGCCTTTATTGTGTTCTGAAAAACCACTTGTTGGCACGGGCATGGAAGCAGCTGTGGCAGCTGATAGCGGTGCATCTATAGTTGCGCGTCACTCCGGAGTAGTTGATAGAGCGGATGCAAATAAGATAGTTATCAAGGTTGATGAAAAATTAGCTTCTGAAGATGCTCCAGACGTTGATATTTATACCTTAAGAAAATTTCAACGATCTAACCAGGATACTTGTATCAACCAAAAATCATTGGTTAAGGTTGGTGATATTGTCAAGCAGGGTGATATAATAGCTGATGGTCCATCTACAGATTTGGGTGAGCTAGCTTTAGGTCGCAATGCATTGGTAGCCTTTATGCCTTGGAACGGATACAACTTTGAGGATTCCATTCTTATTTCAGAGCGTCTTGTTAGTGATGATGTATATACGTCTATCCATATACAAGAATTTGAAATGATGGCTCGTGATACTAAGCTTGGTAATGAAGAAATCACAAGAGATATTCCTAATGTTGGGGAAGAGGCATTAAAGCACTTAGATGAGTCGGGTATTGTTCATATAGGAGCAGATGTGAAGCCTGGTGACATATTAGTAGGAAAGGTAACTCCTAAAGGGGAGTCACCTATGACACCGGAAGAGAAGCTGCTTCGGGCTATTTTTGGTGAGAAAGCTTCTGATGTTCGGGATTCCTCTCTTAGGTTGCCACCAGGTGTGCAGGGTACAGTGGTTGAAGTGCGTGTTTTTAATCGTCGAGGCGTTGAAAAAGATGAGCGAGCTTTGGCTATAGAACACCAAGAAATAGTTAATTTTCAGAAAGATAGGGATACGGAGAAGGAAATATTAGATACAAACTTCTATAGTTCTTTGAAATCTTTATTATTAGATCATACAGTAGTTGCAGGACCGAAGGGGTTCAAGAAAAATGCACAGATAACAGAAGATCTTCTTGGAAATTACACGCAAGGCCAATGGCGCCAATTTACTATAAAAGATTCTAAAGCTATGGATAGAATTGAGCGACTGGGAAAGCAATTTGACTTGGCTGTGAAAGAAGTGGATGAACGCTTTGATGATCGTGTTGATAAGCTGCGCAGAGGAGATGACTTGCTGCCTGGTGTTATGAAGATGGTTAAAGTTTTTGTAGCTGTAAAAAGGAAAATTCAGTCAGGTGATAAGTTGGCCGGGCGCCATGGAAACAAAGGTATTGTTTCTTTGATTGTGCCTGCTGAGGATATGCCATATCTTGAGGATGGTCGTCCAGTGGATGTAGTTTTAAGTCCTTTGGGTGTACCATCTCGTATGAATGTGGGGCAAATTCTTGAAACTCACTTAGGTTGGGCTGCAGCAGGGCTTGGGCGTAAAATAGCAGATGCTCTGGAGGTTTATAAGCATGCGGAAGGTTCTCAGGTTTCTGAGCAAACATTCCAAGATTTGAAACAGCAAGTTGCATCTTCCTATCACAAGAAGGAGGATGAAGATAGTATAAATGCTATGGATAAAGATGCTGTTTTAGAGCTGGCGGGAAATTTAAAGGATGGTGTTCCTATGGCGACACCAGTGTTTGATGGAGCTAAAGAAAAAGATATTAATAAGCTATTAAAAGAAGCGGGGCTTGAAGAGTCTGGCCAGGTAACGCTATATGATGGGCGTACAGGAGAGGCCTTTGATAGGAAGATTACAGTGGGATATATGTACATCTTGAAGTTGCATCACTTAATAGATGATAAAATTCATGCTCGATCAATTGGGCCATATAGCCTTGTTACACAACAGCCGTTGGGTGGTAAAGCTCAGTTTGGTGGACAACGTTTTGGAGAAATGGAAGTTTGGGCTTTGGAAGCTTATGGAGCAGCCTATACTCTTCAAGAAATGCTCACAGTAAAATCAGATGATGTTGTGGGGCGAGCGAAAGTTTATGAGTCTATCGTTCGTGGTGATGCTGCTGCGACTCCTGGTATGCCAGAATCTTTTAATGTCTTGGTGAAGGAGCTTAAGTCTTTGGCTATAGATGTTGATTTTCTTAAGGAAGACTCTAGTTTGTAAATATATACTACTCAATTAAAGTGAACTAATTTTAGATTTTTGGGAGAATTAGAATGAATAAAAGAGCGCTTGATAATACCACGCAAGGAGTAAGCCCTCACAGTTTTGATACAATTAGAGTATCTATTGCCAGCCCTGAGAAAATACGTTCTTGGTCATTTGGTGAGGTGAAAAAGCCAGAGACTATTAACTATCGTACTTTTAAGCCTGAAAAAGATGGACTGTTTTGCTCGCGTATCTTTGGTCCAGTAAAAGATTATGAGTGTTTGTGTGGAAAATACAAGCGCATGAAGTATCGTGGCGTAGTTTGTGAAAAATGTGGTGTTGAAGTAACTATGTCCAAGGTGCGAAGAGAGCGTATGGGGCATATTGATTTGGCTGCTCCTGTTGCGCACATCTGGTTTTTGAAGTCTTTACCTAGTAGGATTTCTTTGGTTGCAGATTTAACCTTAAAGAATGTGGAAAGAGTTTTATACTTTGAGAGTTATATAGTTCTTGAGCCAGGTTTAACACCCTTAGAAAAGCACCAGTTTTTATCTGAAGAAGAGTATTATGATGCTCAGGAAGAGTATGGAGAAGAGGCCTTTAGGGCTGGCATAGGAGCAGAAGCTATAAAATCTATATTATGTTCTTTGGATCTAGAGGAAGAAAGTCAGCTGTTGCGCGAAGAACTTAGTACTTGTGAATCTGAGACGCGTCGAAAGAAGATAATCAAGAGGCTAAAAATAGTAGACTCATTTCGTGAATCGGGCGTAAAGCCAGAATGGATGATTTTGGATGTTTTGCCAGTTATACCACCAGATTTGAGACCGCTGGTTCCTCTGGATGGTGGTCGTTTCGCTACATCAGATCTAAATGATTTGTATAGACGTGTTATTAATAGAAATAATCGTTTGCGTCGGTTGCTGGATTTGCAGGCGCCAGACATTATTGTGCGAAATGAGAAACGTATGTTGCAAGAATCGGTTGATGCCTTGTTTGATAACACGCGTCGCCCTCGACCAATTACTGCTAATAATAAGAGACCTTTAAAATCTTTAGCTGACATGCTGAAAGGTAAGCAGGGTCGTTTTAGGCAAAACTTGCTGGGTAAACGTGTTGATTATTCAGGTCGTTCCATAATAGTTGTAGGGCCAGAGCTTAAACTTCACCAGTGTGGTTTGCCAAAGAAAATAGCTCTTGAGCTTTTTAAGCCGTTTATTTATGCAAAGCTTGAAAAATATGATATGGCAACAACAATTAAAGCAGCAAAGCGGATGGTTGAAAAAGAGCGGCCAGAAGTTTGGGATATTTTAGAAGAAGTTATACGTGAACATCCTGTTCTTTTGAACCGTGCTCCAACGCTTCATCGACTGGGTATTCAGGCTTTTGAACCTGTTTTAATCGAGGGTAAGGCAATACAGCTTCATCCTTTGGTATGTGCTGCATTTAATGCTGACTTTGATGGGGACCAAATGTCTGTTCATGTGCCTCTTTCTATGGAAGCACAGTTAGAAGCTCGTGTTTTAATGATGTCTACAAACAATATTTTAAACCCAGCTAACGGTCGTCCTATAATTGTTCCTTCTCAAGACATTGTTTTGGGTTTGTACTACCTTTCTTTCGTGCGTGATGGTGAGAAGGGAGAAGGAGGATACTTTTCTAGTCTTGCTGAAATTGAGCATGCTATGGAGACTGATTGCTTGTCTTTGCATGCTAAAATAAAAATGCGCTATAAGGGCATTGATGAAAATGGTGTAGAAAGAATAGAGCTAGTAGAGACCTCTCCAGGTCGTGTTTTAATTTCTGAACTATGGCCGCGCAACAAGAACTTGAGTTTTGATATGATAAATCAGGTTTTGACTGTTAAGCAGATAAGCCATTTAATAGAGTCTGTATACAGGTACTGTGGACAGAAAGAAACTGTTATTTTTGCAGATAAGTTAATGCAGCTTGGTTTTAAACATGCCGCAAAAGCTGGCATATCTTTTGGTAAGGATGATCTGGTGATTCCCAAAGAAAAGAGTCGTTTAATTGGCGACACTATGAAGAAGGTTTCAGAATATGAGTCTCAATATATGGAAGGTCTCATTACAAGCGGAGAAAAATATAACAAAGTAGTGGATATTTGGTCGCGTTGCAGTCAGAAGGTTGCGGATGCCATGTTTAAGGGTATTTCTATTCCTGAAAAAGGGGCGCCATTGAACTCAGTTTATATGATGTCACACTCAGGTGCTCGTGGGTCTGTGGACCAGATGAAACAGCTAGCAGGTATGCGTGGTCTTATGGTTAAGCCATCTGGTGAGATTATTGAAACGCCTATTATTTCTAACTTTAAGGAGGGATTAAGTGTTCTTGAATACTTTAACTCTACTCATGGTACTCGAAAAGGTCTAGCGGATACGGCCTTAAAAACGGCAAACTCAGGTTATTTGACGCGTCGCTTAGTGGATGTTGCTTCTGATTGTATAGTGACAATAGGGGATTGTGGTACAGAGCATTCAATTACTATGAGAACTTCACGGGACGAATCAGAACTAGATGCTCCTCTTTCAGAAAAGATCGTGGGTAGAACAACAGGTGAGGTTGTAAAGGATCCTCTTACTGGTGAGGTCTTGGCAGAAAAAAATACCCTTATTGATGATGATATAGCTGATAAGATAGAAAAAGCTAATTTGGAGTCTGTTCGTGTTCGCTCTGTTATGCTTTGTGAAGCTTCCAAGGGTGTTTGTGCTGCGTGTTACGGTCGTGATTTAGCAAGAGGAACAGCTGTTAATAAAGGTGAGGCAGTTGGTGTTATAGCTGCTCAATCTATTGGAGAACCTGGAACGCAGTTAACTATGCGTACTTTCCATATTGGTGGTGCGGCAAAGCATGGTGCTGAAAAATCAAGTATAGAAGCTGCTGTTGATGCTGAAATTAAGTACAATGAGCAAGAGGTAGTTCGAAATAAAGATAATAGAGACATTGTTTTAAGTCGCTCTTTTGAATTAGCCTTAGTTGAACCTAAAACCGGAAAAGAGGTAGCTCGATATTCTGTTCCATATGGAGCTTTGTTGGCCAAGATTAATGGTGATACAGTTAAAAAAGGAGAAAAGATAGCGGACTGGGATCCTTATACGATACCAATTGTTACTGAGAAAGCAGGTGTTATACATTATGTGGATTTAATAGATGGTGTGTCTCTTAAGGAAATAACAGATGAATCTGTAGGAATTTCTACCAGTGCTGTCATGGATTGGCGTCAGCAACCAAAAGGTGCTAAGTTAAAACCAAGATTGGTTATTAGAGATGAAAAGGGAGAATCTGTAAAGCTGCGACATGGAATGGAAGCGCGCTATTTCTTGTCGGTTGATACAGTTCTTAGTGTTGAAAATGGGGCAAAGGTTTCAGCGGGTGAGGTTATTGCTCGTTTGCCGCGTGGATCTACAAAAACAAGGGATATTACGGGTGGTTTGCCTAGGGTTTCCGAATTGTTTGAGGCTCGTGTTCCTAAGGATTGTGCTATTTTAAGTGATGTTGAAGGAACTGTAGAGTTTGGAGATGATTATAAATCTCGCCAAAGAATTCTAGTTGTTCCTCAAGATGAATCTTTAGAGCCATCTGTGTACCTAGTTCCAAAAGGGCGTCATACTATAGTCCATGAAGGTGATTATGTTAAGCGAGGAGATGTCTTAGTTGATGGTGTTTTCTCTCCTCATGATATTTTGCGCATAAAAGGTGTAGAAGCTTTAGCGGATTATTTAATAGCAGAGATACAAGGTGTTTATCGTTTGCAGGGTGTTAAATTGAGCAACAAACATATTGAGGTAATTGTTCGCCAGATGATGCAGAAAGTTGAGATAACGGAAAGTGGCGACTCTATTTTTGTGGTTGATGAGCAGGTAGATCGAAAAGAATATTTAGCGGAAAATGAAAGGCTTGTGAAAGAAGGAAAGAGACCAGCGCATGCTGCTCCTGTTTTACAAGGTATTACAAAAGCATCTTTGCAAACGCAGTCATTTATTTCTGCAGCTTCATTCCAGGAAACAACACGTGTCCTAACAGAGGCTGCTGTTTCTGGTAAGAGAGACAAACTTCGAGGGCTAAAAGAGAATGTGAGTGTGGGGCGTTTGATACCTGCAGGAACAGGAAGCGCTCTGAGGAGAGTTAAAGTTGAAGCTCTTGAAAAAGATGAAAAAAATCTTCAGGCAAGGAAGCAGTTTAAGGTTGCTGAAGATGAGGAAGCGTCTATTGTTCAGCTTTAAAATCTACGCGAATTTTCTTGACGAAAAGAAAATTCGCGTTTACTATCGCGACCACTATTGTTGAAACGATGGTTTGTCCAGACTTTATTTTATAGGAAAGAAACATATATGCCAACACTCAATCAGTTGATTCGAAATCCAAGAAAGCCGGTTGTTAAGAAAACTAAATCTCCTGCTTTGGTAGCATGTCCTCAGAGGCGAGGTGTGTGTACCAGAGTAAGTACTATGACGCCAAAAAAGCCAAACTCAGCGATGAGAAAGGTTGCACGTATTCGTCTATCTAATGGATATGAGGTTACAGGTTATATTCCTGGAGAGGGGCATAATTTGCAAGAGCACTCTGTTGTTTTAATAAGGGGTGGTCGAGTTAAGGATTTACCAGGTGTTCGTTATCATGTTATTAGAGGAGCTTTGGATACGCAGGGTGTTCAAGACCGTAAGCAACGGCGTTCAAAGTACGGTGCTAAAAGGCCTAAATAAGGAAGAGGAGCAAAAAGATGTCACGTCGTCGTTGTGCAGAAAAACGTCAAGTTAACCCGGATCCAAAATTTAAAGATCTGGTTATAACAAAATTTATGAATACTCTCATGTTAGATGGGAAGAAGTCTATCGTAGAGAAAATTTTCTACGGTGCTTTAGATAAGGCCGCTGAGAAGTCTGCAAGGCCAGCTTTGGAGGTTTTTCATGAAGCTCTAAATAATGTTAAGCCATTGCTAGAAGTTCGTTCACGTAGGGTTGGAGGTGCTACTTATCAAGTTCCCATGGATGTAAGGCCGCAAAGGTCTCAAGCTCTGGCTATTCGCTGGATTGTGGGCGCTGCGCGCAAGCGTAGTGAGAAAACAATGATGGACCGTCTGTCTGCAGAAATTCTAGATGCGCTGAATAATAGAGGAGCCTCTGTTAAGAAACGTGAAGATACCCATAAAATGGCAGACGCTAACAGGGCATTTGCTCACTATCGCTTTTAAGTATGAAGGTAAATTAAAATGTCTCGTAAAACACCTATTGATCGTTACCGTAATATCGGAATTATGGCTCATATTGATGCTGGAAAAACAACAACAACTGAGCGTGTTCTTTATTATACTGGTCGTTCTCATAAGATTGGAGAAGTTCATGAGGGCGAGGCAACTATGGACTGGATGGAACAAGAGCAGGAGAGAGGTATTACTATAACTTCTGCCGCCACAACTTGTTTTTGGAAAGACTGTAGGGTTAATATTATCGATACGCCGGGACACGTGGACTTTACCATTGAGGTTGAGCGGTCTTTGCGTGTTCTAGATGGTGCGGTAGCTGTTTTTGATAGTGTTGCTGGTGTTGAGCCTCAATCTGAAACAGTTTGGCGTCAGGCAGACAAGTATAAAGTTCCAAGAATTTGTTTTGTTAATAAAATGGACCGTACGGGTGCTGATTTTTTCCGTTGTGTAGACATGATGGTAAGTCGTTTAGATGCTAACCCTATGGTTCTTCAGTTGCCTGTAGGTAAAGAGGGAGACTTTAAAGGGGTTGTTGACCTTGTAAAAATGAAGGCAATCATATGGCATGATGAGTCTTTAGGGGCTAAGTTTACGTACGAAGATATACCGGAGAGCTTGAAGGAGCAGGCAGACAAATATAGATCTCAGCTTGTTGAGCAAGCGGTTGAGGTTGATGATGCTGCAATGGAAGCTTATTTGGAAGGTGAAGAACCGTCAGAAGAGGTGTTGATGCGTTGCATTCGAAGAGGTACTATCGATCGTGTTTTTACACCTGTTTTATTGGGAACAGCTTTTAAGAATAAGGGTGTTCAGCCATTGTTGGATGCTGTTGTAGATCTCTTGCCATCTCCATTAGACGTACCATCTGTAGAGGGTGTTTCTATGAAGGGTGACGAGAAGATGATTCGTAATGCTTCAGATGAGGAGCCTTTTTCTGCTCTTGCTTTTAAAATTATGACGGATCCTTTTGTTGGATCTCTGACGTTTGTCCGTGTGTATTCAGGTAAAATTTCGTCGGGGTCTTCTGTTCTTAACTCAGTTAAGGATAACAAAGAAAGGCTAGGTCGGATGCTGCTAATGCATGCAAATAACCGGGAAGATATAAAAGAGGCTTATGCGGGTGATATTTTAGCTATTTGCGGGTTGAAAAGTACAACGACTGGTGAAACTCTTTGTGATCCTGGTAATCCTATTATTCTTGAGAGAATGGAGTTTCCAGAGCCTGTTATTGAGGTTGCTGTTGAGCCAAAATCAAAAGCAGACCAGGAAAAAATGTCTCAAGCTCTGGGGCGTTTGGCTGCTGAAGATCCTTCATTCAGAGTTTCTTCAGACTATGAGTCTGGTCAAACAATCATCAAAGGTATGGGAGAGCTTCATCTAGATATATTAGTTGATAGAATGCGTAGAGAATTTAAAGTAGAGGCAGATGTGGGGGCTCCTCAGGTGGCTTATCGTGAAACCATATCTAAGCCTTACAAGGTTGACTATACGCACAAGAAGCAATCTGGAGGAGCTGGACAATTTGCCAAGGTTATCATGAATGTTGTACCTGCAGAGCCAGGAGAGGGTTTCTCTTTTAAGAGTTCTATTGTTGGAGGAAATGTTCCAAAAGAGTATATACCAGGTGTGGAAAAAGGTGTAAAAACTTCTTTGGAAAGCGGTCCAGGAGTAGGGTATCCTGTTATAGACGTTGCTGTTGAGTTAGTGGATGGTGCTTATCACGATGTTGACTCTAGTGCTCTTGCGTTTGAGCTTGCCTCTCGTGCTGCTATGAGAGAAGCTTTGAAGGGGGCTGGTCCTCGTTTGTTAGAGCCTTTGATGAGTGTTGAAGTTGTTACGCCTGAAGAGTACATGGGTGATGTTATAGGAGATTTAAATAGCCGCCGTGGGCAAGTTCAAGGAATGGAGGCTCGGGGAAATGCTCAAGTTATAAGGGCTTTAGTACCTCTTGCTAGTATGTTTGGTTATGTTAATGCCTTGCGGTCTATGTCACAAGGAAGAGCTCAGTATACTATGGTTTTTAGTCACTACGAGCAGGTGCCACAAAATGTTGCTGAAGAGATTAAGGAAAAATTATCTTCATAATTAGAATAAGTATAAAAATAAGTTAGGAGCTCGTAAGGTTATGGCAAAAGAAAAATTTGAACGCAATAAGCCGCATTGTAATATAGGAACAATAGGACATGTGGATCATGGGAAGACGACGTTAACAGCAGCGATCACAAAAGTTTTGGGAGAAGCAGGCGGAGC